>Ga0308170_10000010_pt1 | contig 551089 bp, 425 predicted proteins | sample PhyBR2_2_FD_202136 | JGI IMG/M metagenome (GOLD analysis project Ga0308170, IMG submission 202136) | Phyllosphere microbial communities from UC Gill Tract Community Farm, Albany, California, United States - DLSLSB.R2 | ecosystem: Host-associated > Plants > Phyllosphere > Unclassified | place... | reverse complement strand
CGGTACCACCCCTTCCCATCCCGAACAGGACCGTGAAACGACTTTGCGCCGATGATAGTGCTGCAACCAGTGTGAAAGTAGGTTATCGTCAGGCTAAGTAATATGCTGTGAAAGCAGCAGCAAGCAACGTAGTAATGCAAAACCCCACTCGGCAAGCTGAGTGGGGTTTTTTGCTTTTTTATACCGGATTTTACAAAGCGCTCGTTCAACTCCCAGTAGTTGTATACTCGGGATATTTCTGATGTCGTCGTCCTATGGCTGCTGATCAACAAGACAGAACATCCCGTTTCCCCGCATGCGCGCGCCACGTGACCGCCGCCCTCGTGGCAACGACGCTCCTTTCACTGGCTGCCGCGGTGGGCATCCCATCCGTGTCGGCACAGGCGACCCGGCCACCTCTACCGGCCGCTCCCACTGCGCCCGCAGCCCCCGCCGCCCCCGCACCGGTCAAGCTCGACACCGTCACCGCCCAGCGCGGCGACATCCGCGATACGATTTCGGCGACCGGCAAGCTGCAACTGCACAAATGGGCTGACGTCTATCCGCAGATCGGCGGCCAGGTGAAGGATGTACCGGTGGCCATCGGCGACACGGTCAAGGCCGACCAGCCCTTGATCGAAATAACCCCGACCCAACAGCCCACCAAGGCCGAGAGCAATCGCGCCCAGATGGCCCGGCTGCAGGCGGACCTGGCCGACCAGCGCGCGCAACTCGATTTTGCTGAACTGCAGTTCAAGCGCCAGACCCAGCTAAAAGCGCAGAACGCGACCCGCGAGGAAGCCTTCGAATCGGCACGCATGAGTGCGTCGTCGGCGAACGCGCGTGTCGATGCGATCACTGCCCAGATCCGCGAGCTCGAAGCGACCTTGAAGATCGACGAGGAAGCGCGCCAGAAAACCATGGTGAAGGCGCCGATGGCGGGTACCGTCGTATCGCTGGCGGCGCGCACGGGACAAATGGTGACGGCGGCACAACCGGCCGCGCCGCTGCTCCGGATCGCCGACCTGTCCGACATGACGGTGGCCGCGCGCGTCGCCGAAAACGATGTGACGCGGCTGCGGCCCGGCATGGACGCGAGCTTCACCACACCGGGCTACCCCGGCAAGCACTGGTCCGGGAAACTTCGCCAGGTGATCCCGATCCCGGCGGACGGCACCGGCGACCAGGGCAAGCAGGCTTTTTATATCGTCCTGTTCGAAGTGAAGAATCCGAATCATGCACTGATGAGCGGCATGAGTGCGCAGGTGCAGTTCGTGGTCGCGCAGGCGAAGGATGCGTTGCTGTTGCCGGTGAAAGCCCTGGGTGCGCCTGACGACGATGGCCTGTATGAGGTCAATGTCGTCGACAACGCTCGGCAGATCAGTCCGCGCAAGCTGAAGGTTGGCGTGCGTGCGGGTCAGCAGGCGCAGATCCTGGCCGGGCTGGACGAAGGCGACAAGGTGCTGGTTGGTCCGGTGCCGAAGGGGCTGACGCTACCGGTTGCGCCCAATCTCGGCGCCAGGCCGCCGGTGGCGTCGGCACCCGAGGCGCGTCAATGAGGTCTCGCACCCCCAAGCTGCCGTTTCGGGCTGTGCCGGCAGCAGCGTCATTGGCATTCGCTTGTGCCGCGCTGGCCGGCTGTGCCAGCCGTGGTCCGGGCGCCGAGCCACCGCCCAAGGTCGACCTGCCGGCCGGATGGTCGGCCGCCGGTATGCCTGAGCATCCGGTCTGGCCCGACAAGCAATGGTGGCAGCGCTTCGGCAGCGCCGAGCTGACCCGCCTGGTCGATGAAGGCCAGTCCGGCAACCTGGAACTGGCGGGTGCACTCGAGCGCGTCAAGCAGGCGGAAGCCGGGGCACGCATCGCCGGCGTGTCGCTGCTGCCCACGGCGAGCTTTTCCAGCGGCGCCAACCGGTCGGTGCCGATCGGCAGCGGCAGCGGCAGCACCTCCGCCAGCAGTGCCATACAGGTGTCCTATGAAGTCGATTTCTGGGGCAGGAACAAGGCCAGCGTGGCGTCTGCGCAAGCCTCGCTCGCGGCCAACCGCTTCGACCGCCAGACCGTCGCCCTGACCGTCACCAGCGGCATCGTCGCGACCTATCTGCAGGTGCTGTCGCTGCGCGACCGGCTTGCCGTCGCGCGCCAGCACGTGGCGAATGCCGAGCAGTTACTGGCTCTGGTGGAGGCGCAGAAGAGCGCGGGCGCGGCGTCGTCGCTCGACCTGGCGCGCCAGCGCTCCGCCGTGGCGCAACGCAAGTCCGACATACCGGACCTGGTACAGCAGGAACGCGAAGCGCAGTCGGCGCTGGCGATCCTGCTCGGCAAAGCGCCGCAGACATTTACGGTGGCCGAAGGCGGGCTGGCGTCGATCACCTTGCCCGAGGTGGCGCCGGGCCTGCCGTCGGAACTGCTGGCGCGCCGGCCCGACATCCGCCGCGCCGAGGCCGACCTGGCGGCCGCGAATGCCAACGTGGCCGTCGCCCGTGCCAACCTGTTCCCCAGCATCAGCCTCACCGGGGCGATGGGTACGCAAAGCAGCGCCCTGCTGTCGCTGCTGAATGCGCCGAACCTGGTCGCCAACGTCAGTGCCTCGCTGTTTACGCCGATCTTCGACGGCGGCCGCCTGAAGCGCGAACGCGACATCGCCATCTCGCGCAAACAGGAAGTGGTGCAGGCCTACCGCGCGACCGTGATCGCCGCCTTGTCGGAAGTGGACAACGCGCTCGGCCAGGTCCACAGCCTCGATGAGCAGCAGCGCCTGAAGACGGTCGAACTGGACCAGGCACGCCAGGCCTACGACCTGGCGGAGATCCGGTACAAGCTGGGTGCCGAGGACTTCATGACGGTGCTCGATACGCAGCGTGCCTTGTCGGACGTGCAGAACGATATGGGGATCCTGAAACTCAGGCGCTTGCAGGCGACGGTGTCCCTGTACAAGGCGCTCGGCGGCGGCTGGCAGGACGAGGGCGGCCAGGGCAAGCCGCTTCCCGCAAAGTCCTGAGCCATCGGCACGCCGCGGCCGTCCGCGGCCTCCCTGGCGTCAATTCGACCTCGACTCGAACAGATATTCGCCGCCGGCCTGGTGTCCGGCGGCCGTCAGCGAGCCATATTTGGGCGTCTGCGGGAATTCCTTCCTGACGTTCGCGCGCACGCTGGAAAAGATCGTACTGCCGGGCTTCCAGTCCTGCACCGAACCGATCACCTGGATCAGGTTCCAGGTAAAGATCGAGTGGCCGTTCTTGCCTTCGTCCGGCACCGGTTCGTCGCCGCCCGAGGACAGCACGACCACCGAGCGCTTTGCCAGCACGTTATCGACCGTCGCGGCCATCACGTTCTTGCCGATGGCGCCCACGCCGTCGCGGGTGAACGCGCCCGAATAGCAACTGTCCGAGATCAGCGCCACCTGTTTCGAGCGAATGCCCGACAACAGGTGGGCGATGTCACCGTTGGAAATCCAGGTTTTCGGGTCGGTGACCCTGGCATCGGCCCCGAGCCAGTAGCCCGCGCCGTTGTTTTCCATCGAGTAGCCGTGTCCGGCGTAATACACGACGACGCTGTCGGCGCTGCCCGCTTCGGCCGCCAGGCCGTTGAGCACCCGTACGATCTCGGCCTTGTCCGGATTGCGCACCACGCGCACTTCATAGCCCAGCTTCCCGGCGAACACCCGCGCGACCGCGTCCGCATCCGGGATGGCGTTGAACAGTTGCGGGATATCCTTGTCGGCGTAGTCGTTGATCCCGAACAGGACGGCGATCTTGCGTTCGATCTGGGGCAGGCTCGCTACCCTGGCCGTGGCGCCATGCGTGGCAGGCGCGGCGACGTGGGCGGCGGCCTGGAGCGCGGCCACCTGCTCCGGCGTGATGCGGCAGGTACCGGAAGCGGCGTCGGCGGCCCTGGCGCAGGGACGGACATCGGCCAAACTGGGGTCGATGGCGAGCTTGTAGATCGCATCGGCGAACAGCTTGCGCTTGAAGTCCTTGCGCGCCGCGAGCATGCGTCCGATCTCGTCCTGGTCCATGGCGCCGAGGCGCACCGGCGCAAAGGCCTTGGCCGGCGCCGCGCCGGAGCGGTCGAACACGGCGGCGCTGATGACCGGCAGCGCCACCGTCGGCAGCGCAGCGTGGACGGCGGACTCGATCGCCAGGACGCTGCCGTCCAATGCGCGCTGCGGCGGTCCTTCCGCCGGCACGCCGGCCTTGAGGTCGAGCGCCGTGGCGTTGCCGGGGGCCTGGACGAAGCGGTAGTTGGCGGCCGTCAGGCCGCTGCCGACCACGGCGTAGGCGCCCGGCTTTGAAGCCGGCGTGGCCGTGCCTTGCCACAGCACGATACCTGAAGTGGCAGTGGCGAGCGTATCGCCGCCCTTGAATCCAGTCACGGTGCCGCCGAGCGGGCCGATCGCCAGGCCGCCGATGGCCGCCGCCGGAAAGGCCTCGTAGACCAGCGTCGCCGGCGTGATCGTCCCGACGTTGCCGCTTACCGTGGCCTGGATGATGTTCGACGGTCCGGTCAGGCCGGTCGTGCCGATGCGGTAGTTCGCAGCATCGGCGCCGCCGATCTCGAAGGCGCCGGCGGCGCTGACCGGCTTGTCGCGGCCGACGTCGGGCGTGGCGAAGCTGGCTTGCGCCGGGCCGCGGATCGACAGCGTCTCGCCGGCCAAAACCCCATCCAGGCGGAATGCGCCGGGTGCCAGGCTGGCCTGCGCCGTGGCGTCGTATTCCTTGCTCACGTCGCCGGCCAGCACGATCTCGAGGGGGCGCCGCGCAATGGCTGCGCTGAGGGAAGCGGGCAGGGCGACGCTGTAGTTGGCGGCATCGGCGCCCGCTAGCGCACCGGTGAGCGCGACAGTCTTGGCCGTGCCCGCGTCCTTGGTGTCGAACTGGCCGGCCAGGTCCAGCGACACGGTGTCGCCCGCCACGATACCGGCCAGCGACCCGGACACGGCCGCCGTGCGGTTGCCGTCGTAGACCTTGTCCAGCGCCTGCAGGCTCGTGGGCGCGAGCGGGCGCGGCGTGATCGATGCCTGCAGCGCGGCCGCACCGGTCAACGCATAGTTGCCTGCGTCGGCGCCGGCCAGGAACGCGCCCGATATGGACACGGTCTTGTTTAGCCCGGCGTTCCTGTCGTCGAACAGCGCGCTGGCGCCGTCCAGGCCGACCGCGTCGCCGGCCAGAACGCCGGACAGGTTGCCCGACAGGCCGGCAGTGCGGGTGCCGTCATAGACCTTGTCCAGCGCCGTGATGCCGGCGCTCGAGATCGGGCGCGGCGTGATCGACGCTTGCAGCGCGCTCGTCCCGGTCAACGCGTAGTTGCCTGCATCGGCGCCGGCCAGGAACGCGCCCGATAGGGACACCGTCTTGTTTACCCCGGCGTTCCTGTCGTCGAACAGGGCAGTGCCGCCCAGGCCGACCGTGTCGCCGGCAAGAACGCCGGACAGGCTGCCCGACAGGCCGGCAGTGCGGGTGCCGTCGTACACCTTGTTCAGCGCCGTGATGCCGGCGCTCGAGATCGGGCGCGGCGTGATGTCGGCCAGTGCGGAACCGATGCTGTCCAGCAGGTAGTTGCCGGCGTCGGCGCCGCGCAGCGTGCCTCCGGTTAGCGTGACGGTCTTGCCGGTGCCGGCATCCCTGGTGTCGAACAGGCCGGTGACGCCGTCCAGGCGGATGTCGTCGCCCGCGATGGCGCCGGACAAGCTGCCGGATACGGTGGCCGTGCGGGTCGCGTCGTACACCTTGTTGGCCGCGGCCAGGCTTGCCGTGAGCGGCATCGGCGTGATGTCGGCCACGTAGGTCTGGTTCGCCCCATAAACCGGCTGGCCGGTGGCGGTGACGATGGCAAACGGTGCGCTCGCGCCGTCGATGGCGACGAGCTTGCCGATGCCGACGTTCTTGTCGGCGAAGCGCCCCTGTGCGATGCCGTCGCCGGCTTGCAGGGCGAACGCCGGCGCCAGGTCGCTTGCCAGTGCCGTCGAAAACGTCGCCTGCGTGGTGCCGTCGTAGACGCGCGTCGCGTCCACTTGCACGCGCACGTCCATGGGCGCACGCACGATGACGCCGTTGGCGCCGCGGCCGGACAACGCTGGCGCGGCCGTGGTGCCCGCACCGGCCTGGACGAAGGTGTAGCCGAGCGTGTCGAACAGCGTGGGCGAGAAGGCCTCCAGCGTGTCCAGGTAGGCCAGCCAGCGGCCGTCCGGCGCCGCCAGCCGGCTTCCCGTCCCCGCCAGGCGGGCGGTCGAGAGCACGATGGCGTCGCCTTGCTCTTCTGCCGACACGATGGTGTTGTCGAGAGAAATGGCGCTGACGCCGGTGATCCGCGCGCGACCCTCGACAATCAGCTGGGCACGCGCGAGGTTCACGGTATTGCCGCTGAATTCGATCAAGCCCGACCGGCCGGGGACATGGGCAAGCACGGTGCTGTCCTCCAGCGCCAGCGCGCCCCCGGCCACGGCGACCACGCCGCCGTAAAGGTGACTGTCTGCGCCGATGTCCACCGCCGACGCGGCCAGAGAAAGCGTGCCGGTGCCGGCGTCGAGCGTATTCCCCGTCAGCGAAATCCGCTGCGCGGTGCCGTAGCCGGTGCTGCCTCCGCCCATGACCAGGTCGGCGCCGCCGGTGAATACCCGCGTGCCCGCGTCCAGCCGCAAGGCGCCGGCGCCGCTGTGATCGAGATCGGCGATCAGGGTCACCGGCAGCGGCCTGGCGGTGCTGCCGATGTCGACGGCCCCGTTCGCCACCAGGTCGTTTTGCGCCGCCAGTACCAGCCCGGCGCCCGGCGGCGCTGCCTGCGGCACGAAGATGCCGGCCGTGACCCTGAGGTTTCCCGTCTGGGGCGGGGCGCCGGGATTGCCCGCCTCCAGGCGCACACGCCCGCCCTGTTCCAGTACCTGGCGCACCAGGGCGTTGGAGACGATCGTTTCCTGCGCCGCGGCCGGGGTTTGCCCGCACAGGGGACAGGTGGCATCGACGACGGCGACGTTGTTTGCCTCCAGCAGCCAGCTGCCGCCGTCGCCTTTCGCGGCGCCGATCGCGAGCGCCGACGGCCGCGCATCGACGAACGCGCCGGCGGTCTCGATCCGGCCGCCTTGGCCGCCGGACGGGCCTGCAATGGCTTCCAGGCTTCCCCGGACCTCCGTGCTGCCGCCCGAGCGGACCACGATGCTGCCGCCGTTGCCCGTTGCGGTGGCATTGGCGCGGATGCGGCTGCCGACCTCGATCCGTACCGCATTCGCATCGGGGACGGCCGGGTTGGCGGCTGCCTGCGCGGTGCCGATCAGGATCTCGCCGCCGCCGCCCGTGCCCGAGGCATCGACGGCGCCGGCGCCGGTATCGACGGACACGGCGCGCCCGAGCAGGTGGATCTGCCCTCCCGCCTGGCCGGCGCCGGTGGCCGACACGTTGCCCCGGATGGTGGTGGTGCCGCCGGCCGATTCGACCACGACTTGGCCGCCTGCCGCATCGTAACCGCCGTCGGCGCTGGTTTTGCTGCCGTCCTCCAGCATGACGTCGCCGCTGGCGCGGATCAGGATGCGCCCGGCGGCGCCGCCCTCGAGGCTGCCGGCGCGGACAATGCCCTGCTGGTTGACAATGGCGCCGTGCAGGTCGATGCTGCCGCCCGGCGCCAGCAGCTGGCCGAGATTCACCGCGCCGTCGCCCGGCGCGCTGACGCGCACGGTGACGTTCGGGGCCCCGGAGTCGACCAGGTCGATGCTGCGCCCGGCCGCGAGGACAATCTGGCCGCCCGGGCTGTTCACGGTGCCGGGGGCTGTCTCCACGCCGTTGCTGTCCACGGTGCGCTGGTTGCGCACGGATGCGCCGATCAGCCAGACATGTCCGCCGAAGCTGGTGGAAAGCGTGCCCTGGTTCACGACCTGCCCGGCCGGCGCGCCGGCGTCGCCGAACGCAAGCCGCCCGTTCAGGAAATTCTGGTTCGATACGGCCAGCGTCGATGCCACCAGCGCGCCGACGTCGACGCGCGCATCGGCGCCGAACAGCACCCCGTTCGGGTTGACCAGCCATACCTGGCCGTTCGATTGCAGGCTGCCCATGATGTTGCTCGGGTCGTTGCCGATCACGCGGTTGAGCACCTTGCTGCTCGCACTGGGCTGAATGAACTGCACGGTATTTTCCCGGCCGATCGAGAACGCATTCCAGTTCAGGATCGCATTGGCCGAGTTGGCGATCACCATCCGCTCGCCCGACCCCTGCAACTGGATGTCCGCCGCGCCGTTGACCACCGTGGGCCCGCTCGGCAGCACTTGGGACTGTGCCCACGCCGCGCCGGGGGCGTGACCGAAGGCGGCGGCAAGCGCGGCCGCGAGGACGCGTCTGGCGAGGCGGGCGGGGGGCAGGTTCATGGCGGGATGCTCCGGATGTCAGTAGGCCAGGTTGAGTGCCAGGTGCGCGCGCACGTCGCCGGGGCGTGAACCGGTGCCGCGTTCCATGGCGCGGGCCACGTCCAGGCTGGCGCTGGCGCGCCGGCGCAGGGCCAGGCGCAGGCCGGCGCCGGCGCCGCTCAGCCGGCACGCGGTGGCAGCCAGCCCGAGGCAGGGCAGGTCGCCGCGGTTCTGCACCCGCCCGTGATCGACGAAGACATAGGGCTGCAGGCGCGCGCCGCGCGGCCAGTCGATGCCGGCATACGCCAGCTCGGCGCGCAGCAGGATGCCGTGGTCGCCGCTGAGTTCGCGCTCTTCGTAGCCGCGTACGCTGTTGCTGCCGCCGATGCCGAAGCGCTCCGCCGGGATCAGGGCATCCGCGCTGGCCTGCAGGTCGACGCGCGCATTCAGGCTGAACCCGGCCGCCAGCGGCTTGTCGACGAAGGCGCTGGCGCGTGCCAGCCGGTAGCGCCGTTTCGCGCCGGGCCGGGCGGCGGCGAAGGTCGCCGCGGCGCTGCCGCCGGCGTTCACCGCCAGGGCGGCGTTGAAACCGTATGCCAGCGCGGCGCCGCTTTTCTGGCCGGTGTACGACAGGCTCAGGGGCAGGGTGGTGACGTCGGCCGCCGCCGAACCGCAGGCGGCCGCGCCGAAGTCGCCGATCGCGCAGTCGTCCTTGTAGTGGCGCCGATCCAGCCCGAGCGTGATGTAGTGGTCGTATTCGCCCACCCGGTCCAGGTAGCGGTTGGCGCGCAGCCCGGCGATGGTGCCCCTGCCGGTAAAGGACAGCGGCCCGGCGGTGGTGGCGGTGGTGCCGATGCGCACAGTGGAGTGGGCGACAAAGGCGTCCAGCGACGCCGCCTGCCGGTACAGCGGCACGCGGTAGCCGCCGCTGAAGATCCGTACGCGCCCTGGTTCCTGCGGCGAGGTCTGGAACTGGAGCGTGCCGACGTGGTCGCGGTCGAACAGGTTGGCGTGTTCGATCCCGAAACTGATGCGGCCGCGTCCCGTGGACGCGGTGCCGGTGTTGTTGTAGCCGGCCAGGTATTGCAGCGGCCGGGTGTCGGTGACGCTGACGTCGGCATCGATGTCGCCCGGGGCGGCGCCCGCTGTCAGGCTGACGTTCACGTGCTTGGCGCTGTTGTTGTTGGTGAGCTGGATGTCGCGGTCGATCGCGCGCACGGGCGGCGTGCTGCCCTCGCGCAGGTGGGCCAGGCCGGCGCGCACGTTGGCATCGGTGAAGTAACGGTTGCCATTGACGCGCACCCTGGCCAGCTTTCCTTCCACCACCCGTACCGTGACTGCACCGTCGATGGATTCCTGTTGCGGCAAGTAGGCCACGACGCCACCGTAGCCGGCCTCGCGGTAGGCCGCCTGGATGCGCGCGGCCAGGGCGGTGAGCGCCAGCAGGTCCTGTTTCGAGCCTGCGACGCCGGCCGTCAGCCGCGCCAGCGCCGCCTCGGACAGCAGCGTGTTGCCTTCGACCCGCACGCTGGCCACGTCGACCGACCGCGGCTGGGCACAGGCGATGGCGGGCAGCAGCAGGAATGCCATTCCACCCCGGCTTATGAGGCTGCGAAAGCGCGAGGCCATCGGGTTCCTATTTCTTATATTAAAAATATTAGCCGAGAACAATCTACGTGATTGTTTGTAAGCGATGCAAGATAAATTTTGGTTGTGGTGTTGTTGCAACCATGATCTACGGCTACGCCGGCTTGTCGTGAATCGTGCTTAGAATGCTGGGGTAGCCATCCACAAGGAGCCATCATGAAGACCCGATTACTGCTGGCCGCATGCGTCCTGACCATCGCACTGCCTGCGTTCAGCCAGGAAGACGCCGCGAATCCGGACAGTGCTGCGGCCCCGGACAATGCCGTGATCAAGCAGGGCCAGGAAGACATGGGCGCGCTGGTGGATGCATTGACACCGAAACCACCCGTGCGCATGCGTAGTATCAAGATCATGCGCAACGAAGCCGGCTTGCCGGTCGCCGCGCAGCCGAAGGTGTCGCTGCTGATCACCTTCGAAACCAATTCCGCGACGCTGACGGCGCGCTCGCGCCAGTCGCTCGACGTGGTCGGCCAGGCGCTGGCCTCGGGCAAGCTGGCGCCGTTCCGCTTCGCCATCGAGGGCCATGCCGATCCGCGCGGCAGTTCCGCCGCCAATCTCAAGCTGTCGCAACTGCGGGCCGAATCGGTACGCGCCTACCTGGTCGATACGATGCACATCCAGCCGGCGCGCCTCGATGCGGTCGGCAAGGGCGATCGCGAACCGATCAACACGGCCAGCGTCGACGCGCCGGAAAACCGCCGCGTCACCATCGTCAACCTGTCGCGCTGAACCTGTCGCGCCGCATGCATCCCGTCCCGCTTCAGGGCGCGACTTCGTCGATGACGAAGGATGCCGCGCCGTAGGCGGCCGGGCAGGGCGATCCCTGGCAGGCCGGTACGCCCGCGAACAGCGGGATGGCGCCGCGGTAGGCGCGCTGCAGCTGCGCCGCGCGCGCAATCGGGAAGGTTCCGAACGCGTCGTCCTTGACCAGGCCGGCCGCCTGGAAGTCGCGTGGCGCATCCGACACCATGACGATGAAATGGTCGGAACCCACCGGTCCGGCGGCGGTAATCGTGAAGGTCTCCCCCAGCTGGAGCGTCTGGCCGGGCTGGATGTGGTTGTCCTGGTCCAGATCGTTCGGGAACACCAGGTTGAAATCCGTGCGCCTGCTGCCGACCATCTGCACATACACATACCCTGCGTGGGTCGCGCTGATCGAGAAGCGCATGCGATCCTGGCCGATCCTGACCCGCGGGGTGTCCACGCGCACCGTGACCTTGCGACTGGGATCGGCACCGGCCCGCACCGCGTCCAGCGCCGCCACCGGATCGAAGGATGCCTCGGCTGCCGGCGCCGCCGGCGCGACAGCTGCGCCGGCCGGCGCGGGAATAGGCGCCGCTGCCGGCGCATCGCGCCTGCCGCCGACGAAGACAAGCACCAGCGCCGCGGCCACGCCGGCGGCGCCGAGGCCCGCCAGCAGCCCCACCCGCCGGCGCGGCCCGGCGGGGACGGGTTCGGGCACTGCGGGCGGCCCGGCATCCGGCGTGGCGGCTGCCGGGGCCTGGACTGCGGCATCGATGCCGAGCAGCGTGCGCATGGCGGCAACGTTCTGTGGACGGTCGCCCGGCCGGAAGGCGAGCGCCGCATCGAGCGCCTGCAGGAAGCCGGCGCTGAACTTGCCGGCCTGGCGCGCCGCAAGGGGGACGTAGGGGTCGGCCATCGTGCGGCGCATGGCCGGCGGCGGCGGCACGCCGTCGATCGCGAAGTGCACCACCGAGGCCAGCGCGTACAGGTCGGTCCACGGACCCTGGCTCATGCCGGGCATCTCGGCGTACTGCTCGATCGGCGCGTAGTTCTGCTTGAGGATGACGGTGAAGGCCTGGTTGGCCTCGCCGACCGCACGCCGCGCCGCGCCGAAGTCGAGCAGCACGGGACGCCCATCCTCGAGCATCAGGATATTGTCGGGCGCGATGTCGCGGTGAAAGCATTGGTCCTGGTGGATCGTCTCGAGCGCGTCCAGCAGCGGCGCCAGCAGGGCTTTCAGCCAGCCCTCGTCCGGGCGCGCCGGCTGCGCCAGCAACTGCTGCTTGAGCGTCTGCCCGCGGTAATAGGGCATGACCATGTAGGCGGTGCCATTCTCTTCCCAGAAGCGGTACACCTTGACCAGCGAGGGATGATCGAACTTGGCCAGCAGCCGCGCCTCGTTGACGAAGCTGCGCCGGCCGGCCTCGAAGCTGTCGGCGTTCTGCGCCGACTGGACCGTGACCTGGACGCCTGCGCCGCGGCGGGCAAACGAAGGCATGTACTCCTTGAGCGCGACCTGGCGTTCGAGCAGGTGGTCATAGGCCAGGTAGACGATGCCGAAGCCGCCTTCGCCCAAGACGGCCGTGAGTTCGAATTCGCCCAGGCGCGTGCCGACCGGCAGCGCATGCGTGCCTTCCGCGGCCGGCGGCATCGGCGGCGCACCAGCTGTGTGGCCGTTGGAAAGTACCGTAAGGTCATTGTCGTCAGGCGGCAGGCTCATGGTCGCGCTCACAGGTGAGGTTGCCTATTATCGTTCGCGCCATGTCATCTCGCTATCGGTTATTTAGAGGGGCACATGGCATTTCGGCAAAAAATGCAGGATCACTTGCAGTTTCATAGATAAATGTATTACCAGTTGTAATGCATGATGTAACAAAGAGTAGTAATCCAGCAACGCTTTGAAAAAAATAAATTTTTCCGTTGTATTTGTTTTTCCTCAGTACGTATAGTGCTTCTCTGTTTGATGCAGTCGGTGCAACTCTTTAGCCTGAGATGCGTTGTATCAAGAACGTAAATCTCAGGTTGTGGCCGGTTTCCTTATCACTAGATAACTATAAAGAAGCGACGTAAGTTGCTTGGGGAATCAATGAGCACGATCGATATCGAGGCTTTGCTGGCGCCGGTTGCCGACGGCCAGCCCTGCGGCCCCAACCTGGAATACGATCCCGCATTCGTCGCGCTCGAGCAGGAGGCGCTCGGCAAGCCCGAAGTCCAATACGGCGGCACCGTGACGCCGGCCGTTCCCCCCGACTGGAAAACCGTACTCCGGATGACTACCGGGCTGCTGGCGCGCAGCCGCGACCTGCGCCTGACCGCGCACCTGATCCGCGCGGGACTGGCGATGCACGGTATCGCCGGCCTGGCCGACGGTATCGAGCTGACCGAGCGCCTGCTCGAACAGCGCTGGGACAGCCTCCATCCCGAGCTCGATCCGGACGACGACCTCGATCCGACCCTGCGCATCAATTCGCTGGCGGTCCTTGCCGACGGCACGACGCTGATACGGGAACTGCGCGATGCCGCCCTGATCCGCCTGCCCGGACTGGGACCCTTGAGCCTCAAGCTGATCGAGATCGCCAACGGTGAAATCACCCCGGGCGCCGACCAGGAAAAAATCGCCCTGAGCTCGATCGAGCAAGCCGTGGCCGACATGGACAAGGACGAACTGGCACGCAGCGTCGATGCGCTCGACCGCGCCTTCAAAGCCGCGGTCAACATCGAGGTGGTGCTGGTGCGGAAGGTCGGGAGTTCGCAAGCGCTGAACCTGGATGCCTTGACCCGCCCATTGCGCAAGGCCCACGAATTCCTGCGGCGCCAGCAGGGCAGCGTCGATGTCGCAGCCGATGAGGGCGGCGGCGAAGCGGATGCGCCGGCGGGCAACGAAACGGCTGCACCGGCCGCCAGGGCCGCGATCAGCGGCGAGATCGCCAGCCGCGACGACGTCCTGCGCATGCTCGACAAGCTGATCCAGTATTACGCGCGCCATGAGCCGTCGAGCCCGATCCCGCTCGTACTCGAGCGCGCCAAGCGCCTGGTGCCGATGAATTTCCTGGAAATCCTGCAGGACCTGGCGCCGGCCGGCATTGCCCAGGTGGCGGTGATCAGCGGGCAGGAAGCATAGGGAGCAGGCTCACAGGCAGGCCGCATCGGCCAATCGTGTCGTTTCATTTCAGGGGGTGTCCATCGTGGGTAAAGAAAGTAGCCAGAAGTTCATCGCGCGCAATCGCGCACCGCGCGTGCAGATCGAGTACGACGTCGAAGTCTACGGCGCCGAAAAGAAGATCCAGCTGCCCTTCGTCATGGGCGTGATGGCCGACCTGAGCGGCCAGCCCGCCGATCCGCTGGCGCCGGTCGCCGAACGCAAGTTCCTGGAAATCGACGTCGACAACTTCGACGAGCGCCTCAAGGCGATGAAGCCGCGGGTGGCGGTGCAGGTGCCGAACACGCTCACGGGCGAAGGCAGCATGGCGGTCGAGATGACCTTCGAGAACATGGACGACTTCACCCCGGCGGCGATCGCGCGCAAGGTCGCGCCCCTGGCCAAGCTGCTCGAAGCGCGCACCCAGTTGGCCAACCTGATGACCTACATGGATGGCAAGACCGGCGCCGAAGACCTGATCGCCCGGCTGCTGGACGAGCCGGCGCTGATGCAGGCGCTGACCGCCGCACCCAAGCCGCAAGAATAAGACTGACTGTCCTGGAGAATGACGATGGCCGATTTTCAAGCACAAGCGGAACAGGGTGGCGCGACGCTCGAGATGAGCGATTTCGGCAGCCTGCTGCAAAAGGAATTCAAACCGCAGTCGGACAAGGCCAGGGAATCGGTCGAGAACGCCGTGCGTACCCTGGCCGAGCAGGCGCTGGCCGGCACCAACCTGATCTCGGGCGACGTGCTCGGTACCATCGAGGGCCTGATCGCGGCGCTCGACAGGAAGCTGAGCGAGCAGATCAACCTGATCCTGCACACCCCCGAATTCCAGTCGCTCGAAGGCGCCTGGCGCGGCCTGCATCACCTGGTCAACAACACCGAGACCGACGAAACGCTGAAGATCCGCGTGATGAACATCTCGAAAAACGAGCTGGGCAAGACCCTCAAGAAGTTCAAGGGTACGGCCTGGGACCAGAGTCCGATCTTCAAGAAGATGTACGAAGAAGAATTCGGCCAGTTCGGCGGCGAGCCGTTCGGCGCCATCGTGGCCGACTACTATTTCGATAACAGCGCACCGGACGTCGAACTGCTCGCGAACATGGCCAAGGTGGCTGCCGCCGCCCACGCGCCCTTCATCTCGGCCGCCGCGCCGTCCGTCATGCTGATGGATTCCTGGCAGGAGCTGTCCAATCCGCGCGACCTGACCAAGATTTTCCAGACGCCGGAACACGCCGCCTGGCGCTCTTTCCGCGAGTCCGAGGATGCGCGTTACGTCGGCCTGGCGATGCCGCGCTTCCTGGCGCGCCAGCCCTACGGCGCCAAGACCGACCCGGTCGAAGCCTTCGACTTCGAGGAAGACACCTCGGCTGCCGGCAGCAAGAACTACACCTGGGCCAATGCCGCCTACGCGATGGCGGTGAACATCAACCGCTCGTTCAAGGAATACGGCTGGTGCTCGCGCATCCGCGGCATCGAGTCGGGCGGCGCGGTCGAAGGCTTGCCGGTGCACTCGTTCCCGACCGACGACGGCGGCGTCGACATGCAGTGTCCGACCGAGATCGCGATCTCCGACCGGCGCGAAGCGGAACTGGCCGCGAATGGCTTCATGCCGCTGGTGCACAAGAAGAACACCGATTTCGCCGCCTTCATCGGCGCCCAGTCGCTCCACAAGCCGGCCGAGTACGACGATCCGGACGCCACAGCCAACGCCAACCTGGCGGCGCGCCTGCCCTACCTGTTCGCCACCTGCCGCTTCGCCCATTACCTGAAATGCATCGTGCGCGACAAGATCGGCTCGTTCAAGGAAAAGGACGACATGCAGCGCTGGCTGACCAAATGGATCAAGCAGTACGTGGATGGCGATCCGGCCAACTCCAGCGAAGGCACCAAGGCGCGCAAGCCGCTGTCCGCCGCCGAAGTGGTACTCGAGGAGGTCGAGGGCAATCCGGGGTATTACACGTCCAAGTTTTTCTTGCGTCCGCATTACCAGCTCGAAGGCCTGACCGTGTCGCTGCGGCTGGTTTCCAAGCTGCCATCGGCGAAAGCCGGCTAACTACCAACTAGGAGAAAAAACATGGCACTTGATATGTTCATCAACATGGGCGAAAAAATCAAAGGCGAGTCGGCCGATAAAGCCCGGGGCGAGAAAGGCGATATCGATGTCCTGGCCTGGAGCTGGGGCATGTCGCAGTCGGGTACCACCCACATGGGCAAGGGCGGCGGCGCCGGCAAGGCGAATTTCCAGGACCTGTCGTTCACCAAGTATGTCGATTCGGCATCGAACGCGCTGATGATCCAGCTCGCCAAAGGCACGCACATCAAACAGGTCAGCCTGATGGCGCGCAAGGCTGGCGCAGGGCAGATTCCGTATATCAACATCATCATGGAAGAAGTGATGGTGACCTCGGTATCCACGGGAGGCAGCGGTGGCGAAGACCGCCTGACGGAGAACGTGACCCTGAATTTTGCCAAAGTGACCTTCTCCTATACGCCGCAAACCGGCGAGGGCGCAGCCGACACGACGCTGGACTTTGCCTGGGATATCGCAGGCAATGCCGAAGGTACCGCTGCCAAGGCCGCGTAAGACGGCTGTCCCGGGCGGCCGTCGCCGGCCGTCCATCCATCTGCCCACAGGACGTTCATGAACCCGCACACGCTGATACGAGAAGGCAAACCCGGCGACGCACTGGCTGCCGTCCAGGACCAGGTGCGCAAGGATGCTGCCAACCCGAAGCACCGTATCTTCCTGTTCCAGCTGCTGTGCGTGATGGGCGAATGGAAGCGCGCCTTGAACCAGCTGAACGTCGCCGGCGAGCTCGATGCCGCTGCCTTGCCGATGGTGCAAACCTACCGCGAGGCGATCCAGTGCGAAGCCTTGCGCCGTGAAATTTTCAAGGGGGCGCTTGCGCCGCTGATCTTCGGCCGGCCGCCGGCGTGGCTGGCGCTCCTGGTCGAAGCGCTCAGGCACGACGCCGCCGGCGACCGCGAACGCGCCGCCGCCATGCGCGCACAGGCGTTCGAGGCTGCGCCGGCCGCCGGCGGCAGCATCGACGGCCAGCGCTTCACCTGGCTGGCCGACGCCGACGGCCGTCTCGGGCCGGTGCTGGAAGCCATCATCAACGGACGCTACTTCTGGGTGCCGCTGCAGCACATCCGCCGCATCGCCTTCGATGCGCCAACCGACTTGCGCGATACGGTGTGGACGCCGGCCTTGTTCACCCTGGCGAATGGCGCCGAGACGGTCGGGCTGGTGCCGACCCGGTATGTCGACACGCTGCCGCACGGCGACGACGCGCTGCTGCTGGCGCGCCGCACCGAATGGCGCGAGGACGGCCACGGCCTGGGCCAGCGCATGCTGGTCACGGACGCCGGCGAGTACCCGCTGATGGACGTGCGCGTGATCGAGCTGGATGACGTCGGCGCCGCCGCCGACGCTGACGAGGATGGCGCCGCCCATGGCTGAACTCGCGCCGCGCGAACGCCTGCAGCCGTCGCTGCTCGACCGCCTGACCGACCACGAGCCGGGCAACACGGTCGAGCCGCGCGAACGGCGCGTGATATCGCTGCGCACCCTGCGCGACGGCGTCCTGCGCGACCTGGCGTGGCTGCTGAATACGACCAACCTGCTGTCGGTCACCACCACGCCGGCCTTGCCGTACCTGGCCGACTCGGTGCTGAACTACGGCGTGCCCGGCCTGGCCGGCAACGCCGTCTCGAACCTGGACGTCGCGGCGCTCGAACGCGCCATTCGCCAGGCGATCTGGGATTTCGAGCCGCGCCTGATCCGCCCCTCGGTGTCGGTCAAGGCGCGTGGCGCGGACGTCGACGGCAACAAGCTCGACTTCGACATCGAGGCCGACCTCTGGGCCCAGCCCTATCCCGAACGCCTGTACCTCAAAACGGAACTCGACCTGGAACGCGGCGCCGTGCTGATCACCGAGTCGAGCGGGCGGAGTGCGCCATGAATCCGCGCTTTCTGCGCTACTACAGCCAGGAACTGCAGCATCTGCGCGAAGCCGCGGGCGAGTTCGCCCACGACTACCCGAAGATCGCAGGGCGCCTCGGACTGGACAGCTTCGAGTGCGCCGACCCGTATGTCGAGCGGCTGCTGGAAGGCTTCGGCTTCATGGCGGCGCGCGTGCAGATGAAAATCGACGACGAGTTCCCGCGCTTTACCCAGCACCTGTCCGAGCTGGTGTATCCGCAGCTGCTGGCGCCGACGCCGTCGATGGCCATCGTGCAGCTGCAGCCCGATTTGGCCAACCCGGCGCTGCAAAAGGGCTACCGGGTGGCGCGCGGCAGCGCCATGCGCAGCGTGCTGGGGCCGGGCGACAACACCGCCTGCGAGTTTCGCACCGCCCACGCCCTGACCCTGTGGCCGCTCGAACTGGTGGAAGCGAAGTTCTTCACCCACGGCGGCAGCCAGGCCGGCCTGAACCTGCAGTGGCCGCCGGCGGTCAAGGCCGGCGTGCGCCTGCGCCTGAAAAGCAGCGGCGCCGCATTCAAGGACCTGCCGCTCGATGCGCTGCCGCTGCACCTGCGCGGCGCCGACGAGATGCCGGTGCGGATCCTCGAAACCCTGCTGGCCGGCGTCGAAGGCGTGCTGGTGACGCCGGTGGCGCGCCCGGCCGCGTGGCACCGGTTGCTGCCGAAGACGGCGCTGCGTCCGCTCGGCCTGGCCGACGGCGAGGCTCTGCTGCCGGCCGACCGGCGCAGCTTCCAGGGCTACCGGCTGCTGCAGGAGTATTTCGCCTTCCCGCAACGCTTCCAGTTCGTCGAACTGGCCGGCCTGCTGCCGGCACTGCGCCAGTGCCAGGAACGCGAAGTCGAGATCACGATCCTGCTGAACCGCGCCGACGCCCAGCTGGAGCGCGCGCTCGACGCCTCGAACTTCGCGCTGCACTGCACGCCGGCGATCAACCTGTTCCAGCGCCGCGCCGACCGCATCAACGTCAGCGGCGAACAGCTCGAATACCACGTGCTGGTCGATCGTACCCGGCCCATGGATTACGAGGTCTATCAGGTCGATTCGGTCACGGCCTACGGCGCCGGCCCGGATTCGCAGCGCGCCTTCCAGCCCTTGTATGCGGCCAAGGACATCGCCGCCACACAGCAGGAGCAGGCGTTCTACCAGATCCGGCGCGAAGCGCGCCAGGTGTCGCAGCGCCAGCGCCGCGACGGACCCCGCTCCAGCTACATCGGCAGCGAAACCTTCATCGCCATCGTCGATGCGCTGGAAGCCCCGTACGGCGCCGACCTGCGCCAGCTGGGCTTGAGCGTCTGGTGCACCAACCGCGACCTGCCGCTGGCGCTGGCGATCGGTGCCGGCAAGACCGATTTCATCCTCGACGACGGGGCGCCGGTCACGGCGGTGCGCTGCCTGGCCGGGCCGAGCCAGCCGCATCCCTCGTTTGCCGAAGGCAGCATGGCCTGGCGCCTGCTGAACCAGCTGTCGCTGAATTACCTGTCGCTGCTCGACACCGACGCGCAGCAGGGCGCGGCCGCCTTGCGCGAACTGCTGGCCGTGTACTGCCATCCGGCCGATCCGAACGCCCGGCGCCAGGTCGATGGCGTGCGCTCGATTGCGGCGAAAGCGATCACGCGGCGCATGCCGTCCCCCGGTCCGATCGCCCTGGGACGCGGCATCCAGGTGACGGTCACGCTGGACGACACGGCCTTCGAAGGCAGCGGCGCCTTCGTGCTGGGCGCGGTGTTGAGCGCATTCTTCGCCCAGTACGTGTCGATCAATTCGTTTGCCGAGACCGTGATCCGCACCGTGGGACGCGGCGAGATCATGCGCTGGCCGGGCAGGGTGGGTGTATGCGCGATCCTGTAGAACTCGCACTGCAGCTCGAAGCGCAAGCGGCGCGCATGGATTTCTTCCAGGTGCTGCGCCTGCTGGAAAACGCCCGGCCCGACCTGCCGCGCATCGGCACCTCGCTGCGCCCGCGCGACGACGCGGTGCGCTTCGGCCAGGACCCGGCCCTGGTGTTCCACCCCGCCGCGCTGGCGCGCTTTACACGCGCCGACGGCGACGCCAAGGCGCGCCTGGCGGTCAACTTCTTTGGCCTGCTGGGCGCCAACGGCCCGCTGCCGCTGCACATCACCGAATACGTGCGCGACCGCCTGCGCCACGGCGGCGACGGCACCATGCTGGCCTTCCTCGACGTGTTCCACCATCGCATGCTGGCGCTGTTCTACCGCGCCCGCGCCAGCGCCGAGCCGGTCATTAGCCTGGACCGGCGCGATGGCGACCGCTTTTCGGATTTCGTCGGCAGCCTGTTCGGCATCGGCGCACCGGCGCTGCGCGAGCGCGACGCCATCGGCGACTTCGCCAAGCTGCACTTTGCCGGCCTGCTGGCCAACAAGACGCGCCCGGCCGCCGGCCTGGTGACGGTCCTGCGCGCCTACTTCAAGCTGCCGTTCGAGGTCGAACAGTTCGTCGGCCACTGGATGCGCATCCCGGCCGAGGTCCAGAGCCGGATCGGCGCGGCCGAGGATGGCAACCGCCTCGGCAGCTCGCTGATGCTGGGCCGCAGCGTGTGGGATGTCCAGAACAAATTCCGCATCGTGATCGGCCCGCTGGACTACGCCGATTACCGGCGCTTTACACCGGGCGGCGACAGCCTGGCGCGCCTGTTGGCCTGGGTTCGGCTCTACGCCGGCCTGGCGCTGGACTGGGACGTGCGCCTGGTGCTGAAGAAAGAACAGCGGCCGCCGCTGCGCCTGGGCGGGGCCACCCGCATGGGCTGGAGCACATGGCTGGCGAGCGGCCCGCCGCGGCGCGACCTCGACCAGATGGTGATCCATCCGGTCAACCATCACACTAATTAGGGGAAGCCATGGCAGACATCAGCCGCGTCGCATTGTTTGGAAAACTGAACAGCCTGTGTTATCGGGCCATCGAAAGCAGCACGGTATTCTGCAAGCTGCGCGGCAATCCCTATGTCGAACTGGTGCACTGGCTGCACCAGATCCTGCAACTGCAGGATTCGGACCTGCTGCGCATCGTGCGCCAGTACGACATCGACCCGGCGGCGCTGGCACGCGACCTGACCGCGGCCCTCGACCGGCTGCCCCGCGGCGCCACGGCCGTCACCGATTTGTCGGCGCAACTGGAAGAGTCGGTGGAGCGGGCCTGGGTCTACGGCACGCTGATGTTCGGCGAGTCACAGGTCCGCTCGGGCCACCTGGTGGTCGGCCTGCTCAAGACTACCGGCCTGCGCAACGGTTTATACGGCATGTCGAAGCAGTTCGAGAAGGTCAAGCTCGAGCACCTGACCGACAACTTCGGCAAGCTGCTGGGCGACTCGCCGGAAGCCAGGCTGGTGGCCACCGACGGCTTCAGCGGCGGCGGCGCCAGCCCGGGCGAAGCCTCGGGCGCCATTGCCCCGGCGGCGATGGGCAAGCAGGAAGCGCTGAAAAAATTCACGGTCGACCTGACCGAACAGGCCAGGAGCGGCAAGATGGATCCGATCGTCGGCCGCGACGACGAGATCCGCCAGATGGTCGACATCCTGATGCGCCGGCGCCAGAACAACCCGATCATGATCGGCGAGGCCGGCGTCGGCAAGACCGCGGTGGTCGAGGGCTTCGCCCAGCGCATCGCACGCGGCGACGTGCCGCCCTCGCTCAAGGACGTGGAGCTGCGCACGCTCGACGTCGGCCTGCTGCAGGCCGGCGCCAGCATGAAGGGCGAGTTCGAGCAGCGCCTGCGCTCCGTCATCGACGAGGTGCAGGCCAGCCAGAAGCCGATCATCCTGTTCATCGACGAGACGCACACCCTGGTCGGCGCCGGCGGCGCGGCCGGCACCGGCGACGCCGCCAACTTATTAAAACCTGCGCTGGCGCGCGGCACGCTGCGCACCATCGGCGCGACCACCTTTGCCGAGTACAAGAAGCACATCGAAAAGGACCCGGCGCTGACGCGGCGTTTTCAATCGATCCAGGTCGACGAGCCGGACGAGGCGCGCGCCATCCTGATGATGCGCGGCGTGGCCTCGACCATGGAAAAGCATCACCAGGTGCAGATCCTGGACGAGGCACTGGAAGCGGCCGTGCGCCTGTCGCACCGGTATATCCCGGCGCGCCAGTTGCCCGACAAGTCGGTGAGCCTGATCGACACCGCGTGCGCGCGCGTGGCCGTGAGCCTGCACGCGACGCCGGCCGAGGTGGATGATAGCCGCAAGCGCATCGAGGCGCTGGAGGTGGAGCAGGGGATTATTGCGCGCGAAGGGGCGATTGGGATCGAGGTCGGAGCACGTTCGGGTGAGACCGAGGCGGCGCTGGCGCTCGAGAAGGAGCGGCTGGCCGGGCTGGAGGCGCGCTGGAACGAGGAACGCGTGCTGGTCGACGAGCTGCTGGCCTTGCGCGCGCGCCTGCGCGATGGCGCGCGTCCGGTCGAAGGCACCGGGTCGAAGCTGGAAGCGGCGGCCGGCGAGGGCGCGTCAGTACCCGATGACAGTGAACGCGCGGCGTTGAAGGAACAGCTGAAAGCGGTGCAGGATAAGCTGAGCGCGCTGCAGGGCGAGCACCCGCTGATCCTGCCCACAGTCGACTACCAGGCCGTGGCATCCGTCGTCGGCGACTGGACCGGCATTCCGGTCGGCCGCATGGCGAGGAACGAGATGGAGACCATCCTTAACATCGCCGCGACCTTGTCCAAGCGCGTGATCGGCCAGGACCACGCGATGGAGATGATCGCCAAGCGCATCCAGACCTCGCGCGCGGGCCTCGACAACCCCAGCAAACCGATCGGCGTGTTCATGCTGGCCGGGACCTCGGGCGTCGGCAAGACCGAGACCGCGCTGGCGCTGGCCGAGGCACTGTACGGCGGCGAGCAGAACCTCATCACCATCAACATGAGCGAGTACCAGGAAGCGCACACGGTGTCGACGCTGAAGGGCGCGCCGCCAGGCTACGTCGGCTATGGCGAAGGCGGCGTGCTGACCGAGGCGGTGCGGCGCAAGCCGTATTCGGTGGTGCTGCTCGATGAAGTCGAAAAGGCGCACCCGGATGTGCACGAGATGTTCTTCCAGGTGTTCGACAAGGGCTTCATGGAGGATGGGGAAGGGCGCTTTATCGACTTCAAGAACACGCTGATCATCCTGACCACCAATGCCGGCACCGAGCTGATTGCCGGGCTGTGCAAGGACCCGGATTTGATGCCTGATCCGGAGGGCATGGCCAAGGCGCTGCGGCCGGCGTTATTGAAGGTGTTCCCGCCGGCGCTGCTAGGGCGGATGGTGTCGATTCCGTATTACCCGCTGTCGGATGCGATGCTCGGTTCGATCGTGAAATTGCAGCTGGACCGGATCAAGAAGCGGGTTGAGGCGCGGTACAAGATTCCGTTCACGTATTCGGAAGAAGTAATCAAGCTGGTGGTGTCGCGCTGTACGGAAAGCGAATCGGGAGGGCGGATGATCGATGCGATTTTAACGAATACGATGCTGCCCGATTTGTCGAAGGAATTCCTGAATCGCATGATAGATGGGCAAGCTCCTCAAGCGGTGCAGGTAATCGTTGCCGATGGCGGATTCCGCTACGAAGTCGAAGGCGCAATCGCTTGATCCTGGATCAACGTACTCTTTCACGTAAAGGAAATGACCTATGAGCTGGATGGGCAAATTTATCGGGTCGAAGGCGAAGCGCGCGCAACAGCCTAGTCCTACTGCGCGGTCTCCCGGTGCATACGAGTTGCAATTCGGCTCCGATCCCTCCGTGAAGATTGAACTGGCCGTCCATCACATAATCGATTGGGCCAGGCTGCGCGATACATGGAACAGGATGGTTGACGACGGACATTACGCGACCTTGTGTGCTTGGTTGTACGCCGTCGGGTTCGATGTCAATAATATCTACTATGAAACAGAAGAATCGCAAACGCCTGTCAAGATCGTTCAGTCGATGATGCGGCAAGCGGATGTGGACCTCGTCGCCGATGGCGACGAAATTCACCAGCGCATAACCTGGTCGACCTGGAATCTCGTGCAAGGCCCCAAGGAAGACACGCGCACAGACGATCAAGGCAACTTCCACGACACGTTCGCGGAGGTCGCGGGTCTGTCGGATAGCGAGCGCGCCGACATGGTCTGCACGGACGCCGTTTACACAGCCATGGCTGCCATGACACTGACAGCGCCGGTGCCCGCCGCCCGGGCCCAACAATTGACAAAAGCATTGTTGGGTGTGAACCGTAATGCCAAGGTCATCAAATACCGTGCAGCGATGTGGGACGGCAGCAAAGAGGCCGGCTGGCACAAGAAACCCCGCTAATTATGTTCAGCGCTTTGTCCATTTGAGTTACAGACCCATGCCAAACCAAGTCTCCATGGGCGCCATGATGACCTGCACCTTCGGCGTTGCCCCTTCCTCCCTGGTGGTACTCCCGAAAAACAAGGTCCTGGCCGAAGGCCCGCCCGCCGCCAACATCATGGACCACATCCCGATGACCAACATCATGCCCTTCGGGATGTGCAACTCGCCGGCGAATCCGACGGTGATCGCTGCTACCGCCGCGGCGATGGGCGTGCTGACGCCGATGCCGTGCATCCCTGCGACGTCCGCGCCGTGGGTGCCGGGCGCGCCCACGGTCATGATCGCCAAGATGCCTGCGCTCGACAACGTCTCCAAGTGCATGTGCAACTGGGGCGGCGTGATCGGCTTCACGAATGCCGGCACCGTCAAGACCATGATCCCCTGACCCGATGACCGGCAGCCGACAGCACCCATGAAACAGACCCAATCCAAGCGCGACGTATCCGTCAAGACCGCCCTGGCCGACGACGTGCTGCTGTTCGCCGGCATGGAAGGCACCGAGCGGCTTGGGCGACTGTCGGCGTTCACGGTCAAGCTGGCGTCGACCGACGGCGCAATCAAGATCGCGGACGTGCTGGGCAAGCCGCTGACCGTGACCGTGACGCTGGCCGACGGCAGCGCCAAGCGTCATTTCAACGGCATCGTGACGCGCTTTCGCAGCACCGGCCTGGCCGGCGAGCTTGCCACCTATGAGGCGACGGTGCACCCAAGCCTGTGGCTGCTGACGCGCGCGTCGAACTGCCGGATTTTCCAGGACAAGTCGGTGACCGACATCGTCAAGGAAGTCTGCGGCGCCTATGGCAGCGCCGTGTCGCTGTCGGTCGGCCTGCTGAGCGGCACGTATGCAGCCCTGCCATATTGCGTGCAATACCGCGAGACCGACTTCGACTTCGTCTGCCGCCTGCTGGAGGAGGCGGGCATTTACTTCTATTTCACCCACGATGCCGCCAGCCATACGATGGTGCTGGCCGATTCCTACGGCGCGCACCAGCCGATCGCCGGCTACGATGCGCTGAAATACATCGGCAGGATGGCCAGGGCGTCGGACAGCGGGGAGACGGTATCGAGCTGGTCGGTGGGCGGCCGCATCACGGCCGGCAAGTACGTGCTGGACGACTTCGATTTCGAAAAGGCGGCGGCCAGCGCCAGCGGCGGCCTGGTGACGACGGCGTCGATCGACGCGGCCTATGGGCAAACCACCTACGAGATGTACGATTACCCGGGCAACTACAGCAAGGCCGACGCCGGCAACGCGCTCGCGCGGGCGCGCCTGGAAAGCCTGCATGGCGAGGGCGAGCACATCGCCGCGACGACCAGCGCGCGCGGCCTGTATCCGGGCGGGCTGTTCACGCTGGCCGAGCATCCGCGTCCCGACCAGAACCGCGCCTACCTGGTGACGGCGGCCAGCTACACGCTCACCGGCAACGACTACGCCAGCGGCGGCGAAGCCTTTACGTTTGCCTGCACCTTCGATGCCATCGGCAAGGAGCACGCCTTCCGGCCCATGCCGGTCACGCCTCGCCCGGTGGTGCAGGGGCCGCAGACGGCGATGGTGGTCGGCAAGGCCGGCGAGGAGATCTGGACCGACAAGTATGGCCGCATCAAGGTGCAGTTCCACTGGGACCGACTGGGCAAGGACGACGAAAACAGCTCATGCTGGGTGCGGGTGGCGCAGGGCTGGGCCGGCAAGGGCTGGGGCGCGATGGCGATCCCGCGCATCGGCATGGAAGTGGTGGTGAGTTTCCTCGAAGGCGATCCGGACCGCCCGCTGGTGACCGGCTGCGTCTACAACTCGGACGCCATGCCGCCGTATGCGCTGCCGGACGAGCAGACGATTTCGACGGTCAAGTCGCAGTCGTCCAAGGGCGGCGACGGCTTCAATGAACTGCGCTTCGAGGACAAGAAGGGCGAGGAAGAAGTCTTCCTGCACGCCGAGCGCGATTTCCTGCGCGTGGTGAAGAACAACGATGCGCTGAAGGTCGGCTTCGAGACCGCCGACAAGGGCGACCAGACCGTCGACATCAAGAACGACCAGACCATCAAGATCGGGCACGACCAGCTGGAGAACGTCGACAACAACCAGACCCTCACCGTGAAAGTGGACCAGAAGATCGACGTCGGCGGGGACCAGGCCGTCGGCATCGACGGCAAGCAGGCGGTGAAGGTCGGCACCACCATCGTCATCGAGGCCGGCACCTCGATCGAGCTGAAGGTGGGCGGCAGCAGCATCAAGATCGAGGCGTCCAAGATCACGATCAAGGCGCCGGAAATCGAGGTCGCCGCCGATGCCAACGCCAAGGTCAAGGCCGGCGCGATGATGGAGATAAAGGCGGGCGGCGTGATGACGATCGGCGGATCGCTGGTGCAGATCAACTGATGAACATACGGAACCTACATTGAGCACGACCCTGACCCTGCGCATTTTGACCTACCGGAACCAACCGGTGCCGCCGGCGGCGCCGGTGCGCTTTGGCGCGGACGGCGGCCATGTCGGCCGCGCGCCCGACAACGCGCTGGTGCTCGACGACCCCAGCAAATACATCTCGCGCGTGCATGCGCGCGTGTTCGCGCGCGACGGCGCTTTCGTGATCGAGGACCTGGGCAGCAATCCCAGCGTGGTCAACGACCGCCCGGTCGGCAAGGGCAACCAGGCCGTGCTGGGGCAGGGCGACCGGGTGATGATCGGCGACTACCTGCTGCAGGCCGCGCTCGAGAGTGCGCCGCCGCAACCGACGCTGGCGCCGGCACCGGCCAACAATGCGGCGCTGCCGCCCTTCGAGCCGCCACCCCCGGCTGCGCCGGCCTATCTGCCGCCGCTCGACTTCGCGCCGGCGGCGCCCGCCGCACCTGGGCCTGGGGCGCCATCGAAGCCGGACGCCATGCCCGACCTGCTGGCCGGCGCCAGCATCCTCGACGTGGCGCCGGGCCAGGCCGGTGTCGGCGCCGACGATCCGCTCGGGCTGAACCTGTTCGCGCCCGCCGCGCCGCCGCGCGCCGCCGAGAGCGACCATGTGTCGCCCGAGCTGATGGCGTTTTCACGGGTGGGGCCGGCGCCCGGGTCGGCACCCACGCCGGCCGCACCGTCAGGCCTGCCGCCGGCGGCGTCCCGGAACGCTTTCGCCATCCCGGACGACTACGATCCGCTGGCCGACCTGTTTCCGCCCGCCGCGCCGCTTGTTCCCCCTGTGGTCGCGCCGCGGACTCCCCCGCCCGATGCCACGGTGTTCGTAATCGAACCGGCGCCGGTATTCGCCTCACCCGCGCCGGTATCGGCTCCGCCCGCGCCTGTGTCCGTGTCCATGCCCGCCCGTGTGCCGGCAGCGCCCGCCACGCCGGCACCGCCCGACACGGCACCTGCGAGCGACGACGCCGTCCTGCAAGCCCTGCTGCGCGGCCTCGGCCTGCCCGGCCTGCAGCCCGGGCGCCCGGCCACCGAAGTCGCCGAACTGGTCGGCGCCATGCTGCGCGAAGCTACCTCCGGCACCATGGACGTGCTCATGGCGCGCGCGCTGACCAAGAAGGAAAGCCGCATCGACATGACCATGCTGGCGGTGCGCGCCAACAATCCGCTCAAGTTCTTCCCGCATGCCGAGGGCGCGCTGACCCAGATGCTGACCGCGACCATGGCCGGCTACATGCCGCCGCTGGAGGCGATGGCGGGCGCCTTCGACGACCTGCGCGCGCACGAACTGGCGGTCATCGCCGGCATGCGCGCCGCGCTCGGCGCGGTGCTGCAGCGCTTCGACCCGGCCGCGATCGAAGCGCGCCTGGCCGTGCCGAGCGTGATGGACAAGGTGCTGTCGTCCAGCCGCAAGGCCAAGCTGTGGGACCGCCTGGTGGAACTGTACGGCGAGATTGCGCGCGAAGCCGACGACGACCTGCAGCGCCTGTTCGGCGAAAAATTTTCGGAAGCCTACGAGGAGCAGGTGGCGCGCCTGCGCCAGGCAAAGCATCAGGAACGATAATCGAAAGAGGTTTTATGGCGTGGAAGAACAAGGTGGTCTGGTCCGAGGGCATGCTGCTGCAGCCCCAGCACCTGCAGCAGCACGACCGCTATTGGCAAAGCCAGCTCGAGAACCGGGTCGCGGCGCTGCGCCCCTACAGCTGGGGCTTTTCCGAGCTGGTGCTCGACGAGCACCAGCTGGCACTGGGCAAGCTGGCACTGGCGTCCTGCGCCGGCGTGCTGCCGGACGGTACGCCGTTCACGCTGCCGGCCGACGACGATCTGCCGCTGCCGCTGGACGTCGCGGCCGACGCGCGCAACGTGCTGGTGGTGCTGGCGCTGCCGCTGCGCCGCCACGGCGTGGCCGAAGTCGGCGACGGCGACGGCCCCGACAACTTCGCGCGCCACCGCAGCGGCGACTACGAGGCCTGGGACAGCAATGGCCTCGACAACAGCGCGCTGATGCAGGTCGGGAAGCTGCGCGTGCGCCTGGCGCTGGCGCCCGAGGTGGCGAACGCCTACGCGACGATGGGCGTGGCGCGCGTGGTCGAACGGCGTGCCGACGGCAGGGTGGTGATCGACCCGGACTACAGCCCGCCTTGCCTGGACTTTCGTGCGGCGCCGCGCCTGGCCTCGTTTGCCGACGAACTGGCCGGCCTGCTGCATGCGCGCGGCGACCTGCTAGGGGCGCGCCTGTCGCAGCCGGGTGCCGCCGGCGCCGCCGAGATCGCCGATTTCCTGCTGCTGCAGCTGGTCAACCGGGTCGAGCCGCTGGTGATGCACCTGGCGAGTGCCAGCGGCATCCATCCGGAATCGCTGTACCGGGTGCTGGTGTCGCTGGCCGGCGAACTGGCCACCTTCACCGATCCGGGCAAGCGCGCCGCCGCCTACCCGGTCTACCGCCACGACGCGCTGGCCGAGACTTTCGCGCCGGTCGTCGCCGACCTGCGCCGCGCGCTGTCGACGGTGATGGATGCGCAGGCGGTGCCGATCCCGCTCGACGAGCGCCAGTTCGGCATCCGCGTCGCCGTGGTGCCGGACCGCGAGCTGCTGCGCTCGGCCAGCTTCGTATTGGCGGTGAACGCGCACATGCCGCCGGAACTGCTGCGCACGGGCTTCCCGGCGCAAGTGAAGATCGGTTCGGTCGAGAAGATCCGCGACCTGGTCAACCTGCAGCTGCCGGGCATCAAGCTGCGCCCGCTGCCGGTGGCGCCGCGCCAACTGCCGTTCTTTGCCGGCTACACCTATTTCGAACTGGACAGCGGCAGCGAATACTTCCAGCACCTGCACCAGTCGGCTGGCTTCGCGATGCACGTGGCCGGCGATTTCCCCGGCCTGCAGATGCAGTTCTGGGCGATCCGGAGGTAATTCGCCATGAGCACACCCGACCCTAACCCGGCGCCGCCCGACCCCGACGCCACCATGCTGGTGCTGAATCCGGGCGGGCGGCGTCCGGCCGCCGCCGGTGCGGGCGGCGCGGGGCCTGCCACGGCGGCGCCTGCGGCCGCGCCCACGCTGCCGGCCGGCAGCGGCCTGAACCCGCTGGTGCTCGCCGCCAATCCGCTGCTCGACCTGGTGGTGCCGCTGCGCCACACGATGCAGCCGCCGGATCTCGAACAGCTGCGCGAGCGCCTGGCCCAGGCGATCAGGACCTTCGAGACCGAGGCGCGCGATGCCGGCGTCGCGCTCGATGCGATCGCGGCCGCGCGCTACGCCTTGTGCACGCTGCTCGACGAGACGATTGCCGGCACCGCCTGGGGCAATGGGGTGTGGGGATCGCGCAGCCTGCTGGTGGCCTTCCACAACGAAGCCTTCGGCGGCGAAAAATTCTTCCTGGTGCTGCAGCGCCTGAGCCAGGACCCGGCGCGCCATCTCGACCTGCTGGAACTGATGTACCTGTGCCTCGCGCTCGGCCTGGAAGGGCGCTTCCGCGTGGCCGAGCAGGGCCAGGCCCAGCTGGCGACGTTGCGCGAGCGCCTGCTAGGCCTGATCCGCCAGCATCGCGGCGCCGCCGAGACCGGACTGTCGCCGCATTGGCGCGGCGCCCAGGCGCCGGCGCCGTCGCCGCTGCGGCGCACACCGGTGTGGGTGCTGGCGGCGGTCGGCTGCGTCCTGCTGCTGGCGGCGCAGCTGATCGCCTCGGGTGTCCTGAACAGCGCTTCCGACCCGGTGTTCGCACGGCTGTCGGCGCTGCGCCAGGCGACCCCGCAGGCGGCTAGCCCGGCCGCGGCGCCGTCCGCGCCCGGACGCATCGCCGGCTTCCTGGCGCCGGAAGTGGCGCAGGGACTGGTAACGGTCAGCGAGACGCCCGGCCGCACCACGATCACGCTGCGCGGCGAAGGCATGTTCGCGGCCGGCAGCGCCGAAGTCGACGCCCACCGCGCCGACCTGCTGGGACGCATCGGCCAGGCCCTGAACACCTTGCCCGGCAAGGTGCTGGTGATCGGCCATACCGACGACACTCGTCCCGGCCTGTCGGCGCGCTATCCGTCCAACTACGACCTGTCGAAGGCGCGCGCTGCCAGCGTGATGGCGCTGCTGGCCGCGCGCGCCGGGCCGGCGAGCCGCTACAGCGCGGAAGGGCGCGGCGACACCGAACCGCTGGTGCCGAACGACGGCGCCGCCGCGCGCGCGCGCAACCGCCGGGTCGACCTGGTGGTGCTGGCACCGGCCGCCGCACCCTGAGGAGCGAGAGCACATGAAACGTCTGTTGTCCTGGCTGTTCAAGCGTCCGGTGCTGGGCTTCATCGGCGTCACCCTGTTTGCCCTGGTGTTCTGGTTCGAAGCGCCGCTGCTGGCCTTCGACGGCAAGGAGCCGTTCGCCGGGCGCCGCGTGCGCGCGTGGTGGATCCTGCTGATGTATGCAGCCTGGGCCGCCTGGTTCGGTGGCAAGGCGCTGCACGCGTACCTGGCCAACCGGCGCCTGATGGCCGGCCTGGCCAAGGCGGATGCGCCGGCGTCCGCGGCAACGGCAGCTGCGCCGGCGGCGCTGCAGGAACAGGCGGCGCTCAAGGCGCGCATGGACGCGGCGCTGGCGGTCCTGCGCAAGGCGGCGCCGGGCAAGCGCCACTGGGGCAGCGCTTATCTTTACCAGCTGCCCTGGTACCTGCTGGTGGGCGCTCCCGGCAGCGGCAAGACCACCACGCTGCTGCATTCCGGCCTGCGCTTTCCGCTGGCTGACACGCTCGGCCCGGGCGCCATCGGCGGCGTCGGCGGCACCCGCCAGTGCGACTGGTGGTTCACCGACGAAGCCGTGCTGCTCGACACGGCGGGGCGCTACACGACCCAGGACAGCGATGCCGAAGTCGATGCCGCCGGCTGGCATGGCTTCCTGGGCCTGCTGAAGAAGCAGCGGCCGCGTCGTCCGATCGATGGTGTGATCGTCGCCCTCAGCGTGTCCGACCTGCTCCAGCAGGGACCGGCGGCGCGCCAGGCGCAGGCGGCGGCGATCCGCGCCCGCATCAAGGAACTGCACGAGAAGCTGGGCAGCAGCTTTCCGGTCTACGTCACGGTCACCAAGTGCGACCTGCTGGCCGGCTTCATGGAATACTTCGAGCCGCTCGCCCGCGAAGAGCGCGAGCAGGTCTGGGGCATGACCTTCGCGGTCGGCGCCGGTCCGGCGCAAGCGCTGGCTGACTTCCCCGCACGCTTCCTCGAACTCGAGCAGCGCCTGCAGGGCCGCGTGCTGGAACGCATGCAGGCCGAGCGCGACCTCGGCCGGCGCGCGCTGTTGTACTGCTTCCCGCAGCAGTTCGGGGCGCTGGCCGAGACGCTGGGCGGCTTCCTGGCGGCCGTGTTCGCGCCGACCCGCTTCGAGCGCGACGCCCTGTTGCGCGGCGTGTACTTCACCAGCGGCACCCAGGAAGGGAGTCCGATCGACCGCGTGATGGGCGCGCTGGCCGCGTCCTTCGGTCTGGACCGCAAGGTGCTGCCGCCGAACGCCGTGAGTGGACGCAGCTACTTCATCACCACCTTGCTGCGCGGCTTGATGTTCCAGGAAGCGGGCCTGGCCGGCGGTGACGGCCGCGTCGAGCGGCGCCAGCGCCTGCTGCGCCGGGCCGCTGCCGGCGCCGCGCTGCTGGCGGCGGCCCTGCTGGCGGCCGGCCTGGCGACCAGCTATATCAGGAATACCCGCACCGTGGACGCCGTCGCGCGCAGCACCGGCGCGCTGGATGAACTGGTGCGCAGCGCACCGCTGGCGGGCAGCGCGACCGGTGTGCTGCCGATGCTGGATGCGGCGCGCGCGCTGCCGGGCGGCTACGCACAGCGCGATGCCGGCACGCCGCTGCGGGACCGCTTCGGCCTCAACCAGCGCGACAAGCTCGGCGCCGGCGCCCAGCTGGCCTACCAGCGCCTGCTGCAGTCGGCGCTGCTGCCGCGTATCCAGGCGCGGCTGGAGGAAGTGCTGCGCCGCGGCGACGCCAACAACCAGGAACAGTTATATGAAGCGCTGCGCGTCTACCTGATGCTGGGCCAGCCGCAGCACCTCGATCCGCAGTCGGTGCTGGCCTGGCTCGACTACGACTGGCGCCGCAGCCTGCCGGAGGCGACGCCGGAACAGCGCGACAGCCTGCTGGCGCACACCGATGCGCTGCTGGGCGGCGCCGCCACGGCCGGGCCGCCGGCGCTCGACGCCGCGCTGGTCGGCAAGGTGCGGGCGACGCTGGCGATGATGCCGCTTCCGGAGCGCGTCTACAACCGCTTGAAGCGCCAGGTGGCGCAGCAGCGCCTGCCTGACACCAGCGTCAACCGCGCCGTCGGCCGCGACGCCTCCGCCGTGCTGGCCCGCAAGAGCGGCGAACCCTTGAGCCGCGGTGTGCCCGGCCTGTACAGCGTGGCCGGCTACCGCGCCCTGCTGAAGGAAGCGCCGCTGGCGCTGGCCGACATCGCCAAGGACAGCTGGGTGCTGGACCGGCGCGAAGCGGAAGGCGCGCTCGGCGCGCTGACCGGTCCGCAAATGAACGCCGCCGTGCTGCAGCTGTATTTTGCCGACTACATCCGCGCCTGGGACGCGATGCTGGCCGACGTGCGGGTCGCGCCGTTCTCCAGCCTGGACCAGGGCGCGCGCATCACCAATGCGCTGGCCGCCGCCGATTCGCCGTTGAAGGGCTTCCTGGCCGCCGCCGCGCGCGAGACCACCTTGAACGGCGCGGCCGGCAAGCCGGCCGCGCTGGACGTGGCGGTACTCGGCAAGCTGGACGAAGCGCGCAGGAAGATCGAGGCGGCGCTTGGCGGTGACGACACGCCGGCCCCGGCCGCTGCGGCCGGTACGCCGGTCGACCAGCATTTCGCGCCACTGCATGCGCTGGTCGGCACGGCCGCCGCGCCCGGCCCGCTGGACGCCCAGCTGGCGCTGCTGAAGGAAGCGTCCCAGTACTTCGACGCCGCCGACGGGGCGCGCCGGGCCGGCACGCCGGCGCCCGGCGGCGAGACCCTGCAGCGCATCAAGCGCGCCGCCGAGGGCGTGCCGGCGCCGCTCGGCGAGATCCTGCAGAACGTCGACAGCGCCGGTGCCGGCCTGACGCTGGGCAGCGAACGCGCGCGCCTGGCGGCGCTGTGGACCGCGGAGGCGGCGCCGTTCTGCCGCGATGCCATCGCCGGCCGCTACCCGCTGGTGCGCGGCGCCGCGCGCGACGTGACGCTGGACGACTTCGGCCGCTTTTTTGGCCCCGGCGGCATGGTGGAGGACTTCTTCGGCAAGCACCTCGCCAGCCAGGTCGACATGGCCGGCGGCGCCTGGAAATGGCGCAGCACCGGCGCGGCGCCGCTCGGCATCGGGCCCGACGTGCTGGCCGCCTTCCAGCGCGCGGCGCGCGTGCGCGAGACCTTCTTCGGCGCCGGCGGCCGCCAGCCGTCGCTGCGCTTCGAGCTGGCGCCGCTGGCCGCCGATCCGGCGCTCACGCGCGTGCTGCTCGACATCGACGGCCAGCAAGTGGCTTACGTAGCGGGCACAGCGGCTGCCGGCATGGCGGCGCGGCCGGTCGCGATCGTGCTGCCGTCCGGGAAGGCCGGCGGCATGGTGCATCTCGAAGCCACGCCGGCGCTGCGCGCCGACCTGCGCACCGACGGGCCGTGGGCCTGGTTCCGCATGCTCGACAAGGGCGTGCTGCAGCCCGGCGCCCAGGGCGAGCGCTACACGCTGGCCTTCGATCTCGACGGCCGCGAGATCAGCTACCAGCTGACCGCCAGCAGCGCGATCAATCCGTTCCGCCGCGAGGTGCTGGAAGGCTTCCGCTGTCCGGCGGGCTGGTAGGCGCGGCGTGACGGGGCAGGGGCCGGGTTTCTTCGGCAAGTTGCGCACCCACGGCGACTTCGTCGGGCGCCGGCTGGCGCCGCCGCTGCGGCTCGCGCTCGACGCCTGGCTGCAGGGCGCGCTGCTGCGCAGCCGCCAGGACCTGGGCGCCGCCTGGCTGCCGGCCTGGCTGAACGGGCCCTTGTGGCGCTTCGTGCTGGCGCCCGGCGTCGGCGGCGAGCAGGCGTGCGCCGGCGTGATGATGCCGAGCCTGGACCGCGTGAACCGCTGTTTTCCGCTTGTGATCGCGCTGGCGCTGGATGGTGCCCCTTCGCTGGCCGAGTGCCTCGGCGCGCAAGACGCCTGGTTCACCCGCCTCGAAGACCTGGCCCTGTCGACGCTCGAGCCGGGGTTTTCCATCGATGCCTTCGATGCCGCCCTGGCTGCACTGGACGGGGCGCCGCGCGCGCGGGCGCGCGAGGCGACGGCCGGCGCCGGTGCGCTGCCCGCCGGGGCGCGCTTCGCCGCGCTCGACGGCCGCGAAGCGCCGGCCCTGGCGCATGCGCCGCTGGCGGGGCAGAGCGCGTGGTGGACCGCAGGCGCGCCCACCGTTGCACCCTGTCTCGCGGTGTGCGGCGGCCTGCCGGCGCCGGCGGCGTTCGCGGCCCTGCTCGACGGCGCCTGGGAAGCGCACGGCTGGCGCCGCGCCTAGCTGGGGTCGACGGCATTCTTCCGCCCCTGGCTACCCCTGGCCCGGCTGGCAGGCCGCCAGCACCACCGTGATGTTGTCGCGCCCACCGTACTGGTAAGCCAGCTCGACCAGCCGCGCGCAGGCCGCATCCAGCGTGCCGGCGATGGCGGCGCGCATGGCGTTTTCGATCTCGGCATGCGGCACGCTGCCGTGCAGGCCGTCGCTGCACAGCATCAGCAGGTCGCCCGGCAGCACCAGGTGCGCGCGCACTTCGGCGGCGACCGACGGCGACGGCCCGACCGCCTGCAGCAGCACGTTGCGCGCCGGCAGGGTGTCGAACATGCCCGACTCCAGCGCCTGCTGGTACAGCGTCTGGTCGCGCGACAGCTGCTCGAGGCCGGCGCCGCGCAGCCGGTACAGGCGGCTGTCGCCGACGTGGAACATGACCAGCTGCATGCTGCCCGGCGGGTACCAGAACCCGGTCAGGGTGGTGCCCATGCCGTCGCCGTCGGCGCGGCCGCGGGCGCGGTTTTGCTGATACAGGCTGGCGTTCGCGTGCGCGGCCGCCGCATGCAGCAGGCGCACCGCGCCGCTGGCGGGGTCGGGCCAGGTGGCATCGGGATCGGCGCGCAGGGTAGTGTCGCCGCTGGGGATGCGCAGGGCGCCGGCGTGGCGCGCCAGGTAGTCGCGCACCGCCACCAGCGCGCCGGCGCTGGCGACCTCGCCGGCCGCATGGCCACCCATGCCGTCGGCCACCATGGCCAGGCCGAGCGTTTCGTCGAGCAGGAAGTTGTCCTCGTTGTCGCGCCGGACCGGTCCGATATCGGTGGCGCCGGCGGCCAGCATCGAAGGCAGGAGCCGGGTGCGCCGGGTGGCAAGTTCGGGGTTCATGGTGTCTCCGCGTCGCCCAGGAAGCGCGCACGCTCGTCCGGATCGTCGATGTGGCCGGCGAGCAGCTGCAGGAACGCCGCCCGGTCTTCGGTCTGCTTCAGCGCACGCCTGGCCACGATGCGCCCGATCGGGCCGATCAGCGCGACCAGTTTTTGGGTGGCCGCGTCGGCATAGGCGTCATCGAAGGGCCGCGGCGTCGCCGCCGCGGTGCCGCCACTGCCGGTCCGCATGCCGGTATCGGCGCCGGTTTTGGTCCCGGTCCCGGTTCCGGTCGCCGCCAGCTTCCTGCCGATCTGCGCCAGCGCCTGCCCGAATTCGATGCGCCCGCCGTCCGACGGAATATGCGGCAGCAGCAGTTCGGCCAGGCCGTCCAAGCTGGCGGCCTGCGCCGCCGTCTTCCTGATCAGGAACCTGGCCACCGGACCGATCTGGCGTGCCAGCGCCGCCTCGACCTCGGGAAGGGCCTCGCGCTTCCAGGGTGTCATGGTGACGATGGCGCTGGTGTCGGGGCCGGTGCCCGCGCTCGTCCCCGTTCCTGCAGGCGGGTGTGGAGATGACGGCGCGAGCAGCGGCAGGCCGCCGGCCAGCAGCGTACGGTCGTCGGCGGCCAGCGTGGTGGCGTCCGGGTCGGCGCCGCCGGCCGCGGCCAGCAGCGCCTCGTGGAAGGCGCGCGCCGACGGGAAGCGCTCGGCAGGCGCCTTGGCCAGAGCCCGCGCCAGCACGGCGTCGAAGCGCGGCCCGAGCGCGGCCAGCCGCTGCGACGGCGGCTGCGGCGCGTCGTTGAGGATGCGCTGCATCACGGTCGAGGCGGTGCCGGTGAACGGGCGGGCGCCGGTCAGCAGCTGGTAGCACACGATGCCGGCCGAGAACACGTCGCTGCGGCCATCGACCGGTTCGCCGCGGAACTGCTCGGGCGACATGTAGCTCGGCGTGCCGATCATGGCGCCGGCCTGGGTCAGCGTCGACGATTCGATGCGCGCGATGCCGAAATCGCCGATCTTGACGCGGGCATCGCGCGTGATCAGGAGGTTGGCCGGCTTGACGTCGCGGTGCACCACGCCGCGCGCATGGGCGAACTCGAGGCCCTGCAGCAAATCGCCCATCCAGGCCAGAGCGTGCGCCAGCGCGGTCGGGCGATCCGGCACCAGCAGGGTGTCGAGCGCCGTCCCGTCGACGAATTCCATGGCGATATAGGCCGTTTCGGCATCTTCGCCATAGTCGTACACCGTCACGATGCCGGGGTGGACCAGGCGCCCTGCGGCCTGGGCCTCGTTCTTGAAGCGGCCGATCAGGTCGGCCTGCTCGGCGGCGCCGAACAGGTCCTTGCGCACGGTCTTGATGGCCACCACGCGCTCGATTCCGGGATCGAAGCCTTTATAGACGATACCCATCGCGCCCTTGCCGAGGACGCCGTCGATGCGGTACTTGCCGAGCCGTTCGATCATGGGTGGCCGTCCCGCTTTATTCTTCCAGCATTTTCATCGCGCTGGCGAGGCTGGAGCGCATGCGCGCGAACGAGCGCGCCAGCGTGGCCAACTCGTCGTCGCCCCGGACGTCGAATGCCTCGTCGTTGAACTGGCCCAGGCTGACCTGGTCGGCCAGGCGCGACATGCGCACGATGCGGCGCGTGACGAAGATGTGCACCATGACGTTGAGCGCGACGAACAGGAAGGCGAAGATGCCCAGCATCGACAGCATGTAGGTGCGCAGCATCGCGCCCGCGCGCCGCAGCGGCACCTCCATCGGCACCGACACCACCTGGGCGCCGATGATTTCCATGTGCTTCCAGCCGAAGCCGTTGTTGCGGCCGTAGATGTCGGTCATGGTCCGGGGCGCGGCATCGGGCACGCTGTGGCAGCGCAGGCAGGCGGCATCCTTGATCTGCAGCGGGCGCGCCACGTACAAGGCCGGTCCGGTGGAGGTCTCGCGCTGGCCGACCAGTTCGGCGAGCGCCGGTTTGGCGCGCAGGGTATTCACCAGGTCCGCTTCCCAGTCGGCCGCGCGATCGCGCAGGTTGGTCGGATTCAGGGTCGCTTCCTTGTACGAGAAGTCCGGATACTGCTTGAGCAGCTGGCCGAGCTGCTCGGTCGCGGCGAAGGAGGGGATCGATTGCGGCAGGAACTCGTATTTCAGGCGCGTCTGCAGCAGCGGGACGATCTGCCCGGCGGTGTAGCCGCGCGCGGCCATGGCCGACTGCATCAGCACGCGGGCATTCTGCAGCGTTTCTTCCCGGGCGTTCTTCTGCAGCAGATAATTGGCCACCGCCGTGGCGGCGCCGAAGCCGGCCGCGAAGATCAGGATGAAGACGACGTTGAACTTCGTGGCGATCGAGATTTTCATGGGCAAACCTCAGTGCTGGACGGTGGGTGGGTGCGGCGGCGCGCGATGCGCCGGGCGCGCCGGGACGAAGCGGCGTTGCACCTGGCGGCGCAGCGCGGGGTGGCCGTCGAGCCAGCCGGCCAGCTCGGCGAATCCGATCGCACGCTCGCGCCTGGGCGCGGCGGCCGGCGCCGGCGCGGCGATCGGCACCAGGGCGTCGCGAAACGGTTCGGGCATCGCCGCAAGGAAGGCGGCGGGCGGGCGCGCCGCCAGCCGCAGCGCCTGGGCGCCGCTGCGTACCCCGAACTGCTCGGGAGGGAGCAACTTGCGCAGTCCCGGCTGGCCGGCGCCGAGCTCGCGCAGCGCCAGCGCGCCGGCTTCGGCGAACACCTCGGTCGTGGCGCCGCCGGCATGCAGGGTAGCGCTGGCGTCCTCCGCGCTGAGCTGGAGCAGGCTGGTGGCCACGGTGACCGGCGCGCCCGCGTGCGCCTGGACCTTGAGCCAGCCGGCCAGCAGCACCAGGTCGCTGCTGCCCCTGATATAGACCCGCGAGAGCGGACCGAGGGCAACGATCGAGCGGCCGGCGCCGAGCTGGATCGTGCCCTTGCCGGTCTCCAGCATATCGCCGGCCTGCAGCACGGCGCCACGCGCGGCGCTGTAGAGGGCGGTATCGCGCACCAGGCGCAGCGGCTGTTCGCTGAAGGCGATCGTCATGGCGTCAGGTGCGGAGGCAGGCGCAGACGCGGGCACGCCCGGCGCCGCCTGGATCGTCGACGCAAGGCATGCAAGCCACAGCGGTAGCCATGATGGAAATCTCGGCACGGGTGATCGTCGCGTTTGAAGGTAATGCGCACTGCCGGCACATGGCGCAACGCGCGGGACATGTATTTATTCTACAGAAACTACCTTTAGTAAAGAATCCTTATTGACCAGTTTGGAAGAAAAGCGACAGCATGCGTGGATTGCCTGCCGCTAAGAGCGCCTAACAAAATCTCCAGGGCAAGGCGCATCGTCGAATACAGTAGAAATGGTCGGCGAGACGATGCAACGCCGCCATGGCGGTTTTGTCAGGTGCTCCAAGGCTTTGCGAAGTCGGGCTCACCAGGATGGACGCGCTCCCATCACCATGCGATCCCATGACACTGTTTGCTGCCGGTCTCCTGGCAGCCTGCCTGCCGGCCGGTACTGCATCCGCAGCGCAAGCGCGCGCGTGGCCGATGCAAATCGCGTACGCGCGTGGCTGGCCAGTCTCAATCCCTGGGCACGGAATCAGGCGCAATCTCGGTTAAGATGGACCGCTATGGAATTCCGCCAAATTAACTACTTCATCGCGCTCGTCGAAGAAGGCACCGTGACCCGCGCCGCGCACCGGCTCAACATCGTGCAGCCCGCGCTGAGCATGCAGATCGCCAAGCTGGAAGAGCAGCTCGGGCAGCAGTTGTTCGAGCGCTCCAAGCAGGGCATGGTGCCGACCGCGGCCGGACGGCAGATGTACCGCCTGTTCCTGCCGATCATGCGCGACTTCTCGAACGCGCACGCGCAGCTGCTCAGCAGCGACGGCGCCATCCGCGGCGAGGTCAACGTCGGCCTGATCGCCTCGGTGACGGAAGGTGTGCTGGTCGATACGCTGAGCGAGTTCTCGAACCGCTATCCGGAGGTCGACGTCTCGGTGGCGGACGGCTACACCAGCACGCTGATCGACTGGGTCACCGCGGGGCGGCTGGATGCGGCCATCATCAACAAGCCGCGCCGTCCGCTGGCGCTGGACGTCGAGCATATCGTCGATGAAGAGATGGTCCTGATCACCAGCGGCGCGTCGGACCAGGGCGTGCCGCAGAGCCTGGCCCTGCGCCAGTTGTCCTCGCTGGGCCTGACGCTGGTGTTGCCGACCCGCGGGCACGGCCTGCGCGGCACCATCGACGCGTTTGCGGAAAGCGAGAACATCGAGCTGGCGCCGAAGTTCGAGATCGATTCGCTGGTGGCGACCGTCAAGCTGGTCGAGCAGGCCCGGGTCGCGACGATCGTGCCGCGTATCGCGGTGCACCGCCAGCTCAGCAACGGCACCCTGCGCGAGCATGCGATCACGGCGCCGCGGCTGGTGCGGCGGATGGTGAGCGTATCGCATCCGCGGCGGCCCTTGAGCCCCGCGGCGCGGCTGTTCCTGTCGATGCTGGCCGCGAACCTGCGCCTGCGTGCGCCGGCGGAGGCGGCGGGCCCGCCGGCACCGGCGCCTGCATCCGCGCCGCCGCCGCCGGCCTGAAAGTCAGACCAGGCCGACGCTGCGGTAGATGTGCTTGGTCTCGAGGAAGTCGTTCAGGCCCTCGTAGCCGTGCAGGCGGCCGACCCCGCTGCGCCGGTAGCCGCCGGTCTCCGCTTCCGCGAACAGCCGGTTGTGGTCGTTGATCCAGACGGTGCCGTTGCGCAGCGCACGCGCGACGCGCATGCCGCGGTCGCCGTCGAGGGTCCAGACGCTGGCCGACAGGCCGAACACCGTGTGGTTGGCGCGCGCCACCGCGTCTTTTTCGTCCTCGAAGCGCTCCAGCACCACGAAGGGGCCGAAGATCTCGTCCTGCACGAAAAAGGCGCTGCTGTCCTGGTGCGCCACCAGCGTCGGCGTCAGGAAGTGGCCGTCCGCCAGCCGGCCGCCCGGACGGCCGCCCTGCAGCACGACCTCGTCGCAGATGTCGAACGCGCGCTCGGCCGCGCCGGCCACCTGCGCGAGCGCCTGGGCGTCGATCAGCGGGCCCATGCCGGCACCCGGCGTGTCGCCCGGCGCCACCACGATGCTGCCCAGGGCGTGCTTCAGCGCCTGCTTCATCTCATCGTAGCGCGCCGCATGCACCAGCACGCGGCGCGCGGCCGTGCATTGCTGGCCGGAGATGACGGTCGCGGCCGCCGCGATCCGCTGGGCGGTCGCGCCGACGTCGGCGTCGGGGAACACCAGGCAGCAGGATTTGCCGCCCAGTTCCAGCGACAGCTTCTTCATGGTCGGCGCGGCCGCCGCCATGATGCGCTGGCCGGTGCCGTTGGAGCCGGTGAAGCTGAGCACGTCGACATCCTCGGAGGCCACCAGTTCCTGGGCGGCCTCGCTGCCGGTTTCCAGCACCAGGTTGAGTACGCCGCGCGGCAGGGTCTCGACCGCCGCCAGTTCGCGCAGCACCTGGGCCGTGATCTGGGCGGTCTGGTGCGCCGGCTTGACGACGACGCTGCAGCCGGCCGCCAGCGCCGGTGCCAGCGAGCGGATCAGCAGCACGACCGGCGCGTTCCAGGGAATGATCAGTCCCGCCACGCCGGCCGCCTCGCGCAGCGTCGCCGAGTACGCGCCCGGCTCGACTTCGGTGAAGTTGCCGGGCATGTGGCGCGCCAGGCCGGCGTAGTAGCGGATTTCCGAAATGGCGGCCGCCATCTCGCCGCGCGACTGCGCCATCACCTTGCCGTTTTCCTGCGTCAGCAGCGCCGCCAGCTCGTGGCGCTTTTCCAGGCGGTCGGCCCATTGCAGCAGCACGTTCTGGCGCAGGCGGGCGTCGTACGGCCACAGCGAGGTGTCGAAGGCGTGGCGCGCGCTGGCGATCGCCGCGCGCGCGTCCGCCAGGCCGCCGGCCGCGAGGCTGCCGATGACGCTGCCGTCGGCCGGATTGCGGCTGGTGGCGACGCCGCCGCCAACCGCGCCCTGCCACTGGCCGTCGATGTAGTTGAGGGCGTTGAGTTGGGTCATGCTCAGCTGCCCGTGAACTTCGGTGCGCGCTTGCTGTGGAACGCTTCCACGCCTTCGCGGAAGTCGTCGGAAGAGCGCAGGCGGCTGTAGCAGTGGCCTTCCAGTTCGATCGCGATCGACAGCGGCGAATCCTCGGTGTCGTTCAGCAGCTTCTTGGCGGTGCGCTGGGCCAGCGGCGAGAAGCCGCGCAGTTCGTCGACCAGGCGGTCGGTGGCGGCTTCCAGTTCCGCATCCGCCACGAGTTCGGTGGCGACGCCCCAGTCGTAGGCCTGCTGGCCCGGGATGCGGCGCGAACGCATCACGATGTCCTTGGTGCGGGTGATGCCGACCATCTTCTGCAGGCGCGCCGAGCCGCCCGAGCCCGGGATCTGGCCGAGCTTCTGTTCCGGCAGCGCGTAGAAGGTGGTGTCGGTGACGATGCGGAAGTCGCAGGCCAGCGAGATCTCGAAGCCGACGCCGAAGCAGAAGCCGCGGTTGGCGGCGATCACCGGCTTGCTGCAGCGCGTCGGCGCGGCGATGTTCCAGGCCAGTTTCGAAACGTGTTCCGGCGAGGCTTCCAGGAAGCCCTTGATGTCGCCGCCGCTGGAGAAGTGCTGGCCTTCGGCGCGCAGCACGATCACGCGCACGCGTTCGTCCTCGTCGAGCGCCTCGAACACCAGGCGCAGCTGCTCGCGCTGGCGCATCGAGATGATGTTGAACTGGCCATTGGACAGGACGATGTCGGCGCGCTGGTGTTCGGCATCCACGTCCACGCGGAAGCCGTCGAGGTTCTCGAGCAGGTCGTGGGCAGGGTGTTTCAGTTGGGTCATGCTGTTCTCCTTGGTTATTCTGTGGTGTCGTTTGCTTGCTTGGATGCGGTGGCGCCGCTGCGCGGCATGCCTTCCCAGCGCCGGACCAGGCCCTCGTGCGGCAGGTCGAACAGGTCGAGCAGGCGCCCCACCGTGTGGTCGACCAGGTCGTCGAGCGAATCCGGACGGGTGTAGAAGGCCGGCACCGGCGGGAAGATGATGCCGCCCATTTCGGTCACGCTGGTCATGTTGCGCAGGTGCGCCAGGTTCAGGGGTGTTTCGCGCGCCACCAGCACCAGCCGGCGGCGTTCCTTCAGGATCACGTCGGCGGCGCGTGAGACCAGGTTGTCGGCCAGCCCGTGGGCGATGCTGGCCAGCGTCTTCATCGAGCACGGCGCCACCACCATGCCGGCCGAGCGGAACGAGCCGCTGGCGATCGTGGCGCCGATGTCCTTGACGTTGTGGACCACGTCGGCCAGCGCCTCGATGTCGGCGCGGCGCATGTCGAGTTCCTGCTGCGCCGTCATCACGCCGGACGACGACATCACCAGGTGGGTCTCGCAGGCGCCGGACGTGCGCAGCGCCTGCAGCATGCGCACGCCGTACACCGCGCCGCTGGCGCCGGTGATGGCGACGATCAGGCGGGGCTTGCTCATCGCAAGCCTTCCCCGTGCCAGTCCACCGCATGCCAGTCCACAACAGCGCCGGGCACGATTTCCTGGCCGAGGTCGATCTCGAGCTCGCCCGGAATGCGCACCTTGGTGAAGATATAGCCGCGGTAGGACACCGGCCGCGTCGCGTCCAGGCCCATCTTGGCCCCGACGCCCTGCAGGTGCGGCGGGGCCGGTTCGTCGATCTCGTGGTGGCCGGTGGCGACGGTGGTGGACGGATCCAGTACCGAGCCCTGGGCGCCGCTGATGACGATCAGGTCGCGGTCGGCCTGGAAGCGCGTGGCCACCGCCCACTCGACCTGCTGCGGATCGTGCACGTCGACGTCGTCGTCGACCACGATCACCTGCTTGATGTCGTAGTGGGCGCCGAACGCGCCGAGGATCACGTTCTTCGGCTCGCCCTCGCGCGCCTTGCGAAACTTGACGAACAGGTGGTAGCGGCCGACGCCGCCGACCGACAGGTGCACATCCAGCACGCCCGGGAAGCTACGCTGCAGGTGGGCCAGCATGGTCGCCTCGCGCGGGATGGAGCCCAGCAGCAGGTGTTCCATCTCGGCCGGCACGATGGTGTGGAAGATCGGGTTGGTGCGGGTGGTCACGGCATCGACCACGATCACTTCGCGTTTCTCCTGCGCGCTGTAGTATTTCGGGAATTCGCCGAACGGGCCTTCGGCTTCGCGCACTTGCGGCAGCAGCCGGCCTTCGATGACGATTTCCGCATTTGCCGGCACGCGCACGGCGTTGGTCGTGCACTTCACGACCGGCAGCGGGGCGCCGTGCAGGGCGCCGGCGATTTCCAGTTCGTCGTGGTCGATCGGCGTGATCGCCTGCGAGGCCAGCAGCGTGAGCGGATCGGCGCCGATGACGACCGCGACGTCGAGCGCCTGGCCTTCGGCCTCGGCCGCTTTGTAAAAGGCCAGCAGGTGGCGCGGCAGCATCAGGATCGCCATGCGGTCGCGCCCGTGCACCTGGATGCGGTTGATCGAGACGTTCTGCACACCGGTCGCCGGATTGCGCGCGATTACCAGGCCGGCCGTGATGTAGGGGCCGTTGTCATGCTCGCTGTGGGTCGGGATCGGCAGCATCGTGTTCAAGTCCTTCGATGCGTCCATGGGCGTCACCACCTGCTGGCAGGGCGCCTCGCTGGAGGCCACCTCGCGCCACGGCAGCGGGTGCTCGGCGGCGTGGCGGAAGGCGGCCAGCAGGCCGGACTGTTCGACGCCCATCGCCTCGGCGATCCAGCCGCGTTTCGACACGAAGCCCGACACCACCGGTATCGTGTGGCCGGCCGGCTTCGGGAAGTAGGCGGCCTGGGTGCCGTCCAGGCGCTTGGCGATGGCGGCCAGGCGGTGCTGCAGCGGCACGCCCTCGCGGATCACGGCCAGGCGGCCGGTGGCCTGCAGGTGCGCGAGCCAGGTGCGCAGGTCGGTCGCCTTCGGCGTTGGCTTGTTGTTCTCGACTGCGTTGTTCATTGTTGTGCCTTTCCTTCTTCATGGGCCGGCAGGGCGTCGTACTCGCCGGCGATCAGCTTGCGCCGCAGGATCTTGCCGACCGGCGACTTGGGGATTTCGCGCACGAACACATAGTCGCGCGGACGCTTGAAATTCTGCAGGTCCGACTGGCGCACGTGTTCGTTCAGCGCCTCCGACGTCGTATCGCCGCGCGGCTTGACGAAGGCGACCACGCGCTGGCCCCAGCGCTCGTCCTGCAGGCCGGCCACTGCCACCTCGTCGACGTCCGGGTGCAGCGACAGCACCGATTCGATGTCCACCGGCGAGATGTTTTCGCCGCCGCTGATGATCATGTCGTCCACGCGCCCGGTGACGAACAGGTCGCCGTCCGGGTCGAGGTAGCCGGTGTCGCCGGTGAAGTACCAGCCGGCGCGGATCGACTTGGCGTTGGCGTCCGGGCGGTTCCAGTAGGCCTCGAAGGCTTCGTCGCCCTGCAGTTCGCAGACGATCTGGCCTTCCTCGCCCGGCGCCACGGTCTGGTCGGCCGAGTCGGCGCCGAGCGCCACCACGCGGATGCGGGTGTTGATGCCGGCGCGTCCGGCGCTGCCGGCCTTGCGGGTAGCGTCCTGGTCGAAGGCGAAGGTGAAGACTTCGGACGAGCCGTAGTGGTTCACGAACAGCTCGGGCTGGAAGGTCTCGTTCAAGCGCTTCAGCAGGCCGTCCTGCATCGGCGCGCCGGCGAAGCCGAGCTTGGTCACCGAGGCGATGTCGGCGCCGTGCTGCGCGCGCCATGCCAGCATGTCGTGGTACAGCGTCGGCACCAGGTACAGCGCGGTGATGCGCTCCTGCTCGATCGACTGGAAGGCGGCGGCGCAATCGAACTTGGGCACGCACACGAACACGCCGTCGACCAGCGCCATCGCCAGCAGTGAGCGCACGCCCATCGTGTGGTACAGCGGCATCACGCCGAGCGTGCGTTCGCCGCGGCGGTACAGGTTCTGGGCCACGTGGCCGAGGGCGGCGGCCCGTTCGGCGCGGTGCTTGCGCGGCACGCCCTTCGGCTTGCCGGTGGTGCCCGAGGTGTACAGCATCAGCGAGATATCTTCGCTGTTCGCGACCAGCAGCGGGGCGGCCGGGGCGTGCTCGAGCAGCTGTTCGTAGCGTACGGTGCCGTCGGCGCCGCCCACGGCGATGCGGGTGAGGCGGGCCGCCGTCGGGCTTGCGGCGACCGCTTCCGCGCTGACCGGTTCGTAGACGACGGCCTTGGCCGCCGAGTCGGTCGCGCAGTATTCGACATCGTCCGGCTTGGCGCGCCAGTTCAGCGGCGTGACGATCGCCCCCAGGAACTGGCAGGCCCAGTGGATGGTCGCCATCTCGATGCGGTTCTGCAGCACGACCATCAGGTGGTCGCCGCGTTTGATGCCGAGCACGGACAGGCCGGCGGCCACGCGTTGAATGCGCTCGTACCATTCGGCATACGTCAGGCGCTGCGCGCCGTCGACCACGGCCAGCGCATGCGGGCTGCGTTCGACGCTTTGCAGGAAAGTGCGTCCTAGATCCAGCACGGTGTTCTCCTCTATTGTCGTTGTATATAGATGTCGGTGTCGGGCCCGATGTCAGGCCCGGTCTCAGGCGTTCACCAGCCTGGCCTGCTCGGCGGCGCCGACGCCCGCATGGCCGGGCTTGTCCGTCGCCGGCGTGGCGGCGACCGGGCGGCCGAGGCGCGCGGCGGCGGTCTCCAGCACCGCCTTGACGATGTTGGTGTAGCCGGTGCAGCGGCACAGGTGGCCGGACAGCATCTCGCGCACTTCCTGTTCGCTCGGATCCGGCTTGCGCGCCAGGTAGTCGGCGCAGGACATCAGGATGCCGGCCGTGCAGAAGCCGCATTGCAGCGCGTGGTTGCGGCGGAAGGCTTCCTGCAGGTCGGACAGGCGATTTTGCCCAGGCTCCTGCCCACGATTCAGTCCTTCCACGGTCTCGATGCTGCGGCCCTCGGCCTGCACCGCCAGGCTCAGGCAGGTGCGCGAGGCCACGCCGTCGATGGTGACGGTGCAGGCGCCGCACACGCCGTGCTCGCAGCCGACATGGGTACCGGTCGCGCCCAGTTCGTGGCGCAGGAAATCGGACAGCAGGGTGCGCGGTTCGCAGGTGCCGCTGCGGCGCTGGCCGTTCAGCACCAGTTCGATGCGCACGACGTCGTTCTTCTGGTAAGTCTTCATGACATGGCCCTGTCGATCGCGGTGCGGCCCAGGTGGCGCACCAGTTGTCTACGGAACTTGGCGGAGGCGTGGTGATCGTCCTTGGCGCCCAGTTCCCATGCAAAATCGTTGATTGCCGCGTCCAGGTCGGCCCGCGACAGGCAGCCCCAGGACTTGAGGCGTGGCCGGTCGGACACGCCGCCGACCGCCAGCCGGATGCCATCCGGACGCACCACGGCGGCCACCGCGCAGATCGCGAAGTCGCCGTGGCGGCCGGCGAATTCCTCGAAGGCGTAGCGCACGCCGGATTCGGCCAGCGGATAGCGCACTTCCTCGACCAGTTCGTCGGGGCGGCGCGCGGTCATCAGCATGCCCTGGAAAAAGTCGTCGGCGGCGACGGAGCGGCGCCCGCTGCGGCTGCGCAGCACCACCTGGCCGCCCAGCGCCAGCAGGCACAGAGGCAGTTCCGCGCTCGGGTCGGCGTGGGCGACCGAGCCGCACACGGTGCCGCGGTTGCGGATCTGGAAGTGCGAGATGTGCGGGAAGGCCTGGGCCAGCAGCGGCACTTCCGTGGCCAGGCCGGGGCGCCACTCGACGCTGCCCTGGGTGGCGGCGGCGCCGATGGCCAGCACGCCGGCCTCGCTGCGCACGTAGTCCAGGTCGGGCACGCGCGAGATGTCGATCAGCACGCTGGGCTGGGCCAGGCGCAGGTTGAGGACCGCCATCAGCGACTGGCCGCCGGCGAGGATGCGCGCGTCTTCGCCGGCATCGGCCAGCAGCGCGACCGCTTCGGCGGCGCTGTCGGGGCGGGCGTAATCGAAGGCTTGCGGTTTCATGCTTTGACTCCAAACAGGGCTTTCAGGCGTTGCCACAGGCTGCGTGGCGGCGTGGCGGCGGCGTCGGCGTGGGCGGCGGACGGTGCGGCGGCGCCGTTCTCGTCGCGCTTGCCGCTGCCACCGGCTTCGCGGCCGAGCTGCTCGAACAGCTGGTTCAGCACGATCTTGGCCGCGCCTTCCAGCATGCGGCTGCCGACCGCCGCGACCTTGCCCGAGACGTCGGCCTCGTAGTCGTAGCGCAGCAGCGTGCCGGCACCCTGCGGTTCGAGCGTGACCAGGCCGCTGCCGCTGGCGCTGCCGACCGAGGACAGGCCGGAACCGGCCAGGCGCAGGCTGCGCGGCGGATCGAGTTCGGACAGGGCGACTTCGGCCGAATAGCGCGCCTTGATCATGCCGACACCGACCGTCACGTCGGCGCGGTAGCGGTTCTCGCCATTCGGTTCGAGCGCATTGCAGCCGGGGATGACCTTGGCCAGCGCGGCCGGGTCCAGCAGCACGCGGAACACGGCTTCCGGGGTCGCATCGAGCACGACTTCGCCGCGCGCGCCGAGGGACTTGCCCTTGCCGGCCTTGGCGCCCTTGACGGCGCCGACGGCGGCCGTCGACGGGATCGCATCGCCGCCCGCGACCGGCAGCGCGCCGGTCGACGGGGCCTGCGCCACCGCCTTCGACGGCGGCGGTTCGTCGGCGCCGATCAGGTCCATCACCTTCGACGGCGTCAGCGGCAGCGTCAGGTCGGCCACGCCCAGGGCGTCGGCGACGGCATTCGCGATGCACGGCGGCGTGCTCATGTTGTTGCCTTCGCCGAGGCCCTTGGCGCCGAGCGGCGTGAACGGGGAGGGCGTCTCGATGTGGATGATCTGCGGTTCCGGCACTTCGCAGGTGGTCGGCACCAGGTAGTCGGCGAAGGTGCCGGACTGGAAGCTGCCGTCGTCGCCGTAGCGGAACTCTTCCATCAGCGCCGCGCCCAGGCCCTGGGCGAAGGCACCGCGGATCTGGCCGTCGGCGAGCGCCGGATTCAGGATCTTGCCGGCATCGTGGGTGGTGACGTACTTGTCGATCGTGATGCGGCCGGTGTTGCGGTCGATCTCGATGCCGCAGACGTCGAAGGCGAAGCCGTAGGCGGCCGAGGTATTGACGCGGTCCTGCTCGTCCGGCGCGCCCAGCGATTCGGCGGTCCAGAACGCGGTTTCGCGCAGGCCCGGCTCGACGCCTGCCGGCAGCAGCGCCGGCGCCCAGTGCGGGCTGGCGGCCATGCGCAGGAAAGGCAGCGACTTGCCCGGATTGGCTGCGGCGAACACTTTGCCATCCCTGAACACGACGTCGGCGGCGGCGCAGTCCAGCTGCGGCGCGGCGATCAGGGCCAGCTTGTCGCGCAGCTTGACGGCCGCCAGGTGCAGGGTGCCGGCCACGGCGCCGGCGAAGCGGCTCGAGTAGTTGCCGGCGGCGACCGACCAGGCATCCTTCTGGGTATCGAATTCGACGTTGACCGCGACCTGGTCCGGCTGCAGCCCGAACACGTCGGCCACCACCTGGGTACACACGGTGCGGTGGCCCTGGCCGGCCGGCGCCGACGCGATCACGACGTTGATGCCGCCGAGCGGATCGATACCGACCGTGGCGGAGGCGATGGCGCCGTTCTTCGGGCCGACCTTGGCGCGCGCTTCCTTGGGCAGCACGGTCGTGATGTAGCCCATGTTCGAGATCGACGGCTCGACGATGGCGGCGAAGCCGATGCCGTACAGCCGGCCCTCGGCGCGCGCCCGTTCCCTTTTCGCGACCAGGTCGGCCAGGCCGCCTTCGCTCTGCACCAGTTCCAGCGCGCGCTGGTAGTTGCCGGAATCGATCAGGGCGCCGGCGGCGGCGCGGTAGGGGAAGGCGTCGGCCGGAATGAAGTTGCGGCGGTAGACCTCGAGCGGCTCCAGCTTCAGTTCGACCGCGATGCGGTGCATCAGGCGTTCCAGCGCGATGTACACCTGCGGGCCGCCGAAGCCGCGCACCAGGCCGGCCGGGGTCTTGTTGGTCAGGACCACGCGGTTGCGCACCGCCAGGTTCTGGATCGCATAGGCGCCGGTGAGCACGCCGTGCATGCGGTAGAAGGTGGCTGGTTCCGGAGCGCGCAGGTAGCCGCCGACGTCGTCGAGCTGGTCGTAGTCGAGGGCCGTGATGCGGCCGTCGTCCTCGACCGCGGCACGGATCGTCGACAGGCGGTTGGTGGCCGACGTCAGGCCGACCAGGTGCTCGAGGCGGTCTTCCACCCACTTGACCGGGGCGCCGGCCTTGCGCGAGGCCAGGCACATCAGCACCGCGTACTGGAACACGGCGTGCTTGACGCCGAAGCTGCCGCCCGAGTCGCGGAAGTAGCGGTGGCGCAGCTTGTGGCCGGGCACGCGCAGGGCCAGCGCCATCACGGTGTGCAGCGAGAACGGCCCCATGAAGTTGGAGCTGACGTCGTAGCCTTCTTCCTCGGACAGCCAGTCGGCGATGACGACCGCGCATTCCATCGGCGTGCACGAGTTGCGCGGATAGTGCTGGGTCAACGCCACCACGTGCGGCGCCGCGGCGAAGGCGGATTCCGGGTCGCCGTAGCGGAAGCTGCGGTCGCTGACGACGTTGCTGCCGACGCCTTCGTGCAGGACCGGTGCGTCGGCCAGGATGGCGTCGTCGATGGTGGTGACCGCCGCCAGCGGTGCGTAGTCCACCAGGACCAGGTCGGCCGCGTCTTCGGCCAGGTAGCGGGTGTCGGCGACGACGACCGCCACCGGCTCGCCGACATAGCGCACATGTTCGCGCGCCAAGGCCCACATCTCCATCTGCGCCTTGACGCCGACGACGAAGGGTTTCGACCAGTCGGCCAGGTCGGCGCCGGTGAGAACGGCGCGTACGCCCGGGGCGGCGTCGGCGCGGCTGCTGTCGATGCGGGTGATGGCGGCATGCGCATGCGGCGAGCGCACGATGGTCGCATGCAGGGTGCCGGGCTTGACGCCGGCATCGTCGCCGAATTCGCCGCGGCCGGTCAGCAGCGCGATGTCCTCGATGCGTTGCAGCGGGCGCCCGACAAACGGGCTGTCCTGTGCCGCCTGACCTGATGGCGCTGCCTGCGCACCGTCGCCGGCGGCGGCTGGGTGGGTTTTCATTTCCATGTTATTGGCCTGTTGCTGGTGCCTGTCTCCGTAAAACCAGTATAGGGAGACAGGCACATCACGACAAATAATGTTTGTTTATCTTATCTATCAGTGTTTGAGATACACAGGACTGGATCAGTGCGCCTGCGGCTCTTGCGGCGCGTCCAGCTTGCCGACGGTTTCCGGAATCACCATTGCACCGATCAGGAACAGCACGCTGATCGCGCCCAGGAACAGCGCCAGGGTGTGCGGAATGTCGGTGGGCGCCGGCGAGGCCAGCGACACGAAGGTCGGCATGATGCCGCCGAGTGCGAAGCCGATGTTCCACGACAGCCCGGTGCCGGTGGCGCGGATGGTGGTGGGAAAGCGTTCGTTCAGGAAGATCAGCAGCGGCGCATAGCCGATGCTGCCCAGGGCGCCGAACGCGATCACGCACAGCGCCAGCTGCACCGTGTCGGTCATGCCGGGCATGAACAGCGCGAGGGCAGGCAGCGCGAACAGGCGCAGCACCCCGGTGGCCAGGAAGGTCTTCTTGCGGCCGATGAAGGTGCTGAGGTGGCCGACGGCGACCGAGGCGATGATCACCCCCACGCTCGACAGCATCAGCATGAAGCCGGCGGTCTGGCTCGGGGTGTGGTTGACGACCTTCAGGTAGGTCGGGAGGAAGCCCGAGGTCAGGTAATAGCCGCTGCCGCCGCCGATGGTCAGCAGCAGGTTCACCAGCAGGATATTGCGGTAGTCGCGCGAAAACAGCGTGCGCACCGGCGACACCGTTTTGCCTGTGGCCGCTGGTTTGCCGGCGTTCGCGGCCTTGGCACGCGCCTTGGCTTCCTGCAGTTTCTTGAACATCGGCGATTCTTCGAGCTTGCTGAAGATGGTGATGCCCAGCACCGCGCTGATGATCCCGGTGAAGAACATGCAGCGCCAGCCCCACTCGTCGAACGCGTCTCCCGGGAACAGCGCCGACATGCCGTAGAAGGTCAGCGACGCGATCAGCGCGCCGATGCCGGCGCCGCCGCCTCCGATCAGGCCGGAGACGGCACCGCGGTAGCGCGGCGCCACCGACTCGGTGCCGATCGTGTGCGTGGCAGCGACCACGCCGCCGACGAACACGCCCTGGACCAGCTTCAGGATGATGAACAGGACCGGCGCCAGTACGCCGATCGTATGCACCGTCGGCAGCGCGCCGAAGGCGGCGGTCGAGACGCCGACGCCGACCATCGCCGCGATCATGGCGCGCTTGCGTCCATGGGTATCGGCGTAGGAGCCGAACAGCGCCGAGCCGAGGGGGCGCATCAGCAGCGTGACGCCGAACGACGCATACACGGCCGCCAGCGACAGCATCGCGTGTTCGGACGGGAAGAACAGCCTGCCGATCACCGGCGCCACGAACAGCAGGATGAACAGGTCGTACAGGTCGAGCGCCCAACCCAGGCAGGACGCGACCACGGCCCTGAGCACGTGGCGCTGCTCCTCGCGGTCGCTGATTGCTTCTTGATTCGTTACTACAGCCATGATCGTCTCCTTGTCATTCCCGGGGATATGGCGGTGCCCTGGGTGGGGTGGGGGACCGGTTGCCGCTGTGGTTCAGCGGTCTTGTGCCAGCGCCGTCGGGCGCTGGATACCGGCGGGATGCCGCTGCGCCAGGATGGCGCCGGCGATTTTTTCGGCCATCATGATGGTCGGAATATTCGTGTTGGCGGACGGCAGGCGCGGCATCAGCGAGGCGTCCACCACGCGCAGGCCGGCAACCTTGTGCACGCGTCCTTCGCTGTCGGTGACGGCGCTCCGGTCGTGCGCCGGCCCCATGCGGCAGGTGCCGCTGGCGTGCCAGACGCCGAACACGCTCTTGCGGATGAAGGCGTGCAGCGCGGCCTCGTCGGCCACCAGCGAGGCGACGGTCTGGCCCCCCGTGAGGAAACGGTCGACCAGCCAGCGCCGCAACGGGGCCGGGGTGTCGAGCCCCAGGCCCAGGATTTTGGTCAGCCAGGCGTTCGCCGGCGTGTAGCGGCTCAACGCCTTGACGCGCGGCGAGAACGCGGCCGGGAAGAAGTCGGCGTCGTGGCGGTGCAGTGCGGTCTGCTGCACCACCTCGGCCAGGCGGCGCACGCCGATCGCCATGCGTTGCAGGTCGCGTTCGTCGTCCAGCAGGTTGAGCGCGATGTCGGCGGGCGCCAGCGGGTCGTTCGAGGCCAGCTGCACGCGGCCGCGCGAATACGGCCGGTTACACCACAGGAAGAACAGGCCGAGGCGGTTGCCGAGCGCATGCCAGGCGGCGCGGGTGGCGCTCGACATGTACATGTCCGACGCTTCGGAGGCCGCCAGCCCGGACGAGAAGCGGGCCGCGGTCATGCTGGCGCGGCGGCGCGCCAGCGGCATGCGGAATTCGGGGTCGAGGAAATGGCAGAAGGTCAGCGACGGGTGGTCCTGCAGGTTGCGCCCGACGCCGGGCAGGTCGGCGGCCACCGGGATCGCGAGCCGCTGCAGCATGGCGCCGTCGCCGATCCCGGCGTGCATCAGGAGCACCGGCGACTGCAGCGCGCCGGCCGAGACGATGACTTCGGCGCCATCCAGGCGCAGGCGGTTGCCGTTGCCGTCGACCGCCATCACGCCTTGCGCGGCAGGGCCGTCCATCAGGATGCGCTCGACGCGCATGCCGGCGAAGATGCTCAGGTTGGGACGGGCGCGGGTGGCGCTGTCGAGGTAGGCCGAGGCCGTCGTCACGCGGGTGTCGTCGATGTTCGAGAACGCCGCCGGGAACATGCCGTCGCCGAACTGGGCGTTCTGGTCGTCGAAGTAGGGCAGGCCGCTGCCGCGCAGGCCGTCCGCGAACGCATGGCAGAAGCGCGGCCACTGGGCCGGGAAGATGCGGCGGATGGCCACGGGGCCGGCATCGCCGTGCAGCGGCGAGGTGCCGAAATCGAGGTCGCGCTCGAGCCGGCAGAACCACGGCAGCACCTCCGACCAGGACCAGCCGGCGGCGCCGGACGCGGCCCAGTCGTCGTAGTCGCGCGGCAGGCCGCGGTTGGCGGCCTGGACGTTGATGCTGGAACCGCCGCCCATGACGCGGCCCTGTTCATACACCTTGAGCGGGGCCGCCGCGGTGGCGCGCGCCTTCAGCTGCGGCCAGATGAAGCGTTCGCCGCAGAATACCGGCATCGGGTAGCTGTCGCGGATCTCCGCGGGCACCGCGCCGGGCGGCGTGTCGGGACCGGCTTCGACCAGCGCCACGCGCAAGGCCGGATCCGCCGACAGGCGGTTGGCCAGCACACAGCCGGCGGAACCACCGCCAATAATCACATAATCGAAGCGCTCGTGGGCAGCCTGCATTCTTGTCTCCTGCTGTTCTGATGCGCAGCCGGTGAATGCCCGGATTGCCACGCTGTTGCCATAGCGTAGCGTGGATCAACCATCTATTCTAATAATGTTTATTTATGCCAAATATCAGAATAGTTGATGACCCGATGTCATCCGGAAACGGGCGCATGCGCGGCAATGAAGCGGCCAGCCGCCTCGATGACGCGGTCCGGCGCGTCGCGGTGCGGTGAATGGCCGCAGGCGGGTAGCACCAGCACCTGCGCCTGCGGCACCAGGCGCGCGATCCCTTGCACCTGCTCCAGCGTGCCGTACTCGTCGTCCTCGCCCTGGATGGCGAGCAGCGGCACGCCGATGCGCGCCACCTCGGCACGGATGTCCCAGCTGCGGAAGGCCGGGTCGAGCCAGACGTCGTTCCAGCCCCAGAACGCCGAGTCGACGTCGGCATGATGGCGCGCCAGGCGTTCGCGCAGCGGGCCGGCGAGATAGGCGGCGCGGGCCTCGCCGATCGAGGCGATCGATACGTCCTCGACCAGGATATGGGGCGCGGCGACGATGACGCCGCTCAGCAGCGCGCCATGGCGGGCCGCCAGCAGCAGGGCGATCGAGGCGCCGTCGCTGTGGCCGAACAGCCAGGGTTTCACCAGGCCCAGCCTGGCCAGCAGTGCCGGCACGACTTCCCAGGCCTGCTGCTGCATGAAGTCGACCGGCCAGCGCTCGTCGTGCGGGCGCGCGGTGGAACGCCCGTAACCGTAGCGGGAAAATACCAGGCCGGTCAAGCCATGGGCCCGGCACAGCTGTTCCGGGAAATCCTTCCACAGCGACACCGAACCCAGGCCCTCGTGCAGGAACACCACCGGTCGATAGGCGGAGTCGGCCACGCCTACCCAGTCGAGTTCCAGCTGCAGCAGCTTGTCTCTCCAGGGAAGTTCTACGGTACGGGGGCGGGCGTCGCTGGCGGAGGTCGGCATGGCGGGCAAGGGCGGGAACGATCGCCCTAGTGTACCCGAGATGAATAGCGCCGCATCGTGCCGGAGCGGCGCCCCGCGTTACCGGCGCGGCAGGTTGCGGTCGAGGAAATCGAGGATCAGCGGCGCCATCGTGTCCAGCTGGTCTTCCAGCGCGAAGTGCCCGCTGTCGAGCAGGTGCAGCTCGGCCGCGGGCAGGTCGCGCAGATAGGGATGGGCGCCCGCTTCCGGGAAGATCACATCGTTTTTGCCCCAGACGATCAGCGTCGGCGGTTGGTGCTCGCGGAAAAAGGCCTGGAACTCGGGGTACAGCGGCACGTTGGTGCCGTAGTCGTGCAGCAGGTCGAGCTGGATCTCGCGGTTGCCGGGCCGGTCGAGCAGGGCCTGGTCGACCAGCCAGGTGTCGGGGCTGATGCGGGCGAGGTCGCTCATGCCGTCGGTGTACTGGAAGCGGGTCAACTCGAGCGTGACGAGCCTGCCGAGCGCCTCGCGGTTGGCAGGGGAATCCGTTTCCCAGTACGCCTTGATCGGATCCCAGAATGCACCCAGGCCCTCGGTATAGGCGTTGCCGTTCTGGACGATGAGTGCCTGGACGCGTTCGGGGTGGGCCAGCGCCAGCCGGTAGCCGATCGGGGCACCGTAATCCATGACGTACATGCTGTACCTGGCCAGCCCCAGCGCCACGGTGAGCTTGTCGATGACCTGCGCCAGGTTGGCAAAGGTGTAGGCGAACGCGGAACGGTCGGGCGCGTCGCTGTGGCCGTAGCCGGGATAGTCCGGCGCAATCACGCGGTAACGGTCGGCAAGCAGGGGAATCAGGTTGCGGAACATGTGTGACGACGTCGGGAACCCGTGCAGCAGCAGCAGGACCGGCGCGTCGAGCGGGCCTGCCTCGCGATAGAAGACGTCGACGCCATCGATGTTTTCCTTCTTGTAGTAGATAACCGGCACCGTTCGCGCTGCGGGTCGCTCGAGCTGATTCATGGCTGGCTCCATCGGGGGAAGGGAAGGGGTCTTCACTGTAGGGCAGGCCAGCGGTATTGCAATGGCCACGGCGGCTTGACTGACGTGGGTCTGGTTTCGAGCGCGCTGCCGGAACTTGTTGTCGATTGGTCCTGTGTGGCCCTGCGCATGACAAGTCCATCGCGTGCGATACCTGTATCGATATCGCAACGGATAAAAAAGTTATTGGGCGAGTATTTACTTCTAACTTAGAATTATTCGCAAGTTAGCGCTAACAAAGTGTTTCCAAACCTGTTCATAAAAGGAGGTCCAGACACCCAACAATCGATTCGCGATCAATGGAAGTCATCGACAGCCTGGCACCGGTGAGCCACACCGGGCCATGTGGACCACTATAAGAACGGAGACACGATGCATACGCCATTCCAGAAATCCCTGGTCAGCCTCGCGGTGGCCAGCGCCTGCGCCATCCTTGCCCTGCCGGCCCATGCCCAGCAAGCCCAGGACGCCCAGCCTACGCAGCAAACCGATGCGGCAGCCGCCAGCGCCGCCACCCCGGCGGCCGAAGCGGCCGCCGCGGCACCCGCCACCGTTGCGCGCGATACCAGCCGCGACATGGCCGGCGGCGTGAACACCGTCGTCGTTTCCGGCTCGCGCATCGCGACGCGCGGTTTCAGCCAGCCGACGCCGACCACGACCCTGTCCACCGCCGACATCGAAAAGGCCGCGAAGCCCAACCTGTTCGATACCCTGACCGAATTGCCGGCCCTGCAGGGCAGCACCGGCCGTACCACGAATACCTTCAGCACCTCGAGCGGCATCCAGGGCCTGTCCTCGCTGTCGCTGCGCGGGCTGGGCACGATCCGCACCCTGACGCTGCTCGACGGCCAGCGTGTGGTCGGCGCCAACGTCACCGGCGTCACCGACGTCAGCCAGTTCCCGCAGCTGCTGGTCAAGCGCGTGGACGTGGTCACCGGCGGCGCCTCGGCCTCCTACGGTTCGGATGCGATCGGCGGCGTGGTCAACTTCATCACCGACAAGAAGTTCACCGGCTTCAAGGCCAACGTCGAAGGCGGCATGACCAAGTACAAGGACGACAAGAACGGCACGCTGCAGGCCGCCTGGGGCAAGGGCTTCCTCGACGACCGCCTGCACGTGACGGTCAGCGGCGAATTCACCAAGCACCAGGGCATCGATGCGCCGCGCTTCGGCCAGGTGAATGCGGGCGGGCGCTCCTGGTACGACAATCCGGCGCTGCAGGAATCGACGCCGGCAATGCAGGCCGCCGGCGCGCCGCGCTACAAGTACATCCACAACGCCCAGCACATCCAGTACGCAAAATATGGCCTGATCACCAACGGCCCGCTGCGCGGCACCGCGTTCGGGCCGGGCGGCACGCCATACCCCTTCGAATACGGCACCGATTGCATGGGCAATTTCTGCGTCGGCGGTGACCGCTCCGGCAGCGTCGGCAACGGCACCAACCTGGCCATGAACTTCAAGCGCCAGGTGGGCTACACCCGCATCTCCTGGGACCTCGACGCCGACAACGAAATCTACGTCACGGGCAACTGGGCCCAGGTGAAGTCGGTGTTCCAGACGAATCCGGGCGCGGCCAAGCAGGGCAATCTGTCGATCGCCTGCGACAATGCCTACCTGCCGGCCAGCCTGGTCGCCGGCTGCCTGTCCGGCTACCCGAGCGGCGCGATGTCGGTGGGCACCGCCAACGCCGAGTTCCCGGCCGATATCAACGTCCATCCGACCCGCACCCAGCGCCGTTTCGTGGTGGGCGCCGACGGCCGCTTCGGCCTGTTCGGCAAGGACTGGCGCTACGACGCCTACGTGACCCACGGCGAGAACACCACCGTCATCCACGTGCAGGACATCACGCTCAACCGGCGCTACAACTTCGCCATCGATGCGGTGCGCGACGCCGCCACCGGCCAGATCGTCTGCCGCAGCGCGGCAGCGCGCGCGGCCGGCTGCCAGCCGATCAACGTGCTGGGCGACGTCCCGATCAACCTGGCGGGCTGGAACTATATCGCGCCGGTCAACGGGCCGATGCAGCATACCGATTCGAGCCAGGACGTGGCCAGCCTGAACATCAACGGCGAGGTGTGGCAGGGCTGGGCCGGGCCGGTGTCGATGGCCTTCGGCGCCGAATACCGGCGCGAGAAATATGCGGTGTACGGCGACCCCTACGGCGCCGGGGTGGCGCTCGAGTCGCCGTACAGCCCGAGCTACCCGTTCGATCCGACGCTGTCGGCCACCGGCGACAACTGGTTCGCGGGTAACTATCACAACGGCAGCGGCACCTTCAACGTGCGCGAAGCCTACGTCGAGTTCAACATCCCTTTCCTGAAGTCGGATACCTGGGGTGAAGCCAACCTGAACCTGGCCGACCGCGAGGAGAAGTACAGCACCGCCGGCAAGGCCAGCGCCTGGAAGATCGGCGCCACCTGGAAGACCCCGCTCGACGGCGTGCGCCTGCGCGCGGTGAGCTCGAAGGACGTGCGCGCGCCCAACCTGTCCGAGCTGTATGCGGCCATGACCGTCACCAACCAGGCGGTCAACAACAGCCAGGGCCAGTCGGTCCAGATCCAGCAGCGCAACGTCGGCAACCCGAACCTGAAGCCCGAGGTCGCGCGCAACAATTCGTTCGGCATCGTGCTCAGCCAGCCGAGCTGGGCGCGCAACTTCAACTTCTCGGTCGACTACTTCGACATCAAGGTCGACAACGTGATCAGCTCCCTGAACCCGCAGCAGGAAGTCGACCTGTGCTACGCCGGCAACCAGGAAGTGTGCGGCTCGGTCTCGATCAACGGCCCGGCCGGCAGCAACTACGTGCTTGCCCAGAGCTTCAACTTCGCCTCGCTGCACACCCGCGGCATCGACTTCGAGACCGCCTACCGCCTGAACATGGCCGGCTGGGGCCTGCCGGGCAACGTGACCCTGCGCGGCCTGGCTTCGCGCACGATCCACGCGATCTCGGATCCGGGTGTGCCGGGCACCACCCCGAGCGAAGGCGCCGGCAACATGACCGGCGCGACGCCGAAGTGGAAGGCGCTGGTGTCCCAGTCCTGGGACGGGCTGCTGGAAGGCCGCCTCGGGCTGACGCTGAGCGAGCGCTGGATCGGCGCCGGCGTGTTCAACAACGAGTACATCGAGTGCCGCACCAACTGCCCGCGCCCGACCGCCGCCCACCCGACCATCTACGACAACCACATGCCGGGTGCCGTGTACATCGACTTCGGCGGCAACTACAACATCTCGAAGCAGGTGACGGCCTACTTCAAGGTGGACAACCTGGCCGACCGGGCCCCGGTGCTGGTCCCGCAGACCAACCTCAGTCTCGCGCTCAACCCGGCCGTGTACGACGCCATCGGCCGTACCTACCGCGCCGGCGTGCGCATGACCTTCTGAAAGCGGCCGGCACGATGCAGATGACATTGAAACGCAAGCCGAAGCAGGTGTCCGGGGCGGCGCTGGCCATCGCGCTGGCGACAGGTGGCATGGCGGCAGCTGCTGCGGCGGCCGCCGCCGCACCGCCGCCATCGGTATCGGCCTACCAGTCGATGCCGGAGGATGCGCGCGCGGTGGTGGTGCAGGCTAGAGGCGACGGCGTCGCCGACGACAGCGACGCCATCCAGCGCGCCATCGACGGCGCCGCCAACAAGGGGCAGGGCGGCATCGTGTTCCTGCCGTCCGGGCGCTACCGCATCACGCGCAGCCTGCTGGTGCCGATCGCCGTGCGCATCTACGGTGTCGGCAGGACGCGGCCGGTGCTGGTGCTGGGGCCGCGCACGCCGGGCTTCCAGAAGGGCGTCGCCAACATGCTGATCTTCACCGGCACCGACACCTACAACATCGGCGGCGTGGCGATGCCGGTGCCGGGCGCGGTGCCCTTCGATCCGGTCAACAAGCCGGTGCGCGACGCCAATTCCTCGACCTTCTATTCGGCGCTGTCGAACGTCGACTTCGAGGTCGGCGACGGCAACCCGGCCGCCGCCGCCGTGCGCATGCACACGGCCCAGCACTCGAACCTGTCGCACATCGATTTCCGCATGGGCTCGGGGCTGGCCGGGGTCTACCAGGTCGGCAACATCGCCTACAACCTGCGCTTCTTCGGCGGCCGCTACGGCATCCTGGCCGAGAAGACCTCGCCGGCCTGGCAGTTCACGCTGCTCGATTCCACCTTCGACGGCCAGCGCGACGCCGCCATCCGCGAGCACGAAGCCGCCCTGACGCTGGCCAACACCGAGATCCGCAACACCCCGGTCGGGATCGAGATCGACCGCGGCTACGGCGACTGGCTGTGGGGGCAGGACCTGCGCCTGGAAAACGTGTCGAAGGCGGGCGTCGTCATCAGCAACGAAAACAACGTCTACACCCAGGTCGGCTTCGAACGCGTCAGCGCGCGCAAGGTGCCGACCTTCGCGCGCTTCCGCGACAGCGGCAAGACGCTCCCCGGCAGCGGCAGCGACTACCGGGTCGGCGAATTCACCCATGGCCTGAAGGTGGCCCAGGCCGGCCTGCCGGGCGCCTTCGACACCCGCTTCGTGACCGCGGCGCTGCCGGCCGGGGACGGCACGCGCCAGGTGATGCGCACGCTGCCCGCCACGCGCGACTGGGCCAGCGCGCGCAGCTTCGGCGCCAAGGGCGACGGCGTCAGCGACGACACCGCCGCCATCCAGAAGGCGATCGACAGCCGCCGCACGGTCTACCTGCCGCTCGGGATCTATGTCGTCAACGACACCATCCGCCTGAAGCCGGACACGGTGCTGATCGGCCTGCACCCGGGCCTGACCCAGCTGCGCCTGCCGAACGGCTCGCCGCTGTACCAGGGCAGCGGCACGCCGCGCGCCGTGATCGAAAGCGCGCGCGGCGGCGACGCCATCGTGACCGGCATCGGCATCAATACCGGCGAAGTGAACGACCGCGCCGTGGGCCTGCTGTGGCGCGCCGGCGAACGCTCGCTGGTGGACGACATCCGCTTCCAGTGGAGCGCGGGCGCCGCCACCGATCCCTATAAAAAGGGGCCGCGCTTCGACACCAGCGCGTGGTGGGACCGCCAGGGCCCGAACCTGTGGGTCGACGGCGGCGGCGGCACCTTCACCGGCGTGTGGACGCCGGCCGGCCACGGCCAGGCCGGTTTCTACGTGACCAACACCAAAACGCCGGGCCGCGTGTACGAGCTCTCGGCCGAGCACCATATCCGCAACGAGATCGTGCTGGACGGCGTCGAGAACTGGGAATTCCATGCGCCGCAGACCGAGGAAGAGGTGCACGACGGCGCCGACTCGGTGGCGCTGGACATCCGCAATTCGAAGAACATCCTGCTGGCCAACCTGCATTCGTACCGGGTAACGCGTTCGATCAAGCCGGCGCCGAGCGCGGTGCGGATCGCGAATTCGAGCGGCATCCGCTTCCGCAACGTCGCGGTGAACGCCGAAAGCGGTTTCCCCACCTGCGACGAGAACGGCTGCACGGCCTACCTGCGCGCCTCCAAGTACGCCTACGAGAACGCGATCACGGACGTCACCAACGGGCTGGAAGTGCGCGAACGGATGTTCTCGGTGTTCGACTACGATGGCACGCCGCCGGCGGCGCCTGCTTCAGCGTCGGCGACCGCGGCAGAGGTCGACAAGCTGCAGGACGGCTTCTATTCGATCGCCGGCGGCGCGGTCGACGCCAGCGGGCGCCTGTATTTCATCGACCGCCATTTCAAGCGCATCTTCAGCTACGCCGCCGGGGAGGGCTTGAAGACGGTCAGCGATGCACCCATCGATCCGGTCAACCTGGCGGTGGAGCGCAGCGGCAAGCTGCTGGTGCTGTCCTCGAGCGGCAAGGATGCCACGGTGTATGCGCTCGACCCGGCCATGCCGGGTGCGCGGCCGGTCACCGTCGCGGCCACGCCGGCGGCGCCGCGTCCCGGCGCGCGTCTGGCCCTGCCCGTCAACTTCTGGAACAACGGCGAATTCAAGGACCAGCTGAACCTCGACACCTACGAGTTCACCACGCTGGACGAGATGTTCGCACGCGACGTGGCGCAGGCCAAGGCGCGCGAGTACGTCTCGCCCGACGGCAGCCTGGTGCTGCCGGCCTTCCGCGTGGTGCGCCACGGCAGCCTGGACCACCTGGGCTACCGCTGGTCGGACACGCTGGACGCCAACGGCTTCGTCACCGCGCCGGTCGGCGGACGCGCGCTGTTCACCAACGCTTCGCGCAATGTCACCTACAGCGGCCTGGTGGGCGAGGGCGGGGCGCTCACCGGGCTGGCCAAGGTGGCCGACCGCGGCGGCGAAAGCGCGGCGCAGGGGCCGGACGGCAAGGTGTACGTGGCCAACGGCCAGGTCTTCGTCTACGGCGCCGATGGCAAGCAGGTCGGCCGCATCGACGTGCCGGCGCGTCCGCTGCAGCTGGTGTTCGGCGGACGGGACGGACGCACGCTGTTCATCCTGACGCACCACGCGCTGTATTCGACGACGATCTGAGCGTGCATGGGGGATCCGGCACGCGGGCCTATAATGGCCCCGTGTCGATTCCTGCGCGCGCCCATGCACACCTTATTGGTCTTCGATTTTGAAACGACAGGCACGGAGTCGGTCCGCGACCGCCCCGTCCAGTTCGCATGCGTCCGTACCGACCTCGATCTCGAGATCGTCGGCAATCCCACCACGCTGCATTGCCGCCCGACCCCGGATCACCTGCCCGACCCGGCGGCCTGCCTGCTGAACGGCATCACGCCCCAGTTCTGCCAGGAAGTGGGCTTGCCCGAACTGCAGTTCGTCGATGCCGTCCAGCGCGAACTGGCCGCGCCGGGCACGATCAGCTTCGGCTATAACTCGATCGCCTTCGACGACGAGATCGTGCGCTTCATGTTGTGGCGCAACCTGATGGACCCCTACGCCCGCGAATGGAAGGATGGATGCCGCCGCTGGGACCTGCTGCACCTGGTGCGGGCCACCTATGCGCTGCGCCCCGAGACCCTGGAATGGCCGCGCAACGAGGACGGCACGGTTTCCTTCAGCTTGGCGCGCATGAGCGCGGCGAACGGCTTGCTGCACCAGTCGGCGCACGACGCCCTGTCCGACGTCTACGCCACGCTGTCGCTGGCGCGCCGCATCCGCGAGCGCCAGCCGCGCCTGTACGCGCATTGCTTCTCGATGATCGACAAGAACCTGGCGCTGGGCGAAATGGACGTGGCGCTGCACAAGCCTTTCATCCACGTCGGGCGTGACACCGGTCGCGCGGCCGGGGTGCGCATCCTGATGCCGCTGGCCCAGCACCCGGTCAACCGCAACGAGGTCATCGCCTGGGACCTGGCGGCCGATCCGCGCCAGTTGCTCGACATCGATGCCGAGACGCTGCGCAGGCGGCTGGCACCCACGGACGACGAGCAGGAGGTCGAGCCGATCCCGCTGGCCTGCATCGCCGCCAACCAGTCGCCGCCGGTGTTCCAGAACCTGAGCGTGCTGTCGCGCGAGCGCGCCGCCGAACTCGAGATCGACGTCGCCGCCGCGCTGGCGAACGTGCCGACCATGCTGGGCGTGCTCGAGACGGTCGATTTGCCCCGGCTGCTGCAGGCCGCGTTCGACCGCCGCGCGCCCGAATGCGATCCCGAGCAGGCGCTGTATGCCGGTTTCATCGGCAATGCCGACCGCCGCGCGCTGGACATGCTGCGCGCCATGGACCCGGGCAACCTGGCGGCCTTCGAACCGGAATTCGGCGACCCCAGGCTGGGCGCGCTGTTCCTGCGCTACAAGGCACGCCATTATCCGCAGGCGCTGTCGCGGCGCGAACAGGATAAGTGGGAAGAGTACCGCTTCGACAAGCTGATCACCGGCGAGTGCGGCAGCCGCACGGTGGCGGCGGTGCGCGCCTCGGTGGCCGAGCTGCGGCGGGGGCTGGACGACCCCGGGGCCGCTGCGCTCCTCGACGATGTCGTGGCCTATACCGACAGCCTGGCGGCGGCAATCGATCCTTTCGACAGCGGCACGCCGGCGCCCGCGCCCGCGCCCGCGCCGGAAAGCACGGCAGCGCCCGCGGCCGCGCCGGTGCCGCCCGTGCCGCCGGCGCAGCCGGTCCAGCCCGACTTCTTCGGCGGCGCCGACACGGCCCCGGCGCCGGCCAAGCGCCGCGCTACGGCGCGCCGCCGCTGAGCAGGCGCTCGACGACCTGCGCCGGGTCGATCCCGTCGTCGAAATCGAAGCGCTGGCGCTGCATGTCGAACATGCCGCCGGCCTGTTCCAGCAGGCGCCGGATGTCGGCCAGCCGGCTCAGGTCCTGGATCGGCAGATTCAGGCTGCTGCCTTCCGGTTCGAGCGCGGCCAGCTGTTCGCGCAATTCCTCGTCGCTGTGCGGCGCGGGCGCGGCCGGCAGGGAAGGGACGGGCGGCAGCTCGGGCGGGGCGCTGGCGCGCAAGCCGGCCAGCACCGGATCGGCGCCGTAGACGGCCGCCAGCCGGCGCGCCAGGTGCTCGACGTCGAAGCTGCCGGCGTAGCGGCGGCCCGCATGCACCCGGCACCTGAGGAACAGCTTGCCGTCGTCGCCGGCTTCGAGCAGGTAGTCGTCGGCCAGGTGGTCGGCAACCGCCGGGCCGCAGATGCCGACGCGATCGATGAAGTCCGTAAGCTCGCCTTCGGCCTGCACCCGCACGGGGAAACCGGCGGCGAACACCCGCACGTCGCCCGGATCCAGGTCCGCCAGCCCGAGCGCCTGCGTGCGTATCGCGTCGCCGACGTGCAGGGACAGCTCGCCGGGGCCATGCGCCGGCACGCCGGTCGCATAGCGCACCGCGCCCGGGCTGTCGGCACGCGGCAGCACCAGCGAGGCGAACAGCGCGGCGATGGCATGGTCGCTCAGCACCGTGCGGTAGTGTGGATCGAGGGTCGCCAGGGTGACGCCGTCGCCCAGGCCGTCGGCCCGGCAGCGCTCGCGCAGCGCCCGGTAGGCCGGATCGGCTTCCAGGGCCGGCGCCGGGAAGCGCAGTTCGCGGTCGATGCGCTGGCCGTCGTAGTCGGGGACGCGCGCCGCCCGGAATTCTTCGCGGGTCGACGCCGGCGTCGGCCAGCGCTTGTGGTAGGTCGCGAAGACCTTGCCGAGGCCGATGTAATAAGACAGGTCGTGGGCGGCTTCTTGCGGGCCGAGCGGGAGTTGGAGCTGGGCCGTCGATGCCTGCGCCGGATGCGCTTTTCGCTTCATGGTCGTTTGCCTGGAAAGCTTGTTCTTTGCCAGTGACGATACAGGATCGGCGCCGGGTCCGGCGCCGCCATCAGGACACCGGCGCGTCCAGCATCCTCAGCAAGGTATCGCCGAAGCCGTCGCGTGCGCGTGCGTCGCGGCGTGCGCTGGTGAAGACGAGCGGCCGCGCACTCCAGGCGAAGCGCGCGCCGATCCGCTCGAGTGCCTTGACCAGCAGCACGTCCTCGTGGCACGACACCGCCGCGAATCCGCCCGCCGCCCGGTAGGCCGTGGCATCGACCCCGAGGTTGGCGCCGTGGATGTGGCGGTGCCCGTCGCGGTCCTGGTAAAAGCCGTCGAAGTGGGCGCGCAGCGCATCGGCCCGGTCGCCGTGCGGAGACCAGTCGTCGACCGCCACCGAGCCACATACCACGTCGGCGTCCAGCGCCAGCTGCGCGGCCAGCCATTGCGGCGTCACGCGCGTATCGGCATCGGTGAACGCCAGCCAGCGCGCACCGAGGGACAGCAGGTGGCAGGCGCCGGCGGCGCGTGCGGCGCCGACCCGGCGTTCGTCGACGGCGATGCTGTCCAGGGTCACGCCGGCGGCGGCGAACAGCGGACGGTGGCGCTGGACCACGCCGTCCGAATCGTCGTCGCAGGCGTCCAGCACGATCAGCACCGCCACCGCTTCGCCGCCCAGGCCGGGATCGCGGGCGGCGGCCAGCAGCGCCGCCAGGCAGGGGCCGAGTACGGCTTCCTCGTTGTGCGCCGGTACCGCGATGCCGATCATGCTGCGCTCCGCTGCCAAGTCTCGAGCAGGAAATCCTGGTCGAGGTGGCGCACGGTGCGCACCATGCCGGGCAGGCGGCCGGCCAGCGCATGGGCGTCCGCCGTGGCGCTCACGCGGTCGTCGAAATCGCGCAGGTAATGGCACATCACCAGTTCGCCGCCGCCCTCCAGCATGGCGTGCGTGCGCGAAAGCAGGTCCTGCAGGACCGCGGCGTCGAAGTAGTACGCCAGTTCGCTGATGACGACCAGGTCGAAGCGTTCATCCGTCGGCCATTGCGCGGGCAGGCTGCGCTGCTCGATGCGCACGGCCTGCGGCGCCGCGCCGTGCAGGCGGCGCCGCGCGGCCGCCACCGCGCTGGCGGCGCCGTCGCAGGCCAGCAGGCGCTCGCAGCGCGCCGCCAGCGCGGCGCTCATCTCGCCGTTGCCGCAGCCCGGCTCGAAGGCGCTGCGGTAGCGTGCCTGGCCCAGGCTGGCCAGCAGGATGGCGCGCTTGCGCCGTTCGTACCAGGTGGTGCGTACGTCCCACGGGTCCTCGTCGGCCGCGTACAGCGATTCAAAATGCGCGTGCAGGTTCATGGAAATACAATTCGAAAGGCATCAGGATCCGGTCCAGCGCGTGCGCCGGTACCACCGGTTCGGCGGCGCGGCTGGCATCGGGCAAAACCTGGCTCTGGAAACAGGCCATGGCGGCACGCTTGCGCGCCAGGACCGCGTCCGGCAAGGGCAGCTTGCGCGCATGCGCCAGCGGCATGGCGCCGTCGGCCGGCGTGCTCCAGTGCCAGCCCCAGATCGGCACTTCCAGCAGGCGGGCGCCGTGCGTGGCGGCCGCCGCGGCGCAGGCACGCGCCGTGGCTTCGTGGTCGGGATGGCCGTCGTAGCGCCAGGTGGTGACCACGACGTCGTCCGGCCCCAGCAGCGCCGTGAGCCGCTGCGCCAGCTCGGCTTCGCGCGCGCGCACGCCGCCGTCGGCGATACCGCAGCGCAGCAGCGACGGCCGGGCGATGCCGAGGCAGTCGAGCGCCGCCAGCGTCTCGTGCGGACGCTCGGCGCGCAGCCGTTCGGGCGGCCAGGCGGCGGAGCCGGGATGGCTGCCCTCGCCGTCGGTCACCGCGACCAGCAAGGGCGGCGGGGCGCCAGGGGCCAGCAGCTGCAGCAGGCCGCCGCAGGCGAGGATCTCGTCGTCCGGGTGCGGCGCCACGATCACCAGGCGCGCGCCGGGCGGCACCAGCGCCTGCGCATCGCTCCGTGGCACGGCGGCCAGCGCAGCATCCTCGTGCCAGGCCCCGGCGGCGGTGCCGTCGCCGTGGATCGTGCGGTCGTGCGTCACAGCGTCCATGGCTGCTCCATGGTGTCGGCCAGGCGGCGCCCGAGGGCTTCCTGGTCGCGCTCCGCGTGGCTCTGGCGCATGAACACCGGCAGGTCGGCAAAGCGGCGCGCCATGGCCGCATCCTTGCACATCGGACCCGGTCCGAGCGCGCGGCCGACCGCGCCCAGCGTGACGGTGGCCGCCGCTTCCACGCTCAGGCGCACCGACAGGGCCGCCGCCATGGCGTCATCAATCGGGGCGCGGTCGATCGCGGCCGCCGTCTCGCGCATCAGGGCGGCGGCGCCCTGCAGCGCGACCGCGGATTCGCCGAGTCCGGCCAGGCGGTGCGGATCCGGTTGCGCTGCCGAACGCGCGTGCAGCGCCACGGCCAAGGCATCGGCCAGCGCACTGGCCGCGCCGAACCAGCAGGCGGCGACGCCGGCGCCGCCATGCCAGAATCCGGCGCGCTTCACGTAGAAATTCGGGCCGCCGAGCGGCACCGCGGCGACATTCTCGAAGTGGACGTCGACACTCGCGGAATCGCGCATTCCAACCGCTTGCCAGCCATCGTCCGTCATGCGCACGCCGGCCTGGCGCAGCTCGACCGCGGCCAGCATCGGCTCGCCGTCCCGGTTCCAGCAGCTGACCACCGCATGCGACACGCTGCGCGCGCCCGAGCACCAGGCCTTGCGGCCATGCAGTACGAAGCCGCCATTTGGCGCCGGCTCGAGGCGCAGGCGGGCGTCGGGCGGTTCCGCGCACCAGGTGCCCCAGGCCGCACCATCGCCGCCGCGGTCGGCGCCGGCTTCGTGCAGGATGGCCAGGGCGTCGGTATGGCCCTCGAACAGCTTGGCCAGGCTCAGGTCGCGCGCGCCGACGGTGGCCAGCGCACGCCAGCGCGCCAGCGTCGCGCCGTGGCCGGGCAGGGGCAGGCGGTCGGCGCCGGCGGCGATCAGGCGCTGCAGGACGGTGGCGGGCGGCTGTCCCGCCATGTCGTTCAGTTGCGCGCGCAGGTGACTGACTTCATCGGCGCCGGAGAGGGAAGGTTGGCTGGGCATGGCGTGACGTTGTAAAAATTACATCGTACCATTGCTTTGCCGAATTTGAGCGCACCGGATGAGCTAGTCACGATTCCGGGTGCGGCGAAATGAAGAAGATGATGAGGTTTTCACTGTTGGCCGTAGCGCGCCTTCAGCCGGGCGAGGTCTTAGAAATGGCTGCCGGGCACGTCCAGGGCCGCGGCCAGCGGCAGCACGACGCCTTCATGACAAACGGCATCTTATTAAAAGGCAATGCCGGATTAAACCTTTTGTATACTGCAGGGTATTTACGGCCGGGCTCCTCCAATCACGACATCAGTATGGCATTCAACAAGATCTCGATCCTTCCCCAAGGCGCCCTGCGCCACGCCGCCATCGCCTGCGCGGCCATCGTCGCCGGCAGCACGCTATTCTTCTTGCAGGGGCACAGCGCCTCGCGTAGCGCGCAGCTGGCGGTGCTGATGCTGCCGGGCGTGCTCGCCCTGCTATGGCCCTTGCCCGGCGCCCGCGCCCACCTGCTGCGCAGCGTTTTCGTCACCCTCTGGACCGGGCTGTTCCTGCTCGACGGCGCCGTGCGCTCCTACATGCTTGGTGCCTACGGCGCGGCGCCGGACAGCAGCTTCGTCATCGGCGCCGTGGCCAACACCAACTGGCGCGAGGGCAGCGAATATGCGCGCACCTTCGCGCCGACGATCGCCGGCTGGACCATCGCGCTGTGCATGGCAGTGGCCGGCGCGGCCTGGTTCGCGGCACACGGTAACCGCCGCACCCGGGTGCCGCGGCTGGCGGCGCGGGTGCTGGTCGCGCTGCTGTGCGTGTCCGTGCTGGCCCATGCCTTCAAGCCCTGGCGCAGGCTGCAGCCGGCCGTGTTCTGGAGCGGCTGGACGCAGTCGGTGGCCGGCATGCGCGGCGAGTGGGACCGCTACGACGGCGTGCGCGCCCGCGCGCGGGCGCTGGCAGAAGGCGCGCGGCCGGCGGTGAAGGGCGACGGTCCGTCGACCGTGGTGCTGGTCCTCAGCGACAGCGTCAACCGCGACAACATGTCGCTGTACGGCTACGGCCGGGCGACGACGCCGGCGCTGGCGGCTCTCAAGCACAAGCTTGGCGACGACATGCTGGTGATCCGCAATGCCTGGGCCGGCGAGGCGACCACGCTGCCTGCGCTCAACGAAATGTTCGCCCTCGACCAGGGCAACGACGGCGGCGAGGACCTGCACCTGCTGGCGCTGGCGCGCGCCGCCGGCTACCGCACCTGGTGGATCAGCAACCACGACGACATCGGCATCGAGCAGCAGCACGCGCGCCTGGCGGACGTGGCGACCACCACCAACCGCAACCCGGGCCGCTCGGGCGGCGGCCTGGACGAGGTGATCACGGACGACGTGCAGGCCGCGCTCGCCGATGGCGCGCCGCGCAAGTTCATCGTGGTGCACCTGCTCGGCGCGCATCCGTATTACAAGCTGCGCTATCCGGCGGGCGCCGACGCCTTTGCCGCCGCGGATGCGGTGGATGCCGGGCTGGCGGCGGCGGGCCGTTCCTGGCGGGTCGGCACGCTGCGCAAGGAATACGACGCGGCGATCCGCTATCACGATACCGTGGTGTCGCGCATCCTCGGGCTGGTGCAGGCCGGCGCGGCGCCGCAGCCGGAGGGGAACGTGGCCTGGATGTACCTGTCCGACCACGGGCAGGAAGTCGGCCACGACGCCGACTTTGCGGGGCACAGCCCGGGCACGCCGGCCGGCTACCGCATCCCGGCCCTGGTCTGGCGCAACCGGCCGTGGCCGGCCGCGGCCGCGCTGGCAAACCGTTCCTTCCGCGCCGACTGGGCTGGCTGGACGCTGGCCGACCTGCTGCAGCTGCAGTGGCAGGGGCAGGCGACGCGCTACAACGTGCTGGCGGCGGACTATGCCTGGAACGAGAGCCGCCTGCCCGGCCCGGTGGCGCGCGCCATCCCGGACTGATCACACGCCTAGCGCCTTCAGGCCGGCATCGACCAGCGCCTCCAGCGGATTGCGGTCGCGGTAGCCGGCCTGGCCGCGTGCGGGGATTTCCTCGTACAGGTAATAGGCATCGTCCCCGGCGAAGCGGTCGTCGAGCAGCGCGCGCCGGCCCAGCATGTAGGGCAGGAAGGGGCGGGCGCGCACGGTGGAATAATGGGTGTTGGTGCTGAAGCCCAGCGTCGCATCCTGGCTGACCAGCCGTCCCGCGCCCGCATTCTCGAGCCTGACCCCGCGCCGGCCCTTGACGATCAGCGTCGCCGGCCCTTCGAACGACAGGTAGCGCAGCTGCAGCGTCAGCCAGGCGTGCAGGGTGCCGAACCGCCAGTGGCTGCGGATCCGGGGGCGCTGACCGCGCCGGTACAACACGCCGGCCAGGCCCCGGGCCTGCAGCACGAAGGCGGCGCCGGCCGGAATGTCGAGCAGGGCGACTTCCTCGAGCGCGTCGACGGTGGACGAGACCACGATGGTGGCCGGGCGCGGTGCGTGCAGGCGGTTCAGCAGCCACAGGTGCGCCGCGATGCTCGGTAGCCAGTACGACCAGTCGAACAGTACTTTGGTACCGACCTCGACGTGCTCGGGCTGGCTTTGGCAATAGGCCGGCCGGATCAGCATCTCGTCGCCGGGGCCGAGCGTGAGCCGCTGCGACACGGCGGAGATCTGCGGCGCGCTCCCGTTGAGGCGCCGCCAGGCATCGAACGGCCGGTTGCCGCCGCGGCGCGGGTCCGCGATGACGATCGGACGCGCCCGCGCCGCCAGCGGCGCCAGCACGAAGTAGAAGACGGCGCGGATGGCAAACGGCACCACGATCCACGACGCCAGCACGGCCACGGCGGCGCCCAGCACCGGTTCTACCACCTGCCAGGCCTGCCAGGCGACGCTGCGCGCGGCAACGCTCTCGGCATCGCGCAGCCGCTCGGCCAGCGGGGCGGCAGTGGCCGCCAGGCGATGCTCGTCGATCGCCAGCCTTGCCAGGTCCGGCGCGCGCGGCAACTGCTCCACCAGCCCCTTCTGTTGGCGGAAGCGGGCGAGCGCGGCATCGGTGCGCGCGGTTTGCGCCGCCACCCGCGTTTCCAGCGCACGTACCTGGCGGCCCGCGGCCGCATACGGAAACAGGCGGCCGAACCATCCTTGCCGTGCATAGGCCGCGGCAAGCTGTTTCTTGGCGTCTTCCTGGACCTGGAATTCACCCAGGTAGGCCAGCCGCAGGCGCTCCAGATCGCGGCGTGCCGCTTCCAGGTCGCGCAGGACGTCGAGGCGGCTGCGCAGCGCCGCCAGCCAGGCGCGCTCCTGGCGCAGCAGTTCGAGTTCGATGCCCTGCAGCGCCGCCTGTTCCAGGCGCGCGGGCAGGGCGTCGGCGCCGCCGCGCAGCAGCGCCAGCGGGTCGCGCATCTGCGCTTGCCGCTGTGCGAGGCGCCCGATGTCGGCATCGACCTCGCGCATGCGGGCGTCCAGCTGCTGCAGCGTCGCCGCCGACATCCGGCGCGCGTCCTGCATCACTTCGTCGCGTAGCCTGGCCCCGGCCGCATCGGCGTGCTGCTGTGCCGTCCGCAGCGCCGGCAGCTCGGCGGCGACGGCGCGCAGCTGTTGCCATTCGCCGCGCAACCAGCTCCCGCACACCAGGATCAGCACGATACCGATGAACAGGAGCGCGTAACGGCGCAGCAGGGCGAAGGAGGACGACAGCAGATGACCCATGTGGCAAGTCCGGCGAGGTGTGCGGCGAAGCGCGATGCCGAGCTTTATATCACTGCCGTCGACCCCGGGGGCGGGTCAGGCCGGCAAGTGTTGTTCGCGCATCGCCTGCACGACCTCGAGCACGTGACGGATGCAGGCCACCTTGGGCAAGGTGACGGTGCCGGCGACGCATTTGGCGTACGCGCGGGCAATCAGGGTCGCGGCGGCGGCATTGGCCACATGGTCGCGAAACAGGGTGACCAGGCTGACGATGGCGTCGTGGACCACCTGGTAGGACGCCTCTAGGATCGTCTTGCGGGGCGGTTCCTGCATCGCCGAGATCGAAATCACCTGCTCGAGCTGCTGTTCCGCGCCGACGACTGCTGTTCTTATCCGTTCGGATGTCCATGGCTGGCGCATGATGTCTGTCCCTTTACGTAATATTATTGCAACATATTTGTTTGAATCGTATACGCATTGCTACATATGCACGATTGCAATTTGTTGCAAACCATTACACGAACGGAACGCGCCTGTTAAATCTCGTAAATCCTGAAATAACAATTGGTGCGAATGCAGGCATGCAAGGGGTTAAGATGCGGCAAAAATGACGATTTCACGGAAACGCATGACCTTTGCCAGCGACCAGAACCAGGCCCCATCCACACTGTCCGCGAATGCCCGGCGCATGCTCGCGCTGCGCGACCAGGTGTTCGCGACCTGGCTGCAGCGCGTCAAGGAAGGTATCGCCGAGGCGCGCAACGTGGAGCCGCCCATCCTGATCGATACGCTGCCGGTCTTCTACGACAACATCGCCGAAAGCATCAGCCCGGACTATCCGCGCACCTCCGCCGTCGACGGCACCACGGTGGCGGCCGAGCATGGCGGCGAGCGTGCGCGCATCACGGCCTACAACCAGGCCGCCCTGATCGAGGAATACCAGATCTTCCGCGCGACCATCTTCGACGTGCTGCACCGCGAAAACGTCAGTCTCGACTTCAACGAGACCCACGCGATCAACAGTTCGATCGACTCCGGCATCCAGGAGGCGGTGGAGGCCTTTTCGCTGGTCCACAGCGGTTTCCGGGAACGCTTCGCGGCGGCGCTCACCCACGACTTGCGCGGGCCGCTGGCCGCCACCATGACGGCGCTGGAACTCATCGTGCTGCTCGACGATCCGGCGCGCATCCGGGCGGTCGCGGGCAAGGCCCTGTCGAGCACGCGCCGGATGGCGGACATGGTCGATGAACTGCTGCATACGATGAAGTTCCACAGCGGCGAGCGGATCGAGCTAAACCTGTCGCGCTTCGACATCCGCGAGGTCGTCGAGGAAGTCCAGGCCGAGGCGGCGGCCTGGGGGCCGCGCTTCGAGGTCGACGCACGCCCGGTGAAAGGTTACTGGGACCGCGCCGCCCTCAAGCGCACGCTCGAGAACCTGGTCAGCAATGCGGTCAAGTACGGCAGCCCCGGTACCCCGGTCACGATCAAGGTGGACGAGGTGTACGGGCGCCTGCTGCTGTCGGTCCACAACGAGGGGGCGCCGATCCCGCCGGACGAGCAGGAGTGCATCTTCCAGATGTACCGCCGCGCCGAATCCGCCATCAGCGGCGACAGGCAGGGGTGGGGCATCGGGCTGCCCTACGTGCGTGCGGTGGCGGAAAGCCACGGCGGCAGTATCGGCCTCGATACCAGCCATGAACGGGGGACGACCTTCGTCGTCGATATCCCGGTGGACGGCGGCCTGTACGCGAACGCGCCGACCCTGAGCCAGCCTGCCTGAAGGTAAGTACAATACGATCGCCATGAACAAGATTCTCATTTCCCTTGCCTGCTGCGCGACCTTCTCCGCTGCGCTGTCCGCCTGCGACGGCAAGACCGCCGCCAACGAAAAGAATTTCGGCATCACGGTGAGCCAGTATTTCGGGAAGAAGGGCGAGATGTGCCTGGCGCCGGTCAAATGGCCGGTCGACGTCTACGAAACCGACCTGCGCCAGCAGAAGCTGTACCCGGACGGCGTTGCCGGCCAGATGGCGGCGCTGGCATCGGCGGGCCTGGCCAGCAGGGAAGACGTCGAATTGCCCGGCACCCTGGCCGGTAGCAAGGTCAAGGTGCGGCGCTATACGATGGCCGATGCCGCCAAGCCCTACCTGCGCAGCGCCACGGGGCAGGCGCCGCGCCTGTGCTGGGGCCGCAAGTCGCTGGACAAGGTGGTGCGCTGGGCCGATCCGGCCAAGGCGGGCGATCACGAGGAGTCCAGCGTGATCTATACCTACCGGCTGTCCGGCGTGGCTCCCTGGGCCAGGACGCCGCAGGTCAAGGAAGCGTTCCCGGTCCTGGGACGCACCGTCGACGGCGAACGCACGCAGCAGGAAAAGCTGTATGTCAGGTCGACGCCGCAGGGGTGGCAGGCGCTCGGCCTGAACGGCTGAGCCGCGCCGTCACCGAAGCCCCGTTGGCGGATTACCCTGGCGCACCACCCCGGTGCGCCTGCCCGCGCCGCCTACGGCAGCTCGGTCGCGACTTCCGGCGCCAGCCGATTGATCACGCTGTAGTTGATGGCGGTCCACCACTCAGAGCCTTCGCCTTCGAGCGCCGCGAGCGAGGCGGCGATGGCCGGGTAGTCGGCGCCGACCAGGTAATCCTCGACGTCGTTGAGCGACGCAAACGACAGCACCGAGACGGCATCGATGCGGCTGCCTTCGGGGTCTTTCTGGGTCGAGCCGATGTTGTGCAGCTGGGCGTAGCGGCGCACCAGCTCGCGCGTGGCCGGTTGCGCCAGCACCAGCGGCGCGTGCTCGCGCAGCAGCTGCTCCTGGAACACTTCGCGTGACATGCCGGGCGCGCGCATGTGGATCATCACCAGGCTGACCGGGTCGCGGTGGCGCGCGCTCGGGACCAGGATATATTCGCGCGTGATCTCGCGCGTCACCATGCGAAAGGCGACCTGCTCGTCGGCGACGATGCGCTTGTCGAATTTTTCCTGGCCCAGCGTGCGCTCGATGTCCGCCTCGTCGGCATAGGCGATGTAGGCGAAGCCGTCCCAGCGCGGACGCTGGTAGGCGGGCACGTGCTTTTCGGGATCGGACGGCAGCCGGCCGTCGCCGTCGACCATGGCCCGGTAGGGCGGCGGGAACGAGGAGGAGGGGCCGGATGCCACGCGGTGCACCTGGTCGTAGCGCAGCACGGCCGCGGACGAACTGCCCGGTTCGTCCCAGGCGAACTTCGGGCCGTGGACCTTGCGCCAGTATTCGTCCCAATGCTCGAACGCCAGGTTGGGATCGCCTTCCAGCGCCAGCGCGTGCGGGCGCCAGTTCGGGAAGTGCACCTCGTGGCCGTGCCGGCTTTTGGCGGCGCCGGCATCCTGCGGGCGCTCGCCGCGTGCGGTGTCGTCGACGCGGCTGACGAAGGTGGGCGTGACGATCAGGGGCCTGGGGCTGGACGCCCGGGTGGCGCCCAGCGGCGGGCGGTGCTGGTTGTCGGTGCGGTCGAAATCGGTCGTCATGGGGGCATCTTTCTGCTGAGGGAAGCGGAACGATACGTCGGGACGGGCGGACGCTCCGTGCGGTGCTGCACGCACGCTGCGGTAGCGGCGCTTGGTTGGATAGCGTACGGGCAATGCAGTGCAGGTGTGGTTTGCACGCGTCCATCGCGTCGCATGACGTCGAGTCATCCGTCGTCGGTCTGGGCGGCATCAAGGTTTCGCCTACTTGCCAGGCATGCTTCCCCATTCTGCCGGCCGGCGAGCGGCAGAATGCAGGCATATGCCGGGCCCAATCCGAGGAGGTCGCGATGTCGTTCCAACCTGCGCGCTTGTTCCTGCGCTCGCTGCTCATTTGCCTGCTCGTCGGCCCGCTCGCCGCCTGCAACCGCGGCGACGGCGCGCCCGGCGTCAGCGGTCCGGTCCAGCCCCAGCCGCCGGCACCAGTCGTCGGCACCCTGGTCGTGACGATCGACAATCTTTCGCCGGGCACGGCCGCATTGGTGCGGATCAGCGGTCCAGACAATTTTGCGCGCGACCTGGGCGCTACACAGACCGTGACCGGGCTCCTGCCCGGGACCTACGCGATCACGGCCAGACCTGTGGTGGCCGGCGGCCAGACCTGGATCCCGTCCACCGCCAGCCAGCAGGTCCAGGTCGGCGCCGGCGATGCCGCCAGGGCCACGGTGGCCTATGCGGTCAACAATGCGGCGCTGGCGCTGGTCCGCATCGCCACCGGCCTGACCGAACCCGTGTACCTGACCGCACCGGCCGGCGACACGCGCCAGTTCATCGTCGAGCGCGCGGGCCGCATCCTGCTCATGCAGGACGGCGTGCTCCAGGCCCAGCCCTTCCTCGACATCCGCGCCCTGATCGATCCGATCGTGGACGGCCTGATGTCGATCGCCTTCGACCCGGGCTTTGCCGACAACGGCCATTTCTACGTCTACCGCACCGATCTCAATCACGACATCGTGCTCGAGCGTTACACCGTCCCCTGCCATTGCAACGTGGCCGATCCGGCCTCGGTCCTGACGCTGCTGCGCATCCCGCACCCGGATGCCCTGATCCATTACGGCGGCCAGGTTGCCTTCGGCCCCGATGGCTACCTGTATGTGTCGACCGGGGACGGCGGTGTCGCGAACGATGCGCCGGGCAATGCCCAGAACCTCGGATCGCTGCTGGGCAAGCTGCTGCGCCTGGACGTCGCCGCCGCCAGCGTGGCCGAGCCGTACCGGATTCCGCCCTCGAACCCCTACCTGGGCCAGCCGGGCAGGCGGCCCGAGATCTGGGCGTCCGGGCTGCGCAACCCATGGCGCTTCAGCTTCGATACGGCCGCCTCGGCCGGCGCCAGCCTCTACATCGGCGACGTCGGCCAGATCGCGGTCGAGGAAATCGACCTGGTGCCGGCCTCGCAGGGCGGACTGAACTATGGCTGGAACCGCATGGAAGGCAGCACTTGCTACCTGGCCCAGGACTGCGACCGCAACGGCCTTACCTTGCCGGTGGCCGAATATGTCCACACTGCCGCGTCCGACACCCCATGCTCGGTCACCGGCGGCTACGTGTATCGCGGAACAGCGATCCCGGAACTGGCCGGACGCTACTTCTATTCCGATTACTGCGCCGGCTTCCTGCGCAGCTTCTACGCCGATGGCACCGGGGTCTACGAGCAGCGCGAATGGAGCGTCCCCCGTCTCGGCCTGGTCACGTCTTTCGGCCAGGACGGGAAAGGCGAGTTGTACATGATCACGCTGACCGGGGACGTTTGGAGGATCACCAGGGCCACGCCCTGAGAACGCTGCCGGCACCAGCCGCGGCATCGGTAAAAATATAAGTGCCGGTGACGGCATCGGCTGCCCTTGGGTGGCCGGTGCCGTTTGCTGTTTTACAACAGCAAACAACCGACCCATATCGCATAGTGATAGTACCAATGTCAGTCCAGCGGACGGCCACAGCCCTTCATGCCGGGGTCCTTCACCATCCCAGAGCAGACCACTTATGGAAACGTTCCCATTGCGGTGCAACATGGACGGAATTGAATAGGAAAACATCAATAAATTGGTAGTGATCTGGTATCAACCCCTTGTATATTGAACGCAGATTGGTGCTATCGCCGATAGTCCAGTCCAGGAGCGTTACCTCAGAAACGACACGGTCACCAAAGAAGCCACTCAAGGGGGAAAGCAATGAAAGATTCGAAGGCAGCAGCCGGCAAGCGCCAGGGGGCACATTTCCATACCACGCTGACGCCGACGGCCTGCGCCGCCGCGCTGCTGGTGCTGGGCACAGCCAGTGGTGCGTCGGCGCAGCAGACGGCGCCGGACGAGACCGTCGCCAACACGGTCGTGGTCTCGGGTATTCGTGCTTCCCTCCAGCAGTCGCTGGCGGTCAAGCGCAATGCTGCCTCGAACGTCGAGGTCATCACCGCCGAAGACGTAGGCAAGATGCCCGACAAGAACGTCGCCGACTCGCTGCAGCGCCTGCCGGGCGTGAACATCAGCTCCTCGGCGGCCGGTTCCGGCGGCTTCGACGAGAACGACCGCGTCAGCCTGCGCGGCACCGCGCCCAGCCTGACCCAGACCACCATCAACGGCCATGCGCTGTCCTCGGGCGACTGGTTCGTGCTCGACCAGATCGGCGGCGCCGTCGGCCGCAGCGCCAGCTATTCGCTGCTGCCGTCCGAGATCGTCGGGCAGGTGGTGGTCCACAAGACCCCGACCGCCGACCTGATCGAAGGCGGCGTGTCCGGCACCGTCGACGTCATCACCCGCAAGCCGCTCGACTTCCGCCAGCCGCTGTCCTTCGAGGCTTCGGTGCAGGCCGTGCATTCGACGCTGGCCAAGCAGACCGACCCGCAGTTCAGCGCGCTGGTCAACTGGAAGAATGCATCGAACACCTTCGGCGTGCTGCTGCAGGGCTTTTCCGAGAAGCGCAGCCTGCGCCGCGATGGCCAGGAACTGCTGCAGTGGGGCCAGATCGCGCCAGGCAGCAAGATCGCCGGCGCCCATCCCGACCTGGCCAACGTCTGGTATCCGCGCCTGATCGGTTCCTCGCTGTTCGAGCAGGAGCGGCACCGCAAGGGCGGCCTGCTCGACCTGCAGTTCAAGCCGAGCCGCGACTTCTCGCTCGATGCGACCTACTTCGTGTCGAAACTGGATGCGTCGAACTACAACCGCAACTACATGACCGACATGCTGGGTTCGGGCGTGATCGGCGGCGACGTGGCGCCGGACGCCTACACGGTGCGCAACGGCACCCTGACCTCGGCATCCTGGGCCAACCGCGGCACCGCCGCCGCGCCGCTGCGCTACGGTATCGTCGACAACATCAACCGCGAAGGCGCCTACGCCAAGACCCAGTTCTTCGACCTGGCCGGCAAATGGCGCGTGACCAACGCGCTCGAACTGAGCGCCAAGGCCGGCAAGACGCGCGGCACCGGCGCCACCCCGGCGCAGGGCGTGTACGAGGGCGACATCAACAACTCGGGCGTGAGCTACCAGCTGAATGGCCTCGGCAATCCGGCCACCGTCAAGTTCCCGAGCATTAACACGGCGAATTTCACCGGCACCATCCTCGACTGGGTGTTCGGCGCCTCCCCGGCCACCACCTTCGACGAAGAGAAATACGCGCAGATCGACGCCGCCTTCCGCCTCGACGCCGGCCCGCTGCGCGAGATCAAGTTCGGTTTCCGCGGTACCGACCACGCGCGCAGCAACCTGGAAGTGTCGCAGGGGCCGAACTGGGCCAACACCAGCCCGGGCACGGCCGACACCAACCCGGCCTGGAACGGCACCACCTACCCGGGCGACTACGCCAGCGACCTGGGCGGCGACTTCCCACGCAACGTGTGGCAGCTCGACCCGAATATCCTCACCCAGTGGGCCAACCTGCACTCGAACCGCGACGTCAGCCGCACCTATTACCCGGACATGTTCAACCTGAAGGAGAAGACCAAGGCGCTGTACGTCGCGGGCGACTTCGAGGGCGAGGCCTGGAGCGGCAATGCCGGCGTGCGCATCGTGCGCACCGAGGGCACCTCGAACGGCTACCAGATCCTGCCGAACCAGCTCCCGGGCGGCAACCTGCCGGCCTTCCCGTGGGGCGGTTTCGTGCAGCAGACCTCGGTCGAGAACAACAGCACCTATGCGCTGCCGAGCGCCAACGTCAAGTTCGACGTCAACAAGGACGTGGTGGCGCGCCTGGGCGTGTCGCGCACCATGACCCGTCCGGACTTCGGCGCCCTGGGCGGCACCGTCACGCTGACCGACGAGAACCACACCGGCAACGGCGGCAACGCGAAACTCAAACCGGTCATCTCGAACAACATCGACGCCACCGTGCAGTGGTATTTCGCCCCGCGCGCGCTGGCATCGGTCGGCCTGTTCTACATGGACCTGCGCAACTACGTCGGCTACGGGCAAACCACCGGCACCTTCATCGACAGCCGCGCCTCGCAGCAGAGCGGGCAGGGCGTGTTCGCTACCTATGCGATCACCTCGCCGATCAACGTCGACGCCAGCGTGAAAGGCGCCGAGTTCAACCTGCAGCTGCCGCTGGGCGCGGGCTTCGGCACCGATGCCAACCTGACGCTGGCCGACTCCAAGCAGGACTTCGGCACCTGTCCGGCGACCCAGAACGTGACCAGCGCAGACCCGTGCGACATGCTGGGCGCGTCCAAGGTCACCGCCAACGTCGGCGCCTTCTACGAGAACGACAAGTTCAACGCGCGGATCGGCTATGCCTGGCGCTCGTCCTACTTGGCGGCCCAGGACCGCGGCACGCCGATGTACCAGGATGCCGTCGGCCAGCTGTCGGCATCGGTGAACTGGAACATCACCAAGACCATTACCCTGACCGCCAGCGGCCAGAACCTCAACAACCCGGTCCTGAAGAACTACGTGTACAACAAGGACCAGCCGCGCAGCTTCTATGTGAACGGCGCGCAGTACTACCTGGGCGTGCGCATCAAGTATTAATTTTAAATATTGATGCGTGAATACACCCACGTCGACGCCGCCCTGCTGCACGGCGAGATCATCCCGAAGGCGGCGCCGGCCGTGCTGCGCGGCGTCGCCGCCGGCTGGCCCGCCGTGCAGCGCGCCCGCGCGTCGCCCGAGGCAATCTGCGCGTACCTGCTGGCCTGCGACAGCGGCCAGCCGGTCGACGCGCTGTTGCTGCCGCCCGGCGAAAAGGGGCGCCTGTTCTACGGCCCCGGCATGGACGGCTTCAACTTCGCACGGCGCCGGCTGCCGGTTTCGCAGGTGATCGAGCAGCTGGCGCGCTATTCGCAGTTTACCGATCCGCCCTCGGTGGCGGTGCAGAGCGCGCCCATTGAGGCCTGCCTGCCGCGCTTCGGGCGGGAGAACCACCTCGACGGCTTGCTCGGCGAACTCGACACGGGAGGGAACATCGCTGGGCGCATATGGATCGGCAACGCCATCGTCACGCCGGCCCATTTCGACGAGTCGGACAATATCGCCTGCGTGGTCGCCGGGCGCCGCCGCTTCACGCTGTTCCCGCCCGAGCAGGTGGGCAACCTGTATATCGGCCCGCTCGATTACGCGCCCACGCCGACGCCGATCAGCATGGTCGATTTCAGCGCGCCCGACCTGGCGCGTTTTCCGCGCTTTGCCCGGGCGATGCAAGCGGCGCTGGTGGCCGACCTGGGGCCGGGCGACGCCATCTACATCCCGCCGCTGTGGTGGCACCACGTGCAGTCGAGCGCGCCCCTGAGCATCCTCGTCAACTACTGGTGGAAGCCGCCAGCGCAGCAGGGCGAAGCACCGCAGCCTACGCCGATGCAGGCCATGACAATCGCCATGGATGCGCTGCGCGCCATGCCGCCGGCGCAGCGCCAGGCCTGGGCCGCGCTGTTCGGCCATTACGTCTTCGATGCCGGCGTCGATCCGGCTGCCCACATTCCCGCGCACCGCCAGGGTGTGCTCGCCAAGGTCCGACCGCCATGAAACGAACGATCCTCGCCGCACTGCTGGGCGCCTGCGCGCTGGCCCAGGCCGCCCCGGCCTTCGTCGCCGGCCCCTACCAGTTGCTGGCGCTGAGCGGCGGCGCCGCGCAGTCGATCCCGCACGGCACCCTGACCTGGGCCTTCGCCACCGGCGAATGCGGCGACGAGGCCTGGCACGACCAGGACGGCCGCCAGGTCGCGGCGCGCAATGTGGCGGCGTTCGTCAAGGCCGGCACACCCTACATCGTCTCGACCGGCGGCGCCGAGCACAAATTCACCTGCGCCGGCGCCGCCGGCATGGAGCGCTTCATCGCGCGCTACGATTCGCCGCAGCTGGTCGGCATCGACTTCGACATCGAGGATGGCCAGAGTCCGGCACAGGTGGATGCCCTGATGGCCGCCATCCGGGATGCGCAGCGGCGCCGCCCGCAGCTGCGCTACAGCTTCACGGTCGCCACGCACGCGGCCGCGGACGGCAGCCTGGCCAGCCTGAATCCGCTCGGCGAAAGCATCCTGGCCGCCGTCAGGCGCCATGGGGTGCGGGATGCGGTGTTCAACCTGATGGCGATGGATTACGGCTCGGCCTCGCCGAAGGTGTGCGTGGTGGTCGACGGCGTGTGCGACATGGGCCGTTCGGCGCTGCAGGCGGCGCACAACGTGCACGCCAAATACGGCATCCCCTACGAGCGCATCGCGCTGACGGCGATGATCGGCATGAACGACGTGGTGTCGAACGTGTTTTCCGTCATTGACGCGCGCGTCATGGTGGAAGGCGCGCGCACGCTGAAGCTGGCCGGGGTGCATTACTGGTCGCTGGGGCGCGACAAGCCGTGCGGGAAACCGATGACCGCGGCCAGCGACGCCTGCAGCGGCGTCGATGCGGCGGCGGGGGCGTTCGATGCGGTGCTGTCGCTGGACCGTTGAATTTCACCTGCAGCGCCAGCACGTCGCCCCTGCGCAGGCAGGGGCCCAAGTTCGGTGCGTCACTGCGCCTGCAAACTTGGGTCCCTGCCTTCGCAGGGACGACGGTCTTACGGTTGGCGGAGCGAATCGCTTAAACAGGTCCCAGCGCGTCCACAGGGGCGGTTCTGGAAACCCTGGGCGCCCCCATCGGGATCAGCTGCGACAGCACGGCCACCGGCACGGCCGCCACCATCACCCACAGGAAGAAATGCTGGTAGCCCAGCGCCAGCTGGATGTCGCCGCTGACGTACTTGAACAGCGAGAAGCCGAGTTGCATGATGCCGGTCGCAAAGGCGTAGTGCGCGGTCTGGTACTTGCCCGGCGCGACCACCTGCATCATGTACAGGATCAGGCCGACGAAGCCGAAGCCGTAGCCGAACATCTCGGCCGACAGCGCCGTGCCGATGATGGCCAGGCTGGCCGGCTGCGCCATCGACAGGTAATAGAAGACCGCGTTCGGCAGGTTGACCGCCAGGATCAGCGCCAGCATCGCCCGTTTCAGGCCCAGCCGCGCGGTGAAGTAGCCGCCGGCCACGCTGCCGGCGATGAAGGCGACCGTGCCCACGGTGCCGTACACGGCGCCCACTTCCATCGTCGACAGCCCCAGGCCGCCCAGGTTGCGCGCCTCGCGCAGGAACAGCGGGCCGATGGTCTGCACCTGCGCTTCGCCGGCGCGGAACAGGATGATGAACAGGATCGCGACCCAGATCCCGGGCTTGCGGAAGAATTCGACGATCACTTCCCACAGCGTGCCGGCGATCGCCGCGGCGTCGGTGCCGCCCGCCAGCGTGTTCTTCGCCGGCGGCAGCGCCCAGCTGTTGTACAGGCCGAGCGCCACCATCATCGCCGCGACGATGCAGAACACGACGGTCCAGGCCGGCGCCACGCCCATGGTCTTTTCCAGCCAGCCGCCCAGCAGCAGCAGGCCGCTGGCCGAGATGAAGCGGCCGGCATTGAAGAAGGTGCCGGTCCAGCCGGCGTAGCGCGCCTGCCCGGTGGCGTCGAGGCTGGCGATGTACAGGCCGTCGCAGGCGACGTCGTGGGTGGCCGAACAGATCGCGACCAGGGTCAGCATGGCGACGCAGGCGCCGAACCAGGAAGGCAGCTGCAGCGCCAGCCCGACCAGGGCCAGGCAAACGCCGCCGATCAGCTGGAAGCTGACTACCACCAGCTTCTTGCTGGACGCCAGTTCGAGGAAGGGGCTCCACAGCGGCTTGAAGATCCAGGCCGACATGATGGCGGCCGTCCAGTGGCCGATGGCGTCGTTGGCCAGGCCCATGCTCTTGAGCATCTGGGCGGCCACGATGGCGACGGCGTAGAAGGGCAGGCCCTGGGCGAAGTACAGGCTCGGTACCCAGCGCAGCGGGCTGTGAGGCGACGGATTCGTATTTCCACCCGCCGGCGCGCTCACCGGCGCACCTCGGCCACGTATTCGTAGTAGTCGCTGCGGCAGTACGAGTGGGTCAGCTCGACCGCGGCGCCGCTGTCCAGGTAGCTGACCCGGGTAATGTGCAGCATGGCGGCGCCGGGCTCGATGCCGGCCAGGCGCGCCTGTTCGGCACTGGCATTGACGGCGCGGATGTGCTGCAGCGCGCGCGACGGAATCGCGCCGCGCTGCTCCAGGTAGCCGTACAGGGAATCGACCACGCCGTGCGGATCGGGCATGTAGACCGTGGGGATGGTGCTGGTCTCGATCGCCATGACGACGTTGTCGGCGGTGCGCAGGCGCTTCAGGCGCGCCACCGGCATCCCGGGTGACACGCCCAGCGACAGCAGCTCGAGCGGGGTGGCCATGCCGACTTCGCGCTGCAGCCAGCGCGAGCCGGCCGTGAAGCCGCGCTGCTTGAGCTCTTCGGAAAAGCTGGTCAGGCGCGACAGCGGCTGTTCCAGCTTGGGCGTGATGTAGGTGCCGGACCCGCGCCGGCGCGTCAGCATGCCGCGCTCGCACAGCATGTCGATTGCCTTGCGCGCGGTGACGCGCGAGATGTCGAGCATCTCGGACAGCGTGCGTTCGGAGGGCAGCGCCTCGTTGGCGCGCCAGTCGCCGCTGACGATGCCGCTGGAAAGCTTGTTGGCGACCTGGATGTAGAGCGGCGTGCCGCTGTTGGCATCGGGCCGGAAATCGGCAAGTTGCGCGAGCACCGTCATATTGGATTGCCTGACTGTTCTATTGATTAGCTGTCAACGACCAAGTCCGCAGACTATAGGTTGGCAAGGTTTCCATGTCAACAGGTATTTAAGTGGTATTGCCCGGACGGCCTGGCGCCCCGTGGCCGGCCGGATCGGCGGCGCCAGGTGGTCTGGTCCGCCCCCTGCATGGACCGGAGTCAGATGCGGTCCAGGGGCAGCGCCAGCAGGAAGGTGGTGCGTGCCGGCGTGCTGTCGACGGTGATGCTGCCGCCATGCTGTTCGGCGACGGTGCGTACATAGGGCAGGCCGATGCCCCATCCGGCAATGCCGCGTTCGCCGTCGCCGCGGGCGCGCCGGAACAGCTGGAAAATGGCTTCGGTCTGGTCGTCGGGAATCGGCGGCCCTGCATTGGTCACGGCGACGACGGCGAAACCGTCCTTCGCGTACACGGCGACGTCGATCGGCGTGTCCTTGGTGCTGTACTTGACCGCGTTGTTAAGCAGGTTCTCGACGGCGCGGCGGATGGCTTCCGCTTGCCATTGCCCGCATAGCGGTGCGCCGTCCAGGCGGACGTCGCGGCCGGACGAAAAGGCGACGCTGGCGACCGCCTCGTTCACCGGCTCGAGCAGCGCCGTGTAGGTCACGTCGATCATGGGCGGGCCGGCATTGAACACCATCATGTCGAGCAGGTCGCAGATCATGGTTGCCAGCCGCGCATGCTGGCGCATCGCAATCTGTGCCATCTGCTGGATGCGCACCATGTCTTCCGTCTTGTGGATGAGGGTGACCGCCGCCGCCGCCGCCGCCAGCGGGGTACGCAGGTCATGTGTCAAGGCGCAGAAAAACTGTTCGCGGATCTGTACCTGGGCCAGCGAGAAGCCGGTCAGGGATTCGCGCAGGGCCACGTCGATCGCATGGTTCAGGCGACCCACCTCGTCGAGTTCCAACACGATGCCGGCCCGGTCCCAAGTGGCGACGATGGCGGAACGCAGCAGCTGGAATTCGTGGACGATGGAGCCGGCATTGAAACGTGTCACGCGCGCACGCTGGCCGCCGTGTTCCGCCGCGATCCTGGAATGATCGAAGTCCTCGCCCGCGCCGGTCGTGGTCAGTACCAGGTGCTCGTAGAAGGCCGGCAACGTGTTGACCAGGGCCGGCAGGGATATGCTGCAAGCGTAGGGAATCTGTTCTCGCACCTGGCCTAGCCATGCTGCAAGTACTTCATCCTTTGCGGAAAGCAGTTGGGTGAGCCGAACGGAATGCTGGGCCGACATGTTGGTCTCCAGTCGAACAACCCCTCATCGTCCCTGCGTGATACGCCGCCTGCCGGCATCATGCGTGGGACGTGTGCCGCTATCGTGTTGGTATGGTTATTTACTCAAGTCATATACTACGCTTCAATAATTCTTAATCAACTAGGAGATTTCCTAGGTAGGTACTAGGAATAGTCTTAATTCATCCATACAGCATTTTTTAAGCAAATAAAGAGAGGTATCACATGCATGAACCGGAAAAGGCCAGCCCGGCCGAACTGGCGTTCCAACTTGGCAAGATCACACGGCGTGCCGTCGATCACGCGGACGGCAAGGTCGGCACGGCCGGACTGGCCGCATTCGCCAACGATCTGCTGGAAGCGGGGGAAGGAAAGGTCGCCAGCGAGTTGCTGATGATCTTCGTCGCCGGTTTCGAGGAAGGCGATCCGCCGGAGCGGCGCGCGCATCCGGAAGATCGCTGAAGCGGGCTGCGCAGCCGCCTAGGAGACGGCGAGCCGGCCGCCGTCCTGTTCGACGAACGGGCGGCAGTCGACCGGGATGTCGATCAGGAAGGTGGTGCCGAGTTCCGGCGAGCTGTCCACCGCGACGCTGCCGCCGTGGCTTTCGCCCACGGCTTTCACGAACGGCAGGCCGATGCCCCAGCCGGTCGCGGACAGCGGCCCGGCTTCCCGCCGCAGGTAGTCGAAGATGCGCTCGTGCTGCTCTTCCGGAATCGGATTGCCCCCGTTGTGCACGCTCAGCATCAGGCGCCCACGTGTCTGGCGCGCCAGGATGCCGATGGTGCCCTGGTCGCCGTACTTGATCGCATTGTTGATCAGGTTTTCCAGCGCCCGGCGCAGCGAGGCGCGGCACCAATAACCGGTGACCGGCTCGCCCGCGACGTCGATCGCTACTTCGATCGCGACGGCGCCGCCGGCGGCCGGGATGTACTGCTCGCGCGTCTCCAGCACCAGCTCGAGGATGTCGAAGCGCGTCAGGTGCAGCGGGATCTTCGCCGAACCCTGGGAAGTCAGGGCATCCAGCAGCTCGGCCATCATGTCTTCGAGCCGGTCGGCGTTCGATTGCACCTTGGCCGCGACTTTGCGCACCAGCGACCAGTCGTCGGTGCGGCCGAGCAGCTGGGCACCGTTGGCGACCACCGACAGCGGCGTGCGCATGTCGTGCGACAGCGCGGCCGCCACCTTGTGGCGCAGCTCTTCGTGGCTGCGCGTGAACGCGCGGATCGCCTCGCGCGTCGCGGCGTTGATCGATGCGTCGATGATCGCCCATTCCGCTTCGCCCAGCGCCACCCGGCCGCGCGCCACAACCGCGATCGACTCGCGCAGGATCTGGTATTCGTGCACCACCTGGTCGGGGCCGAACGGCGTCATGCGCGCGCGTTCGCCGCCGTGGACGCCGGCCGCGTTGCTGCCGCTCGAAGCCTGTTCGCGCGGGTGGTCCGGGCTCAGCGCTTCGGCGATGTTGTCGAAAAAGGCCGGCAGGGTATTGGTCAGCACCGGGCGCAGCAGATCGCGCGCGCCATCGACACGCGCACGCACTTCGCGCTCCCAATGGTCCATGACCGCGTCGCGGATGGCGATGAATCGCAGGGCGGTCGGCGACAGGCCGTGCCCGTCGGTATTTTGGTCAGTGGCCAGTGTCATGCTGTCAATCGAAGAAGGGGCGCCAGGACGGCTTGTTGTCGCGCACCCGAAGTGGTGCACAGGTGGCGTTAAAGTTGCCAACTTTCATTATATAGCGCGATTCTGCCGCGATGAAATGGCAAACGGCTATTACCTTGGCGCATCAGTCCGGATAGTGGCGCCGCCGCCACGCGTCCCGCTTTGCCCGACCCTGGACCGGCTCAAGGACGCCGTGCAAGACTGCGCTGCAAGGCATCGCGGTCGAAGCTGCCGTCGCGCAGCGCCAGCACGATGCACGCCAGGCCGTGCCCGAGCACATTGGTCAGCAGCCGGCATTTCATGGTCTTGTCGATCGCGACCAGCAGCGCCACCGAGTCGGCCGGCAGCACGTGCAGCAGCGCCGCCGTGGTCGCCAGCGTGGCCAGTGCCGAGCCGGCGACGCCGACCGCGCCCTTGGTGCTCAGCAGGCCCACGCCCAGCATCACGGCCAGTTCGTGCCAGCCGAGCGGGACGGCCGATGCCTCGGCCAGGAACACCAGCGCCATGGCAATATACAAGTAGGTGCCGGCCAGGTTCAGCGAATACGAGAACGGCAGCACGATGTCGCTGAGCCGGCGCGGGCAGCCCAGCCGTTCGAGCTTGTCGCTCAGCGGTGTCAGCACCGCCAGCGAGGCGCCGGTGACCGCCACGAGCACCAGTTCGTCGCGCAGGAAGGCGATGAACCGTAGTAGCGGCAAACGGATCAGGTGGGCCACGCCGCCGTAGACGACGAACACGAACAGGACGCTGACCAGGTTGATGGCGAAGATAAAGCGCAGCAGCGGCAGCAGCGACGTCAGCCCGGCGCGCGCGGCGGCCGACGCCATCGCGCCGAAGGCGGCCAGCGGCGACAGCCAGAGCACGATCCTGACCGCGGCCAGCAGGATATTGCGGGCACGGTCGATGGCGCCGAGGAAGGGCGCCTGCGCGCGCGTGCCGGCGACCAGGCCGAGCGGCAGGGCCAGCGCCAGCACCACCAGGTTGTTCGCCTGCAGCGGCGGCAGCAGATGCATCCAGTGCGGCAGCGCGTAACCGGCAGCCGCGCCCGCACCTGCTCCTGTGCCTGCCCCCGGCTGCGCCAGCGCCGCCCCGCCGGCGGCCGCGGACGCCATGCCGATGCCGGGTTCGAGCACCCAGCCGGCCAGCAGTCCGGCCACCATCGACAGCAGCGACATCGCCCCGAAATAGCCGAGCATGGCCAGGCCGATGCGGCCCAGGCCCCGGTTGCGGCCCAGCGCGGCGGCCCCGTCGACCAGCATGCAGAAGATGAGTGGGCACATCAGCCATCCGAGCACGCGGATGAAGGCCTCGGTCAGGACGTGCATGTGGACGGCCGCCGCCGGCGCGGCGAGGCCGAACGCGAGTCCGGCGCCGATCGCCAGCGCCAGCGGCAGGAAGGCGAGCCGGCCCGGCATCCGCGCGATCGCGCCCCGGCCCGCGGCCCCGGGCGCGCCGCGCACTACACGCGCCCCAGCCGCATGTTGATCGGCCAGCGCACCGGCCGTTCGCGCCCAGGGTCGCCCCAGGCGGCCGCGATGTCGTCGGCAAAGGCGGCCGGCAGGTCGTCGCGGCCGGCTTCGCGGGCGCTGCGCACCGCCGACCAGGTGCTGACGTAGCCGAGGAACTGGGGCAGGGTCCAGGCGCAGCGGATGTCCAGCGCCGGCGGCGCCAGTTCCGCGAAGGGGAAGTCGATGGTCGCATAGCCGGTGTCGACCAGCTTGCGCTGCGCCGGCCAGAAGGGGCCGATCTCGTCGTGGTAGAAATGCTGGAAGCGCCGGTCGAGGTCGGGATCGAGCTCCATGACGCCATAGCTGACCAGCGCCAGCAGCGCAGCGGGTCGCGCGATCCTGCGCACTTCGCGATAGAACGCCGGCAGGTCGAACCAGTGCGCCGCCTGCGCCGCCGTCACCAGGCTGGCGCAGCCGTCGTCCACGGGCATGCGCTCGGCCGGCGCGCAGCGGTAGTCGATGCGGTCGTGCGCGGTGGCGTTGGCGATCTGGTCGGCGCTCGGATCGATGCCGATGACGCGCTCGAAGCAGGGGGCGAGCAGCTGGGTCAGCTGCCCGTTGCCGCAGCCGGCATCGACGGCAAGCGCGCGGTCCGGCGCCGTGCCGGCCAGGAAGGCGGCGAGTGCGGGCGGGTACTCGGGCCGGAAGCGGGCGTAGGCCTCGCCTCCCTGGTCGAACCAGTTGCGTGACGGCGGCGTGGGTGTCGGCATGCGCATATTCCTCGTGCGTGGGTGTGCGCCGCCATCATACCCGACCGCTTCAGCCGGCGACCACCCGCTCCTTGACGTAGCCGCGGTAGACCAGGAAAGTGGCCAGCAGGCTGATCGCGCCGGCACCCGCCATCCACAGGCCGGGCGCCGCCTTGTCGCCGGTGGCCTGGATCAGCCAGGTCGACAGCAGCGGCGTCATGCCGCCGAACAGCGCCGTCGCCAGGCTGTAGGCCAGCGAGAAGCCGGTGGTACGGATCTGCACCGGAATGATTTCGGTGAGGGCGACGATGGTGGCGCCGTTGTAGCTGCCGTACAGGAAGGACAGCCAGAGTTCGACCATGACCATGTTGCCGAAGCTCGGGTGGGCGATCAGCCAGGACAGCGCCGGGTAGGCGGTCAGCACCGTGAGGGTGGCGCAGACGGCCATCACCGGCCAGCGGCCGATGCGGTCGGACAGCGCGCCCATCACCGGCAGCCAGATGAAGTTCGACACGCCGACGCACAGCGTCACCAGCAGGCTTTCCTCGGTGGAGAGCTTGAGGACGCTCTTGCCGAAGGTCGGGGTGTACACCGTGATCAGGTAGAAGGCGACCGTGGTCAGCACCACCAGCATGGTGCCGGCGGTGACCAGCGGCCAGTTGGCGGCCATGGTGCGCATCATCTGGCGGAAGGTCGGACGGGTCTTCTGGGCCAGGTAGGCTTCGGTTTCCTGCAGCGACTTGCGGATGTAGAACACCACCGGGATGATCGAGCAGCCGATGAAGAACGGGATGCGCCAGCCCCAGTCGGCGATGAATTCCTTCGACAGGCCCTGGTTCAGCGCATAGCCCAGCGCGGCCGAGCAGATCACGGCAAGCTGCTGGCTGGCCGACTGCCAGCTCACGTAAAAGCCCTTGTTGCCGGGCGTGGCCATCTCGGACAGGTAGACCGACACGCCGCCCAGTTCCACGCCGGCCGAGAAGCCCTGCAGCAGGCGGCCGATCAGCACCAGCAGCGGCGCCATCAGGCCGATGCTGGCATAGCCCGGCACGAAGGCGATCAGCGCGGTACCGGACGCCATGATCGCCAGCGTCAACACCAGGCCCTTGCGGCGGCCGATGCGGTCGATGTAGCTGCCCAGGAAGATCGCGCCCAGCGGCCGCATGAAGAAGCCGGCGCCGAAGGTCGCGAAGGTCATCATCAAGCCCGCGTACTCGCTGGTGGCCGGGAAGAACGCGGCGGCGATATGGCTCGCGTAGAACCCGAACAGGAAGAAATCGTACATCTCGATGAAGTTGCCGCTGGTGACGCGGATGACGGTCGAGAGCTTCGAGTGGGAACGCGCCTGCTGCGCCCCGTGCGACGGCGCGGCGGGCGTTGCAACGGGCGAGGCGATTTCAGCCTTGGCGGAGGAGTGGATGGACATGATGACCTCGTGGTGGTGATGGTGTTAGCGGGCCGCGGCCGGCGGCTGGTTTGACGCTGTCGTCGCGGGTTCGAGTCCGGTCGCCTCGATGGCGGCGGCGTTGGCCGGCGCGGCCAGGAAGCGCAACAGGGCACGCGCGGCGTCGGCGTGCCGGCTGCCGCGCACCACGGCCCCGGAGAATTCGGTCTTGAGTTGCACTTCCTGCGGGATCAGGCCGACGACGTCGATGCCTTTCACCGGCTGCAGCTCGCTGCGCTGCTGGCAGCCGAAATCGGCTTCGCCGTGGGCGATGATCTCGCCGACCGGGGTGGCCGGGATCTGGGCCGCCTTGCCTTCCATCTGGCCGCGGATGCCGAGCTTGTCGAGCAGCGTGTGCTTGATGTATTCGCCGCTGGCGCTGTCGGAATACGCCACGTGCTGCGCCTGCAGGAAGGCGGCGCGCAGGCCGTCGACGGTATGGATGTCGGGCTTGGCGGCGCCATGGCGCACCGCGCAGGCGATCGGCGAATTGGCGAGGACGACCTTGCTGCCCGGTTCCAGGCGGCCCTCGAGCATCAGCTTGTCGAGGGCGTCGCCGACCATGATGACGACGTCGATCGGCTCGCCGCGATCCAGCCGGGCCGGGATCGCATTCTTGGTGGCGCCCATCGACGGGCCCCATTCGGAGACCAGGTGGTCGCCGCTGGCGCGCTCAAAGGGGCCGGACAGGTCTTTGTACGCCTGGGCGAAACCGCCCGAGCTGACCACGCGGATGTCGGTGGCCTGGGCCGGGGCGCCGGCGGCCAGCGCGCATGCGGCCAGGGCCGCCAATGCCGTGTGTTTCAGATAGTGTGCTCGCATGGTGGTCTCCTTGTCTTCGTTAGAATTTCTGCATGAGGCCCAGCGTCAGGGCGGCGCCGTGGCGGTCGTTGGCGCGCGCCGCCGTCAAGCCGGCGGCGTCGCCGCGCCAGGTGGTGTAGTCGGCTTCGACGTAGGCGGTGGTGCGCGGGGCCAGCGACTTTTCGATGAACAGGAATTCGCGGTCGAAACCGTCGTCGACGAAGCCGGTGGCTTCGCGCCGCACGCCGTACCAGGCCGCGGTAACCAGCACGCCGGCACCGGCCGGGTGGCTCAGGCCAGCCGACAGCACGCGCTGCTGCACGCTGCGCGCCGGCCCGGTGTCGGCATGGTTGCGGGCGAGGTTGGCCTTGAACTGCCAGGCGTCGAGCTTGAGCGCGGCGCCGAGCGACCAGGCGTCCAGCGCCAGGCCGTCGCGGCTGCGGAACTGCATGGTCGCGCCGGACACGCTCCACGCCGCCTGCTGGTAGGCCAGCGCCACGCCGTGGCTCGACAGCGCTGCCGTGTCGCCAGGCACCTCGCCGAACGAGTAGGCAGCGCGCGCCTGCCACGGGCCGACGGTGGCGGTGTACTTCAGCGTATTGTCGAGGCGGTAGAAATTGTCGGCGTAGCCGCTGGGGCCGTACTGGGTACCGAAGGCGTGGGTGCCGAACCTGGTGTTGCTCAGGCCCGCGATGTTGATGTTCGGATTGAAGCTGGCGAAACGCTTGCCGATCGGGTCGACCGGCAGCAGGGCATCCGACAGCAGCGTCGGCTGGCGGCCCAGGGCCACGCTGCCGTAAGGCGAATCGAGGCCGACCCAGGCCTGGCGGTCGAACAGGCGGTCGCTCTTGGCCGAGGTGCCGTTGTCGGCATTGATGCCGCCTTCGAGCCGGAATACGGCTTTCCAGTCGCCGCCGAGTGACTCCTGGCCGCGGATGCCCCAGCGGCTGGTGTTGTCGACGCCGCTGCTGAGCGACTGATTGGTGCCCGACGGCAGCGGGGTATTGCCGGCGCTCAGGCCGTTCAGCGAGCGGACACCGACATCGACGATGCCGTACAGGTCGACGCCGGACTGGGCGGTGCAGGCGCTGCTCGCGACGAGCAGGGCAGTGAACATGCAGGATTGGCGCACGTTTGTCTCCATGGGTGTGCCTTCTTGCCGAGGCTGATTTTCGTATAACAGTCATCATCCATGAGAATGAGTGATTTGATAATTGCAATTTTCTGGCGTATTCTTGCGCTATGCGCATCAATTACGACATCCTCGACCTGCAAGCCTTCGTCGCCGTGGCCGAACGCGCCAGCTTCCGGCAGGCGGCGGCCGATTTGTTCCTGTCCCAGTCCGCGCTCAGCCGGCGCATCGACAAGCTGGAAGCAAGCCTCGGCGTCAAGCTGTTCGAGCGCACCACGCGCCGGGTCCAGCTCACCAACGTCGGCGAGACCTTCCTGGTGAATGTGCGTACCGCGCTCGACGGACTGGAAGACGCGGTGCTGGGCATCGCCGACCTGGCCGCCCACCGCACCGGCAGCGTCACCTGCGCCTGCGTGCCGTCCGCGGTCTGGCATTTCCTGCCCGAGGTGCTGAAGCAGTTCAGCGCGCGCTACCCGCGCATCCGCGTGCGCGTGCACGACGAGAGCGCCCAGGATGTGCTGAACCTGGTGCTGAGCGGGGAGGCCGATTTCGGGATCAAGTTCGCCGGTGCGGAAAATCCGGAGATCGTGTTCGCGCCGGTACACGTGGAGAGCTACGTGCTGGCGATGCGGCACGACCATCCGCTGGCCGGGCGCAAGGTGCTGAACTGGAAGGATACGGTGGACGAACGCTATATCTCGGTCGCCAAGTCGAGCGGCAACCGCACCGTGATCGACGCCGCGCTGGCCGGCATCGAGAAGCACCCGCTGATCCTGTGCGAAGTGAACCACGTGTCCGGCGTGCTGGCGCTGGTCGAAGCGGGGATCGGCGTGGCCGCCGTGCCCGGCCTGTCGGTGCTGCCGGGCCGTCCGGACGGCATCGTCGCCGTACCGCTGGTGAACCCGGAGATCAAGCGCACGCTCGGCTTGATCACCAAGCGCGACCACAGCATGGCGCCGGCGGCGCGCACGCTGTTCGAGATGCTGTCCGAGGCGCTGCTGGAGCGCGCATCCTGAGGCCGCGCGTGCTGCCCCGGATGCGCAGCGTGAGGCTCAGTCGGCCAGAGGACGCGATGACAGCCGCTCGGCCACGACCGCGGTGATGACGGCCTGCAGCACGTGGATCGCCCAGCGCTCGCCGGCCTTGCGCGGACCGGCTTCGATTTCGCCTTCGGTGATGCCGAGGACCGGGGCGATGGCGCCGATGTTGACGGCATACAGCGCGCTGCCGTACAGGGCGCCCAGCGCGGCCGGGGACAGCGAAGGCGCGGCTTCGCGCAGCGCCGGCAGGGCCGCCGCGAACGCCGCCGAGGCGCCCAGGTGATTCACGAATTCCACCGCGCTGGTGCCGGCGTCGCCGATGACGGCGCGCGAGCCCGAGACGCGGTCGATCCAGTCGACCGCATCGCGGTCCAGCGTCTTGGTCAGCAGGCCGGTCTTGCGGCCCACGTTCATGACCAGCGTCGTCACCACGCCGGCGACCAGGCCGCCCACGACGGCTGCTTTGTATTTTTCCATGTCAGCTCCCTTAAAATGGCGACGATACGTGCTTGCGTCCGGCATCTCGGTGCGCTGCAGCACTGAGCGACGCAATCGTGGCGCAATCGTGGCGCCGCTGGGCAGCGGCATCCGCAACGGGTATCATGCTGCCATGAAGCTCAGCCTGAAAATCGGCGCCGCGCTCGCCTTCTGTGCAGCGGCGGCGCTCGCTCCCTGTTCCACCTTCGCACAACCGGCCCCCGCCACCATCCGCACCCTGGCCGTCCAGGCATCGACGTCGGCCGCGCAGCCCACCGGCCCCTACGACGAACGCGGCTGGCTGGACCGCTTTTATGGCCCGCGCAAGTACGCGCCCGCCTGGAACCCGACCACCGCCGCTGCCGCCCTGTGGGTGCTGAACCGCGCCACGCTGCAGGGCCTCGACCCGCGCGACTACGGCACCGACGCTCTGCAGCGGCAACTGCGTGCTGGCGAGTCCGGTGCCGACAGCGCCCGCTTCGACGTCGCCCTCACTTCGGCGATGCTGCACTACCTGGCCGACCTGCGCGTCGGCCGCGTGCGTTCCGAATACCACACCCGCCTGCCGGACGCGCGCCTGCGCCAGTACGACCCGGTCGAACGGCTGCGTGCCGGCCTCGCCGGCGGCAAGCTGCAGGCCGCGGTCAAGGCGGCCGAGCCGCAGCTGCGTATTTACGGCCAGGTCAAGGCGGCGCTGGCGCATTACCGCGACCTGGCGAAGCAGTCGTATCCGGCGCTGCCGGCGCCAGCCGCCAAGGTGGCGCCGGGCGGCGCCTATCCGGCGGCGCGCGACTTGTTCGAGCGCCTGGTGCTGCTGGGCGACCTGCCGGCCGATGCCGCGCCGCCGGCGGACGGCACCTACAGCGAATCGATGGAAGAGGGCGTCCAGCACTTCCAGGCGCGCCACGGCCTGCTCGACGACGGCGTGCTGGGGCGCGGCACGATCGAGGCGCTGAACGTGAGCCCGGCGTGGCGCGTGCGCCAGCTGGAGCTGACGCTGGAGCGCCTGCGCTGGCTGCCGGAAGTCGGCCGCGGACCGATGATCATGGTCGACCTGCCGGCATACCGCCTGTGGGCGCTCGAAAACGGCAGCGACGACGCGCCAAGTGCCGAGGCGCCCCTCGAGATGCGCGTCGTGGTCGGCGCGCTCAAGACCGAGGCCCCGCTGTTCGTCGGCCAGATGCGCTACCTCGAGTTCAACCCCTACTGGAACGTCCCGCGCAGCATCCTGGAAAAGGAAATCCTGCCCAAGATGGCGCGCAACCCCAAGTACCTCGAGCAGAACGACATGGAGACCGTGCCCGCGAATGCCGGCGTGGCCGATCTGAAGGCCGGCAAGGCCAGGGTGCGCCAGCGCCCGGGGGCGAAGAACGCGCTGGGTGCGATCAAGTTCGCAATGCCGAACCCGATGGACATCTACCTGCACTCGACCCCGGCGCGCGAAGCCTTCCAGCGCAGCCGGCGCGATTTGTCGCACGGCTGCATCCGGGTCGAGCATCCGGCCGCACTGGCGCAATTCGTGCTCGCGCGCCAGCGCCAGTGGAATGCCGACACCATCCAGGATGCGCTGCAGCCGGGACCGACGAAGCACGTCGACCTGGCGCAGTCGATCCCGGTGGTGATCTTCTACGCCACCGCCATCGTCGACAGCGACGGCAGCGCGCGCTTTGCCGGGGATATCTATGGACGCGATGCCAAGCTGCGGCAGACGCTGGCGGCGCGGCGCAGCCTCTGACCCGGTTCACCCGGTTTACTAAAACATGTAAACAGCAACGGTGCGCCGGCCGCCCAGGAATTCGATCAGGAAAGGCTCGCCCTGCGCCAAAAGCAGTGCTAGCATTCCTGTTCGATAACTCATGAGGCCAGCATGCAAGAGCAATCCGAACCGCGCCAAGCCGCCATCCCCACATCGTCGGGCGCCGGCGCGGCAGCCGATACCGGGATGCCGCAATCGGTGGTGGCCGGGATGCTGTTCCTCGGACTGCTGTTCTTCATCCTCGGCTTCGCCACCTGGCTGAACGGCTCGCTGGTGCCCTTCCTGAAGATCGTCTGCAACCTCAACAACTTCGAGGCGCTGCTGGTCACCTCGGCCTTCTATATCGCCTACACCGTCATGGCATTGCCGTCCGCGGCCGTGCTGAACCGGATCGGCTACAAGAACGGCATGACGCTCGGGCTCGGCCTGATGGGCGCGGGCGCGCTGCTGTTCGTGCCGGCCGCGCAGAGCCGCTACTACGGCCTGTTCCTGGCGGCCCAGTTCACGCTGGCCAGCGGCATGACGCTGATGCAGACCGCGATCAACCCCTACATCGTGCGCCTCGGCGCGCGCGAGAGCGCAGCCATGCGCATCAGTATCATGGGCCTGTTCAACAAGGGCGCCGGGGTGGTGGTGCCGCTGGTGTTTACCTCGCTGATGCTGGCCGATATCAGCCGCTTTTCCGAGAACGAGCTGGCCGCGCTGGCCCCAAGCGCGCGCGACGCCGCGCGTGCCGTGCTGGCGCAGCGCCTGGTGTTCCCGTACGTCTGCATGGCCGGGCTGCTGTTCGCGATCATGGTGTTCATTCACTTCTCCGGCCTGCGCGACATCGCCCTCGAGACCGACGTCCAGGACGATGCCGCCACCACCGAGCGCGGCGGCGTGCTGCGCTTTCCGCAACTGGTACTGGGCGCGCTGGCGCTGTTCGCCTACGTCGGCGTCGAAGTCATCGCCGGCGACACCATCGGCCTGTACGGCCATGAACTCAATGTCGCCAACTTCGGCGTGCTGACTTCCTACACCATGGTCTGCATGGTGATCGGCTACCTGGTCGGCGTGGTGGCGATCCCGCGCTGGCTGACGCAGGGGCGCGCGCTGCTGCTGTCCGCGGTGCTGGGCCTGCTGCTGACGGTCGGCGTCGCTACAGCCTCCAGGACCGGCAGCGGCCTGTCGCAGGCGCTGCTGGGCTGGAGCGGGGTACCGCTGGTGCCGGACAGCGTGATGTGCCTGGCGCTGCTCGGCCTGGCCAACGCGATGGTCTGGCCGGCGATCTGGCCGCTGGCATTGCACGGGCTGGGACGCTATACCGCGCAGGGTTCCGCGCTCCTGATCATGGCGATCTGCGGCGGCGCCATCCTGCCGCTGGTGTACGGCCACCTGTCCGACCTGGCCGGTCCGCAGGCCGGCTACTGGATCATGCTGCCCTGCTACGGCATGATCTTCTGGTACGCCGCCTGGGGCTACCGCATGCGCAGCTGGGGCCGCGCGGCCGGTCCGGCCTGAGCGCACATCGACTCCGCGGCGGCGCCACGGCGCCGTCGCTGTCACCGTTTTCAAGCTTCAACCACCTGGAGAGACATTTGGGGAATCCACCATCCCGTGGCGGCCTGCTGGCCTTGCTGCTGCTGAGCGCATCGCTGGCGGCCAATTCTTATGGCGCCGCCGCGGCCCAGCCGGCACCGGCCGCTGCCACAGCTGCAGCGGCCGTCGACGGCTTTGCCAGCGCCGCCCGCATGGGGCTGCGTTGGCAGCTGGCGGGCGAAGTGACGACCCCGGAGGCACCTGGCGGCCGTACGCGCGCGCGCCTGCGCCTGACCAACCGCGACAGCCGCCCCTTGCCGGGGCAGGGCTGGTCGCTCTACTTCAACGTCATGGACGGCGCCGTGGCCGGGCCGCTGCCGGGGGAGCTGGTGCTCGAGCACGTGGCCGGCGACCTGTTCCGCATCCGTCCGGCGCCGGGTTTTCCCGGCCTGGCCGGGGGTGCGGCGCTCGATACTGAATACAGCTACGCCTGGCGCGTCGCCAAGCTGGGCAAGGCGCTGCTCGGTCCCTACCTGGTGTACGACGCCGCGCCGGGCACCGGCGTGGCGATCGGCGACTACCAGCCGCAGACGGTGGCGCAGCCCGACCGCATGGGCAAGGGCAGCGCCACGCCGGCCGACACCTACCGCATGAACGCCGGCGCCGACCTGCTGCCGGCGGCGGCGCTGCCGCCGGTGCTGCCGACGCCGCTGCAGTTGCAGACCGGTCCCGGCCGCCTGGCCCTGCGCGCGCGGCCCACGGTCAGCGCCCCCGCCGGGCTGGCGGGCGAGGCTGCGCTGGCGGCGGCGCTGTTCCCGGCGGCGCTGCCGGCCGGGGGGCCGCCGCTGCGCCTGAGCGTCGGCAGCGTGCCGGGCCAGTCGTCGCCGGAAGCCTACACGCTGACGATCCGCGCCGACAGCGGCATCGCCATCGTCGGCAACAGCCCGGCCGGCGTGTTCTACGGCGTGCAGAGCCTACGCGACCTGATGCCGCTGCCCGGCAGCGCCGCGCCGACGCTGCCGGAAGTAACCATCGTCGACGCCCCGCGCTTCGGCTACCGCGGTTTCCAGCTCGACGTGGCGCGCAACTTCCAGGACAAGCAGACCGTGTTCAAGTGGCTCGACCTGATGGCGCGCTACAAGATGAACAGCCTGCACTTCCACCTGACCGACGACGAAGGCTGGCGCCTCGAGATCGCCGGCCTGCCGGAACTGACCGCCATCGGCGCAGTGCGCGGCCACAGCGAGCGCCCCGGCGTGCGCCTGCAGCCGGCCTACGGCTCCGGGCCCGACCCGCGCGATGCGCGCGGCAGCGGCTACTACACGCGCGCCGACTATATCGACATCCTGCGCTACGCCGCCGCGCGCCACATCGACGTCATCCCGGAAATCGAGATGCCGGGCCACGCCCGCGCCGCGGTGCAGGCGATGGCGGCGCGCCAGCGCCGCCTGCAGGCGGCAGGCGACGCGGACGCCGCCCGCTACCTGCTGCACGATCCGGACGACCGCTCGGTCTACCGCTCGGCGCAGTGGTTCGGCGACAACGTGATCAACCCCGGCCTGGATTCGAGCTTCGCCTTCATCGAGCACGTGGTGACCCAGGTGGCGGCGCTGCACCGCGAGGCCGGCGTGCCGCTGCGCACCCTCCACATGGGCGGCGACGAGCTGGCCAACGGTGCCTGGGAGCGCTCGCCGGCGAGCCAGGCGCGCATGCGCAGGGAAGACCTGGAAAGCGTGGCCGACCTGTGGGACTACTTCTACGACCGCGTCGACGGCATCCTGCGCAAGCAGGGCCTGTATACCTCGGGCTGGGAAGAGCTGGCGGCGCGCAGCACGCTGCTGGACAGCCAGCGCAAGCTGATCCCGAACCCGCGCTTCAGCGGGCGCGGTTTCCGTGCCTGGGTCTGGAACAATACCGAGGGCGCCGAGGACTTCGCCTACCGCCTGGCCAACGCCGGCTACGACATCGTGCTGGCGCCGGTGACCCGGCTGTACATGGACATGGCCTACAACGCCAATTTCGACGAGCCGGGCATGACCTGGGGCGCCTACATCGAGCTGGCCGACGTCTACGATTTCATCCCCTTCGACTACCTGAAGAACGCCGCCCCCGGTGCGCGCAGCGGCAAGGACGGCCTGACCGACTACGGCAAGCGCCACGTGCGCGGGCTGGAAGCGACCATCTTCGGCGAGACGCTGCGCGACACCGGTCGCCTCGACTACATGGTGATGCCGCGCCTGCTGGCGGTGGCGGAGCGCGCCTGGGCGCCGGATCCGGCCTGGGCCACCGAAAAGGATGCGGCCAAGGCCGCGGCGCTGCACCGCGCGGCCTGGTCCGGCTTCGTGAACGCGCTGGGCCAGCGCGTGCTGCCGCGCCTCGACCTCGAGCAGCCCGGCGTCGCCTACCGCATCGCGCCACCCGGCCTGCTGGTGGAAGGTGACGCGGTGCAGGTCAACCACGTGCTGCCCGGCGTGACCCTGCGCTACACGACGGATGGCAGCCTGCCGACGGCGAGCAGTCCTCTGGTGGCGGGACCGATCCGCGCGCGCGGGGTGATCCAGGTGGCCGCCTTCGACCGCAACGGGCGGCGCGGGCTGGTGGCGCGGGTCGAGCGGCGCTGAGCAACGCGCTGACGGGCGGGCGCGATCATGTATCCAAGCATACCGGCCACGTGATAGCCCCATCCGCACCGACAGATCGAGCCGGTGCCGCGGTGTGCCTTTCGGTTATCCAGGAGCGCTACCGGCACCCTGCGACTTGTCCTGTCAGCATCAGGCTCGTACACTGAGCCATACTGACTGTCCGTTAGCGGGCCAGAAGCGGACGGTCGTGAGTTGGGCAACCTGCGAGTTTTAAAGCTCACATGAAAAAGTACACTCATCGGAGTGGTATAGATATGAATTTTGGTAGCTGCTATGCGACGTAGATTTTTCATTTTCTCAATAGCAGCCGTAGCTGTGACCACAGCAGTCTTAGGTAGAAAATCAGACATGCCTCTTTCCATCACTAGCGAAAGGCTTGAGCAGCTCCGCAAACTGCGAGACGAACCGAAGTTTGTAGACCTCCCAGGCACTCCGGCCGAACAGGAGCGCAAACACTTCGAGCCGTTACTGGATTCCCTTCTGGACCGTCTTATTGATGGGGTGGAACAGCATCCCAGCCGGGACTGGGTACTGGATCAAATGGACCCGTTCGTTGAGGAATTCCACTTGGAAGACACCGAACTTCGAGAAAGCTGCTTAGCTTACATTGGACGCATTTTTGACATTTTGGGTGTCCCTGATGATGGCGGCGCATTTCGAAAATACATGATTTTCTGGTAAAGCTCGGTGGCGTCAAATACGCGCGACAAAGCTATACGCTGACCGCCCGCTTTGGGGCCACAAGCCGCCACTGCACCCGTGCAGGGAATACAATGGTCCGGCGAGGCGATTCGCCTGATGCCGACATCGTTAATTTTGCTGCGAGCCTGACCTATTTATGTACCTGATCAACTCGAAGACCGGAAAACCTGTAGAGGTCACCGATGAGGACCTTAAAGGGTATGGGAATGGCGAAAAGCCAAAGCGATCAAGCTTCGGAGCGAGACCGAAGAGCAAGGATGATCAGACCGACCGGCCCAGCAAGCTTCCGCAACGGACTTTTGAGACGGAGGAGGCGCCGGCGCAGGATGGTGTGCCCAAAATCACACGCAGCTCCGACTACAAGAAGAAGGTTCCCAAGACCAGTTTCGGGACAAAAAAGCCTGCTCCTGGAGAATATGCAAGGACGTCCGACAAAAAGCCCAAGTACAAGACGCGCGACCCGGCTCAGCCACAGCAAAAACCGAAGCAACCCGCGCACCAGTATGCCGGATGGCTCCTATCCAAACGGGAGTATTCGGCAGCCGTACTGCGACGCAAACTAGTCCTGCGAGGCTACAGCGAACAGGAGGCAGATGACGCACTGAAACTCCTGCAGGGGTTGAATTACCAGTCAGATGAACGGTATGCGGAGATGAAAACCCGGCAGATCGAACCACGGGTCGGCGACGCGCGAGTCGCCCTGACTCTCCGACAGAAGGGTATCGACGAGCAACTTACGAAGGCAACCATCGAGCAAATGGAGCCGGAAGATGAGCGTGTTGTCGTTGTAGTCGAGAAGTTTCGCAAGGACATTGCACAGACGGGGATGACACAAGAATTGCGGCAGAAGGTTTATCGCTTCCTGGCTTACCGGGGCTTCAGCGGCCATTCGATAAATATCGCCATGGAGCATCTGCAATCGGGGCCTGAATAGGACTAGACGTTGCACTAGTAATGCGAGTGAAGAGATCAAGGCACAGAAATTATTTCAAGATTTCCATGCGCGATTGTGGGTGACACGGCGTTAGAATCCCGAAACGGTTTTTCTTGAGCCAATAATCTCCCGCTTGATAGGCTGCCTCCGGGCGACGGGTGCTCACTGGCGGCTGGGAAATGATGTGCTTGGACCAGTTAGCGGCGACTAGCAAAAGCCAGGACAGTCAACCACCTAGGCCGCACACAAAAATTTTCAAGTGAGCAATTCTGTCCCATAGACTGAGGATGATGGAACTTCCGCTATCGGCCGATTGTGTTGAAAAACTCGGCGACGTTGGCCCCTGGACAGAAATCCTGGCGACCTAGACTGACCAGAACCGCCGCTATTGAACGACCGTGGAACCGTTGGACGTCTGAGACCTCCTGAAATTGTTGCCGTTCGACTTTTTCAACACAATAGGTCGAAAGCGGACTGCAGCGCACCCTACGCACCCTGCATGCTGTGGCATACTTTATTTGTTCCTCTACAGCAGCATCAAACACGCAGCGCAACGATATAAAGCAAAAATCCGCAGCCGGGCGTAGACTTAGCTGATGAACATCACCCGGCTGTCCACCTACCGCATCCCGCCGCGCTGGATGCTGCTGAAAATCGAGACCGACGCCGGCATCGTCGGCTGGGGCGAACCGATCATCGAGGGCCGCGCGCGCACCGTCGAGGCGGCCGTGCACGAGCTGGCCGACTACCTGGTCGGGCGCGACCCGTCCCGCATCAACGACTTGTGGCAGACCATGTACCGCGGCGGCTTCTACCGCGGCGGGCCGGTGCTGATGAGCGCGATCGCCGGCATCGACCAGGCGCTGTGGGACATCAAGGGCAAGGCGCTCGGGGTGCCGGTGTACGAATTGCTCGGCGGCTTGGTGCGCGAGCGCATGAAGACCTACAGCTGGGTCGGCGGCGACCGCCCGCACGACGTGGTCGACGGCATCGCCGCCCGGCGCGAAGTCGGCTTCGATACCTTCAAGATGAACGGCACCGATGACCTGGCCCTGATCGACAGCGCGCGCCGGATCGACGAGACCGTCAAGCGCGTCGCCCACATCCGCGAGACCTTCGGCGACGCCATCGAGTTCGGCCTCGACTTCCACGGCCGCGTGTCGCTGCCGATGGCGCGCGTGCTGCTGCGCGAGCTGGAGCCGCTGCGGCCGCTGTTCGTCGAGGAACCGGTGCTGCCCGAATTCGCCGACAGCTACCGGCGCCTGGCCGACCAGACGTCGATCCCGATCGCCGCCGGCGAGCGCATGTTCTCGCGCTTCGATTTCCGCCGCGTGTTCGAGGCGGGCGGCCTGTCCATCGTCCAGCCCGATTTGTCGCATGCGGGCGGCATCACCGAGTGTCTCAAGATCGGCGCCATGGCCGAGGCCTACGGCATCGCGCTGGCGCCGCATTGCCCGCTCGGGCCGGTGGCGCTGGCAGCTTGCCTGCAGGTCGATTTCGTGTCGCACAACGCGGTGCTGCAGGAGCAGAGCATGGGCATCCACTACAACAAGGGCGGCGAAGTGCTGGACTACGTGGCGAACAAGGAAGATTTCGCCATCGTCGACGGCTACATCAAGCCGTTGCCCAAGCCCGGCCTGGGCGTCGAGATCGACGAGGCGGCCGTGCTGGAAGCCACGCAGCGCGCCATCGACTGGCGCAACCCGGTGTGGCGCCACCCCGACGGCAGCATCGCCGAATGGTAAGGATCGCATGAACGATACCAGCCGCCGTATCCTCGGCATCGACTGGGGCACCAGCAACCGCCGCGCCTACCTGGTGGACGGCGCCGGTAGCCTGATTGATAGCCGCGCCGACGACCAGGGCATGCTGGGGGCCGGCCCGGACTTCGGCGCCTCGCTGGCAGCGCTGCTGGCGGACATGGGCATCGACCCGGGCGTGCCGCTGCTCGCCTCGGGCATGATCGGCAGCGCCCAGGGCTGGCGCGAGACGCCGTATCTCGATGCGGCCGTCGCGCTGGAAGACTTGCCGCAGCACCTGGTGCGAGTGCCGCTGCCCGGCGATGCGGCCGGGCGCAGCTGCCGGATCGTGCCCGGCTACCGTTTCGAGGATGCGGACGGCCGCGTCGACGTGATGCGCGGCGAAGAGATGCAGCTGCTCGGCGCCGTCGCCATGGGCCGGCGCAGCGGCTGGTTCGTGCTGCCGGGTACGCACAGCAAATGGGTGCGCCTGGAGGAGGGCGTGATCCGCCACGTCTCGACCTTCATGACCGGCGAATTCTTCGCGACGCTGGGGGAGCAGGGCACGCTGGCGCCCTTGATGAAGGGGCCGGACGACGACGCGGCGTTCGCCGCCGGCGTCGACGAGGCCCGGCGGCGCGCGCTGCTGACCCACGCCCTGTTCGGCGTGCGCGCGCGCGCCGTCACCGGCGCCATGCCGGCGGCGCAGGTGCGCTCCTTCGTCAGCGGGCTGCTGATCGGCGCCGAGCTGGTGGCCGCGCTCGACCTGACCGGTCCGGATCGCGGCGGCGTGACCACCGTCGCCGCGCCGAAGCTGCAGGGCATCTATGCCGCCGCCGCGGCGCGCCTCGGCATCGACTTGCGGCCGCTGGACCCGGACACGGTCTACCGCGCAGCGCTCGGCGTCTTCCTCGACAAGATGGATCCCTCATGAATCTTCCTCATTTCGACTTGCCCCTGGTCGCCATCCTGCGCGGACTCGCGCCGCAGGATGCGGCAGCGGTCGGCCGCACCCTGTTCGATGCCGGTTTCCGCCTGATCGAGGTGCCGCTCAACCGTCCCGGCGCGATCGAGGCCATGCGCACCATCCGCGCGTTTGCACCGAACGATGCGCTGGTCGGCGGCGGCACCATGCTGACGCTGGCCGATGTCGATGCCGTCGCCGACGCCGGTGGCCAGATCTTCGTCGCGCCCAACTGCGATCCGCCGGTGATCGCCCGCGCGGCGGCGCGCGGCCTGCTGTGCGCACCCGGCGTGGCGACGCCGAGCGAGGCGTTTGCGGCATTGGCTGCCGGCGCCCACATATTAAAACTGTTCCCTGCCGAGATGATCGGCCCGGCGGGGCTGAAGGCGATGAAGTCGGTGCTGCCGGAACGGACGCCGCTGTGGCCCGTCGGCGGCGTGGTGCCGCAGCAGATCGGGGAATGGAAGGCGGCCGGGGCCACTGGAGCGGGGATCGGCGGGGCGCTGTTTACGCCGGGCGTGGCGCTCGACGAGCTGGGGCGGCGCGCGCAGGCCTTCGTGGCGGCCTGGCGCCAGGATTGAATAAAAAAAGCGGGACCGAAGTCCCGCAAAGAGGGTTAAGACAGTGAACCGGTGCCGCGCAATCAGAACCGGTAGTTGATCGACGCTTCCCACGCACGCCCGAAGAGCGGCCGCGCATTGATCGGGCCGCTGCTGGCGCCGACCAGGCGCGAGTTGCCTTCGGTGAGGCCGAGCTCGTTGCTGAGGTTGCTGCCGCTGACTCGGAACTCGAGCTTGTCCGACAGTTCGGCCAGGATACCGACGTCGATCGTGTTATAGGCCGGCAGGTACTGGGTGTTCGCCTGGTCGGCCCAGCGGCTGCCGATGTGCGAATAGGTGCCGTACAGGCGCAGCGCATGGTCGCCCATCGGGATCCGGTAGCTCGGCGAGAAGCGGTACTGGAACTTCGGCTGGCGCTGCACCAGCTTGCCGGCGATGTCCGGGTTGTCCTTGTAGGTCGAATCCTGCCAGTCGCCGGTCAGCTGCAGCTGCAGGCCCTTCAGCGGACGCACGGCCAGTTCGAATTCGACGCCCTTGCCCTTGGAGCCGCTGATCGAATACAGGATGTCGGTGGTCGTGATCTGCTGGAACGAGATGCCGCTGAAGTCGGTGAAGAAGGCGTTCACGTAAGCGCTGTACAGCGGCGTCGCGGTCTTGAAGCCGACCTCGTACTGGGTCACCTTCGGATTCGGCACGCGCGTGCGGTCATTCAGTACGGCCTGGCTGCCGGCGTTGCGCATGTCATCGAAGTAGATGAAGGTATGGCCCTGGTTGGCGCGCACGAACACGCTTGCATCGCGGCTCAGCTTGTACAAGCCGCCGACCGTGAACGAATTCGCCGAATCGGTGCGCGACAGCGCCGTGTAGCTGCCGCTCGGCATCGAGGTGCCGTTGTTGTAGACGGTCAGCGGGTTGTTGTCGGTGTCGGCGCTGGTCAGGTTAGAGACCGAGCCCGACAGGCGCTGGCGTTCGTGGCGCATGCCGGCGTCGACCTTGATGCGGTCGTTGATGCGCCATTCGTCGGCGATGAACACGGCCGTGTTGTCGCCGTCGTAGGACGCGATCGGCGCGTAGTTGACGTTGCCGTCGGTGCCCTTGTTCGAGACGACCACACCATTGTTCAGGCGCACGTCGAGCAGGCTGGCGTTGGGCGTGGCCGTCATCAGATGACTGTTGCCCAGGTACCAGACGTCCTTCGACGAGTAATTGGCGAGGTAGGCGCCGGCGGTGACGGTGTTGTTGGCGCCGATCTCCCTGCTGACGCGGAACTCGTCGGTAAAGGAGCGCAATTTCTTTTCCACCGCCCACAGGCCGGCCTGGACCACCTGCTGGTTGGCGGCGACGGCGCCGCTGCCGTTGGTGTAGGTCATGCTGCCGCCGCTGGCCGGCACGCCGCCGGCCGCCGCCAGCACCGCCGCATTGCCGTTGGCCGAGCTGACGGCCTGGGCCAGGTAGTCGGCTGCGCTCAGCGGGTTGTTGCCGGTGAACATGGCGATCGTGTTGAGGTCGCCCTTGAAGTAATTCAGCTTGTTCGACACGTCCCAGCCGTTGAATTTCTGCTGGAATTCGGCGCCGAGCAGGTTCGAGCTCAGGCCGCGGCCGTCGCCGAGATCGTAGTTCAGGGTCTTGCCGGGGCCGGCTTCGACCGTGAAGTTGCGCATCTCGTTGCTCATCAGGGTGCCGGTGAGCGGATTGAAGCCCGGGAACGACGAGATCGTGTGGCCGTTGTTGGACGAGACCAGCGGTACGCCGGTATAGAAGGCGTTCTTGTCCGATGTGGAGCGGGCATACAGGGTCAGTTCGCCCTGGTCCAGCTTGCGGGTCAGCGAGGCCGACAGTTGGCCGCCGTCGTCGGCTGGGAAGCTGGCGTCGCGCACGCCATTCGTGGTGCGGTAGAAGCCGCCGATCATGCCGTACCAGCCTTCGGCGATCTTGCCGCTGTAGACGCCGTCGACGCGGCGCAGGTTGCCGGTGCCGGTGGTGAAGCGCAGGTTGCCTTCGGGGGTGTCGCCGCCTTTCTTCATGATGAAGTTCATGGTGGCGCCCGGCTGGCCGCTTGAATAGATCGTGCTCGGGCCGCCGCGCAGCACTTCCACGCGTTCGATCGTGTCATCGAGGCGGAACGCCGACGAACCCTCGAAGAAGGACAGCACCGGCACCGGGAACACCGGGTTGCCGTTCAGCTGGATCGAGACGAAGGGCGAGTCGCTGCCCGACGGGAAGCCGCGCACTTCGATGTTGGCGCCGGCCTGGCCGCCGGTCGATTCCGCGTACACGCCGGGGACGATCTTGAGGATGTCGGCGGTGCTGGTGGGCGCCGCCTGCTTCAATTGTTCCTCGTTGGCGGTGGTGATCGAGAAGCTGGTGTCGATCTTGCGCGTGCCGCTGGCCGACGCGGTGCCGGTCACGACGACCTGCTGGATCTCTTTCTGCACGTTGTCCTGCGGGGGAAGGGGAGCGCTTTCCTGGGCGGAAGCCTGGACCTGGGCCACGAGGGCAAGGACGGCAAGCGCGCTGGCCGACAGTTGCAGGAAGGGGACTGGTTTTTTCATTGTGGTCTCTCTGATGGAGGATGGGAATCCGTGAACGGGGCGTCTCCTCCCCGTGCGCCGTCGAATCATTTGTTCGACAAGCAATGAAATCATTGAAACATTGAAATGTTATCGATGTCAATCATATTGTTATCGATGTCATTTTTTGTCGACAATACAAACAAATCTGGCATAATGCAGCCTCGTTCGCAGACTCATCCGGATTCAGCCACATGGCGCACAACAAGGTAACGCAAGACAGGACCGCAGGCGACAACGCGGTCACGATGGAAGACCTGGCGAAAATTGCCGGCGTCTCGTCCATCACGGTCTCGCGCGCCCTGCGCGACAGTCCGCTGGTCACCGAGAAGACCCGCGAAAAGATCCGCAAGATCGCCGCCGAGCAGGGCTACCGCTTCAACATCAGTGCCCGCAACCTGCGCATGCGCCGTTCGTATTCGGTGGCGGTGGTGGTCGAGATGACGCCGGTGAAGGGCCGGCCGATGTCCGATCCGTATCCGCTGGAACTGCTGGGCGGCATCACCCAGGAACTGACCACGGCCGGCTACAGCGTCGTGCTGACCTCGAAGCAGCTGCTCGACACCGCGCCAGTGCAGGGTGCCGATGGCCTGATCCTGCTGGGCCAGGGCTCGCACGGCGAAGCGGTGCGCGCGCTGCAGGCGACCAGCCTGCCGCTGGTGGTATGGGGCGCGCCGGAGGCCAACGGCGCCTACGTCGTGGTCGGCAGCGACAATGCCAAGGGCGGCGCCAGCGCGGCCGAACGTTTCCTCGAACTGGGACGGCGCAAGCTGGTCTTCGTCGGCGACGTCGACCACGCCGAGGTCGAGAAGCGCTGCGCCGGCTTCATCGACGCGCTGTCCGGACGCGCCACCGTCCACATCCTGCGCCCCAAGGCGTTTACCTTCGAGGCCGGCTTCGACTGCGTTAACGCGCTGCTGAAAAAGAAGGGCGGGCGCAACTGCGACGGCCTGTTTGCCGCCAGCGATTCGCTGGCCATGGGCGCCATCCGCGCCCTGACCGAAGCCGGGCTGCGCGTGCCCGACGATATTTCCGTGATCGGCTACGACGACACGCCGGGGGCCGCCAGCTTCGTGCCGCCGCTGACCAGCGTGCACCAGTACCTGCGCGACGGCGGCGTGCTGCTCGCCAAGAAAATGCTGGCCATGATCGAGGGCCAGCCGGACGTGCGCTCCGAAATGCTGCCGACAACCTTGATCGCGCGCCACACCTGATTCCTGAACCACCCATCCGCCCCACCATCAGCGCCGAGCGCAACGAGACGAGGAAAAACGAAGTGCAGAATGACATCGATAACATGGGTAGCATCACTACGTTGGCGGCCGAGCCCTGGTGCATCCGCGAGCGCGCCATCGATCCCGCCCGGCGCTTCCTGCACGAGACGCTGTTTGCATTGGGCAACGGCTACATCGGCATGCGCGGCACCCCGGAAGAAGGCGCTCATGGGGCGCAGGACACGCTGGAAGGCACCTACCTGAACGGCTTCCATGATACCGAAGCCATCCACTATCCGGAAAATGCCTACGGCCTGGCCCGTATCAACGAGTTCATGCTGAACGTGCCGAATGCCAAGCGCATCGACCTGTTCGTCGATGGCGAACGCTTTGCCCTCGACGCCGGCAAGGTCGAGGCCTACGAGCGGCTGCTCGACTTCCGTACCGGTGTGTTGAGCCGCAGCCTCGAGTGGACCTCGAGCTCGGGCAAGCGCGTGCGCATCGTCAGCCGGCGCCTGGTCTGCATGGAGCGCAAGCACGTGGCGGCCGTCGAATATGCCGTCACGCCGCTGAATTTTTCCGGCGCCGTGCGCATCGTGTCCGCGATCGATGCCGACGTCACCAACCTGCAGGCGGGCGACGATCCGCGCGTCGGCTCGGCGATCAGCGGGCCCAGCCTGCAACTGGTCGAGCGCCGCCTCGAGGATGCCAGCCAGCTGGTGCTGCAGCGCACCCGTAACAGCGGCTTCCTGCTGGCCAGCGCCACCGATTCCATGCTCGCCGACGGCACGCAGGCTCTGGTAACCGCGCTGGACGGCGGTCATGCCTTCGACGTCGACGCCGGGCAGGGACAGACGATCACGCTGCACAAGTTCATCGCCTACGCCAGCTCGCGCGACATGCCTGACGCGGAGGTGGCCGACTTCGCCGGCACCGAAGCCGCGCGCGCCCGTTCGGTTGGTTTCGCGGCACTGGCGTCCGAACAGGCCGCCTACCTGGCGCAATTCTGGGACGAGGCCGACGTCGGCATCGACGGCGACGACGCCCTGCAGCAGGGCGTGCGCTTCAACCAGTTCCACCTGCTGCAATCGGCAGGGCGCGACGGCAAGACCAATATCGCGGCCAAGGGCGTGACCGGGGAAGGGTACGAGGGCCACTATTTCTGGGATACCGAGATCTACGTGTTCCCCTTCTTCCTGTTCTCGCGGCCCGAGATCGCGCGCGCCCTGCTGCAGTACCGCTACAACGGCTTGCCGAAAGCGCGCGAGCGCGCTCGCCAGATGGCGCACGCGAAGGGCGCGCTCTACCCCTGGCGCACCATCGCCGGCGAGGAGTGCTCGGCCTATTTCCCGGCCGGCAGCGCCCAGTACCACATCAATGCCGACGTCGCCTATTCGATCCGCCTCTACCTGCTGGCCACCGGCGACTTCGACTTCATCGCGCAGTACGGCGCCGAGATCGTGCTGGACACCGCACGCATCTGGACTGGCCTGGGCAGCTACGACCGCCAGGGCCGCTTCTGCATCAATGAAGTGACCGGCCCCGACGAATACACGGCGCTGGTCAACAACAATTACTACACCAACGCGATGGCGCGCATGCACATGACCTTCGCCGCCGACGTCGCCGCGCGCCTGCGCGCCGAGCGCCCGGACGACTATGCCCGGGTGGCCGCCGCCATCGGCCTGGAGCCGGCCGAGCTGGACGCCTTCCGCGCCGCCTCCGCCGCCATGTGCCTGCCTTACGATGAAGAACTGGGCGTCCACGAGCAGGACGACAGCTTCCTCTCGAAAAAGCCCTGGGATTTCGCGGCCACGCCGCAGGAAAACTATCCGCTGCTGCTGCACTATCACCCGCTGGTGATCTACCGCCACCAGGTCTGCAAGCAGGCCGACGTGGTGCTGGCGCTGCTGTTGCTGTCCGACCAGTTCGCGCTGGACGACAAGCGCCGCGACTTCGACTTCTACGAACGCGTGACGACCCACGATTCCTCGCTGTCGTCCTGCATCTTCAGCGTGATCGCCGCCGAAGTCGGCTACCGCGACAAGGCCTACGCCTATTTCATGGAGACCGCGCGCCTCGACCTCGACAACACCCACGGCAACACCGAGTACGGCGTGCACACCGCGGCGATGGCCGGCACCTGGATGGGCGTGGCCTACGGCTTCGCCGGCATGCGCCTCGACGACGGCGGCCTGCGCTTCGCGCCGACGCTGCCGGACCAGTGGCGCGGCTACCGCTTCAAGCTGCACGTGCGCGGCGTGCTGCTGGAAGTGGCGGTCGACGCCGGCGGCGCCGACTACCGCCTGCTGCAGGGCGAGCGCCTGGCGCTAACGCACCGCGGCACCGCTTTCGAACTGAACGCAGCACAAAAAAGCATCCGCATGGGAGACCTGGCATGAGCACGAACCACCGTATCGACACCCGCTTCAAGGCGGTCATCTTCGACCTCGACGGCGTCATCACCGACACCGCCCACTACCACTACCTGGCCTGGAAGCGCACCGCCGACAGCATCGGCGCGCCGTTCGACGAAGCCTTCAACGAGCAGCTGAAGGGCGTCGACCGCATGGGCTCCCTGCGCCTGATCCTGGCGCGCGCGCCGCGCAGCTTCTCCGAGGACGAACAGCTGGCCCTGGCCGACGCCAAGAACCGCCATTACCAGGAACTGATCGCCACCATGACGCCGCGCGACCTGCTGCCGGGCGCACTGGCGGCGCTGGAGGCGGTGCGCGCCGCCGGGCTGCGCATCGGCCTGGCCTCGGTCAGCAAGAACGCGTTCACGGTGCTGGACAGTCTCGGTATCCGCGACCGCTTCGACGACGTGGTCGATGCCGCCACCATCCGCAACAGCAAACCGCACCCGGAAATCTTCCTGACCGCGGCCGCGCACCTGGACGTGGCCCCGGCCGACTGCCTGGGCGTCGAGGACGCGGCGGCGGGCGTGGCGGCGATCAAGGATGCCGGCATGTTCGCCGTCGGCGTCGGCAGCCCAGGCGTGCTGCACCGGGCCGACCGCGTGATCGGTTCAATGGAAGAGTTCGATTTGTCCGCGTACTAATAAAATACAAGACGACCACAACCATCACGACGGCGGAGACACCGTGAACAAACGACGCATACTGCTTGCACTATTCCTGATCTATTTCGTGTTCGCCATCCTGCTCAACAGCGTGGGCACGGTGATCCTGCAGGTCATCAACAACTACGGCGTCGACAAGAGCGCCGCCAGCGTGCTGGAAGGCTTCAAGGACCTGCCGATCGCGATTGTCTCCTTCCTGGTGGCCTCGATGCTGCCGCGCTTCGGCTACAAGAAGGCGATGCTGGAGGCGCTGGCCATCGTCACCTGCGCCACGCTGGCGATGCCGCTGCTGCCGGCCTTCGCCACCGCCAAGCTGCTGTTCCTGTGCGTGGGCATCGCTTTCGCCCTGGTCAAGGTGTCGGTGTATTCGACGGTCGGCCTGATCGCCCAGGACAGCCGCCAGCACGCCGGCATCACGAACACGCTGGAAGGCTGCTTCATGCTCGGCGTGCTGAGCGCCTACTGGCTGTTCGGCCAGTTCATCGATTCGTCCGACCCCAAGTCGACCGGCTGGCTGGACGTCTACTGGTGGCTGTCGGCGCTGTGCGCGGCCACCTTCCTGCTGGTGCTGACGACGTCCTTCGACGAGCGCGGCGCCGCGCCCCCGCACAACCGCGGGCTCACGGCCGAATTCGTCGAGATGCTGCGCCTGTTCATGCGCCCGCTGGTGTGCGTGTTCGTGCTGACCGCCTTTTTGTACGTGCTGGTCGAGCAGGCCGTCGGCACCTGGCTGCCGACCTTCAACAACGAGATCCTGAAGCTGCCGGCGGCGATGAGCGTGCAGATGACCGGTATCTTTGCCGGCTGCCTGGCGCTGGGCCGGCTCTCGGCGGGCGTGATCATGCGCCGCCTGCACTGGTACCCAGTCCTGAGCGTCTGCATGCTGGCGATGGGCGCCACCGTGCTGCTGGCGCTGCCGCTGGCGCAAGATATCGTGCACGACCCGCACGTCGGCTGGTCGACGGCCCCGACTGCCGCCTTTTTGTTCCCGCTGATCGGCTTGTTCATGGCGCCGATCTACCCGGGCATCAATTCGGTGATGCTGAGCTCCCTGCCGCGGCACCAGCACGCGCCGATGACCGGCCTGCTGGTGATCTTTTCGGCGCTGGGCGGCACCACCGGTTCGCTCATCACGGGCTACGTGTTCGGGCGCTTCAGCGGCCACTTCGCGTTCTACCTGACGCTGGTACCGATCGCGCTGATGCTGGTGAGCCTGTATGGTTTCAAGCGCCAGGTGCAGCGCGGGGCAGGGGTGCCGATGGCGGGCGCCGCGGGAACGGTCTAGGCGGGGATCGTCCAGGCGCGGGTGTTTTAGGTGAACGGTCGGCGCCGGCACTTGACGCCGGGGCGGGGCTGCGGTCTACTCTCGCGGCCATCATCTTCCAACGCCATTCATGATTCTCCAACCGGTGCTCGACCTGCTGAATGCCCTTCCGCGCGACCTGATCCTGCCGCCCACCAGCCTGTTCCTGGTGATTGCCATCGGCCTGGTGCTGTGGCGCCGCTGGCCGCGCGCCGGGCGCATCGTCGCCGGCAGCGGCCTGGCGGCACTGGCCTTTCTTTGCACCGGCGCCGGCGCCCAGCTGTTCGTGCGGCCGCTCGAAGCCATGACCGCGCCGCTGCGCGTGCCCGAGCGTGCCGGGGCGCAGGCGATCGTCGTCCTGGCCGCCGGCCACGTGCGGCGCGCACCCGAATACGAAGGCCGCGACATACCCGACTACATCGCCCTGATACGCCTGCGCTATGCGGCGCACCTGTACCGGCGCACCGGGCTGCCGCTGCTGGTCAGCGGCGGCAACGGCGCCGACGACGGCCATCCGGCGCCGGGCCGTCCGCGCGCCTATGCCAAGGCCGACGGGATGGCCGCGGCGCTGCGCGAGGATTTCGGGGTGCCGGTCAGGTGGATCGAATGGCGCTCGCACGACACCGCCGAAAACGCGGCCTTCAGCGCCGCGATGCTGAAAGCCGGCGGCGTCAAGCGCATCCTGCTGGTCACCGACGCGATGCACATGCCGCGCGCCCATGCCGTGTTCGCGCAAGCCGGGCTCGAGGTGGTCGATGCGCCCACCATGTTCTACACCCGGCGCCCGCTGTCGCTCGATGCCTGGGTGCCGGACGCCGAGGGCATGCGCCTGTCCTGGTATGCGGTCTACGAGTCGATCGGCCTGGCCTGGTACCGCCTGCGCGTGCTGCGAAGCGCCTAGCCCGGCCGTGCCAGCCGCCGCGCCGCCTGCACCGGCGGCGTGTCGCCCAGCGGCAGCATGCCGGCCGTGCGTCCCAGTGCGCGCACCAGCGCCGCTTCGCCGGCGCGCAGGCCGCGCCCGCGCAGCTGCGGCAGCGAGCGGACCGGCTCGGGCGCGATCTGCACGGCGGCGCGTACCAGCAGCCGCTGCAGCGGGCGCAGCGGCGCCGGCAGGATAGTCGCTTCGTTCATGATGTCGAGGAATTCGGCCAGGATCGGCGAGCCCTCGAGGCCGGGGGCGGCCGCGGCCAGCAGCGTTTCCCAGGCGGCCCAGGAAGCCGGCACGCCGGTCGCGCCATACAGCGCGGCGGCCGGCTGGCCCTCGGCGAAGGCGGCATCCCTGTCGCGCGCGGACAGAGGCCGGACGTAGCAGTGGTAAGCCTGGGTGAAGCCGAAGACGGCCGTGGCCTGCACCCAGTCGAGCAGGCGCGGGTCGTTGGCATGGTAGGCGACGCCATCCGGGGTGGTGCCTGCGACGCTGCCGTGCATGCGCACCACGCGCGCGATCAGCGCTTCGGTGGCCGAGCGCGGGCCATACACGGTCATCATCGCGGCGAAGCCGGTGCGCCGCAAACGCATCTGCGGATCGCGGCGGAAGCTGCTGTGGTCCCATACGCCGCTACGTACCGACGGTTCGGCCAATTCCAGCAGCACCGCCGCCACCCCGCCGACGAACAGGGCGACCGGGTTGGCGAACACCTGCCAGGCGACGCCGTCGCGTGGCGCCAGCGCCGGTTCGCCGGGCGGCTGGCTGAAGTCGAAGGCCATGCCCGGCGGCGGCTGCATCAGCTGGCGTAAAGTGTCCAGCATCGCCCGCAGACGCGCAGTGGCGCCGTAATCAGGCTGCGGTGCCGCGCTGCGGCAGGTGCCAGTCCTTGCGGATGTAGTGGCAGGTATAGCCGTTGGGGCGCTTTTCCAGGTAATCCTGGTGTTCCGGTTCCGCTTCCCAGAACGGGCCGGCCGGTTCCACTTCGGTAACGACCTTGCCGGGCCACAGGCCGGACGCGTCGACGTCGGCAATGGTGTCCAGCGCCACCGCGCGCTGCGCGTCGCTCGTGGTGTAGATGGCCGAGCGGTAGCTGCTGCCGATATCGTTGCCCTGGCGGTGGCGCGTGCTCGGGTCGTGGATCTGGAAGAAGAATTCCAGCAGCCGCCGGTAGCTCATCTGCTCCGGATCGAACACGATCTCGATCGCTTCGGCGTGGGTGCCGTGGTTGCGGTAGGTCGCGTTCGGCACGTCGCCGCCGGCATAGCCGACGCGAGTGGAGAGCACGCCGGGCAGCTTGCGGATCAGGTCTTGCATGCCCCAGAAACAGCCGCCGGCGAGGATTGCAGTTTCTTGTTTCATTGGAGGTCCTTTCATGGTTGCGTTATGGGCACTATAGCCGGTTTTGCGAAGATCTTCCGGCCGCCCATGTGCGGCGATGTTCCTTGCCCGGGACCCTGATCAGCCTTTTCGGAGCGTCTCGTCCAGCGCGGCCCGGGCCTGCGCCACCTGCTCGGCATCCTGCTGCAGCAGCTTGAGCCGGCGCTGCAGCGGTCCCCAGCCGGCCCAGGGCGCTGCCGGCCCGCTGCGTTCGCGCGGCGACGCGTCGCTCCCCGGTGCCGCCATCCCCAGCCGGACGCGCAGCTCGGCGAAGGTCTGTTCCAGCCCCGCCTCGACCTGCGCGCGCGGGATGTGCTCGGCGTAGCGCTGCAGCAGCAGCCGCACCGCGGCGACGTGCGCCACCAGCAGGTAATTCTGCAGCGTGAAGCGGTTCAGCGCTTCCGGCGCGCGCCGCTTGGCCGCCGGTTCGTCGAGCATGCGCCCGAGCGCCGCGCTGAGGTTGGCCAGGCTGTCCATGAAGCCCTTGCGGCGTACCCGGTAATGGAAATCGTCGACGCTGCGGCCCAGCAGCAGGTCGGCGGCGGCGTCGACGTACTTGCGGTTGGCGTCCAGCACCGCGTCGATCAGGCGCGGCAGGGCCTGGTACTCCCAGCTCGGCAGCACGTAGCTGAAGAAGGTGGCGATCAGGGTGCCGAGCAGGGTGTCGAGCAGGCGCTCGTTGATGGCGCTGGCGCCGTGCGGCAGCGTCAGGCCGATCAGCAGCAGCGCCTGCATGCTGGCGGCGATCGCGGTGTAGCGGTATTTAATATAGAGGAAGGTGGGGCCGGCCGCGGTGGCCACGAACAGGAAGCCGAACAGGATCGCGGGCGCATGCACGAAGCGCAGGATGATCGCGGTCAGCACGCAGCCGATCAGGGTGCCGACCAGGCGGTCGGCGCGGCGCTGGCGCGTCATGCTGAAGCTCGGTTTCAGGATCACGGCGATGGTCAGCGCGGTCCAGTAGCCGTGCGACTGGTAGGGCAGCCATTCCGATAGCAGCAGGCCGGCCGAAATCGCCATCGCCACCCGCAGCGCGAAGCGGAAGGTGGGCGAGCTCCAGCGCAGGTTCGACAGCAGCAGGCCGATGCTGTAGCGCTGCTGGGTGAGGAAGGGCGTCAGGTCGGCGCCGGGCGTGATCGGCAGCGTACCCTGGGACGCGCGGCTGGCGGCATGCAGGCGGGCGATCATCCCGATGGTTTCGCGGATCTTGTTGGAGGTGGCGCGCAGCACCGCCTGGGCCTCGCGGGTTTTGTCGTCCTCGTCGCCGCTGGGCAACGTGCGCAGCACCTCGGCCAGGCGGCGCAGATCGTCCTGGTAATCGACGACGCGGCGCGACGGGCGGTTGCGCGTCATGGCATAGGCCACCGATTCGATGTCGCGCGCGGCCTTGCCGATCAGGTCCCCGAGCAGCGCGAGGACCGGGCCGCCGGTCGGTCCCTCGGCAAAATGCCGGCGCAGCAGCGCGTAATCGGTGTGGGTCGACAGCACCACTTCGTACAGGTCGAACATGGCGTAGTGCACCTGCACCAGGCTGGTTTCGTCGGGGCCGGGTTTGCCGCGCAGGATCAGGTCGCGCGACGCCTGCTGGCGCTCGGCCAGCACGCTTTGCTGGCGCACCAGCTTTTCCAGCTGGGACGACAGCGGCGTGGCGATGTCGTAGCAGTTGGCCTTCAGGTTGGTATAGCTCGCCAGTTCGTACAGCGCTTCGGCCAGCACCTGCTGCTTCAGGCGCCGCTGCAAGGTCCAGACCACCGCCATCGCATACGCCATGTAGCCGGCGCCGCCCGCCAGGAACAGCGCGCCGTGGCGCAGCGCCTGCAGCGGCGTGGCCGCTTCCTCGGCCGACAGCATCATCACGAACAGCGCCGCGAACTGCAGCGGCATCGCCTTGCGGCCGTACACCACCATCATGCTGGCCAGGAAGGAGACCAGCACGATCACCGTGCGCAGCAGCCACGGCACCGGCGAACACAGGCTGATCAGCAGTGCCACGAGTGAGCACAGCAGCACCGCTGCCAGCATCTCGTTGAACTTGTGGCGCAATGGACTCGGCATGTCCATCAGGCTGGTGCAGAGCGCCCCCATCGCCACCGCCATGGCGGTGCGCAGGTCGGCGAAGGCGTAGGTCAAGCAGCTGAGGCCGACGACGCCGGTGGCGATCCGCAGGCCGGTGTAGAAGTAATGACTGAAGACGAAGGTGCGCGGCGCGAGGGCGTAATGCATGGAGTCAGGGAAGAAATGTTGCGACCATTATATCGCTGCCGCTCTCCGTAGATCCGTCCGCTTGAGGGAAGGAAAGCGGCCAGACCGGTTGTGCTGCACCTGTCCAGCCAGTTGCATGCGCGAAGCATGTGGTCTGGACGCCACATCCGTGAAAGACGATCGAGAATGTTCCCGCAAAAACCTTGTTTCTGAGCATGTTTTTGTTATCGATATAGTAAGCTCATCGACACTTCAATAAGAATCCACTCAGGAGACAGGAATGAACATGCACGTCCCGGCGCGCCGCCGCGCCATTGCGCTGGCGGCCGCCCTGTGCGCAGCCCAGGTCTGCGCGCAAGCCAACGCACAATCCCAAACCGGCCAGGCCAGCGATGCCGAGGCGCCCCTGCAGCAGGTCGTGGTCAGCGGCATGCGCGCCAGCCTCGAAAAGGCGCAGGACCTGAAACGCCGCGCCGACCAGGTGGTCGACTCCATCGTCGCCGACGACATCGGCAAGCTGCCCGACGCCAACGTGGCCGAAGCCCTGCAGCGCATCACCGGTGTGCAGGTGTCGCGCAACCGCGGCGAAGGCGACCAGGTCCAGATCCGCGGCCTGTCGCAGACCCAGACCTTGCTCAACGGCCGCTCGATCTTCACCGCCGGCAAGGAGCGCGGCCTGTCCTTCCAGGACGTGCCGGCCGAGCTGCTGGCCGGCGCCGACGTCTATAAAACCCCGACCGCCGACCAGGTCGAGGGCGGCATCGGCGGCCTGATCGACCTGCGCATGCGCCGGCCCTTCGACTTCAGCGGCGCCCGCGTCGCCGGCACGCTCAAGGAAACCTACGCCGACTACGCGAAGAAAAAGAACCCGGAAGGGTCGATCCTGCTCAGCAACCGCTGGAAGACCGCCATCGGCGAGGTCGGCGCGCTGCTCAGCGTGGCGCACCAGAAGCGCGACTACCGTTCGGATTCGATCGAGCTGGGCGCCCCGGCGCAGCTGGCCGACGGTTCCGGCACCTACGCCCCGGTCGGCGCCTATTATTCGTACGAGACCGGCCAGCGCGACCGCACCGGTGTCACCGCTTCGCTGCAGTGGCGCCCCTCGCGCCAATTGGATGTGTACCTGGACGGGAACTTCACCCGCCTGAAGACCGCCACCGACACTTATTCGATGTACGCCTCGCCGTACTGGGCCAACTGGAGCGCCGCCACCAATGCCGGCGCCATGTGGCCGAAGGGGACCATCGAGACCAATGGCGACGCCATCGTCAAGGGCACGGTGTATGGCGCGCAGCTGAGCACCTCGGGCTTCATCGCCGACGACCGCACCAAGACGCAGCAGCTGGCGCTGGGCGGCAAGTGGCGCGGCCAGGACTGGACCGTGCGCTCGGAACTCGGCCATACCAAGAGCGACTATGCGCGCCTGTACCAGGAAGTGCGTCTCGGTGCCGGGACCAGCGACCCCACCTTCACCTACGACATGACGACGCCGGTGCCGTCCGCGTATCCGGTGCTGGCCAACGCCGGCGACCTCCTGAACCCGTCCAACTACTGGGCCGGCAACGCGCTGTACTTCCGCCAGAAGAACGAGGGCAAGGAAACCACCTGGCGCGCCGACGGCGAACGCAGCCTCGACCTCGGCGCCGTCACCCGCGTGCGTACCGGCATCCGTTACGCCGACCGCGATGCCGGCAGCGCCGAGATCAACACCATCGACAATATCTGGCGCGACGGTAATTCCGGTGCGGTGGGCGGCGCCGTGCCCGGCCTGGCCAGCCAGATCGCGCCGATCCCGTACAGCGACCTGTTGCACCGCGAGGGCGGCGGCATCTATCCGCGCCAATGGCTGTCGGTCTCGAACCTCGACTGGCTGCGCGATCCGCAGGCGGTGCGCAGCACGCTCGGCCTGAGCGTACCGGGCTTCGATGCCGCCCAGACCTTCGATTTCTCGGAAAAGTCGACCGCGCTGTACGGCGTGCTCGACTTCGAATCGGCGCTGTTCGGCAAGGACCTGAGCGGCAACGTGGGCGTGCGCTACGTCCACACCAAAACCGGACGTACCTGGCAGGAAGCCGTGGCCGGGGGAACTTACGCGACGCGCACCGGCGACAGCACCGACAACGACTGGCTGCCCAGCCTGAACGCCAAGCTGGCGCTGACCGACCAGCTGCAGGCGCGCTTTTCGGCCTCCAAGGTGATCACCCGTCCGAACTTCGACCAGCTGACCCCGAGCCTGTCGCTGAACGCCAACGACCGCACCGGCTACCAGGGCAATCCGACCCTGCAGCCGCTGAGCGCGCGCCAGCTCGACGCCACGCTCGAGTACTACATGAGCAGCAGCGACTACCTGTTCGGCGCCGCCTTCTATAAAAAGGTGGACGGCTTCATCCAGACCTCGGCCACCAACCTGCAGTACGGCGGCACCTCGTACACGGTCCGCACCCCGAGCAACGGCCAGGACGGCACCATCAAGGGGCTGGAACTGGGCTACCAGGGTTTCTTCAAGAACCTGCCGGGCATGCTGCGCGGCCTTGGCGTGCAGGCCAACTTCACCTACGTCGACAGCCGCGCGCCCGGTCCGCTGGAGGGCCAGCAGACTGCCCTGGAAGGCCTGTCGCGCCAGAGCTACAACCTGGTGGCGATGTACGATTGGGAGAATGTCTCGGCGCGCCTGGCCTACAACCACCGCGGCAAGTACCTGGCCGGCACCACCAACTACTATCCGAACAACGGCAACACCATCGCGCAGACGCCGTACTACATGGACGGCTACGGCCTGGTCGACGCCTACCTGAGCTATGGCCTGAGCAAGACGCTGAAGCTCGCGCTCGAGGCCAGCAACCTGACCCGCACCTCGCGCCACAGCTACTACGGCGTGAGCGGGCTGCCGTTCGGGCGCTACGTGGACGACCGTCGCTTCGCGGTAAGCCTGCATGCGGACTTCTGAACCGCGCCGCACGCTGCTGCGGGCGCTGGCGGCGGCCTTCGGCGGCCTGGTCGCCGGGTTGCCCGCCGGCGCTGCCGGCAGCCGGTTCTACGCCGGCGGCGACGTTTCGGTCCTGGGCTGGCTCGAAAGAAGCGGTGCCCGCTACCACGACCGGCGCGGGCGCCGCGGCGATGCGCTGACGATCCTGCGCGACGCCGGCTTCGATATCGTGCGCCTGCGCCTGTACGAACAGCCCGGCCCCGGCTGTGGCCACGACGGCTGGCACTGGCCGGCGGACTGCATGAACCTGCCCGACCTGCTGGCACTGGCGCGCCGCAGCGCCGCGCTGGGCATGCAGATCCAGCTGACTTTCCACTACAGCGACTTCTGGACCAACGGCAAGGTGCAGACTGTGCCTGCGGCCTGGCAGGCGCAGCTGGATGCCTTGCCGAGCGAGGATGCGCGCTTCGAGCGTTTGCGCGAGCTGGTGGTCGGGCGCACGCGCGAGGTCATGCTGGCGCTGCAGGCGCAGGGCACGACGCCGCAGTTCGTCTCGATCGGTAACGAGATCGAGGGCGGCCTGCTGTTCCCCTACGGTGCCTTGAACGTGCCGAACGGCGAGGAAAACTGGCCGCGCCTCGGCAAGCTGCTGCAGGCCGGCCACGATGCGGTGAAGTCGGTGGCGCCGTCCAGCCGCACCATCCTGCACCTCGACGACGGCGGCAACATCGACAAGTACACCTGGTACTTCGACCGCCTGCGCAGCCTCGGCGTGGAATGGGACCTGATCGGCGCCTCCTACTATCCGTTCTGGACGAAGAAGAGCGTGCCCCAGCTGGCGGACTTCATCCGCGCGGTGACAGCGCGCTACGACAAGGATCTGTTCGTGATGGAGGCCGGCTTCAACTGGCACCCGACGCTGCCGGACGGCCGGCGTGGCCAGCTGGCCGACAACGGCCCTTATCCGGCGGCCATGAGTTCGCCCGCAGGCCAGCAGCGCTTCATGACCGAGCTGCTGTCGACCCTGCGCCGCACCCCGCGCACGCTCGGCCTGCTGTACTGGGACCCGATCATGATCGAGACCCCGGGCGTCGGCTGGGCGCTGCGCGACGCCGACGGCAAGCCGGGGCCGAACGTGGTCTCGAACACCACGCTGTTCGATTTCAAGGGCAGGGCGCTGCCGGTGCTGGACAGCTGGCGCGGCAACAAATAATCCAGGCAGAGAGACGATGAAGAATACAAACCACCACCGCCATGCGGCGCTACTGGCGTGCGCGCTGCTGTTCCCTACCGCGGCTGCACTGGCCGATACCCTGCTGACGGTCGACGCCAGCGCACCCGTCGGCGCCCCGCTCGAGGGCCACCTGAAGCAGGGCAGCAACCGCTCGCCGCAGGGCGCCACCATCGGCATCAACAGCCGCTACCTGACCCGCGCCGGCAAGCCCTGGCTGCCGGTGATGGGCGAATTCCACTACACCCGCACGCCGGCCTCGCAGTGGGAGCTGGAGCTGCGCAAGATGAAGGCGGCCGGCGTCGACGTCGTCGCCAGCTACATCATCTGGAACCACCACGAAGAGCAGGAAGGCAAGTTCGACTGGAGTGGCCGGCGCGACCTGCGCCGCTTCGTCGAACTGTGCCGCAAGGTCGGCCTCGACTTCGTGGTGCGGGTCGGTCCATGGGCCCATGCCGAGGTACGCTACGGCGGCGTCCCCGACTGGGTGGTGGATGCGATGCCGACCCGGGGCGACGATCCGCAATACCTGTCGTATGTGGAGCGCTTTTATGGCCAGATCGGCCGCCAGCTGCGCGGCCTGCTGTGGAAGGATGGCGGGCCGGTGATCGGCGTGCAGATCGAAAACGAATACAACCTGCGCGGGCCGGGGCAGGGCGCGGCCCACATCGCCCGGCTGAAAGGCCTGGTGCTGAAGGCCGGGCTCGACGTGCCGCTGTACACCGTCACCGGCTGGGACGGCACCGTGTATCCGCCGGGCGAGGTCACCCCGGTGTTCGGCGGCTATATCGACGAACCCTGGTCCACGGGCACCAAGGAATTGCCGCCGAAGGAGACCCACGCGTTCCGCTTCGACACCCGCGTCAGCGGCGACCTCGGGGCCCAGACGGCCTCGCACGGCGTCGGCACCGCCGACCAGGAAATCGACAAGACCCCCTTCCTGGGCGCCGAATACGGCCCCGGACTGCCCTTCATGTACCGCCGCCGTCCGGTGCTGTCGCCCGACGACGTGGCCTCGATGCTGCCGGTGCAGCTGGGGTCGGGCCTGAACCTGCTCGGCTACTACATGTTCCACGGTGGACGCAATCCGGAAGGGCGCACCTGGCTGCAGGAGAGCAGCGCCAGCGGCGGCTACAACGACCTCCCGCTGATCAACTACGACTTCCAGGCGCCGCTCGGCCCCGACGGGCAGGGGCGCCCGGTGCTGGCGCGCCTGCGCCCCTTCCACTGGTTCCTGCACGATTTCGGCACGCAGCTGGCCACCATGACGGTGCGCAAACCGGACCGGGTGCCGGCCAATCCGGCCGACCTCGCCACGCCGCGCTTCGCCGTGCGCAGCCAGGGCAGGTCGGGCTTCGTCTTCATGAACAACCACGTGCGCCAGTACGCGATGGCGCCGCAGAAGGACGTGCGCTTCTCGGTCAAGCTGCCCGGAGAAACCCTGGTCTTCCCGAGCAAGCCGGTCGACGTGCAGGACGGCGATTACTTCATCTGGCCGTTCCACCTCGACCTCGACGGCACCGACCTGCGCTACGCCACCGCGCAGCCGATGGCGCGCATCGATGCCGGCAAGGAGGGCATCGTCTACGTGTTCGCGGCGCATAAAACGATTCCGGTGGAGTTCTGCTTCGATGCCGCTGCGGCGGGCAGCATCGCGCTCGCGGGCGCACAGGGGAGCACGCGCGCGGGCGCCGAGGGTACGTATGTGGTCGATGCCGTCACGCCCGGCACCTCGGCGGCGGTGACGATCCGCCGTGCCGGAGCACGCCCGGTGCGAATCGTGGTGCTGAGCGCGGCGCAGGCCGAGCAGGTCAGCATCGAGCAGGTGGCCGGCGCGCGCCGGCTGTTGATGAGCGCCCAGCAGGTGGTAGTGGCGGACAAGTCGCTGCAGCTGCGCTCGGCCGGGCAGCCGCATTTCCGCCTTGGCGTGTTCCCGGCGCTGGCCAAACCGCTGGCTGGCACGCGCGCGGGCCAGGATGGCATCTTCCAGACCTTCGAGGCCGACGTGCCGGAACGCCGCATCGCGGCCACCATCACGCCGGTGCGCGAAGCGCGCGAAGCGCCGCCGGTCAGGATCGGCGGCCCGGCGCGCGCGGCGGTGGAACCCGCGCCGGAAAGCTTCAAGGCCGCCGCCAGCTGGCAGATCGCCGTGCCGCGCGCGCAGCTGAAGGGCCTCGACGATGCGCTGCTGAACGTCGACTTCGTCGGCGACGTCGGCCGCCTGTACAGCGGCGTGCACATGCTCGACGACTGGTACTACAGCGGCTACGGCTGGCAGTTCGGCCTGCGCGACGCGGAGGCGGCGCTGGACCGGCCGCTGACGCTGTCGGTGATGCCGCTGCGCGCCGATGCGCCGGTGTACATCCCGAAAGAGGGCCGGCCCGACTTCGGCGGCAAGCCCCAGCTGGCCGCGCTGCGGAGTGTGAGCGTCACCCCGGTGTACCTGCTCACTCTGACGCCCTGATCGCCGCTTAGCGCCACACGCGCCGGACCTGGCTGGTCCGGCGCGTATCTACGTACAACACATCGTTTTCCTTGTTTTTCACCCAGCCTGCATGCCGATGCAGCGCTTCTGTCCTGCTGCCCCCGTTCGATACCTGTTTCGATATCACGACAACAAAAAAAGTTGTTGGCCTTCCTGTATTTACTCCGATAAATTGCTTATATATTAGTGTAGAAGCAAGAGTGACACCAAAGCAGTGCCACGAGAAGACGACAACAGAGGAGACAAACCATGAACAAGAACTGGAAGGGTGCCGCGCGGCGCCGGCTGGATGCAGGGCGCGAGGTTTTCGTGATGACCGTCCTGGCGGGCATGATATCGAGCGCCTACGCGCAAACGGGCGCCGCCCCAGGCGCCACCGACCCGGCCGGCACGCCGGCGACCGTGCCGCAGACGGCGCCGCAGTCCACCGACACCACTCCTGACAAGGTGGCCGGCAACGGCAACGGCAACGGCAACGGTAAGGCAGCCGCCATCTCGACCGTCAACGTGAGCGGCTACCGCAGCTCGCTGGCGCTGTCGGCTAACGAAAAGCGCGACAACAACGGCTTGACCGACACCGTGTTCTCGGAAGACATCGGCAAGTTTCCCGATCCGAACATCGCCGACGCGCTCTCGCGCATGCCGGGGGTGCGGGTGCAGCGCGCCGCCATCGACGGCGAGGGCATGAGCATCTCGATCCGCGGCATGGGCGCGGCCTTCACACGCGTGCTGCTGAACGGCGCGCCGATGGCGGCGGCGTCGGCCGGCAGCTGGGGCGGCACCATCAGCGCCAACCGCGAAGTGGACATGGATTTCCTGCCGTCCGAACTGTTCCGCAGCGCGACCGTGTACAAGAGCCAGCAGGCCGACATTATGGAAGGCGGCGTGGCCGGCACCGTCAACATGCGCAGCGTGCGCCCATTCGACAAGGCCGGCTTCCGTTCGGCCTTCACCGCCAGCGGCAACTACCGCGACCAGGACGGCAAGTGGGGCAACACCGGCTCGGCCCTGGTCAGCAATACCTGGAACACGCGCTTCGGCAAGGTCGGTGCGCTGGCCGGCTTCGCCTGGGGCAATACCAAATACCACACCGACGTGTTCCAGACGGTCGACATGCGCACCTTCCGTCTCAACGCCAACCAGCGCAATGGCTCGGACCCGGCCTCGCTCGGCGGCGACTACTTCAACAGCCCGGCGACCGTGCCGTCGGGACTGCCGATGAATCTGCTGCCGGATTACGCCCAGGCGGTACTCAAGCCCGGCGCGGCGATCGACCGCAACATGCTGCTGGCACTGAACCCCGGCGCCACCATCCAGCAGATCGACAACGGCCTGATGGGCCGCCTGCCGCGCTACCTGGTCTACGACGGTGCGCGCAAGCGCCGCGGCGAAGTGCTGAGCTTCCAGTGGCAGCCCAACGAACGCTGGGACTTCTACCTCGACGCCCTGTTCGCCCAGAAGGCCAACAAGATGACGCAGGAGTCGATGAACGTCGGCATGCGCGCCAATACGCCGATCCCGATCGGCCTGCAGTTCGACCGCAGCGATTGCTCGGCCTACTGCACGATCACCCAGGCCACGCTGGCGAATACCTTCTGGTCGCTCGAGTTCCGTCCGCTGCAGGAAAACACCCACTTCCGCAGCCTGAACCCGGGCTTCGAATGGCGCGCGACCGACAAGCTGACGGTCGACGGCCACGTCAACTACACCGACAGCGGCTTCTGGCGCGACACGCCGTCGGTGCTGGTGGCGACCCGCTCGGCGCCGTCGCTGATCAACTACAGCAACACCAGCCCCGGCCAGATCCCCAAGATCACCAGCAACATCGACATCAACGATCCCAGCGCCTTCGGCTGGTACCAGGCGGGCCAGAACCTGTCCGGCCTGCGCACCGACCTGTACCAGCGCACCAACACGACTAAGGGCACGCGCCTGAACCTCAACTGGGGCGAGGAAAAGTTCGCGATCAAGGTCGGCGGCTCGTTCGACGACATCACGCGCCGCTTCACCGGCAGCGACTTCACCAATCCCGAGGCGTGGATGAACTACACCTGCGGGAACAACGTGAGCTACCAGTTCTTCGCGCCGAACACCGCGCTGCAGGGACAGTGCGACGGGCGCTCGACCCCGGGCGTGGCGCTGGCGCCGACCCTGTATCCGGGCTACGGCACCGGCGTCAGCGCCGGCCAGACCGCGCCGCTGGTCTACCAGGGCTCGAAAGTGACCAACGCCGATTTGGCCAAGTACGTGCACAAGAGCGACCACGGTTTCATCACCGTCGACTGGGACCAGTTTGCCAAGGACACCAATTACCAGTACTTCAAGGAGCACATGTATGGCGTGGCCACCGCCGGCGGCGGCTACCTGCGCGAAAAGGTGGGCGCCTTCTATGTCGAGACCAACGGCCGGGTGCCGGTGTTCGGCCACACGCTGCGCTACAACGCCGGCGTGCGCTATGCCACGACCGAGCAGACCATCGGCGCGCCGCAGAACCCGGCCGATCCGCGCAACGCCGCGCAGAACCTGCAGAACGGCGGGCGCTATCCGAACGTGCAGACCTGGGTCTACGAGACCACCAAGTACCACAACGTGCTGCCGTCGTTTAACCTGTCCTACAACCTGACGCGCGACCTGATCGCGCGCGTCTCCGGCTCCAAGTCGATGACCCGCGCCAACCCGGCCGACCTGCACCAGACCCAGCTGACCATCGGCGACCAGGGCGTGAACCAGGGCAGCGTGTCGAACCCGAACCTGAAGCCGTTCAAGGCCAACGCCCTCGACCTGGCGCTGGAATGGTATTTCAGCCGCGAGGGCTACGTGGCGCTGTCCGGCTTCGCCAAGGACATCGTCAGCCGTCCGGGCCAGCGCCTGGTCGACTACACGCTGTCCCAGCTGGACCAGATCTACGGCACGGTGGGCCTGACCGACGCGCAGCAGGCGGCGGTCGATGCGGCCGGCGGGCGCGACCAGAAGCACGTGATCATCACCGAGCCTTACGACATCAACACCAAGCTCAAGGTGCGCGGTTTCGAATTCACCTGGCAGCAGCCGCTGGACATGTTGCCGGTCAAGGGCTTCGGCTTCACCGGCAACTTCACCTACACCAAGCAAACCGACGAAGTGGCCGGTTCGCCGCCGGTGGCAGGCGTACCGCCGCGCACCAACAACCTGACCGTCTACTACGAACGCAATGGCCTGAACATGCGGGTGTCGCGCCAGTACACCTCGAGCCTGATCAGCAACACCAGCACCGGCCTGTCGCCCGGCGTGTATGCCTACTCGACCGGGCGTTCGCAGGTGGACCTGTCGGCCGGCCTGAACCTGCAGCGCATGTTCGGCTTCCGCTACAACACCGACCTGACGCTGAGCGTGTGGAACCTGAACCGGGCCAAGAGCCAGAACTACACCCAGTTCACCAATGCGGTGTACGACCAGAACGATCCGGGCCGCAGCTATACGATGTCGCTGCGGACCGCGTTCTAAGTCGGCAGTACTGGCAGTGGACAACCCCGGCGTCGAGGCGCCGGGGTTGTTTTATCGTCTCGCCGCCGCTGCCGGCGACCACGAGAAGCGCACGCCGTCGCGCGCATCCGGGCCCGGTCCGGGACTGTCGGCGCCGATGGCGCCGGTGACCGGATCGATACGCAGGTAGCGCTGGGTGGCCAGCGACATCAGCAGCAGTTCACCGTGCAAGGTCTCGCTCCACTGGAAGCCTTGCGCTTCCTTTGCCGGTCCCGGCGCCAGCGCCGCGCGGCCATCCGGGCCGACTGTCAGGTAGCGGGTGCCGGCGCGCAGGGCGACGCGTCCTAGTCCCTGGTCCTCGACCGTGAACGGGGTCGGTGCCGCCACGGACAGCTCGGCGCCGGCGGCATGCAGTCCGGCGCCGGTCCCGCTGCCGGCCAGCCGGATCGACTGGCCGTAGGGGATGGCGCGCATCAGGCCATGCGGATTGGGCTGGTAGACGTCGATGCTGTCGAAGTCGGCGTGGCCGCCTTCCTTGCCCTGCGTGCTGTAGTTGAACAGGGCATAGCGGACGCCCTGGAAGGTGGTCAGCTGGAACACCATCGTGAACGGCGCGCCGACCGGCTGGAAGGCTTTGCCGTCCAACGAGTACGAGAAGCCGGCTTGCTCGGTCAGGAAATCGCAGTCCGCGCGCAGCCACACGCGCGCGGTGTTGGATGCACCGGCGAGCGCGATCCGGCGGGTGGCGGTGCGCGCTCCGTCGAACAGCACGATGGCCAGGCCGGCGCCGGTCTTCTCGACGCCGAGGGTGGCGTACGGCAGGTTCAGCAAGCCCAGGCCGGCGACGTCGCCCGGCTGCATGCCGGCCGCGTCGAGCGCCACCGTGGGCGAGGAGCGCGGGCCGACGGCGCGCTGGGTCAGGCTGTTGCGCGCGTCCCAGAACGATGCCGCCGGCAGCGCATGCAGGCGCAGGAAGCCGGGGCGTTCCGTCAGCGACCATTTGCCGTCGACCGGCACGTGGTTCCATTGCCACAGCGGCTGCAACGCCGTGCTTGAAAAATCGTCGCTGCGCTTGAATGGCACCCGGATCGGCTGTGCCGTGTCCGTCTTCGGCTTGGTCCAGGTGCGCGGCGTGCGGCCCAGGTTGCCGGGCAGGCCGAACCAGGGCCAGCCATCCTTCCAGGTGACGGGCGACAGGGCGGTCAGGCGGCCGACCGCGTTCGCATCCATCATCGAGAAACCCCACCATTCGCCGGCCGGGGTCAGCACGATGCCGCCCTGGTGCAGCGGTCCGGCGGACTTGCCTGGCTGCGGCGGCGCGATCGTGAACGATTCACCCGTTTGCTTCAGGCCATGCCCGCCCGCCAGGCCGAAGGCTTCGTCGCGGCTGATCGCCCCGTTGACTTCGTAGGGACCGAAGACGTGGTCGGCGCGTGCGGCCGGCATGCGGAAGCCGCCGGCGTAGTTGGCGCTGATGATGTAGTAGCGGCCGTCGATCTTGTAGAAGTGCGCGCCTTCGCCCATGCCGGCGGTCTTGGAAAACACGACTTTTTCCGTCTCCGGGACGATGTCGGTCAGGTCCGCCGTCAGCTCGGCCACGTGCATGTCCTGGTGGCCCCAGACCGCATAGGCCTTGCCGTCGTCGTCGAACAGCACGGACAGGTCGTGCAGGCCGCGCTTCATCTCGCGGTGGGTCCAGGGGCCGCGCGGATCCGGCGCGCTATAGACCTGGGTGGCGCGCCGGTTGACGTTGCTGAAGATATAAAAGGTGCCGTCGCGGTAGCGCAGGCTCGGCGCCCAGATGCCCTGGCCGTAGATGCCCTTGCCGTCTTCCAGCCGGTAGCCGGGCCCGTAGTCCAGGCGGTCGGCGGCGTAGGCGAGGAATTCCCAGTTCACCAGGTCGCGCGAGCGCAGGACCGGCAGGCCCGGCATGGTGTGCATGGTGGTCCCGGTCAGGTAGAACCAGTCGCCGACGCGGATCAGGTCGGGGTCGGAGAATTCGTCGTAGAACAGCGGGTTGGTGAAGGTGCCATTGCCGTTGTCGGCGGTCCAGGTGGCGCTCGACAGGCCGGCGGCCGGACGCGGCACCTGCTGGGCGCTAGCGGGCAGGGCCGCCAGGATCGCGCACAGGACCAGGGGCCAGGTGCGGGCGCTGCGCGGCAGGCGTCGGCGCAGCGTGTGGGTGAGGTGCGGTTGACTCAAGTCTCCTCCATGATGTTGGCCTCAGTGCCTGCTTTCCGCTTCGAGCCGTGCAATCGCCAGCTTCGCATCCGCCATGTCGGGCCAGAAGCCGAGCACGCGCCGGTAGGCCGCGATGGCTGCGGCCTTGTCGCGCTGCCTGTCGTAGGTCATGGCGAGGTAGAACATGGCGCGCCCGCTGTCAGGATAGAGGCTGGTGGCGAGACGGTAAATGTCGATTGCCTCGGCATACCGCTTCAGGTCCAGGAAGCGCTCGCCCCATGAGATCAATGCGCGTTCTTCCGGCTTGAAACCGGGGTCGCGCCGCCCCATGTCGCGATAGATCGGCTCGAGGTCCTTGTGGCCCTGGCGGGCATAGCGCACGGCCATCGTGGCCAGCGTCGCCGGCTCGCCTTCGGCGCGGTGGACGTCGACCGCCAGCAGGTGGGGCGGCACCGCGTTCGCCACCGGCTTGTTGGCCATGAAGGCCAGGCCGGCCGCATCGCCGCGCAGGTAGGCGTCGAGGAAGGCGCGCACGTAGCGCCCCATCCAGCCGTGGGCGAGCAGGGCTTCCTCGCGCGAATAGTCGCCGAAACGGTCTTCGGGCCCGAGCCGCAGCGCTTCCGCCTGGAAGGCGGCGTGCGTCATCGTGTCCATGGTCACGTTGTACAGCGTCGCGTACTTCATCCGTTCATCAGGCTGTAGCTTGCCGCCACCTGTGCCGCGCGGTTCATCGCCTCGGCGGTCGATGGCTTGCCGCCCAGGTACAGCATCGGCAGCGCCAGGCGTTCCGGTGTCGCATACGCGGCTTGCTGGACGACCGCCGGGTGGTAGCGCACCGACCCGTCGAGCGAGACCAGCGCCGTGATCCGGTCGTCGCGCGCGGCGGCCAGCACGTTGGCCAGGCCGCCCCAGCTGTAGCCCATGGCGGCCACGCGGCCGGCGTCGGCCTGGGGCAGGGTCGCGGCATACCCCACCAGGAACGAGATGTCGCGCGCCTCGGATTCCGCGCTGACGAGGTCGAGGTCGATGCTGCGCGTATGCACGCCGATACTGGCGCTGGCGACGACCAGGTAACCATGGCTGGCGAGGTATTCGCACAGGTCGGCGTTCTCATGCGCGGACATGCTCGAACCCGGTGCGTAGATCACGATCGGGAACCGTCCCGCAGCCGGCCGGCCGTCGCGCCGCGCCAGCATCGGCTGGTCGAGCGCGGTCCTGGTCTGGCGCGGGTCGAGGACCGGGTAGTTGTCCTGCATGTAATCGGCGACGAAACGCTCGACCGCCGCGGCGTCGCGCCCGACATGGTCTTCGGTGGCCGCGGTGCGCAGGTAGTCGGCGTAGCGGACCGGCGTGCCCGCCCCTTTTTCGGCCGGATACCATACCAGTGCCTGGATCGGGCGCGCGCGTTCGCCATCGGTCGGCATGCCGGTCACGAGATCCATCTTTTCCTGGTAGGCGCGCGACCTGTCGTGCAACTGCACGACGCGCAGTCCGACGCCGTATGGCCCCGGTCCGCCGGGAAAGGAGGGGGTGGCGGCTGCGGCACTGTGGGAGACCAGTCCGCATACGAGCAACAGCAGCAGTTTGCGCATGACTTCCTTATAGGTGTTCAGGCCAGGATGCGGGCGTCGATCTCGCGTACCGACTTCACCCCGGTCAGCACCATGCTGGTCCGCATGTCCTTTTCCAGGATCGCCAGCAGGTTGCGCACGCCGGCCGCGCCGCCCACTGCCAGCGCATAGATGAAGGCACGGCCGATCAGCACGCCGTCCGCGCCCAGCGCCAGCAGGCGCACCACGTCCAGGCCGGTACGGATGCCGGAGTCGGCGAAGATGGTCAGGTCGCCTTTCACCGCGGCGGCGATCGAGGGCAGGGCCCTGGCCGTGGACAGCGCGCCGTCCAGCTGGCGCCCGCCGTGGTTGGAGACCACGATGCCGTCGGCGCCGAAGGCCTTGGCGTCGCGCGCGTCGTCGGCGTCGAGGATGCCCTTGATGACCATCGGGCCGTTCCACTCGTCGCGGATCCACTGCAGGTCGGCCCAGTCGATGCCCGGGTCGAAGTTGGCGGCCAGCCAGCCCATGTAGTCGGCCAGGCCGGTCGGGTTGCCGCGGTAGGCCGAGATGTTGCCGAGGTCGTGCGGGCGTCCGAACACGCCGACGTCGAAGGCCCAGCGCGGGTGAAGCATGGCCTGGACCACGCGCCGCAGCGGGCCGCTGCGCCCGCTCATGCCGGAATGGGCATCGCGGTAGCGCGCGCCGGGCACCGGCATGTCGACCGTGAAGACCAGCGTCTTGATGCCCAGTTCGCGCGCGCGGCGCAGGTAGTCGCGCATGAAGCCGCGGTCCTTCAGCACGTACAGCTGGCACCAGATCGGGCGCGCCGACTGCGCCGCGACTTCCTGCAACGGGCACACCGACACGGTCGACTGGATGAACGGGATGTTGCGTTCGGCCGCGACGCGCGCCGCCTGCACTTCGCCGCGGCGCGCATACATGCCGGCCAGGCCGATCGGCGCCAGCGCGATCGGCAGGTCCTGCCTGACGCCGAACCATTCGGTGCCGAGGTCGAGGCTTTCCGAGCCCTTGAGCACGCGCTGGCGCAGCGCGACCTCCTGCAGGTCGTCGACGTTGGCGCGCAGCGTGGACTCGGTGCCGGAGCCGCCGTCGAGGTAGTGGAACAGGAAGGGCGGCAGCTTGCGGCGTGCCGCTTCGCGGTAGTCGGTTGCGGAAGAAATGATCATGTTCAGTTCGGGAGATGGTAAGCCCGACAAGAATGACGGCGCGGGGGCTTGCCTGTCAACCCGGCGCTGTGCTGGACAAGGATCTGAGCAGCGAACTGATCATTTTGCGCATATTGATATGCTTTAAATGATCGATTGACCGGCTTCCGTACCGATTTATCTCAGCCGCGTACTATCGGTTGTGGCGAGGTAGCAAAGAGGTTATGCAACGGCTTGCAAAGCCGTCCAGACAGGTTCAATTCCTGTCCTCGCCTCCAGTTTCCATTCTCCCCGGCCCCTAGGGGCTGCCTCAGAAGTTCCCCATTCCTTCCCAAACCCCAGCGTACACCGCGGCCGGCGACGCGCTCGCAGCATTACAGGCGGATGGTAATCTCGATCTTCTCGGCGGCTATGCCAAGGGATTCGGCAAGCTTGCGCTTGGCATCCGCGACAGCGTCGGTAAAGCTTGCGCCTTTGGTGTCCGCCGTTTCCACCGGCGACGCATAGGCAGTCGTTGCCTCTGCCAGGTGCAGTTGCAAGGGTGCCGCAGGGCCGGCAAGCTGCTTCCAGGCCAGCTCCTCGGGATCGACGCCAAGCCTGCGGAACACTTCCGACGTTTCCAGGTAAGCCACGGGGAAGCGCTGGCTCCTGGTGAGGAGTTCCCAGGCGCCCGGCACATCGACCATCGCATAGGTGCTGAATTCGATCGTGATCCTTGCAGCGTGCGGCGACGGCTTGGTGCCCTTGATTTGCGCGATCAGGAAGGCGACGCCGTGCTCGAAATCCATCGCGGCCCACTGCTCGCGGCGGTTTCTCACGCAGACGAGGTATTGCGCCGCTTCCACGCGAATCGGGCTGGCCGTCCAGTGGCCGCAGCCGCCTTCTTCGCGCATGCGGCGCAAATCCTTGCCCGTGTAGACGATGACGCTTTCCATATGAATTCCGGTAGGTATTGGCTAGTCTTCCTTAGCTAGCTGGAATTGTATGGAAATCAATTGAGGCCTTCCTGTGCGGGCGCAGGGTGGGTGCAGGCAGCCACTTCGCGTATATCCCCAGGTTTTATCGGCAAGGATGTGGCGCCTATGCGATCGTGACTTTTGATACTGCTCAGCTGGCATGAGAAAACCGGCAACCTGAAGTCTTCTTGTCAGTCGAATTCAGGCTTGGGCAAAAAACCGCGCAACATGTTTTCAAACCAAGTGACTAACGATGAACTTATCTTAACTATCAGGAATCTCCCATGGAAACCCTGCAAACCGTCACCCAATGCCTGGCCCTGCTGGAAAGCCACCATTTCGCCGCCGTCACGCTGATCGCGATCGTGGCCGTATTCAAGTGGCCGCCCAAGGGTTGACGGCAGGCGCCAGCAGGCGCCGGCGGACCGCGTCATGCTGCTCAGCGCCACACCACCCGGTTGCGCCCGGCCTGCTTGGCCCGATACAGGTGAATGTCGGCCGCCTCGAACAGCGCGGCCGCGGTTTCGGCACCGTGGGTTCCGAGCGTCGCACCACCCACGCTGACGGTCAGTACCGGCGCCACGGTCGAGGCGGCGTGCGTCAGTTGCAGCGCCGCCAGCGCCGCGCACAGGCCGTCGACCACGCCGCGCGCCTCGTCGGCGCCGGTCGCGGGCAGCACCAGGACCAGTTCCTCGCCGCCGTAGCGCGCCGCCAGGTCGGCCGGACGGCGCGTCGCCGCGCGCGCCGCCCGCGCCACCGCGCGCAGCGCGCGGTCGCCGGCCGGGTGGCCGTAATGGTCGTTGTACTGCTTGAAGGCGTCGATGTCGAGCAGGGCGATCGACAGCGGCGCGCCGCTGCGCTGGGCGCGCGCCCATTCCTGGGCATACACCTCGTCGAAGCGGCGCCGGTTGGCCAGTTCGGTCAGGCCGTCGACGTTGGCCAGGCGCTCGAGCATGCGGCGCTGACGCACCATCTGCAGGTGCAGCGCCACGCGCGCCATCACCACCGTGGCGTTGGAGGGCTTGGCGATGTAGTCGGCGGCGCCCAGCTTGAGGCCGTTGGCTTCGTCTTCGGGCCGGTCCAGGCCGGAAATGAAGATCACCGCCAGCTGGGCCGTGACCGGGTCGGCGCGCAGGCGGCGCAGCACGTCGAAGCCGTTCATGTCCGGCATTACTACGTCCAGCAGCACCAGGTCGGGCATCAGGCGGGCGGCGCGTTCCAGCGCCTGTTCGCCGTTCTTCGCCAGCAGCACGGTGTAATCGGGCTTCAGCAGTTCCGCCAGCAGCTGGCGGTTGATCGGATCGTCGTCGCAGATCAGGACTTTCTGGGGTTCGACCGGGTTCATGCCTGGGTTTCCGTTTCGAGGTCGAGCGAGCGCACCAGTGCTGCCAGCTGCGCCTGGGCGGCGTCGTATTCGAGGTCGCCGATGGCCGCGGCTAGCGCCGCCAGCGCGGCAGCGTGGGCCGGCTGCGGCAAGGCTTGCTGCAGCACCGCCAGCGCATCGTCGGCACGGGCGTCGCCGTCGCGCAGCCAGCCTGCCAGTTTGGTGGTCAGCGCAGCAAGATCGGCCGCCGTGGGGGCAGCAGCGCCGGATGCCGGCACCGCCGGGGCGGCCGGCACTGCGGCGCGCGCCAGCCCGGCCAGCACGCTTTCCAGGGCCATGATCAGGTCCGGCACCAGCAGCGGCAGGCGCGCGTGGCTGTCGGCGCGCAATTCGTCTTCCAGGCTGGCGGCGAGTGCCGCCAGCGGCATGGCGCCGATGTAAGCCGCTCCCGACTTCAGGTTGTGCGCCAGCGACGCCAGCGGCGCGTAGTCGCCGTGCGCCAGCGCATCGCGCATCGCCTGCGGCGCGGCGCGGTATTCCTGGAGGAAGCCGGCGATGCGCTTGTGCAGGCGCGCCGGCTGGCCGGCGGCGCTGGCCAGCGCGCGCTGCCAGTCGATGCCGTGCACCGGCGCCAATCCATGACCGGCGCGCCGCTGTTGGTCCGCGTCGGTGGCGGGTACGGCGGCCTGCGGCACGCTGCGTCCGGCCAGTCGCGCCGGGTCGATCCACTTGACCACGGTGCGCAGCAGCAGGTCGGGATCGATCGGCTTGACCACGTGGTCGTTCATGCCGGCCGCCAGGCTCTTGTCGCGGTCGCCGGCCATGGCATGCGCGGTCATCGCGATCACCGGCAGCTTGGCGCACTGCGGCAGCGCGCGGATGCGGCGGGTGGCGCTCAGGCCATCCACTTCGTGCATCTGGACGTCCATCAGCACCAGGTCGTAGTCGCCCTCGGTCGCCATCCCGACCGCCTCGAGGCCGCCGGTGGCGACGTCCACCCGCATGCGCGCGGCGGCCAGGAAGTCGAGCGCCACCTCGCGGTTGTTGGCGTTGTCGTCGACCAGCAGGATGCGGGCGCCGTCCAGGCGGGCCAGCGTAATGGCGTCGGCGCGGGCCTGGGCCGGCGGCGCAATCGCGGGACCGCTGTCGGCGGCCAGCTCCGGACGCAGCACCTGCACCAGGCTGTGGTAGAGCAGGGCAGGGCCGACCGGCTTGGTGAGGAAGGCATCCAGCGGCAGCTCGCCTTCCTGGGCCAGCACGCTTTCGCGGGTGCAGGCACTGACCATCAGGATCGCCGGCGGTGGCGCGACACCCACGACCCCCGCGTCGGCGCGGATGCGGCGGATCGCCTGGACGCCGTCCATCTCCGGCATCAGGTAATCCATCAGCACCGCCTGGTAGGGCTTGCCGTCGCCGGCTGCCGCGGCCATGCTCGCCAGCGCCGCGCCGCCGGAGGCCACCGCATCGGCTTTGATGCCGAAGCCGTCCAGCATGTCGACCAGCGCGCCGCGCGCGCTGGCGCAGTCGTCCACCACCAGCACGCGCATCTGCTGCAGCGCGCCGATCGACGGGCGGGGATCGGGTGCCGCGGCGTCGCCGATGCCGAGGCGCGCCGTGAAGCTGAAGCGGCTGCCCACGCCCGGGGTGCTGGCGACCTCGATGCGGCCACCCATCAATTCGACCAGCTGCTTCGAGATCGACAGGCCGAGGCCGGTGCCGCCGTACTTGCGGGTGATCGAACTGTCGGCCTGGCTGAAGGACTGGAACAGGCGCGCCAGCTGGTCGCCGTCCATGCCGATGCCGGTGTCGCTGACCGAGAAGCGCAGCAGCACGCCGTCCGCCGTGCGTTCGGCCACCTCGACCGCGACCACGATCTCGCCTTCGTCGGTGAACTTGACGGCGTTGTTGGTCAGGTTGATCAGGACTTGGCCCAGGCGCAGCGGGTCGCCGACCAGGCGCGCCGGCACCCCGCGCGGCACCGAGAACACCAGTTCGACGCGCTTGTCGTCGGTCTTCAGCGCGGTCAGGCTGGACAAGTGCTCGAGGAGTTCGTCGAGGTCGAAGGGGGCCGCTTCCAGCGTCATGCGGCCGGCTTCGATCTTGGAGAAATCGAGGATGTCGTTGATCACGCCGAGCAGGTGCTCGCCGGCGCCCAGGATCTTGCCGAGGTAGTTGCGCAGCTTCGGATCGGGATCGGCCATCAGGCCCAGGCGGCTCATGCCGATGATCGCGTTCATCGGGGTGCGGATCTCGTGGCTCATGTTGGCCAGGAATTCCGATTTCAGGCGCGTCGCTTCCTCGGCGCGCAGCATGGCGTCCTGGATGCCCTTGGTGCGCAGGCCCAGGATGCGCATGAACAGGATCATCTCGAAGGTGCTGCCCAGCTGCACGCCGTGCAGGGTCCAGAAACTGGCGCCGAGGCGGCCCTTGATCAGTTCCGCCGCGATCACCGAGCCGGCGAAGGCGACCGCCCAGCCGACCAGGAAGTAGGTGCCGACGGCGTCGCCGCGGCGTGCGCGCTGGAAGGCGCCCGGCAGGCCGAGCAGCATCGGCATGATGCCCAGGCTGCCGACGATCGCAACCAGTACCTTGTCGTCGATCAGGTTGAAGCCGAAGGCGGCGGCGCCGAGCACGCACAGGACGGCGCCGGTCTTCATCAGGCGCGAGAAGATGCGGTCCATGCCGGGACGCGCCAGCGCCTGTTCGACGAACAGGTAGGCGCCGCAGGACGCCATCAGGGCGACCGTGCCGCCGGCGTGGATCGTGAACCAGGCATTGCCGCCCCACAGGTAATGGGCGCCGAGGCCGAACCACGATAGGTTGTACAGGGCCATGCTGCCGGTCAGCAGCGCATACTTGCCGAACAGGTGTTCGCGCAGGTTGATCCACTGGGCCAGGCTGTACAGCAGCAGGCACAGGCTCAGGCCGCCCAGCACGCCCTGCAGCAGGAACTCGCTCATGGTGGCGTTGGCGTAGGTGGCCGGCTTCTCGAGGCTGAGCGGGAGGATCTTGGGACCGTTGGTCAGGACCCGCAGCAGCACCTCGTAGCGCGCCCCGGGCTGCAGGCGCAGCACGAAGGCCGGTGCCGGCGTGCCCAGCGACCCGCTCTGCGCCACCGCGCCGCCGGCCACCGCATGCTGCTCGATGCGGCCGTCGCGTGCCAGGTACATGTCGACGCGCTTGAGCAGGCCGAAGTCCAGCTTCAGGACCCAGGTGCCGTCGCTGCCCGCCGCCACCTGCAGCGGCACGCGTACCCAGACCACCGCCTTTTCCATGCCGAGCGTCGCGTAGGCACCGTCCGGGCGCGTAAACCGCTGCGGCGCCGCCAGCAGCGCTTCCGGCGCCAGGCCGGCGCCGGGGTCGCGCAGCACCGTGGCTGCCGGCCAGGCTTCGATGTGCGGCGTAGCGTCGTCCAGCACCAATGCCGCCGGTGCGACGACCGCGCCGGCCATGGCCAGGGGAAGCGCCAGCGCCAGCAGCATGGCCAGCATCAGGCTGCGCAGCACCTGCAGTGCAGGAAGGGAGCGAAGGTTCGGCATGGGGGGGTTATCCTTTGGGAGAGGGACGGCGTGTGGTGAGGCGCCGTTCGACCGCATTCATCCAGCGCGGCGCGCGCGGATCGCAGTGCCATGCGCGGACCACGCCGTCGACCTGGTTCAGCAGCGCAGCCGGCAGCTTGAGCGGGCGGGTCTGGTCCATCAGCAGCTTGACGGTGAGGTGGTAGCCGAGGATGCGCGACGCCAGGCGCGCCAGCGAGAAGCCGGGCGAGAACAGGCGCCCGACGCGATCGATGCCGCGCACCGCCGCCATCGCCAGCGCGAAGGCCAGGCGCGAGGTCCAGGCCACCCGCCCTTCGAGGCCGAGGTCGCGCGAGGCGGCCTTGCCGCACAAGTAGCGGGTCAGCAGGACGGGAACGGGTTTCAGCAGGCGCAGCGGAATGTACGCCTGCAGGTTGCCGACCAGGGCCCGGCCCAGCGCCGGTCGCGGATCGTCCGGGCGCACCACCGCGCGCCCGCGCGCCTGGATCGCCTCGAACATCGCCTGCGCTTCGTCCATGGTGTCCGCCATCAGGCCGCGCTCGATGCCCAGCAGGTGGCCGAGCACGTTCCACGCGTGCAGGTAGGCTTCCTCGTCGGCGGGCGCCAGGCCGATGCCGAGCCGGCGCAATCCTTGCAGGAATACGTAGCCGAAGGTCAGCAGGGTGTAGGCCAGCTCTTCCTGGTTGCAGGGCAGGCCGTGGCGATCGACGTCCCAGCCGTGCGCGTACAGCGCCTGCTGCAGGCCGGGGCCGCGCGCTGCCAGCGGCGGCACGGCACGCGCCGGTGCGGCGTCCGGTTCGCCGCGCAGCACCAGGTGACGGATGGTGGCGTGGATCAGGCGCACCTTGAGGGCCTGCGCCACGCCGCCACCAGCCGCCGCGGTGAGGCCGCCGCGCATCATGACCGGGAAGATCATGGCGGCGGTGGCGCGCACGCGGTAGTCGGTGTGCTGCTCCAGCTGGCCGGCCACGTGCAGCACGGCGGCCAGGTCCGGCACCACGTAGCACTGCGGCAGGCTGGCGCAGAACAGCAGGGTGCACGAGGTCATGCTCAAATCCATGAACAACTGTTCCGCGCGCGCGATGCGGGCCGGGTCGGCCCAGGCGGGCAGGGCACGCGCCGCCGCCACGTAGCCTTCGAGGGCGGCGGCGGCGTGCGGCGGCAGGTCGGCGCTCGCGCGCCATCCGGCCAGGTCGGCGTTGTCCTGCCAGCGCGCGATCTCGCGGTTGAGCAGGGCAATGGCGGCCATGTCCGGCCCCTGGTTGGGGGCGTGGCCCGCGCGCGGGCCGAGGATGGCGCCGATGACGCCATCGGCTAGCGGATCGGCGCGCAGGCCGGGATGCCCGGCGTCTAGACGGAAGGCGTCGCGCTTCATGGTGTCACCTTCATGCGGCTTCCTTCAGCGGCGCGGCTGCCACGGTGCCGGGCTCGCCCGTGGCTGCACCCAGGGGGGTGGCGACGGTGGCCTCGCGCTGCCAGCGTAGCAGGCCGCAGGCCGCCGCCAGCAGCGGAAAGCCCATCGCGAACAGCGCGATGGTACGCGTCTCGACCGGGTTGCCGAGACCGACCAGGAACAGCATCAGGCCGCCGTACACGCCCAGCGGCACCAGCGCATGGCGCAGCATGACCGGCGCGGCCGGACGCAGCGGCTTGCCGCGCAAGCCGCGCCGGAAAACCAGCAGGATCGTGAACGAGACCAGCATCCAGCCGCCGAATCCCTGCACGGTCTCGCCGAACCACCAGCCGTCCTTGTCGGTCATGATCCAGGCCTGGAGCGTGTTGACCATGTAGGGGTCGGCGGCCAGGTCGTAGCAGGTCACGACCATCGCGCCCAGCAGCGACATCAGCAGGTCCTGCCCGAGCGGCGGCGCGCCGGCACTGTCGGAGGGGGCCTGCCAGACGATCAGGTTGGAGATTACGTAGGCGACGTAGCACAGCGCGAACCACATCATCGGGATCACCAGCGGCACCTCGCCAAGGCGCGGCCCCAGCACCCCGGTGTAGGTATAGCTGCCGAAAAACCAGCCACGGGTGGATCCCAGCTGTTCGGCCGCCCAGCCCAGGACGAGCGCTATCAGTACCAGTCGCGATGCGGCGCGTCCGCCCAGCAGATGCGCGGCGCTGACCCAGCAGCAGCCGAACATCACCAGCGAGCTCAGTACGAGCAGGACGGTGGTCTCGCCGGCGCCGCGCGTGGCCAGAATGACGAGAAAGGCGGCCAGCAGCGCGCCCGGGATCATGGGCAGGCTGGCGTACGGACGGGGCATCGGCAAGGTCATGGCGTCAGTGCCTCAGAAGCGGTAGTCGAGCCGCAGCTCGCCGGTGCGCGGATCGCTCGGCACCGTGATGCCGGTCGAGTTGATGGTCAGCGGCCGCACCTGATTTTCCAGATTGCGCACGCGCGCCAGCAGGCTCCAACTGGCAGCGCGCGGTTCCCAACCCAGGCGCAGGTCGGATTCGGTGTGGCCCGGGATGCGGTAGACCAGTCCCTTCGACGGTACGCCCAGGAGGTAGGCGGCGCTGGCGCGGGTGCCGCCGCCCAGCACCAGGCTGCCGCCCGGCAGCGCGAAGCGGTGCTCGTAGCCGAGCGCCAGCGTGCGTGCCGGCGCGCGGTCGAGCCTGGTGCCGGACAGGTCGCGGGTGGCGTCCGGCCGGTAGCTGGTGTAGTGCGCATCGAGCAGGCTCAGGGCGTAAGTGACGCGGTCGGCCGCCGTCACGCGCACCTGGCCGTCGGCTTCCAGGCCGCGCACCGTGGCTTCGCCGGCGTTGGTGGTTTCGTAGCGCGGCTTGCCGTTGACGACTTCCTGCGACGACAGCTGCAGGTTGCGGTAGTCGTAATGGAACACGGCCAGGTTGAGGCTGGCGCGCTTGTCCCAGAAGCGGGTCTTGAGGCCGGCCTCGAGCGCGCGCAGCGTTTCGGGCTGGTACACCAGGCTGTGCGCCGGCACCGCGCTGGCGGCCGGGCAGCCGACGCCGGCCAGGCGGCCGCTGCCGACCGCGCCCCCGCTGCAGCCGTCGTTGAAGCCGCCCGACTTGTAGCCGGTGGCGAGCGAGCCGTAGAGCAGGGTGCCCGGCGCCAGGTCGTAGTCCAGGGCGAGGCGCCAGGTGGTCTTGTTGCTCGAGATCGCGCCGGCATTCAATTCGCGCGGATCGGTCGCCGTGTTCAGCGCCGCCGCCTGCTGGTAGCCGATATAGCCGTAGCGCGACTTGTCGTCCTCGGTATAGCGCGCGCCCGCGGTGGCGCGCAGGCGCGGGCTCAAGGCGTAGGTCGCCTGGCCGAACACGGCGCGGCTCCAGGCGTCGACCGGATCGTTGTCGAACACGTAGTAGGGCGTCAGCCCGGCCGCCTTCAGGTCGCGGAAAGTGTAGTGGTCGCTGACGTTCTCGTGGAACCAGTACACGCCGCCCTGGGCGCTGAGCGGCCCCACGCCGTTGGTGGCGATGCGCAGCTCGTGCGAATCCTGCGTGTAGTCGCCGTGGAAGTTCTGGCGTACGCCCAGCGCGACGCTGGGCGCCACGCGGTAGAAATAGTTATACAGGTAGTCGTGCTCGAAACTGCGGTGCGCGCCGAGCCAGCTGAGCGTGGCGGGGCCGACGTCCCAGCTGACGTCGGCGCTCAGGCTGGACGAGGTCTTGTGCGAAAACCCCTGGTCCGGCACGTTGTTGGGCGACTTGAAGCGGTTGGTCAGGCGGCGCGCGCCGTCGTCGTCGTTCCAGACCGGCTTGCCCTGGGCGATGCCGGCATAGAAGTTGGTGTCCGGGACCGTGCTGTCGTTGTTGGTATTGTCCAGGCCCGCCTCGTAGCGTACCAGCGCGCTGATGCCGTGGCCGGGCTTCCAACTGGCCGACAGGCGCGCGGCGCGGTCGTCGCGGTCGAGGCCGGGCCGATAGCCGGTGCCTTGGCCGTTGCGGAGATACGGATCGTGGCGGTTCGCAGTGAACGCGGCGCGCAGCGCCAGCACCTCGCTCACCGGCACGTTGACCATGCCGCCCAGCTGGCGCGTGTCGTAGCTGCCGACCGTGACATTGGCGGCGGCCTCGAAATACGGCACCGGGGCCTTGCTGATCACATTGACGGCGCCGGCGGTCGTGTTGCGGCCGTACAGCGTACCCTGTGGGCCGCGCAGCACTTCGATGCGTTCGACGTCGTAGAACGACGCAGTCTGGGCCTGCGGACGCGCGACGTAGATGCCGTCGACCAGGTAGGCGGCCGACGGATCGCCCTTCTCGGTGGCGTCGGCATTCGAGACGCCGCGCATCGTGATGCGCAGGCCGTCGTAGGAATTCTGCAGGTAAGTATTCGGCAGGCGGTCGGTGATCGCCCCGGGGCTGTCGATGCCCTGCTGGTCGAGCTGGTCGGCGGTGAGCACGCTCATCGCCACCGGCGTCCGGGATGCCGGCGCGGCGCTGCGCTGGGCGGTGACGATGACTTCCGGTAGCGTGCCGTCGGCGCTTGGCGCCCGCTGCGATGGCTGGGCCTGCGCGGCGGCATGGAACGGTACGGTAAACGAGGCGATGCCGGCAATCGACGCTGCCAGCAGGGTGGGGTTCAGGCGAACCCATTGCTTCTTCATGAGACTCCCCAGCTTTTTTTGATGGTTATCAGGTTCGATGCTTAATAAACATTGCGAACCGTCAACGTGGAATTGTGAGAGATTTTATTTCACGCCGGGGACACTGGGCAGTTTCAGGGGATGGTCAGATGCAAAAATAGTTCCGTAAAGCCACAAAAAAATGACCGCATAGCAACTTTTTAAAGCAGTTAAGCTTTCATACAAGACACCTGATCGATAGGCTGAAACGCGGCGATGGTAGCGGAGTCGGCGCACGACTGATGCCGCGCAAACGCCGACCGGCAGCGCTGTCTATGCTGGCAGCATATTCAACCGGCAGGAGCGGCCATGCCCCAGGTACCCGCGGTCAGCGTGCTGATGCCCAGCTTCGAGCAGGCGGCCTTTATCGGCCGCGCACTCGCCAGCCTGCAAGGCCAGACCCTGCGCGACTGGGAAGCGTTAATCGTCGACGACGGCTCCGAGGATGGCACCGCCGCGGCCGTGGCGCCTTTCCTGGCCGATCCGCGCATCCGCACCCTCCGGCTGGAGCGCAACGAGGGCCTGGGCCGCGCATTGAACACGGCGCTGGACCGCACGAGCGCGCCGCTGGTGGCCTACCTCCCCAGCGACGACGTGTTCTACCCGCGCCATCTCGAGCTGCTAACCGGCGCGCTGGGCGCGACCCCGCAGGCGGTACTGGCCTTTGCCGGCCTGCGCCATCATTACAACCGCTGGAGTCCGGGCCAGCTACCGGATGCCTTCCTCCAGCTGGTGCAGGTGATGCACCGACGCAGCGGCCTGCACTGGCTCGAACGGGAAACGCTCGAATCGGACGACCTCGAGCGCCTGTACTGGGGACGCCTGCGTGCGGCAGGCAGCTTCATCGGCACCGGCGAGGCGAGTTGCGAGTGGGTCGACCATCCGGGGCAGCGTCACAAGCGCATGCAGGAACCGGCGGGCGGCATCAATCCGTTCCGCCGGCATTACCGCGTGGCGGCGCCGCTGCGCTTTCACACCACCGCCGGCAACGCGATCGACGAGGACGCCCTGTACCGCCGCCTGCGCGAACGCCCGCCGACGCCGCGCGCCGCCGACGGCCTGCGTATCCTGCTGGTGGGCGAACTGGCCTACAACGCCGAGCGCGTGCTGGCGCTGGAAGAGCAGGGCCATGCCCTGTACGGCCTGTGGACCGACACGCCTTACTGGTTCAATACGGTCGGCCCGCTGCCTTTCGGCCACGTGACCGAGCTGCCGCACCAGGACTGGCGCACGGCCATCCGCGAACTCCGTCCCGACATCATCTACGGCCTGCTGAACTGGCAGGCCGTGCCCTTCGTGCACGCGGTGATGCTGGCCACCCCCGGTATTCCCTTCGTCTGGCATTTCAAGGAAGGCCCCTTCATCTGCATCGACAAGGGCAGCTGGCCCCAGCTGCTCGACCTGTACCGCCGCGCCGACGGCCGCATCTTCGGCAGTCCGGAAACGCGCGACTGGTTCGACCTGGCGTCGCCCGGCCTGGCGACGGCGAAGCCGGTCATGGTGCTCGACGGCGACCTGCCCAAGCGCGACTGGTTCGATGCACCGCGCAGCAGCCTGCTCGCCGCGCGCGACGGCGGCGTGCACACGGTGGTGCCGGGGCGGCCGATCGGGCTGCATCCGCCCACGGTGGCGGCACTGGCGGCGCACGACATCCACCTGCATTTCTATGGCGACTTTACCCACGGCCAGTGGAAGGACTGGATCGCCAAGGCGCGCGGCCTGGCGCCGGAACACCTGCACCTGCATGCCAACGTGGCACAGGACCGCTGGGTCGACGAATTTTCGCGCTACGATGCCGGCTGGTTGCACTGCTTTACCAGCCATAATGGCGGCGACCTGCGCCTGGCCGACTGGGACGACCTGAATTATCCGGCGCGCATGGCGACGCTGGCGATGGCGGGGCTGCCGATGATCCAGCGCGACAATCGCGGCGCGGCGGTGGCCGCGCAGGCGCTGGCGCGGCAAGTCGGCATCGGCATCTTTTACGACGACATCGACGGCCTGGCCGCGCAGTTGCGCGACGCGGCGCACATGGGCGGGCTGCGCCAGCGGGTGTGGGAGGAACGCGAGCGCTTCAGCTTCGACAGCCATGTGCCGGCGCTGCTGGGTTTCTTCCGGCAGGTGATCGCCGAAGGTGGCCATACCCGCTCATGAGCGCCGGGGCACGACGCCCGACGCCGCCGTCAGGGACGGCTCAGGGACGACTCAGGGCGGCTCAGGGACGAAAAGCGGCGCACAGCTTGTTGCCGTCCGGATCGCGCACATAGGCCAGGTGCAGCGTCCCCATGCTGCTTTCGCGCGGACCCGGCGGGGCCTCGATCGAGGTGCCGCCGTTGGCGACGGCGACGTCGTGGAACTGCTTGACGTGTTCCGGGGAGCTGCATGTGAAACCGATGGTGCCGCCGTTGGCCGGCGTTGCCTGTTCACCATTGATCGGCTCACTTACAACGAAGCTGCTACCGGCGTGACGGTAGAATAGACGCGTGTGGCCCGAGGCGGCCACATTGCGCATCGCTTCGCCCGCGCCCAGCGTGCCGAGCACGGCGTCATAAAAACGTTTGGATCGTTCGATATCGTTCGAGCCGACTACGACGTGATTGAGCATCCTGATCTTCCTTTATTGGGTGGGTCCTGCAACGCGACAGCCTTGCAGCGGCGACTATAGCATCTGTCGTGATCCTTACCCGGGCCGCATGCCGTGAACCGTTCCGCACGCTATCGTGCGGGGGTTGCTGCATCAAAATAGTCATAATACAAATGACATCGCCATTCTTTCTGGAGCCCCGTTTGCCCTATCACGCCTCAGCATCAGCCCCTAAAGCCGGTTCCGCGCCCTGGGAGCGTGCGTCCGCATGAGGGAAGGGGAACTGATCGGATGCCACGACTGCGGCCAGGTCTACCGCTGGCGACCGCTGGCGCGGCGTGAACGGGCGCGCTGTACGCAATGCCGCAAGGAGTTGTATCGCTGGCAAGCCGCGGGGCCGACCCCGCATCCGAACACGATGATGGCCGTCACCCTGGGCGCGGTGCTGGTGTGGCTGATCGCGCAGTGCTTCCCGATCGTCTCGCTCAACCTCGAAGGCATGGTCACCAGCGTCACGCTGCTGCAATCGATCGGCGTGCTGTGGCACGAACGCATGCAGATCATCGCCGCGCTGGTGTTCTTTTGCGCGATCGTGTTCCCTTTGCTCGACCTCGGCGCCCTGCTGTATGTGGCGACCGGCCTGGCGCGCGGCCGCCGCGTGCCCGGCTTCGACCTGCTGCTGCGCATCGTGCAGGCGGCGCGCCACTGGGCCATGACCGAAGTGCTGATGATGGGCATCCTGGTCACTGTGATCAAGATGACCAGCCTGGCCAGGGTGGCGCCGCATCCGGGCCTGTTCGCCTTCGGCGCGCTGACGCTGCTGTCGGCGCTGGCCATGCGCTACGATCCGCGCGCGCTGTGGGCACTCGGCGACCAGGTGGCGCCGCGCCGGATGCAACGGGCGGTGCCGGCGCCCGGCACGCCCACCGAATACGTCAGCTGCCATGCCTGCGGCCTGGTCAACCTGTGCGCCTGCCACGGCCCGGCGGCGCGCTGCGCGCGCTGTGCGACGCGGCTGCACCGGCGCATCCCGGACAGCATCAAGCGCACCTGGGCATTGCTGATCTCTGCCGCGCTGCTGTACATCCCGGCAAACATCCTGCCAATCATGTATACCACCTCGCTCGGCAGCGGCAGCGAGGGCGACACCATCATGAGCGGCGTCAAGCTGTTCTGGGACACCAATTCGCGCGGGCTGGCGATCATCATTTTCGTTGCCAGTATCTTCGTGCCGGTCGGGAAGCTGCTGGCATTGACCGTGCTGGTCGTCACCGCACAACTGCGCTCGCGCCGGGCGCCGCTCAGGCGTACCCGGCTGTACCGTATCGTCGAGTTCATCGGCCGCTGGTCGATGCTGGACATCTTCGTCGTGACCCTCACCGTCGCCCTGGTGCGCTTCAATGCCGTCGCCACCATCACCGCCGGTCCCGGCGCGCTGGCCTTCGGCGTCGTCGTCGTGCTGACGATGTTCGCGTCGAGCCAGTTCGACCCGCGCCTGATCTGGGATCCCATCGACCCCGGGAGCGACGCTCGTAAAGAAGGAGAAAGAACATGATTGACCAGGATGGCGGCAACGCCCCTGCAACCCAGGCACCGCCCCCGCAGGCGCGGCAGATGCCGGAACCGCCCCCACCCGAGATCGACAAGCCGAACCGCTGGCTGCCGTCGCTGATCTGGCTGATCCCGCTGCTGGCCGCGATCATCGGCGCCACCCAGGTGGTGACCTGGCTGTTCGACAAGGGACCGTCGATCACGGTCAGTTTCGCCACCGGCGAAGGACTCGAAGCCGGCAAGACCAAGGTCAAGTTCAAGGAAGTCGACATCGGCCAGGTAACCAAGGTGACGCTGGGGCCGGACGCCAACCGGGTCGTCGCCACGATCCAGATGGCCAAGGAAGCCGAACGCTTCACCGCCGCCGACACCAGGTTCTGGGTGGTGCGGCCGCAGATCGGCACCAGCGGCGTCACCGGCCTCGGCACGCTGCTGTCGGGTGCCTACATCGGCGCCGCCCCCGGCACCTCCAAGGAAACCAACACCAGCTTCGTGGGACTGGACAAGTCGCCCGCGGTACCGCCGGGCCTCAAGGGACGCGAATTCAAGCTGCACGGCGATAGCCTCGGCTCACTGGCGCCCGGCGCGCCCGTGTATTACCGCCGGGTGCGCGTGGGCCAGATCGCCTCGGCCAGGCTCGATCCGGCCGGCAAGGGCGTCGATTTGTCGGTCTTCATCGAAGAGCCCTACATCGGCCTGGTCGGCCTTGATACGCGCTGGTGGCATGCCAGCGGCGTCGACGTGCGCCTCGACGCCAACGGCTTCAAGCTGAACACGCAATCGCTGGCGACGCTCGTCACCGGCGGCATCGCCTTCGAATCCCCGAGCGGCGAAAAGCCCGCGGCCCCGGCCAGCGCCGACACCACCTTCCTGCTCGCCAACGACCGCAACGCGGCGCTGCGCCCGCCGGATGGCCCGGCCGTTACCACGATCATGTACTTTGACCAGTCGCTGCGTGGGCTGGCGGCAGGCGCCCCGGTCGATTTCCGCGGCATCGTGCTGGGCGAGGTGCGCACGGTCGGCATCGAGTACGACCCGGTCCGCAAGAAATTCCGCATGCCGGTGACGGCGGACATCTACCCGAGCCGCCTCGGCCAGTCGGTGCTGAATGCGCTCGGCACCGATGCCGCCACCTCCGAACAGGCGCTGGCGCAGATGGTCACGCGCGGCTTCCGCGCCCAGCTGCGCACCGGCAGCCTGCTGACCAACCAGCTGTACCTGAACCTCGACTTCTTCCCGAAGGCGCCCAAGGTCAAGCCGGCGACGCTGGCCGCCGCCCCCGGCGTGCTGGTGCTGCCGACGGTGCCGGGGCCGCTCGACGAATTGCAGAGCCAACTGTCGCGCATCGCGGGCAAGCTCGACAAGATTCCGTTCGACGAGATCGGGAATAACCTGAACAAGACGCTGCAGCAGGCGAACGCGATGATCGCCCGCCTGGACGGCAAGGTGCTGCCGGAAATGCAGGAAGCGCTGAACGCCGCCAAGAAGACGCTGTCCAGCGCCGACGCCCTGCTGCAGCAGGATTCGCCGCTGCAATCCGAGCTGCGCCAGACGCTGCAGGACGTGCAGGGCACGGTCGAATCGCTGAACTCGCTGTCCGATTACCTCGAACGCCATCCGGAATCGCTGATCCGCGGCAAAGCAAAGGAGAAAAGCAAATGAGATCGATCCAGGCCGCGGCTTGCATCGGGATGGCCGCGCTGCTGGCGGCGTGCGCCACGACCGACAGCGACCATTTCTATACCCTGAACGGCCCCGCCACGCCGGTGCCGAAGGCCCAGGCCGCCGCACAGCCGGTCTATATCGAGATGCTGGCGGTAAACGTGCCGGCCCAGGTCAAGCGCAAGGAGCTGGTGGTCACGACTGGCGCTGGCCAGGTCGACATGCTCGACCACCACCGCTGGATCGGGCCGCTGGCGGACGAGATCGGCCACGCGCTGTCGCTGCAGGTGAGCGCCGAGCTTGGCGCGATCGACGTCTACCGCACCCCGTACCCGGCCGGGACGGCGCCGTACCGGATCAGTACCAACGTGCAGCGCTTCGAATCGGTGCCGGGGCAGTATGCGCTGCTCGACGCCACCTGGAGCGTGCGCCAGGTCGGCAGCGAGACCGTGCTGACCTGCCGCAGCGTGCTGCGCGAACCGGTCGGGCAGGGTTATGACGCGCTGGTGGCCGGCCACCGCGCGGCGCTGGCCAAGCTGGGGAATGCGATGGCGGCCGCGGTGCGCAAGGGGCCGGGCGGCAGCTGCTGACTGTACTATCCTATACGCTGCGCAGCAGGGCGACCGCGGTCAGCCACAGGATGACGCCGGTCGCCAGCAGGGACAGGGCCACGCCGTTGACGGCGCCGCCGGCCAGCAGGGCGGCACAAGCGACCACGACCAGCGCGGCCGCGGTCAGGTTGTAGGCGCGGAAGCCGAACAGCCTGGCCAGCGGGAAGAAATGCAGTCCGACGACCATGATCACGGCCGGCAGGATCCAGGCCACATGCCCGGTCAGGTTCAGCAGCAGCACCGCCAAGCCGATGCTCGACCACTGCACGGCGTTCACCACCATGAAACCTTTGCGTACCCGCTTGCTCGCGGCGGCGTCGGCGCTCGCGGTGAAGTTGCGGCGGCGCGCACGGAAGGTTGCGACCGCCCACGCCGTCATCGCGAGGGCGACCGCGGCAATGGCCGCCAGCAGCGCCGGATTGGGACCGGCGTAGGCATAGCTGGCGCCGCACAGCCAGGTGGCGCCGAACAGGGACAGGAAGATGCTGCCCAGCGCCATGCTGGGGTGATAAGGGCTGGCAGGGGTCACGGATGGCCTTTGCATGGTCGGGAAACGCCGGTTGGAATCAATCTCTGCAACAACGATACCAGACCTCTCATCCCGGAAAATGCGCACATTTCCACCATGGCCCGATGCCCTTAATGGGCGGCTTCCAGCAAGTCGGCCCGCGGATAGGACCATTCCGGCACCGGATGCGGGCAGGGCGTCTCCGCCTGCGCGGCAATGTCCATGGTCGAGAAATTCGTGCTGCCCACCGGGCCCCAGCGCACGTCGGTGGCCAGGCCGCCGGCGATCGATGGCGCCCGCGCGAAGCGCAGCCAGGCGTTCACGTGGCAATCGCGCGCGAGCGACCGCAGCTCGGCCAGGCTTTCGCGGCGGTCGCCCAGCCAGGCCAGCTGGGGCGTCGCATCGTCCGATGCGCGGCCGGCGATCGACGCCGGGCAGGCGCGCACCGGATCGATGCCGGGCGCGACGCTGAGCAGGCCGCGCCGCAGGTGGTAGCTGCCGCCGGCCTCGTCGCGCGCCACCGTCACGAACGACCAGCACAGCGGGTTGGCGGGGTAGGCGGACAGCGCGCTGTCGAGCAGGCGCTCGCCCGGATCGAGGGTGCGCACGGCGGCGGCCAGCACGCTGCGTGCCTGCTGCAGCGCCACCGCCTGCACGCCGACAAAGGCGAGCGACACCACCAGCCCGGCCGCCAGCGCCAGCCGGCCGCGCGCGCCGTGGCGTTCGTGTGCATGGCGCGTCACCCAGGCCAGTACCAGGCCGATCGCGACCAGGGCCGCCAGCGAACCCCATTGCAGGAAGCCGAGCATGGTAGCGGCCACAGGAATCAGCACCATCAGGCCGAGGAACAGCCAGCGCAGCCGCGGCCGCGGCACGATGGCCGCCAGCGGCGCCCCGAACGCGAACCAGAACACCGGCTCGACAATGAACACCAGGTCGCCGTAGACCCAGTGGGTGTTCCAGGGCCAGAACGGATGCACCCCGTAGACATTCAAGCCGTCCATCGACAGGTGCAGCAGCAGGCCGGCGCAGGCCGCGATGACGGCGCCCCAGCGGGCAGTGGCGCTGACCTGCAGCAGGCGGCGCGCATTCGGCCACAGCAGCCAGACCAGGGCCAGCAGCAGGACCACTTCGCCCAGCGCGGCCAGCAGCGTGTGGGTGTGGCCGCGGTGGTGCAGCAGGTAGCCGAGCGGCGCCGGCAGGATGCGGGTATAGACCAGGTCCAGGTCCGGGAAATTGCTGGCCAGGCAGCCGACCGTCAGCAGCAGGCGCTGGCGCGTGCGTTCGCGGGCGCTGTCGGGTTCCGGCGGCAGGCTGCGGTCGATCAGGGCGCCGATGCCGAGGCCGACGACCGAGTGGGTGATATTGTCCATGCTGCAATCTTACCTTGATCGCAAGCTTGGCAGGATTCGGATGCATTCGTGCTGCGTTTCACATGGTATTGCAACTAACCGACGAGCGAATGAAATACTAACTAAAAGCGCCAGCAAGCAGCGCAAGCACCACTGAAAAGCACCACTGAAAAGCGCCACCAGTCAGGCGGCGTCCGCACTCAGGGCCAGATAACCCACGTAGCCATCCGGCAGCGCCAGCGGCAAGCAGCGGCAGGCCTGCAGCGCCGGCGCGCGCTCGGCACGCCACTCGTCGAGTTGCAGGCCGAGGCATTTCAGGCGCGCCTCGTGTTCGCTCCAGGCTTGCGCAAACGCGGCGTCGCGCGCGTCGGCGGGCAGGACGGCAAGCTGGGCCGCCACGGTGGGCCCGAGATAGTCGCGGGCCACCGGTTCCCAGTCCGGCACCGCCACGATCTGGCTGACGTCGATGCCGACCGCGCCGCCATCGGCGCGGAACGCGGCCACCGAGAGCGCGCCATCGTGGCTGATCGCGAGCGCAATACGGCGCTCGCCGCCGCCGAATGCAACGACCGCCCAGGGCGCAGCGCCTTCGGGCGAATGCAGCCCGATGCGGCCCGGATCGATGCCGCAATGCGCCGCCAGCGCCTCCAACAGTGCCGCACGGATGCGCAGCCGGGCCGTCTCGCGGTCCGGCTGTCCGGGCACGCCGATCACGCGCACGCCGCCCGGCCCCGCAGGGACGGCGTCGCCGGGCCAGGCTACCGTGATGGGCGCGTCCATGCTCACCCCGCCGCCCGCAACGGCGCCGCCGGCAAGCCGCTCCAGCTGGTCGCTGCTGGAATGTGTTCGCCCTTCATCACCAGCGTCAGGGGGCCAAGGCGGGCGTTGTCGCCCACCTTGGCGCTGTACAGCACGGTGCCGCGCGGGCCGATGTAGACCTTGCTGCCGATGTCGACGCGGTCGATCTTCATCACCCGGTCTTCGAACAGGTGGGTCTGGGGACAGGACAGCGCATTCAGTTCGCTGTGGTCGCCGATGTGCACGCAGTCGAATTCCGTGATGTCGGTGGTGTCCATGTACACGCCCTTGCCGATGCGGCAGCCGAGCAGGCGGAAGGCGACCGGCAGCCACGGCGTGCCGCGCAGGTAGCGCATGAAGTTCGGCACCGCGATGCCTTCATACATATTGGTGACGCCTTCGGACAGCCACACGAAGGGCGTCCACATCGGTTCCGCGCGCTTCTGGTAGCGGCCCAGCAGCAGCCATTTGAAGGCGAGGACGAACAGGTAGTTGCCGACGCCGAAGGCCAGGCCGATCAGCGCCAGATACCAGATCACTTCGCCCCAGCGCCCCTGGCCGGCGATCGGCATCAGGTCCAGCACCACCGTGTAGCCGACCGCGATCACCACCGCGTGCGGCGCCACGATGCGGAAGGCTTCCACCAGCGCGCGGCCGAAGCGGCGCAGCGGCGAAGGACGGTAGGTCAGGTGTTCCGGGTAGCCGCTGACCTGTTCGCGCGCCGGCAGGTGGATCGGCGGCGATCCCAGCCAGGTGTCGCCGCTCGTCATGCGTTCGTTGGCCGGCGCGTGGGTGTGCACGCCGACCAGCACGCCCTCCGGCAGGATGGTGCCGTCCGGGATGTAGCTGCCGTTGCCGACGAAGGAGCGGTTCGAGACCACGGTCGGTTCCATCGTCATCCAGCCGCCGTCGATCTGTTCGTCGCCCAGCATCACGGCGTCGGCGATGAAGGTTTCGTCGCCCAGCGTCAGCATGTCCGGCACCACGCCCAGCGCGGTCGAGATCTCGGCGTCGCGGCCGACCTTGGCGCCCAGCAGGCGGTACCAGAAGGGCGCGTACACGGTGGCGTAGATGCCGTGCAGGACGTTGATGCTCGATTCCTGGATGTGGCTGACCAGCCACTTCTGGCAGTAGGCGTTCGAGTGCACCGCGGAGCGGCCCGGCTGCATGCGCGGCAGGAAGCCCCAGCGGATGCCGGCCGACACCAGCATGGTCAGGAAGATCAGCACCGCGCTGGCCGGCAGCGCCAGCACGAAGTAGCGCACCAGCTGCCCCTGGATGGTGCTGGCCTGCAGCCAGGCCAGGGTGCCGCGTTCGTCGAACCAGTCGATCAGGACAAAGCTCGGGAACACCGGCATGAAGAACAGGGTCGCCACCAGCAGGATGCCGAACACGAAGAACAGCGCTTCCCCGGCGAGGCGCAGGCGGCTGGCGCGCGGGCGCGGCGGCAGGGTCGACGGGTCGAAGGCGCCGGCGTCGCGCGCCGGCGAGCCGTTCCAGATGCGGTTGGCCGGCACCACGCCGCCGTCCTGCAGCGCCGACTGGCCCTCGAGGTGACCGCGCCGTTCGACCCGGGTATTTCCTTCCAGGATCGCGTACGAGGACACGAAGGCGTCGTCTTCCAGCGTGACCGCGCCCAGGATCAGCCGGCCGCGCTCGACGCGCGCGTTCTCGAAATTCACCGCGTTGCCGATGCTGACGTTGTCGCCGAAGTGCAGCAGTTCAGGCGCGCGCACCGTCATCGAGCCGATCACGGCGTCGCGACCGATCTTCGCGCCCAGCAGGCGCAGCCACCAGGCATACAGCGAGGACCCTGCCAGCAGGTAGGTCGGCGCCGCCTCGACCAGGCGGTCGGCCAGCCACCAGCGGAAATACGTCCTGCCCCACAAGGGATAGATGCCCGGCTTGAGCCGGCCGGCGACCAGCCACTTGCCGCCGATGGCGATCGCGAACTCCATGATCGTCGCCAGCAGGAACACGCCGATCGAGGCCGCGATCGCGCGCGGGATCTTGTCGCCCGGGTCGCCGGTCATGAAGTGGTAAGTGAAGAAGGGCGCCAGCCATTGCGCCATGCGCAGCGTGACCAGCACCGGCACCGTCGCCAGTTGGGCCAGGCCGCACAGCCAGCGCCGCGCCGCCGGTGGCGGAGTCCAGTCTTCTTCCATCACGGTCGTGCCCGCGGCCTGGTCGAGTGTGGAGGCGATCGCGCCGATCTGGCGCTGCTGATAAATGTCGCGCACCGTCATGTGGGCGAAGCGCGGGTCCTGGCGCAGGGCCGTGGCGAGGCGTGCGGCAAAGAAGGAGTGGCCGCCGAGGTCGGAGAAGAAATCCTGTTCGCGCCGGATCGCCTGGCCCGGGAACAGCCCGGCCAGCGCCGCGAACAGGGCTTCCTCGCCGGGCGTCTCCGGCGTATCGGATTCGGCCGGGTCGCTCGGCAGCGGCGCACTCAGGGCCATCGCCTTCAGGGCCTTGCGGTCGATCTTGCCCGAGGTCAGGCGCGGCATCACGGTCATGACTTCGAAGCGGCTCGGCACCATGTAAGGAGGCAGGCGGCCGGCGAGGGCCTTGCGCAGCGTCGCCGGCGCCAGCTGTTCGTCGCTGGCCCCGGCGGCCGGCACCAGGTAGGCCACCAGGCGGTCGATGCCGTCGTCCTTGCGCAGCAACACGGCCGTGGTGCCGATACCGTCCTGCTGGGCCAATATCGCCTCGATCTCGCCCAGTTCGACCCGGAAACCGCGGATCTTGACTTGGTCGTCGGTGCGGCCCAGGCACACCACCTGGCCGTCCGGTTCGATGCGCGCCAGGTCGCCGGTGCGGTACAGGCGCGCGTCGTCCATGCCCGAAGACCACGGGTTGGGCAGGAATTTTTCGGCCGTCAGGTCCGGCCGGCCCAGGTAGCCGGCCGACAGGCCGGGGCCGGTGATGCACAGTTCCCCGGTGTCGCCGCGCGGCAGGATCTGCAAGCCTTTGTCGGTTTCGGTGGAGATGACCAGCAGCCCGTAGTTCGGCAGCGGATCGCCGATCGTGATCGTGCGCCCCGGTTCCATGCGCGCCAGGCTGGCCGACACCGTGGCCTCGGTCGGGCCGTAGGTGTTGAACATGGTGCGGCCGGGCTTCGAGAAGCGCTCGACCACGGTTTCCGGGCACATCTCGCCGCCCAGGTTGATGATGCGCAGGCCCGGCACGTCCTCGGCGAACAGCGACAGCAGGGTCGGCACCGCATGCAGCACGGTCACGCCGTTTTCCGTCAACAGGCGCGGCAGCGCTTCCGGGTCGCCCGCGCTTTCCTTGGGGCCGAGCCAGAGCGTGGCGCCGACCAGGTAGGAAATCCAGATTTCCTCGAACGACATGTCGAAGGCAACCGAGAAGCCCTGGTAGACGCGGTCGTCGGCACGCACGCCCAGCACCTCGTTCTCGCTGCGCAGGAAGTGGCAGATGCTGCGCTGGTCGATCAGGATGCCTTTCGGCTTGCCGGTCGAGCCCGAGGTGTAGATCACGTAGGCCGGGGCGCTGCCCGGCACCTCGCCGCGGCGCTGCAGGACGTAGCCGTCAGCCGCCGGCAGCAGCAGGTCCTCGGCCATGAAAACAGGACGCGCCGCGTCGGGCTGGGCCATGGCGCCGAGGCGCTCGCGCATCCGTTCGCTGCTGACCAGCGCCGGCGAGCCAGCATCTTCCATGCACACCAGCAGGCGCTCGACCGGCGTGTCTTCGTCGACCGGCAGCCAGGCGGCGCCGGTCTTGGCGATCGCCGCTTGCATGATCAGCAAATCGATCCCGCGCGGCATCCACAGGCCGACGATGTCGCCGGGCTTGACGCCGGCCTCGATCAGGCGCGATGCGGCCAGGCTGGCCTGCTCGTCGAGTTCGCGATAGCGCAGCCGGCGCTCGCCGGACACCAGCGCCAGCTGCTCGGGCGCACCGCGTGCGCTGGCTTCCAGCAAGTCGGCCAGGATTTCGTCGCGCAGCAGCTCGGGCTGGTGCGGTCCATACAGGACGTCGGGGTGCCGCGTCAGGGAAAGGTGATCGTTCATCGACGCTAGGTGTGGGTACACATGGGTTTAAGCAAGGTCGTTGTGCAGCTAAAAACATTGGTCTGCAATCATTGCGCGCAGCGTAACCCATTTTGAGCCCATCCACGAAACCGTCTGTTTTTTTCTTCACATAGGCATGTTTCACTCGCGTTTTTGATCTAGGTCAAGGAAAATAGTTGCCGTGAATCCATAAAATTGCGATGTGTCATAAGAACCAAGGAGTACCCGTGCGCACCAACCTGCCTGTCACCGGCATCGAATACCTGCTCCAGGACGGCCAGTCGATCGTTTCCAAGACCGACACCAAGGGCCGCATCACCTACGTCAACCCGGCCTTCATCGACGTCAGCGGGTTCGCCGTCGACGAATTGCTGGGCAAGGCGCACAACATCGTGCGCCACCCGGACATGCCACCGGAAGCCTTCGCCGACCTGTGGGCCACGCTGCAGGCCGGCGAACCCTGGACCGGCATGGTCAAGAACCGCCGCAAGAACGGCGATTTCTATTGGGTAGTGGCGAACGTGGTGCCGGTCAAGGAAAACGGCCGCGTGGTCGGCTACATGTCGGTCCGCACCCGGCCCGGACGCGACCAGGTGGAGGCGGCCGAGGCGCTGTACCGGCGCTTCCGAGAGAAAAAAGCCGAGGGCCTGGCGATCCGCCGCGGCGCCGTGGTCAGGAGCGGTTGGCGGGCGCGCCTGCTGGCCCTGCGCAGCATGCCGCTGGGACGCCGCCTCGGCCTGATGCTGGGTTCGCAATCGGCGCTGCTGCTGGCGCTGGCCGCCGCCACCGACGGCATCGTGTGGCGGGTGCTGGCCGGCGCCGGCGCGGTCCTGACGCTCTTGGCCTGGGCCGAGCTGCAGCGCGCCATCGTGGCGCCGCTGGGCCAGGCGCGCGACGCCGTCAATGCGCTGGCCGGCGGCGACCTGTCGCACATGCCGCCCAAAGGGCGTGACGACGAGATGGGCAGCCTGCTGCTGGCGCTGCGCCAGCTGAATGTGAACCTGACCGCGATCGTCGGCGACGTGCGCGCCAACGTCGGCGCGATCGAAGCCGCCACGCGCGCGATCGCCAGCGGCAACCACGACCTGGCCCAGCGCACCGAAGCCCAGGCAGCGAGCCTGGAGCAGACCGCCGCCAGCCTGGCGCAGGTGGCCACCGCCGCCGGCCAGAACGTCGACAGCGCGGTCCGTGCGGACGGCCTGGTCGGCGCCGCCTCGAGCATCGCCGGCCGCGGCGGCGATGCGGTGCAGGCGGTCGGCGCTACCATGGGCCAGATCAGCGGCTCTGCCACGCGCATCGTCGACATCATCGGCCTGATCGACGGCATCGCGTTCCAGACCAATATCCTGGCGCTGAACGCGGCGGTGGAAGCGGCGCGCGCCGGCGAGCAGGGACGCGGTTTCGCGGTGGTGGCGGGCGAGGTGAGGAGCCTGGCCCAGCGCTCGGCCGGCGCGGCCAAGGAAATCAAGGCGCTGATCGAGGATTCGGTGCAGAAGGTCGGCCACGGCAACGACCAGGTCGGCGACGCCGGCCAGACCATGCGCGAAGTGGTGGCGTCGGTGCAGGATGCCGCCGTCATCATGCACGGCATCACGCTGGCTTCGCGCGAGCAGGGGCAGGGCATCGCCCAGGTGAATGCGGCGATGGCGGAACTGGATGCGATCACGCGCCAGAACGCCGCGCTGGTCGAGGAATCGGCGGCGGCATCGTCGAACGTGGCGGAGCAGGCGGTGCATCTGTCGCAGGCGCTGGACGTCTTCAAGCTCGACACACGTTCGCGTACTGCTTGAGCAAAGGGCTGCGGCGTTATTTCGCGCGCGAGCTGGAGGTGCTGGCGAGGCTGGAGCGGGATGGATTGGCCAGCGCGGGGGGAGGATTGGATCAGCGTGAGCATGAAGGGGCGGCTCTTGATCCGGAATATCTGCATGGTGTTAAACCGGTACCTGAACGCCGCGGAGCCGCGCCATTCGAAGACCGTTTAAGGTATGACGGACGCTCAATCTGCACGTCGCCCCTGCGCAGGCAGGGGCCCAAGTTAGTGGCGTCTCGCAAAACTTGGGCCCCTGCCTGCGCAGGGGCGACGGTTTTCAAGCCAACTTGCCAAGCCAACTTGTCAAGCTAACTTTTCAAGCTGACTATCGCTGGCTGAGCTAACTTCGGCCAACTCACATCGTCGGCCCGCGCCCCGATCCTTCTTCCTTCTCGATCCGCTCCTGGCACTGGATGCAGGTCTGCACCGTCGGCGTTGCCAGCAGGCGCTCTTCGGGGATGTCGCAACCGCACACGACGCAGATGCCGGCGCCGCCCGATTCCAAACGGCCGATGGCGGCGTCGATCTCGTGCAGCATGTTGGTTTCGTGTTCAGCGAAATGCTCTTCGTTATGGCTGAGCATTTCGCCGGTCGGGGCGTCGTCGTTTTGGCCCATGTGGGCAGTCGGCGAGATCGCCGGGCGGTCGTCGGTGTCGCCGTCGGTGCGGGCGTGGACGGTGGCGAGGATGTCTTCGCGGCTCTGGCGCAGGCGTTTACCGAGTTCTTCGTGGAGTTCTGGTGAGATTGGCGGCATGGGTAAGTCCTTGATACGTTATCGATCGCGTTGTTGATCGTCTTGATAACAGTCTAGCCGATGCCTGCCGGGAGGCGCGCACGCGCGCGCGGAAGTTGGCGCGTATTGACGGCCGTGATAGATTGATCGGCACCCATACCCCACGAGGCCAGACGATGAGCATGCCATCCCAGCGCCCAGCCACCGAAGCCGACCTCGCGGCCCTGTGGGCGCTGCGCACCCGCGCCGTGCGCACGGGCTGCGCAAGCCACTATCCGTCCGAGGTCATCGACATCTGGTCCGCCGCGGCGCCGCCGGCCACCATGCCCTTGCTGATACGGGCCGGCGGCGGCATCGTCGCCGAAGACGCGGACCGGCTGCTCGGCTATGCCGTGCTGGATGCCGAGACCGGCGAAGTCGATGCGGTGTTCGTCGATCCCGGCGCGCACGGGCAGGGCATCGGAAGCGCCTTGCTGGCGGCGCTGGAAGCGATGGCGCGCGCGCAGGACCTCGACCGGCTGTTCCTGTCGGCGTCGCTGAATGCGGTGCCGTTCTACGAACGCGCCGGGTTCCGCGCGCTGCGCGAGCGGCTGGTGCCGCACCGCAGCGGGATCGCGATCCGGGCGCTGAAGATGGAAAAACGGCTTACATTATCGGGCTACACTGCGCCGTGCCGGCCGCCATCGCCGTCAGTCGCGCCGGCTCCAGCAGCGCAATCTCGCGCTTGTCCACCTGCACCAGCCCCATCTTCTTGAAGCGCGACAGCAGGCGGCTGATGCTTTCGATGGTCAGGCCCAGGTAATTGCCGATGTCTTCGCGCGACATGCGCAGCTGGAAACGGGTCGGCGAATAGCCGCGGGCGGCGTAGCGCGACGACAGGTTGACCAGGAACACGGCAAAGCGCTGCTCGGCGCGCATGTTGCCGAGCAAGAGCATGACGTTCTGCTCGCGCGTGATTTCCTGGCTCATGATGCGGTGGAAGTGGCGCAGCAGCGCCGGCACCTGGCCGAACAGCTCTTCCAGGCGCGCGAACGGGATCTCGCAGACTTCGCTGTCTTCGAGTGCCACCGCGTCGCAGTGGTGACGGTCGCCGCTGATCGCGTCCATGCCCAGCAGTTCGCCGGCCATCTGGAAGCCGGTGATCTGGGATGCGCCGGCCGCGTTCACCTGGTAGGTCTTGAAGTGGCCGAAGCGCACCGCATACAGGTTGCGGAAGGGTTCGTCCATCGCGTACAGGCGCTCGTCGCGCACCAGGCGCCGGCGGCGGCCGATGATCTGGTCGAGGCGCTCCATATCGGCGTATTCCAGGCCCATCGGCAGGCACAGCTGGTGCATGCTGCAGGCCGAGCATTTGGCCTTCAGTGCCTGGACGTTCAGCGGCTGCTCGATGGCAGGAAAATCGGGGGAGCGCATGGGAGGGTAGGGGCCGTCGATACCCCGCCATTATAGCCTGTTCAATTTCTGCGACCCAAGTGCGCCCCGTTCGTTACAAAACCTGCGTGCCCTGGTCCGGTGCTGGACGTACACGCTGTCAGCGACTGGGTTATGTCGTGCAAAATTTCCAGCAAGGAAGGCAATCATTGACGCGCTCGCTCTGCCTGGGGGCGGTTCGGGTGGCGTGCACCGACACGTAAAGCGGCTGCACATGCAAGGCGGTTCAACCGTGCGCGTTCCGTCCTTACGAGCGTCTACACTTTCCATAAGAATTTATTAACGGGAGAACCATGGTTTCTCAGCAGCCAGACGCATCCGTCAACCTGCCGCTCGGCGGCGAGGACCAGGCGCGCGCCGATTTCTACGCCTTGCTGGCGCGCCTGCTGCTGGTGCCACCGGACGGCGGTTTGCTGGCAGCACTGGCCGGGTCGGAGCCGGTCTCTGCCGCCGGCGAGTTCGCGCTGGAAGATGCCTGGCTGAAGCTGACCCAAGCCGCCAGCGTGGTCGACGCCGCCGCGGCGTCCGACGAGTTCGCGCTGCTGTTCCTAAGTACCGGCAACCCGCTGCTGAATCCTTTCGGTTCCTTCTATCTCACCGGCCACCTGAACGACGTGCCGCTGGTCCAGCTGCGCCACGACCTCGCGCGCCTGCGCCTGGCGCGCGCGCTGGGCGCAGGCGAGTCGGAAGATCACCTCGGGGCGCTGTGCGAAACCATGCGGGTGCTGATCCAGGGCGTCCCGGGCATCGGCCGGCAGCCGCTGCTGGCCCAGAAACAGTTTTTCGAAGCGCACATCCGTCCTTGGTATGCGGCCTGCCTGGCCGATATCGCGCATGCCGAGGGAGCGAATTTCTACCGCGTCGTGGCCGCCGTGGCCGACGCCTTCCTGTCGATCGAAGCCCAGGCCTTTTCGGTGCTGGATGCCGACGACCTGATTGCAGCCTGAGGACACACATGGACAAGGACCAGAAACCCGACCAACCAGCCCGCAAGCCAGCCGGCTTACCCGATCCGGCGCGACGTAGCCTGCTGAAGGCCGCGCCCTTGGGCGCCCTGGCGGTGGCTGCCGCCGCCGGTGCGAAGGAAGCCGAAGCCCCGGCCGCTGTCCCGGCGCCGGACACGGCCAAGCCGCGCGGCTACCACGAGACCGAACACATCCGTAACTACTACCGCACCGCCGCCTACTGGTAACGAGCGAAGGAACCGTCATGACCCTGGTGAAAACATCGCGCGACAGTGGCCTCAAGCGCCGCCGCTTCCTGGTCGGGGCCGGCGTCACCGCCGGTGCCGGCGCTCTCGCGCGCCACCTGCCGCTGAACATGATGCAGCCGGCCACCGCCGCCGAGCCTGTGCAGGCCGAACCCAAGACCGAGATCAAGCACACCGTCTGCAGCCACTGCTCGGTCGGCTGTTCGGTCGAGGCGGTGGTCAGCAACGGCGTCTGGGTGCGCCAGGAAGCGGCCTTCGATTCGCCCATCAACATGGGTGCCCACTGCGCCAAGGGTGCGTCGGTGCGCGAACACGGCTTCGGCGAGCACCGCCTGCGCTATCCGATGAAGCTGGTCAACGGCAAGTACGAGCGCATCTCATGGGACCAGGCCATCAACGAGATCGGCGACAAGCTGCTGCAACTGCGCCAGCAGTCCGGTCCGGATGCGCTGATGCTGATCGGCAGCTCCAAGCACAGCAACGAGCAGGCCTACCTGCTGCGCAAATGGGTCTCGTTCTGGGGCAGCAACAACTGCGACCACCAGGCGCGCATCTGCCACTCGACCACGGTGGCGGGCGTGGCCCAGACCTTCGGCTACGGCGCGATGACGAACTCGTTCAACGACTTGCACTACAGCAAGGCCGTGCTGTTCATCGGTTCGAATCCGGCCGAGGCGCACCCGATCTCGATGCTGCACTTCCTGCACGCCAAGGAACTGGGCGCGAAGATGATCGTGATCGACCCGCGCTTCACCCGCACCGCGCGCTTTGCGCATCACTATGTGCGCGTGCGCCCCGGCACCGACATCCCGCTGGTGTGGGGCATCGTCTGGCACATCTTCGCCAATGGCTGGGAAGACAAGGAATTCATCGCCGCCCGCACCTACGGCATGGAGGATGTCCGCAAGGAAGTGGCGAAGTGGACGCCGGACAAGGTGACCGAAGTCACCGGTGTGCCGGAATCGGCGGTGCGCATGGCGGCCGAGATGCTGGCCACCAACCGGCCATCCTCGGTGGTCTGGTGCATGGGCATTACACAGCACCACGTCGGCACCGCCAACGTGCGCGCACTCTCGATCCTGCAGCTGGTGCTGGGCAATATCGGCAAGCCGGGCGGCGGCGCCAACATCTACCGCGGCCACGACAACGTGCAGGGCGCGACCGACGTCGGCCCCAACGGCGACTCGCTGCCGGGCTATTTCGGCCTGGCCGAGGGCGCCTGGAAGCACTTCGCCAGCGTCTGGGGCGTCGACTACGATTGGATCAAGTCGCGCTTCGGCTCCAAGGAACTGATGGAAAAGCCGGGCATCACGGTGTCGCGCTGGTTCGACGCCGTGCTCGAAGAAAACAAGTACGTCGACCAGCCGAGCAACCTGAAGGCGGTGGTCTACTGGGGCCATGCCCCGAACAGCCAGACCCGCCTGCCGGACATGAAGGCGGCAATGGAAAAGCTCGACATGCTGGTCGTGGTCGACCCCTACCCGAGCATGACCGCGTCGATGCACGGGCGCCAGGACGGCGTCTACCTGCTGCCAGCGGCGTCGCAGTTCGAATCGCAGGGGTCGGTGACGGCGTCGAACCGCTCGATCCAGTGGCGCGAGCGCGTGATCCAGCCGCTGTTCGAGTGCAAGACCGACCATGAAATCATGTACCTGTTTGCCAAAAAGCTCGGCTTCGGCGAACAATTGGTCAAGAACATCAAGGTCGTGCACAACGAACCGGTAATCGAAGACATCCTGCGCGAGATCAACCGCTCGTGCTGGACCATCGGCTACACCGGCTGCTCGCCCGAGCGCCTGAAGCTGCACATGCAGAACAAGCACACCTTCAACCCGACCACGATGCGCGCCGACGACGGCCCGTGCAAGGGCGACTACTACGGCTTGCCGTGGCCGTGCTGGGGCACGCCGGAAATGAAGCACCCGGGCACGCCGATCCTGTACGACCTGAACAAGTCCGTGGCCGAAGGCGGCTTGCCGTTCCGCGCCAACTGGGGCGTCGAGCACAACGGCGAAAGCCTGCTGGCGGCAGACGGCTCGTTCACGAAAGACAGCGAGATCGACACCGGCTACCCCGAGTTCGACCACGTGTTCCTGAAAAAGCTGGGCTGGTGGGACGATCTCACGCCGGAAGAAAAGATTGCCGCCGAGGGCAAGAACTGGAAGACCGACCTGTCGGGCGGCATCCAGCGCGTGGTGATCTCGCACGGTTGCGCGCCCTACGGCAACGCCCGCGCCCGCGCCAACGTCTGGAACTTCCCGGACCCGGTGCCGACCCACCGCGAACCGCTGCTGTCGCCGCGGCGTGACCTGGTCGCCAAATACCCGACCTACGACGACAAGGCCGCCTTCCTGCGCCTGCCGACACTGTATAAATCGGTGCAGCAGGTCGACTTCTCGAAGGACTTCCCGCTGATCATGACCTCCGGCCGCCTGGTCGAGTACGAGGGCGGCGGCGAGGAAACCCGTTCCAATCCGTGGCTGGCCGAGCTGCAGCAGAACATGTTCTGCGAAGTGAATCCGGAAGACGCCGCCCAGATCGGCGTCAAGCTGGGCGACTTCATGTGGGTCGAGACCCCGACCGGCGCGCGCCTGAAGCTGATGGCGATGGTGACCCAGCGGGTGCCGATCGGCATCGTCTGGATGCCGTTCCACTTCGGCGGCTGGTGGATGGGCGAAGACCTCGAAAAGCACTATCCGGAAGGCGGCGCGCCGACCGTGCGCGGCGAAGCCGTCAACACTGGCTGGACCTACGGCTACGACGCCGTGACGATGATGCAGGAAACCAAGGTGTCGCTGTGCCGGCTGGTAAGGGCTTGAGATGACGCGAGAAGGATATTAGGACGCACACCACGAACGTCGTTCCCGCGCAGGCGGGAACCCAAGTTGCACGCGTTACCGTAACGCTCGCAGACTTGGATCCCCGCCTGCGCGGGAATGACGGAAGTGGCCGGGACGAAGGCAAAAGGAGAGGCTGGCAATGACCGCAAGAATGAAATTCATCTGCGACACCGAACGCTGCATCGACTGCAACGGTTGCGTGACCGCCTGCAAGAACGAACACGAGACCCCGTGGGGCGTGAACCGTCGCCGCGTGGTGACGATCAACGACGGCGTTCCCGGCGAGCGCTCGGTCTCGGTGGCCTGCATGCACTGCACCGACGCCCCCTGCCTGGCGGTATGCCCGGTCAACTGCATTTACCACACCGAGGACGGCATCGTGCTGCACTCGAAGGACCAGTGCATCGGCTGCGGCTACTGCTATTACGCCTGTCCGTTCGGCGCGCCGCAGTTCCCGGAAACCGGCCTGTTCAACCACCGCGGCAAGATGGACAAGTGCACCTTCTGTGCCGGCGGCCCGGAACCGGATACGTCCGAAGCCGAATTCAAGAAATACGGCCGCAACCGCATCGCCGAAGGCAAGCTGCCGGCCTGCGCCGAGATGTGCGGCACCAAGGCCTTGATTGGCGGCGACGCCAACGTGATCGCCGACATCTACCGCCAGCGCGTCGAGACGCGCGGCTACGGTCCGGAACTGTGGGGCTGGAAGATCGCCTACGGCAAGCCGAAACGCGGCGGCGAGATCAAGGCCACCGGCGACGCGCCGCGCGAGAACCAGAACCTCAAGGATTCGCAGAACGATACGGGGAGGCTGCCGACATGAAGCGCTTATTGCTATTGATGGTGCCACTGTGGGTGCTGACCGGCTGCCTCGAAGTCGAGCAGCATCCGAATTGGGTCAAGGGCCAGTACGCCGGCAAGAAGGACAACCGCCCGTTCGAGGTGCACTTCCACAAGGACAGGCTGGCGTGGTGGGGCACGGTTGCCAACCGCAACATGCACCAGAACGAATACAACCGGGCCAACCCGTAAAGGAACCGACATGCGAATCGATTTGCGCCTAACCCGGTTTGCCTTGTTGAGCATGATGCTGTTCATGTTCATGTTCGCGACGCACCTGGCGCACGCCGGCGTGCCGAACAACCGCGCCGAGCCGGCCTACGCCGAAGAACAGACCATGCTGCAGCTCCAGCAGGATTCGCGCGTGCCCGAACCCGGCCTGGCCGACAAGTCCTCGGGCCGCGTGCACATCGACCGCCACTACCTCGGCCAGTACGGCACCACCGAAGCCAACGTCATCGTCCAGCGCGGCGGCAACCAGTGGCGCGTGTGGCGCAACGGCCCGATCGCGACCATCATGGGCACCTTGCTGGTGCTGGTGATCGCCGTCATCTTCGTGTTCTACCGTGTGGTCGGCCCGGCGCGCACCGATGCCCCGGATACCGGGCGCCGCCTGCAGCGCTTCAACGGCTGGGAGCGCTGGGTGCACTGGGCCACCGCGATCAGCTTCGTGATCCTGGCCGTCACCGGCCTCCTGATCACCTTCGGCAAGAAGCTCTTGATTCCGCTGTTCGGCCACGACGTGTTCTCGATGTTCGCTTACGTGTCCAAGTACCTGCACAATTTCCTGGGCCCGCTGTTCATCGTGTGCTCGGTGCTGATGTTCTTTACTTTCCTGCGCCGTAATTTCCCGCGCAAGATCGACTGGCTGTGGGTCAAGCAGGGCGGGGGCCTGGTCCAGCACAAGCACGTGCCGGCCGGCTTCTTCAACGCCGGCGAAAAGACCTGGTTCTGGTTCGGCGTGGTGCTGCTGGGCCTGGTGATGTCGATCAGCGGCCTGATCCTCGACTTCATCGGTTTCGGCCAGACCCGCTACATGCTGCAGGTGGCGAATTACCTGCACATGATCGGCGCGACCTTCTACATCGCCGCCGGCATGGGCCATGCCTTCATCGGCACCTGGGGCACCCCGGGCGCCTACGAGGCGATGCGCCACGGTACCGTCGACGAAGCCTGGGCAAAGGCCCACCACCGCCTGTGGTACGAGGAAGTCAAGGCGGGCGTGCCGCCCGGTACCTTCGACGACCAGGTGCCGACCGATCCGCCGCCACCGGACAACCCGCCGCCCCAGGGTGGCATGCGGCCGCGACCCGGCCCGGCCCACTAAGGACAGCGGCATGAAAGCATCGACTTATCCGATATTGGGCGTACTGATCGCCCTGGCCATGACGGGTTGCAAGGAGCACGGCGACGATGCCCAGATCCATACCAAATTCCCCGGCATGGTGACGGCCGGCGGCGGTACCAGCGGCCAGGTGATGGCGGCGCATGGCGGTCCGAAGACCGACGCCACCTATGCCGGCGGCACGCCGGGCATCGCGGGTGGCGCCGGCGGCAACACCGGGGGCGCCGGTACCGGCGGCACCACCACCGAGACCGGCCAGGGCCCGAGTTCGGGCGTGAGCAACCCGGGCGCCGCCAGCGGCACCACCCAGCAGCAATCCGGCGACAACAAGCCGGCACCGTCCGCGCCCACGCCGGAATCGGGCAACGGCGCGCCGCAGCCGGCTGCCGCCCACCGCGATCCGGGCGCCAGCCAGGCCGCGCCCGGACGTTGAGGAGAACGCAATGACCACCAAGACCATGATGCTGGCCGCGGCGCTGCTGGCGGCGGCCTCGGCCTCGCTGCCGGCCTGGGCCACACTGCCGGCCCCGACCCCGGCCCAGCAGCAGGCCGCCGACGCCAAGAAAGCTCAGGCCGCTGCGCAGGCGGCCAAGGACAAGGAAAGCCTGGCGGCTTCGATGGAGTCGATCAGCAGCCGCTGGCGCGGCCGCGCCGCCCAGCAGGGCTGGAAGACGCATCCGCCGGTGGCGATTGCCGCCGCGGCGCCGGCGGGCGCCACGCCGGGCGTCGCTACGCCGGGCGCTGTGGCCCCTGGTCCTGCGGCGCCGGCGGGCGCATCCGCCGGCGGCATCGTGACCGCGGCCGGCGCCGGCGGCCAGCAGGCCGGCCAGCTGCCGGCTTCGCCCGCCAACCCGATCGTCAAGAGCGAAAAGTGGGGCACCGCGCCGCCGAGCGAAGACCAGAAGGCCGGCCCGACCAGGGCCGTGCCGCGTGGCACCGAGCCGACGGTCCAGAAAGGGTCGCCAGAGAACGTGAGCAAGAAAAAATGAAAATGGGAAGCATGCCGATCGCGGTGCTGATGCAGCGCCGCAGCGTCCAGCACCGCTGGGCCGATGAAGCCTGGGCCGCCGTCGGCATCGTGCCCGACCGCGGCAACCTGCCGCCGGTCCAGATGCTGAGCCAGTCGCCCGAGCGCGACTATTACCTGGTGTCCGGCCTGGAGCTGGAACTCTACCCGGACGAAAACGAAGGCTATTACGAGAACTGCATGGCGCCGGAATCGAAGGTGTTCGTACTATGGCGCATGGAAGAGGGCAGGGCGATGCCGGTGCGCGCCTCGGTCAGCTACGTCGAGGGCACGCGCATGTTCGACTCGGGCGAGAACGCCGACGGCGTCGACATGCCGGCCGATGTCTACACCTGGGTCGCCGGCTACCTGCGCGAGCACTACCAGCCCAAGCCGCGCCGCGGCCGGCAGCACGGATGACCATGGCCGAAGAAGGCTTCCTGCGGCGCTGGGCACGGCGCAAGACAGAAACCAGGGCGGGCATCGAGCCTGCACCCGAGGCCGCATCCGAGCCGGCAGCGGGCACGGCCGCCGAAGCCGTTGTCGACTCCCTTTCACCGCGTGTGCCAGCGGCCGAAGCGGCGCCGGGTGCGCGCGCCGCGGCGCCGATCATCCTGCCGACCATGGACGATGTGGCGCAACTGACCAGCGAATCCGACTTCTCGGCCTTCGTCGCGCGCGGCGTCGACCAGGCCGTGCGCCGCAGCGCGCTCAAGAAACTGTTCGCCGACCCGCACTTCAATGTGATGGACAAGCTCGACATGTACATGGACGACTACAACGTCGCCAGCCCGATGCCGGCGGACATGCTGGCTTCGCTGAAGCATTCGAAAAGTTTTTTCGACCAGGCGGCCGAAGACGCCCGCAAGCGTGCCGAGGCGCAAGCCAGGGCCGAAGCGGGCGCCGAGCCGGCGGCTGCGCCGTCATTGCATGAAGCGCCCGGCCCGGCCGGGCAGGTGCAACGGGGGGAGGATGCCGCGGAAGCCACCGGGCCGGACGATGGGCCCGAGATGGCCGTGCTGCAGGCAGAAACGCATGTCGTGCCGGAAAGCGACATGATTATGCAAAAACAACCATAATCATAAAAACGACCACCTGAACCGAGACAGAATGAATATCCGCTTGATCGAAGGACAGGGCGCCGACCCGGAGCAGGAGCGCCGCAACGCGCTGGCCAAGGTCGCCGCCATCGTTGCGCTCGATGCGCAGGGCATGCCCGAGGCGATCGACAGCGTCGGCTACCGCTCGGCCGGCAAGACCCTGGTCATCGGCGCCGCGCACGACGTGCTGCCCCAGGCCGACCGCCTGGCCGCGGCGCTGCCGGTGACCGTGCTGCTGACCGATGGCGCCGACGGCGGGCCAGCCGGAGAACGCCCTGGCCTGCGCCTCTACCCGGTATTCCAGGTGCGCGGCCTGGTGCTGAGCGGCTGGCTCGGCGCCTTCCACGCCACCTGGCAGGCGCCGGGACAGCCACCCCAGCAGGAGCGCTTCGACCTGGTGCTGGACCTCGGCGCCACGCCGCAGATCGCCTCCCACCAGAAGCCGCACGGCTACTACGCGCCCGGCCCGGACGAGGCCGCGCGCGCCGCCGCGCTCGAGGCCATCACCGACATGGTGGGCGACTTTGAAAAACCGAAGTACTTCGCCTATAAAGAACGCCTGTGCGCCCACAGTCGCAACGCACGCACCGGCTGTAACGCCTGCATCGACGTGTGCTCGGCCGGCGCGATCGAAGGGGCGGGCAACCTGGTCAAGGTCAATCCCTACCTGTGCGCCGGCTGCGGCGCCTGCTCGACCGTGTGCCCGACCGGCGCCATGACCTACGCCTACCCGGCGCCCCAGCACACGGGAGGGCGCCTGAAGGCGCTGCTGCAGGCGTACTTCGAGGTCGAGGGCAGCGAACCGGTGGTGCTGCTGCACAGCGAATCCGGCGGCCACCTGCTGGCGAACCTGCCAGAGCCGGTGCCTGCGCGCGTGCTGCCGGTGGCGCTGCACCACACCGCATCGACCGGCATCGAGGTCTGGCTGACCGCGCTGGCCTACGGCGCCAGCGGCGTGACCGTGCTCATGACGGACGACGACGCGCCGCAGTACACGGCGGCGCTCGACCAGCAGATGCAGTTCGCGCAGCAGGTGATGGATGGCCTGGGCTACGCCGGGCCACACCTGCAGCTGCTGCGGATGAGCAGCCCGGCCGAGCTGGCGCCGGCCCTGCAGCACGCGCCGCGCGGCGAGGTGCCGCCACAACGCGCCGGCTACAATATCGCGCTCGAGAAGCGCAATACGCTGGATTACGCCCTCGACCATCTGTACCGCCATGCGCCGCAGCAGGTTCCCGAGATCCCGCTGGCGCCGGGCGCCCCCTTCGGCGCACTGGCGCTGAACCGCGACACCTGCAGCCTGTGCATGGCCTGCGTCGGCGCCTGCCCGGCCTCGGCCCTGCAGGACGGCCAGAACGCGCCGCAGCTGCGCTTCATCGAAAAGAATTGCGTGCAGTGCGGCCTGTGCGCCGACACCTGCCCCGAAAACGCGATCGCGCTGGTGCCGCGCCTGTCGTTTGCCGAGTCGCGCAAGCAGGCGGTGCTGCTCAACGAAACCCAGCCCTTCCACTGCATCCGCTGCAGCAAGCCCTTCGGCACGCTGCGCATGATCGAAGGCATGCTGGCGCGCCTGGCCTCGCATCCGGCCTTTGCCGGCAACCTCGACCGCATGAAGATGTGCGGCGACTGCCGCGTGATCGACATGATGCAGCCGCAGGACGAGATGAGGGTGACGACGCTGCGGCGCGAATGAGCCCTTGATGCGCCGTGCATCTGCCACGGCCGCGCAAGGCGTGGCAGAATGGTGCGAACAATACCGCAGAGCGGGCCGGCGCACGCCGTCATCGCTCGCGACACCACGCACAGGAGACAACCATGGCCGCAGCATCCCCGGGCGCGCGCTTCTTGGCCGCGCGCGACTTCCTCCAGCAGCATCGCACCGACTACGACACCGCCTACCGCGACTACCGCGCGCCCGAACTCATCGACTTCAACTGGGCGCTCGACTACTTCGACGTTCACGCGCAGGACAACGCCACGCCGGCCCTGTGGGTGGTCGAGGAAGACGGCGGCGAACGCAAGATCAGCTACGCCGAGATGGCCGCCCGCTCGTCGCAAGTGGCCAACTGGCTGCGCGACTGCGGCGTCGGCCGCGGCGACCGCATCCTCCTGATGCTGCCCAACCGCGTCGAACTGTGGGAAATCATGCTGGCCGGGATCAAGCTGGGCGCGGTGCTGGTGCCGACCACGATGCTGGTGTCCACGGCGGACCTCGAGGACCGCATGGCGCGCGGGCAGATCCGCCACGTGATCGCGCAAGCCTCCGAGACGCACAAGTTCGCGTCGCTGGAGGGCGGTTATACCCGCATCGCGGTGGGTGGCCCCGCCACCGGTTGGCGTGACTTCGACGACAGCCGCCAGGCCGCGCAAGGCTTCACGCCGGAGGGCGCGACCAAAGCCAGCGATCCTTTGCTGCTGTACTTCACCTCCGGCACCACCGCGAAACCGAAGCTGGTCCTGCACAGCCACCAGAGCTACCCGGTCGGCCACCTGTCGACCATGTACTGGATCGGCCTGCAGCGCGCCGACGTCCACTGGAACATCAGCTCGCCCGGCTGGGCCAAGCACGCCTGGAGCTGCTTCTTCGCGCCCTGGAACGCCGGCGCCACCGTCTTCGTCTACAACTACGAACGCTTCTCGGCGCGCGCCTGTCTCGACACCATCGTCCGCTGCGGCGTCACCTCGCTGTGCGCGCCGCCGACCGTGTGGCGCATGATGATCAAGGAAGACCTGCGTGCCTGGCAGCCGCCGCTGCGCGAGCTGGTCGGGGCAGGGGAGCCGCTGAACCCCGAGGTGATCGAACAGGTCGAGCGCGCCTGGGGCATCCGCATCCGCGACGGCTATGGCCAGTCCGAGACCACCTGCCAGGTCGGCAATTCGCCGGGCCAGCTTGTCAAGCCGGGATCGATGGGGCGGCCGCTGCCGGGCTACCGCATCGAATTGCTGGACGGCGACGACCAGCCGGCCGCCGAGGGCGAGATCGCGATCGTGACCGACCCACGGCCGCTCGGCCTGATGCTGTGCTACGAGGGCGACGAAGCCAAGACCGCGGACGTGATGCGCGCCGGCCGCTACCGCACCGGCGACAGTGCCACGGTCGACGCCGACGGCTACTATTTCTACGTCGGCCGCAACGACGACGTGTTCAAGTCTTCCGACTACCGCATCAGCCCCTTCGAACTCGAGAGCGTGCTGATCGAGCACCCGGACGTGCTGGAAGCGGCCATCGTGCCCAGCCCCGATCCGCTGCGCCTGTCGGTGCCCAAGGCCTTCATCGCCTTGCGCCCCGGCGTGGAACCGACGCGCGAACTGGCCGCCGCCATCTTCGCTTTTACGCGCGAGCGGCTGTCGCCGTATAAACGCATCCGGCGGCTAGAGTTCGCCGAGTTGCCGAAGACGATTTCGGGCAAGATCCGACGCGTGGAACTGCGCAAGGCCGAGGCGGCTGGTGGGCGCACCGGGACCGAATATCGCGAGGAAGACTGCGGTGCATGATGAAAAAGACCTGGAAGCAGTTGTTCAAGGAGTCGTTCACCAAATCCTTCGACGATTGCCTTGCTTTTCGTAGGGAGCTTGACGCGAGTTGCAAGACGATACGCGGCGGCGGCCCTCGTCATATGTTACCTCTGCAGTATCTACTTTGACGGCTGGCGCATTGTCGTTACCCGAATCGCTGACGGTGGGAATGCGTGGCTTGAAGGAACTGAAACGGTGATTATTGTATCCCTTGCCCTGCTTCATCAAATACCTAACGGGCGCTTGAATCATCCAGCCACCTGACAGCGGCAGGAGGGTTCGATTTGCCGCCTATGATTCCATAGCCTGCGGACATCCAGCCTGGGTCAATACGGAACCAGATGCATGCTGAGCAATCCGTCAGATGACCACAGTCAACGGTGCGCATTGGCGACGTGCATCGGTTTACCATTGCAAATAAAACTGCTACACGCGATCGCCAACCTCTATGAGGGCTTGTTTGAACCGGTCTGCTGTGAAACCAGTACTTTCAAATTGTTTAGCAAGGACAATCCATGCGTTTTTACCCGTCTGATAGCCCCCAAGCCGTTTGCCGGTTGCTTGCTTTGACCGTGATCAGCGATGGCGCTGGATCGCCGTCCGAGATAGCGGCGACGTACCGATTGCGCATCCTCGACTATGCCGGGATTGAAGACGATGTATTCGATCAAGTCGTTCGCGAGTTGAGCACCGATCTTCCGACCAGCGCTGACGGCTTGGCCAAGGTGGATGCCGTCACCGTCGATCACTGTTTAGCAGAAATTACGCGGCCAGACCTCAGACTAGGTTTATGGCAGGCCATGTGGAAACTGGCATACGCGGACGATCGTTTTGCCGATGGCGAATTCGCCTTGCTTCACCGAGCGACGGAGGCTTGGGGAATAGAGGCGGATGCCGAGGGTAATGGAAGGATCGCGGGTACCTAGGTCAATTAGCGAGTTGATCGATGAGGCCATGACGGCGGTCCTGGACGAGCGCCGTCGTCATGTCGAATCAGCGCTCCCCCCTCAGCGTATAGACCGGCTTCTCGGTGTCCCCTTTCTCCACCATCGCCAGAAGGCGCTCCAGTGTCGTGCGCTCATCGCCTTGTTTCGCGGATGACAACTGCTTGCGCAGGATGGCGGCATGCGCCGTCTGCAAGGCCTGCGCCGCCGGCACGGCGATGTCCGGTTTGACGCCGACATGCTCCCAGTTGGTCTTGGTGACGGCATTGGTCGTGCGCGCGCTCGGGATCGCGACCACGATGCCGTGTCCCGCACCGAACCAGCCCACCGGATTGGAGCCGCCGCCGGTGGTTTCGCCGACCAGGGTCCCGCGCTTTTGCACCTGGAAGTCGTAGGCGCAATCCTCACCGCCGGAAAACGTGCGGGCCGAGGTCAGCACGTACACGGGTTTGTCGTAGCGTTGCGCGACCGACGGCACGGTCCAGATTTGCCGCGTCGTGTCGGTCGCGCGATTGTAGATGTCGATCAGGTGACGGTCGTCGCCGAGCGGGAAGAAATGGCTCATCAGGTAAGCCACGCTGGCTGGACTGCCGCCGCCGTTGCGGCGCAGGTCGAGGATCAGCGCATCCGTGCCCGCCATGAGCGACATCGCCGCGCTGTAGGCCGGGCCTGCGAAGGTCGTGTTGCCGAAGCCGCGCAGTTCGATGTAGCCGACGTTGCCGGGAAGGCGTTCGATCTTCTCGATGCCGAAGCCTTGCCGCGCGGCCTGGTCGCGCGCTTCGTCCAGCTCGGCACGGCTGGGCAGGCTGCGGGCGCCGCTGAATTCGCGAAAACTGTCGTCGAGCCTGGCGCCGAAATGCAGGTCGCCGCTGAAGGTGCGCAGGTCTGTCGCCAGCGCATCGCTGAACGCCTGCGCCGTGGCGGCGGACGCATAGCCGCCGTCGGCATTTTTCCTGGCAAGCGCACGGCCGACCCGTGCGGCCACGGCGGGGTCGATGTAGTTCGCGTTGATTTTCGCGGCCAGCGTGTGCACGATCGCAGCGCGATCGGACGCGTTCAAAGGTGTATCCGCCGCCGCGAAGGCGGGTAACGCCAACAGGGTACTCAACACAATGCTCGCGATTACACTCTTTTTGCCTGACATGACTTCCTCCATTTTGGACCGACTTGCGTTTCTGACGTATGGAAGCGTTTACCTTAGGCGACAACCGCCCGGCGGTCCAAGCAAATGCGCCGACCCGTGCATACACTGCGGCCATGCGGTTGAGTCGTCGGATTGGCACGTGAGCACATGGCGAATTCTCGCCAATTATTGCAGTAGCGTAAATATTTCCGCCGCGTTACCATGGTCGGCCTTCCTGTCACAAGGTCGTCCATCATGCGTATTGCATCCCGGTTGTTGTCACTGTCGCTGCTGCTGTTGGCCTTGCTTACCGCGGCCGTGGCCCATGCCGCCGACACCCCGGTCCCGCTGACGGCCTTCTTCGGCAATCCCGGCGTGAGCGGTGCCAAGCTGTCGCCGGACGGCAAGCGCCTGGCCATGCTGGTGAATAACGAGAGCGGGCACGACCAGCTCGGCGTGATCGACCTGGCCGACAATGCGATCAAGGTGGTGGGCACCTTCAGGGATGCCGACGTCGGCTATTTCGAGTGGGTCAACAACGGGCGCCTGGTCTACGATTCGCGCGACAAGACCACCGCGCCGGGCAAGGAGCGCTACGCGCCCGGTCTGTTCGCCGTGAATGCGGATGGCAGCGTGCGGCGCCAGCTGGTCGATACCTTCGATCCCTGGGTCAAGGACGCGACCGTCCTCGAACGCGAAAAAATGCCCTGGAATACTTATCTGCTGCGTCAACCCGGCGCTCAGGATTCCGAGTGGGTGTATGTGATGAAGGTGAACTTCTCACGCGACGAGGGTATCGACGAGGTCGCGCTGGTCCGGCTCAATACCCTGAACGGTGCCAACGAGACGGTGAAGGCGCCGCGCTGGACGCGCCAATGGTGGCTCGACGCCAAGGGCAGGCCGGCACTGGTGACCACGGTCGAGGACAATCGCGAAGTGCTGCATTACCTCGATTCCAAGACCGGCCAGTGGCGCAAGCTGGCGGACAGCGATGCCTTCCTGCGCGACGAGGATGCGGTCACGCCGGTCGGCTTCGCGCCCGACGGCACGCTCTACGTGAGCAGCTACGGCAAGCGCGACAAGAGCGCGCTGTTCGCCTACGACCTCGCGGCCGGCAAGGTGGCCGCGGCACCGCTGGTCGACCTCGAACAGTACGACTTCAGCGGCGAGCTGGTGACGGACGCGACCCGCCTGCTCGGCGTGCGCTACACGATCGATACCGAGGCCGTGGCCTGGTTCGATCCGGCCATGAAAAAGGCGCAGGAAGCGGTCGACAAGCTGCTGCCCGGGCGCGTGAACGCCCTCAGCGTTGCGGTGCGCTCCACCACCCCGTTCGTGCTGGTCGAATCCTGGTCCGATCGCCAGCCGCCGGTCTTCATGCTGTACAACCGCGACACCGGCAAGCTGTCCAAGGTCGGCGAAAGCCGCCCGGCGATCACGGCGGCGCGCATGGGGCCGCAGGCGCTGGTCCAGGCCACCGCGCGCGACGGCCGCACCATTCCGACCTGGGTCACGCTGCCGGCCAAGAGCAGCGGCAAGAAGCTGCCGATGGTGGTGCTGGTGCACGGCGGCCCCTACGTACGCGGCAACGACTGGCGCTGGAACGCCGAGAGCCAGTTCCTGGCCTCGCGCGGCTACGTCGTGCTGGAGCCGGAATACCGCGGCAGCACCGGCTACGGCGCGGCCCACTTCCACGGCGGCTGGAAGCAGTGGGGGCTGGCGATGCAGGACGATATCGCCGACGCCACGCGCTGGGCGATCGCCGAGGGCATCGCCGACCCGCAGCGCATCTGCATCGCCGGCGCCAGCTATGGCGGCTATGCGACGCTGATGGGGCTGATCCGCGATCCGCAGCTGTACCGCTGCGGCATCGACTGGGCCGGAGTGACCGATATCGAGTTGATGTATACCGGGCACTGGAGCCGCGCCGACGACCTGTCCGGTGCCTACAAGCGCTACGGCATGCCGAAGCTGATTGGTGATCCGGTGCAGGATGCGGCCCAGTTCACGGCCACCTCGCCGCTGAAGCAGGCGGCGCGCATCACCCAGCCGCTGCTGCTGGCCTACGGCGGTGCCGACCAGCGCGTGCCGCTCTATCACGGCCGCAAGTTCTACGACGCGGTCCGGCAGACCAACAAGAACGTCGAATGGGTCGTGTACCAGGAGGAAGGGCATGGCTGGACCCTGGTCGAGACGCGCCTGGATTTCTGGGGCCGGGTCGAGAAGTTCCTGCAGAAGAATATCGGGCAGGGCGGCGAATGATCTGTGGGCGGCGCGGACCCGCCACCGTAGCGCTTTCTTGTGAGGTTTTTGTGTTTCCTTGGTACTGGATCGATTTCATTTCCCGCAACGCGCTCATTGGCGCGATCATCGAGATACCCGAGGCGCTCGATCATTCCGGCCTCGGCGCCGATCTGACGATCCTGACGCCAGAACAGTCGCTGGACGAGGCGGAAAATGCCTGGCCCGGCATCGGCGTCGCCAAGGATGGGTATGTGCCTGTCGGCGGCTGCAATTTCGGAAGTGGCGATTACTACTACATCCGCGCCGCCGATGGCGAGGCCGGTCCGCTTTACCGTATCTATCACGACGCCGTGGACGATCAGGGCTACCATTCCGACGATGCGATCGCGCTTGTCCTGCAAAATTACCAGGCGCTGCTTGGGCACGTCGAACGGCGGCCGGGACAGGGGCCGGCCTAGGCCGTCAAGGCCAGGCGATAGCGTGCGTCGTTGGCACAGGCCCGGGTCCGCAGCCGGGGCGGCGCGGCTTCGTGCACGGCCACCGGCTGTTCACTGCCCAGCAGGCTGACCATCGCCGGCAGGTCGCGGCCGTTGATCGCGGCTTGGAAGCGCAAGACCAGCTCGCGGCAGAACTTTTCTTCGGGCGTTGCTTCGCGCGTGTCCGCGCGCAGGCGCCGCCGTGCGCGCGACAGGTACTGGCGCGCATTCGCGGGTTTCGTGCCGAGCGCTGCCGCGATGTCGGCGTGGCTGCACTCGAACACCTCGTGCAGCACCAGCGCCAGGCGCTCGGCCGGCGACAGGCAAGACAGCATCCGCGCCAGCGCGTCGCCCAGTTCGGCGCGGCGCAGCAGGGCGTCTTCCGGCGCCTCGGCCGCATCGATCCCTACCAGATCGAGCGCCGTGTGCACCGCCAGCGCATCGCGCGCGCGCTTGCGCAGGCGGTCGATCGACTGGTGCTGCACGACCGTGGTCAGCCAGGCCGCGGGCGTGACGAGCACGGCCTGGTCGGCCCCCATCCATTTGATGAAACAGTCCTGCACGATGTCTTCGGCGTCCGCCTCGCTGCCGACGATGCGGCGGCTGATGGCCGTCAGGCGCGGACGCAGCTGCTGGAACAGCGCGCCGGCGGGATCGATCTGGGATGGCATCGTGGTCTCCTGTCGCGTGTGGATACTGCCTGACGCCGGGCGGCGGGCGGATGTGACACGCCGCCACAATATTTCATGCGCCGTCACACCGGCCCGGTCCGCAGGCGTCAAGCGCGGGAGTCAACTCTACCGCGAAAGGAACACCATGACTGCGACGATTCCCCTTGGACTGGGCCTGGTGCCCACCGTGATCGAACAGACCGGCCGCGGCGAGCGCGCCTACGATATCTACTCGCGCCTGCTGAAGGAACGCGTGATCTTCCTGGTCGGCGAGGTGACCGAACAGTCGGCCAACCTGATCGTCGCGCAGCTGCTGGTGCTGGAATCGGACGATCCCGACAAGGACATCGCCCTGTACATCAACTCGCCCGGCGGGTCGGTGTATGCCGGCATGGCGGTCTACGACACGATGCAGTTCATCCAGCCCGACGTATCCACGCTGTGCACCGGCTTCGCCGCCAGCATGGGCTCGTTCCTGCTGGCCGCGGGGGCGAAGGGCAAGCGCTATGCCTTGCCGAATGCACGCATCATGATCCACCAGCCGCACGGCGGGTCGCAGGGCGTGGCGGCCGACATCGAGATCCAGGCACGCGAAGTGCTGTACCAGCGCCAGCGCCTGAACACGCTGCTGGCCGAGCGTACCGGGCAGACGCTGGCGCGCATCGAGAAAGATTCCGACCGCGACAATTACATGTCGGCGCACGAGGCTGCCGAATACGGCATTGTCGACCGCGTGCTGGCGGCGCGCGGTCCGGGCTGACTGCGGGCCCGCCGCGGGCTGACGTGCTCGAAGCCGTGTGGCACCGGTGCTGCAATTTGGGCAATAATAGGGACAGCCTTCGTTCCTAACGTTCCCCGACCCTTGCCCATCCGCCCGCCCATGAGCCCATCCGCAAAAACGGCAGCACCGCAACTGTATGAAGTCAGGAAGTCCCCGGTCCACGGCAACGGCGTGTTCGCGCTGCACGACATCCCGGCCGGGGAGCGCATCATCGAATACCGCGGCGAACGCATCACCTGGGACCAGGCCACCCAGCGCGCCGAGGAGCGCGGCGGTCCGGTCAACCATACCTTTTATTTCAGCCTGGCCGACGGCCGCGTGATCGACGGCGGCAAGCGCGGCAACGATGCACGCTGGATCAACCACGCCTGCGAACCGAACTGCCAGGCCTTCGAGGACGACGGCAAGGTGTATATCCACGCGATACGCGATATCGCGGCCGGCGAAGAGCTGAACTACAATTACGCCCTGATCTACGACGAACGCCACACGCCGGCCCTGAAGCGCCTGTTCGAATGCCGTTGCGGCACGCCCGCCTGCAGCGGCACGATGCTCGCGCCGAAGCGCCGGGCCAGGAAGAAGGCCGATGTCGCCAGCGTTTGATACCAGCATTCACGTGAATGCGAGAACAAGAAAGCCCGCCATGACCCCCGTCGTCCGCAGTTTGCTCGAAACCGACCTTTATAAATTCACGATGTGGCAGGCCTTCCTGCACATGCACCCGAACGCGGTCGGGGAGTATGAATTCAAGTGCCGCAATACGCCGGCCTATCCGCTGGCCGAGCTGAAGGAGGAGGTCGAGCGCGAACTGGACCACCTGTGCACCCTGATGTTCAGCGAGGAGGAAATCGACTACCTGCGCTCCCTGCGCTTCATCAAAAGCGATTTCGCCGATTTCCTGACCCTGTTCCGCTTCCAGCGCAAGTTCATCCACGTCGAAGCCGAAGGCGAACACCTGCGCATCCGTGCCAGCGGTCCGATCGTGCACGTGATGGGCTTCGAGATCTTTGTCCTGTACATCGTCAACGAACTGTATTTCCGCCGCTTCGACCAGGAAGCGGCCATGCTTGAAGCACGCAAGCGCCTGGCGCAGAAGATCGACGAATGGCGCGCCTTCGACCAGGAACCGAAGCGCCTGAATCCCTTCGAATTCTTCGACTTCGGCGTGCGCCGCCGCTTCTCGGGCGTGTGGCAGGAAGAAGTCGTGGCCACGCTGGCACGCGAGCTGCCGCAATTCTTCCGCGGCACTTCGAACGTCTACCTGGCCAAGAAGCTGAAGCTGGTCCCGATCGGCACCATGGCCCACGAATACATGCAGGCCTTCCAGTCCTTCGACGTGCGCCTGCGCGACTTCCAGAAGAAGGCGCTGGAAGACTGGGTCATGGAATACCGCGGCGACCTCGGCACCGCCCTGACCGACGTGGTCGGCATGGACGCCTTCCTGCGCGACTTCGACCTGTATTTCGCCAAGCTGTTCGACGGCCTGCGCCACGACTCGGGCGACCCGGTCGAGTGGGGCGAGAAGGCGATTGCCCACTACGCCAAGCTGCGCATCGACGCCCGCACCAAGCGCCTAGTGTTTTCCGACGCGCTGACGGTGCCCAAGGCGCTCAACCTGTACCGCCACTTCGCAGACCGCGTGCAGACCGGCTTCGGCATCGGCACCAAGCTGACCAACGACACCCAGTTCGAGCCGATCAACATCGTGATGAAGCTGGTGCGCTGCAACGGGCAGGCGGTGGCCAAGCTGTCGGATTCGCCGGGCAAGGGGTTCAGTACCGACGAGACGTTCATCGCTTATTTGCGTCAGGTGTTCGATCAGCGGATTTGAGAACTTTATTGTTGGCTTGAATGCGTCGCCCCTGCGCAGGCAGGGGCCCAAGTTTTGCGGTTCACCACGAACTTGGGCCCCTGCCTCCGCAGGGGCGACGTTTACGGGCCAACACTATAAATAGTCCATACGCGACGTTACCGCCCAGCCACCAGCATCATCACCGCTGTCCCCAGCAACACCACACTGAAGCACAAGCGCAGCCGCGCCGGCGAAAACCGGTGCGCCAGCGCCACCCCCCACGACACGCTCAGCACCCCGCCCACCGCCATCGGCAGGCCGACCTGCCAGTCGACGTGGCCGCCCTGTGCATACGCGACCAGCGCAATCAAGGCCCCCGGCGCCGCCAGCGCCAGCCCCATGCCCTGGGCGCGCGTCTGCTTTTCGCCGAACAGGCTGACCAGCGCCGGCACCACGATCAGACCGCCGCCGACGGTGAAGATACCCGACATCGCACCGCTGAACACGCCCAGCACCGGCAGCGCCGCACGCGGCATCGGCTTGGCCGGGGCGTCCGCAGTTCCGGTCGTTCCCTTCGGTCGGCGCCCGAAATAGAGCGCCAGCAGGATCAGGAACACGGCGAAGGCGATGCGCAGCCGGCCGGCGTCGATGCCGCTGGCGAGGCGTGCGGCCAGGTAGGTCGTCACCATCGAAAACACGGCGATCGATGCCACCGAGCGCAGGTCGATGCGGTTGCGCTGGTGGTAGCGCCAGAAGCCGAGCAGCACGTTGGGTGCGATCATGACCAGTGCCGTACCCTGCGCCAGGTGCTGGTCCATGCCGTACAGGTAGCCGAGCACCGGGATCGCGATCAGGCCGCCGCCGATGCCGAGCAGGCCGCCGGCCACGCCGAGTGCGGCGCCCAGGCCGAAGTTGATGAAAGCGGTGACGAGAGGAAGGGCCATCGGAGGCATTGCCGGAACAGGACGAAGGCGGCATTGTCGCAGACCGGCGCACTGCAATACCAGAGCGGACGCGGTCTTTGGCCGCTTTCGTCTATGCTGGCGTATCCGCACAACCCGACAGGAACCGCTATGCCCCAGGATCAACCGCAACATGTCGCGATCGTCACCGGCGCCGCCGGCGGCATCGGCCTGGCCGTCGTGCGCCGCCTGCTGCGCGACGGCGCTGCCGTGATGCTGGTCGGCCGCCACCTCGACAAGCTCGACCAGGCCGCCGCGGAGCTGGCCCAGGATGCCGACCCGGCCCGCATCGCCACCATCGCCTGCGACGTGTCGCACGAAGACCAGGTCGCGGCTGCGGTGGACGCCACCATCGCCCGCTTCGGGCACTGGAACCAGGTCGTCAACAATGCCGGCCTGATGACCTTCAAGAAGCTCGAGGAACAGGTCGCCGACGACTGGCACGACGTGCTCGGCGTCGACCTGCTGGGCGCCTTCTTCTTCATCAAGCAGGCCTTCCTCAAGATGAAGGGGGGCGGGGCGGTCGTCAACGTGTCGAGCGTGCATGCGGTCGAGACCGAACCGCTGGTCGCACCCTATGCCGCAGCCAAGGCCGCACTGCTGTCGCTGACCCGTTCGGCGGCGCTGGAAGGCAAGCCGAAGGGCATCCGCGTGAATGCGGTGCTGCCGGGGGCGGTCGATACGCCGATGTTGTGGGACAACCCGAACGTCCGCAACGGCACCGAGGTCATCGACAAGGCCGACGTCGGCACGCCGGACGACATCGCCGCCGCCATCGCCTTCCTGCTCAGCGACGACGCGCGCTTCGTCTGCGGCGACGCGATGCGGGTGGATGGCGGGCGCCTGGCCCGGCTCTGAAAAGCCGCTGACAGCGGATGAGCGCGGTGCTATCCTGAGGAGGTCCTCTTCCTTCGAAAGGCCGCCATGAACAAACCGATCGCCGTCCTGCTCGCCGGCGCCGTGCTGCTGGCCACTGCCGTCCATGCCCAGGACGCCCAGGATCCCGCCACTGCCGTGGCTGCCGCGACCGACAGCGCCACCCGCTGGCTCGCGATCGCCGATGCCGGCAAGTGGGACGACAGCTGGGAGCAGCTCGCGCCCTCGGCCCAGTCGATGGTCGGCAAGTCCGCCTGGCACGTCAGCCTGTCCGCGGCGCGCACGCCACTCGCCGAGGTCAAGTCGCGCAAGCTGCAGTCGGCGTCGTTCACGCACACGCTGCCGGGCGCGCCGGACGGCGACTACGTCGTGATCCAGTACGCCACCGATTTCGCCAACAAGCCGCAGTCGGTCGAGACCGTGGTGCCGATGCGCCTGCCGGATGGCAGCTGGAAGGTGTCCGGCTACTTCGTGCGCTGATCCGCCGCGGCCGGCCGACCACGCTTGCACATCCGCCCGCGAGACCTATGCTGGGAGGACGGCATGGGCAGATTTTCGCGGAGGCGGCGATGACGGACATGAAGAGCGACGTGGTCGAGCACTTTCGGGCCACACTCAGGGGGCCGCTGCTGCAGCCGGGCGACCCCGGCTACGACGACGCACGCAGCATCTGGAACGCGATGATCGAGCGGCGCCCGGCCTTTATCGCGCGTTGCAGCGGTACCGCCGACGTGCTGGCGGCGGTCGCGTTTGCGCGCAACCACGGCCTGCCGCTGGCGGTGCGCGGCGGCGGCCACAACATCGCCGGCAATGCCTTGTGCGACGATGGCCTGGTCATCGACCTGTCCGCCATGCGCGCGGTGCGGGTCGACCCCGACGCGCGCGCGGCCCGCGCCGGCGGCGGCGCCACGCTGCGCGACTTCGACCACGAGACCCAGGCTTACGGTCTGGCGACGCCGACCGGCATCAATTCCACCACCGGGCTCGCCGGCCTGACCCTGGGCGGCGGCTTCGGCTGGCTCAGCCGCACCCTCGGGCTGACGGTCGATAACCTGGTCGGCGCCGAGATCGTCACCGCCGACGGCCACCGCCGCCACATCGGCCCGGACCGCGAACCCGACCTGTTCTGGGCGATCCGCGGCGGCGGCGGCAATTTCGGCGTGGTCACCGAGTTCGAGTTCGCCCTGCATCCGGTCGGCCCGGAAGTCACCGCCGGCCTGGTCGTGTTCCCGTTCGCGGAGGCGCGCGAGGTGCTGCGCCGCTACCGCGACCTGGTGCACGGGGTGCCGGACGAAGTCTCGATCTGGGCGGTGCTGCGGCGCGCGCCGCCGCTGCCGTTCCTGCCACCCGAGGTGCACGGCGAACCGATCGTGGCGCTGGCGGCGTTTTCGCCGCTGGCGCCGGACGTCGCGCTGCCGCTGATCACGCCGCTGCGCGGCTTCGGCCAGGTGCTGGGTGAGCACGTCGGCGCCGTGCCGTACGAGGCCTGGCAGCAGGCCTTCGATCCGCTGCTGGCGCCGGGTGCGCGCAACTACTGGAAATCGCACAATTTCACGGCCCTGAGCGACGACGCCATCGACGCGGTGCTGCGCTACGCGGCCACGCTGCCGACGCCGCACTGCGAAATCTTCCTCGGCCTGATCGGCGGCCGCGCCAACGTGCCCCTGCCTGCCGACACCGCCTACCCGCACCGCGACGTGCTGTACGCGATGAACGTGCACGGGCGCTGGCTGGCGCCGGAAGACGATGCCGCCGTGGTCAACTGGGCGCGCGCATTCTTCGGGGCCGTGACGCCCTTTGCGGCGGGCAGTGTGTATATCAATTTCCTGACGCAGGATGAAGGCGCGCGTATCCGCGAGGCGTATGGCGGCAATTATGATCGGCTGGTGCAGGTCAAGCGGCAGTACGATCCGGATAACCTGTTCCGCTTCAACCATAATATCCGGCCGGATGGCTGAAGCGCTGCGCTGGAGGAGGGTGCTACACTGGCGTTGCCCCTAGCATCCCTACCTCTCGCATGCCTTCGACACCCACCGCCGACCTCCACCTGCGCAGCTACGGCCGGGTCCGCGAATCGGACCGCCACGACTTCGCCCAGCTAGTGCTGCCATTGAGCGGTACGCTGCTGCTCGAGATTGAGGACCGCCAGGGCCGGCTCGATCCGGTGCATGCCGCCTTCGTGGCGCCGGGCGCCTGGCATTCGCAGGCCAGCGCCGCGCCGAACCGGTCCATCATCCTCGACCTCGACCTGGCGAGCGTGACGCCCGAGGTGGCCGACCGCCTGATCGCGCAGCCGTTCCCGCAACTGGGCGCGGCGGCGCGCAAGCTGGTCGAGTTCATGGGCATCATGTCCTTGCAGCAGCCGGCCGCGCAGGGCCCGGGACCGGGACTGCTGCAGGGCTGGGTCGCGCTGCTGCTCGATACGCTTGCGCTGGACACGCCGCGCCCGCGATCCCGCCTGAGTGCGCTGATGGCGCGGATCGAGGCCGATCCGGGCCAGCCCTGGACCACTGATACCATGGCGGCCAGCGCCGGCCTCAGCGTCAGCCGCCTGCACGCGCTGTTCCGCGACGAGTTCGCCACCAGTCCGCATGCCTGGCTGCTGGCGCAGCGCCTTGCGCGTGCCCGCACCTGGCTGGCGCAGTCCGACCTGCCGATCGCCGAACTGGCGCTGCGGGCCGGCTTTTCCGAGCAGAGCGCGCTGACCCGCGCCATGCGCCAGGCCAGCGGCGAGACGCCGGCCGCTTACCGCCGCCAGGCACGGGCGCAGCGTGCCGCCCAGGCTGCCGCGCAAGAGAACTGGTCCAGCCAAGAAGAGAGCATGTCAAGAAGCCGCCGCAGCCGGGATGCATAATGCCGGCCTCGGAGGTGTTCTTATATGCAATCACGTAACCTGTTATTCGGCCTCGGCGCCGGCATCCTGGCCGGCGCCATGTGGGGCTTGGTCTTCCTGACGCCGGAAATGACGCGCGGCTTCCTGCCGATCCAGCTGTCGGCCGGCCGCTACCTGGCCTATGGCGTGCTTGCCGCGGCGATGGTGGCGCCGGCCTGGCGCCGGCTGGCCGCCACCCTCGGCTGGAAGGAGTGGCGCGCGCTGATCTGGCTGAGTTTTACTGGCAACATCCTGTATTACGTGTGTCTGGCGAACGGCGTGCGCGGCGGCGGCGTCGCCATGACCTCGCTGGTGATCGGGTTGCTGCCGGTGACGATTACGCTGGTCGGCAGCCGCGCGCACCATGCGGTGGCGCTGCGGCGCCTGCTGCCGTCGCTGGTCCTGAGTGCCGGCGGCCTGGTCTGCATCAGCTGGGAATCGCTGGCGCGGTCGCAGTCGGGTTCGCTGTTCGGCCTGCTGAGCGCGGCCGGCGCGCTGCTGTCGTGGACCGTGTATGCGGTCGGTAACAGCCGCTGGCTGGCCCGGCTCGACCACGTGTCCGCGCACGAGTGGAGCCTGCTGACCGGCGTCGTCACCGGCCTGCAGGCGCTGGTGCTGGCGGTGCCGGCGTTCTGGCTGGCGCCGGGCGATCATGCGCCTGCCGAGTGGCTGCGCTTCGGCGCCATCATGGCGGCGGTTGCGCTGCTGTGTTCAGTGGTCGGGAATGCGCTGTGGAACCGCGCCAGCCGCCTGCTGCCGCTCACCATGGTGGGGCAGATGATCGTGTTCGAGACCCTGTTCGCGCTGCTATACGGCTTCCTGTGGGAACAGCGCTGGCCGAGCGTGCTCGAGAGCGTGGCCATGGTGCTGCTGGTGGTCGGCGTGCTGACCTGCGCGACGGCGCACCGCAAGCCGGCCACGGCCGAAGCAGAAACTGAAGCCGAAGCCCACACCGCGGCCTAATGCGCTGACCCGGCCGGCGGCGGTCTCAGTTTCCACAACTGCGTCGGCAAGGCGAGCGGCGCGTCGCGCCGGAAAAAGGCCGAGTCCTGGATGCGCGAGGTGGTGACATAGAGTGCGCCGTCCGGTCCCTGGCTGAAGGTGTCCGGCCAGCGCAGGCGCGGGTCCTGGGCCACCACGCGCAGGCCGCCGTCGGGGCCCTGGTTCAGGTCGCGGGCCTTGACGGCGTTGTCTTCGATCGCGGTAATAAAGAGTGTGTTGGTCCCGCGGCCGATCCAGAAGCCGTCCGTGGGACCGACCCGGCCGTAGGGCTGCACTGCGTCCGCCACGTCCTGGCCGGCCAGGCCGCGCGTGACCAGTACGCTCGTGGCGATCCGGTACAGCCTGGTGCCGGTGAGCGGTTTCCAGTACAGGTAGCCGTCTTCCGACAAGGCGATGCTGTCGGCCGCGAACAGCACCGGGCGGCCGTCCGGGTAGCGCAGCGGGCGGCCGTCGGTGCGGACCACCACGCCCGGTTCCGGCTGGGTCGACGGATGGCCGTCGAGCACACGGCGCGCCGTGCCAGTAGCGAGTTCGACCACCACCAGCGCGCCGCGCTGCCCGGAATCGGTGAGGTAGGCGTAGCGGCCATCGGCCGAGAAGCGCACGTCGTTCAGGTAGGAGCCGGGAATCGCGACATCCTCGCCGAAGCGGATCACCTGCGCCACGCGGTCGCTGGCGAGGTCGACCCGCACCAGCTTCGGCCCGCCGCGCACGATGCCGTCGAGGCCGGGGGCGGCCGGGTCGACCACCCACAGGCTGCCGCGGCCGTCGGCGACCACGCTCTGCACGCAGACCCAGTGGCTGGCCGGGTCGAGGTCGTCGCGCTTCACATTGCGCCAGGCATTCCAGCCGGCGTCGGGGTAGGGCCGCAGCGAGCCGTCGCGCAGGACTTCCGCCACCGACAGCGGCGAATCTTCGGTCCAGCGCGGGAAATTCACGAAGATCCGGCCGCGCTCGCTGACCGAGACGCCGGTGACCTGGTGCGCAAAGCGCGCCACCCCCTGCAGGCCATTGCCGGCCGGGTAAGACCACTGCGCTTGCGCAAACGCGATGCCGCCGCCCCCGGCATGTGCGAGCACGAGTGCAAGTAGCGCCAATAGGTTTATGAAAGGGTTTCTGAAAGCCGGCCTCATCTGTGCCTCCGTCCTGGAAACAGCCCGTTGGAGCATCGATTCTGTCACGCGGCCGATCACAGGCGCGTAGGCGCCCGCTGATTCGTTGCGAGGAATAGGCCAGGGCAGGGTAAAAATGCCTTACCCGGTCACATCAGCCATTAATTCACGGCCGAACCCCATTCGCGTAAATACGCGGCGGTGGATCAAGTACAATGGCGCCGCCCGGTCACAACGGCTGAGCATGCCAGGTACTGCGTCAGCTGCGCCGTGATGCATACTCAACAAGTAAAATAGCTTTTTTTCATTGCGGTCCAGATCCCTTCCCATGCCAGATTCACTGACCTTCCTCGACGGCGGCGGCCAGACCGCAGAACTGATCCGCGCCTTTCCCTGGGCCGACACCGGCCTGGGGCCGATCGAGACGTGGCCGGATGCCTTGAAAACCATGGTGGCGATGATCCTGCATTCGCCGGTCCCGATCGCCACCCTGTGGCAGGACGAAGGCTACATGATCTACAACGATGCTTACTCGGTGGTCGCCGGCGGCCGCCATCCCCAGCTGCTGGGTTCGCGCGTGCGCGAAGGCTGGGAAGAGATCGCGGACTTCAACGACAATGTGATGAAGGTGGTGATGGGCGGCGGTATCCTCAGCTATACCGACCAGGAACTGACCCTCCATCGCAACGGCAAGCCGGAGCCGGCCTGGATGAACCTCGACTATTCGCCGGTGCGCGACGAGGCCGGCCGCATCCTCGGCGTGATCGCTTTCGTGGTCGAGACCACCGCCAAGGTGCGCGCCGAGCGTCACATCCAGGGCGAGCGCGCACGCCTGGGCGCGATGTTCGAACAGGCGCCCGGCTTCATGGCGCTGCTGAATGGTCCCGAGCACCGCTTCGACCTGGTCAATACCGCCTACCGGCAGCTGATCGGCGATCGCGCCTGGGCCGGCCGCACCGCGCGCGAGGTGTTGCCCGAGCTGGCGAACCAGGGCTATTTCGAGATGCTCGACCAGGTCTTCCAGACCGGCAACGTGGTGACCGGGCAGGCGACGCCGTTCCAGCTCGAGGCGGATGCCGGCACGCCGGGCGAGGTGCGTTACCTCGACTTCGTCTACCAGCCGCTGAAGGACGAGCAAGGCAAGGTATTCGGCATCTTCGTCGAAGGCACCGACGTCAGCGAACGGGTGCGCGCCGAGTCGGCGCTGCGCGAAAGCGAAGCCAAGTTCCGCGCCTTCGCGCAGGCGATGCCGCACCAGGTGTGGACCGCGCCGGCCGATGGCCAGCTCGACTGGTTCAACGAGCGCGTCTACGAGTACTCGGGCGCGCGCGCCGGCGCGCTCGACGGCGATGGCTGGGGCGCCATCATCCATCCCGACGACGTCGCCACGGTGACCCGGCGCTGGCACGAATCGCTGGCCAGCGGCGAGGGCTACGAAGTCGAATTCCGCATCCGTCGCCACGATGGCGCCTGGCGCTGGCACCTGGTGCGCGCCGTGCCGATGCGCGACCCGGACGGCAAGGTCGTCCGCTGGATCGGCAGCAATACCGACATCGAGGAACAGAAGTCGACCGCGCAGGCGCTGGTGTGCCTGAACGCCACGCTGGAAGAGCAGGTCTCGACCCGCACCGCGGAGCGCGACCGCATCTGGCGCCTGTCTAAGGACATCATGCTGGTGGCCGACTTCAACGGCATATTAAGCGCGGTGAACCCGGCCTTCACCTCGACCCTGGGCTGGCGCGAACAGGACGTGACCGGCACGTCGCTGCTCGACCTGGTGCATCCGGACGACGTCCAGTCGACTGTCCAGCAGGTCGGCTCGCTGAGCGGCGGCAGCCACGTCTACCGCTTCGAGAACCGCTACCGGCGCAAGGACGGCAGCTACTGCTCGCTGTCGTGGACCGCGGTGCCGGACGCGCACTACATCCACGCCATCGGGCGCGACATCACCGCCGACGTGCAGCAGGCCGAGGCCATGCGCAAGACCGAGGCCGCCCTGCAGCAGTCGCAAAAAATGGAAACCATCGGCAAGCTGACCGGCGGCGTCGCGCACGACTTCAACAACCTGCTGCAGGTCATTTCCGGCAACCTGCAGCTGCTGGCGCCGCAGGTGAAGGACGTGCCGGTGGCGCGCCGCCGCGTCGAGAACGCGCTGGCCAGCGTGCAGCGCGGCGCCAAGCTGGCCAGCTCGCTGCTGGCCTTCGCGCGCAAGCAGCCGCTGGAGCCGAAGGTGGTCAAGGTCAGCCGCCTGATCACCGGCATGGAAGACATGCTGCGCCGCAGCCTGGGCGAGGAAATCGAGATCGAGACCGTGATGTCGGGCGGCCTGTGGAGCGCGTCGATCGACGTCACGCAGGTCGAGAACGCGATCCTGAACCTGGCCATCAACGCACGCGATGCCATGGAGCACTGTGCGGATGGCACCCGCCGCCTGACCATCGAAGTCAACAACGCGCTGCTGGACAGCGCCTACTGCGCCACCCATCCGGACGTCGTGCCGGGCCAGTACGTGATGATCGCGGTCAGCGACACCGGCAGCGGCATGTCGCCGGAAGTACTGCAGCAGGCTTTCGAACCCTTCTTCTCGACCAAGGCCGAGGGCAAGGGCACCGGCCTGGGCCTGTCGATGGTGTATGGCCTGGTCAAGCAGTCCGGCGGCCACGTCAAGATCTACAGCGAACCGGGCGAGGGCACGACCATCAAGCTTTACCTGCCGCGCTCGCGCGAGGCGGAAGACGCCTACGTGGCGCTGGACGTGCAGCCGGTGGTCGGCGGCAGCGAGACCGTGCTGGTGGCCGAGGACGACGATGCGGTGCGCGCCACCGTGGTCGAGATGCTGACCGAGCTGGGTTACCGCGTGCTCAAGGCCAGCGACGCCAGCGCCGCGCTGACCGTGATCGACAGCGGCGTGCCGATCGACCTGCTGTTCACCGACGTCGTGATGCCGGGGCCGCTGCGCAGTCCGGAACTGGCGCGCAAGGCCAGGGAGCGCCTGCCGGACCTGGCGGTGCTGTTCACTTCCGGCTATACCGAGAATGCGATCGTGCACGGCGGCCGCCTCGACCACGGCGTGGAACTGATCGGCAAGCCGTACACGAAGGAGAGCCTGGCACGCAAGATCCGCCACGTGCTCGCCAACCAGAAGCAGAAGACGGCCGGCAAGCTGCCGCAGGCGGCGGTCGAGGTCCCGGCGCCCGCCGCAGCGCCGCTGGCGGCGGGCGCCCGGCTGCACATCCTGCTGGTCGAAGACGACGGCGACATCCGCGTGAACACGCGCGACATGGTCGAATTCCTAGGCCACCGCGTGATCGCCGTCGCCAGCGCCGAAGAGGCGATGGACAAGCTGTCGCTCGACATCGACCTGCTGCTGACCGACATGCAGCTGCCCGGCATCCAGGGCGACGACCTGGCCCAGCTGGCCCGGGCCCAGTTCCCCCATATCAAGGTGCTGCTGGCGAGCGGCTACGGCGGGGTGGCGGTGCCGGGCGTCGACACGCTGCCCAAGCCCTATACCCTGGAAAGCCTGCGGGCGGCGCTGGATGCGCTCGGCGCGCCGGCCTCGGTCTCCGCCATGTCCTGAGCGGTCAGGCCGGCGCGCGCGCCGGCGCCAGCGTGGCGAGCAGCCCCAGCAGGCGCGGCAAGTCCACCGGCTTGACCAGGTGCAGCGCAAAGCCGGCACGGCGCGAGGCTTCCAGGTCCTGGCGCTGGCCGTAGCCGCTGAGGGCGATCATGGTGGCCTGCGCCGCCAGCGGCAGCGCGCGCAGGTGGCGCACCAGCTGGTGGCCGTCCATGTCGGGCAGGCCGATGTCGAGCAGGCAGACGTCGACCGCCTCGGCCTGCACCCGGCGCAGGGCCGCCTGCGAGGTTTCCTCGACCATCACCGCATGCCTGCTCGACGCCAGCACGATGCCGAGCGATTCGCCGGCGTCGCGGTTGTCGTCGACGATCAGGATGCGCAGCGGCACGCGTGCCGGCGACACCGGGGTGGCGGCCGCCGCGGCGGGCGGCACTCCCGGGCTGTCCATCAGCAGCGGCAGCACCACGTCGAAGCGGCTGCCCCGGCCCGGTCCCGCGCTGCGGGCCTCGACCTGGCCGCCATGCAGGCCGACCATGCTGCGCACCAGCGCCAGGCCGAGCCCGAGTCCGCCCTGGGCACGGTCGGGCGTGCGCTTGGCCTGGGTGAACAGCTCGAACACCTCGGGCAGCAGGGCGGCGTCGATGCCGATCCCGTTGTCGATCACGCTCAGCCTGATTTCACCGGGCGCGAGCGCGGCGCAGACCTTGATCTCGCCGCCGTCCGGCGTGTACTTGGCCGCGTTGTTGAGCAGGTTGACGATCACCTGCACCAGCCGCTTGCGGTCGCCGAGCACGCTGACGTGGGCGTCGCCCAGGCGCGTGGCCAGCGTATGGCCCTTGCGTTCGATCAGCGGGCGCGCCTGTTCGATCGCGCTCTGCAGCGCGGCCGCCAGGTCGACCGGCTCGTGTTCCAGTTCCACCAGCCCGCGCGTGACGCGCGAGACGTCGAGCAGGTCGTCCACCAGTTCCACCATGTGCCTGACCTGGCGCGCGATGACGTCGCTGGCGTTGGCGATGCGCTTCGGATCGGCCCCGGGCAGCTTGAGGATCTGGGCGGCGGTGCTGATCGGCGCCAGCGGATTGCGCAGCTCGTGCGCCAGCATCGCCAGGAATTCGTCCTTGCGCGCATTGGCCGCTTTCAGTTCCTCGGCCGCCAGCTTCTGGTCGTGGATGTCGGTGATGGTGCCCATCCAGCGCAGGATCTTGCCGTCGTCGTCGCGCAGCGGAAGGCCCCGGTTCAGCGCCCAGCGGTACTCGCCGTCGTGGCGGCGGATGCGGTGTTCGGCATCGAACACGGCGCCGCTGCCGATGCTGCGCTGCCAGTTGGCCTGCAGCGCAGGCAGGTCGTCGGGATGGATCACGTCCAGCCACTGCATCCCGACCAGGTCCGCGCTGGACAGGCCGGTGAATTCGCACCAGCGGCCGTTCGAATAATCGTTGCGGCCATCCGGCAGGGTCGACCAGACCATTTGCGGCATGGCCTCGGTGATGGTACGGAAGCGCTGTTCGCTTTCACGCAGGGCGCGCTGGGTGCCGATCTGTTCGGTCATGTCCATGCTGACCGAGACCGCGCCGGCGATGGCACCGCTGCGGTCGCGGATCGGCTCGGCGCGGATCAGCAGGGTGCGCCGCTCGCCGGGCAGCCCGAAGGGCTCGATGTCGACGATGTCGGCGTCGACCCGTTGGCCGCGCAGCGCCCGCACCGTTGCCCAGTCGTCGGCGCCCAGCGGCTTGCCCTGGCGCCCGGTACCGTCCGCCCACCAGCCGCGCCATTCGCCATATTCCTGCCGGCTGCGCGACATCGGATGTTCGCCCCACAGCACCTGGTTCATGCGGTTGGTGGCGGACAGGCCGCCCTCTGCGTCGACGTAGGCGATGCCGACCGGGACTGAACTGAGCAGGGCGTCCAGCCGGCGCCGCTCGGCTTCGGCCAGGGCCGCGGCCGTGCGTGCCTGCAGTTCGCTGGCCTGCAGCGCGCGCTCGGCGTTGATGCGGTCGGTGATGTCGGTGAACAGCAGGGCGACGCGGCGCTCCCCCGGATGCTCGATGCGGCCGGCATATACGTTGAACCAGCGTCCCATCACCGGCGATTCCTCGACGAAGCGGCGCGCCACGCCGCTGCGCGCGATCTCGTCGTAGATGTCGATCCAGCGCTGCTCGATGTCCGGCACCAGCTGGCGTGCGGTCTTGCCCACGCTGTCGGCCAGGCCGGTCTGGGCCACGAAAGCCTTGTTGACCTCGACGAACAGGTAGTCGACCGCCTTGCCGCCGGCATCGCGGATGATGTCGATCATGCAGAAACCGTCGTCCATGGTCTCGATCAGCGCGTGGTTGGTCTGCTTCAGGCGCTCGCGCAGCAGGTGGTCTTCGGTGACGTCGTTGCAGATCACCAGCACGCCGCGGATCCCGGACTCGTCCTCGATCGGGCTGTAGCCGTAGGTCCACCAGACGTCCTGGCGCTCGCCGTGGCGGGTCAGCGGCACCAGCCGGTCTTCGTGCCAGGTCGGTTCGCCGCCGGCCATGACGCGCTCGATGTCCGGACCGATCAGGTCCCAGGCTTCTTCCCAGCACACCCTGCCGGGCTGGCCAAGGGCGGCCGGATGGCGTTCCGGGCCCATGGTCTGGCGGTAGCCGTCGTTGTAGAACTGGATCAGGTCTTCGCCCCACCAGATGAACATCGGGTGGTTGCTCGACAGGATCAGGCGGATCACGGTCTTCAGCGTGGACGGCCAGGTATCGGGCGCCCCCAGCGCCGTGGCCTGCCAGTCGTGAGTACGGATCAGGGCACCCATTTCGCCCCCGCCTGCAAGGAAATTGAAACTCGAGTTCAAGCTGGTCCGATCGGTTGTAGGGGCGCGTGGTGTGCGCCGTTTGTGTCTGCAAAAGTGGCAGACTGTAACATTGTTTCACGCTGGAGGTCTGGGCCCATTGTCGGCCCGGTGACAGCGCAATTTCCAAACAGTTAATGTTGCGGCGGTGCGCTCGCGCACAGTCGGCGCGGGGTGGAATGCCTAGAGTCGTCGCAACGGCCATCCCGGCCATAAGGAGACTGAACATGGATTCGATCAACCGCAACCAACCCGAAGAAAACCGCCGCGACCTCAGCGGCCTGGACGCCGCGAAACGCGTCAAGGACATGGCCGAAGATGCCGAGTCGTGCTTCTTCGTCACCGCCCATGCGACCGGCGAAAACAGCGGGCAGACATCGGGCGTGCGTCCGATGAGCATTCGCCAGGCCGATGATGCCGGCAACCTCTGGTTCCTGAGCGCCAGCGACAGCCACAAGAACCAGGAACTGGCGTCCAACCCGGCCGTGAAGCTGTACTTCCAGGTCGGCGCCCACGCCGGCTTCCTGGAACTCGAAGGCCGCGCCGAAGTGCTGACCGACCGCAGCAAGATCCACGAACTGTGGAACCCGCTGCTCAAGACCTGGTTCACCGAGGGCGAGGACGATCCGCGCGTGACCGTGATCCGCTTCACGCCGCAGTCGGGGTATTACTGGGACAACAAGCATGGCAACGTGGTCGCCGGCGCCAAGGTGGCGGTGGGGGCCTTGATCGGCAAGACGCTGGATGATTCCATCGAGGGGCGCTTGACGTTCTAATTGTCAGCCGCAAAGCCGTCGCCCCTGCGAAGGCAGGGGCCCAAGGTTGCACGCGCTACCGAAACGCTACGAACTTGGGCCCCTGCCTTCGCAGGGGCGACGTGCTGAGGCCGACGATCCGGCATCAGCCGCCGAACTTCAACTTCCACAACTGCGTAGGCAGCGCCGCCGGCGCATCCGGCTTGAAGAAGGCCGAATCCTGGATGTGCGAGGTGGTCACGTAGATCGTGCCGTCCGGTCCCTGGCTGAAGGTATCCGGCCAGCGCAGGCGCTCGTCCTGCACTACGGTGCGGATGGCGGCCGACGGTCCCTGTGCCAGGTTGCGCACCTTGATCGCATTGTCCTGTACCGAGGTCAGGTACATGTCGTCGGTGCCCTTGGCGATCAGCAGGCCGTCGTTGACGCCGTTCTTCCCGTACGGCTCCACCGACCCGGATACGTCCTCGCCGCGCAGGCCGGCGCCGAGCAGTGCCGCCGTCGGAATGCGGTACAGGTCGTCGCCCTTGATGGCCTGCCAGTACAGGTACTTGCCGTCGCCGGAGAGTTCGATGCCGTCGGCCGAAAATTCCACGCCGCGGCCGTCCGGACGGCGCAGCACCTTGCCGTCGACGCTGACGTCGAGGCCCTTCTTCACCTGCGTGGACGGATGGCCGTCGAGCAGGCGCACGCTCTTGCCGGCCGCGAGGTCGACCACCACCAGCGCGCCGACCACGCCCGAATCGGTAATGTAGGCATACTTGCCGTCGTTCGAGAAACGCACGTCGTTCAGGTAGGAACCCTGCGGCGCCACGTCTTCGTCAAAGGCGATGGTCTGCGCTACTTTATTCGTCGCGAGGTCGATCTGCACCAGCTTGGCGCCACCCGATACCAAGTGGGCCTGGGCCGGCGCCGCCGGGTCCAGCACCCACAGGCTGCCGCGGCCGTCGGCGACGATGCTCTGCACGCACACCCAGTGGTCTTCCGGCGTGATCTCGTCCTTCCTGGCGTTGCGCCAGGCATTCCATTGCGCATCCGGGTACGGTTTCACGGTGCCGTCGACCAGTTCGGCCACCGACACCGCGCTGTCCTCGGTCCAGCGCGGGAAATTGATGAAAATGCGGTTGTTCTCGGAGACCGAGATACCGGTCACCTGGTGCTCGAAAGCCTGGACCAGTTCGATCGTGCATGTACCTGCTGTCATTCTGTTTCCTTTCAGTTGGATGGTTAGGGGACGCGCTCACGCTGCGCGCCGCTTCACCTGGAGCTTGCTGTCGTCCGGGACTTCCTGGGCCAGGCGCCGCTGCAGCATGGCCAGCACCGCGGCTTCCTCGGGCTGCAGGTCATGCAGGTCTTCGACCAGTTTTTCCTCGGCCAGCGCGCGCAGGCCTTCCAGCATGGTGCCGTCCATGTAGGCGTCGAGCACGGCCGGGTGCACGTAGCACTTGCGGCACACCGACGGCGTGTTGCCGAGCTTTTCGGCCACCGATTCGATGGCGCGCACCACGTTCTTCTTGGCCTGGGCTTCGGAATCGACTTTCTCGAATTCCTGCAGCGCCAGCGCCGCCAGCACCGTGCCCGACCAGGTACGGAAATCCTTGGCCGTGTATTCCTCGCCGGTGATGTCGCGCAGGTAGTCGTTGACGTCGCTCGAGTCGACCGTGTGCGGCTCGCCGTCGTCGCCGACGTATTCGAACAGGTGCTGGCCGGGCAGGTCGCGGGTGCGCCGGATGATGCGCGCCAGGCGCTTGTCATGCACCTTGACGTCGTGATGGACGCCGCTCTTGCCGCGGAAGCGGAAGGCGACTTCGCTGCCGTCGATCTTGACGTGGCGGTTGCGCAAGGTCGTGAGGCCGTACGACTTGTTCTCGCGCGCGTATTCGTCGTTGCCGATGCGGATCATGGTCGCCTCGAGCAGGTAGACGATGGTCGCCAGCACCTTGTCACGCGGCAGGCCGGGCAGGCTCAGGCCGCGGTCGACTTCCTTGCGGATCTGCGGCAGCGCCTTGCCGAAGTTGATCATGCGCTCGTACTTGACCTCGTCGCGCACGGTGCGCCACTTGGGGTGGTAGCGGTATTGCTTGCGCCCGCGCGCGTCGCGCCCGGTGGCCTGCAGGTGGCCGTTGGCTTGCGGGCAGATCCAGACATCTTGCCAGGCCGGCGGGATCACCAGCGACTTGATGCGCTTGAGCGTGGCCTCGTCGTCGACCTTCTGGCCCTTGGCATCGACATAGTCGAAGCCATCCTTGGCCGGCGTGCGGCGGATGCCGGGGCGGTCGTCGTGGACGTAGCGCAGGCCGGCCGCCTTGGCGGCGGCGGGCGGGTCGGCGTTGGGGATCGCGTGGTTTTCCTGCTGTGCGTCATCTTTCATGGTCGGCCTTGTGGGGGCGTTGAGCTTGCCCGAAAGCCCAGTCTACGCGTGGCGGGTGGATGCGCACCGTTCGGAAACGAACATTGCTAGCGGTACCTTGCCTCCACAAGATCGATCTCGCGCAGCAGCTTGCGCGCGGTCTCGTCCGGGATCTCGCGGCGCCGGCCGAGGCGCAGGATGGTGTCGCGCTCTGCCCGCAGCGCAATCAGGCGGTACGCGCGCTCGGTATCGCGCGCCTGCTGCGGATCGTGGCCGGCGTCGCCTTCCTGGACCACGCGCAGCCGGTGGCGGTACAGCTTGGCGACGTGGCCGGCGGTGTTGACGTGCAGGTCGCCGTCTGGACCGCGGCTGCGCTCGCGCCCCTCGCGCTCGACCGCTTCTACCGCCGCCGCGATGGCCGCGTTGCGGGCCTTGTCCTCGTGCTGCTCGGCTTCGCCTTCGGTCGGCACTTCCAGTCCACGCAGCAGGCGCGGCAGCATGACGCTGGCGAGTATCAGCGACACCACGATCACCGCGCTCGCCAGCAGGATCGCCAGGTGCCGGCCCGGGAACGGGTCGCCGTTCGGCAGCGCCAGCGGCAGCGTCATCACGCCGGCCATGGTCAGCGCGCCGCGCACGCCGGCGAACGAGGTCGCCAGCACCAGGCGCAGGCGCGGCTTGTACACTTGCTGGCCCAGGCGGCGCTGGTTCAGGATGGTCAGGCGCAGCGATACCCAGACCCAGACGAAGCGCAGCAGCACCAGCCCCAGGCTCAGCGCCAGCGCATTCCCGGCCAGCCACCAGGGGTTGAACGGGTGGCCGCCGCCCGGCGGGTGCACGGCTTCGCGCAGGATGTCCGGCAATTGCTCGCCCAGCAGCACGAACATCACGCCGTTCAGCGCGAATTGCAGCGTGTCCCAGACCACGGTGCGGTGCACGCGCGTGGTCGGCGTGGCCGAGCCGCCCAGTTCGACGTAGCTCATGGTGATGCCGGCCGCCACCGCGGCCAGGATGCCGGACGCGCCGATGTGTTCGGCTACCAGGTAGGCGCCGAACGGCGTCAGCAGGTTGATCAGGATCGGCGCGCCCTCGTCGTCGCCGAAGCGGCGCGTCAGGAACTGGTGGACGCGCGAGATCGCGAACGTGACCGCCACGCCGGCCGCGATACCGCCGAACGCTACCCACAGGAAGGTCAGGCCGGCCTGCGCCATCGAGAAGGTGCCGGTCATGGCCGCGGCCACCGCGAAGCGGAAGCACACCAGGCCGCTGGCGTCGTTGAGCAGCGATTCGCCCTCGATGATGTGCATCAGGCGCGGCGGCACCGGGATGCGGCTGGTGATGGCCGACACCGCCACCGGATCGGTCGGGGCCACGATCGCCGCCAGCGCGAAGCAGACCGCGAGCGGCATTTCCGGGATCAGCCAGTGCATCAGGAAGCCGGCGCCGAGCACGGTGAACAGCACCAGCCCGAGTGCCAGTTCGATGATCGTGCCCTTGTCGCGGAACAGGCCGACCTTGGGGATGCGCCAGCCATCCAAGAACAGCAGCGGCGGCAGGAACAGCAGGAAGAAGATGTCCGGTTCCAGCGCCGTGCCGTGCTTGAGCACGCCCGAGATCACGGCGCCCAGCGCGATCTGGATCAGCGGCAGCGGCACGGCGAAGGGCAATATCCGTTCCAGGAAGCCGCTGGCAACCACGGCAAGCAGCATCGCCAGGACGATTTCAATCGAATCCATTCTTTTACATTCCGTTTACATGTCGAAGGACGATGATAAAGGAATGTAGCGGTAAGCGTGATCTGCTTGGCAATTTATCGGCGCACTCCCGCGCTTCACATGGGAGCCGTATTCGATGCCTTGGCCGTACTCCTGCTGTTGACCCGGCCGCATCGCCCTGACGACGCTAATCATCGTCAGCGACGTGCTCATCAACGCCTGTGTCGGGCTGACCTATGGTTTCGACCTGCCTTCGTTTGCCGCCCAATTCATCTTCATGGTCTTTGTGCTGGGCACGGTAAGGCGTGCGTGGGACGAGCGCAAACCGTTGCCGGCCCCACCCCGTCGCCGTCGGGTTTCAGATCAGCAGCTCCACCTGCAGCCGCAGCGCCGTACGGCGCGGCGTGCCGACGAAGCGCTGCTGCAGCAGTGCCGCATCCTGGTAGATCTGGCTTTCGCGCCCGGTCCGCCGCAGCACATCGGGCAGCGTCAAGCGCCACTGCGCGCCGGCGGCCGACCAGGCCGCATATGCTTCCAGCTCGCGCACCATGCCGGTGCTTGATGTCAGGCTCGGGGCCACGCGCGCTGTGTTGGTGCCGACCACGTGCAGGTTGAGGCCGGCCGCCAGCTTGTGCGCGCCGCCGCCGAAGCGCGCATCGGCGCCCAGGTTGAGCGTGAACGGCGCCTGCGCCGCCAGCCGGTTGTCCGGGCCGGGCAGGGCGTCCACGTGCGACCAGTTGCGGCCCAGGTTGGCGCGCAGCTCGATGGCCGGCCAGCGGGCCGACGGATTCAACGCCGGGGCCGCCAGCGGCAGGCGCAGGTCGGCTTCGATGCCGTGCACGCTCGCGCCACCATTGTTGGATGGGGCCGCGACCCAGCTTGGGCCATCCTGGTACAGCCGCTGCAGCACCACGTCGCGGATGCGGCGCGCATATACCGAAATGCTGGCCACGCCGTCGTGCGCGAAATAGGATTCCAGCGCCGCATCCAGGCCCCAGGCCAGTTCCGGGCGCAGGCCCGGGTTGCCTTCGAAGTCGGGGTTGGCCGGGCCGTTGTCGTTGTTGACGGTGTAGCGGCGCGGCACCAGCGCGCTCGGCTGCGGCGCTTTGTAAGTGCGCGCCAGCGCCAGGCGCAGCTGGTCGCGCGGGCGGCCCGGCAGTTTCCACACCAGTTGCCCGATCGGGCTGAACACGCCGGCATGTACCGCGCGCCCGTCGAAGCCGCGGCCTTCGGTGCGCGTGTCCAGGCCTTCCCAGCGCAAGCCGAGGTAGGCTTGCAGATCGGGACGAAGCTGCCACTCGTCCTGGGCGAACAGTGCCAGGCGCCGCACGTCGGCCGTGTAGTCCTGGTCGAGCGTGTAGTACGGGGTGGTGCCGGGCGCGCGGTCCTGCTGCAGGCGGGTCTCGGCGCGACGCGTCAGCGCGGCGTCCCAGCCGAACGCGATGTCGTGGCCTGCGCCCAGCGGCGTCACGTACTTGCCGCTGGTGGCGGCGCGCCGTTCGCCGGCGCTGGAGCTGACGGCGCGCTCGAACCAGGGTGTGCCGCCGGCGTCGATGCCGCGGAACAGGTAGTCGCCGGGACGCCGGCTGGCTTCCAGGCCGGCCTTCAGCGACAGGCGGCCGTCGCCGATGCGGCGCGACCAGGACAGGTCGGACTTGGCGAGCCAGGTGTCGTAGGCGGCGCGGCCGGTGGCGTCGGGTGAGGCGGTGGGCTGGCCCAGCAGCGTGGTTTCCAGCTGGCGGCTCATGGAGCGGCTGCGCGACAAATCGAACAGGCCGGTAAGCGCGAGTGTGTCGCCATTCGCGGCCTTGCGCTCCATGCGCGGCGCCAGGCTGAGTTTGGTGAGGCGGCTCTCGTCGCTTTCGTCGAAGTGGCGCAACGTGGTGCCGGCGCTGTTCTCCACGCGTTCGTCGATGGCCGGATCGTCGTGGCGGCGCGCCTGCGAGGCGGTGGCGGCCAGGGCATAGCTGGTGGCGTCGGTGCGCCCGGACCACTGCAGCGTGGCCGCCGGACTGGCGCGCCGCTGCGCCTGCCCGTCGGTCAGCTTGAGACTGCGTGCGCCGTTGCCGGCACCTGCGCGCGCCTTGCGCATGACGATGTTGATGGTGCCCGCGACCGCCTGCGCGCTGGTGTCGGCGCTGGCGCTGCGCAGGATCTCGATGCGTTCGACCAGGTCGGGCGACAGCGTGTCGATGGCGAAGCCGCCCGGGGCCGGATCGCCGTCGACCAGGATCTGGGTGTAGCCCGCGCCCAGGCCGCGCATGCGGATCTCGCCGCCGCTCACGCTCACGCCGGGCTGGCGCTTCAGCGCATCCGACAGCGTGGTGTCGCCATATTTCGCCAGCTCCTCGCGTCCGACCACGATGCGGCCCAGGCTGTCGTTGCGGCGCAGTGCCTGGCTGCCGGGGCCCTTGATCTCGACCTGCTGCAGCGGCGTTTCGGGCGCTTGCTGGGCCGTTGCGGCGCCGTGGAACATGAGGAGGGGCAGGGGCAGCAGCGGCAGGCGGCGGAGCATGGGGGGCGGGGCGGTCGATGAAGTGGCGGGAGCTCGAGTATATGCAGCTCCCGCGGCGGACCGCCAGTCATTTCGATGAGCCGTGCATGGCGTGCGTTAAAGCGAAAATAAGCGAAAACAAGCGCGGCAATGGCGGTCAAGGCTGGCCGGCCTGCGCCACCTTGCCCAGCGCATCGGCCATGCGCACCAGCTTCACGAACTCGGCGCGGTAGCCTTCCGGATCCGGGCCGCGCGCGGCATTCGCCATCGCGGCGATCTGTTCGTAGCTGGTGTCGGCCAGCGGCGCTTCGCCACGCAGGCGCTGGCCGAAGGCGGCGACGGCCACCGCGAAGCGCTGGTCGTCGGGTGCGGCCTCGAAGCGGGCTCGCGCCGCGCCGGCGCGCACCGGATGCTCGACCAGGCGGCTGCTCACTTCGCCCGGCAGCTTGTAGCGCAGCTTGACGAAGCACAGCTCGCCGCCGCCGCTGGCCGCGGGCTTGGCGGTCTTCTCCTTGCCGTAGCGCAGCGGGTCGACCAGGGCGCCGGCCGCGGCGCTCGGCGTGATCTCGTAGATCGCGGTGACGGTGTGGCCCGCGCCCATGTCGCCGGCGTCGACCTTGTCGTCCTTGAAATCCTGGCGTTGCAGCATGCGGGTTTCGTAGCCGATCAGGCGGTAGGCGGCCACCCGCTCCGGGTTGAATTCGACCTGCACCTTGACGTCGTTCGCGATCGGGAACATGGTCGAGCCGAGTTCTTCGCCGAGCGCCTTATTGGCTTCCATCAGGGTGTCGATGTAGGCCGCATTGCCGTTGCCCGACTGGGCCAGCCGCTGCATCAGGGCGTCGTTCAGGTTGCCTTCGCCGACGCCGAGGATCGACAGGTAGACGCCGCTCTTGCGTTTCCCGGCGATGAACTGTTCGAGCTGGCGCGGATCGGTGATGCCGACGTTGAAGTCGCCGTCGGTGGCCAGCACCACGCGGTTGACCGCGGCGCGGTCGAAGTTGCGCTCGGCCAGCGCATAGGCACGCTGCAGGCCTTCGCCGCCGGCGGTGCCGCCGCCCGCGTGCAGGCCGTCGATGGCGTCGAGGATCTTGCGGCGCTCGCTGCCGGGCGTCGGCTCCAGCGCCACCGCGGTGCCGTTGGCATAGGTGACGATGGCGACGCGGTCGTCGTCGCGCAGCCGTTCGGCAAACAGGTGGAACCCCTGCTTGAGCAGCGGCAGGCGGTCCTGGCCCATCATCGAGCCGGACACGTCGACCAGCAGCACCACGTTGGCGCGCGGGCGCTGCGCCTTCTGGATGTCATAACCGCGCACCGCGATGTGGACCAGCTGGTTGCCGGCCTTCCACGGACTCGGCATGACTTCGGTGGACACCGCGAACGGCGTGCGGCTGTTCTTCGGCGCGGCGTAGCGATAGGGGAAGTAGTTCACCATTTCCTCGACCCGCACCGCTTCCAGTGGCGGCATGCGGCCCGCGGACAGCAGGCGCCGCACGAAGGCGTACGAGGCGGTGTCGACGTCGGCGCTGAAGGTGGATACCGGCTGGTCCGCCACCAGGATCGCCTTGCCGGCTTCCTTGTCCGGGAACTTGTCGGTGGAGGGCGGCACGACCAGCCACGGCGCCGGCACGATGGCGCGCTTGCTGGTGGCGTAGCCCAGGACCCCGGACCGCGACATCATCGCAGGGGCGGGTGGAGGGGGCGCCGCCAGCGGCGCGCGGTAGGCGCCGACGTCGTCGCCGGCGACGGTTTCGCGGATGGTAGTCTGGCTGCTGCAGCCTGCAAGCAGCAGGGCGCAGGCGAGGGTGATCGAGGTACCGCTGAGAGTCTTCATGGTGTCCCTGTCGTGGTTATCGTGGCGCCTGTTGGCGTTCCGATAACTTGATACAAGGCGCGGCGTTTGGCAACTGTGCTTACATATTGTCATCAACCGGCGTGTCGGCGCGCACCACCGTCGCCAGGATCTCCGCCAGCCGCACGGTATCCACCGGCTTGACCAGGTAGTGGTCGAAGCCGGCCGCCAGCGCCGTCGCGCGGTCCTGCTGGCGGCCGTAGCCGGTCATCGCGATCAGCGTGCTGCCCGCGGCCTGCGGCAGCCGGCGCAGGCGGCGCGCCAGTTCGTTGCCGTCGAAGTCGGGCAGGCCGATGTCGAGCAGGCAGGCGTCCGGCCGCGTCAGGCGCGCCAGTTCCAGCGCATCGCCGGCGGTATAGGCAATGTCGACCTCGTGTCCGGCCGAGCGCAGGAACAGCTGCAGCGTGTGGACCGCGTCGACATGGTCGTCGCACAGCAGGATGCGCAGCGGCGCCGTGGTCACATCAGCGGCGGCGGCATCCGCATCCGCATCGGCCTGCGCCTGCGGCGCGGCCAGACCGTGCACCTGGCGCGGCAGGCGGACCGTGAAGGTCGAGCCCTGGCCCGGGCCGGGGCTGGCCGCCTGCACGCTGCCGCCATGCAGCTCGACCAGGCTCTTGACCAGCGCCAGGCCCAGTCCAAGGCCGCCCTGCGAGCGGTCGGGTGTGCGCTCGGCCTGGGTGAACAGGTCGAACACGTGGCCGACCAGGCCGGCGTCCATGCCGATGCCGTTGTCGGACACGCTCAACAGCCAGCTGCCCTGGCCGGCGTCGCCTTCGCCCTCGAGGCGCAAGCGGATGCTGCCGCCCTCGGGCGTGTACTTGCCGGCGTTGCCGAGCATGTTGGCGACCACCTGCACCAGGCGCTTGTGGTCGCCCATCGCAGGGGCCGGCGCGCGCGGCGGATCCGGCAGCTCGACCAGCAGGCGGTGGCGGCGCGCCGTCACCAGCGGCCGGATCTGCTCGATCGCATCCTCGATCACGCGCTTCAGGTCCAGCGGCTGGGCCGAGATCGAGACCAGCCCGCGCGTCACCCGCGATACGTCCAGCAGGTCGTCCACCAGGCCGGTCATGTGCTGGACCTGGCGCACGATGATCGAGCAGGTCTGGTGGATCTGGGCATTCTCCGAATGCAGCAGCCGCAGCAGGTTGGCGCCGGTGCTGATCGGCGCCAGCGGGTTGCGCAGTTCGTGCGCCAGCATCGCCAGGAACTCGTCCTTGCGCTGGTCGGCGCTGCGCAGTTCGCGCTCGGCCAGCGAGCGCGCCGCTTCCTTCTTCTGCAGCGCCGCCGCCATCCGGTCCAGCGCCTGCGCCAGGCTGCCGATCTCCTCGTTGCCGTAATCGATGCGCGAACGCGCCTCCAGGTCGCCGGCCGCGAGACGTTCGGCGGTGCCCATCAGCTTGTGCACGCGGCGCACGATCAGCACGTCGCCCACCAGCCAGGCCGCCAGCAGGGCCAGCAGGATGGTCGCGCCGAGGCCGAGCAGCGACATGATCTGGTCATGGCGCGCCGCACGCAGGATGCCTTCGGTCGGGATGCCGATGGTGACCGTATAGTCGGTCAGCGTGGGCGTACCGACGCGCGCAAAGCTGTGCAGACGCTCGATGCCGTCCCTGCCGTGCAGGGTAACGGCGCCCGCGCTCGCCGCCGGCGCCTGCATCGCTTCCAGCATCGCCTGCGGCACCGGTTTGCCGAACCAGGTCTCGGGTTCGGGGCGGCGCGAGATGATGGCGCCGCGCGCATCGAAGGTGGTCAGGATCGAGCCGGGCGGCAGGTCGATGTCGTTGATGAAGGTGTCCAGCGCCTCCAGGTCCATCGCCGCGAACACCACGGCCAGCACTTTGCCGGCGCGGTCGATGACGGGGTAGGTGAGGTTGATCGTGTGCTTCTTGATCACGCGTCCGAACACGTAGTCGCCGGCGATGAAGCGGCGTTCGTCCACGGCGCGCCGGAAGTGGCTGCGGTCGCCCAGGTTCACCGGATGCAGCAGCGGCACGGCGCTGCAGGTAACGTCGCCGTTCAGCTGGATCAGGCCGAAGTTGACGAACCCCTCGTTGCGGTCGAGGACGTCCGACAGCAGCGCAGTGCAGCGCGCGGTGTCGCCCATCAGGTCGGGCACGCTGGCAAGGTCGACCAGGATCTGGCGCGCACCCTGGATCGACTGGGCTTCGTTGGCGGCGGCCAGCGCGGTCAGGCGGCGCAGGTGTTCTTCGGACGCCTGGATCGTGTGCGCGCGCTCGCGCACCCCGGCCAGGACGGTCATGAGCGCCAGCGGCATCATCGCCAGTGCCACCAGCAGCATCAGCCGGCTGCGCAGGCTGTTCAGCCGGAAGCGGCCTGGCCCGCGGTTCAACCCAGAGTTCATCTTGCTTTTTGTCTATATGTATTGCTCCAACACGCGAGTGTACACCTTGCTGTCGAGCTTGTGCGGCTTATCCATCCCTTATGGATACCCTGCGTGGCCTGCGAGCGCCACTGGCTTGCCATTTCTGTTACGGTGGGCTTCAACGCAATGTGCTCAATGCAGGAGAAACCATGCAAAATCCGATCGTACGCACTTTTGTGCAACTGGCTTCCGCCGAACAGGCGCGCAACGAACTGCTGGCCGCCGGCCTGGCCGCCGATAACGTCGTGATCGACGTCCGTATCGACGAGACCGGCCCGGTGCAGGGCAATTTCACCGTCGGCGACAGCCCCGAGGTCAAGGGCAAGACCGCCTACACCCATACCTATGCGCCGACCGCCCAGGACGACGTGCGCGACTGCCAGATCACCGTGACGGCGGCGGACGCGGCGCAGGCGCAGCAGGCGGTGGTCATCCTCGACCGGCTGGGGGCACTGAATCCGGATCCGGCGGCGCGCGCGGCGCAGGCGTCGGGGTCGACGCTGCCGCATTAAGAGCGTTTGATTAGCTCGTCGTTCCCAGCATTGCCGGACCCGACTCCCCGCGAAAGCGGGGATCCATACTGACCCACAGAATCCGGTATGCCGGACCTAATGTAGTGCTTCAGAAATACTGACTTCGAGCGCTCAGCATGGGTTCCCGCTTTCGCGGGAACGACGTATCATGTTTGCGCGACAATAGCGCAACGCGGCGGCATTCTTAACTGTTGCCACGCTTTTCTGGAGACAACCATGAGTGCCATCCACCTCGAACCAGGCGACGCCCTGTTGATCATCGACCTGCAGTACGACTTCCTGCCCGGCGGCGCCCTCGGCGTCGCCAACGGCCACGAGGTCATCGCCCCGATCAACCACCTGATCGAACTGTTCCAGGCCCAGGGCCTGCCGATCGTCGCCTCGCGCGACTGGCACCCGCAGGACCACTGCTCGTTCGCGGCCCAGGGCGGGCCGTGGCCGCCGCACTGCCAGGCCGGTAGCCCGGGCGCCGAATTCGCCGCCGAACTGGCGCTGCCGGACGACGCCATCGTGGTGTCGAAAGCCGACACCGCCGCCGTGGACGCCTACTCGGCCTTCGGCGGCACCGACTTGTCCGCCCAGCTGCGCGCGCGCGAAGTGATACGCGTGACGGTCTGCGGCCTGGCCACCGACTACTGCGTGCTGAACACCGTGACCGACGCGCTGGATGAGGGCTTCGAGACGCTGATCGTGCCGGAAGCGATGCGCGCGGTCGACGTCAAGCCCGGCGACGGTACGCGCGCCATCGACCGCATGGTGGCGCGCGGCGCCGTGCCGGTACGGCTGGGCGAGATCGGGATGACCGCGCTGTCGGTGGCTTGAACCCGGCGCCGGTCTTAGGTCCGGCGCAGCAAAACCAGGTGCCCGGCCACCTCGTGGCCGTGTTCGCGGCGCAGTGCCGCCGCCCGGGTTTCCACCGCGACGAAGCCGTGTTGCGCGGCCAGCCGCTCGATATACGCCGTCGCATGCGTAAAGCGGTTCGACGGCGTGATCGCGTAGCCGCTGGTGGCGCTGGCGCCGTCGCCATCGTTGCCGCTCGGGGCTTCCACCGAAAACGCGAACCAGCCCCCGGCCTGCAGGGCTTGCGCCACGCCGGCGAACACCGACGCCAGATCGCCGATGTACACGAACACGTCGGCCGCCAGCACCAGGCCGTAGCGGCCGGCTTGCTCGTCGCCCGCCAGGAAGTCGCCGATGTCGGCGCAGGCGAGGGCATCGTACAGGTTTGACACGCGCGCCTTGTCCAGCATGCGCTGCGACAGGTCGACCCCGGTCAGGCACCGTGCCAGCGGGCGCAGGAAGGGTGCGCACAGACCGGTGCCGCAGCCGAGGTCGAGCACCTCGTCCTGCATGCCGGCCAGATGCGCGCGCAGCAGCGCGTCCAGCAGGGCCGGCGTGCGGTAGGCCAGCACCTCCACCAGGTGCTGGTCGAAATGGCCGGCGTACTGGTCGAACAATCCCTTTATATAGTCGGTCGGGGCGCTCGCGGGCAGGGCGCCTTCGCCCAGCGCCGCCAGCGCAAAGCCGACCTCGGTGGCGTCGGCGCCCAGCGCCAGCGCCGCGCGGTAGGCGGCGATGGCTTCCGGCTTGCGGCCGAGCGCGCGCAGCGTGTTGGCGCGGTAGTGCTGGGCCAGCGCATAGTCCGGGTCGAGCGCCAGCGCGCGTTCGTAACTGTCGAGTGCCGCGTCCAGGTTGCCGGACTTTTTCAGCGCACTGCCGCGCGCGCACCAGATGTCGGCGCGCGGCGTCTTCGCCAATGCCCGCTCGTAGGCGGCACAGGCTTCGTCGAAACGTTCCAGCGCCTGCAATGCATTGCCGAGCGCCAGCAGCGCATCCGGGTAGGCTGCGCGCAGCTGCAGCGCGTGTCCGGCGCTGGCGGCGGCATCGTCGAAGCGTCCGAGGTCGTTCAGCACGATGGCGCGGTGGCACCAGGTCTCGGCCGCGTCGTGGCGCAGGCCGAGCGCCTGTTCGTAGCTGGCCAGGGCCTCGTCCAGGCGGCCCAGCCGGCGCAGTGCGTTGCCGCGGTTGTCCCACGCCAGCGCATAGCGTGGATCGAGGTGCAGCGCCCGGTCGTAGCTGCCCAGCGCCGCCAGGGGCTGGCCCAGGTCCTGCAGCGCCGCGCCCAGGTTGCAGTGGGCGCGTGCCTGCGACGGATCGACCTGCAGCGCATCGCGGATCAGGTCGGCGGCGGCGGCGGCATCGCCGCGCTGGCGCGCGATCACGCCGAGCAGGTGCAGGGCGTCGAACTGGCGCGGCGCCTGCGCCAGCACCTGCCGGTACAGGCCGGCCGCCGCATCCAGCTTGCCCTGCTGGTGCGCCTGCAGGGCTTGTTGCAGCAGAGCGTGGGCCGGGGGCGACAGCATCAGCTCCAGCTGAGGTCGGTCTTGCTGAGCGGCAGTTCGCGCACGCGCTTGCCGGTGGCAGCGAAGATCGCGTTGCAGACGGCCGGCGCCAGTGGCGGGAACACCGGTTCGCCCAGACCGGTGACCGGGTAATCGGTCTTCAGGAAGTGCGATTCGATTTTCGCCGGCGTGTCCGGCATGCGCAGCAGCGGGTACTCGTGGAAATTGCTCTGCACGATACGGCCCTTGTCGATGTCGAGCGCCGGTCCCATCAAGGTCGACAGGCCGTCGATCACCGAACCCTCGACCTGGTTCTCGGCGCCGGACAGGTTGACGATCTGGGCGCCGATGTCGGTCACCACCACCACGCGGTCGACGGTCAGCTTGCCGTCCTTGGACACCGTGACTTCGGCCACTTCGGCCACATAGCCGCGGTGGCTGAAGTGGAAGGCGACGCCGGCGCCCTGGCCGCGCGCAAATTTGCGCTTGCCCCAGTCGGCCTTGTCGGCCACCGCTTTCAGCACGTTGCGCATGCGCGCCACGCTGTAGGGTTGGCCGCGTTCGCCGGTACCAGGGACGATATCCTTGTCGCCCAGCAGTTCGAGCCGGAATTCGACTGGATCGCGCCCGGCGGCATGCGCCAGCTCGTCGATGAAGCTGTGGAACACCCAGGCGAACACATTGCTGCCCGGCGCGCGCCACGGCCCCATCGGGATGCGGCATTCGATCGGGGTCTGCTCGAGCAGGCAGTTGGCGGCCCAGCGCCCCGGGAATTCGTCGCCCGACAGGTTGCCGCCGCTGCCCGGCTGCAGCACGCTGTTATTCGTGCCGTCGCTTTCCTTGCGCTCGATGCGGTTGGCGAAGGTGACGAAATGGTTGTGCCAGGCCACCAGCTTGCCGGCGTCGTCGACGCCGCCGCGCAGGAAGTGGAAGCCGCCCGCACGGAAATGGTCTTGCTGCAAATCGTCTTCGCGGGTCCAGGTCAGCTTGACCGGCGCCTTGACCTTTTGCGAGATGGCCGCCGCATCGACGATGAAGTCGGACGACAGCCGGCGCCCGAAGCCGCCGCCGCTGCGCGTGATGTGCAGCGTGATCTTTTCCTTCGGCATATCGAAGGTGCTTGCCGCCAGCGCCTGGCCCGACCCCGGGTTCTGGGTCGGCGCCCACAGTTCCAGGCTGCCGTCCTGCTTGAACCAGGCGGTGCAGTTCTGCGGTTCCATGCTCGCGTGCGAGATGAAGGGGTAGCTGTAGGCCGCCTCGACCGTATGGGCGGCGCCCGCCAGCGCGGCGTTGACGTCGCCATCCTTGCGCATGGTCGCCGCACCCGGCTGTTTCGACAATGCCTGGGCCTGGGCCGTGAAGCCGGCCCAGCTATGGTTGGCGCCTTCGCCTTCGTCCCATTTCACGTCCAGCTTCTTGCGCGCACGCAGGGCATTCCAGGTCGAGTTGGCGACGATCGCCACGCCCGGACGCAAGCCGTTCAAATTGGCCGTGCCTTCGACGATGAAGGCATCCTTGACGCCCGGCATGGCCTTGATGGCGTCGAGATTGGCGCTGACCGGGCGTCCGCCCAGTGTCGGGCATTTGACGTAGGTCGCGTACAACATGCCCGGCAGCTTGACGTCGATGCCGAACAGCGGCTTCCCGCTGACCACCAGGCCATTGTCGACGCCGCCGATGCGCGTGCCCAGCAGGCGATACGCGGACGGATCCTTCAGCTGGACGCTCTTGGCATCCGGCACCGGCAGCGTGGCCGCCACCTTGACCAGCGCGCCATAGCCGAGCTTGCGCCCGGACCCCTTGTGTTCGACGCTGCCCCGGGCAGTCGCGCATTCGGCGGCCGGCACGTTCCAGGCCTGGCTGGCGGCCTGCACCAGGATCGCGCGCGCGGTGGCGCCGAGGCGGTGGAAGTTGTCGTAGTTGGTCGGCGTCGAGGTCGAACCGCCGGCGCCTTGCGAACCGTAGGCCGGGTTCAGGTCGCCCTGGACGACGCGCACGTCTTTCCAATCGACGTCGAGCTCTTCGGCGATGATCATCGGCAGCGAGGTCTTGATGCCCTGGCCGATTTCCGGCTGCTTCGAGGTCAAGGTGACGCGGCCGTCCTGGCCGATGCGGATGAAGGCGTTGGGGGCGAACTCGGCGCCGTCGGCCGGGGCCGTGGCGCCGGCGGCCGCGATGACGCCGCCGCTATGCAGGCCCAGCAGCAGGGAAGCGCCGCCGGCGCTCGACTGGCGCAGGAAGTTGCGGCGCGCATTGGAAACGGGCGTGCTGTTCATTTCTTGCCCTTTCCAGGGTTGCCTGCACTGCCGGCCGCGGACGCGATCTCGGCCGCCCGGTGGATGCCGGCGCGGATGCGCACATAAGTCGCGCAGCGGCACAGGTTGCCGGCCATGGCGTCGTCGATCTGGGCGTCGCTCGGACGCGGGGTCTGCTTGAGCAGCGCGCAGGCGCTCATGATCTGGCCGGACTGGCAGTAGCCGCATTGCGGCACATCGAGTTCCTGCCAGGCCTGCTGCAGCGGGTGCATGGCGCGCGCATCCAGGCCTTCGATGGTGGTGATCTTGTGCTTGCCGACGCTGGCCACCGGCATCTGGCACGAACGGGCAGGCTGGCCGTCGATGTGGACGGTGCAGGCACCGCAGGCGCCGATGCCGCAGCCATATTTGGTGCCGACCAGGTTCAGGGTATCGCGCAAGGCCCACAGCAGCGGGGTGTCGGGCTCGACGTCGACGGACTGGACCTTGCCGTTGACGTTCAGGTTGTATTTACTCATGTCTCGGCTCTGTTCTCACTCTGATTAAGTTGCCAGATCATAACGACGTCATCGTAAACCAAAGCGGGCGGGTCGAAGCAATAAATTTGTTGCCGGGGGTTCGAGCGTCGTTTTACATTCACAGCGCATCAGCCCCCTTCGGCCGGCGGCGGCACGCACGGGGCGGACGCGGCTGCGGGAAGCGGCGTATAGTTGAACCGACATCGTTTTCGCGAAAGGACGGATGCCCCATGACCAGCCTACGGCATCTTGCATTCGCCGCTGCCTGCCTGGCCGCGCACGGCATCGCCGCGGCCAGCGTCACCGTCAACTACGTCCACGACGCCCAGTTCACCGACCTGCCGCGCACGCCCTGGCAGCGCCAGCAGGCGCTGGAAGACATCAGCGCCCATTTCCAGGCGCTCGGCAAGGACTTGCGGGCAGGGCAAGACCTGGTCATCGACGTACTCGACATCGACCTGGCCGGACGCGAGGAGCCGAACCGCTTTGCCCTGAGCGGCGTGCGTATCCTGAGCCACGGCGGCGACTGGCCGCGCATGCGCCTGCGCTATTCGCTGGTCGAGGACGGCAAGGTCTTGAAGAGCGGCGACGCCCAGCTCAGCGACAAGGCCTATGGCAACCGCGTGAATGCCTATCCGTCGGACGCGCGCTGGCCGCACGAAAAGCAGATGATCGACGACTGGTGGCGCGCGACGATCGTGCCGGACCAGAGCGCCGCCAAACAGCTTGCCACGGAGTGATGCCCCATGTCCTTGCCATTCGAACAGCTTGCATTCCTGGGTTTCGACGTCTTCGGTACCGTGGTCGATTGGCGCTCGGGCGTCGCCCGTGCTGCCGAGCCTTTTCTTGCACGCCACGGCATTGCGGTCGACCCCTTCGAATTCGCCAAGGAATGGCGCTCCCTGTACCAGCCGGCGATGGAAGCGGTGCGTTCGGGCGCGCGGCCCTGGGTACGGCTCGAGGTGCTCAACCGCGAAAACCTGGAACAGGTGCTGGGTCGGCATGACGTCGCCCTTTCCGGCATCCCGCAGGCCGAGCTGATCGCGCTGAACCGGGCCTGGGAACGGCTCGATCCCTGGCCCGATGCCGTGGAGGGATTGGTGCGCCTGAAGCGGCGTTTTGCCATCGGACCGGTGTCGAACGGCCATATTGCCGGCATGCTGCGACTGGCGCGTTTCGGCGGCTTGCCTTGGGACGTGATCCTGGGCGCGGAAATCGCCCGCAACTACAAGCCGCGCCCCGAGGTCTATCTGCGGTCGGCCGAGGCGGCCGGGGTGGCGCCCGGCCAGTTCGGCATGGTGGCGGCCCACAACACCGACCTGGCGGCCGCCCGCGCGCTCGGCCTGCACACGATGTTCGTGCGGCGCCGCTTCGAACACGGTCCCGGCCAGACCACCGATTTGCAGCCTGAACAGGACTGGGATATCGTCGCCGACGACCTGGTGGCGCTGGCCGACGCGCTCGGGTGCCCGTGACGGGCGCTGCGGCGCGGTAAAGCCGGTATCATCTTGGAGCGAATATGTTTTAAAGATGAAAGAGCTTATGGTAATTGTGACCCACAGCGGGAAATTCCATGCCGACGATGCATGGGCCGCCGCCACCCTGAACGTGTTGTATCCCGGCAGCGAGATCGTACGCACGCGCAATCCGGCCATCATCGACAAGGCCGATTTCGCGGTCGACGTCGGCGGCATCTGGGACCCCGCCAGCGGCCGTTTCGACCACCACCAGAAAGGTTTCGACGGCGCCCGCCAGAGCGGGGTAGTGTATGCCAGCGCCGGCCTGGTATGGCGCGAGCATGGCGCCCGCTGCGTTGCCATCCTGGCCGAGACCCATACCGGCCAGCGCCTGTCCGACGACGCCGCGCGCGAGATCGCCTATGCCATCGATGCCGACATCGTCCAGTACCTCGACATGTCGGACACCGGCGCCGCCCGTAACGCGCCCGGCAGCTATGGCCTGTCGGCGGTGATTTCCGGCTTCAATCCGAACTGGCTGGACGAGCAGCGCATCGGCTACGGCGAGCCGACCGAAGCCTACCGCCTCGGCCAGTTCCGGCGCGCGATGGCGCTGCTGACCGATATCATGGTCAACGCGGTCAAGTATCGCGTCGGCGCCACGCTGGCGGTGGAGCAGGTGCGCCACTCAGAGCTGCTCGAAGACGGCAGGGTGCTGTTCCTGAAGAACAGTGCGCTGCCCTGGACCAGCGTGGTGCGCAAGGAAATGCCTAAGGTCCTGTTCGTGATCAGCCACAACCTGGGCGAACAGCGCTACATGCTGCACACGGTGCCGGTCAGCCCGGAAACCTTCGAGGCCCGCGCCGACCTGCCCGCAGCCTGGGCCGGACTGCGCGACGCCGAGCTGGCCGCCGTGACCGGCGTGCCGGATGCGGGCTTCTGCCATAACGGGCGCTTCATCGCGGCGGTGAAGTCGTATGAAGGCGCGCGCGTGATGGCCCGGCAGGCGCTGGCCGCGGTGGACGCCGAACGCCAGCCTTAGAACCCGCCCGGATACGTTGCCGGCGGCTCTTCTGCATGCCAGCCGCCGCCCGGATCCAGCGGCTGCACCGCCGTGGTCCGGTCGATGTGGATCACCGCATCGAACTGGCGCGCCATCTGGGCCGAGAAATAATGGCTGTGGCGCTCGGTCCGCGGCAGGTAGATGACGCCGATGGCGCGCTCCAGCCGGCGCTGCATCAGCGCGTCGCGCGCCGGGCCTTCTTCGCGCAGCGGCAGCAGGAAGCGGTCGACGCCGACCTCGTGCAGCAATGCCTCGTAGCTGCCCGGCATGCCCGGACGCACGCGCTTGTGCTCGGCCGGCGCATCCCATTCCGAGGCCGCCGTCACGAAACCCTCGTAAGTGGAAAAGCCGATCAGGCGGGTGTCGCCGTCATAGGCCTTGCGCACCAGCTCGCCAACGTTCCATTCGCCGAGCTCGCCGACCTCGGTCGCACGCGCATCGCCGATGTGCGAATTGTGTTCCCACACCACGATCTTGGCTGGTTCGCCATCCTGCGACAGGTGCCGGGCCAGCGCGTCGAGCGTCTCGGCCATGTGGCTGTCGCGCAGGTTCCAGGACGACACACGGCCCCGGAACATGGTGCGGTAGTATTCTTCGGCATTCTTGACCAGGCGCGCGTTTTGCTGCGCATGGAAAAGCGCTTCGTCGGCGCCGTCCTTCTGCATGGACTCGGCCGAGCGCTGCTGCAGCTGCTGCAGTTGTTCGATCACGCCTTGTTCGCAGGACTCCGACAGGCTCAGGCTGGCGGTGTAGCCGTAATGCTGGCTGTCTTCCTGGTAGTGGTCGAAGCAGGCGTAGCGTTCGCGCGCCACCTTGGCGGCTTGCGGGTCGACCTTGTCCAGGTAGGCCAGCACTTCACCGATCGAGGTGAACATGCTGTACAGGTCAAGGCCATAGAAGCCGACCTTGTGGCTGGCCGCCTTCTGGTTATGCGCGCGCAGCCACTCGACGAAGCTTTGCACGTCGGTGTTGCGCCACATCCAGTTCGGGAAGCGCTGGAAGCCCGCCAGCGCCGCGTCGGCACTGCCGTCCCCGCCCTGGCCGCGCACGTAGCGGTTGACTCGGTAGGCATCCGGCCAGTCGGCCTCGACGGCCACTGCGTGAAACCCCTTGTCTTCGATCAGGCGCCGGGTGATGCGGGCGCGCTCTTCGTAGAACTCGTGGGTGCCGTGGGTGGCCTCGCCCAGCAGCACGAAGCGTGCATCGCCGACCAGGTCGAGCAGGGCGTCGTAGTCGCGCGCGCCGCCATCGAGCCTGATGGCGGCGGCGCGCAGGGCAGTGAGCGTATCCTGGTCGGCCATGATCAATGCAGGAAACGGCTGGAAGAACGCGCACGGCCGGCGTCGTCCGGTGCCCGCGACGGGGCGGCGCCGCGTTCGATGAAGGCTTTCATGCGCGCCAGGTCGTCGTCCATCTGCGCCTTCGGATCGGCGCCGAGCAGGGTCGCCAGGCCGTGGCCGATGACGCCGGCCGGCGGCGTGTACGACATGCGCACTGTCACGTGGGTGCCGCCGCGGTGCGGCTCGAACTGGATCGAACCGCTTTGCGGGATCTCGGCGCCCGGCTCGCTGCGCCAGGCCAGGCGCTGCGGGCGGCTCTGTTCGGTGAGCACGGAATTCCACGCGAACTCGCTGCCGCCCGGCCCCTTGACCACCCAGTGCGAGCGGCGCCGGCCCAGGTCTTTCACCTCGACCACGTGCGACATGAAGCGCGGGAAGTTCTCGTAATTGTTCCAGAGGTCGTACACCTCTTCCGGCGCAGCGTCGATATGGATTGATTTCTCGAAATCGATTGTCTGGCTGAGACCGCCGCTCAGTTTGCCGCCCAGTGTGCCACCCAGGCGGTCGCCCAGCTGGCGCGTCGAGAGCAGGCTGCGCAGCGGCTGCCCGGTCACGCCGCGTGCCAGCAGGGCGGCGCCGGCCAGGCCCAGCACCAGGCCCAGCGGCGAGCGGCGTGCCAGTCCATACAGGCCGAGCAGGCCGCCGCCGAGCACGGCCGGGTTGCGTGCGGTCGCGCGCCAGTCGGTTGTGCGGAGAGCGCTGCGGGCGTCGTCGATGCCGCTGCTGACGGTACTCCTGGCGAGATCGGCGGCGCGGTTGGCGCGGCCGGTCACCCTGGACGCGAGGTCGCCAGTCGTATCGCCGCCGCGGCTCACGGCGCTGCCGGCCCTGGAGACCACGTCACTGGCGGCATCGCCGGCGCGGCTGGCCACGCCTTTTGCCTTCGAAATCGTATCGTCGAGCACTTCGCCGGCAGCATGGCCAAGGCGCGACAGCGAGGATTTGATCGTGCCCGCCGCGCCGTCCGGCTTCGCTGCAGCGGCCAGGTCGGCGGCGCGGTCGCCGGCCGCATCGGCCATCGTGTCCGTCGCCGCGCCGATGCGCGCGCCGGCGCCGCGCCAGACGTTGCCGAGGGCGCTCGAGGTGCGGCTGCCGGCATGGCGCACGGCCGCCACCGAGTGCGCGCGCCGTGCGCCGCCGCGGTCCGGGTCGAGTATGTACATCAACAGGGCGCCCGCGGCCGCGCCGCCGAGCAGCTTGGCAAGGTCGAGACCCAGTTCGTTATCCGTCATCTGTGTTTTCATCGTTCTGTCCTCTTGTTGGTGGATGGGGCGCCCCCCGCGGCTGCCGGGCGGCCGTCAACAGCGCCTGTACTTGTTCATCGCTGGTCTGCTCGAATGCGTCGTACCACTGTCCGACCGAGCGGAACAGCGGCGGCGCCGACAGGCAGACCAGCTCGTCGACCTGGGGCGCCAGCTTGTGCACCGCCGCGGGCGGCGCGACCGGCACCGCCAGCACCAGCCTGCGCGGCTGCATGCGGCGCAGCACCTGGATCGCCGCTCCCACCGTCGAACCGGTCGCGATACCGTCGTCGACCAGGATCGCGGTCGTGCCGCGCAGGTCGGACGCCGTGCGCGTACTGTCCGCGGCATCCTCCCCGATGCCGCGATAAGCCCGTTCGCGGCGCTCGAGCTCGGCCAGTTCGCGCGCCGTGACCGCTTCGACATCCTGTGCCGTCACACCCATCAGCCCGGGCACGCCCGGCTGCAGCACGCGCACGCTGCCACTGCCGATCGCACCCATGGCGAACTCTTCGTGGTGCGGCATGCCCAGCTTGCGCACGACCAGCACGTCGAGCCTGATACCGAGCCGCTGCGCGATCGCGAAGCCGACTGGAACGCCGCCGCGCGGCAGGGCCAGCACGATCGCGTCCGGCGCGTGCGCGTAGCGGCGCAACTGCCGTGCCAGCAACGCGCCCGCGTGCGCGCGGTCCTTGAAGCGATGGATGTCCGCCATGCAGCAGCCGCTCCTGATTGCGTTCGATTGCCAATCGAGAGCGGCCAGCGTACACCACCTGCTCACGCTGGCGTCGTACGTTTCTGCAGGGATACCCGGCCACACTGCAAGCGCATGGCTTCATTTATAAGACGACTGGCGGGGCGGTTCAAGCGTGCGCACGCGCCGCGGCGGGCCTGCCGGAAGCAGGGTTGACGCAGGCCAGAATGCGAGCCGGAGCGGGGAATTCGCACCGCTGGTCGCGCTCTGAGGAGGAAAGCGGGAAAGTCGGCCGGCCAGGCAGGCGCGCCGCACGGGACGTGCGGGCGCTAGCAGCAGTCAGCCTTCAGCCCTCAGCCGAGCTGGCGGTGGTGGAAGCGCAGGTGGTCTTCGACGAAGGTCTGGATGAAGTAGTAGCCGTGGTCGTAGCCGGCATGGCGGCGCAGGTCGAGCGGCTGGCCTGCCTTGTTGCAGGCCTCTTCGAAGGCCTCCGGATAAAGCTGTTCGGCCAGGAATTTATCGGCCAGGCCCTGGTCGACCAGGATGCCTTTGGGGAAAGGCGCCGCCCTGCTGTTTGCCATCAGCTCGGTGGCGTCGTAGGCGCGCCAGGCGGCCTGGTCGGCGCCAAGGTAGCCGCCGAAGGCTTTCTGGCCCCACGGGCAGCGCACCGGGGCGGCGATCGGCGCGAAGGCCGAGACCGAATGGAACAGCGCAGGGTTGCGCAGCGCCAGCATCAGGGCGCCATGGCCGCCCATCGAGTGGCCGAAAATGCCGACGCGTGCCGGATCTGCGGGCAAGCGGGCCAGCACCAGTTCGCGCAGTTCCAGGATGTCGCTGTACATGCGGTAGTGGCGCGACCAGGGTTCCTCGGTGGCGTCGACGTAGAATCCGGCGCCCACGCCGAAGTCCCAGCTGTCGGCTTCGCCGGGGACGCCGGCGCCGCGCGGACTGGTATCCGGCGTCACCAGGATCACGCCCAGTTCGGCGGCCACGCGTTGGGCACCGGCCTTGATCATGAAGGTTTCTTCGGTACAGGTCAGGCCGGCCAGGTAGAACAGCACCGGCAGCTTGCCGGCATCCGTGTCGGCGGTGGTGTCGACGGCTCCGGGCGGCAGGTAGACCGAAAACCGCATCGGCAGGCCGATCGCCGCGGAGTCGTATTTATAGAAGCGCTGCACGCCGCCGAAGCAGGCGTGTTCACTGAGGAGTTCGGGCATGACGGAATCCATCGGAGCTCGCAGGGACAAGTTAACGATAGCGCAAGTATGCCCGATCCGCGCCGATGGCGTCGACTCAGCGCCAGGCGCGGGATCAGCCGCCGCCGATGCCGCGCATCACGCGGCCGGTGCCTTCGCACTCGGGGCAGGTCTTGCCGTTGTCCAGCTTGCCGCTGCCGCCGCAGCTTTCGCACAAGTCTTCAGCGGCGCCCGGCGTGCCCGGTTCGGCTTCGTCGCCAGGTTTCAGATCGGGATCGGGAATCATGCTCATGGGCGGCCTCGCTGCTGTGTGGTTGAAAGTGGATATTGCTTCGATGACGCAACCATTCTAGGCTCACCCATCCAACGATGGCGCACGCCCGGCATTGCGTCGCGCTTCATGCAGGGGGCATACGTTGTCATGGAGATTTCACGCTGCCATGCGAAATTAGCTTGACTTTGGCAAGTGCTGGCAAATACTCCCTAGGGCTTAACCCATAACCATCTTCACCCTCATCAAAACCAGGAGTTGCGATGCCTCAAGATAACCGCGACCATAGCTGCAGCGACTTTGTCGTGCCTTACCAGCGGCGCGATGCGCGCCAAAAAGACATTGTCGACCTCGGCATCGCGCTCCAGCAGCGCAGCAATACGATGTCAGCGCTCGAGTACCTGCGGTCCCAGGATGTCGGCAACGACGTCATCGAACGTGTGCTCACCGAGCCGGGGCGCAGGCGTTCGTGGAGTGTATGATCGGCGGGCGGGTCTTATGCGGGAGGCATGGGCGGCATGCAGGGTGTGGCATGTTTGCACGCCGCACGGCGTTGGATTTCCTGTCCCCACCCTTCGACGACAGCCTCGATTTTGCGTAGCTCACAAGTTGCCCGCGCAACGGGCAACTTGTTGAAAGCCGCATGTGCACTTGATTGCAGCTTGTCAAGGGGGTATTTTTCCACAAGCTTATTCACAGATTTTGTGGATATCTGACATATATCAATGTCTTCCTTGAGCTAGCGCAAAGCAGGCGTAAAAGCCGGTGCTAGTTAGTCGTATTGATGTGCTTTTGCTACATGCGCAGCACGGCCCGGCGCAACTGCCTCTTGCGCTCGACTACTGGATAAATGTACAGTTGAGCATCTGATCCAGTCCGCCATGACCGCCGCCCACGCTACCGCCGCCTTCGCCTCCGTATCCGCATCCGCCAAGGCCGACGCGGCTCCTGCCGTGCCCGATCCCGCCGTGCCCGATCCTTTCAGCAGCCTCAACCCGGCGCAACGCGAGGCGGTGGAGCACGGCATCGGTCAGGCGTTGCCCCAGCCCTTGCTGGTGGTGGCCGGTGCCGGCTCGGGCAAGACCAACACGCTGGCGCACCGGGTGGCGCGCCTGATCCAGTCCGGGGCGGATCCGCAGCGCATCCTGCTGCTGACATTTTCACGCCGTGCCGCCAACGAAATGGGCCAGCGCGCCGCCGCGGTCCTGCAGCGCCTCTTCGGCAGCGCGGGCGCGCCGGGCCTGATGGCCAAGCTGCCGTGGGCCGGCACCTTCCACGGCATCGGCGCGCGCCTGCTGCGCGAATACGCCGGCAACATCGGCCTCGAACCCTCGTTCACGATCAACGACCGCGGCGATTCAGAAGACCTGATGGGCATGGTGCGCCAGGAAATCGGCCTCGGCCAGAACAGCGGGCAGGGCAGCCAGAAACGCTTTCCGCTGAAAGGGACCTGCCTGGCCATCTATTCGCGCGTGGTCAACAGCCGCGAACCGCTGGATGCCGTGCTGCAGTCGACCTTTCCCTGGTGCGCCGAATGGGAAGCGCAACTGAAACGCCTGTTCGGTGCCTATGTCGACGCCAAGCATGCGCAGAACGTGCTCGACTACGACGACCTGCTGCTGTTCTGGGCCGAGATGGCCGCCGATCCCGAGCTGGGCCCGGCAATCGGGGCCCAGTTCGATCACGTGCTGGTCGACGAATACCAGGACACCAATCGCCTGCAGGCGGCGATCCTGCACGGCATGAAGCCGGACGGGGCCGGCGTGATGGTGGTCGGCGACGATGCCCAGGCCATCTATTCCTTCCGTGGCGCGACGGTGCGCAACATCATGGAGTTCCCGCAGCAGTTCTCGCAGCCGGCGCGCATCGTCACGCTGGACCGCAACTACCGTTCGACGCAGCCGATCCTGGATGCCTCGAACGCCGTGATCGCCGCGGCCGTCGAGCGCCATGCCAAGACGCTGTGGACCGATAAAACAGGTAGCGGCAAGCCGCAACTGGTGCTGATTCCCGACGAAGCCGAGCAGGCGCGCTGGGTCTGCAACCGCGTACTGGAACAGCGCGAAGCCGGCATCAAGCTGAGCCAGCAGGCGGTGCTGTTCCGCGCCGCCAGCCACAGCGCGGCCCTGGAGCTCGAGCTGGTGCGGCGGAATATCCCCTTCGTCAAATTCGGCGGCCTGAAGTTCCTGGAGGCGGCCCACATCAAGGACGTGCTGGCCGTACTGCGCCTGGTCCAGAATCCGAGCGGGCGCCTGGCCGGGTTCCGCGTGGTCCAGCTGATCCCGGGCATTGGCCCGGCGACGGCGGCACGCTGCATGGATGCGGTAGCAGAAGCAGCCGAGCCGGCCGCGGCACTGGCGGGCTTCGCCGTGCCGGCGCGGGCGCGCGACGACTGGGATGCCTTCGTGGCGCTGTTCGCCGCGCTGCGCACGCCCGGCCTGCGCTGGCCGATGGAGATCGAGCTGGTCAAGAACTGGTACCAGCCCCACCTCGAGCGCCTGTACGACGATGCAGCGGTGCGCGCCGCCGACCTCGAGCAACTGGTGGCATTGGCCGGCGGCTATGGGTCGCGCGAATCGTTCCTGACCGAGCTGACCCTCGATCCACCCGAGGCGACGAGCGACCGGGCCGGCACGCCGCTGCTGGACGAGGATTACCTGATCCTGTCGACGATCCATTCGTCCAAGGGCCAGGAATGGAAATCGGTAACGCTGCTGAACGTGGTCGACGGCTGTATCCCGTCCGACATGGCCACCGGCTCGCTCGAGGATATCGAGGAAGAGCGGCGCCTGCTGTACGTGGCAATGACACGCGCCAAGGAAAACCTGCAGCTGGTGGTGCCGAACCGCTTCTTCATCAAGCAGCAGGCCCAGCTCGGCGACCGCCACGTCTACGCCCAGCGCACGCGCTTCATCAGCCCGGCCATGCTGAAGCATTTCGAGGAAGCGGTCTGGAACAATGCCGAGACGCTGCACAGCCGCAAACCGGTGCCGGATTCGGTGCGGATGCTGGTACGCGACCGTGCGCGCAATGCATGGAAGTAAGCGGTCTTCAATCCTGGTGGAAATAAATGTGCTCTACAAGCTTGGCGTGTCACCTATGGCTTGGAAGTTATCCCCCAGCGCATGATTTTGTAGGAATTTACCCCATTAATACATCCTGCTGAAAACATACGCAGTCGTAAGTCATTGATTCCAAAGGATTCGTTTTTTGCCTCTTGAACGGGCATTTTGTTGAAACCCGCATCAATACTGCGCTTCCGGCTTGTCAAGAGGTGCTTGTCCACACAGTTATCCACATTTCTTGTGGATATTAGAATAAAGGCCGTGGAATCAAGAGTTTAGGCAAGGGTCCTCAAAAACGCATTAATATTTTCGTAACGTTAATTATTGCCCAAGATTAAGGCAGTCGATGCCGGGCGCATAAATCATTCATGAAAGAAAATTTCCTCTCATTGCACTTCATGGAATAAAATTTTATTAAGGAAATATTCATTTAGATAGCAAGGGCAGCGCGCAGGCGCTGCAGTGCGTCGAGTGCGCCTGCCGCAATACCCACCCCGCTGCCGGCTGCTACCGCCGGTGCGCGCGGATTGATGCGGATCAGTGGCGCATGCTGCGTCTCGCACAAGCGGCGCACCGAGGGAATGTCGGTGCCGGCACCCAGTTCGATCACCACCGGCCGCTGCAGCCGCGCGCGCCATGCCGTGAAACGCGCGTACTGCGCTTCGCTGCGCGCCTCCAGCCAGCGGCTGTCGTTGAACATCAATATATTGGGCCTGGCCAGCGCGCCGCAGCGCGGGCAGGCTGGCAGCGGCAGCGCCATCGTACAGGTCGACGGGTCGACCTGGGGCGTCACCGGGTCTGCCGTCCAGACGGTGCCGCTGCACGGCCGCGTGCATTGCAGGTGGTGGATCGAGCCATGGTATTCGACGATACGGCCGGGGTCGAAGCCGGCGCGCTGGAACTGGCCATCGACGTTGCTGGTAAACACGAAGGCGCCGTGCGGCAAGGATGCGCCCAGCGCCCGCAGGATTGCGAAGCCCTCGTGTGGCACGGTCGCCCGGTACAGCGCCAGCCGGTGCCCGTAGAAGCCCCATGCCAGCGCCGGATCGGCCTCGAAGCTGTGCGGGTTGGCGATCTCGACGAAGCGAATGCCGCGTGCAGCCAGCGGCGGATAGGCGCGCCAGAAACCATGGTCGCCGCGGAAGTCGGGCAGCCCGGAATCGACCCCGATGCCGGCGCCGGCACCGATCAGCAGGGCATCGGCATCGCGCACGAGGCTGGCCGCGCGGGCGACCGCAGCGTCGAGCCCGGCATCGTCGGTGCCGGCATGGGGGCGGGGATCAGGAGGCATGCGGGTTCGCTTTATCATTGGCGCGTTCCTGCGCATCGATGCGCCGTTTCAACGTCTCCAGCGCCTCCAGGAAACGCTCGGCGGCCACGGCCGGCTTCCACGGTTCCCACGGCCGGCAATCGTAGACTGCGGCCAGCGGATCGTCCTGCAGCACCGCGGCGCGGATGCGCAGTGTGTCGCGCACTTCTTTGGCCGACCAGCCGGCCACGTGGACGGCTTCGCTGGCGGCGGCCAGGCGGTCGGCGCGCTTGTGGCGCTCGTGTTCGGCCGGGGTCCATGCCGGCAAGCCGTAGCGCAGGAACACCGCCTGTTCCAGGCGTCGCGTCAGGGCGCGGAAACCGTCGCCGAGGAAAGGTTTCAGCGGCGATACGGCGTCGAAGCCGAGCAAGCCTTCCTCGGCGTCGTGCAACAGTTCGCGCAGTTCGATGACCGGCGCCAGCGGCGCGCCGGCAGGTGCGGCGGCGCGGCGCAGCAGCATCACGCTGAGCGAGTGCTGGGCCACCGACAGCGGCAAGGGCCAGGCAGTGTGGCCGCCCCAGCGGTAGGTGCGGGCCAGGCCGAGCGCCAGGTCGGCATCGTCCCAGTCGAAAGGCGTCGGATTCAGCAGGTCAAGCCGCTTGCCGGAGGGCATGCGGACCCAGGCGCGCATCTCGGGCGCCATCTCAGTGTGCGATGTTGGGAAAGCTCATGCGCCGATTTTACACACGCCGCGGCGCGTTCCCCGCGAGATTGATATTGCCGAACACCGCCCTTGCGCGCGCCACTAGACTAAGCAAAATGACGTGCAAAGGAACCGACATGGGCGAGCATCCGAAACGCATCGATTGCGACGTACTGGTGGTGGGAGGCGGCATCAACGGCGCCGGGATCGCGCGCGACGCCGCCGGGCGCGGCCTGCGCGTGCTGCTGTGCGAAAAGGACGACCTGGCCCAGCACACCTCGTCCGCATCGAGCAAGCTGATCCATGGCGGCCTGCGCTACCTCGAGCAATACGAATTCGGGCTGGTGCGCAAGGCACTGGCTGAACGCGAAGTCCTGCTCAAGAGCGCGCCCCACATCATGCGTCCGCTGCGCTTCGTGATGCCGCAGCGCAGCGGTGGCGCTGCGCCGCGTGAGGCGCGCCTGGGCAACATGCAGGGCGAGCGCCCGGCCTGGATGATCCGCGCCGGCCTGTTCCTGTACGACCACCTGGCGCGGCGCGACTTCCTGCCGGCATCGAGCAGCATCGACCTGCGCAGTGATCCGGCCGGGGCCGCGCTGCAGCGCCGCTTCGCGCGTGCCTTCGTGTATTCCGACGCCTGGGTCGACGATGCGCGCCTGGTGGTGCTGGCCGCCGTCGATGCGCGCGAGCGCGGCGCCACCATCCTCACGCGCACGCGCTGCACGGCGCTGCGGCGCGAGGCCGCGCGCTGGACGGCGACGCTGGCCGGGCCCAAGGGCGAACTGGCGGTGCAGGCGCGCTGCGTGGTGAATGCGGCGGGGCCGTGGGCGGCGCGCTTCCTGCAGGAGGCGGTCGGCGGGCGCCTGGCCGCGGTGCGTCCGTTGCGCCTGGTGAAGGGCAGCCACATCGTGGTGCCGCGCCTGTTCGAGCACGAGCAAGCCTACCTGCTGCAGCAGCCGGATGGCCGCATCGTGTTCGCGCTGCCCTACGAAGGCGCGTTCACGCTGGTCGGCACCACCGACGTCGAGTACACCGGGGATCTCGACCGGGTGGCGATCAGCGCCGCCGAGACTTTATATCTGTGCGAGGCCGCCAACCGCTGCTTCGAGCGCCGCATCGGCCGCGAGGACGTGGTGTGGAGCTATGCCGGCGTGCGTCCGCTGATCGCCGACGAAGGCGCCGGTAGCGCGTCCAGCGCCAGCCGCGACTACCGGCTCGAGACCGATACCGACGGTGCGCCGCTGTTGTCCGTGTTCGGCGGCAAGGTGACGACTTTCCGCAAGCTGGCCGAGCAGGCCGTCGACTGGATCGCGCCGGCGCTGGGACGGCGCGTTCCGGGCTGGACCGGCCACGCCTGCCTGCCGGGCGGCGACCTGTTCGGCAAGGAGCCGGATGCGCGTGGGGTGCTGGAATTCGATGCCTGGCTGCGCACCCGCCAGCAGCAATACGTGTGGCTGGCGCCGGCGCTGCTGACGCGCTACGCCCGCGCCTACGGCACCCGCCTCGGTGCCTTGCTGGCGCATTGCCGCACACGCGCCGACCTCGGCGCCGAAGTCGTGCCGGGGCTGTTCGAAGTAGAACTCGATTATCTGCGCCGCCATGAATGGGCGCAGTGCGCGGACGACGTGCTGTGGCGGCGCACCAAGCTGGGCCTGCACGTGGCGCCGGCGGCAGCGGCCCAGGTCGACAGCTGGCTGCAGGAGCGCGAGGCGGCGCAGGCCTTGGCGCATGCATCGGCGCATGCATCGGCGCATCCGTCGGCACACAAGGCGGCGCCGGCTGCAACGCGCGCAGTGCCCGGACCGGGCAGCACCAATCGCGCCTGACCCGCCAGGCGCTGCGGGTTGTGCGCGCGCCGCGGCACGGCTCAGCGCCGCGCCTGCTCCATCTTCGGCAACAGCGCCGCCAAAATCCCCAGCAGCGGCAGGAAGGACGCAATCCGGTACACCTGCGCAATACCGGCCACGTCGGCGATATGCCCCATCGCCGCCGCGCCGATGCCGCTGACGCCGAACATCAGGCCAAAGAAAATGCCTGCGATCATGCCGACCTTGCCCGGTACCAGTTCCTGCGCGAACACGACGATGGCCGAAAACGCCGACGACATCACCAGGCCGATGATCACCGACAGCACGCCGGTCCAGAACAGGTCGGCGTAGGGCAGGGCCAGCGTGAACGGCGCCGCGCCCATGATCGAGACCCAGATCACGCGCTTGCGGCCGATGCGGTCGCCGATCGGGCCGCCGGCAAAGGTACCGAGGGCAACGGCGGCCAAGAACAGGAACAGGTAGAGCTGCGCGGTGCCGACTGCCACGTGGAACTTTTCGATGAGATAAAAGGTGTAATAGCTCGACAGGCTGGCCATGTAGATGTATTTCGAGAACACCAGCATGGCGAGCACGGCCAGTGCCTTGAACACCTTGTCGCGGGGCAGACCCGAGCCGGCCGGGGCGCCGCTCTTGCGCGGCATGTTGCGCAGGTGGCTGCCATACCAGCGGCTGACGCCGACCAGCACCAGCACCGCCACCAGGATGAACAGCGTGAACCAGCCGATCTTGCCCTGGCCGCGGCCGACGATGATGGCGGCCGCCAGCAGCGGTCCCAGCGCGGAGCCGAGGTTGCCGCCGACCTGGAACAGCGATTGCGCGAAACCGAAACGGCCGCCCGAGGCCAGCCGCGCCACGCGCGAGGCTTCCGGGTGGAAGGTCGAGGAACCGACGCCGATCATGGCGGCCGCCAGCAGCAGCACGGTAAAGCTGCCGGCCACTGCCAGCAGTCCGACCCCGGCCAGGGTCACGCACATGCCGACCGGCAGCAGGAAGGGGAGCGGGCGTTTGTCGGTGTACAGGCCGATCCAGGGTTGCAGCAGCGAGGCCGTGCACTGGAACGTCAGGGTGATCAGGCCGACCTGGGTAAAGCTCAGCGCGAATTCCTGCTTGAGCAAGGGATAGATCGCGGGCAGGACAGCCTGGACGCAATCGTTGAGCAGGTGGACGAAGGCCACCGAAAACAGGATCTGCAATACGGTGCCGGTCTGGGCGGACACGGCTTTGGAAGAAGCGGATGTGGACATGGCGTGTTTGTCATGGGCTTGGCCGCCCAGTGTAACAATTCAGTGACCCGGCCGCCAGCGCCTGGCTTGGCAGCGCGCTCATGCAGGATGGGCAAGCCGGACGCCATTCCCGCGCGCTCTGTGCCAGACTGGATGCACCGAATTATTTTGCCAGGAGCATCGCATGAGCAACGATCAGCACACCCAGGACCCGCAAGCCGACGATCCGGCGGCGCAAGATACGCAAGCCAGGAAGCAGGAAGCCGCCCAGGCGCTGAACGAGGTCGACGGCCTGGCCGACAAGAAACCGAGCGAACTGACACCGGAAGAACTGCGCCTGATGGCCGACACCATGCCGGGCGAAGGCCCGGGCGACGACTGAGGGCGCGCCGTCTGTCTCTGCAATAAACGTTTTGACGCCGGAATTGATTCTGGATAATCTCCTGGCAACAAAACAAAAAGGAGACAGCATGGCAAACCCCGTACATGGTTGGGCGGCCAGCTTGCGCCGCCTGATTTTTCCGATCGTCCTCCCTCTGGCGGCGTGCGCCGCAATGATGGCCCAGGCTGCCGAACCGGCAGGCCCTGTCGATGTCCAGCTGGCCGGCCAGCCCGCCAGCGCCACAACCGCCAGCAGCCTGATGGCCCCGGTCCAGAACATCTATGGACGCAGCCATGTCAGCCTGAACGGCCGCTGGCACTACATCGTCGATCCTTACGAAAACGGTTATTACGACTACCGCCACATGCCTTTCGACCAGTCGCAGACGGGCAAGGGCGGCTATTACGACGACCGTCAGCCAAAGGACAAGACCGACTGGGTCGAATACGACTTCGAGCGCGCCCCGACCATGAAGGTGCCGGGCGACTGGAATTCGCAGGCGGAAAAGCTGCAGCTGTACGAAGGCACGGTCTGGCTGCGCCAGCGCTTCGAAGCCGATCCGAAGCCGGGCCGGCATTACGTGTTGTCGTTCGGCGCGGTGAACTACGAAGCCCACGTCTACCTGAACGGCAAGAAACTGGGCATGCACAAGGGCGGCTTCACGCCCTTCCAGTTCGACGTGACGGGCAAGCTGAACCGGGGCCGCAACACGGTCGTGGTCAAGGCCGACAACAAGCGCTACCAGGACGAGATCCCGACCGTGAACACCGACTGGTGGAACTACGGCGGCATCACGCGCGACGTGCTGCTGGCCGAACTGCCGGCAAGCTATATTGCCGACTACAAGGTGCAGCTGAAGAAGGGCGACGCCGGCCGTATCGAAGGCTTTGTCCAGATCGGCGGCGACAGCAAGTCCCAGCGCGTCACGCTGCGCATCCCCGAAGCCGGTATCGCCACCACCGTGCAGACCGACGCCAGTGGCCGCGCCGCGATCGCCATCCCGGCCGGCAAGCTGGAGCGCTGGTCGCCCGAGCATCCGAAGCTGTACGCCGTGGAGTTGTCCGCAGGCGAAGACAAGGTGCAGGACCGCATCGGTTTCCGCACGATCGAGACGCGCGGCCGCGACATCCTGCTGAACGGCAAATCGGTGTTCCTGCGCGGCGTCTCGATCCACGACGAGAACCCGCTGATCCCGGGCCGCCTGCGCGGGCAAGGCGACATGCGTATGCTGCTGCAATGGGCCAAGGACATGAACTGCAATTACGTGCGCCTGGCCCACTACCCGCACAGCGAAGAGATGATCCGCCTGGCCGACGAGATGGGCCTGATGGTGTGGGCCGAAGTGCCGGTGTACTGGACGATTTCCTGGAACAATCCGGACACCTATGCCAACGCCAGTACCCAGTTGACCGACCTGATCGTGCGCGATAAAAACCGTGCCAGCGTGGTGATCTGGTCGGTCGGCAACGAAACCCCGATCAGCGAACCGCGCAATGCCTTCATGGGCAAGCTGGTGAGTACCGCGCGTGCACTCGACGATACCCGGCTGGTGGCGGCGGCGCTGGAAATCCACCGCAGCGGCAACGACATCACGGTCGAAGACCCGCTGGCCGAACGTATCGACCTGATCAGCTTTAACGAGTACGCCGGCTGGTACTGGGCCAGCAATGCCGAGATGCTGAACTACCGCTTTGACATCAAGCAAAACAAGCCAGTGATGATCACCGAGTTCGGCGCCGACGCGCTCGGCGGCTACCACGCCGACGCCGACACCCGCTGGAGCGAGGAATACCAGGACACGCTGTACAAGAACCAGTTCAAGATGCTGGCCGGCATTCCGGGCTTGCGCGGGCTGGTGCCCTGGATCCTGGTCGACTTCCGCTCGCCGCGCCGCCAGCACCCATATTTTCAGGATGGCTGGAACCGCAAGGGCCTGATCTCGGACGACGGCAAGAAGAAACAGGCGTTCTGGACCATGAAGACTTACTACGACGAGGTCCGCAAGCGCTACGAGTCGCAATGATCGATCAGTACTCCTGCTGGGTCGGCCGGAACAGGATCTCGTTGATGTCGACGTCGTCCGGCTGGCCGATCGCGTAGGCAACCGCGCGCGCGAACGCCGTCGGCGAAATCGCGATCTCGTAGAACTTGCGGATGTTGTCGGCGATGTCCGGCTCGGTGATGCTCTCAGGCAGCTCGGTATCGACGGCGCCAGGCGAAATGATGGTGGTGCGCAAGCCGTGCGCCTTGACTTCCTGGCGCAAGCCTTCCGAGATCACGCGTACCGCATGCTTGGTGGCCGAATAGACGATGCTGCCGGGGCGCACCTTGTGGCCGGCCACCGACGACACATTGATGATGTGCCCGGCGTTTTGGGCCATCATGTGCGGCAGCACCGCCGCGATGCCGTACATCACACCCTTGATGTTGACGTCGATCATGCGGTCCCAGTCCTCGACCTTGAGGCGTTCGAGCGGGGAGTGCGGCATTAAGCCGGCGTTGTTGAGCATGACGTCGACCCGGCCGTATTTTTCAAGGGCAGCGTCCACCAGCGCCTTGACCTGGGCACTGTCGGTGACGTCGGTCTTGACGGCCAGCGCCTGCGCGCCGCCGCCTTCCAATGCGGCCGCCAGCGCGTCGATGCGCTCGACCCGGCGCGCACCCAGTACCACGATGGCACCTTGCGCCGCCAGGTGGCGCGCGGTCGCTTCGCCGAGGCCGCTGCTGGCACCGGTAATGACGACCACCTTGTTCTGGATATTGTTTTGCGTGTCCACAGTAGATCCTTTTCAATTGTCGTTGCGTGAACGGCCAGCATAGCGCATGCATGCGTAAAGACTGGGGCCCGTTGCCGTCATCGGCGGCTCGGCCGGAGGTATTTCCCAGACGTACGCTGCGCCGCACCATTTGCAATAGGGCTAGACTCCAAAAGCCTATTTCCGTTCGCTTCAGGAGGTCTTTTGGAACACAAGAACACACCCATGCCGAGGACGGTCAGCCTCGGCCTGCAGGGCGGCGGCACCTACGGTGCATTCACCTGGGGCGTGCTCGACCGCCTGCTCGACGAGGAAAGCTTCGCCTTCGATAGCCTCAGCGGCAGCAGTTCGGGCGCCGTCAATGCGGTGGTGCTGGCCGATGGTTGGGCGCGCGGCGGCGGCCGCGCCGGGGCGCAGCAGGCCTTGCGCCGCTTCTGGACCACGCTCGGCACGCTGTCCAGCTTCAGCCCGCTGCAGCCGACGCTGGCGGACCGCATGGCGGGACGCTGGACCATGGAGCGCTCGCCCATCTATCAATTGATGGAAATGGCCGGCGCCGTGATCGGTCCGGTGATGCAGTTGCCGCTCACGCTCAATCCGCTGCGCAACCTGTTGCAGACCCTGGTCAACTTCGAGCGCGTGCGCGCCTGCGAGGACCTGGAACTGTTCATTGCCGCCACCAACGTGCGCACCGGTACCGGCCGCATCTTCACCCGCAAGGAACTCGATCCGCAGAAGGTGATCGCCTCGGCCTGCCTGCCGACCGTGTTCGCGGGCGTGGAAATCGACGGCGAAACCTACTGGGACGGCAGCTACGTCGCCAACCCGCCACTCGCGCCGCTGCTGAAGCGTCCCGCGCGCGACCTGATCGTGGTGCAGAACAACCCGATTGCCCGCGCCAGCCTGCCGCGCAGCCTGGCCGACATCAGCAACCGCTCGAACGAAATCGCCTTCAACATCAGCTTCGTGCGCGAGATGAGCGCGCTGAAACACCTGAGCGCCTTGCCCGACGAGGAACGCGGCGCCGGCATGACCCAGGTACCGACGCGCCTGCACCTGATCAGCGGCACCGCCATCCTGACCGAGTACGCGCTGTCGAGCAAGTTCAACTCGGAACTCGCCTTCCTGACGCACCTGCACGATTGCGGCGTCAAGGCAGCCGATGCCTGGCTGGGCGAGCATGGCCCGGATGTCGGCACGCGCTCGACCTTCGACGAGATGCCGGTGTTCTATCCGGACATGGTGGCCTAGGCCGCTACACCGTATCGGCGCCTGCGCGGCTTCACGGCAGTTCGTGCACCGGCCCGTATTCGGCCGGCACCCAGCGGTAGGCGCCATCCGGACCCGGCCCGATCCGCCCGAGGCCCGGGAATGGCAGGTGGGCGCCGGCCACCCACCATCGGTTCGACGCCGCCTCGCCGAGCAGGGCACGCCGGGTCGCGATCGCGCGTGCCTGGTCCGAATCGAATTCGATCGACACTTCCGGATGCGGGAACTGGACCGCGGCGTTATGCACGATGTCGCCCCACACCAGCAGGCGCTGCGTCGCCGATGAAAACAGGTAGGCCGTGTGGCCCGGTGTATGGCCCGGCGCCGGCAGCGCGCGCACGCCCTCGCGCAGCGTGCCGCCCGGCTCGAACAGCGTGAGCCTGCCGGCCGCCAGATAAGGCGCGACGGCATCGCGCGCCATCCCGAACAGTGCCTGCTTGTCCTTTGGCGCCGCCGCGGCCGCCGCGCGGCTCAGCCAGTAATTCGCATCGGCCTTCGGCACGAACACCTGCGCATTCGGGAACGCCATCCTGCCGTCGGCGGTGAGCAGGCCACCGGCGTGATCCGGATGCAGGTGGGTCAGCAGGATGGTGTCGATGTCTGCCGGCGCATGTCCGGCCGCCTGCAGGTTCTTCAACAGGAAACCGAGATGGTCGCCGAACAGTTTCGCCGTGCCGGTATCGACCAGGATCAGGTGGGCGCCGGTGCGCACCAGATAGCCGTTCACGGCGGTCTGCAGCGGCATGGCACGCGCCTGGAACGCGCCGGCCAGCGCGGCGTCGATGGTCGGGCGGGCGGCGCCGCCCAGCAAGGCGGCATCGAGATCGACGTGGCCGTCGTACAGGGCGGTGACGTCGAAGCCGCCGAGCTGCATCCTGAAATAGCCCGGCACCTGGGCGACGGCAGACGTCCCGGGCACGGCGCCGTGTGACGCCGCCGCGCTGCCCAGCGCCAGTGCGGCGAGTGCGATCCAGCGCCGCAGGCGCGCGGGAGTCGTATTGATGGCATGGTTTGTCATGGTAAAGCGTCCTCTTGAGTCGTGGTGCATCAGGATAGGTGAGAACTTATGTCGCCAGTGGAGAATGTATTATTCGTAGCGGCGACATATATTCACCAATCACAGAGGCGCGATGGGAGATCAGTTGAGCGGTATCGCCGCATTCGTGCGGGCGGCGGAAGCGTCCAGCTTCGCGGTGGCGGCGGAACAGATGGGCTTGTCGCGTTCGGCCGTCGGCAAGGCCATCGCGCGGCTCGAGGAGCGTTTGGGTGTGCAGCTGTTTCACCGGACCACGCGCAGCCTGCGCCTGACCGACGAGGGCGCCGCCTTTTACGAGCGCTGTGCCGGGGCATTGGCGGATATCCGCGATGCCGAGGAGGGCTTCGATACGGCAAAACGGCATCCGGTCGGCCGGGTCCGCATCAGCGTCCCGGTGCTGTTGGGACGCCATTGCATCGCGCCGATCCTGGTCGAACTCGCGGCGGCGCATGCGCAGCTGGAACTCGAAGTCGCCTTCACCGACCGGTCCGTGGACCTGCTGGCGGACGGCATCGACCTGGCCGTGCGCACCGGTGCGCTGGGCGACGAGGCCGATTTGAAGGCGCGCCGCCTGGGCGTGCAGTCGATGGTGCTGTGCGCGGCGCCGGCTTACCTCGACAGGCGCGGGACGCCAAAGGGGCTGGAAGACATCGGATCGCACGCCATGCTGGCCTACGGCAAAGGCCAGCGCGTGGTGCCCTGGCGCTTCGACGACGGCGGACGGCAGCATGAGATCAAACCGGCCGGACGGCTCCGCTTCGACGACCTGGAAGCGATCGCCGATGCGGCGGCCTGCGCCGGCGGGCTGGCGTGGCTGCCGTCATGGCTGGTGGCCGCGCGCCTGCGCGCCGGGCAACTGGTCGAAGTGCTGCCCGCCCTGCGTGGACCGGGCTTCGAGATCCACGCCGTGTGGCCGCTCGGCCGCTACCTGCCGATGCGGGTGCGCGCCGTGATCGATGCGCTGGCCGGGCAAGTGCCGGCCATGCTCGACCACGGCTGATAGCGCGCGGCGCGTCGGCTTATTTCGCGTTCTGCGCCAGCCAGGCATCGATCTCCGGCAGGCGCGCCGCATTCACCTTGACGCGGTCCTGGATCGACGCGATCGCCGCATCGACGTCGCCGCGCGAGCTGGCGGCCAGGTTGGCGCCGGCGTAGGCGTTCAGCTTGCCGACCATGGCCGGGTCGGACGAGCCGCCGGCCAGGCGCGCGAAGTAACGGCTGCGCGAAGTGGCGTCGATGCGCTGGTTGATCTTCTCCTGGTTGGCCAGGGCGAAGTCGAAGGCCATGTCCGGATGCTGCTGCGCCACCGCCGAGATCATGCCGGCGCTGGTGGTCAGGTCCGGTTCGTCGGTCAGGGCCAGCTTGAGCGCGCGTTCGGCCAGTGCGCGGTCGTCGGCGATGCCCAGCAGCTGGTACAGGTTGGCCTTCAGCAGCGGGGTTTTTTCCGCCTTGGCGCGCGCGTGCAGGCTGTCCCAGGTGGCGCCGTCGGCGTGCTGCGCGACCACCGCCAGGATGGTCTTGCGCAGCGGGCCCGGCACCGCGGACGGGTCCTTGTCGATGGCGGCGTAGCGGCGGCGCGCTTCGGCGATGACCTTGGCGTCGCCCAGGTCGCTCAGGACGGCGATCAGCTGCGAACGCAGGTTGGTCACGGTTGACGGCTCGCCCTGGCGCGCGGTCCAGCCGACTTGCGCCATCACCGGTGCCAGGCGCGCGATGGCGAAGGCGTCGAAGGCGCGCTGGCGCTCCGGCTTGCCCTGGTAGCGGCTGTGCAGCCCGGCGAACACGCCGGCGATGCGCGCCCACACCTGCGGCTCGGCGTTGGCCGGGGTGGCCCTGGCCAGGTCGAGCACGCTCGATGCCGGTTGCATCCCGGCCATGCCGAGCGCGGCGCTGTCGGCCAGCAGGCCGATCTGGTCGATCGGGGCCAGGGCGGCGAAGTTCTGCGCCAGTTGGGCAAATTCCTTCGGCGCGTACAGGGTGCGGTAATAGCCGCTCTGGCCGGCGTTGATGACGACGGCGCCGCAGCCCGGCACGGTGATCGTTCCCTTGCCGCCGGCGACCAGCGTGCGCGCTTCCTTGCCGTCGCCGCCGATGCGGGCGATTACCGGCACGCGCCAGGCCAGCGGCTTCTTCTCCGGCTGGTCGCGCGAGAATTCTTCCTGGGTCAGCGCCACGCTGGTGCTGCCGTTGCTACATACCGGCGCGCCGACGCGGATCAAAGGCACGCCCGGCTGCAGCGTGAAGTCGTGGGCGATCGCGGTGACCGGCTTCCTGGCCGCTTTTTCGATCTGCTGCCACAGGTCGTCGGACACGGTGTTGCCGTAGGCATGGGCCTTCATGTAGGCACGCACGCCGTTGCGCCAGGCGTCTTCGCCCACGTAGGCTTCGAGCATGCGGATCACCGCTTCGCCCTTCTGGTAGGTGATGACGTCGAAGGCCTGGCTGGCCTGCTCGACGGTCTCGATGTGCTGCACCACCGGGTGGGTGGCGGCGACCGAATCGCGGCCCATGGCGGCGTCGCGGCCGCCGACGGCATCCAGGTGGGTCTTCCATTCCGGGTGGGCGCGCGCCGTCATGCGGCCTTCCATCCAGGACGCAAACCCTTCGTTCAGCCACAGGTCGTCCCACCAGCGCATCGTGACCAGGTCGCCGAACCACTGGTGCGCCATCTCGTGCGCGGCCGTGGCGAACACTTCCTGGCGGTCGTGCTGGGTCGAGATCTTCGGGTCCAGCAGCAGCGCGTATTCGAAGGTGAAGATCGCGCCCCAGTTTTCCATGGCGCCGAAGAACTGGCTCTGGCCCGGGCCGGCGATGTTGTCGAGCTTGGGCAGCGGATAGCGCACGCCGAAGTAGTCGTTGTACTCGCGCAGGATGGTCTTCGAGGATTCCAGCGCGAAGGCGGCCTGGTCGAGCGCGCCGCGGCGCGTGATCACGCCCAGTTCGGTGTTGCCTTCCTTGGCGGTGGCGCGCTCGAAATCGCCGACGCCCAGGAACAGCAGGTAGGTCGACATCTTCGGCGAGGTCGCGAAAGCGATGCGCTGGCGGCCGTCGGGCAGGGTGCTGGTGGTCGCCGCCGGCATGTTGCTGACTGCCATCTGGCCGGCCGGCACCGTGACCTCGAGCGAGAAGGTGGCCTTGTAGGCCGGTTCGTCCCACGACGGGATCATGCGGCGCGCGTCCGAGTTCTCGAACTGGGTGTACAGCGCGCGTTGCGGCTTGCCATCCGTGCCCGCATAGTCGAGCGAGAACAGGCCGACTGCCTGGGTGCCGATGGTGCCGCTGTAGTCGAGCGCCAGCTTGACCACGCCGGGGGCCAGCGGGCGCGCCAGCTTGAAGGTCGCGGTCTGGGCCTTGTCGTCGACGCTCACCGTGGCGGCCATCGGGTTGCCGCCGGCGGCCGGGGTGACGCTCGCGCCGGCGAACTTGAGGTCGGCGGCGTTCAGGGTGATGCTGTCGGTGGCCTTGGTGACGGTGAGCGTGATGGTGGCCTTGCCGCCGAAGCTGCCGGCAGCGGCGTCCGGGGTCAGGGCGATCTCGTAGTGGCTCGGGATGACGCCGCGCGGCAGCTGGGTGGTGGCTTCCACGCCCGCTTTGGCGGCGCCTGGCGCGGCATGGACCTGGAGGGCGGGGGTGGCGGCAAAGGCGAGGGCGACGGCTGCTGGGATGAGACTGCGATGCATGGGAAAGACCTGTCTTCTATTATGTATGTACGTCGAGCTTGCCCGGGCAGCGGCAAGGCCAACCTGCGAATCTAAGCGCTTCGTGCCATGGTGTCAACGCGGGCTTGCGTTAAGATCGAACCCATCCATACAACGTCAGGAGACCCGCATGAAGCTTTACACCAGCGCCAGAGCCCCCAACCCGCGCCGCGTGCTCATGTTCATCGCCGAAAAGAACATCGCCGGCATCGAGCAGGTAGCGGTCGACCTGGGCCAGGGCCAGCACCGCAGCGACGCCTTCCTGGCGCTGAACCCGCTGGGCCAGGTGCCGGTGCTGGAACTCGACGACGGCAGGCTGCTGTCGGAAACGCGCGCGATCTGCACCTACCTGGAAGGCCTGCAGCCGCAGCCGAACCTGATGGGCGAGGGCTTCGAGGAGCGCGCCTTCATCGAGATGATGGACCGGCGCTGCGAGCTGCAGCTGTTCCTCAGGATCGCCAACAGCGTGCGCCACTGCCACCCTGGCCTGGCGGCGCTGGAACAGCCGCAGTTCGGCGAGTTCGGCGTGTCGCAGGGGCAGAAGATGCGCGACACGGCGCGCTGGCTGGATGGGGTGCTGGCGACCCAGCCTTTCGTGGCGGGGGAGCGGTTCACGATTGCCGATATCACGGCGTTCTGCGCACTGGAGTTTGCGCGCGGCTTGATGAAGTTCCGGCCGGGGGACGAGGGGATGGTGTGCTTGCAGAGCTGGCGGGATAGGGTGGCGGGGCGGGCCAGTGCGAAGGTATCCTGAAGAGCCAGTCACCTGAAACAACGTCGCCCCTGCCTTCGCAGGGGCGACGTTTACAGAGAGCGGGCCGTATTCGGCCGCCGGATTATCCTACCCGCTTGTACCACGGCCGATCCCCCTCGACCGCCTGGTAAGTCCGCGCATGCGCATCGGTCACCGACAACGGCCGGTCCAGGCACAGCACGCCGAAGCGCGCCAGGCTGTCGTGGAACAGCCGCAGCACGCGCTGGCGCAGCACCGGGCCGAAATCGGCCAGCGCATTGCAGCACACGATCGCCTGGAACTCGTTGAACGAGGCATCGGTCACCAGGCTGTACTGCGACCATGTGATGCGCCGCCGCAGCTCGGGCTTGAGCCGTGCCTGGCCATCGCGGATGTCGAAATAGGACGCCAAGGCAGCAACGCCGCCACTCGCGGTGTAGCGCTCCTGCGCTGTGTCGAGTTCTCCAACCGGGATCGCGGCGTCCAGCATCTCGGACACCATCTCTTCGTTGGCCAGCGTAGCGTGGATATCGAGCCGGCCCAGGATGCCTTCCTCGGCCAGCAGGATCGCCAGCGTCCACGCCTCGCCCACGCCCGCGCATTCGGCCAGCCACACCCGCGGCACCGGCCAGCCGCGCAGCGACGGCGCCAGCACGCTGCGCAGGCGCGCCGCATGCTCGGCATTGTCGAACAGCGCCGCCGGCGGCACCGACAGCGCGCGCAGCACGGCGCCGGCCGCATCGACGTGGTGCAGCACCTGTTCCTGCAGGCCGGACAGGGTGGCGCTACCCTGCGCCGCCATGGCCATGCTCAGCTTGCGCCGCAGGGCAGGGCGGTCGTAGGCGCGGAAATCGTGGCCGAAGCGCTGGAACACCGCTTCCAGCAGCAGCTCGGTTTCCAGCTCCTCGATCGCCAGCCCGGCCGCGAGGCCGGTCCAGCTGCCTGCCGCTGGCGTCACCGGCACCATCGCCGCCGTCATCAGTGAAGCCACACGCGCATCATCGACAGCAGCTGCGCCACATCGACCGGCTTGGTGATGTAGTCGGAGGCGCCGGCGGCGATGCACTTGTCGCGGTCACCCTTCATCGCTTTCGCGGTCAGGGTGATGATCGGCAGCGACTTGAACTTCGGGATGCGGCGGATGGCGCGCATGGTGTCGTAGCCATCCATCTCCGGCATCATGATGTCCATCAGGACGATCTCGATGGTCGGATCCTTTTCCAGCACCTCGATGCCGTCGCGGCCGTTCTCGGCGAACAGCACCTGCATCTGCTGGCGCTCCAGCAGCGAGGACAGGGCGAAGATGTTGCGCAAGTCGTCGTCGACGATCAGCACCTTGCGGCCGGCCAGGCCGCCATCCAGCGCGTGAATTTCCTCCAACATCTTCCGTTGCGCGTCCGGCAGGCTGGCCTGCGAGCGGTGCAGGAACAGCGCGGTCTCGTCCAGCAGGCGTTCCGGCGAGCGCGCATCCTTGACCACGATGGTCTTGGCGTAGCGTTTCAGCTTGGTGACGTCCTTGCGCGACAGTTCCTTGGCCGTGTAGATCACGATCGGCAGGTCGCGCAACTGCGGCAGCTTGCCGATCTGGTCGAGCAGGTCGAAGCCGGAGATGTCGGGCAGGGTCAGGTCCAGCACCATGCAGTCGAACTGGTGTTCGCTCAGGGCCGTCATCGCCGCCGCGCCGGTTTCCACGGTCACGATGTGGACGTCGGCGTCGCCGATCAGCGAGACGATCGACTCGCGCTGGGCCATGTCGTCCTCGACCACCAGCAGCGAACGCTTGCCACCCATCAGGAACTTCTGGATGCGCTTGAATTCTTCCTGCAGCGCCTCGCGGCTGACTGGCTTGTTGATGTACGAGATGGCGCCCTGGCGCAGCGCACGCTCGCGCTCGCGCAGGGCCGACAGCACGTGCACCGGGATGTGGCGCGTGCTCGGGTCGCGCTTCAGGCGGTCCAGCACGGTCAAGCCGTCGATGTCCGGCAGGTCGATGTCGAGCAAAATCGCGGACGGCAGGTAGTCGCGGGCCAGCGACAGCGCCGAATCGCCGCGGTAGGTGACGATGCCCTTGAAGTTCTTTTCGCGGGCAAAGTCGAGCAGGGTCTTGGCGAAGCGCTCGTCGTCTTCCACGATCAGCACCGACGGGTCGCCCGGGGCGATCAGGCTGCGGTCGTCCAGCAGCGTCGCGTATTCGATCACGCCGGTGGCGACGTCGGTGACGGTCACGGTCGGCACGGTGGCGACTTCGTGTTCCAGCTCGGCTTCCGGCGCGCTGGCCTGGACCGTTTGCACCACAGGCGCCGAGGAAGCCAGTTGCGGCGGTGCGAAACGGGCCGGCTGCGGCTGGCGGGTCTGCTCGTAGTTGATGAAGCCGGCGCGGTTGTACGGCAGGTACAGCGTGAAGGTCGAGCCGAGGTTGACGGTCGACTCGACGCGGATCTCGCCACCCAGCAGGCGCGCCAGTTCGCGCGAGATCGACAGGCCCAGGCCGGTGCCGCCGTACTTGCGGGCGGTCGAGCCGTCGGCCTGCTGGAAGGCTTCGAAGATCAGCTGCAGCTTGTCGGACGGGATGCCGACGCCGGTGTCGCGCACCGAGAACGCCAGCACCGCGTCGGCGTGCAGCAGGTGCGGGTGGTCGGCGGTCCAGCCGCTGGTGACCAGGCTGATGCTCAGGGCGACCTGGCCGTGGCTGGTGAACTTGAACGCATTCGACAACAGGTTCTTCAAGACCTGCTGCAGACGCGTGGTGTCGGTCATCAGCGCGGTCGGCAGGTTGTCCGCCAGGTCGACCTGGAAGCCGAGGTGCTTGGCTTCGGCCATGTGGCGGAAGGTGCGGTCGACGTAGTTGCGCAGGTTGGAGAAGCGGTATTCCGACACGTCCAGCGTGACGGTACCCGATTCGATCTTCGACAGGTCGAGAATGTCGTTAATCAGGGTCAGCAGGTCGGAACCGGAGCCGTGGATGGTCTTCGCGAATTCCACCTGCTTGCCCGACAGGTTGCCTTCCGGGTTATCGGACAGCTGCTGCGCCAGGATCAGGAGCGAGTTCAGCGGCGTACGCAGTTCGTGCGACATGTTGGCCAGGAACTCGGACTTGTACTTGGAGGACAGCGCCAGCTGGGTCGCCTTTTCTTCCAGCGCCAGTTTCGCCTGTTCCACCTCGCGGTTCTTGCGTTCCACCTCGATGTTCTGCTCGGACAGCAGGCGCGCCTTTTCCGCCAGTTCCTGGTTGGTCTGCTGCAGTTCCTGCGCCAGCGACTGCGACTGGGTCAGCAGCGATTCGGTACGGCTGTTCGCCTCGATGGTGTTCAGCACCACGCCGATCGATTCCATCAGCTGGTCGAGGAAGGACAGGTGGGTTTCCGTAAAGCGGTCGAGCGAAGCAATTTCGATCACGGCCTTGACCTGCTGTTCGAACAGGATCGGCAGCACCACGATGTTGGTCGGCGGCGCCGCGCCCAGGCCCGACGACACCTGGATGTAGTCGCGCGGGACGTCGGTCAGCCAGATGCGGCTCTTCTCGAGCGCGCACTGGCCCACCAGGCCTTCGCCCGGCAGGAAGGAGGTCGGCAGCTTGCGGCTGGAGCGATAGCCGTACGATGCGATCATGCGCAGGCGCGCGTCGGCATCCTGCGAATCCATCATGTAGAACACGCCGTGGTGGGCCGAGATCAGCGGCGCCAGTTCGGACAGGATCAGCTTGGTCACCGCCTGCAGGTCGCGCTGGCCCTGCAACAGGCGCGTGAAGCGCGCCAGGTTGGTCTTCAGCCAGTCCTGCTGCGCGTTCTTCTGCGTGGTTTCCTTCAGGTTGCGGATCATCTCGTTGATGTTGTCCTTCAGGTAGGACATCTCGCCGCGCGCTTCCACCTGGATCGAACGCGAAAGGTCACCGCGCGTCACCGCCGTCGCCACTTCACCGATCGCCCGCATCTGGTTGGTCAGGTTTGCCGCCAGCTGGTTCACGTTTTCGGTCAAGTCCTTCCAGGTACCGCCGACGCCGGACACGTTCGCCTGGCCGCCCAGCTTACCTTCGGTACCCACCTCGCGCGCCACCCGGGTCACCTCGGAGGCGAACGAGGACAGCTGGTCCACCATCACGTTGATGGTGTCCTTCAGTTCCAGGATCTCGCCCTTCACGTCCACGGTGATCTTCTTGGACAGGTCGCCGCGCGCCACCGCGGTCGTCACCGCCGCGATGTTACGCACCTGACCCGTCAGGTTGGATGCCATGAAGTTCACGTTATCGGTCAAGTCTTTCCAGGTACCGCCGACGCCAGGCACGTACGCCTGGCCGCCGAGTTTACCTTCGGTACCCACCTCGCGCGCCACCCGGGTCACCTCGGAGGCGAACGAGGACAACTGGTCCACCATCACGTTGATGGTGTTCTTCAGTTCCAGGATCTCGCCTTTCACGTCCACGGTGATCTTCTTGGACAGGTCGCCGTTCGCCACCGCGGTGGTCACGTCGGCGATGTTACGCACCTGGCCCGTCAGGTTGGACGCCATGAAGTTCACGTTGTCGGTCAAGTCCTTCCAGGTACCGCCGACGCCGGGCACGTTCGCCTGGCCGCCGAGTTTACCTTCGGTGCCGACCTCACGCGCGACGCGGGTCACCTCGGATGCGAAGGAGTTCAACTGGTCCACCATCACGTTGATGGTGTTCTTCAGTTCCAGGATCTCGCCCTTCACGTCCACCGTGATCTTCTTGGACAGGTCGCCGTTCGCCACCGCAGTGGTCACGTCCGCGATGTTACGCACCTGGCCGGTCAGGTTACCCGCCATCGAGTTCACCGAGTCGGTCAAGTCCTTCCAGGTACCGGCCACGCCCTTCACCTGCGCCTGGCCGCCCAGCTTGCCCTCGGTACCGACTTCACGCGCCACGCGCGTCACCTCGGACGAGAACGAGGACAGCTGGTCCACCATCACGTTGATGGTGTTCTTCAGTTCCAGGATCTCGCCCTTCACGTCCACCGTGATCTTCTTGGACAGGTCGCCGTTCGCCACCGCGGTCGTCACGGTGGCGATGTTGCGCACCTGGCCGGTCAGGTTGGACGCCATGAAGTTCACGTTGTCGGTCAAGTCCTTCCAGGTACCGCCGACGCCGGGCACGTAGGCCTGGCCGCCGAGTTTACCTTCGGTACCCACCTCGCGCGCCACGCGGGTCACTTCGGAGGCGAAGGAGCGCAGCTGGTCCACCATCACGTTGATGGTGTCCTTCAGCTGCAGGATCTCGCCGCGCACGTCCACTGTAATCTTCTTGGACAGGTCGCCGTTTGCCACCGCGGTGGTCACCTCGGCGATGTTACGCACCTGCGAGGTCAGGTTACCCGCCATCGAGTTCACCGAGTCGGTCAAGTCCTTCCAGGTACCGGCCACGCCTTTCACCTGCGCCTGGCCGCCCAGCTTGCCCTCGGTACCGACTTCACGCGCCACGCGCGTCACCTCGGACGAGAACGAGGACAGCTGTTCCACCATGGTGTTCGCGGTCGTCGCCGCGCGCAGGTACTGGCCTTTCAGCGGGTGCCCGTCGACTTCCAGGGCCATGGTCTGCGACAGGTCGCCTTTTGCCACGGCGCCGATCACACGCGCCATTTCGGTGGTCGGGCGCACCAGGTCGTCGATCAGGGTGTTGACCGAGCTGATGATCGTGGCCCAGCCGCCGACCACGCCCGGCACGTCGGCACGCTGGGTCAGGTGGCCTTCGCGGCCGACCACGCGCGACACCTCGGTCACCGTCTCGACCATCTTTTCCTTGGTCTCGATGATGTCGTTCAGGGTATCGGCGATCTTGCCGGAGACGCCGGTCCAGTCGGACGGCATACGCACCGAAAAGTCGCCTTTTTTCAAGGCCATCAGCGTGGACAGCAAGAGCTTGACATCGAGCTGTTCGGCCATGTCAGTCATGTTATTCATTGACTTGGATTCCTCTGAATGGGAAGTAGGTATGGTGGTAAGGCAGGAAAGGCGGGAAACCGGCGGCGGTCCGGCGCGGGCAGGGCGGCGTTGTGGTGTGCACGTGCGAGCAAGATGTTCTGGACGGACGCGGGTTTGTTAAATTTCAGAAAAACGCCAACGATACTCTTGTGCCCGATCAAGTCAAGCTTGTTTGGAAGCAATATAGCAGCTCGGCAACGGCTTCGTGCTACGCTTGCAACAAATACTTGTAAACAGGAAATTTCGATTGGGCAATTCGCGCGAGTCTAGATGAAATTTGCGATCGGGCGCGCACGATTGGCAACACCAAGGTGTTCAAAAACTCGGCATTGCCGGTCCGGCGTGAATAAATCAATAATTTTTCGTGCTTTTTGGTTACAACTCAACTAGCATACTAGCTGTAGTTACATCAATAGCCCGGGGGACACATGACAGGCGCAGAACTGGACGAACTGTTGCATCGGGAAACGGCCGCGACGTGGGGTGAAGCCCTGTTTGGGATCGGCCGGCGCTATGGTTTCGAGAAAGTGCTGTTCGGACTGTCCGGTTCGCGCCATGCGCGTCTGGACAATGCTTTTATTCAGAGTAATTATCCGAGTGCCTGGCGCGAGCGCTACGATGCCGAGCGCTACGCCTATGTCGATCCGACCGTCACCCATTGCCTGGCCAGCACCTTGCCGATCGTGTGGCAGCCGGACCTGTTCCGCAGCCAGACCCAGCGCACGCTGTACGAGGAAAGCTGCAGCCACGGCTTGCGTGCCGGCGTCAGTTTTCCGATCCATGGACCGAACGGGGAATTCGGGATGCTGTCGTTTGTCACCGGCGCGGCGGCGGATGGGGCGTTTGCGCGTCATGCCAACGCCAGTCTGTCCGACCTGGCGCTGGTGCGCGACTATGCGTTTGCAACCGGGGTGCGGTTTTCCCCGCAGACGGGGCAGGAAGCGGCGCCGCGCCTGACCCCGCGCGAGCTCGAAGTGCTCAACTGGGTCATGGTCGGGAAGTCATCGTGGGAAATTTCAAAGATTACCGGCTGTTCCGAGGCAACGGTGAATTTCCACATGGGTAACATCAGGCAGAAATTCAACGTCAACACTCGGCAACAGGCGGTGGTGAGGGCGATCTCCCTCGGCTTGATTACCCCAGAAGATCACCATCGTTGAGCTTGCCGTTGACGTAGAGCTTCAACAGCAGGGCCACCGGTGCCGGGATCGCCAATCCGGTTTCGAAACGGCTGCCGCTCGATTGCGTGACCCCGAAGCGGCCCCAGAACTTCTCCTGGCTTTCGCGCTTGCTGACCCGATACTTCTTCAGGTCATGGATGGAGAGCGCCGCTGGCGCCAGTGGTTTTACGCCTACGCCGGTAAACGGTTCTCGCAGGCTTGCTTCGGTAACGAAATCATTAGCCATCGCCGCTCCTCCAAGGAAACATGTGTGAGAAACAAGTATTCCATGCATTATTCATTTCGAGTCCTAGCAATACTGCTAGTTCCCGCAGGAATGTAAATACGGCGAATTTTGTAACCAAGTTTATCGTTTGATCTGCATCAATAAGAACGTATAAGTTAGTGCCCACATTGTTGCGGTTTGCTCATTGTTGGCTGCACCGGCATGGCCGCCTTCAGTGTTTTCCCAGTACAAAACGTCATGGCCCTGTTCGCGCATCCGCGCCGCCATTTTTCGCGCATGACCCGGGTGGACGCGGTCGTCGCGGGTAGACGTGGTGAAAAAGACGCGTGGATATTGTTTTTCGGCAGATACGTTCTGGTAAGGCGAATATTGGCGGATGACGTCCCACTCGGCCGGATCGTCGGGATCGCCGTATTCGCTCATCCAGGATGCGCCCGCCAGTAACTGGTGGTATCTGCGCATGTCCAGTAGAGGCACCTGGCAGACCACGCCGTTGAACAGGTCCGGTCGCTGGGTCAGCACGGCACCGACCAGCAGGCCGCCGTTGCTGCCGCCCATGATGCCGAGGTGCTGCGGGCTGGTGATATTGCGCCGGATCAGATCCTGCGCCACCGCGATGAAGTCGTCGAAGGCATTCTGGCGCTTGTCCTTGAGTGCGCCCTGGTGCCAGCGCGGCCCGAACTCGCCGCCGCCGCGGATGTTGGCCAATACATACACGCCACCCTGTTCCAGCCAGGCGGCGCCGGTGATGCCGCTGTAGAAGGGCGTCAGCGAGACTTCGAAGCCGCCGTAGCCGTACAACAGCGTCGGGTTGTTGCCATCCTGCTGGGCATCCTTGCCGATCACCACGAAGTAGGGAACCATGGTGCCGTCCTTCGATTTGGCCGCGAACTGCTTGACTGTGAACGGGCTGGCGTCGAAGAAGGCGGGCATCGCTTTCAGCGGCTGGCGCGCGTTGCTGACGCTCTCGCTGCCGGCTTCGCACAGGTACAGGGTGCTCGGCGTCAGGAAGTCGGTGACGGTCAGGAAGTACTGGTCGGAGTCGAATTCGTCGACGCTGGAAACGCCGAGCGCACCCATGCCCGGGGTGGCGATGTCGCGCGTGCGCCAGTATCGGCCGCTGCGGGTCAGTTCGACGATGCGGTTCTTGACCTTGTCGAGGATGGTCAGGAGGATCGTGCTGCGGGTGGCGGACACGCCGTCCAGCGACATGGTCGGGCTGGGTGTGAACAGCGCCTCGAAGGCCTGTTCGCCGTCCATGAAGCGTTCGAAGTCCATGGCCAGCAGGCTGCCCTGCGGCCAGGTGGTGGCGCCGGTGGTCCAGCTTGATCGCAGTTCGACCACGACCTGGTCGCGCACCGTAAAGGCATTCGCATCGTCGGGTTTCGGCAGCTTGACCAGCTGGCCGCCGCGGCGCAGGAATATCTCGCTGCTGTAGAAGCCGATCTGGCGCTGCACGAAGTCATGCGCGTAGCCGGGCGTCGGATCGTGCCAGGCCGAGGCCGACAAATCGTCGGGCTCGGCTTCGTACACGGTCGCGGCAGCCTCGAGCGGGGTGCCGCGCTTCCATTCCTTGACGATGCGCGGGTAGCCCGAGCTGGTCATCGAACCTTCGCCGAAGTCGGTGGCGACGAACAGGGTGTCGATGTCGATCCAGGCGGTGCTGCTCTTCGCTTCCGGCAGGGTGAAGCCGCCCGCCACGAACTGCTGGCTGGCGAGGTCGAATTCGCGCACCACATGGGCATCGCCGCCGCCGCGCGACAGCGAGACCAGTGCGCGCATGCCGTCGGGCTTGAGCGTCGAGACGCCGGCCCAGACCCAGTTCTCGTCTTCGTCGCGCGCCAGCTGGTCGAGGTCGAGCACGGTTTCCCATTGCGGTTCCGGATCGCGGTAGCTGTCCAGCGTGGTGCGGCGCCAGATGCCGCGCGGGTGCTCGGCATCGCGCCAGAAGTTGTAGAACAGGCCGTTGTGGCGGCCGACGTAGGGAATCCGCTCCTTCGAATCGAGGATGGTCTTCAGGCGCGTACGCAACGCGGTGTAGCCGGGCCGGGCCGTGAGTTCCTGTTCGCTCTCGGCGTTGCGTTCGCGTACCCAGGCGAGGGCTTCGTCGGAGGCGACTTCCTCCAGCCACAGGTTGGGGTCGTCGTGGTCCTGGCCCGGCAGCTGGCCTTGCGCGGCTTGGTCTTGCATGATGGATCCTGTTCTTGATAATGTCTTGATGACGCCATCTTAACAACAACCAGCTAATTGCCGCATTGCAATGCAAGATGGGTCGAATTGTCGCGCTTAGCGCCGGCATGACGCTCTACCGCCGCCTTGTCATAAGTAGTATCCTTCGGGCGTCCACTCCACGCTCATCACCATGCCTTCCGCGATCACCCCCGGCCTCCTCATCCTGCACGGCAACCAGATGGAATTGCTGCGCGCCGCCGTCTTCGACTGGCTGCGCAATCACCCGCTGGGACCGCTGGAAGAGGAGATCGTGCTGGTACAGTCGAACGGCGTCGCCGAATGGCTGAAGATCGCGCTGGCCGAGGACATGGGTGTGTGCGCCGCCACCCGCGTGGCGCTGCCGGCGCGCTTCCTGTGGCAATCCTACCGCGGCATGCTGGGCCCGGAGCGGGTGCCGAGCCGCTCGCCTTTCGACAAGGATGCGCTCACCTGGCGCCTGATGCGCCTGCTGCCCGAGCTGCTGCAAAAGGAAAAATTCGAACCGCTGCGCCACTTCCTGCAGGACGGCGACCCCGAGCGCCGCCTGCAGCTGGCCGAGCGCCTGGCCGACCTGTACGACCAGTACCAGGTCTACCGCGCCGATTGGCTGACCGACTGGGCCGAGAACAGGGACCAGTTGCGCCGTCCCGGCGGCGACCCGGTGCCGCTGGCGCCCGACCAGTGCTGGCAGGCCCAGCTCTGGCGCGAGATCCACGCGAGCATGCCGCCGGAACGGCGCTGGTCGGGCCGCGCCACCATCCACCAGCAATTCATGGCCGCGGTCGAGGAAGGCCGCCAGCCGGTGCAGCGCCTGCCGCGCCGGGTGGTGCTGTTCGGGATGTCGACCCTGCCGTACCAGACCATCCAGGCGGTGGCCGGCCTGTCGCGCTACACCCAGGTGCTGCTGGCGGTGCCGAACCCCTGCCAGTTCTACTGGGGCGACATCTGCGAAGGGCGCGAGCTGCTGCGCGCCGCCTATAAACGCCAGCAGGCCAAGAACGGCGCCAGCCTGGCCGACATCCCGCCGGAACAGATGCATGCCCACTGCAACCCGCTGCTGGCCAGCTGGGGCCGGCAGGGGCGCGACTTCATCCGCATGCTGGACGAATTCGACAGCGGCGAAGCCAGCGCCTCGATTGCCAAATACGCCAACATGCGGGTCGACCTGTTCTCCGACGAAGAAGGGGCGTGTTTGCTGAACCAGGTGCAGGGCGCGATCCGCGACTTGGTGCCGCTGGCCGAGCATGCCTGGGAAGCGCCGCCGCCGGACGACCGCTCGATCGAATTCCACATCGCCCACAGCGCCCAGCGCGAAGTCGAGGTGCTGCACGACCAGCTGCTGTCCTGGTTCGCCGAGGACAGGGAGGAGCCTCTGCGTCCGCGCGACGTGGTCGTCATGATGCCCGACATCGAGACCTTCTCGGCCGCGATCCACGCCGTGTTCGACCAGCACAAGCGCAACGATCCGCGCTACATCCCGTTCGAGATCGGCGACGTCAAGGACCGCAGCGTGAATCCGCTGCTGGTGGCGCTCGAATGGCTGCTGCGCCTGCCGCAGCAGCGCTGCCGCCAGAGCGAGGTACGCGACCTGCTCGACGTGCCGGCGGTGGCCAAGCGCTTCGGCATCGAGGACGACGACCTGGCCATCCTCGGCCACTGGATCGAAGGCGCCAGCGTGCGCTGGGGCCTGGATGCGCGCCACCGCACGGGCCTCGGCCTGGGTTCGGCCGGCGAACAGAATTCCTGGCTGTTCGGCATCCGACGCATGTTATTGGGGTATGCCACCGGGGCCGGGGCCAGCTTCAACGACATCGAGCCTTATGCGGAAGTCGGCGGGCTCGATGCGGCGCTGGCCGGCTCGCTGGCCGAACTGGTCGAGGCGCTGCTGGCCTGGCGCGAGCAGCTCGATGGGAACCTCCGGCCGATGGAATGGGGCGCCCGTGCCCGCACGATGATGGCGCGCTTCTTCCGCGCCACCGACGACGACGACCGCAGGATGCTGCACCAGCTCGAGGACGCGCTGCAATGCTGGCTCGAGATCTGCGAGAACGCGCTGTTCGACGAGCCGGTGCCCCTGGCCGTGATGCGCGAAGCCTGGCTCGGCGAGCTGGACCAGCCGGCGCTGACCCACCAGTTCGTGTCTGGCGGCGTCACCTTCTGCACCCTGATGCCGATGCGCGCCGTGCCCTTCCGCGTGGTGTGCCTGCTCGGCATGAACGACGGCGATTTCCCGCGCCGCGCCCAGCAATCCGACTTCGATCTGCTGGCGATGCCGGGGATGGGCCGCCCGGGCGACCGCTCGCGCCGCGACGACGACCGCTACCTGATGCTGGAAGCGCTGCTGGCCGCGCGCGACAAGCTGTATGTGAGCTGGGTCGGACGCAACGTGCGCGACAACACCGAGCAGCCGGCCTCGGTGCTGGTATCGCAGCTGCGCGACTACCTCGCGGCCGGTTGGCACATGGACGTCGGCATGCTGACCACCGTGCATGCGCTGCAGCCGTTCTCGCGCCGCTACTTCGAGCGCGGCGGCCTGCTGACCTATGCCGGCGAATGGCGCGCGGCGCACCGCGAGCCCGAAGGCGGCGAGGACAGTGAGCGGGAGGGCGAGGCTCGGGTCGAAGACAGCAGTGAGGACAGCGGGCTGCCGCCCTACGAACTGGAACCCGACTATCGGCTGAAACTGGGCGAACTGGCCGGCTTCCTGCGCCAGCCGGCGCGCTATTTCTTCCGGCGCCGCCTCGGCGTCCACTTCGGCCAGCTCGAAGTCGTGGGCGAGGACGAGGAACCGTTCTCGCTCGATGCGCTCGAGCGCTATCTATTAGAAGATACGCTGCTCGACGACGGCGGCACCCAGGAAGCCCAGGACGAGGTGCGCCAGGTGCTGGCCACGCGCGCAGGCCGCCTGGCGCGCGAAGGCGTGCTGCCGATCGGCCTGATCGGGCGCCAGTGGCAGCAGCAGCTGGTCGACGAGCTGGTGCCGGTGCGCTCCGCCTGGTTGGCGCTGGGGGCACGCTATCCGCAGCCGGCGCCCAAGCTGGCGGTCAGCCTCGACCTCGATGGGACGGGCGGCGCTCCGCTACTGCTGGACGACTGGATCGACCGCCTGCGCAGCAGCGACGAACGCAGCGTGTGGCTGATGCAGATCTCGTCCAAGGTGCTCGACCGCAAGGGCGCGCCGCGCGGCGACAAGCTGATCGGGCCGTGGCTGCGCCAGCTGGCCGCCGGTGCCGCCGGTGCGGCGCTCACCGGCTACCTGGTGGCGCGCGACGGCATCGTCGAGATGGCGCCGATCGCGCAGGACGTGGCGCTGGCCACGCTGCGGCAACTGGCCGCGCTGTGGCGCCGCAACCTCGACCATCCGTTGCCGGTGGCCTGCAAGACCGCGCTGGCGCAGCTGACCGACGGCGACCCGCGCGAGACCTACGACGGCGGCTTCGAACTCCGCGGCGAGGTGGAGGACCCCTGCCTGGCGCGCCTGTGGCCGGAATTCGCGCTGCTGCGCGCGGCCGGCGGCTGGCCCGACGTGGCCGAGGCGCTGTACGGACCGCTGGTGAACTGGCTGGACGAGGGCGTGACGGTGACCCCTTTCGAAGGAGGCGAGGCATGAGCCAGCTCCTCGACGCCCTGGACTTCCCGCTGCACGGCTCGCGCCTGATCGAGGCCAGCGCCGGCACCGGCAAGACCTGGACCATCGCCGCGCTCTACCTGCGCCTGGTACTGGGCCATGGCACGAAAGGCGGTGACGACAGCGGCGGTCTCCGGGACGAACCGGAAGAGCCAAGTGCGTTCGTGCGCCCGCTGCTGCCGCCCGAAATCCTGGTGATGACGTTTACCCGCGCCGCCACGCGCGAACTGTCCAACCGCGTGCGCGAGCGGCTGGTGCAGGCAGCGGCCTACTTCCGCGGGGAGCTTGACGCCGACGATCCCTACCTGGAGGCGCTGTCCGACAGCTACCTCGACGATGCCGAGCGCGAACGCGCCGCGCACCGCCTGGTGCTGGCCGCCGAGACCATGGACGAAGCCGCCATCTTCACCATCGACGCCTGGTGCCAGCGCATGCTGCGCGAACACGCCTTCGACAGCGGTAGCCTGTTCGACGAGGAACTGGTCAGCGACGAGCGCGGCCTGTTCGAGGATGCCGCCCACGATTACTGGCGCCAGCAGGTGTATCCGTTGAACGCCCAGGCCTTGAAGGTGCTGCTGTCGGCCTTTGCCGACGTCGAGCTGCTCAAGCGCGCGGTGCGCGAGCTGGTCGGGCGTGCCGACACCTTGGGCGGCGAGAGCGAGGAGCCGCTGGGCGCGCTGATCGCCCGCATCGAGCGCGAACAGAAGGCCGCGCTGGCGCACCTGAAGGATGGCTGGGTCGAGCGCGCGAATGCGATGGAGAGCTGGATCGCATTTCATCGCGAGCGCCATCCGAAAGCCTTCAACGGCAACAAGATGCGCCCGGATTCGCTGGTGAAGTGGTTCGAGGCGCTGCGCAGCTGGGCCGCCGACCCGGCGCGCCACATGCCGGACCTGAGCGAGGCGGCCTGGGGGCGCCTGACCCCGGACGGCATCGCCGCTGCCTTCAGCAAGGACTACAGCGCCGACATACCCGCATGCTTCGACCATACCTGCGCGCTGCAGGAAGGCTTGCAGGCCATCGCGCCGCTGTCGCATGCGCTGCTGCGCCACGCCGCCGGCCAGATCGCGCGCCGCATGGCCGACCTGAAACGCCGCAACCGCCAGTTCGGCTTCGCCGACATGCTGGTACGTTTGAAGGATGCGCTGGAGGGACCCAACGGCGAAGCGCTGCGCCGCCGCATCCTCGACCAGTTCCCGGTGGCGATGGTCGACGAATTCCAGGATACCTCGCCCGACCAGTACCGCATCTTCGACCTGCTGTACCGGGTCGAGGACAACGACCCGGCGCGCGGCCTGTTCCTGATCGGCGACCCCAAGCAGTCGATCTACGGCTTCCGCGGCGCCGACATCCACAGCTACCTGTCGGCGCGGCGCGCCACCACCGGCCGCCACTACCAGCTCGGCACCAACTACCGCTCGACCACGCAGCTGGTGGAGGCGGTCAACCGCCTGTTCCACTACGCCGAGCAGGGCTACGCCGCGGGCGCGTTCAAGTTCAGGAACGGCGAAGAGAACCCGCTGCCTTTCGAACCGGTCAAAGCGGCCGGCCGCCGGCAGCAGCTGGTCGGCGTCGACGGCCCGTACCAGGCGCTGGCGGTGGCCGCCACCGAGCGCGACGACCTGCGCACCGAGGATTACCGCGATTTCTTCGCCCACCACTGCGCCGAGCACATCGTCACGCTGCTGAACGATGCGCGCGTCGGGTTTGCCGACGATGCGGGAGCTCAGTTGGGTAACTTTCAGCGCCTGATGCCGGCCGATATCGCGATCCTGGTGCGCGACCGCCGCGAAGCGACCGCGATCCGGCGCGCGCTGGCGCAGCGCAAGGTGCCGAGCGTCTACCTGTCCGACCAGGATTCCGTGGTCGAGAGCGAGGAAGCGGCGGACGTGCTGCGCTGGCTGCAGGCGGTCGCCAATCCGCTGGATGGATCGCTGGCGCGGGCCGCCTTCGCCACCGCCACCTGCGCGCTGCCGCTGGCGGAGCTGGCGCGCCTGGCCAACGACGAGCAGGCCTGGGAAAGCCGGGTCGAGCAGCTGAAAGCCCTGCACCAGACCTGGCAGCGCCAGGGCGTGCTGGCCATGCTGCGCCGCTTCATCCACGAACTCGGCCTGCCGGCCAAGCTGCTGGGCCTGGGCGGCGGCGAGCGCCGTCTGACGAACCTGCTGCACCTGGCCGAGCTGCTGCAGGAAGCCAGCCGCGAACTGGACGGCGAGCAGGCGCTGGTGCGCTGGTTCGCCGAGCAGATCGAGGGCATGGGCGAGGGTGGCGGCGGCGACAACGCCGAGCGCGTGCTGCGCCTCGAGAGCGACGCCGAGCTGGTGAAGGTGGTCACGGTGCACAAGTCGAAGGGCCTCGAGTATCCGCTGGTCTACCTGCCGTTCGCGGTCACCGCGCGCAAGACCGACCGCCGCAACCGCGCCTTCTTCGAATACGTGGAAGAGGGCCAGCGCCGCATCGACCTGGCCCTGAGCGACGAAGCCCTGGCCGCGGTCGACCGCGCGCGCCTGGAAGAAGACCTGCGCCTGCTGTACGTGGCGCTGACGCGCGCGCGCCACTTCCTGTGGCTGGGCGTGGCCGCGGTGGCGGCCGGGCGCAAGGGCGAGAACCGCCTGCACGAATCGGCGCTCGGCTACCTGCTGACCGGCGGCGAGCCGGTGATGGCGTCCAGCATGCGCGAGCGCTGGGACAGCCTGCGCGGCGAGGCCGAGGGCATCGAACTGCACACCCTGGACGCGCCCGAAGGCTGTACCGTGCTGCGCCGCGCCGACGTGCAGCCGAAACTGATCGACGCGCCGGCCTACGGCGCCGCCTTCGAGCGCAACTGGGCGGTCGGCTCCTTTACCTCGCTGACCCGCCAGACCATGGCGCCGCCGCAGCGCGCCCAGGAAGAAAACCTGATGGAAGAGGCCGAGCCAGGCACGGTGGAAGTGCTGCACGCCGACGACGCGCCCTGGCACCGCTTCCCGCGCGGCGCCGGACCCGGCAACTTCCTGCACGAGCGCCTCGAGTGGATGGCCACCGAGGGCTTCCACCGCATCGACGAGGAGACCTACCTGGCGATGCTGTCGCAGCGGATCGAGCGTGCCGGCTGGGCCAACCGCCGCGAGGACGCCATCGCCTGGCTGCGCACGATCGTCACCACGACCCTGCCGCCGCTGGAAGCCTCGCTGGCGGAACTGTCCGAAGCCGCGCAGATGCACGATAGCCCCGTACTGGCCGAGATGGAGTTCTGGTTCCCCAGCCGCCAGCTCGACGTCGGGGCGCTCGACCGCCTGTGCCGCAAGCGCCTGCTCGGCAACGTGCAGCGCCCAGTGCTGCCCGAGCGCCAGCTGCACGGCATGCTGAAGGGCTTCATGGACCTGGTGTTCGAAGTCGACGGCCGCTACTGGGTGCTGGACTACAAGTCGAATGCGCTGGGGCCGGGCGACGCCTCCTACACCAAGGCCGCGATGGCGGCCGGCATGGCCGGGCACCGCTACGACATCCAGGGTGCCATCTACATGCTGGCGGTGCACCGCCTGCTGCGCGCGCGCCTGGGCGACGATTACCGGCCCGAGGAACAGCTGGGCGGGGCGGTGTTCCTGTTCCTGCGCGGGATCGCCAACCCGGCCACCCATGGCTGCTATCTGATCGAGCCCGACCTGGAACTGCTCGATGGCCTGGACCGCCTGCTGGGCGAAGGAATGAACGGATGAACGCCGACCTCACAATCGACACCCACGCCGCGTTCTGGCAGGAAGTCGAACGCCTGACCGAGGCCGGCCAACTGCGCCGCCTGTCCGGCGCCTTTGCACGCTTCGTGGCGACGCTCGGCGCCGGGTCGCCCGCGCAGTCCACCGCACTGCTGCTGGCGGCGCTGGTGTTGTCCGAACTGGAAGGGCGCGGCCATAGCTGCGTGCTGCTGGCCGACCTGGTCGACGATCCGGCCGGGCTGCTGGGCTGGCTTGATGAAGACTGGAAGGCCTTGGCCAAGGCAGCCAAGCCGCTGCCGAAGAGCGTCAAGGGCTGGACCTCGCAGCTGGCCGCCTGCGAGCCGGTATGGCACGAGGCCGACAGCTTCGACTATGGCCAGCCGCTGGTGCTGGCCGGCGCCGAGCGCGATACGCGCCTCTACCTGCGCCGCTACTGGCGCGACGAAACCCTGGTCGCGCGCACCGTCCGCGAACGCGCCCGGGAGCGCCACCCGGTCGACGCGCGGCTGGTGCGCACCTGGCTCGACGTCTTGTTCGTCTCCGCGCGCGCGCGCAACCCCTCGGACGGGCCGGACTGGCAGAAACTGGCTTGCGCGATCGCGCTGCGCGGTTCGGTCGCGATCATCACCGGCGGCCCCGGCACCGGCAAGACGTATACGGTGGCGCGCCTGCTGGCGCTGCTGTTCGCGACCGCGCCGGACGCCGCGCGCCAGCGCGTGGCCCTGGCGGCGCCGACCGGCAAGGCCGCGGCGCGCCTGAAACAGTCGATCGACAAGGCGCTGGGCGAACTGGCCGAGCGCGTCGGCGAAGCGCTGCCGCTGCGCGAACTGACGGCACGCATGGGCGCCGCGCGCACGCTGCATTCGCTGCTGGGCGCACGCCCCGACACCCGCATCTTCGCCCACAACAAGGGCAACCCGCTCGACATCGACGTGCTGATCGTCGACGAAGCCTCGATGGTCCACCTCGAGATGATGGCCTCGCTGCTGGACGCGCTGCCGCCGGGCGCCACCCTGATCCTGCTGGGCGACAAGGACCAATTGGCGTCGGTGGAAGCCGGCGCCGTGCTGGGCGACCTGTGCCACGACGCCCAGGGCGGCCACTACGACGCCGACACCCTGGCCTACGTGGCCGAGGCCAGCGGCGAGACCATTCCGCTCGACTATGCCGGCGACGGTGGCGCGCTGGCCCAGCAGACCGTGATGCTGCGCCACAGCCGCCGCTTCGGCGGCCCGATCGGACAACTGGCGCTGGCGGTCAACCGCGGCGACGTCGAGGCGGCGCTCGCGGTGCTGCGCGCCGGCGGACCGGAGGGCGAGGTGAGCTGGATCGAGCACGCCCACCAGCACCACGTGATCGCCCTGGCCGGCGACGGCTACCGTCCCTACCTGGAACTGCTGCGCAAAGGCCCCGGCGCCGCTGCGCACGAAGACTGGGTGCGCGCCGTGCTGCAAAGCTTCGAGGCGTTCCGCATCCTGTGCGCGGTGCGCGAGGGCGAGTGGGGCGTCGAGGGCCTGAACACGGCGATCGAGACACGCCTCGACCACACCGGCCTGATCCGGCGCGGCGGCGACTGGTACGTCGGGCGTCCGGTGATGGTGACCCGCAACGACTACGGCACCGGCGTCTTCAACGGCGACATCGGCTTGACCCTGCCCGATCCGGCGCGGCCGGACTCGCTGCGCGTCTGGTTCCTGGAGGGCGACAAAGTGCGCAGCGTGCTGGCCACGCGCCTGCGCCACGTCGAGACCGCGTATGCGATGACGGTGCACAAATCGCAGGGCTCGGAGTTCGCGCACACGGTGATGGCGCTGCCGCGGGAGGGCGGGGCGGTGCTGGCGCGCGAGCTGGTCTACACCGGCATCACCCGCGCCAGCCGGCGCTTCACCCTGGTCACGCCGGGCGCGGCGGTGCTGGGCGAAGCGATCCTGCGCCGGACCCACCGTGCCAGCGGTTTGCGCGGCATGGTCGAAGCGCGGCATGAAGCCGGCATAAGACATCAAGCTGGCGTCAGACATTAAGGGGGCGCAAGACGCAAACCGATTATTTGGTTTCCAGGTGGCAATAGTGATAAAGTTTTCGCTGGAAATCAAATGGGGGGGAGCGCTCATGCTGGTCGTTGTCGGTTTCGTTGTCGTGCTGCTGGCGGTATTCGGCGGCTTTGCGCTGCAGGACGGTCATCTGGCTGCGCTGTTCCAGCCTTATGAACTGTTGATGATCTTCGGCGGCGCCCTCGGCGCCTTCGTGATCGCCAACGACCGCAAGGCCTTGTACCTCACCTGGCACAGTATCCCGTCCCTGTTCGGCGGTTCGCGCTACACCCGCGCACTCTACATGGCGCTGATGGCGCTGCTGTTCGACGTGCTGACCAAGGTGCGCAAGGAGGGGCTGATGTCGCTCGAACGCGATATCGATCACCCGGAGGCCAGCGCGCTGTTCGCCCAGCATCCGCTGGTAGCGGCCGACCCGCACCTGATGGAGTTCATCACCGACTACCTGCGCCTGATGGTATCCGGCACCATGGACACCTTCCAGGTCGAGAACCTGATGGACAACGAAATCGGGACTTACCTCGACGACGCCGAGATTCCGGTGCAGGCCATCCACAAGCTGGCCGACGGCATGCCGGCCTTCGGCATCGTGGCCGCGGTGATGGGTGTGGTACACACGATGGGTTCGGTCGGCAAGCCGCCGGCCGAGCTGGGGGCGCTGATCGCTGCGGCGCTGGTCGGCACCTTTCTCGGCATCCTGCTGTCGTATGGGCTGGTCTCGCCGCTGTCCAGCCTGCTGCACCGGCGCCACCAGGAAGTGGCCAAGGCGCTGCAATGCGTGAAGGTGACGCTGCTGGCCAGCATGAACGGCTATGCGCCGGCGATCGCGGTGGAGTTCGGGCGCAAGGTCATCTCCGCCACCGAGCGCCCGACCTTTGCCGAGCTGGAAGGGCATGTGCGCCAGCTGAAGGCGCGCTGAGTCCCCGCGTGGCCCTGCAATAAAGTGTGATTATTTGGCAAGTTTCGTTTGTTATGCTTTTCCTTTTCGCTCAATTTGGCCAAGGAGAAGCTGTTGGAACACGAAAGCCATCCCCATCACCACCCGCACGGCACCGGCGTGCGCTGGCTCGACATCATCCTCGGCGTGGCGGCAACCGTCGTCTCGCTGGTATCGCTGTGGCTGGGCTTGCATTCCGCGCATTCGATGGAAAAGCTGGTGGCGGCCAACAGCTACCCTTATCTGGAGCTGATGCGGTCGACCCAGACGGTGACGCCGATGTCCGGCACTGACCGTCCGCGTGCCGCGGTCGAGTATGAAATGGTGAACAACGGCATCGGACCTGCGCGCATCGAGTGGGTCGAGCTGAAGTTCAAGGGCCAGCCGGTCCGCAACCTGAAGGCCCTGCTCGATGCCTGCTGCACAGGCTGGAAGAACGAAGACACCGTGGGCATGAATCTGCGCGACGGCATCGCCGGCGCACTGATCCGCGCGGGCAGCGGCGTCAAGATGTTCACCTGGGCCGCACCGGAAACGCCGAATCCTGTGTTCACTGCCTTGCACAGGCAGATGGACTACATCAGCTATTCTGCCTGCTATTGTTCCGTGTTCGACGAATGCTACGTGCAACGCGACGACACCAACAAGGTGGAGCCGGTCAAACAATGCGAGTCGCCGGCGATTACCTTCCAGCCGAGCTTCAATAAAGGCTGACAGGCATCAAGCCGCCGCCCAGGCGGCTTCGAGTTCCTCTCGCCGCGGGCTGCCGGCCACGTGCACGATCAGCGTCTTGTTCAGGGTAATGGCCGAATGCGCCGCGCGGTGGCGGGCGAACCAGAACAGCTCTTCCAGGTCCTCGTCCTCGTGCGAGGTGGTGACCACGGCCTGGTCCTCGGCAACGTCGGCGTCGAGGGCTTCGGCCGCGGCGTCGTCGACCGCTTCGCTCCAGACTTCCGCATCCTTGCCCCAGGCCAGCAGCACGCGGCAGCCGGCTTCCACCAGCCAGCGGCTGGTGTCCCAGAGCCACATCTGCGATACGTCCTCGTCGACGATCAGGATCGCCATGAAGGGCGTCGTGTCCATCAGGTGCGGCACGCTGCCATCGGGGAGAAGGTGAAGGTAGTTGACGGTTTTTTGCATGGCCGGCAGCTTACCACGGCACCATGAAAAAAGCCGGCAGGGTCGCCCGGCCGGCTTTTTTCAACCATCTATATAGCGCGTGTAATCAGCGATGACGGCGGTGGCGCGTCACCACCACCACGTGCTTGGCGCGGGCGCGGCCGCTCGACGCCTTGGCGCGGGCACCGCCGGCGCTGGCCTTGATGCGCGGGCCGGCGAGTGCGCTCTTGATGCGCGGTGCGCGCAGCGCGGCCTTGATGCGCGGACCGGCGGCGGCGGTACGCACGCGGGTGGCGCGGGCCGGGGTGGTCGCGACCGGGATCTCGTCGTTCAGCACGTGGCGGCGGATGTTGAGCGCGTCCAGCAGGCGCACCGACGAGGCGCCGGCGTTCAGCAGCACCATGGTCGCGTTCTTGCCGGCGGCTTTCACGCGCATGATCAGGCAGCGGCCCGCTTCCTGGGTGTAGCCGGTTTTCGACAGGCCGATGTCCCAGCCCTTGGCGCCGACCAGGCGATTGGTGTTGTGGTATTCGACTTCGCGGCCCTTGATGTTGATCAGGTGATCCGAGGAGGTCGTGATGCGGGTGATTTCGCCGTAGTTTGACGCCGCGGTCGCCATCTTGACCAGGTCGGCCGCAGTCGACTGGTTATGCGGGCTGAGGCCGGTCGGCTCTTCGATCACGGTCTGGGTCATGCCGAGCGCCATGATCTTGCGCTTGACGGCGACGCGGAAGGCGTCGGTGCCGCCCGGATAGGTGCGGGCCAGGGCGGCGGCGGCGCGGTTATCCGAGGACATCAGGGCCAGCTGCAGCACGTCGCGGCGCGGGATGGTGGCACCGACCGGCACGCGCGACGAGCTGTGCTTGAGCACGTCGACGTCGCTCTTTTCGATTTCGATCGGCTCGTTCATGTCCTGGTGGGCATCGAGCACAACCATGGCGGTCATGAGTTTGGTCAGGGAAGCGATCGGCGCGACGGTCGAGGCGTTCTTTTCGAACAGCACCTTGCCGGTATCGTCTTCCACCACCAGCACCGATTGCGATCCGAACGGCACGGCGAAAGCAGCCGCACTGGAAATCGTCATCAATACGGCAGCAATGAATTTTTTGATCATGTATGAATAGGGTACGGGTTAATGGTCGGGCGCCGGACGGCGGCGGAACATCAAATGAATCACCAGTAGCGGCAAGCTACTTGGGAATTTTCCATTGATTGATTACATGCCGATGGACATATAACAATGTCGCTCAAAGGAAATCAAAACCAACTGCAAGATTCTACAAGAAAAAAGGCCTCGCGTTGTCGCAAGGCCTTATTTGTACAGGGAAATTATGCAAAGAATTTATTGATGAGTGGTTAAAAATTCCCTCAAGAACAGTTCGCCTCGCATAATCCTGTATATATATACAGCATTTATGTGTCATCCAGCATTTTGGCAAATGCCGAATGCAATCTATTATTTGTTTTGATAAATCTTATCGAATTCGCCGCCATCGTCGAAATGCCGTTTCTGTGCGGCGCGCCAGCCACCGAACACCTCATCCACGGTGAACAACTGGATCGGTTTGTAATTCTCGGCAAACTGCTTCATGACTTTCTCGTTGCGCACGCGCATGTAATGCTTGGCGCCGATCGCCTGGCCGGCGTCCGAATACAGGAAGTTCAGGTAAGCGGTGGCCTGCTTGCGCACACCCTGGCGGTCGACCACCTTGTCGACCACGGCCACCGGCGATTCGGCCAGCACCGACATCGACGGATACACGACTTCGAAGTCGTTGCCGAATTCGGCGCGCACCAGGTTCACCTCGTTTTCGAAAGTAACCAGCGCATCGCCGATCTGGCGCTGGGTAAAAGTGGTGGTGGCTGCGCGGCCGCCGCCATCGAGTACCGGTACGTTCTTGAAGATGCGTGCCACCAGGTCGCGCGCCTGGGCTTCCTTGCCGCCTTTCTTGATCACCGAGCCCCAGGCCGCCAGGTAGGTGTAGCGGCCGTTGCCCGCGGTCTTGGGATTCGGGATCACGACCTGCACGCCCGGCTTGGCCAGGTCGGCCCAGTCGCGGATCTGCTTCGGATTACCTTTGCGCACCAGGAACACCATGGTCGAGTAGTACGGGGCCGCGTTGTTCGGGAATTTCTTCGCCCAGTCGGCGGCGACCAGGCCGCGGTCAGCCAGCATGTCGATGTCGTTGGCCTGGTTCATGGTGACCACCGATGCCGGCAAGCCGTCGGCCACGGCGCGTGCCTGCTTGCTGGAGCCGCCGTGCGACTGCTTGATGATGACGGTTTCGCCACTGCTCTTTTTCCATGCCGCGATGAACGCCGGGTTCACGTCCTTGTACAGCTCGCGCGCGACGTCGTATGACACGTTCAGCAGCTCGACCTCGGCGGCCCGGGCCGGCACGACCGCGGAGATGGCCGCCGTGCCGAGCGCAAACGCCAGTACGATGCGGCGCAATGGAGAAAAATGCAGAGTCTTCATGTGGGTCCTGTACATACCATAGTGAGAAGACTGGATCATCCGTTATGGCAAGGCAAAACAAAAGTACATTTTCATCATATGCTTAAACGTTCGATTCTGCCGTCATCGCGGGCGGGCCATGCCAAAGCAGAGAGTTCCCGTTTGGGTTATAGTCCGGCTTGTCGGACCTCGCAGAAGTGTCCTACCAGCTTGTATTTGACGTCGGAAGTTCATGGGTATTCAGATTTGCGGTATTGACATTCGCCAGGCGACACCGGATGACGCAACAGCAGCCTGCTCGCTGCTGCGCCACTCGATCGAGCAAGGCTGCGCGGCAGAGCACAGCCGGCGTCCCGAGCTGCTCCAGGCCTGGCTCGCCAACAAGACCACGCAAAACGTGTCGACCTGGTTTGCCTCCCCCAGCAATTACGCCGTCGTCGCCGAGCAGGCGGGGCAGCTCGTCGGCCTGGCGCTGCTGACGCCGGCCGGCAAGCTGGCGCTGTGCTACGTCGCGCCCGGCCGGCTGCGCAGCGGCATCGGCAGCGAACTGCTGGCCGCGGTCGAGACCCGCGCGCGCGCCGCGAACATCAGCAAGCTGCACATGCACAGCCCGGCCTCGGCCAGCGCCTTTTTCGAGCGCCACGGCTACGTCAACGCCGGCAAGGACAAGGCCTGCTTCGGCCTCGAATGCGATTTCCTATGGAAACAACTGGACGCAGCGACACCACCGGAACGCAAACGCTTTTGCAACTGCAATAATTGATAAGCCTCAGTTAATACGTATTTAGCGTTGCCTGAAACAATTCGTAATACAAACTGAAACGAACACGTCTTTAATCCATTTGTGCATTGCGATATAGTACGCGCATTAAAATGATGAGTTCGTTATGGCTTCCCGCAGAGACTTCCTACACCAGGGCTTGCGCCTGACCGCCGCCGGATTGGTGGCCGTGCCCCTGATCGATGCCCACGCCACGCGTGCCGGTGCTTCCCAAACTTCCGATGTTGCCGGGGTGGAACCCCCGCCTGACCTGTTCGACGCCCAGGTGGTCGACCCCGACTTCTGGGCCAAGCCGCGCACCCTGTCCGTGGTTCGCCCGCAGAGCGGCGAGCGCACCAACGTGCTGTACTGGAAAGATGGGCAGGTGATCGATGCCGCCTACCAGGAACTGTGCCATATCCTGCGCGACGTGAATGGCAAGTCGTCGATCCCGATCGACCCCAAGCTGCTCGAGACCCTGTGGGCGTCGCAGGCCTTCGTCGCGCGCTACGGCCTCGACAAGCCGATGGAGATCCTGTCCGGCTACCGCACCCCGGCCTCCAACAGCCGCCTGATCGAGCAGGGCGTGCCGGCCGCGCGCCAGTCGCTGCACATGTCGGGCAAGGCTGCCGACGTGCGCATTGCCGGCCTCACCGAGGAAGTGCTGGGCGGGCTGGTGAAGAGCTTCCGCAAAGGCGGCGTCGGCTTCTATTACCGCGGCGGCCCGAAGGGCGGCTGGATCCATGCCGATACCGGCCTGAATCGTACCTGGAAGGGCTGAGCCGGCCTGCAAGCTTCCATGCCGGATGGCTAAGCGGCGCGCATTGTCACATCTTTTTGCTATCTTAAGGTGAAGGAGCGTGCGGCGCTCCGACCTGATCTTTTCGGTAATGGAGGCGAAGATGGCAAGCGTAAATGCACCAACCATGGAACGGCGGCACCTGCCGGAACGGCGGGTGGCCGCGCGCGAAGGGCATGCGGCCATGTCGGCGGTCGACTATATCGCGATGGCGCTGCTGATCGTCGGCGGCCTGAACTGGGCCATGGTCGGCCTGTTCGACGTCGACGTGGTCGCCACTCTGTTCGGCCCCGGCAGCCCGGCCACCCGGCTGGTCTACGTGCTGGTCGGCATCGCGGCACTGTACTCGATCTATACCGCGGCCAAGATGAGCCGGCCCCGGCATTGACGCGGCTGAGAATCGGGCTGATCTCCGACACCCACGGCCTGCTGCGCCCCGAAGCGCTCGACTTCCTTGCCGGTGCCGACCACATCGTCCATGGCGGCGATATCGGCGGACCCGACATCCTCGAGCGCCTTGGCACGCTCGCGCCCCTGACGGTGGTCCGCGGCAACAACGACACCGCCGTCTGGGCGCGCTCGATCCCGGAAACCGCACGGCTTGAACTGGGCGGGGTGGGGCTGTTCGTCATCCACGACCTGAAAGCCCTCGGCCTCGATCCGGCAGCCGCCGGCGTGCGCGTGGTGGTCGCCGGGCACTCGCACAAGCCGTCGTGCACGGAACGCGGCGGCGTACTGTACGTGAACCCGGGCAGCGCCGGCCGGCGGCGCTTCAGCCTGCCCATCTCCGCCGGAGAATTGTCGATCGAAAACGGACAGGTTACGGTCAAGCTGGTGACCTTGGTGTAGCATACGCGCCGTTTCCATTCATTCCGATAGCGCCACACCATGACCCAAGACGCCCGCGACAACGCCACCGACCGCCCCCGCTTCCGCCCGGTACCCTGGACGCCGCTGGAGACGCCGCAGGATGTCGAGCTGTGGATCGCCGAGCACAACCAGACCATGCTGGAACTGATCCAGCCGCAGGAGACCGGGGTCGGGGTACGCTTCAGCCTCGCGGTCGGCGGCGACATCTATATGCAGACCACGGCCGATGCCATCCTGCTCGACGTCGAGCCGGACGCCAGCTGGGTCGCACCGCTGATCATGGCGGCCACCAACGCCGGCCAGCCGGAAGGGCAGATCTGGGTACTGCAGGACGACAAGCTGGTGCAACTGCTGCTGGGCCTGTCGACGCTGGTCGAGAGCTCGCTGATCGTGACCGGGCACAATTTCGGCAAGCACGGCCGGCGCCTGTATTAAGACCGCAGCGATGCCGGCGCGGATAATTACGGTGATAAAAAAACCGGCGCCAATGCGCCGGTTTTTTATTGATGACATTTACATGTTCGGGTAATTCGGCCCGCCGCCACCCTCCGGCGTCACCCACACGATATTCTGGGTCGGATCCTTGATGTCGCAGGTCTTGCAGTGCACGCAGTTCTGGGCGTTGATCTGCAGCCGGTCCGCCCCTGCATCCGTCTTCACGTACTCGTACACCCCTGCCGGGCAGTAGCGCGATTCCGGACCCGCGTAGCGGGCCAGGTTGACCTCGACCGGCACGTTCGGGTTCTTCAGCGTCAGGTGTACCGGCTGGTCTTCGGCGTGGTTGGTGTTCGAGATGAATACCGACGACAGGCGATCGAAAGTCAGCTTGCCGTCCGGCTTCGGGTACACGATCGGGGTGAACTCGGCTGCCGGGCGCAGGCATTCGTGGTCGGCGTGCTTGTGATGCAGCGTCCACGGCGCCTTGCCCTTGAACAGGATCTGGTCGATGCCGGTCATGATGGTGCCCAGGTACAGGCCCTTGCTCATCCACGGCTTGAAGTTGCGCGCCACGTGCAGTTCTTCGTGCAGCCAGGACTGTTCGAAGGCGGCCGGGTAGCTGGCCAGTTCGTCGTGCTGGCGTTGCTCGCCCAGCGCGGCGAAGGCGGCGTCGGCGGCCATCATGCCGGTCTTGATCGCACCGTGGCTGCCCTTGATGCGGCTGGTGTTGAGGAAGCCGGCGTCGCAGCCGATCAGGGCGCCGCCCGGGAACACGAACTTCGGCAGCGACTGCAGGCCGCCGGCGGTGATGGCGCGTGCGCCGTAGGAAATGCGCTTGCCGCCTTCGAAGAAGCCGCGGATCGCCGGATGGGTCTTGTAGCGCTGGAATTCCTCGTACGGCGACAGGTAGGGGTTCTGGTAGGCCAGGCCGACCACGAAGCCGACCGCGACCTGGTTGTTTTCCAGGTGGTACAAGAAAGAGCCACCGTAGGTGCTGTTGTCCAGCGGCCAGCCGGCGGTGTGCACCACCAGGCCCGGCTGGTGCTTGGCCGGGTCGATTTCCCACAATTCCTTGATGCCGATGCCGTAGGTCTGCGGGTCCTTGCCCTTGTTCAGGTCGTACTTGGCGATCAGCTGCTTGCCGAGGTGGCCGCGCGAGCCTTCGGCAAAGAAGGTGTACTTGGCGTGCAATTCCATGCCGAGCTGGAAGGCATCGGTCGGTTCGCCGTGGCGGTTCACGCCCATGTTGCCGGTGGCCACGCCCTTGACCGAACCGTCGTCGTTGTACAGCACCTCGGCCGCCGGGAAGCCGGGGAAGATCTCGACGCCCAGCGCTTCGGCCTGCTGGCCGAGCCAGCGCACCACGTTGGCCAGCGAGATCACATAGTTGCCGTGGTTGGTCAGCATCTTCGGGACCATGAAGGACGGCGTGGCGTAGGACTTGGTCTCGGTCAGGAACAGCACGCGGTCTTCGGTCACCGCCGTGGTCAGGGGCGCGCCCAGTTCCTTCCAGTTCGGGAACAGTTCGGTCAGCGCGCGCGGGTCCATCACCGCGCCCGACAGGATGTGGGCGCCAAGCTCGCCGCCTTTTTCCAGCACGCAGACCGACACCTCGCGGCCTTTCTCGGCGGCCAGCTGCTTCAGGCGGATCGCGCTTGCCAGGCCGGCCGGGCCGCCGCCGACGATCACGACGTCGTATTCCATCGCCTCGCGCGGGCCGTATTGTTCGAGGATGTTGTTGGGCTGAGTCATTATTATCTTGTGTTAAAAAAATTTAAGCACGAGTGTGCACTTTTTTGCTCGCGATTGCAACGCCGTGCGCTATTGTAGGGCATGTATTAGATGCGGCAATCTAAACCGCGTGAAATAGGCGAAGTGTGCAATCATAATGTCTTCGCAACAGAATAACGTTCGGCTAAGGGAGACCCACGTGGGAATCGAAGTCAATTTCGAAGGCAAGATCGCCATGGTCACCGGCGCTTCCAGCGGCCTTGGCGCCCGTTTCGCGAAGGCGCTGGCCGGCGCCGGCGCGCAGGTGGTGCTGGCCTCGCGCCGCCTCGAGCGACTCAAGGAATTGCGTGCCGAGATCGAGGCCGACGGCGGCGCCGCCCACGTGGTGACGCTCGACGTGACCGACCTCGCCAGCATCAAGTCGGCGATCGCGCATGCCGAGACCGAGGTCGGCCCGATCGACATCCTGGTCAACAATTCCGGGGTCTCGACGACCCAGCGCCTGCTCGACGTCACCGAGGAAGACTACGGCTACATGATGGACACCAACCTGCGCGGTGCCTTCTTCATGGCCCAGCAGACCGCCAAGCGCATGATCCAGCGCGCCAAGGGCGACCCGAAAAAGCAGCACCGCATCGTCAACATCGCCTCGGTGGCCGGGCTGCGCGTGCTGCCCCAGATCGGCGTGTATTGCATGAGCAAGGCCGGCGTGGTGCAGATGACCAAGGCGATGGCGGTCGAGTGGGGCCGCTACGGCATCAACGTGAATGCGATCTGCCCGGGCTACATCGCCACCGAGATGAACGAGGATTATTTCGACACCGAGCAAGGCAAGAAGCTGATCGAGATGCTGCCGCGCCGCCGCACCGGCAAGCCGGAAGACCTGGATGGCCTGCTGCTGCTGCTGGCGGCCGAGGAAGCGCACTTCATCAACGGCGCCATCATCACCGCCGACGACGGCATGACGGCGCAATGACCGGTGCGGTAGACAAGGAGACTGCGAAGGGCAATGCGAAGGGCGCTGCGCTGCTGATGGTCCACGGCCTGATCGGGCCGATCGATTATTTCGAGCCGGCGCGGCTCCTGGCAGGCATCGACGTCCATGCTCCCGACATGATCGGCTACGGCCGCCGCCGCAGCGAGGAAGCCGGCATCGACCTGCCGGGCCAGGCGGACGCGCTGGCGCAATACCTGCGCGACGAGGTGGCGCAGCCGGCCTGGCTGCTCGGGCACAGCGTCGGCGGCGCGGTGGCGATGATGGTGGCCGACCGCGTGCCGGAACTGGTGCGCGGCCTGATCAGCGTCGAGGGCAACTTCACGCTGCGCGACGCCTTCTGGTGCGCGCGCATCGCCGCGCTCGGCGAGGAAGCGTGGGCGGCCGAGTACGGCGCGATGGAAGACGCACCCGCCGCCTGGCTCGAAAAGAGCGGCATCGAAGCCGATGACGAACGCATCGCCTGGGCACGCGACATCCTGAACAACCAGCCGTACACGACCGTGCAGCGCATGGCGCGTTCGGTGATCGCGGAAACCGGCAAGCCCGACTGGCCCGAACTGGTGCGGCGCGTGCTGGTGCGTGGCACCCCGCTGTATCTATTGGGCGGCGAACAGTCGGCCGCCGGCTGGGACGTGCCCGAATGGGTGCTGGCGGCGGCGCGCCAGGTACTGGTGCAACCGAAGACCGGGCACATGATGATGCTCGAGGATCCGCGGCATTTCTGCCGCATCGTCGGGTCCATCATCGGCGGCGGCGAGGGCAGCGCGGGCGCCGCGCAGTAACGATTTTCAACGAAGCAATTTTAACGAAGTAAGGCAGCAAGTAATGAGTGACAAGAAACACGTCCACGTCATGCGCCAGGATATCCGCTGGGGCGACATGGATGCATTCGGGCATGTGAACAACACCGTCTATTTCCGTTACATGGAGACCGCGCGCATCGCCTTCCTGGAAGAGACGGCGGGCCGTACCGACACCGCAAGCGAAGGACCGGTGATCGTCACCGCCTACTGCACCTTCGCCAAGCAGCTCAAGTACCCGGGCCAGATCGAAGTGCGTACCTTCGTCGGCACCCCGGGCCGGTCCAGCATCGAAGTCACGCACGAGATCCGCCTGGTCGACGAGAACGGCAACGCCGACGTCGTGCACGCCGAAGGCGGCGCCAAGGTGGTGTGGGTGAATTACGCGGCCGAGAAGTCGGTGCCGCTGCCGGAAGCGCTGAAGGCGCTCGTGCCGGCGGCCTGAGGCAGTGCGGTAGCGCGGTGGTGCGCTGCGCGATTCAGCGCGCCACGCCCACCAGCTTGTGCACCAGCTCGGACGAGGTCGAGGCCGAGAATTTCTTCATCAGCTTGGCGCGGTGCATCTCCACCGTGCGCGGCGACAGGTCGGTCTCGCGCGCGATGACCTTGCTGGTCTTTCCTTCCACCAGCAGCGCCGCGATCTCGCGTTCGCGCGGGGTCAGCTCGGCCGTGACCGGGCGCTTTTCGCTGACGTCCTCGAAAGTCCAGACGCCGGCCCCGAGTGGCTTGGCGGCATCGAGCGCGCGGCCGGTCACGTGGCACCAGAACAGCTCGCCGTCGGCGCGGCGCATGATGCGCTCGTCCGAATAGCGGCCGCGCGCGTTCATGATCGGAATGATGCGGTCGCCGGTACGCAGGAACTCGTCCATGGTCGGGTACAGGACCGCGAACGACTCGCCGTTCAATTGCGCGCAGTCATAGCCGAACATCGCGCCCAAGGCATGGTTGCAGGACTGGATGATGCGGTCGATCGAAATGCACATGCCCACCGGCGCATGCTGGAAAATCATCTCGTAGTCGATGGCGTATGATGCGTTCATGTCGGTGGGCACCTCGGTTGTCTCCCTGGGCGGTGACCGGTAGTTCTACGGTATTGTGCTCGGAAGAGTGCTATTTTATGCTGCCATTCTACTCTGCGGTACACATCGGGCCGGGCTCGCTTGACGTTTCCGGCTTACATCTATAACAAGGGACGGGTATGAACAAAGTTTATCCAGATGCGCGATCTGCGCTCGAAGGCGTCGTGCAGGACGGCCAGACCATCGCCGTCGGCGGTTTCGGCCTGTGCGGCATTCCGGAGGCGCTGATCCTGGCGCTGCGCGATTCCGGCGTCAAGGACCTGACGGCGATCTCCAACAATGCCGGCGTCGACGACTTCGGCCTCGGCCAGCTCCTCACGACGCGCCAGATCAGGAAGATGATCGCGTCCTACGTCGGCGAAAACAAGGAATTCGCGCGCCAGTACCTGGCCGGCGAACTTGAACTCGAATTTACGCCCCAGGGCACGCTGGCCGAGAAGCTGCGCGCCGGCGGCGCCGGCATCCCGGCCTTCTTCACCAAGACCGGCTACGGCACCATCGTCGCCGAAGGCAAGGAAACCCGCGAATTCGATGGCGAGATGTACGTGATGGAACGCGCGCTGTTGCCGGACGTGTCGCTGGTCAAGGCGTACATGGCCGACCGCGCCGGCAACCTGGTGTTCCGCAAGACCGCACGCAACTTCAATCCGAACGTTGCCACTGCGGGCAAGGTCTGCATCGTGGAAGTCGAAAAGCTGGTCGAGATCGGCGAGATCGATCCGGATCAGGTGCACACCCCGAGCATTTTCGTGCACCGCATCGTGCATAACCCGACGCCGGAAAAGCGCATCGAACAGCGCACCGTGCGCCCAGCATAAGACCAGGACGGAGACAACCATGGCATGGACTCGTGATGAAATGGCCGCGCGCGCGGCAAAGGAACTGCAGGACGGCTTCTACGTGAACCTGGGCATCGGCTTGCCGACCCTGGTCGCCAACTACGTCCCGGACGATATCGAAGTGTTCCTGCAGTCGGAAAACGGCTTGCTGGGCATCGGCCCGTTCCCGACGGATGCAGAAGTCGACGCCGACCTGATCAACGCCGGCAAGCAGACCGTGACCGCGCTGCCGGGCTCGGCCTACTTCAGCTCGGCCGATTCCTTCGGTATGATCCGCGGCGGCAAGATCAACCTCGCCATCCTGGGCGCGATGCAGGTGTCGGAACAGGGCGACCTGGCCAACTGGATGATCCCGGGCAAGATGGTGAAGGGCATGGGCGGCGCGATGGACTTGGTTGCCGGCGTCAAGCGCGTGGTGGTCGTGATGGAACACGTCGCCACCGCCAAGGACGGCTCGACCAGCCACAAGATCCTTAAAAAGTGCGACCTGCCGCTGACCGGCGTCGGCGTGGTCGACCGCATCATCACCGACCTCGGCGTGCTCGACATCACCGATACCGGCCTCAAGCTGGTGGAACTGGCGCCGGGCGTGAGCAAGGAGCAGGTGGTGGCGGCGACCCAGGCCGAGCTGGATACCTCGGCGCTCTGAGCACTCGCCGCCAAGGCGACTGATATAACGAAGTTACAGTGAACGGCCCGCAACCGGACAGTCCGGTTGCGGGCCGTTCGTTTATTCCAGGGTCCAGACGTACTGGACCAGCGTCCATGCTTCGACCGGCCGGCCATCCTTCAGCGCCGGCTTGAAGCTGCATTTTTCGAGCGCGAGCCGGGCCGCTTCATCCAGTCCCGCGAAACCGCTGGATTGCTGGACTTTCGATGCGGTCACCTTGCCGTCCTGGCCGACCTTGAAGCCGAGCGCGACCGTGCCCTGGTGGCGCTCGCGCAGATCGGATTCCGGATACATGGGTTTGGCGCACGAGTTGAAATCCAGGAGCGCTTTTTGCGTCACGCCTCCGGCGTCGTGCTGGGCGCTGGCCAGCGGCGCGCAACCGGCCATGGCGCAGGCCAGCGCGACGCCGAGTGCGGTCTTGCGTGCGGGTGAATGTTGAAACATGGCTACTCCTCCTCGGCCTGTGGCCGTCGTTGATGATTCTTTACTCCAGGGTCCAGACGTACTGCACGTTGGCCCACTGCGCTGCGGCGCGTCCGTCGACCGTTCCCGGTTTGAACCTGCATTCGGCGATCGCCGTGCGCGAGGCCTCGTCCATCGTCGCGTAGCCGCTCGAGCGTTCGACCTTCGATTCGGCGACGCGGCCCTCGGCGTCGATCAGGAAGGCCAGGGTCGTGGTGCCCTGGTGGCCGGCGTCAAGGTCGGCCTGCGGGTACTGCGGCTTGGCGCAGGTCGAGAAATCGGCGATCGGGCCGCTGCTGACGCCGCGCAGCGTGTCCCGATGCACAAGGGGCGGCGCCGGCGCAAAGACCGACGTGGCGGCCGGCTTCAACACGTGCGCGCTGAGAGCGCAGGCCAGCGCCAGGCCCAGCACGGGCAGGGTGGCCGTCCAGTCCAGCGCCTGCCGGCCAGGGCGCAGCAGGCGCCGGATGCGCGCCGTCAGGTCGCCGCCGTTGGCCGCCTGCGCCAGGTGGTGGCCGGAAAACTGCAGGCGCTCGAGTTCGGACAGCGCCAGCGCCAGGCGGCGCGGCTCGCCCAGGTGGTGGGCGGCGTAATCGTCGGCGATCTGTTCGCGCTCGATGCGGATGCGGTGCGAGATCCACCACACGGCCGGGTGATAGAAAAGCAGGGTCTCGATCAGGTTTTGCAGCAGGTTGACCAGGTAGTCGTGGCGCCGCACGTGGCCGAGTTCGTGTGCCAGCAGGGCTTCCAGCAGCTGCGGCGGCATGCCGGAGACCAGCGCGGCCGGCACCAGCACGACCGGACGCCACCAGCCGGCCGTGATCGGGCTGGCCAGGCCGTCGACGATGCGCAGGCGCACGGCGCGGCCGAGTCCGAAACGCGCCGCCATCTGCGACAGGCGCGCCTGCCAGGCGGGGTCGGTGGCCCGGGTGCGGCCGGCGCAGCCGATCCAGGCCAGGCCGAGCGCCATGCGCAGGGCCAGGGTGGACGTAGCGGCCCCCCACAGGCCGACGATCCAGTCGAGGTGGCCCTGCAGCCATGTCCATAGCCACTGCGGCAGCCATGCCAGCAGCCCGGCCGCGCTGTCCGCACCGGCGGCGACAGCCAGGCCGGGCAGGGCGCCTGCGGCCTTGCCGGCATCCAGGCTGTTCCCCAGTCCCAGCACCAGGCCCGCCAGGGGCCAGGCCAGGCACAGCAGCAGGCCGAGGCAGGCCACCGCGTAGCGCCGCTGCGGCGCCGCGTTGCGCAGCGCCGTCAGCGCCAGCGCCGTGACGCAGCCGACCAGCGCACCCTGCCATACGAAGTGCAGCAGCGCCCAGCCGATCGCGGCGACCGCCGCCTCGGCGCTCATTGCTTGTCCTCGTCTTTCAGCAGCTTCTCGATTTCCTCCCGTTCCTTCTTCGAGATGCCGGTCTTGAGCGCGGCCAGCACCAGCGCCTTGGCGGAGCCGGAAAAGGCACGCTGCATCAAGTCCTTGAGCAGGTTGGTCTGCAGCGATTCCTGAGCCTGGGCCGGCGCGTACACGTGCGAGCGTTCGCTCTCGTCGCGGATCAGCAGACCCTTGCCGTGCATGATCTGCATCAGGCGCAACACGGTGGCATAGGTCACCTCCGGACGCTCCCGGAGGATGGTTTCGTGCACCTGGCGCGCGGTGGCGGAACCCAGCGGCCACAGCACCTGCAGCAGGTCGAGTTCGGCCGGGGTCGGCTTGGGGAGGGCGGGAGACTTGGCCATGGCGGATCCTTGATATCGATTGTGCATACATAGACTAAACCGTCTAGAAGAGACTGTCTACTGAATTATTTGAACGCGTGGAGCTTGCGAAAGACAACAGTAGGGGTCTAGCATAGACAACAATGTCTACTTAAATCGCTTGCGCGAACAATAAGATTCCTTTGACGATGGAGATCGCATGACCGACATGAAAACCCGCCTGCGCGCCGTGGCGCTGTCCCTGTCCTTATCCTTATCCTTGTCCCTGGCCTGCGCCGCCGGCGCGGCCCACGCTTCGCCCGTACCCGACTATCCGTTCGTGCACGTGGTCGGCAGCGCCTACACGGCGGCGATTCCCGACATCGCCGTGCTCGATTTCGAGATCGTGGCCACGGACGGGGATCCGGCCGCGGCCAAGGCCGTGCTGGAGGCGCGCGTGGGCGAGATCCGGGCGCTGATGCAGCAGCTGGGCCTGGACCCGGAAGACGCCGTCGTGCGCGAGGTGCGCCAGAGCGTGCGCAAGGGCGAGCAGGCCCCCGGCGGGGGGCCGCTGTATGAGCTGCGCTGCGACGTCAAGATCAGCGTGCGCAACGTCAGCAGCTGGCCGGCGCTGGCCGGCGGCCTGTTCGGCAAGCCCAACCTGGACGGCTTCGCCTCGACCTTTGACCTCAGCACGATGCAGCAGACCAACGACGAGCTGGTCACCAATGCCATCGCCGACGCGCGCCGCCGTGCCGAGGTCATCGCCGCCGCCGCCGGACGCCGCCTCGGCGCCGTCACCGCGGTGACGCCCGAGGCCATCAAGAACCTGAGCACGGCGATGGGCCTGCAGCGCGACGACTTCCGCTTCGAGCGCCGCTCGGGCGCCCCGGACCGCGGCAATGTCGACCGCGAACAGCTGATGACGATCACGGCGATCCGCCTGAACCAGCCGGTCGACGTGATCTTCCGCCTGGAGAACCTGTCCGGCACCAGGCCGCGCCCGCCCAGGAAGCCCTGAGCCCGCCGGCGCCGGGGAATCAAGCAGCCGCCGCCAAGGTCCAATGGGACATCAGCGGCGGGGTAGAGGACGATGGCGGACACGGCCGACAGCACGACAGACCGGACCGGCGACCGGCGGCGTTTCGTCGCCGAACTGTGGCAACTGTTGCGCCAGTACCGCTGGCGCATCGCCTTTTCCGTGGTCCTGCTGCTGGTGGCGAAGGTTGCGACCGTGGCCGTGCCCTTGCTCCTCAAGCGCATCATCGACACCTTTTCGCACGCGCCTCTGCCGGTCCACCTGTCGTTCGGCCTGCCGGCCTACCTGCTGGCCGGCTACGCCCTGCTGCGCTTTTCGTCGACGCTGTTCAACGAGTGGCGCGACCTGATCTTCGCGCGCGTGACGCTGAACACCGTCAAGGCCTACGCCGAAAAGACGTTTGCCCACCTGCTTGCGCTGGGGCCACGCTTCCACGCGAGCCGCCAGGTGGGCAGCCTGCTGCCGGACATCGACCGCGGCACCAGCGGCATCGCCTTCCTGCTCGGGATCGGCCTGTTCACCATCGTGCCGACCATGGTCGAGATCGGCCTGGTGCTGGCGATCATGCTGGGCCGCTATCCGCCTTCGTTCGCGGTCATCATCGTCGTCACCTTTCTCGCGTATTCCGGCTTCACGCTGGTGTTCACGGCGCGGCGCGTGATCTACCAGCGCCGCGTCAACAAGCTCGACTCGCGCGCCAAGGGCCAGATGGCCGACAGCCTGATGAACTACGATACCGTCAAGGTCTTCACCAACGAAGCCTGGGAGGCGCGCCGCTTTTCGGCCACGATGGCAGACTGGATGGGGGCCGGCATCAAGAACCAGCGCGCGCTGTTCATCCTGCATGTGGGGCAGAGCGGGGTAATCGCCGCCGGCGTCGCCGCCATCATGCTGCTGGCCGGGCAGGCGGTGCTGGCGCGCAGCATGAGCGTCGGCGACCTGGTGCTGATCAATGCCTATGCGCTGCAGGTCTGCCTGCCGCTGAACGCGCTCGGTTTCGTCTACCGCGAATCGCGCGACGCCTGGGTCAACGCCGAGCGCCTGTTCGCGCTGCTGCGCCTGCGGCCCGAGATCGAGGACCCGCCCGGCGCCCCGGCGCTGCATGCCGAGGCCGGCGACGTCGTGTTCGAGCACGTGAGTTTTCACTACGATCCCGAGCGCCCGGTCCTGTTCGACATCAGCCTGCACATCCCGCCCGGCACCACGCTGGCCGTGGTCGGGCGCAGCGGGTCCGGCAAGTCGACGCTGGCGCGCCTGCTGCTGCGCCTGTACGACCCGGACAGCGGCCGCATCCTGATCGACGGCCAGGATATCCGCCACCGCAGCCCGACCAGCGTGCGGCGCGCGATCGGCGTGGTGCCGCAGGACACGGCGCTGTTCAACGACACCATCGGCAACAACATCGCCTACGCGCGCGTGGGCGCCAGCCAGGACGAGGTGATCGGCGCCGCCCGCGCCGCGCAGCTGCACGACCTGATCGTCTCGCTGCCGGAGGGCTACGCCACCCCGGCCGGCGAACGCGGCGTCAAGTTCTCCGGCGGCGAGCGCCAGCGCATCGGCATCGCGCGCGTGATCCTGAAGGACCCGACGATCCTGATCTTCGACGAGGCGACGTCGGCGCTGGACTCGGTGTCCGAGCACGCGATCGCCCGGGAGCTGGAGCGCCTGTCGCACCGGCGCACCACCTTGATCATCGCGCACCGGCTGTCCACCATCGTGCATGCGCATTCGATCGTGGTGATGGAGCGCGGGCGCATCGTCGAGCAGGGCACGCATGCCGAGCTGCTGCGCCGCAAGGGGGCGTATGCGCGCCTGTGGATGCTGCAGCAGCACCTGGACCGCGAGCGCGCTTAGTGCCGCCGCCGGTCAGAACAGCTCGATCGCCGGCGCGCTGTTCTCGGCCGTCATGCCGTCCCCGTGCAGCCGCCCGGTGGCCAGGTACTCGGCCGTGATATCGGCCACCAGGCGCGCCAGCACGTCCGGCTGCGGCACCGGATTGCCGATGAACTCCTGGCCGAGCGCCGCATTGCGCTGGGCGATCGCCGCCTGCAGCCGTTCCACGCACTGGCGCACCACGTCCTGGTATTGCAGCTGGCCGAGCACCTCGACGGTGCCGGCCGCCAGCGCCTCGCCGGGTGCTGTGGACTTTCTTGACGAGCGCCATTTGCGCCTCCTGGACACGAGTTGATCACGGTCCCGCGTATTGACGGGACGCGGTGCAGTGTATGCAGTAGGCATAGTTCAAGGAAGCAGGATCGGTCCTACTAGAAACTGAAAATTTACTAGAGCAACATAGAATATTTCCTTGGATAAACTTCGTTACTCGGGTTTTTTAACGAGCCCGTGCTTGACGGCAAACAGGACCAGACCGACCAGATCCCGCACGCCGGTGCGCTCCATGATCTGTGCGCGGTGGGCGGCAATTGTCTTTTCGCTCAGATCTAGCTCGTAGGCAATTTCCTTAGTCGACTTCCGGCTGGCGATCATCGTGAGGATCTGTTGTTGCCGTGCTGTCAGCATGTCGAGTGCCTTCGGCGCAACAGTTGGAGGACGCACGAAGCGTTCGATCATCTTTTTCGAGACAGACGGACTCAGGTAGCTGTCGCCGCGCCCGACCGCCTGCAGTGCGATTTCGAGTTCGCTGGGCGCCGATTCCTTCAGCAGATACGAGGCCGCGCCCCGGCGCAGGGCCTCGGCCACCAGTTCTTCCGAGGCATGCATGCTGAGGACGATCACGCCGGTCTTGGGACTGGCCAGGCGGATCGGTTCCAGCAAGTCGAGTCCGCTTTCTTCGCCGAGCGTGATGTCGGCCACCACGATGTGCGGACGGAGCTGGCGCACCAGTTCCATCGCATCCCGCCGGGTACTGGCTTCGCCGACGACGATGAAGCCGTCGATCTGGTTGATCAGGTTGGAAATGCCCGCACGCACCAGGGCATGGTCATCGACGAGAACGACGTTCACTTTTCCTCCGCAGGCGCAAGGGACAGGAGGGGCAGGGTGGCGGTGATCCGGGTGCCCTGGCCGACGGCGCTGTCGACGCACAGGCTGCCGCCCAGCAGCTGGACGCGCTCGCTCATCCCGGCCAGGCCCGAGCGGCCGTTGCGCGCCCCGTTCTCGCGCCAGTGCGTGGCGTCGAAGCCGACGCCGTCGTCGCGCACGATGACCTCGATCTCGTCGCCCTTGGCGCCGCCGTTCACCTCGACCACGACATGGCGCGCCCGCGCATAACGCACGATGTTGGTGACGCTTTCCTGCACCAGCCGGAACACGCCGATCTCGATGGCCGCATCGAGGCGCGGCGGCAGGCCGGCGTATTCGAAGACATAGCTGGGGCCGCCTTCGAATTGGCGCGACAGCAAGTGGCCGATGGTCGGTTCCAGTCCGAAATAATCGAGACCGGGCGGGCGCAGCGACACCGACATGTCGCGCACCAGGCCCACGAGCGAGCCAAGTTCGCGTTCGGCCTGGCTCCACAGCGCCTTCGCGCCGCTGTCTTCGAAATAGGGCAGCGCCCGGTGCAGCAGCAGATTGAGGGCCGAGAGGCGCTGGCCGAGCTCGTCGTGCAGTTCGCGTGCCAGCGCCTTGCGTTCGGCTTCCTGGGCATTGATCAGGTCGCGCGACAGGCGTGCCGTGTGGGCGCGCTTGCGGCTGGTCCGGTCGACCAGGTGCTCGCGCTCGACGCCGGCGTCCTCGAGTTCGCCGACCAGCTGTTTTTCCCGCGTCATGTCGTGCTGGAAGCCGGCGAAATGCGTGACCTTGCCGTCGTCGTCCTTCATCGGGAAGATATACAATTTGTTCCAGAACATCTCGCCGTTCTTGCGGTAGTTCCGGAGCATGCATTCCACCGCGAGACCGTGCGCCAGGGCTTCGGCCAGGTGCGCCCGGTCGGACTGGTCGCGGTCGCTGCCCTGCAGGAAGCGGCAGTTCTTGCCGGCGATGTCGGCCCGCACATAGCCGGTAATGCGCTCGAAAGCCGCGTTGACGAACACGACCGGGTGGTCGGGCTGCCGCGCATCGGTGATGACGACGGGTGCGTTACTGGATTCCAGGAACGAAAACAGGAATTCCAGGCAGCGGTGTGGGGAACGGCTGCTGTCCATGTCATTACAAACGTAAATATGTATGATTTTAGTGTAACAAACATCCCCTGTTGTGTCCGCACATATATGACTTGCATGCCCGGCCCGAGCAACGCGCTGTAGCGCCCGCTGCGCCAGAGGCGGAAGCGCCGGTGCCACCGGGCTAGCTCACGCCGGATAAAAAATGGCCGCGCATGCCGCGCGGCCATTTTCATGCCTTACGTCCTGCGCTGCAGGCTTACACGCCGACCATCGACACCGCCTTGGTGTTCAGGTACGACTCCAGTGCCTCCGGACCGCCTTCCGAACCGTAGCCCGAATCCTTGATGCCGCCAAACGGCAGCTCGGCGCTCGGCGTGGCCGGCTGGTTAATCCACAGCATGCCGACTTCGACGCGGTTCATCAGCAGCTGGGCATTCTTGATCGAGCGCGTGAAGGCGTAGCCGGCCAGGCCGTAGGGCAGGCGGTTGGCCTCGAGGATCGCGTCTTCCAGGGTGTCGAAGCCGCGGATGCCGGCCACCGGGCCAAACGGCTCGTCGTTGAAGATGCTGGCATTCAGTGGTGCATCGGCAATGACGGTAGGGGCAAAGAAGTTGCCCGACTCGCCGACGCGCTCGCCGCCGGTGGCGATGGTGGCGCCCTTGGCGCGCGCATCCTCGACCACCTTGCTCATCGCGGTGATGCGGCGCGCATTGGCCAGCGGGCCCAGGGTGGTACCGTCGGCCAGGCCGTCGCCCAGCTTCAGGCCTTCGGCGTGCTGGACCAGCGCGCGCGTGAATTCTTCCTTGATGCCGTTGTGGACCAGGAAGCGGGTCGGCGAGATGCAGACCTGGCCGGCGTTGCGGAACTTGGCCGCGCCGGCGGCCTTGACTGCCAGTTGCACGTCCGCGTCTTCGGCAATGATCACCGGGGCGTGGCCGCCCAGTTCCATCGTCACGCGCTTCATGTGGGCGCCGGCCAGCGCGGCGAGCTGCTTGCCGACCGGGGTCGAGCCGGTGAAGGTGACCTTGCGGATGACCGGGTGCGGGATCAGGTAGCCCGAGATCTCGGCCGGGTCGCCGAACACCAGGCCGACCACGCCGGCCGGCACGCCGGCGTCGACGAAGCACTGGAACAGCGCCGCTGGCGATGCAGGGGTTTCTTCAGGCGCCTTGCACAGGAACGAGCAGCCGGTCGCCAGCGCGGCGCCCAGCTTGCGGACGACCTGGTTGATCGGGAAGTTCCATGGCGTAAAGGCGGCGACCGGGCCGACCGGTTCCTTCAGCACCAGCTGCTGGGCGGCCGGGTTGCGCGACGGCACGATACGGCCGTAGACGCGCATGCCCTCGGCGGCGAACCAGTCGATGATGTCGGCGCCGGCCAGGGTCTCGCCCTTGGCTTCGACCAGCGGCTTGCCCTGTTCCTGGGTCAGCAGGCGGGCGATGTCGCCGGCGCGCTCGCGCAGCAGGCTGGCGGCGCGGCGCATGATGGCGGCGCGTTCAAAGGCCGGGACGGCGCGCCAGGCCTCGAAGCCGGACTTGGCCGCGGCCAGGGCGCGGTCGAGGTCGGCGATGCTGGCATGGGCGACCGTGCCGATCGTCTGGCCGGTAGCCGGGTTCAGCACCGGGATCGTCTTGCCGCCGCTGGCGTCGCTCCATTCGTTGGCGATCAGGAGGCGGGTGTCGGGATAGCTGGAAGTCGTCATCGTTGCGGTTCCTTTTCTGGATGAGGCATCTATGATCGCACCGCTTTCGATTGTTTGCTTAACATGGCGAAGAACGAAAAAAAACGCCGGGCAAGCCCGGCGTCGTCAGGGTGGAACGAGGAATCGTGATCAGGCGGCTTCGCGCACCGGACGCAGGTCCTGGTTCTGGTCGGCGGAGCCCGGATTCTTCAGTTCTGCGGTCAGGCGTTCCTTATCCAGTTCGCCTTCCCACTTCGACACGACGATGGTCGCGACACCGTTGCCGATGATGTTGGTCAGGGCGCGGCACTCGCTCATGAACTTGTCGATGCCCAGGATCAGGGTCATGCCGGCCACCGGGATGGTCGGGACCACGGCCAGGGTCGCTGCCAGCGTGATGAAGCCGGCGCCGGTGATGCCCGATGCGCCCTTCGAGGTCAGCATCGCCACCAGCAGGATGGTCAGTTCCTGGGTGAGGGTCAGCTCGGTGTTGGTGGCCTGGGCCACGAACAGGGCCGCCATCGTCATATAGATGTTGGTGCCGTCCAGGTTGAACGAGTAGCCGGTCGGAACCACCAGGCCCACCACCGATTTCGGGCAGCCCAGCTTTTCCAGCTTGCGCATGATGGCCGGCAGGGCGCTTTCCGACGAGCTGGTACCCAGCACGATCAGCAGTTCTTCCTTGATGTAGGCCAGGAAGCGGAAGATCGAGAAGCCGGTGAACTTGGCGATGGTACCCAGGATCAGGCACACGAACAGGGCGCAGGTCAGGTAGAACGAGCCGACCAGCGAGGCCAGCGGGATCAGCGACTTGACGCCGTATTTGCCGATGGTGAAGGCCATCGCGCCGAAGGCACCGATCGGGGCCGCTTTCATGATGATGTTCACCACGCCGAAGATGGCGTGCGACAGCGTTTCGACGCCGTGGGCGATCGGACGGCCGCGCTCACCCATCATCGACAGCGCAAAGCCGAACAGGATCGCGATCAAGAGCACCTGCAGGATGTCACCCTTGGCGAAGGCACCGATGAAGGTATCCGGGATGATGTTCATCAGGAAGTCGGTGGTGGTCAGCGCCTTGGTCTTCTCGGTGTACTGGGCGATCGAGTGGGTGTCGATGGTGGCCGGGTTGACGTTGAAGCCGGCGCCCGGTTTCACCAGGTTGGCGACGATCAGGCCGATGGCCAGTGCGAAGGTCGACACGACTTCGAAGTAGAGCAGGGCCTTGCCGCCGACGCGGCCGATCTTCTTCATGTCCTGCATGCCGGCGATACCGGCGACCACGGTACAGAAGATCACCGGGGCGATGATCATCTTGATCAGCTTGACGAAGCCGTCTCCCAGCGGCTTCATCGCGGTGGCGAGGCCCGGATCGAAAATGCCGAGCAGCACGCCGATCACGATTGCGAACAGCACCTGGATATAGAGGACTTTGTAGAAGGGTTTTTTCATGATCGGGTGTCATGCGTAAATGATAGTGCTGTCATCATTACGCAAAATATCTGCATGATCTATTGTGGAAACCCGCAATGTTGCCGCTCATAACTGTTCTGCGGTATATGAATATAAGGGGGGCGAGCCTGGCCGCGCTTCTTGATCGTCGCCCCTGCGAAGGCAGGGGCCCAAGTCGCCCGCAGCTCGATAGCGCATGCGGAACTTGGACCCCTGCCTGCGCAGGGGCGACGTGCCGGCGGCAGCAGAGCAGCCACGCGATGGCCACACGACAACGTCCGCTACCGGTGGACGATCACGGTCGGCGGTAGACCATCCCACCCTTCATCACGAACCCCACCTTGCGCAGCGCCGCGATATCCGCGGTCGGATCGCCATCCACCGCCACCACGTCCGCCAGCGCGCCATGCTTCAGCGCGCCCAGCTCCGGCTTGCCCAGGATCCCGGCCGCGACCACGGTGGCCGCCCGCAGCGCTTCCGTCGGACTCATGCCCAGGCGCACCATCCACTCCAGCTCGCGCTCGTTGGTGCCGTGCGTGAAGACGCCGACGTCGCTGCCGTTGCCGATGATGACACCCAGCTTCCTGGCCAGCTGGAATGCGCGGGCGGCCTGCTGCATCGCCGGGGTGGGGGTACCGCCGCGCACGTGCTTCTGGAAATACTCGCCGATGGCTTCCGGCGCGGTGAGGGTCGGCACGTAGGCGGTCTTGCGCTCGACCATCAGCTTGAAGGTCGCCTCGCTGGCGCCGTAGCCGTGTTCGATAGTGTCGACGCCGGCCAGCACGGCCAGGCGGATCGCGTCGTCGCTGCTGGCGTGGGCCGCCACCTTGCGCCCGGTAATGTGCGCCGCCGCCACCATCGCCTTCATCTCGTCCAGCGTGAAGGTAGGGCGGGTGCTGCCGTCGATGCCGGTGCGGTAGTCGGCGTAGATCTTGATCCAGTCGGCGCCGTGGGCCGATTGTTCGCGCACCGCCTTCACGCCCTCGTCGATGCCGGTCGCCTGCTGGGCGCCGTAGGGGATCTCCATGTCGGGGCGGTAGCTGCGTTCGGCCGGGCCGTAGCTGGCGGTGGCGACGATGGCGCGCGTGGCCACCAGCAGGCGCGGACCCGGTACCTGTCCCTCGTCGATGGCGCGCTTGATGCCGACGTCGTCGTAGCCGGCGCCTTCGGTGCCGAGGTCGCGCAGGGTGGTGAAACCGGCCTGCAGGGTGTCGGCGGCGTGGCGCACGGCCAGGGCGACGCGGTAGGCGGGGGCCTCCTTGATCACCTGGTCGTCCCATGTGGTTTCGTTATAGGGATGCAGCAGGACGTGCGAATGCAGTTCGATCAGGCCCGGGATCAGGGTCTTGCCCGGCAGGTTGATGCGTTCGACGTCGGCCGGCACGGCAAGGGTATCGCTGGGGCCGACGCCCTGGATACGGCCCCCGGCCACCAATACGCTCCAGCCCGCGTGCGGCGCGCCATCGCCGGTCCAGATCCGGTCGGCGCTGAGCAGGACCGGCCGCTGTTGTTCCGCCTGCCGGGCTTGCTGGGCATGGGTGTTGCAGGCCAGCAGCGTCAGAGTAGCGAAGGCGAGGTATCGGGGCCAAATACGCATGTGTTCCTCTTGTCTCAATCGATTGTAAAGCCGACATCATAGCCGAGCGATTCGGGCATGGCATGCTCGCGATTGGTGTCAATTTTGCTAACTCAACTTTGAGTTTCACGCAAGAAAAAAAATCGTTCAGGCAACGTTTTCAGGTTTTTACGACAACGTTCAAAATTCCTTGTGTTAATACAAATCCGGCAATAGTATTGATCCGCGTCATTGTTTTCTTTTCATCAAAAAATGAAAAAGGCATCGTAACAACACCGGAAACCATCAGTCCAGAGAGGGCATCGCATGAAAACGAAGTGTTCGACCCTGCAGCGCACCCGGCCACAAGCCACCCGCCGTATTCCCAGCATGAGTTCCATCGCAGTCTGCGTCGCCCTGGCCTTCACGGTCGCGGCACCGGTTGCGCAAGCACAGACGAAACCGGCGGCGCAAGCAGTGCTGGGACAGCGCGCCGCACCGCTCTGGCAGAGCCTGTCGGCCGGCACCTCCGCAGCACGCACGACGTCGGCCAAGGCGCCGGCACTGCAGTTGTCCCGCTTCCATGCCACCACCCTCGACCTGCCGGGCATGCAGTCGCTGACGGCGTCCGCGCCGCGCGAGCAATCGCGCGCAGTCGCCAGTTCGCTGACCATCTCGCTGCCGGCGCCCGACGGCAGCTTCCAGCGCTTCGTGCTGGAAGAGTCGCCGATCATGGAAGCCGGCCTGGCCGCCAAGCACCCGGAAATCAAGACCTACCGCGGCAAGGGCCTGGATGACCCGAACGCCACGCTGCGCATGGACATCACCCCGCTCGGCCTGCACGCTTCGGTGCGCTCGCCCAACGGCGGCTGGTACGTCGATCCTTACTACAAGAACGATACCAGCGTCTACGCCGCCTATAGCCGCGCCGACCTGGTCAACCCGCGCGCCCCGCTGGTCGAGGGCCGCCTGGACGAATCGCAGCTGACCCTGTCGCGCAGCCTGTACAACCAGGGCGACAACGTGCAGGTGAGCGGTTCCGGCTTCAAGCCGGGCGCCAGCGTCGAGCTGGCCGTGCGCGCCGAAGGCGACGAGGTGCCGCTGCAGACCCTGCGCGCCATTGCCGACAAGAGCGGCAACATCAGCGTGACGCTGCCGGCCGGCGTCCGCTCGGGCGCCTTCTCGGTCAGCGCCAGCAGCGGCGCCGGCGCCGAAGCCTCCTTCCTGGTGGTCGATGCCGACGTCAGCGCGCGCGCGGTCGGCGACCAGCTGCGCACCTATCGCCTGGCGCTGGTCACCGACCCGTCGTACGCGAGCTACGTCGGCGCCAACAACGTGACCGCGGCCAAGGTCACGCTGATCAACCGCGTCACCCAGATCTATGAAGAAGAAACCTCGATCCGCCTGGTGCTGATCGACGCCACCGACAACCTGAACCTGGATACCGCCGCCGAGATGACCGGCGCCAACGGTCCCTGCGGCGGTTCGGCCTGCTACACCACCACCCAGGCATCGACCTGCAGCAGCAGCCTGCTGGGCCGCAACCGCGTGGTGGCCGGTCTGCTGGCGGGCGCCAGCAACTTCGACATCGGCCACATCGGCCTCGGCCTGAACGGCGGCGGTATCGCCAGCCTGGGCGTGGTCGGCCGCGACGCCAAGGCACAGGGTTGCACCGGCATCCCGACCCCGGTAGGCGACTTCTACGCGGTCGACTACGTGGCGCACGAGATGGGCCACCAGTTCTCCGGCAACCACACCTTCAACGGTACCCAGGTCAACTGCTCCGGCGGCAACCGCAGCGCCGCCAACTCCGTCGAGCCGGGCAGCGGCTCGTCGATCATGGCCTATGCCGGCATCTGCGGCACCGACGACCTGCAGCCGCACAGCGATCCGTACTGGTCGCAGCGCAGCTTCGACGAGATCACGACCTACACCTCGGGCGCGGAAAACCTGCTGAGTGAAATCCAGATGGGCGTGCTGACCAACTTCGCCACCAACGGCCAGCAATTCCAGCTGTCCTTCAACGGCGGCGTGTCGGCGCCGATCGTGCGCGGCACCAACTACACCACCACCGGCATCGCGGCGGCGATCCAGGCGATTCCGGGCTGGCCGTCCGGCGCCACCGCGACCGTGTCGGGCGTCACCGACACCGGCTTCACCGTCAGCTTCGGCGGCACGCTGGCCAATACCAACGTCGCCAGCCTGCAACTGGTCAACCCGACCGCGGGCGTGACCGGCTACGTCGGCGAGATCACCGCCGGCGGCCCGACCACCCGCAACGGCAGTGTCTCGGCCACCACCAACCGCGCCCCGGTCGTGACGGTGCCGGACGGCTACACGATCCCGGTGCGCACCCCGTTCGCCCTGACCGGCAGCGCCACCGACCCGGACGGCGATGCAGTCACGTATATGTGGGAGCAGAACGACCGTGGCGCTGCGACCGGCACCGGCTTGGTCAGCAATACCAAGACCAACGGCCCGCTGTTCCGCCAGTTCGGCACCCGCGCCGTCGTCACCAGCAGCGGCACGCTGCAGTACGATTCGCCGGGCGAGAACCACGTCGACGGCAACCCGACCCGCGTGTTCCCGGACATGGCGCAGATCCTGATCAACAACACCAACGCCGAAACCGGTGCTTGCCCGACCGCATCGACCACGCCGACCGCGGCCCAGGTCGACTGCTTCTCGGAGTTCCTGCCGACCGCGGCCTATGTCGGCTTCGCCGGCGTCAACGCCAGCCCGGCGTCGCTGCACTTCAAGCTGACCGCACGTGACGGCCGCGGTGGCGTCAACAGCGCGACCACGACCCTGACCCTGGCCCCGGCCGCCGGTCCTTTCCTGGTCAATTCGTTCAACGGCAGCGGCGTGACCGTGGATGGCGGCAGCACCCAGACCATCACCTGGAGCGTGGCCAACACCAACGTGGCCCCGGTGTCGGTCGACAACGTCAAGATCTCGCTGTCGACCGACGGCGGCCTGACCTTCCCGACCGTGCTGGCGGCAAGCGTGCCGAACAACGGTAGCGCCAGCGTCACGCTGCCGACGGTCGTGACCTCCAGCGCACGCATCAAGGTCGAAGCCATCGGCAACGTGTTCTTCGACGTGTCGAATGCCAACTTCGCGATCCAGCAGCCGGTGGTGGTGACGCCGGTGCCGGGCGACGCCGATGGCGACGGCGTGGTCGGTTGCTCGGACCTCAGCATCGTCAAGGCATCGGTCGGCAAGAAACCCGGCCAGGCCGGCTATGACGCCCGCGCCGACGTCAACAAGGACGGCGTGGTCGATGCGCGCGACCTGGCCTATGTCAACGCCCGCCTGCCGGCCGGCTCGACCTGCAAGTGAACCGCTTATTTACTGGAGAATCAACGATGACTAGTTGGAAAAAATTCCTTGCAGCGAGCGTGCTGGCTGCCGGCTGCGCCCAGGCCTGGGCCGTGCCGACCCTGACGACCGTGGTCACCCCGGCGCCCGCCACGCCCGGCTCGACCGTCAGCGTCGCCGTGAACATCGCGGACATCGCCGACCTGTATGCCTATAACTTTTCGCTGAGCTTCAATGCGAGCCTGCTGCAGCTGACGGGCTACAGCGCCGGCGCATTCCTGGGCGGACCGGACGACGCCTACTTCGGCGTAGCCGACGCCAGCGCCGGGTTCCTGTCTTACGTCTACGGTGGGGTGACGGGACCGGATGCCGGCGTCAGCGGCAGCGGCACGCTGGCCACCTTCACCTTCCAGACGCTCGGCAGCGGTACTTCGGGGCTGAATTTCTCGGATGTGCTGTTCCTGAACAGCAGCCCTGACGGCAACGGCGACATCGCCGTGACCGCCGTGAACGGCACGCTGGCCGTGCAAGCGCCGGTCACGCCGCCGCCGACCGGCGACGTGCCGGAACCGGCCAGCTGGATGCTGATGGGTGTCGGCCTGGTGGCTGCGGGGGCACTGCGCCGCCGCCGCGTGGGTGGCATGGCTGCGCAGGCTTGAGCCACTAACTCGTCGTCCCCGCCTCCGCGGGGACGACGTTCATCTGCGACGCGTGAGGCTCATCCACGAACGTGTCAGGCCACGCCGCTATTCCAGATCCTGCATCGACTGTTCGATCCCCACCGCCACATCCTCCAGAAACGCCGCCCCCTTCGCCGACAGCGCGATCCCGGGCACGGCCAGCTCGACCAGGCAATTCAGCGCCTGCCGGAACCATTCCATGTCGGTCCCCATCAGAGGAAGCGCATGCGCGTCTATTAAATAGTGCACCGCGCGGGTCAGCAGGGCCGTGTCGCGGCCGTTGCCGGCCACCAGCCCCGCGAAGTCCGCGGCTTCCGCCTCGAACCGGGACGCCAGTGTTTCCAGTATGTCGCGCGACACCTGCGGCTGGCCGGAGGCCAGCACCACGTGGGCCAGCTCGTCGCAGGCCTCGCGCAGGCCAGGGACGTGAATAGGGTCGTTCATCACTGGGCTGCCCAGCCCCCATCCATGTTCCAGGCCACGCCACGCACCTGGTCCGCCACCGGCGAGCAGAAGAACACCGCGAGTGCCCCCAGCTCTTCCGGCGTGACGAATTCGCCCGATGGCTGCTTTTCCATCAGCAGCGCCTTCTTGGCCTGCTCGTTGGACACGCCTTCGCGCGCCGCGCGGTCGTCGACCTGTTTCTGCACCAGCGGGGTCAAGACCCAGCCCGGGCAGATCGCGTTGCAGGTCACGCCGGTCTGGGCGTTTTCAAGCGCGGTGACCTTGGTGAAGCCGACCAGGCCGTGCTTGGCCGCCACGTAGGCCGACTTGGCGGCTGAGCCGACCAGGCCGTGCACCGAGGCCAGGTTGATGATGCGGCCCCAGTTCTTCTGCTTCATGTGGGGCAGGGCCAGGCGCGTGGTGTGGAAGGCCGAGGACAGGTTGATGGCGATGATCGCATCCCATTTCTCGGGCGGGAAATCCTCGACGTTGGCCACGTGCTGGATGCCGGCATTGTTGACCAGCACGTCGACACCGCCGAACTTTTCGCCGGCAAAGGCCATCATCGCCTCGATCTCGGCCGGCTTCGACATGTCGGCGTTGTGGTAGGCGGTCTGCACGCCGAACTCCTGGCCGATGTCGGTGTACAGCTTTTCGATCTGCTGGGCGTCGCCGAAGCCGTTGAAGACGATGTTGGCGCCCTGTTCGGCCAGCGCACGCGCAATGCCGAGGCCGATGCCCGACGTGGAGCCGGTGACCAGGGCGGTTTTTCCGCTCAGTAAGGTGGATTTCATGGGTTCCTCGTTGGTGTAATGGGGCATATGCAGGGCTGTGTCGGGTCATCCTGGCCAGACTTGGTAGAATTCTAATCGCTCCGCCGGTTAAAATGTTGGCGGCCGACTAATGTGCGACGTGCGACGTGCGCCGTGCGCCGTGCAGATCGAGAATGGACTACCAGATGAGCGAACCAAGGCTGTCATCCGTGCAATGCAGCTCGCCGGCCGGCCTGCATCGCATGGCGTACAAGGAGTGGGGCGACCCGGCGAACCCGCATGTGCTGGTGTGCGTGCACGGCGTGACGCGCGTGGCCGACGATTTCGATGCGCTGGCGCGCGCCCTGTGCGACCGCTACCGGGTCGTGTGCCCGGACGTGGTCGGGCGCGGCCGCTCCGGACGCCTGCGCGACCCGGCGTATTACACGGTGCCGCAGTACGTGGCCGACATGGTGACCCTGGTTGCCCGTGTCACCGCGAACAACGCCGACGAGCGCGTGCACTGGTTCGGCACGTCGATGGGCGGCTTGATCGGCATGATCCTTGCATCCTTCGAAGACAGCCCGATCGAGCGGCTGGTGCTGAACGATATCGGCCCGGTGCTCGATCCGGTGGCGATGGCGCGCATCGGCGACTACATCGGCCAGGACGTGCGCTTCCCGAGCTTCGACGCCGGCGCTGCGTTCGTACGCGAAGTGTCGAGTGCCTTCGGCCCGCACAGCGACGAGCAGTGGCACAAGCTGGCCAGCGACGTGCTGGTGCAGGAACCGGACGGCGCCTGGACGCGCCATTACGACCCGGGCCTGGCCAAGCCCTTTGCGGCCATCACGCCGGAACGCGCGCAACAGGACGAAGCCCAGCTGTGGGCCGCCTACGATGCGATCCGCTGTCCGACGCTGCTGGTGCGCGGCGAGCTGTCCGACCTGCTGTCGCGCGCGACGGCCGAGGAAATGACGCGACGCGGGCCGCGGCCGGAACTGGTGGAGCTGGCCGGTGTCGGCCATGCGCCGACCTTTTTACAGCCCGACCAGATCGCGCTGGCGCGGCGCTTCCTGACCGCTTGAGCCGGGATTGCATTTTTAGCTTTTTTTTGTGTAACACGACTAGAGAAACCATGGAAATCAAACGACTGCACGTAGGCAAACGCCTGTCCGAAATCACCATCCACAATGGCACCGTCTACCTGGCCGGCCAGATCGCCGAAAATACGTCCCAGGACATCGTCGGCCAGACCCGCGAAGTGCTGGGCCACGTCGACCGCCTGCTGGCGGAAGCCGGCAGCGACAAGACGCGCATCCTGTCGACGCAGATCTACATCGCCGACATGGCCGACTTCCCCGGCATGAACACCGTGTGGGACGAGTGGGTCGTGCCGGGCAATACGCCGCCGCGCGCCACCGTCGAAGCGAAGCTGGCCAACCCCGCCTGCCTGGTCGAGGTCGTGATCGTCGCGGCCCAGCAGTAAGGCACGCCCATGGTATCGATTGCCGCGCTCGGCGACGCCAGCACGCAACTGCTGCACGGTCTCGGTCCGGACGACTGTGCCCGCGTCCAGTCCGCCCTCGACTTCGCCGCCGAGGCGTACGGCGACCGCCTGACCGCCTGGGGCCAGGGCGCCTTCGAGTTCTCGCTCGGGGTGGCGGGCACGCTCGCCGTGCTGCGCGCCGATGCCGAAACGCGTATGGCCGGCCTGCTGTTCGAGGTGTCGGTCACCGCGCCGGCACGCGGCGAGCACCTGGAGGACCGCTTCGGCAAGGAAGTGGCCGACATGGTGCGCGGCGTGCACCAGCTGATCCGGCTGCGCGACCTGACGGCAGCGCAGGCGCCGGTCGGGCGCGGCAAGAATGCCCAGCAGCAAGCCATGGCGCAGGTCGAAACCCTGCGCAAGATGCTGCTGGCGATGGCATCCGACATGCGCGTGGTGCTGGTGCGCCTGGCTTCCTGCGTCACCAGCCTGCGCCATTTCGCCGAGCAGAAACGCTTCGACGAGATGACCCATAACTACGGCCGCGAAGTGCTGGACCTGTACGCGCCGCTGGCGAATCGCCTCGGCATCTTCCAGCTCAAGTGGGAGCTGGAAGACCTGTCCTTCCGCATGATCGACCCCGATACCTACAAGCGCATCGCCAAGATGCTCGAAGAAAAGCGCATGCTGCGCGAAAGCTTCGTGCAATCGGCGATCAAGCGTCTCGAGGACGAGCTGGCGGCGGCCGGCATCAAGGCGGAAGTGAGCGGCCGCCCGAAACACATCTACAGCATCTGGAAGAAGATGCGTGGCAAGGAGCTCGATTTCTCCGGGCTGTACGACGTGCGCGCCTTCCGCGTGATCGTCGCCGACGTGCGCACCTGCTATACGGTGCTCGGCCTGGTGCACAACATCTGGACGCCGATCCCGAAAGAATTCGACGACTACATCTCGCGGCCGAAGCCGAACGGCTACCAGTCGCTGCACACGGTGGTGAACGCCGACGACGGCCGCCCGCTCGAGGTGCAGATCCGCACCCAGGAAATGCACAACCTGGCCGAAAACGGCGTCGCCGCGCACTGGCGCTACAAGGAAGAGGGCGGTTCCAACTTCAAGAGCCAGGAGTACGACGAAAAGATCGCCTGGCTGCGCCAGCTGCTGGCGTGGAAGAGCGAAGTGGCGGACGCCGTCACCGGCGCCGGCGACGAGGCACTGCAGCGCGAGTGGGTCGAAAAGCTGAAGTCGACCACGCTCGACGACCGCATCTTCGTGCTGACGCCGCAGGCACGTGTGCTGGAACTGCCGGTGGGGGCCACGCCGATCGACTTCGCCTACCACCTGCACAGCGAAGTCGGCCACCGCTGCCGCGGTGCCCGCATCGACGGCGTGATGGTGCCGCTGAACACGGCGCTGAAGAACGGCCAGACCTGCGAGATCATCACCGCCAAGGGCCCGGCCGGCAGCGCCGGTCCGTCGCGCGACTGGCTCAGCCCCGGCTACACGGTCAGCAGCCGCACCCGCACCAAGATCCGCGCCTGGTTCCATGCGCAGGAACTGGAAGAAACCCTGGCCAACGGCCGTGCGCTGGTGGAAAGATCGCTGCAGCGCGAGGGCAAGACCGCGGTCAACCTGGAAGCGCTGGCGCACAAGCTGGGCTTCGCCAAGGTCGACGACCTGTTCATCAGCGTGGCCAAGGAAAAGTTCAGCCTGCGCCACGTGGAAGCCGCGCTGCACGAATCGGCGGAACCGGCGCCGCAGGCCGAGGACGCGGCCGTGGTCAACAAGAGCCGCGCCTCGAGCGTGGAGCAGGGCGCCAAGTCGGGCGTGCTGGTGGTCGGCACCGAGGGCCTGATGACGATGCTGGCCAAGTGCTGCAAGCCGGCGCCGCCGGACCCGATCGTCGGCTTCGTCACGCGCGGGAAGGGCGTGTCGATCCACCGCGCCAGCTGCAAGAACTTCGCCGAGATGGCGTCCAAGGCGCCGGAGCGCGTGCTCGACACCGAGTGGGGCGGCACCGGCAAGGAGACGGTCTACCCGATCGACATCTTCATCCTGGCCAGCGACCGCCAGGGCCTGCTGCGCGACATCTCGGAAGTGCTGACGCGTGACAAGATCAACGTCATCGGCGTCAACACCCAGAGCAGCAAGGGCTTGGCGCGCATGGTGTTCACGGCCGAGATCAGCTCGACCGGGCAGCTGCAGAAGGCGCTGGCGGCGATCGGGGAAGTGGGCGGCGTGCAGGAAGCGCGGCGTCAATGACGATCGCGAACAGTAAGCGTCCTTCCGATGTGATCCATATCGGGCGGGCACCCGTCCTGCGCCGTATCATGTGACCATGTCCCTATCCGCTCTCCTGTACATCAAGCCGCGCCACTGGGGCGTGCACGCCGCCCGCTGGCTGGCCGGCTGGTGGCACATGCTGCGCCTGGGCGCGGTGGCGCTGGTGATGGCGCTGTCGCCCTCGACCTACAACCGCGCCAACCGCCTGGCCACGGCGCGCCACATCTACGCCAGCACCTGGCAGGTGCTGCCCTGGTTCACGATGCTCACCGCACTGGTCAGCCTGGTCGTGATCCGCATCGTGCTGGTCACGGCCCAGAGCTACGGCCTGTCGCGCTACGCGCTGGAGATGGTGGTGCGGGTGCTGGTGCTGGAATTGATTCCGCTGTCGGCCGCGCTGTTCGCGGCGCTGCGCGCCGGCATGGCCTTCGACGCCGCCGCCATGGGCCTGGCCAGGGCGGGCGTGCCGGCCCAGGTGGCAACCGATGAAACCCTGCGCCGCGTGCGGCGCGACCTGGTGCCGCAGGTATTCGCCAACGCCTTTTCGGTGCTCAGCCTGGCCATGGTCAGCAGCGTGATCGTGCTGGTACTGGCCTACCTGAACGTGTACGGCCTGTCGCCCTGGGGCATCCCCGACTACACGCGCACCGTGGGCCGGGTGTTCGATCCGGTGGTCACCGCCGGCTTCGTGTTCAAGACCGTGCTGTTCGGGCTGGCCGTGGCCGTGATCCCGAGCGCCGCGCTGCTCGAACTGCTGCGCCACGCGCGCCGCCACCGCTCCAGCGTGCAGCCGGGTGCGCTGCGCCTGCTGTTCGTGCTGCTGCTGATCGAGGCCGGTTCGCTGGTCCTCAAATATATCTAACCAGAAAGGACGCCGATGGCCGATCCCGTCACCACGCCCGCCGCCCCTGCCGCCCCCGACGAGCCGAAACACGTCGAGGCCAAGGCCCTGATCCTGCTGGTTGCCATCGGCGCCCTGATCGCCGCCTTCGTGCTGTACGTGATGTACGCGCGCGGCGTATTCGAAAAGACCCAGACGCTGACCCTGGTGGCCGACAATTCCGAAGGCGTGATTCCCGGCATGGACATGACCTTCGCCGGCTTCCCGATCGGGCGCGTGCGCCAGGTCAGCCTGGGGGCGGACGGCAAGGTCAACATCCACGTCGACATCCCGCGCGACGACGCCAGATGGCTGCGCACCACCAGCGTGTTCACGCTCGAGAGCAGCGTGGTCGGCGAGACCCGGCTGCGCGCCTTCAGCGGCATCCTGACCGACCCGCCGCTACCGGACAAGGCCCAGCGCCCGGTGCTGCGCGGCGACGCCAGCGCCGAGATCCCGCGCCTGCTGGCCACCGCGCGCACGCTGCTGGAAAACCTGAGCACCCTGACGCAATCCGGTTCCTCGATCGACAACACGCTCGCCAACGTCGAGACCCTGAGCGGCCGCCTGACCGGCAAGTACGGCGTGCTCGGCACGGCGCTGGGCGGCGACGCCGAAGCGCAGAAGCTGCTGCAGACGCTGCAGCGAGTCGACAGCCTGCTGGCCAAGACCGACCAGCGCGTCTTCGGCAAGAACGGCGTAATGGACGACACCCAGGCCGCGGTGCGCGAACTGAACGGCATGCTGGCCGACGCCCGCACGACGCTGCAGAAAGTCGACGCCGTGCTGGTCGAAGCCCAGGCGATCGGCGCCAACACGCGCGTCGCGACCCAGGACCTGGGCCGGCTGCGCGGCGAGGTCGACGCCAGCCTGCGCAAGGTGAACCGGCTGGTCGAGCAGGTCAACCGCAAATGGCCATTCAAGAGCGAATCGGAGATCAAGCTGCCATGAAGCCCCTCCATGTGATGTGCGCGCTGGCGCTGGCCCTGGCCGGGTGCGCGAGCAAGCCCCAGCCGCCGAGCTGGCAGCCGAACGCGCGCGATGCGCTGGATGGCTACACCGATGCCTGGCTGAAAGGCGACACCCTGGCCGCCGACGCCGAGTTCGCGCGGACGCGGCGCGAGACCGCCAGCACCGGCCGCTTCGAGCACGTGGCCCAGGCCGAGCTGGCGCGCTGCGCGGTGCAGGTGGCGGCGCTGGAGACCGATTGTCCCGGCTATGCCGCGATCGCCGGGGAAGCGACGCCGGCGCAGCGCGCCTATGCGGCCTACCTCGAGGGCCGGTGGCAGGGGCTGGATGCCGGGCTGCTACCGGCGCAGCACCGGCCGGTGGTGGCAAGCGGCACGCTGGCCGGCGTGGCCGATCCGCTGGCGCGCCTGGTGGCGGCCGGGGCCTTGTTGCGCGCAGGGCGGATCACGCCGGGTGATATCGGCGTGGCGGTGGAGACGGCGTCGGAGCAGGGGTGGCGGCGTCCGTTGCTGGCCTGGCTCGGGGTGCAGGAGAAGCGGGCGCAGGCGGTGGGAGATGCGGCAGCCGTGGAGCAGATTCGCAAGCGGGTGGCGCTGGTGTCGGAAAATTGAAGACTTTGCGCCCTTATGTCATGGCCGATCTGGGATGGTCGGCTGGCGGCCGGCGGTGGGCTGCCTGCGGCGCGTCTCAGGTATCCCGCCCCTTCGACACGCGCCGCAGAATCGACAGGATGACGAAGGCAAATACCGCACTGACGATCGCCGACGACTCGCGCCCCATGCCGGCGGCGACGCCGATCGCCGCCGTGGTCCAGACGCTGGCCGCCGTGGTCAGGCCGTGGATGTCCTTGCTGTCGTGCTGCTTGAGGATGGCACCGGCACCGAGGAAGCCAATGCCGGCCGTGACGCCCTGCAGCACGCGCGACACGTCTTCGATCTGCATGCCGGCCTGGACCGGGATCAGCACGAACAGCGCGCAGCCGAGCGAGACCAGCATGTGGGTGCGCAGGCCGGCCGGGGAACCGATCGATTCGCGCTCATAGCCGAGCAGGCCGCCCAGCGCCATCGCCACCAGCAGGCGCAGCACGATCCGCGTGATGTCCTCGGCGTTGCCGAGGTCCGAAAATTCTTCTACCGTGGTTGCCCAGATCCGTTCCCACACACACTGACTCCTGTCATTGCCAATGGCTCGATGATGCCAGTATGGGGCGCCGCGCGGCGCCCTGTAGTCCAGGGGGCGGCGGATCGCGCCGAGGGGGCTAGAACTTCAGCTCGTCCAGTGTCCTGCCTCCTGCCAGCGCCTCCGCCACCCACTTCGGCTGGCGACCGCGGCCGCTCCATGTCTGGCTGGGGTCGTCCGGGTTGCGGTAGCGCGGCAGGACGGCGGCGCCGTCCAGCAGGCGCGCGGCCGGCAGGCCTGCGCCGCGCGCGATCGTCATGATGCGTTCGCGCGCATCGGCCACGTCGCGCCGCTGGCGGTCCTTGATCGCCTGGCCGACCTCGAACAGCAAGCCCTTCAACTCGCCGAGGTTGTAGTCGGACAGGTCGACGCCTGGCGCTTGCGCGGGTTTGGCCGTCTTTGCCATCATGCCGCCCGGTGCAGGGCCAGCGGGCTGGCGGCTTTGGCCGGGCGCAGGGCCGGCGGCAGGCGGTTGTGGATATGGGTGGCAGCGCGCGCAGCCTCGCCGGTCGCCACCGCGATCTGGTTCAGGCCGACGGTCACGTCGCCGATCGCATACAGGCCCGGCACCGCCGTGGCGCCATGGCTGTCGACCACCAGTTCGTCGCAATGGGCGGTTTCGGCGCCCAGCTTGGCGGCCAGGCCGGAGCGCGCATTTTCGCCCAGCATCGGGTAGAACACATCGGCAGGGTGGTCGTTGCCGTCGGCGGTGTGCATCACCGGCTTCATGGCGGCGTCCAGCGTGACCGACAGCAGCGGCGAATCGATGTAGCGTACGCCGGCGGCGTCCAGGCGGCGGCGGTCGTCGTCGGTCAGGATCGACGCCTGACGCGGCCCGGCAGGACCGCGCTCGAACAGCGTCACGTCGGCGCTGAAGGTGCGCATGAACAGGGCGTGGCCGACCGGATTGACTTCGGCGGTGGCGACGGCGATGCGCTTGTCCATCACGTCGAAACCGTCGCACACCGGACACAGGCGCACCGAGCCGAAGGCAACCGCTTCGCGCCAGTTCTCGACCGGCAGGCCGACGTCGGCCACGCCGGTGGCCAGCAGCACGGTCAGGGCGCGGATCTGCACGGGCTCGCCTTCGGGCGCATCCTCGGCTGCATAATCCGCCACAAAATGGCCATCCTCGATGCGCAGGTCGAGGATCTCGCCCGGCATCACCGCGCCGCCGTAGCGTTCCAGCTGGGCGGTCATGTTGCCGAGCAGGGCATGGCCGGGTACGCCTTCGGGGAAGCCGGGATAATTGTGCGACACGGGGATCAGGCGCAGGCGGCTATTGCCCTTGTCGACCAGGGCGACGTTGCGCGTGAAGCGGCGCAGGTAGATGGCCGCGGTCAGGCCGCCGGGGCCGCCGCCGATGATCAGGGTGTCGTAGACGTGGGATAAGCTTGGCATGTTTACATTATCCACAAGCCGCCCCCGCGCGTCCTGTCGGCGCGCCACCCGCTGCCGGGTCGGACCCGGCTTACACATTACTGTCGAGTTATATGCGTGCGGCTCAGTGGTTATGGGTCTCGGGCTGCAGTGTGACGTGGTCGATGCCATGCTTGTCCAGCAGCATGGCGCGCACTGCCTGCAACACATCCGGCCAGCGTGCCATATTCTCGATCTGCAAGTGGCCGATCAGGGCCGGCTCGCCGGGCGACATGTCCCACACGTGCAGGTCGTGCACCGAGACCACGCCCGCCACCCGCGCCAGGTCGGCGCCGACTTCCAGGTAGTCGATCTGGGCCGGCACGCCTTCCATCAGGAAGTGATAGGACTCGCGCAGGATGCCGGCGGTCGAGCGCAGGATCAGCAGCGACACGAAGATCGACAGGATCGGGTCGATCCGCACCCAGCCGGTCAGGTGGATGATGGCGCCGGCGGCAATCGCCGCGATCGAGCCGAGCAGGTCGCCAAGCACGTTGACCAGGGCGGCGCGCGTGTTGATGCTCTGCTCGCCGCGCGACAGCACCCAGGCCACCAGGATGTTGATGGCGGCGCCGATCGAGGCGACCACGAACACGGTTGCGCCGCCGACGGCTTCCGGATGCACCAGGCGCTTGCCGGCTTCGTACACGATCCAGCACACCAGCAGCAGCATGGCCAGGCTGTTGACGAAGGCGGCCAGCGCCTCGGCGCGCACGAAACCGAACGAGTGGCGCGCCGACGGCGGGCGCTTGGCGATGAACTGCGCCATCAGGGCCAGGCCGAGGGCGGCGGCGTCGGTCGTCATGTGGCCGGCGTCGGAGATCAGCGCCAGCGAATTCGACATGAAGCCAGTGACCGCTTCGATCACGGCGAACAGCAGGGTCAGCCCGAGCGCAATCGCCAGCGCCCCCTGGCTGCGGCCCTCGATGGTGTGGGCGTGGCGGGCGTCGCCGTCTAGGTGGGCGTGCAGGTGGGCGGAGGAGGCGGGTTGCTGGGACATGGGGGGCAGGTGATCAAAATAAACAGCAGGAAGTATACCTGGAGGGTAGGGCGCCAAGCCCGCGCCGGTGCCCGTTTGCTCATCAATTCGTGTGTGCCTTGCATAACCGGCGCCGACTCCCTATAATAGCGGCACACGGGCGGTTAGTTCAGCTGGTTAGAATACTTGGTCGACATCCAAGGGGTCGCAGATTCGAATTCTGCACCGCCCACCAGAACATCTCGGGAGTTTCACAATTCCCATCTGTAAGAGCGAGAAAGGCATCCACGGTTATGACACCGCGAACTACAACTCGGTTGTGGGGGAATCGCTAGACGCGGTTTGGTGTGCTTTTGTCTCAAGAAAGCTCTACAACACTGAAATAAACGCGCCTGGTGCGCGTTTTTTTTCGTCCCGACATTTTTAGTTTCAATTCTTTTAATCATTTCATTTACTTAGCGGGCGCGACATGGCGCCGACAAGGAGATCAAGATGCTGAACGTGCGACTCCCCGACGGCTCCAGCCGTCAATTCGAAGGACCGGTCACCGTGGCCCAAGTGGCACAAAACATTGCCCCGAGCCTGGGCAAGGCCGCGCTGGCCGGCAAGGTCAACGGTAAAGTGGTCGACACCTCGTTCCTGATCGAGTCCGACGCCGACCTGGCGATCGTCACCGACCGCGATCCGGAAGGTCTGGACGTGATCCGTCACTCGACTGCCCACCTGTTGGCGTATGCCGTCAAGGAATTGTTCCCGGAAGCCCAGGTCACGATCGGCCCGACCATCGAGAACGGTTTCTACTATGACTTCTCGTACAAGCGCCCGTTCACCCCGGAAGACTTGACCGCGATCGAAAAGAAGATGGCGGAAATCGCCAAGAAGGACGAGCCTGTCACCCGCAAGGTGCTGCCGCGCGATGAAGCCGTCGCCTACTTCAAATCGATCGGCGAAGACTACAAGGCCGAGATCATTGCCTCGATTCCGGCGAACGAGGACGTGTCGCTGTATTCGGAAGGCGGTTTCACCGACCTGTGCCGCGGCCCGCACGTGCCCTCGACCGGCAAGCTGAAAGTGTTCAAGCTGATGAAGCTGGCCGGCGCCTACTGGCGCGGCGACGCCAAGAACGAGATGCTGCAGCGTATCTACGGTACCGCCTGGGCGAAAAAGGAAGACCAGGAGCAATACCTGCACATGCTGGAAGAAGCCGAAAAGCGCGACCACCGCAAGCTCGGCAAGCAGCTCGACTTCTTCCACTTCCAGGACGAAGCCCCGGGCCTGATCTTCTGGCACCCGAAAGGCTGGACCATCTGGCAGCAGATCGAGCAGTACATGCGCAAGACCTACCAGATCACCGGCTACAACGAAGTCAAGGCGCCGCAGATCATCGATGTCAGCCTGTGGCAAAAGACCGGTCACTGGGACAACTACCGTGAAAACATGTTCACGACCGAGTCCGAGAACCGCACCTATGCGCTCAAGCCGATGAACTGCCCGGGTCACGTGCAGATCTATAACGCCGGCCTGCGCTCCTACCGCGACCTGCCGCTGCGCTACGGTGAGTTCGGCCAGTGCCACCGCAACGAATCGTCGGGCGCGCTGCACGGCCTGATGCGCGTGCGCGGCTTTACCCAGGACGACGGACATGTGTTCTGCACCGAAGAGCAGATTGCCCCGGAAGTGGTGGCTTTCCACGCCCAGGCGATGAAGGTGTACGAGGACTTCGGCTTCGAGAACATCGACGTCAAGATCGCGCTGCGTCCGGAAAATCGCATCGGTTCCGACGAAGTCTGGGACCAGGCCGAGGAAGCGCTGCGTTCTGCGCTGCGCGGCTGCGGCGTGGAATGGACCGAGCTGCCGGGCGAGGGCGCCTTCTACGGTCCGAAGATCGAGTACCACCTGAAGGATAGCCTCGGCCGTCCGTGGCAGGTCGGCACCATGCAGGTCGACTTCTCGATGCCGGGCCGCCTTGGTGCCGAGTATGTATCGGAAGACAATACCCGCAAGGTGCCGGTGATGCTGCACCGCGCGATCGTCGGTTCGATGGAACGTTTCATCGGTATCCTGATCGAGAACTATGCCGGTGCGCTGCCGCTGTGGCTGGCCCCGGTGCAAGTCGCCCTCTTGAATATTTCGGATGCGCAAGCATCTTATGTGAAAGAGGTGGAATCTCGTCTGAAAGCCGCCGGTTTGCGTGTTCACGCTGATTTGCGAAACGAGAAGATTACCTATAAAATTCGCGAGCATTCCGTCCAAAAACTGCCGTACATCCTTGTTGTCGGTGATAAAGAGCGGGATGCCAACACTGTGGCCGTTCGCGCACGCGGCAATGTCGATCTGGGCGTGATGTCCGTCGACGCGCTGCTGGAACGCCTCCTGGGCGAGGTGGCATCCAAGGCGAAGTGAGTTATTCCCGCCTTGAGGAACGGCCGAACATAATCAACTACCAAAGGACACAAAATAGCTACTGACAAGTCTTCAAATCGCATCAATGGCGAAATCACCCACCCGGAAATGCGTCTGAACGGTGTGGACAACGAGCCGCTGGGCATTGTGAGCCTGGCCGAAGCGTTTCGTCTGGCTGAAGAAGCGAACGTCGACCTCGTGGAAATCGCGCCGAACGCGGTTCCGCCGGTCTGCCGCCTGATGGATTACGGCAAGTTCAAGTATTCGGAGCAGAAGAAGCAGCACGAAGCGAAGCTGAAGCAGAAGATCATCCAGGTCAAGGAAATCAAGTTTCGTCCGGGTACCGACGAGGGTGATTACAGCATCAAGCTGCGCAACCTGATCAAGTTCCTGGAAGAGGGTGACAAGACCAAGATCACCCTGCGCTACCGCGGCCGTGAAATGGCCCACCAGGATATCGGCCAGCGCATGCTGGAGCGCCTGCGTGGCGACCTCGAGCCATACGGCGTGGTCGAGCAGTTCCCGAAACTGGAAGGCCGCCAGATGATCATGATCGTCGGCCCGAAGAAGAAAAAGTAAGCTTCTGCGCGACGCGGCGTTTGCCGTGATGGTGAGATAAGGCAGGGCCGGTGATGGGCCGCAGGCGATCCTGCGGCCCATCACCGGCCTGTGCTCGTTTCGCCGTCGTTGTGTTGTGGAATCAACCGCGGGTCGAATCATTCCTCCGGAATCAAACCTGTGGTAGAATCTGCGGCTCCCGTTTCTAGAGATGCGGGAATGCAAGACTGTAGGGGACTCGCTTCCGCTGCAGAAACAAGTGAAAGTAGGCATCCAAGAGCAGCGTTGCTGCCACCTGCAATCCTGTTACATATGAGGCTGCCTTTAAAGGGCAGATGACTATGCCAAAAATGAAAACCAAAAGCTCCGCGAAAAAGCGTTTTCGCGTGCGTCCGGGTGGTACCGTCAAATCGGGTATGGCGTTCAAGCGTCACATCCTGACCAAGAAGACCACCAAGAACAAGCGTCAGCTGCGTGGCACCCGTAACATCAATGCGTCGGACGTGACCAGCGTCTACCGCATGATGCCGTCTGCTTAATCTCACACTAAGGAGCTAATATGCCTAGAGTTAAACGTGGGGTTACTGCACGTGCCCGTCATAAAAAGGTTCTTGCACTCGCCAAGGGCTACCGTGGTCGCCGCAGCAAAGTATTCCGTATTGCCAAGCAAGCAGTCATGCGCGCTGGCCAGTACGCTTACCGCGACCGCCGCAACAAGAAGCGCGTGTTCCGCGCACTGTGGATCACCCGTATCAACGCGGCTTCGCGTTCGCACGGCATGACCTACAGCGTCTTCATGAACGGCCTGAAGAAAGCCGCGATTGAACTGGACCGTAAAGTCCTGGCCGACATGGCTGTCAACGACAAGCCGGCATTTGCCGCTATCGTGAACACCGTCAAGGCACAAGTCGCTGCTGCTTAATCGCTAGCGAACCATAGCGCCGCAGCGACGCGGCGCAAAAAGGACGGGGCAAAGGTTTCACGACCGATGCCCTGTTTTTGTTTCTGGCGCCTCCCGCCCTTCAATAGGAAAAGAACACGCAATGAACTCGCTGGAAGAACTCGTCGTCTCCGCCCAGTCCGACTTTGGCGCCGCCCAGGACGCTGCCGCGCTGGAAAATGCTAAAGCGAAATACCTGGGCAAGACCGGCCAGGTGACCGAACTGATGAAGGGCCTGGGCAAGCTCGACCCGGACCAGCGCAAGGCGCAGGGCGCCCTGATCAATGCCGCCAAAGAAAAAATCGAACAGGCATTGACCGCCCGCCGCGAGGATCTCGCGAACGCTCAGCTGATGGCGCGCCTGAATGCCGAAGCGATCGACGTCACGCTGCCGGGCCGCGGCCGCGGCATCGGCGGCATCCATCCGGTCATGCGTACCTGGGAACGGGTCGAACAGATCTTCCGCTCGATCGGTTTCGACGTGGCCGACGGCCCGGAAATCGAGACCGACTGGACCAACTTCACGGCACTCAACAGCCCGGAAAACCACCCGGCGCGTTCGATGCAGGACACCTTCTATATCGAAGGCAATGACAGCACCGGCAAGCCGCTGCTGCTGCGCACCCATACCAGCCCGATGCAGGTACGTTATGCGCGCACGCATACGCCGCCCATCAAGGTGATCGCACCGGGCCGTACCTACCGCGTCGACAGCGACGCCACCCACTCGCCGATGTTCCACCAGGTCGAAGGCCTGTGGATCGGCGAAGACATCAGCTTCGCCGACCTCAAGGGCGTGTACCTGAATTTCGTGAAGGCCTTCTTCGAGACCGACGACCTGCAGGTGCGTTTCCGCCCGTCCTACTTCCCGTTCACCGAGCCGTCGGCCGAGATCGACATCGCCTTCGGTTCGGGGCCGCTCAAGGGGCGCTGGCTGGAAGTGTCGGGCGCCGGCCAGGTGCACCCGACCGTCGTGCGCAATTTTGGCCTGGATCCGGAAAAGTTCATCGGTTTCGCGTTCGGCTCCGGCCTCGAGCGCCTGACCATGCTGCGTTATGGCATTAACGACCTCCGTCTCTTCTATGAAGGCGACCTGCGCTTCCTGAAACAATTCAATTAAGCGTCCGTAGGGTGGACGGCTTCGCCCTCCACGCGGTAATCGTTGACGTTAGCTGAGCGCGTGGACGGGAAACCCGTCCACGCTACAAGAAGAACAGCACGAATATACAAGGCAAAGATTATGCAATTCTCCGAAAACTGGCTCCGTTCCATGGTCGATCCGAAGATGAATTCGGACGAACTCTCCCACCTGCTCACCATGTCCGGCCTCGAGGTCGAGGAAGTCGAAGCGGTCGCGCCGCCGTTTTCCAACGTGGTCGTGGCCGAAGTCAAGGAAGTGGCCAAGCACCCGAACGCGGACCGCCTGAACGTGTGCCAGGTCGACGTCGGCAGCGGCACCTTGCTGAACATCGTGTGCGGCGCGCCGAACGTGCGCGCCGGCATGAAGGCGATCTGTGCCAAGGCCGGCGCCGTGCTGCCGCCGGGCGCGGACGGCAAGCCCTTCGAGATCAAGGTCGGCAAGCTGCGCGGCGTCGAATCCCAGGGCATGCTGTGTTCAAGCAAGGAACTCAAGATTTCGGAAGAGGGCAGCGGCCTGATGGAACTGCCGCAAGATGCGCCGGTTGGCCAGGACATCCGCGATTACCTCGGCCTGAACGACCTGAAATTCACGATCAAGCTGACCCCGAACAAGGCCGACTGCCTGTCGGTGCTGGGCGTGGCGCGCGAAGTGTCCGCGCTGACCGGCTCGCCGCTGAGCCTGCCTGCACTGCGCAGCGTCCCCGTGACGATCGATGAAGTGCTGCCGGCAAAGATCTCGGCACCGGACCTGTGCGGCCGCTTTACCGGCCGTGTGATCCGCGGCCTGAACGCCAAGGCGCCAACCCCCGAGTGGATGAAGCGCCGCCTGGAGCGCTCGGGCCAGCGCTCGGTGTCGGCCTTGGTCGACATCTCGAACTACGTGATGCTCGAAGTCGGCCGTCCGTCGCACGTGTTCGATCTGAACAAGATCCACGGCAGCATCGACGTGCGCTGGGGCAGGAAGGGCGAGTCGCTGAAGCTCTTGAACGGCAACACCGTCGAGGTCGACGAGTGGGTCGGCGTGATCGCCGACGACAAGGAAATCGAATCGCTGGCCGGCATCATGGGCGGCGACTCGACCGCCGTCACCCTCGACACCACCGATATCTACCTGGAAGCCGCGTTCTGGTGGCCGAATGCGATCCAGGGCCGCGCGCGCCGCTACAACTTCTCGACCGATGCCGCGCATCGCTTCGAGCGCGGCGTCGATTACGCGACCACGGTCGAACACATCGAGCGCATCACTGCGCTGATCGTCGAGATCTGCGGCACGCCCGAGACCAAAGTCGGTCCGGTCGACGACCAGATCGCCAACCTGCCTGAGCGCAAGCCGGTGCTGCTGCGCACCGCGCGCGCCGCCAAGGTCATCGGCGTCGAGATTACCGATGAGATGGTGGCCGACATCTTCACCCGCCTGGGCCTGCCGTTCACGCAAGAACCGGGGCAGTTTTACGTCACGTCGCCGTCCTACCGCTTCGATATCGAGATCGAGGAAGACCTGATCGAGGAAGTCGCGCGCGTGTATGGCTTCGAGAATATCCCGACGCTGCCGCCTGTCGCCCCGAGCGCGATGCTGATCGAGCCGGAAAATACCCGCTCGCTGTTCGCGATCCGTCACCAGTTGGCCGACCTCGGCTACCAGGAAGTGGTCAACATGAGCTTCGTGGAGCAGCAGTGGGAAGCGGATTTTGCCGCCAATACCGATCCGATCCGCCTGCAGAACCCGATCGCCAGCCAGATGAGCGTGATGCGTTCGACCCTGATCGGCAGCCTGGTCGCCAACGTGCGCTACAACCTGAACCGCAAGGCCGGGCGCGTGCGCGTGTTCGAAGTCGGCGCCGTGTTCAAGCGCAATCCGGCCGTGCAGGACGGCCCGCTGGCGGTGGCCGGTTTCGAGCAGCCCAAGCGCGTGGCCGCGATCGCCTATGGTCCGGCGGCGGAAGAGCAGTGGGGCTTGCCGACCCGCGCGGTCGACTTCTTCGACGTGAAGGCCGACCTGGAGGCATTGTTCGCGCCGCGCCAGGTGCGCTTTGCGAAGATGGAACATCCGGCGCTGCACCCGGGCCGCTGCGCATCGGTCGAGCTCGACGGTAGGCAGGTCGGCTTCATTGGCGAACTGCATCCGCGCTGGCAGCAAAAGTACGACCTGCCGCAGGCGCCGGTGCTGTTCGAAGTCGATGCCGAGGCCCTGCGCCAGCGCGACCTGCCGCGCTACAGCGAGATTTCGAAGTTCCCGGGCGCCACGCGCGACCTGGCGCTGGTGGTCAAGCAGGACGTCCCGGCCCAGGCTTTGCTGGATGCTTTCACCGCTGAACTATCGTCGAATCCGGTTGGGAAACTCGTGCAAGCCGTTGTTTTGTTTGATGAATATCGCGGCAAAGGTTTGGAACAAGACGAAAAAAGTCTTGCGTTCCGCTTTGGCTTGCAAGATACTCAATCGACGTTGCAGGACGATGCAGTCGATGCCATCATGGCTGCACTTGCTGCTGCGGCACAACAAAAACATGGCGCCAAATTGCGTGCCTGAGGGGATCTGGAAGGGGTGCCCTCATTCCAAAATGACTGTTGATCTGAAGGTAGGGCTTTCAAATTAATAATAATGACTTTGATCCGGCCGTACTCCAGGAGGCGCTGAACGCCGACCTGCATCGTGCGATGCAGGTGGCGCGAGTGCGGCAAGAAGCGGAAAAGGAACTGCCGACCTTGACCAAGGCGGAGCTGGCCGAGCTGCTGTTCGAGCAGGTCGGCCTGAACAAGCGCGAAGCCAAGGATATGGTCGAGACCTTCTTCGATGAAATCCGTAATGCGCTCGAGCGCGGGGAGGCTGTCAAGCTGTCAGGCTTCGGCAACTTCCAGCTGCGCGACAAACCGCAGCGCCCCGGGCGCAATCCGAAAACCGGCGAGGAAATTCCGATCACGGCGCGCCGTGTCGTGACTTTCCACGCCAGCCAAAAGCTGAAAGGTATGGTCGAGGAAGCCGGGCCAGCGAGTACGGGCACCTCTGCGCTGGCACACGCCGCCTGAGACCTGCCTGTCTTGCCGACCGGGTTCCTCTCCACGTAAGCCATGAATGATCGACCGAACAAGAACGAACTGACCGTGCTGCCGCCGATTCCGGCCAAGCGCTATTTCACCATCGGTGAAGTCAGCGAATTGTGCGGGGTCAAGCCGCATGTGTTGCGCTACTGGGAGCAGGAATTTACCCAACTAAAGCCTGTCAAACGCCGTGGAAACCGCCGCTATTATCAGCACCACGAAGTGCTGCTGATCCGGCGGATCCGTGAGCTGCTGTACGAGCAGGGGTTCACCATCAGCGGTGCGCGCAACCGTCTCGACGGCCGCAACGGCCCGCCCGATGAGGTCGAAGCCATCCCCGAGGCGCCGCCGGTTCCGACGCTGTCGCCGGACCAGCTGCGTACAGAATTGCAAGCCATCCTTGCCGTGCTGCGGGGCAATTCGCAGGCCGTCTGAGCCAGCCTGCCGGTACGCCGGTCCAAGGGAATTCCAGGTTAGGCGAGCTCAGGCATTCGTGCGCCCTGTTGTTCTGCACCTCGGAGGTGCTAGAATGTCACTTGCGAATTTAGCTGACTCAAACGCATGACCTAAAACGGGGCGTGAGGTGTCAGCCTCGGCTCTTTCCTGTACCAGGAAAAATCTAAGGGAAGACAATGATACGCGTTGCCATTTGTGACGATCACCAGATAGTTCGAGCAGGTTTCAAACAGATTTTTTCGTCGTCCGGCGATTTCGAAGTCGTCGCCGAAGGCGCAACCGGGCGTGAAGCCCTCGATATTGCACGTCGTGAAATTTGCGACGTCCTGCTGCTCGATATTGCCATGCCCGACCAGAGCGGTATCGATATCCTGCGGACCATCCGCCAAGGCCAGCCCAACCTGCCGGTGCTGATCCTGTCCGGTTACCCAGCCCAGCAATACGCGCTGAACCTGTTCAAGATGGGCGCCAATGGCTACCTGAACAAGGAATGCGACGCCGACGAACTCAAGACCGCCGTACGCACCGTCTACCAAGGCCGGCGCTATGTCAGCTCCCAGGTCGGCGAACTGCTGGCCCAGAGCTTCGACCGCGATCCCAACACGGCGCTGCATACCGAGTTGTCGGACCGTGAATTCCAGGTGTTCCTGCGCTTGGCCAAGGGTGCGACCGTGTCCGACATCGGCAATGCGCTGTCGCTGTCGATCAAGACCGTGTCGACTTACCGTACCCGCATCATGGAAAAGATGGGCCTGCAGTCCAACAGCGACCTCACCTATTACGCCATGAAAAACAACCTGCTCGACTGAGCAGGCAAGGGCGGCCACGGCGCCGCTCTTCCACGCATGCCACCGGTGCTTCCTGCACCGGTCTTTTCCCTCTGTCGTTCATATCGCCATTGCGGTATCCTGCCTGACTATCCGGATCGGCAACACGCTTGCGCACTTACTTGCTGATATGTAAGTTTTCGTAAGGAATTGTTTCTTTCCTGTGGTCCTCATGCCACAATCGGTCGCTCTCGTTCATGTACATGCTCACGAGAAATTTTCGCCGGTCTATAATGGTCCGGACAGTCAATACTGGCAAAGGACCACGAGGATGTATTTCACCACTGACCCCAAGTCCCGGCCGGTCGGCAGCCTTCCGCTGTACCAGACGCTGCTATGCGTGGTGTGTGTACTCTTCCTGGTGTTGAACGGCGTCAGCCTGGTGGGCAACCTGCATGGCTTGAACGATGCGAACGCACGGCAGGCACGCGCGGACCGCGTGGCCGGCCGCCTGCAATACGTGAACCTCCTCGTGACCGATGCCGAAAGCGGCATGCGTGGCTATTTCCTGTCCGGCTCCGATACCTATCTCGGCCCCTTGCGCACCGCCCAGCGCGAACTCGAGCGCGAGTTCACGACGCTGCAAATCCTCCTCGCCGACAATCCATCCCAGCTCAAGAACCTGGCCCAGCTGCGCACCCTCGTCACGCGCCGCCTCAGCCTGATGGGCCAGGCGCTCGAGGTCTATCGTCACGGCGGCCTGCAGGACATCGTCGCGATCGCGCGCACCCAGGACGACAGGACCCATATGGACGAGATCCGGCTGCAGGTCGTGATCATGACGGGCGAGCAGAACGAATTACTGGCCGCGCGCGGCGCCGCCTTCTACGAGCATTCGCGCCGTGCGGCACTGCTCGGTATCGGCATCAATATCGCCGCGCTGGTGGTGCTGGTGCTGTTCTATAACCTGATACGCCGCGGTTTCCGCCTGCGCCTGCAGGCCGAGCGCGCCCTGCAGCAGACCAACGATGGCCTGGAAAACGTGGTGGCGTCGCGTACCGAGCAATTGTCGGTGCTGTCGCGCCACCTGATCCGCGTGTCGGAAGAAGAAAAGGCGCGTCTGGCGCGCGAACTGCACGACGAGATGGGCGCCAACCTGACGGCCATCGGCATGCATCTGAGCAGCGTCGGCGAGCAGCTCAAGGAAAGCCATCCGGCGCAGGCCGGGATGCTGGCGCGCGCCCGCGCGACGCTGGTCGACACGGTGGAATTGAAACGCCGCATCATCGAGGATTTGCGCCCCAGCCTGCTCGACAACATGGGCCTGGCGGCTGCGCTGGAAAGCTATTGCCAGGATTTCTGCCGCACCAGCGGGATCGATTGCGAAGCGCTGATCGAACGCGACGTCGACCGCGCCGCGCCGATGCAGGCGATTGCCCTGTTCCGCATCACCCAGGAATCGCTGAACAATGTCGCCAAGTATGCCAAGGCGCGCCACGTGATCGTGCACCTGGCGATCGAGGGCGAAGCGCTGGTGCTGGAAGTGAGCGACGACGGTGTCGGCATTCCACCGGATGCGATGCGGCGGCCGAAGTCACATGGCCTGCTGGGCATGCGCGAGCGCGCTGCGCTGCTGGGTGGCAGCCTGAAGGTGGGCCGCGGCGTCAATGGCCTCGGCACCAGCGTGCATGCCATCGTGCCCTTGAGCACGCCGGGTGCGGGCGCCGAAGCCGAAGCTGCCGGCAAGCCGGCGCTGACGCTGGTCGCGCATAAGCCAGAAGCAGCCCCGGATACGGTGCAGGAAGCAGAACAGACTGCAGAAAAGACTGCGGAAAAGACAACGGCCCAGTTGATTGGGCCGGAAGAACTTCATCAACTCCGGGCCGGCTGATCGTCCAGGTGATGCTGGACGGCCGCCCCGGGGCTGACAGGTGAATCAGCGTGCGACGTCCATCAGCAGGCGGTCGTATTCGCTCTTGGCGACCTTGTAGCACTCGCCGGCGTAGTCTTCCAGGCCCTGGCGGTTCAGCACTGTGATGTTGCCGCGGCGGTACTGGATCAGGCCTTCATCCTGCAACTTGCCGGCGGCAGCGGTGATGCTTTCGCGGCGCACACCCAGCATGATCGAGATCAGTTCCTGGGTCACTTTCAGTTCGTTGCTCGGCGAACGGTCCAGGCGGTCCAGCAGCCAGCGGCACAGTTTCTGCTCGATCGAGCTGTGGCGGCCGCCGACGGCGTTCTGGGCCATCTGGGCGAACAGCGCATTGGTGTAGCGCATCAGCAGTTGAGGCAGGGCGCCGCCCTTGTTGAAGGCGTCACGCAGGTATTGGGTCTTCAGGCGGTAGCCGTAGCCGGCGCTCTGGACCACGGCGCCGCAGGTGGCACGCTCGCCCATGAACAGCGACACGCCGACGGCGCCTTCGTGGCCGACCACGGCGATTTCCGTCGTCGCACCGTCTTCCATCACGTACAGCAGCGACACGATGGCGGTGGTCGGGAAGTAGACGTATTCGAGTTTGCTGCCGTATTCGAACAGTTCTTTGCCGAAAGGCAGCGGAACCAGTTCCAGATGCTCAAACAGGGTTTCCAGGTCTTGGCGCGGCAGGGCTGCCAGCAGCTCATTCTGTTGGGTGCCGCTGTAGCTCACAACCGGGCGGGACGCGGTTTTCAGATCCTCAGAGGTGGTCGGGATCTGGCCCAGCGATTTCTTTTGCGCGGCAGCACCAAGTTGAGCGTTATTCATTTTATATCCTCTTTATCTCTGTCTTACGTCGGGGGCGATTGCTTGGATGGGTTTCCTCATCGCGATGTGAGAAGATTAACGGTTACGTCTGTTGGCGAACATAAGACTGGCTGTCGCCCCCATGTAGGTCCCATGCATGATGTTTTGTCAGTCCAGTCCTACTGGGAAGAAATGCCGAAAATGGGGGGTTTTGAGGGTTCGGACATGGATTCAAGGCACAAATTTTTTGTCCGCACCCCCTTCGATGTGTTGTGAAACGCGCTTTTCCACCATTTGTCCTACTGCTGAGTACGTCGAAATCGCCGTGCTCGCGCGGCGGTCCGCTTTTCCCTCTGATAAAACGTTTGCCCAACGATGCCGCCGGTGCCCCAATCAGTTCACACAAGCCGTCCCGGTATCGGTAAAATCGAGAGTTTTGCAAGCGCCGCAAAGGCGAGACCATGTCCAACGAAACTGCAGCCATCACCCCAGACAATATTGACGCCGATACGGGCGCCGCGGACGCCAAACCGGCCGCGCTGATCGCCCGCGAAGTCGCGCGCCGCCGTACTTTCGGCATCATTTCCCACCCGGACGCGGGTAAGACCACGCTGACTGAAAAGTTGCTCCTGTTCTCGGGTGCGATCCAGCTGGCCGGTACCGTCAAGGGCCGCAAGAGCGGCCGCCACGCGACCTCGGACTGGATGGACATCGAGAAACAGCGCGGCATTTCGGTGGCCTCGTCGGTGATGCAGTTCGACTTCCGCGACCACGTGATCAACCTGCTGGACACGCCGGGCCACCAGGACTTCTCGGAAGATACCTACCGCGTGCTGACCGCGGTCGACTCGGCGCTGATGGTGATCGACGCCGCCAAGGGCGTGGAAGAACAGACGATCAAGCTGCTCGACGTCTGCCGCATGCGTGCCACGCCGATCGTTACCTTCATGAACAAGATGGACCGCGAAACCCGCGATCCGCTCGAGCTGCTCGATGAAGTCGAATCGGTGCTGAAGATCGAATGTGCCCCGGTGACCTGGCCGATCGGCATGGGCAAGAACTTCCGCGGCGTGTACCACCTGCTGAACGACGAAGTCATGCTGTTCAAGGCCGGTGAGGAAAAGGCCGATGGCGCCTACGAAGTCATCAAGGGCATCGACAATCCGAAACTGGCCGAGATGTTCCCGCTCGAGATGGACCAGCTCAAGATGGAAGTCGAGCTGGTGCATGGCGCTTCGCATCCGTTCGACCTCGAGCGTTTCCTGGCCGGCGTGCAGACTCCGGTGTTCTTCGGCTCCGCGATCAATAACTTCGGCGTGCGCGAGATCCTGTCGGCGCTGGTCGAATGGGCGCCGGCGCCGCGCGAGCGCGACGCCACCGTGCGCGCCGTGAAGCCGGACGAGCAGCCGTTCTCGGGCTTCGTCTTCAAGATCCAGGCCAACATGGACCCGGCCCACCGCGACCGCATCGCCTTCCTGCGCGTGTGCTCGGGACGCTTCGAAAAAGGCATGAAGGTCAAGCACCTGCGCCTCGGCCGCGAAGTCAAGCTGTCGTCGGTGGTGACCTTCATGGCATCGTCGCGCGAACAGGTGGAAGAAGCGTATGCCGGCGACATCATCGGCTTGCCGAACCACGGCAACATGCAGATCGGCGACAGCTTCTCCGAAGGCGAAGTCCTTACCTTCACGGGTATCCCGTACTTCGCGCCAGATTTGTTCCGCACCGTGCGTATCCGTAACCCGCTGAAGACCAAGCAGCTGCATAAAGGCCTGCAGCAGCTGGGCGAAGAGGGCGCCGTGCAAGTGTTCAAGCCGGTCATCGGCAGCGACCTGATCCTGGGCGCGGTCGGCGTGCTGCAGTTCGAGGTGGTGGCGAGCCGCCTGTTGAATGAATACGGCGTGGACGCCGTATTTGAAGGATCCAGCATCAGCAGCGCGCGCTGGGTGTCGAGCGACGACAAGAAATCGCTGTCTGACTTCGAAACCGCGCTGGCGCCGAACGTCGCCTATGACGCTGCCGGCAACCTGGCCTACCTGGCCACCTCGGGCGTCAACCTGCGCCTGACCCAGGAGCGCTGGCCGAAGCTGCAGTTCCACGCGACGCGCGAGCACGCGGCGAAGCTGGACTAAAGGCACTGGCACCGCTCAGGTAGGGTGGACGCGGACGGCGAGTCGGCTCTGCCGTCCACGCGTGCAACCGGCATCCAGTTTGCCGTCAACGGTAATGCATACGCTACCTTTCGACGCGTGGACGGGGAACCCGTCCACCCTGCGCGCTGCTTACCCCTTATTTCACGGGTGGTTTCACTAGAAGCGCCTCCAGCACACTCCCCACCCAACTCACCACGAATACGACGCCGCTGATCATCACCGACAGCGGCGTCGGCGCTTTCGCGATCTGCGCCTCGATCGCCGCCGGATCGAGCGCCACTCGTCCCGACAGCACCTGGTCGGCCAGCTCGTTCGCCTGCGCCAGCGCATGATTCAGGTACAGCAAGCCACCCACCGCGGCCACGACGATAAACAGCCATGCCCGCCGCTTGCGCCCCAGGTAATACTGGCCGACCCCCGGAAATACCAGCGCGGACAACAGCGCCGCCACAAACTTCGACTTCATTCACGCTCCTTCTTCATGCATTGACACATCACAAATGCGGCCATGCGCCACAGCGTAGATTCATTAAATGCGCACCGGAAATAGCTCGGCGACATTGTTGACAGGGGAGGAAACCATGACGCTCGCATTCGATTTCACTCGCCGCATTGGCGGCGCCCGCCAACCCGTTCGGAGCTTCGGCTGAGATGCGCGCCGGCATGCTCTCACGCCTGCGTATCGGGCCGAAACTGCTGCTGGCACCGGCGGTCGCGCTGGTGCTGCTGATCCTGCTGTCGTGCAGCGCCTATTATGCGATGGTACGCCAGAACAACTCGCTCGACGTCATCGTCCAGCAGCGCGCGGTGCACATGCGCGCCGCGGCCGAGCTGGCGGCGTCGAGCCAGCGCGCCCACGCGCAAGCCTACCAGGTGCTGACCTGGATCAGCGGCAGTTTCCCGCGCAGCCGCATCGAACCGCTGGCGCGCGACGTGCAGATCCAGCACGCCGCCGTCGAACGCGGCTTCGCCAGCCTGGCGCGCCTGACCGGCGACAACCCGGGCGAACGGCGCTACGTCGAACAGGCGCGCCGCGCCTGGGCCATCTACGTGGCGGCGGTGCAGGACGTGATCGAGATCGCCCAGCTCGACCAGTCGATCAGCGCCAACGCCATGTCCAAGGCCGAGCGCGCGTTCACCACGGTGTCGCAGCGCCTGGCCGAGCTGTCGCAGCGCGAACAGGAACTGTCCGAGCAAGCCTCGGACGGCGCCGAAGACGACTTCAAGACGGTGCAGACCCTGATGCCGATCGTGATCGCGCTGTCGATCGTGGCGGCGCTGGCGATCACGATGGCGGTGCGGCGCTCGCTGCTGGCGGAGGTCGGCGCCATTGAGACTGCACTCAACGGCCTGGCCAGCGGCGACCTCACCGTCAAGCCGCGGGTCTACGGCAACGACGAGATCGCGGACACCTCGCGCGCGCTGGATGCCAGCATCCGCAGCCTGAACGGTCTGCTGCGCACGATCCTCGATTCGGCGCGCTCGATCGGCTCGTCCTCGCGCGAGATCACGCTCGGCCGCGCCGGCTTGCCGCCGCGCGCCGGCGTGCGCGCCTCGCTCGAGCAGACCGCGTCGTCGATGCAGGAACTGGCAGCCGCGATCAGCCGCACCGCCGACAGCGCCGAGCAGGCCAACCGCCTGACCGAGAGCGCGTCGGAAGCCGCCCAGCAGGGCAACAGCGTGGTGCACCGCCTGGTGACGACGCTGGACAACGTGCGCCGCAGCGCCAGCCGCCTGGAAGAACTCGGCGGCACCATTGAAACCGCGCTGGACCGCGCCGGCATGCTGGCGCTGAACGCGGCCGTGGAAGCGGCCCAGACCGGGGAGGGCGGCCAGAGCTTCGCCCAGGCCGCCTGCGACATCCGCGCCCTGGCCCAGCGCGCCGCGCTGGCCGCGCACGAGGCGCGCGAACTGGCCCAGCAATCGGTGGCAACCATCGAAAGCGGCCACGCCTGGGCGCTCGACGCCGGCACCAGCATGGCCGACCTGGCCAGCTCGGTGCAGGAAGTGGGAGATATCGTGAACCGCATCGGCTGCGCAAGTGCCGAACGGGTGCAGGAACTGGCCGGGGTCAACCAGGCCATCGTGCGCATGGACGAGATGACGCAGCAGGGGTCGCGCATGGTGGAAGACGCGGCGCTGGCGGCACGCAGCCTGCAGCAGCAGGCCCTGACGCTGTCGCGCGCGGTGGCGGCGTTCCGGCTGGACGAGGCGGTGCATGCGCCGGACACGCCGGTGAATACGCACGACCTCAGGAACCGGGCCGAGCAGAATGACGCCGGGCCGGCTGGATCGCCGGACCGGCGACCGGGCGGGGCAGGGCATCCTTACCTGCGGCTGGCGGCGAGCCGCGGGCAAAGTCGATTGATCAGCTAGCCGTCAACCGCGAACCGTCAGCGCCAAAGCCGTCGCCCCTGCGAAGGCAGGGGTCCAAGTATTAAACGCAGTCGAAATGCGTCGAACTTGGACCCCTGCCTGCGCAGGGGCGACGTATCGTTGCCGCGGGCTATATTGCAGCGCACCTGTCTCGCGTGCGCTTCACCCGCCTTCCGATTCGATTACGCGCTTATTCGTAATCGCTGATCGGCGCGCATCCGCAGAACAGGTTACGGTCGCCGTACGCATTGTCGGCACGGCCGACCGGCGGCCAGTACTTCTTCTTGCGCAGCGACGGCACCGGGAAAGCGGCCACCTCACGGGTGTAGGTGTGCTGCCAGTCGTCGGCGGTGACCACTTCCGCGGTGTGCGGCGCGCCTTTCAGCGGGTTATCCATGCGGTCGTACTCGCCGCGCTCGACCTTCACGATCTCGGCGTGGATGGTGATCATCGCCTCGATGAAACGGTCCAGCTCCACCTTGGCTTCGGATTCGGTCGGCTCGATCATCAGCGTGCCCGGCACCGGGAAGCTCATGGTCGGGGCGTGGAAGCCGAAGTCCATCAGGCGCTTGGCCACGTCTTCGTTGCTGATGCCGGTCGTGTCCTGCAGCGGGCGCAGGTCGATGATGCACTCGTGCGCCACCAGGCCGTCGTGGCCGGTGTACAGCACCGGGTAGTGCGGCGCCAGGCGGCGGGCGATGTAGTTGGCGTTCAGGATCGCCGTCTCGGTCGCCGCGGTCAGGCCGTCGGCGCCCATCATCGCGATGTACATCCACGAGATCGGCAGGATCGAGGCCGAGCCGTAGGGTGCCGCGCTGACCGCGCCGATGCCCTGCTCGGTGTTCTCACCTGCGCGCTGGTAGCCTGTCGAGGCCTGGTTCGGCAGGAAAGGCACCAGGTGGGCGCCCACCGCCACCGGACCGACGCCCGGACCGCCGCCGCCGTGCGGGATGCAGAAGGTCTTGTGCAGGTTCAGGTGGCTGACGTCGCCGCCGAAGAAGCCCGGCGCGGCCACGCCGACCAGCGCGTTCATGTTGGCGCCGTCGACATACACCTGGCCGCCGTGCGCATGCACGATCTCGCACAGTTCCTTGATGCCTTCCTCGAACACGCCGTGGGTCGACGGGTAGGTGACCATCACGCAGGCCAGGTTGGCGCTGTGCTGCTCGGCCTTCTTCTTGAGGTCGGCCAGGTCGACGTTGCCGTTCTCGTCGCAGGCGGTGACCACCACCTGCATGCCGACCATGTTGGCCGATGCCGGGTTGGTGCCGTGCGCCGAGGACGGGATCAGGCAGATGTTGCGGTGGCCTTCGCCGCGCGACTCGTGGTACTTCTTGATGATCAGCAGGCCCGCGTACTCGCCCTGCGAACCGGCGTTCGGCTGCAGCGACACGCCGGCGTAGCCGGTGACGGCGCACAGCATCGCTTCCAGCTGCGTGATCATTTCGCGGTAGCCGACGGTCTGGTCGTCAGGCGCGAACGGGTGGATATTCGAGAACTCGGGCCAGGTGACCGGGATCATTTCCGAGGTCGAGTTCAGCTTCATCGTGCACGAACCCAGCGGGATCATGGTGCGGTCCAGCGCCAGGTCCTTGTCGGCCAGCGCGCGCAGGTAGCGCAGCATCTCGTGCTCGGCGTGGTAGCGGTGGAAGGTCGGGTGGGTCAGGTAGGCGCTGGTGCGCGCCAGGGCGGCCGGGAAGGCGTCCTGGACGTCGCTGTCGAGGCTGTCGAAATCGATCGCGATCTCTTTGCCGGTGGCGGCGCCGAAGATCGTCGCCAGCAAGGCGATGTCGTCGCGGGTGGTGGTCTCGTCGAGCGACAGGCCGACCTGGCGCGCATCGATGCGGCGCAGGTTGACGCCGTGTTCGTTCGCGATGCGGTGCACCTCGTCCGCATTCTCGGCGACCACGGTCAGGGTGTCGAAATACGTGTCGTTGGCCAGCTGGAAGCCGGCGCCCCCCAGCGCGGTGGCCAGGATGCCGGTGTAGCGGTGCACGCGGCGGGCGATTCTAGCCAGGCCTTCCGGACCGTGGTAGATCGCGTACATCGACGCCATCACGGCCAGCAGCACCTGCGCGGTGCAGATGTTCGACGTCGCCTTTTCGCGGCGGATGTGCTGTTCGCGCGTCTGCAGCGCCAGGCGGAATGCCTTGTTGCCCTGGGCGTCGATGGTGACGCCGGCCAAGCGGCCGGCCATGCTGCGCTTGTATTCGTCGCGGGTGGCCAGGTAGCCGGCGTGCGGGCCGCCGAAGCCGAGCGGCACGCCGAAGCGCTGGCTGTTGCCGACGACCACGTCGGCGCCCCATTCGCCCGGTGGGGTCAGCACGGTCAGGGCCAGCAGGTCGGCCGCCACGATGACCATGGCGCCGGCCGCATGCAGCTTTTCACATGCGCTGCGGTAGTCGCGCACGTCGCCGTTCACGCCCGGGTACTGCAGCAGCACGCCGAAACAGGGCTCGCTCAGGTTCTCGATATCGGCAGCGGCGATGGTGCGCACTTCGACGCCGATCGGTTTCGCGCGCGTCTGCACCACTTCCAGGGTCTGCGGCAGCACGTCGTCGGCCACGTAGAACACCTTCGAAGCCGACTTGCCGACGCGCTGGATCAGCGTCATGGCTTCGGCGGCGGCGGTGCCTTCGTCCAGCATCGAGGCGTTGGCGATACCCATGCCGGTCAGGTCGATGATGACCTGCTGGAAGTTCAGGATCGCTTCCAGGCGGCCCTGCGAGATCTCCGGCTGGTACGGGGTGTAGGCGGTGTACCAGGCCGGGTTTTCGAAGATGTTGCGCAGGATGACCGGCGGGGTCGTGGTGCCGTAGTAGCCCTGGCCGATCATCGACTTCATGACCTTGTTCTGCGAGGCGATGGCCTTCAGCTTGGCCAGCGCGGCCATTTCCGGCAGCGGCTCGAAGAACTCGCCCAGGTCCAGCTTGTCCTTGCGGCGGATGTTGGCGGGAACGACGGCATCGATCAGCGCGGCGCGCGATGCGTAGCCGAGGACGGACAGCATGGCTGCCTCCTCCGAAGCGGACGGACCGATGTGGCGCGGGATGAAACCGTCGCGGGCTTCAAGTTGGGTCAGGCTGGTGCGGGTCATGGTGGCGTAGATGAGAAGGCGGTTTGCGTAAGTGTTGACCTAGGCAACGTCGCCCCTGCGAAGGCAGGGGCCCAAGTTGCGGGCAGATCGTAAAACTTGGGCCCCTGCCTTCGCAGGGGCGACGGTTTTGCGGCACCGGGCTTGCGGTGCATGCGATATGAAGGCGGGAAAGCGAAACAACAAGCGCGCCGCGTGACAAAGGCCGGGCGCGCTCGTCGACACATCACTCCTCGGTCGCCTTGCCGTAGGCAGTCGCGTCCAGCAGGCCGTTGATCGCCGCCGGATCGGCCGGCTGCAGCTTGAACAGCCAGGCGCTGTAGGCGTCGGCGTTGATCGAGTCCGGCGCATCGGCGGTCGGCTGGTTGACGGCGACCACGGTGCCCGAAACCGGGGCGTAGATGTCGCTGGCGGCTTTCACGGATTCGACCACGGCGGCATCGTCGCCGGCGGTGAAGGTCTTGCCGACTTGCGGCAGCTCGACGAACACGATGTCGCCCAGCGCGTCCTGCGCGTATTCGGTGATGCCGACGGTGAGGGTGCCGTCGGCTTCTTGACGGACCCACTCGTGGGATTCGGTGTACTTCAGGTCGGCTGGGATGTTCATGCGTAGCTCCTAATGGGGATGGTTCAGTCAGTATAGTTTGTTCAGGTGCGGGCGGCGCGCTTACGCGGCCAGCACTTTGCCGTTACGCACAAACGGCAGCTTGACCACCGAGGCGGCCAGCTTCTTGTCGCGGATTTCGACGTGCACGGTGTCGCCCACGGCCACGTCCATCGGCACGCGCGCCAGCGCGATCGCCTGCTGCATCGACGGGCTAAAGGTGCCGCTGGTGATCTCGCCGGCGTTGCCGGCGCTCCCCACGACTTTCTGGTGAGCACGCAGGATGCCACCTTTTTCGCGCAGGATCAGGCCGACGAACTGCTGGTGCTGGCCGCGCTGCAGCGCGTTCTTGCCGACGAAGTCGCGCTCGGATACCAGGTCGACGGTCCAGGCCAGGCCGGCATCCAGCGGCGAGACGGTATCGTCCATGTCCTGGCCGTACAGGTTCATGCCGGCTTCCAGGCGCAGCGTGTCGCGCGCACCGAGGCCGGCCGGCTTGACGCCCTGTGCCGCCAGCGCGTTCCACAGCGCGCCGACCTGGCCGGCGGCGACGCCGATCTCGAAGCCGTCTTCGCCGGTGTAGCCGGTGCGGGCCACCATCAGTTCGCCGAACGGGGTGTCCTTGACGAGGACGGCGTTGAACGGCTTCAGGCCTTCCGAGGCTTCGCGCGCGGCCGGCACGGTCTCCCAGAACTTGGCGCGGGCGTTCGGGCCCTGCACGGCGACCAGCGCGATACCGTCGTCGGTGACGTGTTCGTTGATGTCGCTGCGGCGCGGGGTGATCGAAAGGCCCGAGCCCGAGGTCTCGTTACGCTCGCGGATCCAGGCGATGTCCTTTTCGGCGGTGCCGGCATTGACCACCAGGCGGAACCAGGTCTCGTCGAAGAAGTAGACGATCAGGTCGTCGATGACGCCGCCCTGCGGGTTGAGCATGCACGAGTACAGGGCCTTGCCCGGCGCCTGCAGCTTGTCGACATTGTTGGCCAGCAGGCCGCGCAGGAAAGCGCGCACGTTGTGGCCCTGCAGGTCGACCACGCACATGTGCGAGACGTCGAACATGCCGGCGTCGCTGCGCACCGCATGGTGTTCTTCGATCTGCGAGCCGTAATTGACGGGCATGTCCCAGCCGCCAAAGTCGACCATCTTGGCACCAGCGGCGCGGTGTACGGAGTTGAGCGGGGTCGCTTTGAGCGTCATGGAGTCCTCGGGCACGTGAAATGGGGTTCGGGCACGCGGACCTCGTCCGCATGCCTTGCGCACCCCTCTGTCCTTGGTACCTGAGAGATAGCGGCACTGCCGCCTGCCCCTTCGGTGGGCCCCCAGGGCCGCTCTCCAGAGTTGGCCGCCGCACCATTCGTCGATGGCGCAGCGTCCCTTGACCGGTCCGGTTGCCTGAGAGTTTTCGGGTGATGCCCCTTCGGCGGCAGCCTGCGCTGCGCTCTCCCGGTCAAGACTGCGAAGGATATGTCAGCGGCCGGGGGAAGTCAATCCGGAGAGCTGGCAGCTTGCCTTTCATGATGGGGGCGCGCACTCTTGCTGGCAGGCTACACGGCGCTAAACCGTGATTTGTTACACTTGTCCCACGAACCTTGTGACAGAAGAGAGGGACTATGAGCGAAGATCAAGCAAATCAACAAAAGGAAGCGTGGTTCACGCTGTCCGGCGACGTGAACAGCGACATGGTGCATCGCGTCTTCGAAGCCACCTCCCACATGACCGAAGACGGCATCGACACGGCGCACGTGCTGGTCCAGTCGAACGGCGGCTACGTCAGCGACGGCCTGTGCCTGTTCAACTTCATGGCCAATTCACCGGTCAACTTCATCACCTACAACGGCGGCGCGGTGGCGTCGATCGCGGTGATCCTGTTCCTGGCAGGCCGGCAGCGCTACGCCAGCGAGACCGCGCGCTTCATGATCCACAAGTCGCATGCGACGGCTTCGCCGGGTTCGCGCCCGGATGCGCTGAACATCATTGTCGAAGGCTTGCGCGCCGACGATGCGCGCACCGAGTCGATCCTGCGCAAGCACATCGAACTCTCGCCGGAACAGTGGGGCATCCACCAGTACGGCGACCTCCACCTCACCGCGCGCGAAGCCAAGACCGCGGGACTGATCACCGACGTGACCGATTTCGCGCCGCCGCGTGGCGCGCCGCTGCGCAACATCTGATGATGTAGCCTGGATCAAGAAGCCTGGCGCGTGTCTTCTGTGGGAAACGCGCCGGGCGCATGCCTGCCCGTGCTGCCGGCAAGTAAAAACAGCAGGGACTGATAAAAAATAGCAGGGCCTGATGCGCTTTCGGCGCATCAGGCCCTGCTGTCGTATCGGCTGCTAGTGGCTCAGTCGATCAGCGGTTGCCGGCGTTCTTGCGGCTTTGGCGGCCGGCTGCAGCATGCTGTTCCGGCGAGCCGCCGCGGGTGCCGCCCGAACGCGAGCCCGACCCCGACGAGGCAGACTGCTTGTTGCCGTCGTTCTTGTGGCTCTGGCGGCCGGCAGCGGCGTGCTGCTCCGGCGTACCGCCCTGGACGCCTCCCGAACGCGAGCCCGAAGTGGAGCCCGAGCCTGCGGAATCGGATTGCTTGTTGGCGTCGTTCTTGTGGCTTTGCTGGCCGGCCTTCACGTGTTGTTCGTGGGAGCCGCCTTGATTGCCGGGACGCGAGTTTTTATTCGTAGTCATGATCATTCCTTTCGATAAAATGGGAAATGTCCTGCTCGCCAAAACGTTGTCTGAAACCTTGTTTGTTCAGCAGCGTTTTCGGTAGTGCAATGATGCGAGCCCGGGCATGAAGCCGGTATCGGAGCATTACTTGAGCTCGTGTAGGACTAGGGCTGAGTATCAAAGAATGTTTTTACTTAAAATCCACGAAAATCAAATATGCTTATTTTGTCTTTGCCGGGTTTGTTACAAATAATCGCAAAATTCATGGATGAGTTAGCTCATCAATAGAATGGTTATTCTTTCCGTGGCGGCGCTGGCCTATGCTGCGCGGCGGCCTGAAGTCACTTAGGCCCAACTATTCTGATTTCTACCCGGAAATTATGTGCCACAATAAGCAGAGCATTCCACGCCATTCTCCAAACCCATGACCGCAAGCCAAGTCCAGACCCCGGCTGCCCGCAAGGCCGCGTCCTTGCAGGCGACGCTGGACGCGCTCGTCAGCGCCGTCTCGACGCACGTCAAGGATGCGCTGGGCGACATGGCCGTGCGCATGTCGGCGGCGCTGGCCGAGGTCGATGCGCCGGGCCTGGATACGCGCGCGGTCTACCAGCGCGTGAAGTCGGCGCGCCTGCTCAAGGACAACGGCTACGCCTTCGTGCACCTGGCCGAGGCCGCGATCGGGCAGGCCGTGCGCGCCGAACTGGATGCCCTCGACCCGGCATCGCCTGCGCGCCAGCCTGCCGCGGCCGCGGCGCTGAGCCTGGTGCCGCTCGAGGAAATCGATGACAAGCTGGCGTTCACGGCGCTGGCGCGCCCCTTCGACATCCAGCATGCCGACGTGCTGGCGACGCTGTCGGTCCGCCTCGGCCTGCTGCTCGAGCGCGGCCTGCTGCGCGCCGACGTCAATCCCTTCCGTCCAGCCGTATTCCTGAAGGCGCTCGACCAGGCCTGGCGCGACTTCGAGCCCGACGCCGAAGCCCACGGCCTGATCCAGCCGCTGCTGCGCCCCGAGATCGTGTTCGACCTCGGGCCGCTGTTCGAACGCCTGGTCGAGGTCCTGAAGCGCAAGGAAGGCCAGCCCGGCTCGGTCGACGCGCTGCGCATCCAGAAAACCGACGACAGCGCCGCCGCCCGGGCAGCGCGCGCCGGCAGCCGGGCCGCGCTGGCGAAGCAGTTGCGCGCCCTGTTCGGCGACGACGGCGGCGAGGATGGGGTGCCGCTGATTCCCGACCTGCCGGCGATGGCGGCCGGCGACGGCGGCTGGCGGCCGAGTGCCGCGGCCGGATTCCAGGGCGGGGCGGGCGCCGATCCGGCTGCCGGCGCTGCGCCTGCTGCCGTTGCGCCTGCCGCCGTCACCGCGTCCGCGCCGGCGGCGGGCTTTGCGGCACCTGCCGGCAGCGCGGCCTTCCAGCCCCTGCAGGGCGTGGTGGCAGCCGCGGACGGCGCGCCGCTCCAGGCCGGCGCCGGCGTGGTTCCCGGCCCGTTGCCGGTCCAGCAGGTCCAGCCGGCCGCGGGCGCGCCGACGCGCGCGTCGCTCTCTGCGCAGGGCGTGGCCGCGCTACAGGCTGCCTTCTATATTCCGCGCCAGCCCGCCGCCGTCGACCCCATCGTGGCCGCAGGCGCGGCCGGCATAGGCGAAGGGGCGGCGGCGCCCGGCTTCCCCGTGCAATGGGCCGGTATGCCGGTGCAGGGCCTGGTCGCCGCCGCCAGCGGCGCGGCGCCGCTGCCGCAGCCGGCGCCGGGCGCCGCCATGGTCGCCAGCGCGCCGCTGCTGGAGCTGGTGGCCGGCATCGAGCCGGTGCTGGCCGCCGCCCGTGCCAACGGCGGCGGGCAAGGCGCCGCGGCCGCGCCACACCAGGTGTTCTACCTGCCGCGCCTGAAGCAGAGCCTGCCGCAGGGCAGCCTGTCGCGCGGCGACGCCAATACCCTCGACCTGCTGTCGCGCGTGTTCGAGACCGTGCTGCTGGACGACAGCATCCCGCCGCGCGCACGCGAGTTGCTGCAACTGCTGCAGGTGCCGGTTTTGAAGGCGGCGCTGCTCGATAAAAGCTTCTTCTTCGAGGAAGCACATCCGGCGCGGCGCATGGTCGACCTGCTGTCGCGCATGGGCTGGGAGCAGCACAAGGATGGCGACGACCCGGTGTTCCAGGCCATGCAGCGCAGCGTCGACCGGGTGGCGCAGCCGGGTGGCGACGCGGGCGCCGGCTTCGAGGAAGCGGTGGCCGGCCTCGAGGCCAGCATCGCCCAGGAAGAGCGCGCCGAGGAACAGTCGCTGGCGGCCCCGGTGGCTACTGCGCTCAAGCAGGAAAAGCTGGCGGCGGCCACGCGCGCCGCGCGCGACGCGGTGGCGCTGCGCATCGGCGCCGGCAAGGATCGGGATGCCGACGGCCTTGAGACCGGCGAGATCCTGGATGCGGTCAGCGGCTTCCTCGAGCAGCGCTGGACCACCGTGCTGACCTTCGCCTACAGCATCGAGGACGACAAGCCGGGTGCGGTCGGCAACGCCACCCGCGCGATGGATGACCTGATCTGGAGCATCAAGCCGAAGGCGACCCAGGAGCAGCGCAAGACCCTGATCGCGCGCCTGCCGCGCCTGCTGGCCACCCTCAACAAGTGGCTGGACGCGATCCGCTGGCAGGATGCCGAGCGCCTGCACTTCTTTGCCCGCCTGGCCGAGTACCATGCCGCCATCGTGCGCGCCCCGATCGAACTGTCGCCCGAGCGCCAGCTGGAACTGGCCGTGGAAGCGGCCCAGCGCGACGCCATGCGCCGCGTCGAGCTGGAAAACGCCGCCGCCGCCCAGGACGCGGCGCGGCAGGATGCGATCTCGCCGCTGGACGGCCTGGAGCGCGGCATGTGGTGCGAATTCCGCAGCGACGACGGCGCCCGCACCAACGCCCGCAAGGTCAGGCTGGCCTGGGTCAGCCCGCTACGTACCCTGTTCATCTTTTCCGGCAGCGGTCGGCGCGAGGCGTTTTCGATGACGGCCGAGAAACTGGTCGACGCGCTGCACGCCGGTGCCGCGCGCGTGCTGGCGATGGAAGGCGTGGTCGGCCAGGTGCTGATGGCGGCGCTGGCGGATGGAGCCGGGAACGACGTGCCGGATCGCGCCACCCCCAAGTTTCACTGATAGCAGGCAACAAATAGTAGGTTATACTGTTTCCAGACAGCCATGCTACGCCATGTGGCTGTGCCTACTTTCTTCAGCCTTCTCCCCCTGTCATGCCCTTCGATGTTGCCTCGATCCTTGTTGCGATGACCTTCAGCATGCTGACGATGGCCTTGGCATTGGTGTCCGTGATGGGGAGCGTCAACCGGGCGGCCCGGTTTGCCCAGGCCGGCGCCGTGCTGCAGGCGCTCGGCTGGGTACTGCTGCTGCTCTCCAGCCGCGCGGCGCCGGGTTCGAGCATGGATTTTGCGCTGTCGACGCTGTCGATGGGCTGCATTTCCGGCGGACTGGCGTGCAATGCCGCCGCCTTTGAACTGTGGTGCGGGCGTAGCGCATCCGTCCGGATCCCGGCGTTGCTGGCCATCGCGATGACGGCCGGCTACGGCGCCGGTTTTTCGCATTATGCGTTCCGGGTCGGCTGGGCCAACGGCCTGCTGGCGCTGCAGATGGTGCTGATGATCGCGAGCCTGGCGCGCCGTGCCGCCGTGCCGGTCGGACGCTGGCGCTGGCTGCTGATCGCCGGTCTTGCGGTGCAGGCCTTGTTCACGGCATGGCGCGGCGTGCTCGGCGCGTTTTTTACCGACCAGTTCCCGACCTTCATGACGCCGCACCCGGTCAACCTGGCGTTTGCCCTGGTGGCCAACGTGACCGCCGTCGCCGGCCTGGTCGGCATCCTGCTGGCGCATCGCGACGAGGCGGCGCGCGCGCTCGAGCGCCTGGCCACCATCGACGGCCTGACCGGCGTGCTGAACCGGCGCGCCTGGCTGCTGCAGGCCGACATCGAACTGGCGAACAGCATCCGCTATGGCAGTCCGCTTGCGGTGCTGATGATCGATATCGACCACTTCAAGCAGATCAACGACAGCCGTGGCCACGAAGCTGGCGACCGCGCCCTGCAGTTTTTCGCGGCCGTGCTGAAAAACGCATGCCGCAGCGGCGACATCGTGTGCCGCTACGGCGGCGAAGAGTTCTGCGTGCTGTTGCTGCGCGCCGACGAGGAGGCGGTGCTGGCGTTCGACCGGCGCATCCGCATCCATTTGCAGGACGCCGCCATGCCCGAACTGGGACATGCGCTCGGCTACAGCGGCGGCATGGCGCTGCGTGCGCCGGACGAAGTGCGCATGGCGGGCATCCTGCGCCGCGCCGACGCGGCCTTGTACCGGGCCAAGGCGATGGGCAGGGCACGCACCATCGATGCCGGCCGTGTGGCGGCCGAATTGTCCTGACAGCAAGCAACAAATGGTATGATGCGGGTCTCACCGTACCCCATCCAGCCAAGCAACCGTGCGTCTTTCCTCGATCAAATTGTCGGGATTTAAGTCTTTCGTCGATCCCACCAATTTCCAGGTGCCGGGACAGCTCGTGGGCGTCGTCGGCCCCAACGGTTGCGGCAAGTCGAACATCATCGACGCCGTGCGCTGGGTGCTGGGCGAATCCAAGGCGTCGGAACTGCGCGGCGAATCGATGCAGGACGTGATCTTCAACGGCTCGACCCACCGCAAGCCGGCCGGGCGCGCCTCGGTCGAGCTGGTGTTCGACAACAGCGCCGGCAAGGCGGCCGGGCAGTGGGGGCAATACGCCGAGATCGCGGTCAAGCGCACCCTCACGCGCGACGGCACCTCGACCTATTACATCAACAGCCAGCCGGTGCGGCGGCGCGACATCCAGGACATCTTCCTCGGCACCGGCCTCGGCCCGCGCGCCTACGCCATCATCGGCCAGGGCATGATCGCGCGCATCATCGAATCGCGCCCGGAAGAGCTGCGCGTGTTCCTGGAAGAAGCCGCCGGCGTCTCCAAGTACAAGGAACGGCGCCGCGAAACCGAAAACCGCCTGGCCGACACCCGCGACAACCTGTTGCGGGTGGAAGACATCCTGCGCGAGCTGAACGCCAACCTGGAAAAGCTGGAAGCGCAGGCGGCGGTGGCCAACCGCTTCAAGGGGCTGCAGGCGGACCAGGAAGAAAAGCAGAAGCTGCTCTGGCTGCTGCGCAAGAACGAAGCCAAGGCCGAGCAGGCGCGCTGGTTCCTCGAGATGGAACAGGCCCAGACCGGGCTGGAGGCGCAGACCGCGCAGCTGCGCAACCACGAGCTGGAGCTGGAGCGCCTGCGCCAGGCCCATTTCGCCACCGGCGACAGGCTGCACACGGCCCAGGGCGCGCTGTACCAGACCAATTCCGAGATCGGCAGCCTGGAAGCGCAGATCAAGTTCGTGGTCGAGTCGCGCACGCGGCTGCAGAACCAGATCGGCACCCTTACCGCCCAGCGCGAGCAGTGGCAGAACCAGGCCGCCGAACTGCAGGAGCAGATCGAGGAAGGCGAGTTCCGCCTGGAAGAGCTGGCGGCGCGTGTGGAAGGCGCGGAGAATCTGGTGGAAGCCAAGAACGAGCGCCTGCCCGAACTCGACGCCGCCTGGCGCGCTGCCCAGAACCAGTCGACCGAATCGCGCGCCCGCATCATGCAGGTCCAGCAGCGCATCGAATTGTCGGCAGCGCACGGGCGCAATGCGGCGAGCATCCTGGCCACCCTCACCACGCGGCGCGAGCGCCTGCAGCAGGAACGCGCCGGCATCGATCTGCCGGACGCCGGCCACCTCGACAACCTGCGGATGCAGTTAGAGGAAAAACAGCTGCAACTGGAAGAGCAGACCCTGATGCTGGAAGAAGCCGCCGCGCGCCAGCAGGCGGTCGAGGAGGAGCGGCGCCAGGCCCATGCCGGCGCCCAGGCGGAAGCGGCCGCCAACGCCAAGCTGGAAGCGCGCCTGGCGGCGCTGCGCCAGCTGCAGGAACGGGTGCAGACCCAGGGCAAGGTCCAGCCCTGGCTGCAGAAGCACGAACTGGATAAACTGCCGCGCCTGTGGGAAAAGCTCGACATCGACACCGGCTGGGAAACCGCGCTGGAATCGGTCCTGCGCGAGCGTACCGGGGCGCTGGAAATCTCGAACCTGGACTGGGCGCGCGGCTTCTTCGGCGACGCCCCGCCGGCGCGGATGGCTGTTTACGCGCCAAATGCGACCCCAGCCCCGGGCGCGCCGGCGCAGCCGGACCACCATGGTCTGAAACCGTTCGCGTCGCTGCTCAAGCTGAACGACGCGGGCCTGCGCGGCCTGCTCGACGACTGGCTGTGGGGCGTGTATGCCGCCGACGATCCGGGCACGGCCCTGGCCCAGCGCGCGCGCCTGCCCGAGGGCGGCCTGTTCGTCACGCCGAACGGCCACATCGTCAGCCGTTCCAGCGTGCGCTTCTACGCCGCCGACGCCGAGCAGGACGGGGTGCTGGCACGCCAGCACGAGATCGACAACATCGGCAAACAGCTGCGCGCCCAGGCGCTGCTGCTGGACGAGGCGCGCACCCGCAGCACGCGCGCCGATGCCGCGGTCGGCGAACTGCAGCGCCGCCTGCAGGATGGGCGCCAGCGCGTGGCCACGCTGCAGCGCGAAACCCATGCGCTGCAGATCGAGGTAGTGAAGCAGGGCGAAGCCGAGGCGCGCCTGAACCAGAGGAGCGGCCAGATCGCGGCCGACCTCGACGAAATCGCCGCCCAGGAAGCCGAGCAGCGCCAGGCGCGCGCGGAAGCCGAGGCCGAATTCGAGATGCTCGACATGGAACTGGCCGAGCTGCAGGGGGCGCACGAGGATGGCCAGACCGCCTTCCAGGACAAGGAGCGCGCCTTGAACGAGGCGCGCGAGCGCCTGCGCGAGCTGGAACGCGCGGCCCAGGAAGCCGGCTTCGCCGAAAAGACCGGGCGCGCCCGCATCGACGAGCTGCGCCGCACCATCGCTACCGCATCGCAGCAGGCGGCCACCGTCGGCGAGACCATCGCGGCAGCGCGGCTGGAACTCGAATCGCTGGAGTCCGGCGCTGCCGCCGAGGGCCTGCAGGCGCTGCTGGCGCGCCGCACCGAGCAGGAGGAGGCGCTGTCCGACGCGCGCCACGAACTGGACCAGCTGACCCAGCAGCTCAGGCAACTGGAAGAAGGGCGCATGAGCGCCGAGCGCAGCCTGCAGCCGCAGCGCGAGCGCATCACCGAGATGCAGCTCAAGGAGCAGGCCGCGCGCCTGAACCAGGAGCAGTTCGACGAAGCGCTGCGCGCCACCGGTGCGGTCGAGTCGGAACTCGCGCACAAGCTCGATCCGGAGATGAAGCCGTCCTACCTGCAGGGCGAGGTGACGCGCCTGACGAATGCCATCAACGCGCTCGGCGCGGTGAACCTGGCCGCGGTGGAAGAACTGGCCCAGGCCACCGAGCGCAAGCGCTTCCTCGATGCGCAGAACAACGACCTGCAGGAAGCCATCGGCACGCTGGAAGGCGCGATCGGGCGCATCGACCGCGAATCGCGCGACCTGTTGCAGGAGACCTTCGATCGCGTCAACGGCCATTTCTCGGAACTGTTCCCGATCCTGTTCGGCGGCGGCACGGCGAAGCTGGTGATGACCGGCGACGAGATCCTCGACGCCGGCGTGCAGGTGATGGCCCAGCCGCCGGGCAAGAAGAACGCCACCATCCACCTGCTGTCCGGCGGCGAAAAGGCGCTCACCGCCACGGCCCTGGTGTTTTCGATGTTCCGGCTGAATCCGGCGCCGTTCTGCCTGCTGGACGAGGTCGACGCACCGCTCGACGACGCCAATACCGAGCGTTTCTGCCGCATGGTCAAGCGCATGTCCGACCACACCCAGTTCCTCTTCATCTCGCACAACAAGATCGCGATGGAGATGGCCAACCAGCTGATCGGCGTGACCATGCAGGAGCAGGGCGTGTCGCGCATCGTGGCCGTGGACATGGAAGCGGCGGCCGACCTGGCCGCGGCCTGAGTCCATCCTGCTTTCCGCAGGCGGTCCATGCCGCCACGCTCGTCCAATTTCCTGTGTCCCGCGTCGATCCTGACTTGCTCCATCTCGGTGCGCGGCGGGCTCAATTTAACAAAAATTGAAACACATTTGCACAAATAAAGTGCAAAACTATCGGATCTATTGAGATTATTAATTTTCCAAATGTAAAGATTGAGACTAGGATAACTATTCCTTCTACAGTTTCAATAGGTAACATAAATGGGAAGCTTCAATATTTCTTTCGGCCGCGCCAGCGTGTGCGCATTGACCGTGACTGCCGGCGTCCTGGCGCTGGCGCAGGGTGTGCAGGCGCAGCAGGTGCTGACCAAGGATAACGGTGCGCCGGTCGGCGACAACCAGAACAGCCAGACGGCCGGCCCCAACGGTCCGACCCTGCTGCAGGACGTGCACCTGGTGCAGAAACTGCAGCGCTTCGACCGCGAGCGCATTCCCGAGCGCGTCGTGCACGCAACCGGCACCGGCGCCCATGGCAGCTTCACCACCACCGACGACTTGTCCGACCTGACCAAGGCCAAGCTGTTCGTGAAGGGCACCACGACCCCGGTGTTCGTGCGTTTCTCGACCGTGATCCCGAGCCGTTCGGGCGCCGAGACCACGCGCGACCCGCGCGGCTTCGCCACCAAGTTCTATACCCAGGAAGGCAACTGGGACCTGGTCGGCAACAACCTGCCGATTTTCTTCATCCGCGATGCCATCAAGTTCCCGGACATGATCCACGCGCTGAAGCCGGACCCGATCACCAACGTGCAGGAGCCGGAACGCGTGTTCGACTTCTTCTCGCACATCCCGGAATCGACCCAGATGCTGACCCGCGTCTACTCGAACTACGGCACGCCGGCGAGCTACCGCGAAATGAACGGCAGCAGCGTGCACGCGCTGAAGCTGGTCAACGCCAAGGGCGAGTACGTGTATGCCAAGTTCGCCTGGAAGTCGCAGCAGGGCGAGCGCAACCTGCGCCCGATGGAAGTCGCCGCGGTCCAGGCCAAGAGCACCAGCCATGCCACGGTCGACCTGTATGAATCGATCACCAAGGGCGCCTACCCGAAATGGGACCTGGTCGTGCAGATCCTGCGCCCGAAGGAGATGAACAAGTTCGACTTCGACCCGCTGGACGCGACCAAAGTGTGGCCAGGCGTGCCGGAGCGCAAGATCGGCACCATGGTGCTGAACAAGGTCCCGGACAACTTCTTCGAATCCACCGAACAGGTCGCGATGGCCCCGGGTAACCTGGTGCCGGGCATCGAAGCATCGGAAGACCGCATGCTGCAGGGCCGCCTGTTCTCGTACATCGACACCCAGCACCACCGCCTGGGCGCGAACTTCCAGTCGCTGCCGATCAATCGTCCGCTGGTGCCGGTGATGAACAACCACCAGGACGGCGCCGCCAACATCTCGGGCCGCACCGGCCACGTGAACTACCAGCCGAGCCGCCTGGAAGGCGCGCTGGTCGAGGATCCGAATGCGCGCAGCAGCCAGCTGCCGCTGACCGGCACCACCCAGCAGCAGCGCATCGCCAAGACGCTGAACTTCAAGCAGGCCGGCGACTTCTATCGCTCGCTGAGCAGCCAGGACCGCGATGACCTGATCGCCAACCTGTCCGGCGACCTGAAGCGCGTGAAGAACCAGGACACCCTGTTCACCATGCTGTCCCACTTCTGGAAAGCCGACACGGACTACGGCAAGCGCCTGGCGCAGGCCGTCGGCGTCAGCGGCGACAAGATCGCCCCGCTGGCAGCCGCGCTGAAGGAATAAGCCACTGCCACGGCATCCGGTTGCCGTGCGAACGGGCGGGTCTCGACCCGCCCGCCGAGCCACCCCGCGGGGTGGCTTTTGTTTTTTTCGACCCGGCTGGTATCATCTTGACTTTATGGACATTTTGGCATGCGGGCCGCGCGCCGGGCATGCAAGGCAGATGGCGGCGGCCACACCAGCCGTTCCCGTACGGCACTGCTGCGTATATTCTTGCCTTCATGCTACCCTGAGGTCCTTTTCGCGCAGGCAGGCGGCCGGCGCGCCGAACATATTGCATCCGAGGCACAAGCAGCATGACAGATTTACAAATGAGCCTGATCGCAGCCAGCGGCGTCTTCGTCGCCGGCGTCATCGGTTACAACAAGTGGCAGGAGTACAAGGCCCGCAAGAGCGTGGAGCGCGCTTTTTCGTCGGATCATGATGATGTGCTGATGCGCAGCGGCGCGGCACCGAGCCGCACGCCGGCCGAACCCGACCCGGTTGCCCCGATCGGTCGCGACCCGATCGAGCGCCACGAGCCGGTGCTCGATGCCGGTCTCGACGCCGCCGTGACGGCGCCGGAACCCCAGCTGCATGGCCTGGCGCCGGGCGCCGATGCGCCGCGCGCCGACGCGCCGGGCGCCGACGCGCTGGCCGAGCCGGTGGTGCACGTGCCCGATGCTGCGGCCGCACCGGCAGGGCCCCAGGCGGCCATGGCCGCGGTTGCCGGGTCGCCTGCCGCTTCGCCGGACACCGCCGAAACGCTGGCCCCGCTGGCCGGCGCCCCGCTTGCGCCACCGCCGCTGCCGCCACAGCCTGCCGAGACCCTGGTCGATCCGCTGATCGATTGCCTGATCCCTATCACCCCCGAAGGTGCGCTGCGCGGCGAGCGCATCCTGCCGGCGCTGCTCAAGCTGCGCCGCGTCGGCAACAAGCCTGTCCACTACGTCGGCCTGGCCGTCAGCGGCGACTGGGAACCGATCGTGCATCGCGGCGTGTACACCAAACTGCAGGCCGGCGTCCAGCTGGCCACCCGCACCACCGCGTTGAACGAACTCGAATACTCGGAAATGGTCACGCGCCTGCGCGCGGTGGCCGACGAGATCGGCGCCGAGCCCGACGTGCCGGACATGATCGAGGTGATGAGCGAAGCCAGGAACCTGCACCGCTTCGTCGCCGGCCACGATGCCCAGCTGGGCGTGAACCTGGCCTCGAAGGGCGCGCCGTGGGCGATGTCGACCCTGATCGGCGCCCTCGAGAACGCCGGCTTCGACGTGCGTCCGGACGGCCGCTTCGTCATGCCCGACGAGGGCAAGAACGTGCTGTTCACGCTGTCGACCAACGTCACGCTGGGCGCCGACACCACCTCGCGCCTGACCCTGCTGCTCGACGTGCCCTGCGTCGCCCCGGCGAAGGACGGTTTCGGCCGCATGGTGGCCTGCGCCAAGACGCTCGAGCTGCGCCTGGACGGGACCATCGTGGACGACTTCGACCAGCCGCTGCCCGACACCATGCTGGAAGAGATCGCCGGCCAGGTGCGTGAGTTCTACCAGGAGATGGACGCGGCCGACATCCCGGCCGGTTCCACGCGCGCGCTGCGCCTGTTCAGCTGAGGTTGGTGCATGAGCGAGACCCAAGCTGACGACCTGTCGCGCATGAAGTGGCTGGTCGAGGAACTGAACCGCCATATCTATAACTACCACGTGCTCGACGCGCCGACGATCCCGGACGCCGAGTACGACAAGCTGTTCCGCGAACTGCAGGCGCTGGAAGCGGCGCATCCGGAAGCGGCATCCGTGGATTCGCCGACCACCCGCGTCGGCGCCGCGCCGATCCCCGAATTCCGCCAGGTGACGCACGCGCTGCCGATGCTGTCGCTGAACAACGGCTTCGCCGACGAGGACATCGACAATTTCGACCGCCGCGTGCGCGAAGGCCTGGACCTGCATGCCGGGTCCCAGGTCGCGTATGCGGCCGAACTGAAATTCGACGGCCTGGCGATCAGCCTGCGCTACGAGAACGGCGTGTTCGTCCAGGCCGCCACCCGTGGCGACGGCTTTACCGGCGAGGACGTCACGGCCAACATCCGCACCGTGCGCGTGATCCCGCTGCGCCTGCACGACGACATTAATGGAGAAAAAGCGCCTGCGGTGCTGGAAGTGCGCGGCGAAGTGCTGATGTTCAAGGACGACTTCGAGCGCCTGAACGGGCGCCAGCGCGATGCCGGCCAGAAGGAATTCGCCAACCCGCGCAACGCCGCCGCCGGCAGCCTGCGCCAGCTGGACGCGCGCATCACCTCGCAGCGTAAACTGCGCTTCTTCGCCTACGGCATCGGCGTGCTGGAAGGCGCCGCCATGCCCGAATCGCATTCGAAGGTGCTGGACTGGTTCGATCGTCTCGGCCTGCCGGTGTCGAAGGAGCGGGCGGTGGTGAGCGGCTGCGAAGGCCTGCTCGGCTACTACCGCGCCATCGGCAGCAAGCGCGCCAAGCTGCCCTACGAGATCGACGGCGTGGTCTACAAGGTCGACCGCCTCGACGACCAGCGCCAGCTCGGCTTCGTGTCGCGCGCGCCGCGCTTCGCGCTGGCCCACAAGTTCCCGGCCGAGGAAGCGCTGACGACGGTGCAGGCGATCGACGTGCAAGTCGGCCGCACCGGCGCCATCACGCCGGTGGCGCGCCTGGTGCCGGTGTCGGTGGGCGGCGTGACCGTCACCAATGCCACGCTGCACAACGAGGACGAAGTACGGCGCAAGGATGTGCGCGTGGGCGACACGGTCACCGTGCGGCGTGCCGGCGACGTCATCCCGGAAGTGCTGTCGGTGCTGCTGGAACGGCGTCCAATCCCGGTGCCGCCGGTGTACACGCTGCCGGCCACCTGCCCGGTATGCGGCTCGCATGTGGTGCGCGAAGAAGGCGAGGCGGTGGCACGCTGCTCCGGCGGCCTGACCTGCGCCGCCCAGCGCAAGGAAGCGATCCGCCACTTCGCCGGCCGGCGCATGATGGACATCGAAGGCCTGGGCGACCGCTACATCGACAGCCTGGTCGAATCGAACCTGATCCACGGCGTGGCCGACCTGTACAGGTTGACGCTGGACGACCTGCTCAAGATGAAGCGCCTGGCGGACGAACGCGACGGCACGACGCCCGAGACGGTCAAGGCCGGCAAGGTGGCCACCAAGTGGGCCGATAACCTGCTGGCCGCGATCGAGGCCAGCAAGCGTCCGCCGCTGGAGCGCCTGCTGTTCGCGCTCGGCATCCGCCACGTCGGCGAGAGCACCGGCAAGACCCTGGCCGACTGGCTCGGCAGCCTGGCGCTGGTGCGCCGTGCGCCGGCCGCGCTGCTGCGCGTGCTGCCCGACATCGGCGGCACCGTGGCCGAGGCGATCGCCGATTTCTTCGCCGAGCCGAAGAACCAGCAGGCGCTCGATGCGCTGCTGGCGGCCGGCGTGGCACCGCAGGGCGAACACCCGCCGCGCGCCCAGCTGCGCGAAAAACTCGATGAGGTGCAGCTGCTGGCCGCCCTCGGCATTCCCAAGCTGACCGAGCCGCGCGCGCGCCAGTTGCTGGAAGGCCGTACGCTGGACGAGCTGGCGCACCTGCGCATCTTCAGCGTGTTCGGCCTGCCGGCGCCGCTGGTGGCCTCGCTCGAGGGGTGGATGGGGCAGGCGGCCAACCGCGACACCATCACCGCGCTGGCCGCGCTGCGGCGCGAGCTGCTGGACCTGCTGCCGCAGGACACCCCACAGGAAGCCGCCGGTCCGCTGGCCGGCAAGACTTTCGTCCTGACCGGGACGCTGCCGACGATGTCGCGCGACGCCGCCGGCGCGCTGATCGAACAGGCCGGCGGCAAGGTGTCCGGCTCGGTGTCGAAGAAGACCTCGTACGTGGTCGCCGGCGTCGAAGCCGGCAGCAAACTGGAAAAGGCGGAAAGCCTGGGTGTCACCGTGCTCGACGAAGCCGGGCTGCTCAAACTGCTTGCCACTACAAACTGACGCAAAAATTTCATTAACTAGGGATTTAGAATGACCGTAATCAAAAAAGCCGTATTTCCAGTCGCCGGTCTCGGCAGCCGTTTCCTGCCTGCCACCAAGGCGCAGCCGAAGGAGATGCTGCCGATCGTCGACAAGCCGCTGATCCAGTATGCGGTGGAAGAGGCGGTCGCCGCCGGCATTACCGAAATGGTGTTCATTACCGGCCGCAACAAGCGCGCCATCGAAGACCATTTCGACACCGCCTACGAACTCGAATCCGAGCTGGAAGCGGCCGGCAAGGCGGCACTGCTGGAAATGGTGCGCGGTGTGATCCCGAAACACGTGAACTGCATCTACATCCGCCAGTCGGCGCCGCTGGGCCTGGGCCACGCGGTGCTGTGCGCGCGTCCGGTGATCGGCAACGACCCGTTCGCCGTGCTGCTGGCCGACGACTTCATGGACAGCGCGCCCGGCCACAAGCCGGTGCTGGCCCAGATGACCGACCTGTACACCTACGAGAAGTGCAGCGTGCTGGCGGTGCAGGACGTGCCGCGCGCGCATACGCGCCAGTACGGCATCGTCAGCGCCAGCGCCTACCGTCCGGACCTGGAGCTGGTGTCGGGCATCGTCGAAAAGCCGCAGCCCGAGGACGCGCCGTCGACGCTGGCCGTGGTCGGCCGCTACGTGCTGTCGGCTTCGATCTTCGACCACCTGGCCACCATCGGCAAGGGCGCCGGCGGCGAGATCCAGCTCACCGACGGCATCGCCTCCCTGATGGCGCGCGAGCGCGTGCTGGCCTACCGCTACGCCGGACAGCGTTATGATTGCGGTTCCAAGCTCGGTTACCTGAAAGCCACCGCCGCGATCGGCATGAAGCACCCCGAGACCGCCGAAGGCTATTCCGAGTTCCTGAGGCAGTTGTGCGCCGACAGCATCTAATTTAGCAACCAAGGGAGCAACCGAGATGGCCATCCGCGACATCCTGAAGATGGGCGACCCGCGCCTGCTGCGCGTGGCCGAACCGGTCACCGAGTTCGACACGCCGGCGCTGCACGCGCTGGTCGCCGACATGTTCGAGACCATGCACGCGGTCGACGGCGCCGGCCTGGCGGCGCCGCAGATCGGCGTCAACCTGCAGCTGGTGATCTTCGGCTTCGGCAAGAACCAGCGCTATCCCGACGCCCCCGCGGTGCCGGAAACGGTATTGATCAATCCCGTCCTGACACCCTTGTCGGACGAGATGGAAGAGGGTTTCGAAGGCTGCCTGTCGGTGCCGGGCCTGCGCGGCAGCGTGCCCCGCTACACGCGTCTGCATTACGAAGGTGTCGACCAATACGGAAAACCGATCATCCGTGACGTCGACGGTTTTCATGCGCGCGTGGTACAGCACGAAGTCGACCACCTGCTGGGCATCCTGTACCCGATGCGCATCAGGGATTTCTCGCGCTTCGGCTTCACCGAAGTGATGTTCCCGCATCTTGACCCGAAGGCCGACGATTGAAACGTTTACTCCTGACCGCGGCGCTCGTGCTGGCCGCGCTTGCGCCGCTGGCGCATGCCGACAACCTCTTCACCTGGATCGAGGCCGCGCCGAAAAGCGAACTGTGGATCGACAGCGGCTTCGCCACCGCGCACTTCGACCGTGACAAGGACCTGAACGGCAACAACTACGGCCTGGGCGCGGAATACCGTTTTTCCGGCACGATGGCGGCCACGGCCGGCCGCTTCTACAACAGCGACCGCCAATGGTCCAACTACGCCGGCGTGATCTGGCAGCCCTGGGCCATCGGCCCAGTGCGCGTGGGCGCCGCGCTGGCCGCCTTCGACGGCTACCCCCACATGCACGACGGCGGCTGGTTCCCGGCGGCGATTCCGACGCTGACCTACGACTACAAGCGGGTCGGCGTCAACGTCGGCATTATCCCGAGCTACAAGGACCGTTTGTATGGCGGGATTTCGGTGCAGCTGAAGATCAGATTGTTCTAATCCCGGCGCTTCACCTTCCCATACGCCTCGCCCGCCTTCCAGGTGGGCATGGCCTGCGCATTCGCCACCGCATACCCCAGGTTCAGCGTGAACTGCGCCTGCTGCACCATCCCCGACAAGTCCCAGGACGGATCGTACTGGTCGCTCACCTGGTGATAATCCTTCGTGAACGCCCGCATCTTCTCGACTGCTCCTTGCGGGTGCTCGAATGCGAAGCTGCCGTCGCCGGAAAACACCGCCGAGCCCACGCTGAAGGCCGGCACGCCCGCCTTGGCGAAGCTGAAGTGGTCGGCGCGAAAGTAGGCGCCGCCCAGGTCCGGCGTCGGCGCCGCCAGTGCCAGGCCCATCGCCTTGGCCACCTGCGCCGAGGTCGCGGCCAGCGAGCTGCGCTCGGCACCGGCGACGCCGATGTCGCGGGTGCGGCCGACGAAGTTCATGCTGTCCAGGTTCAGGTCGGCCGCCGTCCTGGCCAGCGGCCACAAGGGCGCACGCACCCAGGCCAGGCTGCCCAATAGGCCCTGTTCCTCGGCACAGGGCCACAGGAAGATCTGGGTGCGCCTGGCCGGATGGGCTACCGCGGCCTGGGCCATGGCGAGCAGGGCGGCGGTGCCGGAACCGTTGTCGATGGCGCCGTTCCAGATGTGGTCGGGCTTGCCGTTCTGTGCGTCGATGCCCAGGTGGTCCCAATGGGCCGAATAGATCACGGCCTCGGAGGCCAGCTTCGGGTCGCTGCCCGGCACCATACCCACCACGTTGTACTCGGTGAGCTCGCGCACCGCGCTTTTCACCGCGGCGTGTGCCTGCAGGTCGAGAGCCACCGGCTTGAAGCCGCGCACCTCGGCCGCCGCGCGCAGGCGATCCAGATCCTGGCCGGCGGCGGCGAACAGGGTGCGCGCGAAGTCTTCGCTGATCCAGCCCTGCAGCGCGTTGCCGGGGCCGTCCAGGTGGAACTGCTCGTGGCTGAAGCTGTTGGCCGGCACGCTCCACGGGTAGGAACTCGACGCCGCCGTGTGGATCAGCAGGATGCCGGCCGCGCCCTGGCGCAGGGCTTCCTCGAACTTGTAGGTCCAGCGTCCATACCAGGTGAGGGACGGGCCGGCAAAGCGCGCCGGTTCGGCGGCGGTAGGCTGCGGGTCGTTGACCATTGCCACCAGCAGCTTGCCCTTCACGTCGGCGCCGGCGAAATCGTTCCAGTTCTGGTCGGGGGCATCGATGCCGTAGCCGACGAACAGCACCGGTGCGGCGATGGCGCTGTCGGTGCGGCCATTGGCGTTGGCGTACACGGCGTCCTGGCCGAAGGCGGCGGCCAGCTGCTTGCCGCCGGCGTCGAAGCGCAGGGTGCTGCCGGGCAGGGTTTTCTGGCCGACCAGCTCGACCTTCTGGCGGTAGCCCTGCGCCAGCGGCTTCAGGCCCAGCGCCGCGGCCTGGGTTTCGAGATAGCGGACGGTGAGCTCGCCGCCGCGCTGGCCGGTGCCGCGGCCTTCGAGCAGGTCGTCGGCCAGGAAGGAAAGGTGGGCGCGCAGCGGCGCCTCGGCGACGGTCTGGGCGGATGCGGCGCCGGACAGCAGGGCGGCGCCCAGCAGCGCACGGCAGGCGAGGGAGGCAGGAACAGGCATGGAACGGAGTGGATGAGTGATAAACCGTGCGATGTTAGCACCGGGCGCCGCGGTGTGGCGCTACCTGGCGGTCGCATGGACTTATTGATACTTTTTAAAAAAAATCCACATTTCGGACTCAAGCTATAATGGCGTCACGGAAGCCGCCAACCCGGCGGCATTGCATGGCATAAGAACCCGATCCCGAAACTCCTGAATGGACAAACACGATTACCGCGCGCCGCCGCCCGACGCCGGCATGGCTTCGGACGCGCCGCGCGCCGCACACGCGTCGCCGCTCATGCAGACCTGGTCGCGCTTGAGCCGGCAACTCGTACCGCTGATCGGCGACAACGGTTTCGGTGCCTTATTCGGCCGTACCCTGCGCCTGGTGGCGCCGGCCTGGCCATGGCTGAGCGTGGACGCGTCGCGCAAGACCGGGGCCGCGCTGCTGGCGGCACTGGAAAGCGACCTGGCGGGCGCCGATGCCGCCGCGGCACGCGCCGCGCACGAGGCATTGATGGGCACTTTCACGCGCCAGCTCGGCGCCCTGGTCGGGCCAGCCCTGACGGCGCGGCTGCTGGCGGAAAGCACGGCTGGAGACGAGCAGCAACCGAATCAACAGGAGCACAAGTAATGAGCGAGAAAGTAACCTTGGGAAAACTCAGCACCGGCGTGCCCGGGCTCGACGTTCTCCTCGGGGGTGGACTGAGCGAATTTTCGTTCACGCTGATCGCCGGCGCGCCCGGCAGCGGCAAGACCACGCTGGCGCACCAGATCATGTTCGCGCTTGCCCACCCCAAGCGGCGTGCCCTGTTCTTTACCGTGCTGGGCGAACCGCCGCTCAAGATGCTGCGCTACCAGCAGCAGTTCTCGTTCTTCGACATGGACAAGGTCGGCACCAGCATCCGCTACGTCAACCTGTCCGAAGATTTGCGCGCCGGCGACTTCAGCGGCGTACTCGAGCGCATCATGCGCGAAGTCGAGGATTTCTCGCCGGGCCTGGTGTTCGTCGATTCCTTCCGCTCGGTGGTGCAGACCGCGCGCAGCGGCAACCAGGGCCTGTGGGACCTGCAGCACTTCATCCAGGAACTCGGCTCGCGCATGGCGATGTGGCAGGCCACCACCTTCCTGATCGGCGAGTACACGCAGACCGACGTCGAGGCCAACCCGATCATCACGGTGGCCGACGGCATGATCGCGCTGTCGCACAACCTGCACGAAGACGTGGTGGTGCGCAAGATCCGCGTCATCAAGATGCGCGGCCAGGCCCACATGGGCGGTTCGCACACCATGCGCATCACGGACGACGGCATCCGCATCTATCCGCGCCTGCTGGCGACGGTCCCGGGCGCCTACAGCGCGATCGAGCGCGACCCGCGCCGCATCCCGACCGGCGTGGCCGGCCTCGACGACCTGCTGCACGGCGGCCTGCCGCAGGGGCACACGATCCTGGCGACCGGACCGACCGGCATCGGCAAGACCATCCTCGGCACCCACTTCCTGACCGCCGGCGCCGAATGCGGCGAGCATGGGATTGCCCTGTACTTCGAAAAGCACACGGCGCGCCTCCATAATGCCGCGTTGATCGAGATGGCGCGCGCCGGCAAGGTAACCGTGATCGAACCGCGTTCGCTGGCGCTGACCGTGGAAGAGATGCTCGACGAGCTGACCGAGACCATCGAGCGCACCGGCGCCACCCGGGTCGTGATCGATTCGCTGTCCGAGATCGGCCTGTACCTGGCGCCGGAATTCCGCCATGACCTGCGCCTGACCGTGTTCCGCACGCTGGCGCTGCTGGCCGGGCGCGGGGTCAGCGTGCTGGTGACCGCCGGCTTCGAGGATAACCAGCCCGACATGCGCTTCAGCATCGACAACCTGTGCTTCCTGGCCGACGCGGTGCTGACCATGCGCTTTGCCGAGATCGAAGGCCGGCTGTGCAAATTCATGACCGTGGTGAAGGTACGCGGCAGCGCCCACAGCAACGAACTGCGTGCCTACCGCATCACCGAAGCCGGGATCGAGGTCGAGGACCACGCCGCGCCCTACGACCGCATGCTGACCGGCTGGCCGACGCCGCGCCCGCCACGCAAATAAGGACGACGATGGGAACCTACCGGGAACAACAGGGCGCTTCCGAGCAGCGTTCCTTCGACGAGTCTGGACGCCAGTCCGCAGGCGCCCAGGATGCCTATCTGCTGCACCGCATCCGCGTCCTGGAGGACGAGCTGGCCGCGGCGCGCGAGCATGCCAGGGTGCAGGCGCGCGAACGGCAGGCGATGGAAGCCGGGGTGGCCCTGCTGCGCGAAGCCAACGAGCACCTGGTGCTGGCCACGTTCAACGCCGAACACTTGCGCGAGGATGCCGAAGCGGCCAACCGCCGCCAGAACGAATTCCTGGCGATGCTGGCGCACGAGCTGCGCAATCCGCTGTCGCCGATCAGCATGGCGGCCTCGCTGCTGGGTACCTTGCCGAATGCGACGCCCCAGCTGGCCAACCTGGCGCGCGTGATCGGGCGCCAGGTCGACCATATGGCGCGCCTGCTCGACGACCTGCTCGATGCGGCGCGCATCAGCAGCGGCAAGATCACGCTGTCGGTGCAGCCGCTGCCGCTGGCGGAACTGCTGCAGCACGCGGTCGAGACCATCCAGCCGCGCATCCAGGAACGGCGCCAGCAGCTGCAGCTGACCCTGGCGCCGGACGCCGACGCCGCCGTGGTCGACGGCGACCAGGTGCGCCTGACCCAGGTGTTCACCAACCTGATCGGCAATGCCTCCAAGTACACCGGCGACGGCGGCACGCTGCGGGTGACGGCGTCGCTGGACGCCGGGCAGGCGCTGGTCGTGGTCGAAGACGACGGCATCGGCATGGCGCCCGAGGTGATTCCGCACATCTTCGACCTGTTCACCCAGGGGCCGCGCTCGCTGGCGCGCTCCGAGGGCGGCCTCGGCGTCGGCCTGAACGTGGTGCGCAACCTGCTCGCCATGCACGGCGCGACGGTTTGCGCCGACAGCGCCGGCCTGGGGCAGGGCAGCCGCTTCACGGTGCGCCTCCCGCGTTCCAGCGGCACGGTCGGTACGCAGGCGCCGGCAAACACGCCGGCGCGCCGCACTGCGCTGAACATCCTGCTGGTCGAGGACAACGTCGACGCCTGCGACATGCTGGCCGGCTTCCTGGCATCCGAAGGCCACCAGGTGCGCTGCGCCTACGACGGCCAGGCCGGCCTGGCGGCGGCGCTGGATGGCACCTGGGATGTAATCATCTGCGACGTCGGGCTACCCGGCATGGACGGGCTCGACCTGATGCGCGCGGTGCGGGCGGCGGAGGGCGGGACGCATCCGTTCACGGTGGCCCTGTCCGGGTATGGGCAGGACGACGACCGTACCCGCGGGCTGGCGGCGGGATTCGACCGTTACCTGGTGAAGCCGGTGGCGGCGGCCAGCTTGCGGGATGTGATTGCCGAGCTGGCCTAGTTTTTTCGTTGGCTGATGCACGTCGCCCCTGCGAAGGCAGGGGCGACGGGTGTTCTGCTAACTAAGCCAGCAGCTTTGCCAGCCGCTCCACCGCCTGCTCGATCCGCTCATATTTGGCGGCATACGAAAACCGCACATGCCGCTTCGGCGCCGCGAAGCCGAAATCGTCGCCCGGCACGATCGCCACTTCGGCATCCTTCAGCACCGCCATCCCGAACGCCGTGCTGTCGCCGGCAGCCGGGTGCGCCAGTCCACTGATATCCGCGTAGACATAAAAGGCACCATCCGGCAGCACCGGCACCTGGAAGCCAAGGCCGCGCAGTGCCGGCACCAGGAAGTCGCGGCGGCGCTGGAATTCCAGGCGGCGGCCTTCGAAGATGCCGATCGCTTCCGGCGTGAAGCAGGCCAGCGCCGCGTGCTGGGCGATGGTCGGGGCGCAGATGAACAGGTTCTGGGCCAGTTTCTCGACGGTCGGCACCAGCGCTTCCGGCACCACCAGCCAGCCGAGGCGCCAGCCGGTCATGCTGAAATACTTGGAGAAGCTGTTGACGGTGATGATGTCGTCGCCGAAGGCGAGGGCGCTGGTCGGGCGCTCGCCGTAGGACAGGCCCTGGTAGATCTCGTCGACGATGGCGAAACCGCCGCGGGCGCGCACGCCGGCCAGCAGCGCCGCCGACTGCGCCGCCGTCATCGCGGTACCGGTCGGGTTCGAGGGCGAGGCGACGATCACGCCGCGCGTGCGCTCGTTCCAGTGGCGCTCGAGGTGGTCCGCGGTGAGCTGGTAGCGCGACTCGGGACCGGAGGGCACCAGCACCGGCTTGCCGCCGAAGCTGGTGACGAAATGGCGGTTGCAGGGGTAGCACGGGTCCGGCATCAGGACTTCGTCGCCCTCGTCGACCAGCGCGGCGCAGGCCAGCAGCAGGCCGGCCGAGGCGCCGGCGGTGATCACGATGCGGCGCGGATCGACGTCCTGGCCCCAATGGCCGGCATACCAGCCGGAGATCGCTTCGCGCAGCGCCGGCAGGCCGAGCGACTCGGTGTACTGGGTGCTGCCGGCCTGGATCGCGGCCATCGCCGCGCTGGCGACCACGTCGGGCGCGGTGAAATCGGGCTCGCCGACGCTCATGCTGATGACGTCGCGGCCGGCGCGCGTCATCGCCGCGGCGGCCTTGACCATTTCCATCACGCGGAAGGGTTCGATGGCGTCGACGCGGCCGGCGACCTGCAGGGCGCGCGCAAGTTTGTTGGGTTCGTTGGAATGTGGCATGCCACATTTTAGCGGATAGCAGGCCGTCCGTCGTTCCCGGCATTGCCGGAAGCGCCTCCCCGCCTGCGCGGGAACGACGGTGCATTATACCGGCGCCAGCTGCTTGTCCATCAGCATGGCCGCCGCCCCCTGCGCCGGCAGCGGACGGCTGACGTAATAGCCCTGGATCTCGTCGCAATTGTACTTTTCCAGCTCGCGGATCTGCTCGACGTTTTCCACGCCCTCGGCCACCACCTTCAGGTTCAGGCTGTGCGCCAGCCGGATCACGGCCTTGGTGATGAGGGCGTCGTCACTGTCGTGCGGCAGGTCGCGCACGAAGGTGCGGTCGATCTTCAGCGCGTCCAGCGGGAAGCGTTTCAGGTAGGCCAGGCTCGAATAGCCGGTGCCGAAATCGTCGACCGAGAGGCGCATTCCGAGCGCCTTGATGCGCGACAGGGTCTCGACCGCCGCTTCCGGATTCGTCATCAGCATCGATTCGGTCAGTTCGAATTCGAGCAGCGTCGGCGCGACCCCGGCGCCGACCACGATGCGTTCGATGGCGCCGGCCAGGTCGTCCTGCTGCAGCTGGCGCGCCGACAGGTTGATCGCCACCGGCGCCAGCGCCAGGCCGTCGGCTTGCCAGGCCTTGAGCTGGCGGCAGACTTCGCCGATCACCCATTCGCCGACCGGCAGGATCAGGCCCGTGTCTTCCAGGATCGACACGAATTCCAGCGGCGGCACCAGCCCGCGCTGCGGGTGGTTCCAGCGCAGCAGCGCCTCGAAGCCGCTGACCGTCGCGCCGGCCAGGTCGAGCTTGGGCTGGTAGTGCAGCAGGAATTCGCCGCGCTCGAGCGCCTGGCGCAGCTGGGCCTCGGTCTGCAGGCGCAGCGCCGCGTTCTCGTGCATCGCCCGGGCGAAGAACTGGTAGGTGTTGCGGCCGTCGTTCTTGGCGCCGTACATCGCCGTGTCCGCGCTTTTCAGCAGGATCTCGGCGTTGTCGCCGTGTTCCGGGTAGCTGGCGATGCCGACACTGGCCGAGACGAACAGCGCTTGGCCCTGCAGGTAGAAGGGCTGGGCCAGCGACTGGATGATCTCGGCGGCGAGCGCGGCTGTGTCGTCGTCGCCGCTGACGTCCGGCAGCACCACCGCGAACTCGTCGCCGCCCAGGCGCGCCACCAGCTCGCCTTCGCGCGCACAGGCCTGCAGGCGGGCGGCGGCCTGCACCAGCAGCTGGTCGCCGACGCCGTGGCCGAGCATGTCGTTGACGTTCTTGAAGCGGTCGAGGTCGATGAACATGACCGCCGCCCGGCGCCCTTGCGCAGCGGCGCGCGCCAGCGCCTGTTCCAGGCCGAGCGCCAGGTGGCGCCGGTTCGGCAGGCTGGTGAGCGGATCGTACTGGGCCAGGTAGGTCAGGCGGTTGCGCGCATCGCGGCGTTCGATGGCGGTGGCCAGGATGTTGCCGATCCCGCGCAGGAAGTTGGCATCGTCGGGACCGAAATTGCGCAGGCCGTCGTCGTACACGCCGATCAGGCCGAACGGGCTGTCGGCACTGCCGATGCAGGCGTCCAGGCCGCGTTCCAGGCCATGCTGCTCGGCCAGCGGCGCCATCCAGGGGCGCAGGGGCAGGTCGGGCGGCTGCGGCAGCAGCGGACCGGCGGCGGCCAGGTGCTGGCCCTGGGCCCCGGCCAGGCGGCCGGCGGCGGCGCGCAGCAGCACGCTGCCGTCGGCGGCGGCCTCGAACAGCGCGGCGCCGGGGGTGCCGAGGCCGCGCGCGGCCGCTTCCGCGGCTTCGGCAAACAGCTCGTCGAGGTCGTTGTCGGCCAGCGCCTTGCGTCCGAGTTCCGCGATCAGGGTCTGGCGCTTGGCGTTTTCCACGATCGCGCGCTCGAATTCCTTGCGCTCGGTAATGTCGATGTCGATACAGATATAGCGCTCGATGCGCTCGCCCTCGAACATCGGCACGATGGTGCGGCGCCACTGGCGCACGCCGTTGCGGCCGGCCAGCGCGACCTCGCCGTTCCACACTTGCGGGCCGGGCTGCCAGGCATGGTCGGGATCGGCCGGCTGGCCGACCGCGCCCAGCGGCATCCCGACCAGCTCGGCACGCGTGAACCCGCTGTTGGCGATGAACAGTTCGTTGACTTCGGCAATGTGTCCGCCGGTGTCGACCTCGCACACGATCGCCGCCTGGTCCATCGCGCTCTTGTGCTGCATCAGGGAATTCATCAGCGTATCGATGCGCTGGCCGAACTGGGCGCGCAGGCTGTCGGCGCTGCGGTTGACGGCCTGGATCGCTTCCTGGATCTCGCTCGGGGCGTCGGCATGCAACGCCGCCGCGGCCGTGATGCGGCCGGCGGCGACGTCGTTTTCGAAGGAGCGCAGGTGCCCGAGGTTGTCGAGCCAGCGCCGCAGCAGGGTCCGCATCAGCCCCAGGCTGATCGCGAACACGATCAGCGCCAGGGCCGAGGTTTCCACCACCACCGACCACATCTGGGCAGCCAGCTTGCGCTCGTCGAAGGACAGGCGCACCACGCCGTAATCCTTGCCGCCGACATTGGCGACGCGGTTGACGTCGTACAGCTTTTCGGCCACCAGGTCGCGCATCCAGTCCGGCGCCGCCCGCGACGGCGGCAGCGGCGGCGCTTCGAGGCGGATGCGGCCGCCGGTCACGTCGAGGAATGCGGCGCTCTTGAACGGCGATTGCACCAGCATCTTGCTGAGCGTGCGCCTGACGGTGTCGTAGTCGCCGATCACCGCACTGTCCTCGATGGTCTGGGCCGCCACTTCGACCAGGGTCATGGCGCTGTCCTGGGTTTCTTCGATGTGCTGCAAAAACTGATAGCGGTAGAACAGGGCCAGGCCGCCGGCCAGGAAGACCAGCATGGTCAGGCTGAAGACGGCGAAGATCCTCCCCATCAGGGAGCGTGGCAGCAAATGCAGCAGGCGCGTCATCGGTGTCGGCTCAGCGCAGGTTGGCCGGGGCGTCCGCGTAGAACGCGCGGTAGCTGGCGTAGTCGGCGTCGCTGGCGGCGACGAAGGATATCGATTCCGGCGCATGCACCAGCTCGGAGCTGGCGGCCAGGATCTTGCGACCTTCCGGGTCCTGGTGCATGGTCAGGAAGGCACGGGCGACGGCGCGCACGTCTTCGGCCGGTACGCGTGGGGAGGCCATCAGCGCGAGCTCGTTGAACGGGGCCGAACTCCACAGCACGCGGAAGGCATTGCCTTCGCGCGCGCTCCAGTTGGCCACCAGCTGCGAGTTGGCGCCGACCGCCTTGACCTTGCCGGCCAGGAGCTGGGTGAAGGCGGCGTCGTGGTTGCCGGTAAAGACCGGCGTCACCGGGATGTGCTGGCGCAGCAGCTGGGCGTAGGTGGTCTTGTAGGCGACCAGGGCTTCGGGGCCGGGGAAGGCGACGGCACTGCCGGCCAGGTCGCGGATGTTGCGGATCGGCGAACCGGCCGGCACCACCAGCTGGCCCTGCACCGGTGGCGCGTTGCGGCGGCCGAACACGGTCCAGCCCATCTTCTGGCGATCGGGGCTGAACAGGTGGTTGGTAAAGGCGAAGTCGACTTCGCGCGCCAGCACGTAGCTGGTGGTGTCGGCCGAGGTGCGGCCCAGTTTCAGGTTCAGGTGCACGCCGCTGCGCGCGGACACGTAGCGGATGATCGGGTTCCAGTAGCTGGCCGAGACCTGCAGATTCCACTGGTTGACGGGCGAAAAATTATAGGTGCGCGGGCTGGCTGCCTGGGGCGCGGCGGCGGCCGGCAGGGCGGCGAGCGTGCAGGCGATGCAGAGCAGGGCGCGGACCCGGCTGGCGTAATGGAAGATGGTCATGATCTGGTTGCGTAAGGCCGGGCCGGCACGGGCGTGAGCCGGATAAGAGCGGCTCAATATAGCATATTTCTAGAATGCAATAAGTTTCGCCCTGGAGAAATTGACGAATTTACCGAAAGGACCGGCCGTTGGCGACATCCATACAACACTTGCTTGCCCTGGAAACATATGAATAGGGCATGACCGGAAAGAACGGACGTGCTAAAGTCGCTGGCGATCCAGAACAACGACAACATAGGGAGCAGGGATGGGGATCGATAACGGCGCCGGCGAGGCGGACAGCGACGGGTCAGGTACGGCCCTGCATTTCCTGGCGGCCCCGGGCGAGCTCGGGGGCCTGATCCGCGACTTCGACTGGTCGGCCACGCCGCTCGGTCCGCTCGCATCCTGGCCGCAAAGCCTGCGCACCTCGGTCAGCCTGATCCTGAATGCGCGCCACCCGATGTGGATCGGCTGGGGACTGGAAGCCACCTTCCTGTACAACGACGCCTACATCGACGTGCTCGGCGCCGCCAAGCACCCGTGGGCGCTGGGGCGCCCGGCGGCCGAGGTCTGGAGCGAGATCTGGGACGTGTGCGGCCCGCTGGCCGACAAGGTGTTCCTGCGTGCCGAATCGACCTTTGTCGATGCCGTGCAGCTGTTCATGCGGCGCGGCGACTTCCTCGAAGAGACCTGGTACTCGTTTTCGTACAGCCCGATCGTCGACGAGGCCGGACGCGTCGGCGGCCTGTTCTGCCCCTCGTCCGAACTCAGCGCCAGCACCCTGAATGCGCGCCGCCTGGCCACGCTGTCGCGGCTGTCCGCCGATGCGCTGCGCCAGCAGACCGTGCTGGCGGCGGCCGCCACCGCGGTCGCCACGCTGGCCGACAACCCGGCCGACCTGCCGTTCGCCCTGCTGTACCTGACCAATGCCGCCGATACCGAGGCGGCGGGGCCGGTGCGCACGGCGCGCCTGGCGCAGGAGGCCGGCCTGCCCGTCGGGCTGGCGCCGGCGGCCGTCGCATTCGATGCCGGCGACGACCGTTTCGGCGTTGCGCAAGCCCTTGCGCTGGGCCGCCCGGTGCCGGTGGCGCTCGACGGGATCGACGGCATCCCGCCGGGCCTGGCCGGCAAGCCGGTAGGGCAGGCGCTGGCACTGCCGCTGGCGGGCCAGGGTGCAGCGGGCGCGCTCGGGGTGCTGGTGCTTGCGGTGAGCCCGGTGCGCCGCCTCGACGCCGATTACCGCAGCTTCTTCGACATGGTCGCGGCCCAGGTGACGGCGGCGCTGCAGAACGCCGGCGCCCGCGAGGCGCAGCGCCGGCGCGCCGATATGCTGGCCGAACTGGACCGCGCCAAAACCGATTTCTTCAGCAACGTCAGCCACGAGTTCCGCACCCCGCTCACGCTGATGCTGGGGCCGATCGAGGATGGCCTGGGGGACGCCGCCGAGCCGCTGCCGGCGCCCCAGCGCGCCCGCTTCGAACTGGTGCGGCGCAATGCCCTGCGCCTGGAAAAGCTGGTCAACACGCTGCTCGACTTCTCGCGCGTGCAGGCCGGACGGATGGAGGCAGAGGTGGTCGCCGTCGACCTGGCGGCCCTCACCGCCGACCTGGCGAGCGGCTTCCGCTCGGTGGTCGAAAGCGCCGGCCTGGCCTTCGAGGTGCGCTGCGCGCCCCTGGCGCCGCCGGCCCGCGTCGACGTCGCGATGTGGGAAAAGATCGTGCTCAACCTGGTCTCGAACGCCTTCAAGTTTACGTTCGAGGGCGGCATCCGGGTGACGCTGGAACAGCACGGCATGCAGGCGCGCCTGGTGGTGGCGGACAGCGGTATCGGCATCGAGGCGGCCCACCAGGACAAGGTGTTCGAGCGCTTCCAGCGCGTGGCCGGCGCGCGCTCGCGTTCCTACGAAGGCTCCGGCATCGGGCTGGCGCTGGTGCGCGACCTGGTCGAGCTGCAGGGCGGCAGCGTCGCCGTCGCCAGCACGCCGGGGCAGGGCACGGCATTCACCGTGACGCTGCCGCTGGCGCAGGATGCCCAGGTGGCGAACGTGGAAGTGGCGCCGGCGGCGCCGAATGCGCGCATGCTGGCTAGTTTCACCGGCGAGGCCGGGCGCTGGCTGCCGGACGGTCTGCAGGGCGGCGCCGGGCCGGCCGCGCCGCTTGCGCCGGATGCCGTGGCGGCGCTGCCGGCAGGCGTGGCGCTGGCGCGGGCGCGCGTGCTGGTCGCCGACGACAACGCCGACATGCGCGATTACCTGGCGCGCCTGCTCGGCCAGCACTGGCAAGTCTGGTTGGCGGCGACCGGCATCGAGGCGCTCGAGATCGCGCGCCGCGAACGCCCCGACGTCATCGTCTCGGACGTGATGATGCCGGGCCTGGACGGCTTCGGCCTGATCGCGCGCCTGCGCGCCGACCCGGAGCTGGCCGACACCCCGGTGCTGCTGGTGTCGGCGCGCGCCGGCGAGGAAGCCCGCATCGAGGGGCTGGAGGCGGGCGCCGACGATTACCTGGTCAAGCCCTTCGCCGCGCGCGAACTGCTCACCCGCATCGATTCGCAGCTGATGCGGGCGCGCCTGCGCGCCATCGAGCGCGCCTCGGCCAGCCGCATGGCGGCGATCTTCCGACAAGTGCCGGCCGCGATCGCGATCCTGCGCGGGCCCGAGCACGTGTACGAACTGGCGAACGACAGCTACCAGGCGCTGGTGGGAGCGCGTCCGCTGGTGGGCTTGCCGGTGCGCGCTGCGCTACCCGAGCTGGCCGGACAGGGCGCCTTCGAACGGCTGGACCATGTGCGCGCCAGCGGGAAACCGTACGTGGGCCGCTCGCAGCGCAGCGACCTGGTGCGCGACGGGGTGCAGCAGGAATGCTATTTCGACTTCGTGCACCAGCCGCTGCTCGACGCCCAAGGCAAGGTCGAGGCCATTGCGATCGTCGCCTTCGAAGTCACGGAACTGGCGCGCGCACGGCGCGATGCCGAGGTGGCCAACGTCGCCAAGGACGAGTTCCTGGCGATGCTCGGCCACGAGCTGCGCAACCCGTTGTCCCCGATCCTGATCGCGCTCGAGCTGATCCGCATGCGCCGGCTGCCCGGCGCCGAGCGCGAACTGGCGATCATCGAACGCCAGTCCCAGCACCTGGTGCGGCTGGTCGACGACCTGCTGGACGTGGCGCGCATCGCACGCGGCAAGCTGGCGCTGAGGCTGGAACCGGTGGAGCTGGCGCGCCTGGTGGCGCTGGCGGCCGAAGCCAGCGCGCCGCTGGTGGCCGAACGTTCCCACCAGCTGTCGATCGAGGTGCCGGCGCATGGGCTGCCGCTGCACGGCGACCCGGTCCGCCTGACCCAGGTCATCGCTAACCTGATCACGAACGCCGCCAAGTACACCAACAACGGCGGCCGCATCCATGTGCAGGCGCACGCGGAGGATGGCGAGGCGGTACTGGCGGTGGAAGACAACGGCATCGGCATCGCCGCCGACATGCTGCCGCGTCTGTTCGACCGCTTCGTCCAGGAAAAGCAGGCGCTGGACCGTTCGCGCGGCGGACTCGGTCTGGGGCTGGCGATCGTCAAGGACATCGTGGCCCTGCATGGCGGCAGCGTGAGCGTGACCAGTGCCGGTGCCGGCCACGGCAGCCGGTTCGAGGTGCGTCTGCCGCTGATCGAGGAGGACGTCTCCGCTTCTGCGTCCGGCGTCGCGCCCCGGGCTGCGTCGTCGCCATCCCTCGGCTGCAGCGTGCTGCTGGTGGACGACAACCCGGACGTGCTGGAATCCACCGCCGCGCTGCTGCGCATGGCCGGGCATACCGTCACCACCGTGGCCGACCCGCAGGCGGCGCTGGCGCTGGCCGACCGTCTCGACGCGGCCGGCGAAACCGGGCCGCAGGTGGCGCTGCTCGACATCGGCCTGCCCGGGCTGAACGGCTACGCGCTGGCGGCCGAACTGCGCCGCCGCGGGGCGTTCCGCGATACCGATTTCGTGGCGATCAGCGGCTACGGCCAGCCGGAAGACCGGGCGCGCTCGCAGGCGGCCGGGTTCGCGGCGCACTTGGTGAAGCCGCCCGCTTCCGGCGAGCTGGCGGCCTTGTTGGAGACGCTGATGCAGCGGCGGATGGCGTTGGCCGGCAGCATATAGACGTCGTCCCCGCGCAGGCGGGGACGACGCTTACAAGCGCGTGCGGTGGCGACCGATCCAGTCTTCACGCTCCAGTTGGTGCACCGCCACTTCCTCTCCACCCCAGCGCTGCAGCCCGACATACCGCATCCCCAGCTTGTCCATCACCCGCGCCGATCCCGCATTGCCCGGATGCCGGATCGCACACAGCAGCGGCGCCTGCAGGCCCTCGAAGCCGTGCCGCACCAGTTCGCGCGCCGCCTCCGACGCCAGGCCCATGCCCCAGCGGTCGCGCCGCAGGCGCCAGCCGATTTCATGCGGATTGGCCGGGTCGTGCCCGAGGTGCTGGATGCACCCGGCGCCCACCAGTTCGCCGCTGTCGCGCTCCATGAACGCCCACCAGCCGAAACCGTGCGCGGCCCAGCGCGCCTTGACGCGGCCGATCGAGGCCAGGGTTTCCTCGGGCGTCTCGGGGCGTCCCAGCAGGTAGCGCTGGACCTCGGGATCGCGGTTCATGGCCTGCAGGCCGTCCAGGTGGCGCTCGTCGAAAGGCTCGAAGCGCAAACGTTCGGTGGTCAGTATCGTCATCTTCGCGCTCCATGCATGAAAAAAGGCGCGTCCGCGGACGCGCCTTCGATCATAGCAAATGTTCAGGTCGTCATTGATGGGCCTGGTGGGCCGCGGTCAGGCGCTTCACCAGCGGCAGCACGACCAGCGCCAGCACCGTGCAGGCCAGCGCACCGATCCCGAGTTTGTTGAACAGGCTGGTGTAGATCGGCAGGGTCAGGACCGGGTCGGTGACGTCGCTCGGCACGCTGGCCAGGTTGGCGACCACGCCGCCCAGGTATTGCGAGATGCCGACGGCCACATAATATGCGCCCATCATGAAGCCGCCCATGCGCGCCGGCACGTAGCGCGCGATCATCGCCAGGCCCAGGCCCGACACCAGCAGTTCGCCCAGCGAGTACAGGCCGTAGCCGATGATCATGATCCAGGACGAGGTCAGGCCGTTCACCGCAAAGGCACCGGCGACGCCGTAGGCGAAGAAGCCCAGGGCCACCGAGAAGAAGCCGAGCGCGAACTTGGCGGCGATCGACAGGTCCTTGCCGGAGCGGCCGGCGGCGGAATAGGCCCAGGCCAGTACCGGCGACAGCACCATGATCCAGATCGCGTTCAGGGCCTGGAACTGGGCCGGCGACCAGGTCCACAGGTGGGCGCCGAACACGCTGAAGTCGAGGTCGACGTTACGCAGCGCGAACAGCGACAGCGAGGTCGACATCTGCTGGTAAAAGATGAAGAAGAACACGATCTGTGCGGTCAGCACCAGCGCCGCGGAGAGGCCGGCGCGCTCGCTCGGCGCGCTCTTGCGGATCAGGTGGATGAAGATGCCCAGCAGGACCACGCCGGCACCGTACACGAAGGCGCGCGCCAGCGACTGGTACTCCAGGATCACGGCCGCCGCCGCGGCCAGCACCACCCCGCCGGCCAGCACCGCCAGCAGCTTGCCGGCGTCGACCGGGCGCTCGTCGGGCAGCGAACCGATGTGGGCGATGGTGGCGCGCATCAGCATCACGTTCAGCAGGCCGACCACCAGGCCGACCGCGCACACGGCGAAGGCGGCGTGCCAGCCGAGCTGGTTGCCGTAGGCGGCGTTGACGGCATCCTTGATCCAGGGCGTGGCCAGCATCGAGACGGTGGAGCCGACGTTGACCGCCATGTAGTACAGGGTGAAGGCGCTGTCGATCTTGGAATCGTCGCCTTCGTAGATCTTGCGCACCAGGTTGCCGGCGTTCGGCTTGAACAGGCCGTTGCCGACCACCACCACGCCGAGGGCGCCGAACATGAACCAGGTATTCTCGGACGGTACCGCCATCAGCGCGTAGCCGAGCGCCAGGATGACGGCGCCGATGTAGGTGCTGCGGCGCGTGCCCAGCACCTTGTCGCCGATCCAGCCGCCGATCGCCGGCGCCACGTAGATCAGGGCGGCGGCGGCGCTCCACACCATGTTGGCGCGGCTGTCTTCGAAGCCGAGGCGCTGGACCATGTAGTAGACGATCAGCGCCTGCATGCCGTAGTAGCCGAAGCGTTCCCACAGTTCGATCAGGGCGACGGTCAGGAAGGAGCGGGTCTGGGTATAAGGCAGGGCGGGTGACAGCGGAGACAGCGGGGGGATTTCGGTTTTCATGGGACTCCAGGACTTGGCCGGCGGCCTCGTGAGCCCGGCAATGCCCGGATGCTACGCGAGAGCCGGCGTTCGCGCAATGGTGCGGCCGGGGCGGGGCGCCTGTACTGACAGGCGTTATGCAGTTTCGATTTTTGTCGACGGGCGCGCGTTGTCGATTATAGAATGCGTAGCCAGCCTGTTCAATATGCCGACCCGCCATGAGAGTGCGTACCCACCTGACCTTGCTGGCCGCGGCCGTGTTCCTGCCCCTGATCCTGGGTTCGGCGATCGCCATCACGCTGGTGCTCGACGCCGAACGCCACGCGGTACAGCACAGCATGCAGGAGCTGGCGCGTGCCACGGTGCTGGCGATGGACCAGGAACTCACCGCGGCGGTCGCGAGCGGGCAGGCGCTGGCGACCTCGGTAGCACTGCACCGCGGCGACTTTCCGACCTTTTACGACCAGGCGCGCGCGGCCAATGCCGGCAGCCCGCGCCATACGGCACTGCTGCGGCCCGACGCCCAGCAGCTGTTCAATACGGTGCTGCCCTACGGCGAAGCGATCCGCGCGCCGACCGCCGCCTCGCGCCGGTACGTGGTGTCGGTGGAGCTGCCGGTGCGCCTGGCCGACGGCAGCCGCATGCTGGTCGACCAGTGGGTCGAGGCGGCCCATCTGAACGCCCTGCTGCCGAAGGAAGTGCAGCCGTCCTGGATGGTGACGGTATTCGACCGTGACGCCAGCATCATCGCCCGCAACCGCGAGTGGCCCACCCACGTCGCCACCCAGCCGCAAGCCGACCTGCGCCAAGCCATCGTGTCGGGCCGGGACGCGGTAACCACCGAAAGCCGCGACGGCGAGCAGCTGGTGCGTGTGCTGGCGCGCTCGGCGCTGTCCGGCTGGACCGCATCGGTGGCGGTGCCGGCCGCCGAACTGGAGGCCACCGCGGGGCACGCGGTCAGCCTGATCGCCGCGACCCTGCTGTGCGCGGTCGGCCTGGCCTGCGTGGGCGCCTTCTTGTTCAGCCGGCGCCTGCTGGCTGCCACCGAATACCTGGGCGCCGCCACCGAGGGCATGGCCGAGGGCTGGCTGCCGCCGCCGGCCGACCTGCGCATCACCGAGTTGAACAAGCTGCAGGCGGTGATGCAGGCAGTCTCCACGCGCCTGATCCGGACCGAGACCGCGCGCCGGCGCCACCTGGACGAGGTGCAGGCGGCGAGGAGCAGCGCCGAAGCCCAGAACCGGGCCAAGGACGAATTCCTGGCCATGCTCGGTCACGAGCTGCGCAATCCGCTGGGCGCGATCAGCTCGGCGATCGCGCTGATCCAGATGGGCGTCAAGGGCGAGCAGGCCGAGCGCGCGCACCAGATCATCGGGCGCCAGAGCCGCCACCTGGCGCACCTGGTCGACGACCTGCTGGACGCCAACCGCGTCCTGAGCGGGCGCGTGACGCTGGCGCCGGTGCCGCTCGACCTGGCGCTCGCCGTGCGCGACGCCGCCTCCACGCTGCAGGGCGCGACCTTTGAGCACCGGGTCGAGCTGGCGCTGGCGCCAGTACGGGTGCAGGCCGATCCGACGCGGCTGGCCCAGATCGTCGCCAACCTGGTCGAGAATGCCGCCAAGTACACGCCGGCCGGCGGCCAGATCCGCGTCACCACGCGCAGCGCCGGCGGCATGGGCGAGCTCGAAGTGCTCGACGACGGCAAGGGCATCGATGCCGACCTGCTGCCGCGTATCTGGGACGTGTTCGTGCAAGGGAAGGTATTGAGCCGCGCCCAGGGCGGCCTCGGCATCGGGCTGGCGGTGGTCAAGTCGCTGGTCGAACAGCAGGGCGGCAGCGTCGAGGCGCACAGCGCCGGCGCGCAATGCGGCAGCCGCTTCACGGTGCGCCTGCCGCTGGCGCAGACTGAAAAAAGGTCGTCTTCTTCTTCCAACATGGCGCCGGGATCCGATGCGGGTACGGCGCTGCGCGGCCTGCGGGTACTGGTGGTCGAGGACAACGGCGACCTGCGCGACATGATGTGCGCGCTGTTGCAGTCGCGCGGCAGCGTCGTGCTGGGCGCGGCGGACGGCCGCAGCGCGATCGCGCTGGCCGCGCAGCAGCGGCCGGCGCTGGCCTTCGTCGACATCGACCTGCCCGACATGTCCGGCCACGACGTGGCGCGCGCGCTCCAGGCCCAGGGCGGGATCCGGCTGGTGGCGGTGACCGGCTACGGCCAGGCCGGCGACGTCCAGCGCGCGCTGGAGGCCGGCTTCGCGCGTCACCTGAAGAAGCCGGTGCGGCTGGAAGAATTGGAGCAAGCCGCTTTCGAGACGGGCACGGCAGGACGCCTTGATACACTCTGATACAAATAGAATGGATGACCCTGCTTGCATTTGAGCGTTCCGTGCGCCAGCTAACGTCTAAGGCTCAGCGGGCACGCTAGACTGGAATCAAATCAAGAGAAGATGGGAGGCAATCATGACGTGGCTTACTGAAATGGTCAGGTATGTGGACGTGCTGGGCGATCCCCAGTTGACACCGAACACGATCGACGGACTGCCGCCGTTCGCGCTGCGGCAGGCAATGGACAGCCTTTTACACGATGGCTGGATCAAGACGTTCGAGTACGACAAGGACGACGTCTGGATCGATTACGCGCGCATCGACCTGCGCAAGGGACGTTCCAAGCTGCGCCTGGAGTGGGACCCGGAAAGCGGCGGCAGCGTCGAAGGTCCGCGTGCGGCGCTCGACGACCTGCATGTGCTTGACCCTTGGACGCAGATTCGCCAGCTGCATTGATGTAGGGTGGACGCGGACGGCGAGTCGGCTTGCCGTCCACCCTACCGTCAAAACTGCTCGTCGGGGCCGAGATAGCGCCACTGCCCTGGCGGCAAATCCCCCAGCTTGACGCGCCCGATGCGGACGCGCTTCAGGCCCACCACCTTCAAACCCACCATGTCGCACATGCGCCGGATCTGGCGCTTGCGGCCTTCCTTCAGCGTAAAACTCAATTGGTCGTCGTTCTGCCAGCGCACCTTGGCCGCCAGCAGCGGCTTGCCGTCCATCCACAGACCGTGGTTCAGCTTGCGCAAGTCCTCGTCCGGCAGCCGGCCCGGCTTGGTGTACTGCACGCGTACCAGGTATTCCTTTTCGATCGCCGTGTCCTGGCCGATCAGCTGCTTGGCGATGCGGCCGTCCTGGGTCAGCACCAGCAGCCCGGTGGAATCGATGTCGAGGCGGCCGGCCGGCACCAGCGAGCGCAGCTGGGTCGGGTGGAACTGCTCGGGCGACGGGTCGTCGGCCCAGCGCGCCTCGGGCTTGACCAGCACCACGGCCGGCTTGTAGCCATCCTCGGCCTGGCCGCTGACGTAGCCGACCGGCTTGTGGATCAGGACCGTCACGCGCTTGGACTGCTCGGCCGCGGCCTGGCGCTCCACGGTGATCTTCTGGTGCGGCAGCACCTTGCTGCCCAGCTCGGAGACCACCTTGCCGTCGACGCGGACCCAGCCCTTGGAAATCCAGTCGTCGGCTTCGCGGCGGGAGGAGAGTCCGAGTTCGGACATGCGTTTGGAGAGGCGGATGGGTTCAGTCATGGTTTACTTCGAAAATATACGGAAACGTGAAACCGTCGTCCCTACGAAGGCAGGGACCCAAGTTTGTGGGCGCTATCGTAACGCGTCCAACTTGGGCCCCTGCCTTCGCAGGGGCGACGTTGTATTGCTGCGGAGGTGTTCAGATTTTCAGGGCCTCGAACAACTCGGTCTCCAGCTGCACCTGCGCCCGCTGGTTGTGCAAGGCCTGCCCATCGACCAGGAACACGTCCTCGACGCGCTCGCCCAGGGTCATGATCTTGGCCGTGTGCAGGTTGATGCGGTAGCGCGCCAGCACGCTGGCGATCGCGTACAGCAGGCCGTTGCGGTCGTTGGCGGCGACCGAGAGCAGCCAGAACTGGCCGCGTTCGTCGGGGCGCAGGTCGACCGTCGGCGTGATCGGGAAAGTGCGCGACATGCGCGACAGGCGGCCGCGCAGCGGCGGGCACAAGGGTTCCTGGCGCATCAGCACCTCGCCCAGTTCGTGCTCGATCAGGTTGATGATGTCGCGGTAGCTGTTGGCGAAATGCTCGTCGGTGATCAGGAAGGTATCGAGCGCGTAGCCGTCGCGCGTGGTGTGGATCTTGGCGTCCAGGATCGAGAAGTTCTTGCGGTCGAAGTAGCTGCAGATACGCGCGAACAGGTCGGGCTGGTCCTTGACGTACACCGTCACCTGCAGGCCTTCGCCGATCGGCGCCAGGCGCGATTTCACCACCGGCTTGTCGAGGCCGAGGCGGCCGTACAGGCTGCGCGTCTGCCAGGCGATGTCGGAGGCGTCGTGGCGCAGGAAGTAGGCGACGTCGAGCTGCTTCCACAGCGCCTCGTGGGCATCCGGGGGCAGGCCGAACAGGCGCAGCGTGGCCAGCGCTTCCTGCTGGCGCGCACGCAGTTCGCGGTCGGCCGACGGCGGTTCGCCGCCCAGCACGCGCAGCGTCATCTTGTACAAGTCTTCCAGCAGCTTGGCCTTCCAGGCGTTCCAGACCTTGGGGCTGGTGCCGCGGATGTCGGCCACCGTCAGCAGGTACAGCGCGGTCAGGTGGCGCTCGTCCTTCACCAGCTGGGCAAAGGCCTGGATGACGTCGGGATCCGACAGGTCCTGCTTCTGCGCCACCTGCGACATGGTCAGGTGCCGTTCGACCAGGAACACCAGCAGCTCGGTGTCGTCCGCCGCGATCGCGTGGTCGCGGCAGAATTCGAGCACGTCCTGCTTGCCGAGTTCCGAGTGGTCGCCGCCGCGGCCCTTGGCGATGTCGTGGAACAGCGCGGCCACGTACAGCAGCCAGCGGTCGCGGAAGTTGGCGATCAGCTGGCTGCAGAACGGGTATTCGTGCGCGTGCTCGGTCATGGTGAAGCGCCGCATGTTACGCACCACCATCATGATATGTTGGTCGACGGTGTAGACGTGAAACAAATCGTGCTGCATCTGGCCGATGATGCGCCGGAAGTTCGGCAGGTAGCGGCCCAGGATGCCCATGTCGTTCATGCGGCGCAGCGCGTGCACCAGGCCCGACGGCGCCTGCAGCACGCGCAGGAACAGCGCCCGGTTGCCTGGCTCGGCCCGGAAGGCGTCGTCGATCAGCGTGCGCGCATGCCACAGCGCGCGAATGGTGCGCGCCGTCATGCCCTTGATGTCGGGCCGCTCGGTCATCACCACGAAGATCTCGAGCACCGCGGACGGGTGGGTCTCGAAGGTGTCGTCATGGGCGATGTCGATGAAGCCGCCGACCTCGTTGAAGCGCGGGTTGACCGGCACCGGGATCCACGGCGTCGGGAACAGCTGGGCTTCGATGTTCTGCAGCAGGATGGTGTTCAGCTGGGTGACGGTCTTGGCGGCCCAGTAGTAGCGCTGCATCAGGTATTCGCTGGCGCGGCGCGCTTCCAGGCCTTCGCCGGTCGAGCTCAGGCCGAAGGTCTCGGCGATCGCGGTCTGGACGTCGAACACCAGGCGGTCTTCGCGGCGCCGGGTCTGCAGGTGCAGGCGCACGCGGATGTCCTTGAACGCGTATTCCTTTTCCATCAGCTGGCGTGCTTCCTCGCGCGTGATCAGGCCGCGCATCGCCAGCTGGCCCCAGGAACTGGCCAGGCCGGCCGCCTTGGCCACCCACAGGATCACCTGCAGGTCGCGCAGCGCGCCCGGGCTTTCCTTGACGTTCGGCTCCAGGCTGAAGGGCGTGAATTCGTACTTGGCGTGGCGCAGCCGCATCTCGGCGGTCTTGGCGTGGAAGAAGGCTTGCGGGTCCATCGCCGCGTCGTAGTGGCGCTGCAGTTCCTCGAACAAGGGCTCGCTGCCGCACACCAGGCGCGCTTCCAGCAGGCTCGTTTGCACGGTGATGTCGGCCTTCGATTCCGTCATGCACTCGTCGACGGTGCGGATGCTGTGGCCGATTTCCAGGCCGAGGTCCCACAGCAGCTGCACGAACTGCTCGAGCCGGGCCTGGGTAATGGCGTCGGCCGGCTGGCCGAGCAGGATCAGCAGGTCGACGTCGGAATGGGGAAACAGTTCGCCGCGGCCGTAGCCGCCGACGCCGACCAGCGCCGTGCTGGGCGGCAGGCCGGCCGCGCGCCAGGCGTCGGCCAGCACGCCGTCGACGCTCTGGCGCAGCGCGCGCAGCAGCTTCTCGGGCTTGCCGTCTTCCTGGAACGCGGCGATGACGAGCTGGCGCTCGGATTTCAGGCGCCCCTTCAGCTGGAGCGGGAGTTGCTGGACGCTGGCGTCGGCCGTGGAGGGGCTGGACATGGATGCGCGATGGGTATCAGGCCGGGACCGCGTCTTGCGGGCGCACGATGGCCGGCGGCGGCGGGGTGCCGGCGGAGGTGGTCAGCACTTCATAGCCGGTCTCGGTGACCAGGACCATGTGTTCCCACTGGGCCGACAGGCTGCGGTCCTTGGTCTTGATGGTCCAGCCGTCCGGCATTTCGCGGATCTCGCGGCGGCCGGCGTTGATCATCGGCTCGATCGTGAAGATCATGCCGGCCTGGAGTTCCTCGCCGGTGCCGGGGCGGCCATAGTGCAGGACCTGCGGCTCTTCGTGGAACACCTTGCCGATGCCGTGGCCGCAGAACTCGCGCACCACGCTGTAGCCGGCGGCTTCGGCATGCTTCTGGATCGCGTAGCCGATGTCGCCCAGGTGCGCGCCCGGTTTCACCTTGTCGATGCCGATCCACATGCATTCGTAGGTGATGTCGGACAGGCGGCGCGCCAGCTTGGACGGTTCGCCGATGAAGAACATGCGGCTGTTGTCGCCGTGGTAGCCATCCTTCGTGATGACGGTGACGTCGATGTTCAGCACGTCGCCGTTCTTGAGCACCTTGTCGCCCGGGATGCCGTGGCAGATCACGTCGTTGACCGAGGTGCAGACCGCTTTCGGGAACGGGGTGTAGCCCGGCGGCGCGTAGTTCAGCGGGGCCGGGATCGTGCCCTGCACGTTCACCATGTATTCGTGGCACAGGCGGTCGAGTTCACCGGTGGTCACACCCGGCTTCACGAAAGGCGTGATGTAGTCGAGCACTTCGGCGCCCAGGCGGCCGGCGATGCGCATGCCTTCGATGTCTTCCTGGGTCTTGATGGAGATGGTCATGATGGTCCTTCTTGTCCTGCAATCGTCGATGGGGGCAATTATATATGATGCGACTGGGCCGGTCGCAGGGCCGGCCGGCGGCTTCCGACAGAGGATGCGGGCTCGGCGCGCTTGATATCGGGCACGAATCCCGCTAGAATCTCGGGTTGCTCGTATCCACATCGGGCAATGTTGTAAAAAAGCCTTTTTACAGCCTTTTATTTTTATTGAATCGCGAATGCGGCCGACAAGGGTGCCTGTTACAGGTGTACCGACCGTTATTCAAGACTTAACCCTGGAGAATCACATGTCCGTTACTATGCGCGAAATGCTGGAAGCCGGTATCCACTTCGGCCACCAGACCCGTTTCTGGAACCCGAAGATGGCACCGTTCATCTTTGGTCATCGCAACAAGATCCACATCATCAACCTGGAAAAAACCATGGCGATGTACCAGGATGCGATGAAGACCATCAAGCAGATCTCGTCCAACCGCGGCACCATCCTGATGGTCGGCACCAAGCGCCAGGCCCGCGACATCATCGCTGCTGAAGCCGCACGCGCAGGCGTGCCGTACGTCGACCAGCGCTGGCTGGGCGGCATGCTGACCAACTTCAAGACCATCAAGACCTCGATCAAGCGCCTGAAGGACATGGAAGCCCAGATCGAAGACGGTTCGGTCGAGAAGATGTCGAAGAAAGAAGCGCTGATGTTCTCGCGCGAAATGGAAAAGCTGCAGAAGTCGATCGGCGGCATCAAGGACCTGGGCGGCGTGCCTGACGCGATCTTCGTCGTCGACGTCGGCTACCACAAGGGCGCCATCACCGAAGCCGGCAAGCTGGGCATCCCGGTCATCGGCATCGTCGATACCAACCACTCGCCGGAAGGCGTCACCCACGTGATCCCGGGTAACGACGACTCCTCGAAAGCAATCGCCCTGTACGCACGCGGCGTTGCCGACGCGATCCTGGAAGGCCGCGCTAGCGCGTCCAACGAGATCGTCGAGATGGTCAAGGCGAGCGAGTCGAGCGACGAGTTCGTCGAAGTCTCCGACCAAGCTTAAGGAAAAGCGGGCTGCGGCTCGCCGTACCGACTAAGGGGGCGCCAAGCGCCCCTTTTTTTAAGCAGAATACGCGGTGGTGAAGCAAACACACCCCGCATCCGTATCAAGAACGTCAATATTAGGAGAAACAACATGGCAGCGATTACTGCAGCGATGGTTGGCGAACTGCGCGCCAAGACCGACGCCCCGATGATGGAATGCAAGAAGGCACTGACCGAAGCCGAAGGCGACATGGCGCGTGCCGAAGAGATCCTGCGCGTCAAGCTGGGCGGCAAGGCATCGAAAGCCGCTGCCCGCGTGACCGCCGAAGGCGTCGTGGCTACCTATGTGGCCGGCAACGTCGGCGCGCTGGTCGAAGTGAACAGCGAAACCGACTTCGTCGCCAAGAACGACGACTTCCTGGCCCTGTGCAACCTGGCTGCCAAGCTGGTCGCCGAGAACAACCCGGCTGACGTCGCCGCCCTGGCCGCACTGCCGGTCGATGGCAAGACCTTCGACGACGTGCGTACGGCACTGATCGGCAAAATCGGCGAGAATATGACCGTGCGCCGCTTCCAGCGTTTCGAAACCACCGGCAAGCTGGCCTCGTACCTGCACGGCACCCGTATCGGCGTGATCGTCGACTACGACGGCGCCGACGAGCAAGTCGGCAAGGATGTCGCCATGCACATCGCCGCGATGAAGCCGGTGTCGCTGTCGTCCGAGCAAGTGCCGGCCGAACTGATCGAAAAAGAGCGTTCGGTTGCTCAGCTGAAAGCCCAGGAAGACGCGGATGCCGCGACTGCCGCCGGCAAGCAGCCGCAATCGGCCGAGATCGTCGCCAAGCGTATCGACGGTTCGGTGCAGAAGTACCTGAAGGAAGTGTCGCTGCTGAACCAGGCGTTCGTCAAGAACGACAAGCAGAGCGTCGAAGCCATGCTGAAGGCCGCTAACACCTCGATCAAGTCGTTCACCATGTACGTGGTCGGCGAAGGCATCGAGAAGAAGGTCGACGACTTCGCAGCCGAAGTCGCGGCCCAGATGGCTGCAGTAAAACAGTAATAAAAAGTAAGACACGACGGGCCGAAAGGCCCGTTTTTGTAACATGACGCGTTTGTAATGTCGTCGTACCCTCCGCATGGGTGATCCTCGTGCGCGCAACACCGAATTCGAACTATCTTTCTCTAGGAGCCCCATTCATGACAAAACCAGCCTACCAACGAGTCCTCCTCAAACTGTCTGGCGAAGCGCTGATGGGCGATGACCAGTTCGGCATCAACCGCGCCACCATCGAACGCATGGTCGCCGACGTGGCCGAGGTGCAGAAGCTGGGCGTGGAGCTGGCGGTAGTGATTGGCGGCGGCAACATCTTCCGTGGCGTGGCCCCGGGCGCGGAGGGCATGGACCGCGCGACCGCGGATTACATGGGCATGCTGGCCACCGTCATGAATGCGCTGGCCCTGGCCGACGCCATGCGCCAGCAGGGCATCACCGCGCGCGTGATGTCGGCGATCGGCATCGAGCAGGTGGTCGAGCCCTACGTGCGCCCGAAGGCGCTGCAGTACCTCGAAGAAGGCAAGGTCGTGGTGTTCGCGGCCGGCACCGGCAACCCGTTCTTCACTACCGATACCGCCGCCGCGCTGCGCGGCGCCGAGATCTCGGCCGAGATCGTGCTGAAGGCAACCAAGGTCGATGGCGTATATACTGCCGATCCGAAGAAGGACGCCAACGCGACCCGCTACGAGTCGATTTCCTTCGACGAAGCGATCACCAAGCAGCTGCAGGTGATGGATGCGACCGCGTTCGCCCTGTGCCGCGACCAGAAGCTCCCGATCAAGGTGTTTTCGATCGTCAAGCCCGGCGCGCTCAAGCGCGTGATCATGGGCGAAGACGAAGGTACACTGGTACACGTTTAAAAATAATATTGTTATTGCAAGGAGAGCAGCATGTCCGTCGCTGACGTGAAGAAAACCGCCCAGGACAAGATGGCCAAGTCCATCGACACCCTCAAGGCCGACCTGGCCAAGGTCCGCACCGGCCGCGCCCACACCGGCATCCTCGACCACGTGACGGTCGACTACTACGGTTCGCCGACCGCGCTGCCGATGGTGGCCAACCTGACGCTGATCGACGCCCGCACCATCGGCGTCACGCCGTACGAGAAGAAGATGCTGAACGCCATCGAAAAGGCGATCCGCGACGCCGACCTGGGCCTGAACCCGTCGACCTTCGGCGAAATGGTCCGCGTGCCGACCCCGGCCCTGACCGAAGAGCGCCGCAAGGAAATGGTCAAGCTGGTCAAGTCGGAAGCCGAAGACGGCAAGATCGCTGTGCGCAACGTGCGCCGCGATGCCAACGAGCAGCTCAAGAAGCTGGTCAAGGACAAGGCCATCTCGGAAGACGACGAGCGCCGCGCGTCGGAAGATGTCCAGAAACTGACCGACAAGGCCATCGTCGATATCGACAAGATGGTTGTCGAGAAAGAAAAAGAGATCATGACGGTGTAAGATGACGGGTGAGGGCGTTTGCGCCCTCCCTGTCGCGAGGCGGACCGGCCAGGATAGCCTGGTCGGTCCGTTCCCTATTGGGGCCGTTCTCGCCTCTGTTTTGCTTGCAGTCCATTTTTATCGCCGTCTTCCCTGATTTATGATTTTCAAAAGTTCGACCACCGCAGTACCCGACGCGCCGACGGTGCCGCGCCATATCGCCATCATCATGGATGGCAATGGCCGCTGGGCAACGAAACGGCTGCTGCCGCGTGTCGCCGGCCACGTCAAGGGCGTGGACGCCGTGCGCAAGATCGTCGAAAGCTGCGTGGATCGCGGCGTCGAGTACCTGACGCTGTTTGCATTTTCCTCGGAAAACTGGCGCCGTCCGGCCGACGAGGTGTCTTACCTGATGGGCCTGTTCGTCAGTGCGCTCGAGCGCGAAGTGGCGAAGATGCACGCGAATAACATCCGCCTGAAAGTCGTCGGCGACCTGTCGCGCTTCGAACCCAGGCTGCAGGACATGATCGCGAACGCCGAGCGCCGCACCGCCGGTAACACCCGCCTGACGGTCAGCATCTGCGCCAACTACGGCGGCCGCTGGGACATCATGCAGGCCACCAGCAAGATGATCGCCGCCAATCCGGGCGTGACGGCGTTCACCGAAGAGATGCTGGCGCCGCACCTGGCGATGGCCTACGCACCCGAGCCGGACCTGTTCATCCGCACCGGCGGCGAAGAGCGCATCTCGAACTTCCTGCTGTGGCAGCTGGCCTATTCGGAGCTGTACTTCACCGACACCTTCTGGCCCGATTTCTCGCCCGCATCGCTGGACACCGCGATCGCGTCCTACCAGAGCCGCGAACGCCGCTTCGGCCGCACCGGCGAGCAAGTTTCCAACAACGCCAAGACAAGCTGATGCTGAAAACCCGCGTCGTCACCGCCATCGTCCTGCTGGCCATTTTGTTGCCAGTACTCTATTTCAACAATTTCACGGCGTTTGCGCTGGTGGCGACCGTGTTCTTCGGCGCCGCAATCTGGGAATGTTTCCGCCTGTTTAATCCGGGCACCCAGAACGCCCACGTCATCGCCGTGATCTGGACCGTGGCCTTCGGCATCGCGCTGCAGTTCGGCAAGCTGAACACGGCCGTGTGGGCGGCGCTCAGCCTGGCGCTCTGGATCGCGCGCTTCGTGCCGTCGCTGAAGACCGGGCTGCCCGCGCTGGGCACGCCCGCCAACACGCTGCTGAGCCTGGTCTACGGCTTTGCCGTGGTCGGCTGCTTCGCGTCCATCGTCGACCTGTTCTCGCATTCGCCGTGGTACCTGCTGTCGGTGATGGCGATCGTCTGGGTGGCCGACATCGGCGCCTATTTCGCCGGCAAGGCCTTCGGCAAGCGCAAGCTGGCGCCGACGATATCCCCGGGCAAGTCGTGGGAAGGCGCGATCGGCGGCGGCATCGCGGTCCTGGTGATCGCATCGCTGACGGTCGCCTTCGGCGGTCCGGCGTTCGCCGACACCTTCGCGGTGCGGGTCCAGCACGCCTTCGGCTGGCCGGCCCTGATCGCGGTCCTGGTGCTGATGACGGCCGCCAGCGTGGTCGGCGACCTGTTCGAGTCCCAGCTCAAGCGCCGCGCCCAGATGAAGGACAGCAGCAACCTGCTGCCCGGCCACGGCGGCGTGCTCGACCGTATCGACGCCCTGATCCCGGTCTTGCCGCTCGCAGCCCTGATCGGTTCGCGACTGTAATCGTCCGCTTCGACATGGACGCGGCATCAAGGCGGCTTCAGGTTTTTGCAACTTCAGTGCAAAATTGCTGTCTCTGCAGTCTGGCCGATCTTTTCTGCTGCGTCCTCTAATGGAAATCCCCATGCAACGCATCACCATCCTAGGCGCCACCGGCTCGATCGGCGTCTCGACCCTCGACGTGCTCGCGCGTCATCCTGAAACGTACCAGGTGGTCGCCCTCAGCGCCCATGGCCGCGTCGACGAGCTGGCGGCCCAGTGCCGCCGCTTCCGTCCACGGCGTGCGGTGGTCGGCTCGGCGCAAGCGGCGGCGCGCCTGCGCGAACTGCTGGCCGACGTCGCCATCGACGTCGATCATGGCGAGGCGGCGCTGTGCGAGATCGCGTCCAGTGCCGACACCGATACCGTGATGGCCGCCATCGTCGGCGCCGCCGGCCTGGCGCCGACCCTGGCCGCCGCGCGTGCCGGTAAGAAGGTCCTGCTGGCCAACAAGGAAGCGCTGGTGATGTCCGGCCAGCTGTTCATGGACGCGGTGCGCGAGCACAAGGCGACCCTGCTGCCGATCGACAGCGAGCACAATGCGATCTTCCAGTCGCTGCCTGCCCACTATGCGCGCGATCTCGACGCTGCCGGCGTCGCGAAGATCCTGCTGACCGCGTCCGGCGGCCCCTTCCTGCAGCGCGACGTCGAGACGCTGGAGCATGTCACGCCGGAAGAAGCGTGCAAGCATCCGAACTGGTCGATGGGGCGCAAGATCTCGGTCGATTCGGCCACCATGATGAACAAGGGCCTGGAAGTGATCGAGGCCCACTGGCTGTTCGGCGCCCCGGCCGACCGCATCGAGGTGCTGATCCATCCGCAGAGCGTGATCCATTCGATGGTGTCGTATGTCGACGGTTCGGTGCTGGCGCAGCTGGGCAACCCGGACATGCGCACCCCGATCGCGCACGCGCTGGCCTATCCGGAGCGCATCGTGTCCGGCGTGGCGCCGCTCGACCTCACCGCCTGGTCGGCACTGCAGTTCCACCAGCCCGATTTCGCGCGCTTCCCCTGCCTGGCACTGGCTTTCGACGCGCTGCGCGCCGGCGGTACCGCGCCGGCCTTGCTGAACGCGGCGAACGAAGTCGCGGTCCAGGCCTTCCTGGACCGCCGCATCGGCTTCCGCGACATCGACCGCGTGGTGCGCCGCGTGATGGACGAGAACCCGCACGGTGCCGCCTCCAGCATCGAAGCCGTGATGGCGCAGGATGCGCGCGCACGCGCGGCCGCCGAGGCGATCGTTGGCGCGCATTGAGACGCGTCTTGATTCATTTGAGGGAGTAGGGCAATGAATGTCATTCAGATGGCGCTGGCCTTCGTGCTGGCGCTTGGTCCCCTGGTCATCTTCCACGAGCTGGGCCACTACGTGGTGGCGCGCCTGTGCGGGGTCAAGGTGCTGCGCTTCTCGATCGGCATGGGCCGCGTCGTGTGGTCGCGCCGCTTCGGGCCGGACCAGACCGAATGGGCGGTGTCGGCGCTGCCGATCGGCGGCTACGTCAAGATGCTCGACAGGCGCGACCCGACCACGGGTCCGATCCTTGACGCTGACCGTGCCCGCGAGTTCACCGGCCAGAACGTGTGGAAGCGCATCGCCATCGTCGCCGCCGGTCCGCTCGCCAACTTCCTGCTGGCGATCGTCGTCATCGCCGGCCTGTACATGCATGGCAAGGACGAACCGGGCACGCGCCTGGGCGCCATGGCGACCGACAGCGTGGCCTACGTGGCCGGCATCCGCGGCGGCGACGCCGTCACCGCCGTCAACGGCCGGCCCGTCAGTGCCTGGACCGAACTGCGCTGGGAAATCATCCGCGCCGCCATGGACAAGCGCGAAGCCGACCTGACGCTGCGCGGCGCCCGCGGCGACAGCTACCGCGCGGTGCTGCCGGCCGCGCGCATCGCCGCGCTCGACGTCGACAGCGACGTGATGACGCTGCTGGGCATGCCGATGTGGCGCCCGCGTCCGTCGATCGACCAGGTGCTGCCCGACGGTCCCGGCGCGCGCGCCGGCCTGCGCAAGGGCGACGTGCTGGTGGCGGTCGACGGCAAGCCGCTGGCCGACTTCGTCGACTTCAAGCGCGCCATCGGCGCCGCCCCCGGCCGCGCGGTGCAGCTCGACGTCTTGCGTGGCGGCCAGCCGCTGCGCGTGACGTTGACGCCGGAGCGCGATGCGCGCAGCGGCGACGGCCTGGCGCGCGTGATGCTGGCCCAGGCGCCCGAGATGGTGACCGTGCGCGCCGGCCTGTTCGACGCGCTGGGACGCGGCGTGCAGCGCACCTGGGAGACTTCGACGCTGACGCTCAAGATGATCGGCAAGATGATTGTCGGGGAAGCGTCCTTAAAGAATGTAACAGGCCCGATCACCATCGCCAAGGTTGCGAACCAGGCCGCGAGCTACGGCGTAGAGCCATTTCTGGAGTTTATTGCCTTTGTCAGTATCAGTCTTGGCATAATGAATCTGTTACCAATTCCCATTCTGGATGGTGGCCATTTGCTGTATTATTCGCTGGAAGTTTTGACCGGACGCCCCTTGTCCGAGCGCTTCGCCGAGATGGCGCAGCGGGTTGGGGCGGGCCTGCTGTTCATGCTGATGGCGCTTGCCGTCTTCAACGACCTGGTGCGGCCGCTTTGAAAAGGGGACATCGATACGGGTTCCCAACCTCGAGGCGGCATAAGCACGGGCGCAGAACATGTACCTTGTCCAACCGGGCACCCTGAAAAACCGTCGCGCAGCCGGTTTTACGCGTGCCCATGACTGACCCATTGATTTTGCCAATGAAATTACATCCTGATCGTCTTGTCTTGCCTTTCACCCGTCGACTGATCGGCGCCGCCGTGCTGGCCCTCTGTTCCGGCCACGCCCTGGCCGTGGCGCCGTTCGTCGTCAAGGACATCCGGGTCGAAGGCATCCAGCGGACCGAGGCAGGCACGGTGTTCAGCTACCTGCCGGTGCGCGTGGGCGAGACCTTCGACGACGACAAGGGCACCGCGGCGATCAAGGCCCTGTACGCGACCGGTTTCTTCAAGGACGTGCGCCTCGAAGAAGAAAACGGCGTGCTGGTGGTGCTGGTCGAGGAACGTCCGGCCATCAATACCGTGGACTTCACCGGCACCAAGGAATTCGAGAAGGACATGCTGGTCAAGGCGCTGAAGGACATCGGCGTCGGCGAGACCAAGATCTTCGACAAGGCCTCGGTCGACCGCGCCGAGCAGGAGCTCAAGCGCCAGTACCTGTCGCACGGCCTGTACGGCGTCAAGATCACCACCACCGTGACCCCGATCGAACGCAACCGCGTGAACGTCATGTTCAACGTGGACGAGGGCGACGTCGCCAAGATCAAGGGCATCAACATCGTCGGCAACAAGGCCTTCAGCGACAAGGAACTGCGCCGGGTGCTGCAGCTGTCGACCTCGGGCTGGCTGACCTGGTACTCCAAGGCCGACCAGTACTCGAAGCAGAAGCTGACCGGCGACCTGGAAAACATCAAGTCCTTCTACCTGAACCGCGGCTACCTCGAGGTGGCGGTCGATTCGACCCAGGTCGCGATCACGCCGGACAAGAAGGACATCTACCTCACCATCAACATCACCGAAGGCGAGAAGTACACCGTCAAGGGCATCAAGATGGATGGCGAGATGTTCGGCCGCGAGCAGGAACTGCGCAACCTGGTCCTGCTGCAGCCGGGTGCGACCTTCTCGGGCGAACTGCTGGAAGCCTCGAACAAGCGTATTTCCGACCGCCTGGCGAGCTTCGGCTACGCCTTCGCCAACGTCACCGGCAACCCGGAAGTCGACCAGGCCAAGCGCGAAGTCACCTTCACCTTCTTCGTCGATCCGGGCAAGCGCGCCTACGTGCGCCACATGACGATCTCGGGCAACACCGTCACCCGCGACGAAGTGATCCGCCGCGAATTCCGCCAGTTCGAGAGCTCGTGGTACGACCCGAACCGCGTGAAGATGTCGCGCGACCGCGTCGACCGTCTCGGCTACTTCAAGGACGTGACGGTGGAAACCCCGGAATCGCAGGGTACCACCGACCAGGTCGACGTCAACATTGCCGTCACCGAACGCCCGACCGGCAACTTCATGGTCGGCGGCGCGTTCTCGCAGGCCGAGAAGTTTACCTTCACGGCGTCGATCACGCAGGCCAACTTCGCCGGCAGCGGCAACACCATCGGCCTCGAGCTGAACACCGGTAAGTACAACCGCACGATCTCGGTCGCCCAGACCAACCCGTACTTCACCGACGAGGGCATCTCGCGCGCCTTCCAGGTCTACCTGCGCACCTCGCGTCCGCCGGCACTGAACATCGGTTCGTACACGGTGCGCCAGCAGGGCGCCAACATGACCTTCGGCGTGCCGTTCTCGGAAAACGACACGGTCTACTTCGGCGCCGGCCTTGAGCGCACCAAGCTCGAAACCGACACCAGCTCGCCGACCCTGTACAAGACCTTCGTGGCGCAGAACGGCGGTCCGTCGAGCGGTATCGGCACCGCGACCACCAATGCCATCCCGCTGACGGTGGCGTGGGGCCGCGACACGCGCGACAGCACGGTCACCCCGACCCGCGGCCGCTACCAGCGCGCCAACCTCGAGGTCGACCTGTTCGGCGACGCCAAGTACTACCGCGCGATCTACGAACACCAGTGGTACCGTCCGATCACGCGCTGGATGACGCTCGCGCTGAAGGGCGAGCTCGACTACGGCTCGGGCATCGGCAGCCACGCCTACCCGGTCTTCAAGAACTTCTACGGCGGCGGTATCGGTTCGGTGCGCGGCTACGAGAGTTCGTCGCTGGGTATCGTCGACCCGTACACGCTGGACGCGCTGGGCGGCGCCAAGCGCATCATCGGCAACGCCGAGCTGCAGTTCCCATTCCCGGGCAGCGGCACCGACCGCAGCCTGCGCTGGTTCACCTTCGCCGACGGCGGCCAGGTCTACCAAGAAGGCCAGAAGATGCGCGCCTCGGAGCTGCGCTACTCGGCGGGTATCGGCCTGTCGTGGATTTCACCGGTGGGACCGCTCAAGTTGAGTTATGCTAAGCCCTTGAATGCCAAGCCGGGCGACCGCCTGGAACGTTTCCAGTTCCAGATGGGTACCGGCTTCTGACCGGGAGTGTTATGTTTAAGATCGTGAAAGCCCCTCTGCCGAAGCGCCTGTTGATGATGGCCGCCGTGTGCGCCCTCGCGGCGGCAGGCGCGCAGGCACAGGCGCAAACGGCTGGGGGGCAGGCTGCCATGGGCCGCATCGGTTTCGTCTACACCGAAAGGCTGATGACGGAATCGAAGCTGGCCAAGGCGGCCGACGCCAAGATGCAGGCCGAGTTCTCGAAGCGCCAGAAGCAGGTCGACGACATGGCGCAGCGCTTCAAGAGCGCGCGCGAGAAGTTCGACGAAGAGGCCCCTAAGCTGACCGACCTCGATCGCACCCGGCGTACGCGCGAGCTGCTCGACATGGAAAAAGACATGCAGCGCATGCAGCGCGAGTACAATGAGGACCTGTTCCAGCGCAAGAACGAAGAGCGCGCCGCGATCGCGCAAAAGGCGTTCAAGCTGATCGAGCAGGTCGCGGAACAGGAACATCTCGACGTGGTGCTGCAGGAAGCGGTCTGGACCAGTCCACGCATCGACATCACGGACAAGATTCTCAAGCTGCTCGACAAATAATCGGACGCTGAAAATAGAAGAAGTGCCGGCGAGGATCCGGCCTCCGGGCCGGCGCCTCGCCGGCATTATTTTTTTCAAAGAAGGAACGACCATATGGGCACTCGCCTGGGTGATTTGGTCGAACGCTTCGGCGGTCAGCTGGTAGGCGACCCGAACCTCGAGGTTCAGGGCATCGCACCGCTCGACAGCGCCGGCGCTTCGCACATCAGTTTTCTCAGCAACAGCAAATTGCGTGCACTGGCCGCGCAGAGCCGGGCGGCCGCGCTGATCGTCGCGCCGCTCGACGACCAGACCGTGGCCGCCACCTACGAAGGCGCGCGCATCGTCACCACCAATCCCTACGCCTACTTCGCGCGTGTGGCCCAGTACTTCGCGGACCTCGACGCGATCGTGCCGGCGCCCGGCATTCATGCCAGCGCCGTGGTCGACGTGGGCGCGCGGGTGGACCCGAGCGCCCACGTCGGCCCCAACGTGGTGATCGAGGCCGGCGCGACCATCGGCCCGGGCGTGGTGATCGGCGCCGGCTGCTTCGTCGGCCGCGACGCCGAGATCGGCGAGGACACGGCACTCCTTGCCAACGTGACCTTCCACGCCCGTTGCAAGATCGGCAAGCGCGGCATCCTGCACTCGGGCGCCGTGATCGGCACCGACGGCTTCGGCTTCGCGCGCGAAAACGGGGTGTACATCAAGATTCCCCAGACCGGTCGCGTACTGATGGGCGACGACGTCGACATCGGCGCGAATACCACGGTCGACCGCGGCGCCATGGCCGACACCGTCATCGAGGATGGCGTCAAGCTCGACAACCAGATCCAGATCGGCCACAACTGCCACATCGGCGCCAACACGGCGATGGCGGGCTGCGTGGGGGTAGCCGGCAGCGCCAGGATCGGCAAGAATTGCACCTTCGGCGGTGCAGCGATGGTGCTGGGCCACCTGGAAATCGCCGACAACGTCCACATTTCCTCGGGCACGATGGTATCGCGCTCGGTGCTGGAACCGGGGCAATACACCGGCTTCTACCCGATGGCCAAGAATGCGGAGTGGGAAAAGAGCGCCGCGATCGTGCGCAACCTGAACACGATGCGCGAGAAAATGCGGACGCTGGAAAAACAGATCAAACAACTGACGGAACCTACAGAACAAAAATGACGACTGAACAGACCAAGACCGCATCGAAGATCCTGGGCATCAACGAAATCAAGGAATACCTGCCGCACCGCTATCCGCTGCTGCTGGTGGACCGCGTGGTCGACTACGAGATCGGCAAGACCATCACCGCCATCAAGAACGTCACCGTCAACGAAGAGTTCTTCAACGGCCACTTCCCGCACAAGCCGGTGATGCCGGGCGTGCTGATGATCGAGGCGCTGGCCCAGACCGCCGCCATCCTGTCCTTCATGACCATGAACGTGAAACCGGACGAGAATTCGGTCGTCTACTTCGTCGGCATCGACAACGCGCGCTTCAAGCGTCCGGTCGAGCCGGGCGACCAGCTGGTCATGACCGTCGAGATCGTGCGCACCTCGCGCGGCATCTGGAAATACAAGGCCACCGCCAGCGTCGACGGCAAGGTCGCGGTGGAAGGCGACCTGATGTGCACCATCCGCGCCAATGAATCGGCGAACGGCGCCGCAGCGGGGCAGTAATGAGCAAGATCCACCCAAGCGCGATCGTCGATCCCAAGGCCGAGCTGGACAGCTCGGTCGAGGTCGGCCCGTACTCCATCGTCGGTGCCAACGTGCACATCGGCGCCGGCACCCGGGTCGGACCGCACGTGGTCATCGAAGGCCACACGACGATCGGCAAGGACAACCACATCTTCCAGTTCGCGTCCCTGGGCGCCCAGCCGCAGGACAAGAAGTGGGCCGGCGAGCCGACCCGCCTGGTCATCGGCGACCGCAACACGATCCGCGAATTCTGCACCTTCAATACGGGTACGACGCAGGACGAAGGCGTGACCTCGCTCGGCGACGACAACTGGATGTCGGCCTACACCCACCTGGCGCACGATTGCCGCGTCGGCAGCAACACGATCTTCTCGAACAACGCCCAGCTGGCCGGCCACGTCCACGTGGGCGACTGGGCGATCCTGTCGGGCTACTGCGGCGTGCACCAGTTCTGCAAGATCGGCGAGCATGCCTTTATCGGCATGTACACCAGCCTGACCCAGGACGTGCCGCCGTTCGTGCTGGTCTCGGGCAATCCGGCCGAGGCGCACGGCATCAACATCGAAGGCCTCAAGCGCCGCGGGTTCACGCGCGAGCAGATCAACGGCCTGCGTACCGCCTACAAGCACATCTACCGCTCCGGCCTGACGCTGGAAGAGGCCAAGGCCAAGCTGGCGGAAGAGGAAGCCGCCGAGGGCGCGGTGGAAACCGGCGCTGCGCCGTACATCCGCGCGCTGCGTGAATTCCTCGGCACCAGCAGCCGTGGCATCGTCCGCTGACGTGTCCGGCCGGATGTCGCCGCGGTGCTCTCTTGCGCTGGTGGCCGGCGAAGTCTCCGGCGACATGCTGGCCGCCCGCCTGATGGCCGGGCTGAAGCCGCGCCTGCCCGGCGTGGCCTTCAGCGGCATCGGCGGCCCGCGCATGCACGAGCAGGGCCTGGTGTCCGACGTGGCGATGGAAACGCTCACCGTGCGCGGCCTGCTGCCGGTGCTGCTGCGCTACCGCGAACTGAAAGGCATCCAGAACACGCTGCGCGACCGCTTGCTGGCCGAGCGGCCGGCCGCCTTCATCGGCGCCGACTACCCCGGTTTCAACCTCGGCCTGGAGGAGCAGTTGCGCGCTGCCGGCATCCCGACCGTGCACTTCGTCGGGCCGCAGATCTGGGCCTGGCGCGGCGGCCGCATCAAGAAGATCCAGCGCGCGGTGTCGCACATGCTGCTGATCTTCCCGTTCGAGGAAGCGCTGTACCGCGCCGCCGGCGTGCCGGCCACCTACATCGGCCATCCGCTGGCGGAACAGATCCCGCTGCAGCCGGACGTGGCGGGCGCACGGCGCAACCTCGGCATCCCGCAAGATGCGAAGGTGGTCACCGTCATGCCGGGCAGCCGCATGTCGGAGATCAAGTACCTGACCGAGCCTTACCTGCGCACGGTGCAGCTGCTGGCGCGGCGGGACGCGTCGGTGCGTTTCATCGCGCCGATGGCGGGCGAGCGCCAAAAGGCGTATTTTATGCAGCTGAGGGACCAGGCCGGCCTGCAGGACGTGCCCCTGACGCTGGTGGACGGCCAGTCGCACGACTGCATCGCCGCCGCCGACGCGGTGCTGGCGGCATCCGGTACGGCGACGCTCGAGGTGGCGCTGTACAAGAAGCCGATGGTGATCGCGTACAAGGTGCTGCCGGCCGAATGGATGATCATCCGCCACATGGGTTACCTGCCGTGGATAGGATTGCCGAACATATTGGCGCGCGAGTTCGTGGTGCCGGAATTCCTGCAGCACGCGGCCACGCCGGCAGCGCTGGCGGACGCGCTCTGGCACCAGCTGACCGACGAGAACAACCGGGTGCGCCTGCAGCAGCGCTTCCTGGACATGCATCACAGCCTGCTGCGCGACAGTGCCGGCCTCAGCGCCGGCGCGGTGCTACAGGTAATAGGTAAAGCACAATGAGAAAGAAGAAGTTCGATTTCTACCCGGGCCTGCCGCCCAAGAACCGCCCGTTCACGCTCGACGACCTCGTCTGCGGCGTGGACGAGGCCGGACGCGGGCCGCTGGCCGGGCCGGTCTACGCGGCCGCCGTGATCCTCGACCCCAGCCGGCCGATCGAAGGCTTGCGCGACTCCAAGAAGCTGACCGAGGCGCGGCGCGACGAGCTGGCCCCGATCATCAAGGAACACGCGCTGGCCTGGGCCATCGCCGAGTGCTCGCATCACGAGATCGACACCATCAACATCCTGCAGGCGACCATGCTGGCGATGCGGCGCGCGGTGGAAGCGCTGCACACGCTGCCGACCATCGCCCTGATCGACGGCAACCGCTGTCCGCAATTCACGGTGTCCACCATCCGCGCCCATGCGGTGGTGGAGGGGGACGACAAGGTGCATGCGATTTCGGCCGCCTCGATCCTGGCCAAGACCGCGCGCGACGCCGCCCTGGTCGCGCTGCATGCCGCCTACCCGGAATACGCGTTCGACCAGCACAAGGGCTACTCGACCGCGCTGCACCTGGAACGCCTGCGCCTGCATGGCCCGTGCCCGGTACACCGCCGCTCGTTTGCGCCGGTGCGGGCGCTCCTGCAGCCCGACCTGCTGGCGCCCGAGCTGTTCGAAAGCGCGGCCGCATGAAGACCATCAGTTCGCGCGACAACGCCTTTTACAAGGAACTCAAGGGGCTGGCCACCAGTTCGCAGGCACGGCGCAAGGCCGGCCAGAGCCTGCTCGACGGCGTCCATCTGTGCCAGAGCTGGCTGGACCTGAACGGCGCGCCGCTGCACTGCGTGGTGTCGGAAGGGGCGCTGGCCAACCCGGAAGTCGCGGCCATCGTGGCGCGCGCCGAGGGCGCCGGGACCCCGGTGACGGCGCTGCCGGATGCGCTGTTCGGCGCCATCAGCCAGGTCGAGCACGGCGTCAACCTGGTGTTCCTGATCGAGACCCCGCGCCCGCGCCAGCCTGCCGCCTTGACGCAGTCGGCGGTGCTGCTGGACGGCGTGCAGGACCCGGGCAACGTCGGCTCGATCCTGAGGAGCGCCGGCGCGGCCGGCATCCGGCAGGTGTATTGCAGCGCCGGCACCGCCTTCTGCTGGTCGCCCAAGGTGCTGCGCGCCGCCATGGGCGCCCATTTCGTGCTCGAGATCTTCGAGAACGTCGACCTGGCGGCGCTGGTGCGTGGCGCCGAGGTGCCGGTGCTGGCCACCAGCGGCTATGCCAGCGAGCGCCTGTACGACATCGACCTGCGCCAGCCGGCCGCCTGGGTGCTCGGCCATGAAGGGCAGGGCGTGTCCGCCGAGCTGCTGGACCTGGCCAGCTTGCGCGTCGCGGTGCCGCATGCCGGGCAGGTAGAGTCGCTGAACGTGGCCGCCTGCGCCGCGGTATGCTTCTTTGAACAGCTGCGCCAGCAACAACAACGCTGAAGTAAGATCGCTGGGCATGGACTTGATTCGCCGTTCAGGTTACGCTTCGTACTTGCAACTGTGAAATATTGACTCAAGATGGACATCGCCCACATGCCGCACCTGCCGCAGCACTTGCCGAATTTGCACTTCCTGGTCGCGGAAGCGGACCCGGTCCAGCGCCGCGCCCTTGCCGACGCGCTCACCCAGCTCGGCGCCAGCCGCGTCACCGAAGTGCCGGATGCCCCGATGGCGCTGCGCACCCTGCAGGCCGGCTTCAGCCCGAAGATCGACGTCGCCATCCTCGACCTGGCCCTGGGCGGCATGGACGGCATGGAAATGCTGCGGGCGATCGCCGCGCTGGGCTCCAACGTGCGCCTGATCGTCACCGGCGCCCAGCCGCCCGGCGTGCTGTTCTCGGTCGAGACGCTGGTGCAGGCGCATGGCGTCGAACTGCTGGGCACCATCGCCAAGCCGGTCAATGCGGGCAAGCTCAAGGCGCTGCTCGACAATTACCAGCCGCCGCGTGCCGGCGGCGCCGAGGCCACCTCCCTGTTCTTGCCGCACTTCAGCTTTGCCGAAGTCGGCATCGGCCTGCAGAAGCGTCAGTTCGAACCCTTTTTCCAGCCCAAGATCGAACTGGCCACCGGCCAGGTCACGGGCCTGGAAACCTTTGCGCGCTGGCGCCATCCCGAACACGGCGTGCTGGGCCCGACCGCCTTCATCGAGGCGCTGGCGCAGCACAACCGGATCGACTTCCTCGACTGGACCATGATCGAACTCTCGGTCGAGCGTTGCCGGCAGTTCCACGACCAGGGCATCCCGATTTCCATCTCGCTGAACCTGGCGCCGGCCACGCTGGCCCAGCCCGACTTCGTGCGCCAGATCGCCGCCTGCATGAAGCGCCACGGCGTGCAGCCGGATTACCTCACCTTCGAGATGACCGAATCGTCGATCCTCGACTTCGACGTCGATTTCATCGAGCGCCTGGTGCGGCTGCGCATGATGGGCTTCGGGCTGGCGATCGACGACTACGGCACCGGACGGTCGAACCTGCAGCTGCTGGCGCGGATTCCGTTCTCGGAGCTGAAGATCGACCGCTCCTTCGTCGACGGAGCATCCAAGAAGCGGCCGCTGGGCACGGTATTGAAATCCTGCCTGGGGCTTGCGAACAGCCTGGACCGCATGTCGTGCGCGGTCGGGGTCGAGACGCGCCAGGACTGGGATTTCCTGCAGGGACTCGGCTGCACGTATGCGCAGGGGTACCATATTGCCAATCCGATGGAGGCGAGTGCATTCCCGGGTTGGCTGGAAGACTGGCGTCACTTTTTCTGAACACGTACCAAAGAACGTCGTTCCCGCGAAGGCGGGAACCCAAGTTTCGCGAATAATCGAAAAAATTGGATTCCCGCCTGCGCGGGAATGACGTTCTTGGGACGCGGGACGCCCATTACCGTGGCTGGTTGTTTCCTAGTACTCCCGCCGATCCGGCTTGATCTCCTGAAGAATGGTCGTCGAAATCTCCTCGATCGACTTGGTCGTCGACGACAGCCAGCGGATCCCCTCGCGCTTCATCAGCATCTCGGCCTCGTTCACCTCGTAGCGGCAATTCTCGATCGACGCATATTTGCTGCCCGCCCGCCGCTCGTTGCGGATCTCGGCCAGGCGCTCGGGCGTGATCGTCAATCCGAACAGCTTGTGCTTGAACTGCGGCAGCGCCGACGGCAGCCGGCCGCGTTCGAAATCGTCCGGAATCAGGGGATAGTTGGCGGCCTTGATCCCGTACTGCATCGCCAGGTAGAGGCTGGTCGGGGTCTTGCCCGAGCGCGATACGCCGACCAGGATCACGTCGGCATCGGCCAGGTTCTTGTGCGACTGGCCGTCGTCGTGCGCCAGCGAGAAGTTGATGGCTTCGATACGGTTCTTGTATTCCTCGGTGTCGACCACGTTGTGGATGCGGCCGATCGTGTGGGTCGACTTGACCTGCAATTCCTGCTCGAGCGGCGCGACGAAGGTCTGGAACAGGTCCATGTGCATGCCCTGCGCGGCCCGGATCACGCTCGACAGGTCGTGCTTGACCAGGGTCGAGAACACGATCGGGCGCTGGTTGTCGCTCAGGGCCACCTCGTTGATGCGGCGCGCCGCCTCGTGCGCCTTCTCGATGGTGTCGATGAAGGGCAGGCGGATCTGGCGGAAGCGCATCTCGAACTGGCTCAGCACCGCGTGGCCGAAGGTTTCCGCCGTGATGCCGGTACCGTCGGACACGAAGAAGACGGTACGCGGGATGGTCGGCGTCGCTGGGGTGCTCTCTGAAATCATGGTAATTTTTTGATAAGATAATAACAAAGTTGCAGTCACCGCACAGTGTGGCGGGCGCACACGCGGTAAAATGCTCTGCAACGAATATTGGGTTCGGCTCTGCACCGCGAAGAATAACAAAGAATAAGAATAAATCCCGCCTGCCAGCCAACCGCACAGATTTCCATCATCAAGAAGGTGTTTTTATCATGACTAACCTGTCGACTGCAGCATTGGGAGTACCCGATCCACAAACCGGCGAGGGCGTGTACGTCGCGCCCTTCGAGCAGCTGCGCATGACCGACGTCGAGTCGGTCGGCGGCAAGAACGCCTCGCTCGGCGAAATGATCAGCCAGCTGGCCGAGGCCGGCGTGCGCGTGCCGGGCGGCTTTGCCACCACGGCCGACGCCTTCCGCGACTTCCTGCGCCACAGCGCCGACGGCGGTCCGTCGCTGGGCCAGCGCATCGAGCTGCGCCTGGAAAGCCTGGACGTCGACGACGTGCGCGCCCTGGCCGCGGCCGGCGCCGAAATCCGCGAGTGGATCTTCGCGACCCCGTTCCAGCCGCGCCTGGAACAGGAGATCCGCGAATTCTACGAGCGCCTGGTGGCCGACTCCGAAACCGAGATGTCGTTCGCCGTACGCTCCTCCGCGACCGCCGAAGACTTGCCGGACGCCTCCTTCGCGGGCCAGCAGGAAACCTTCCTGAACGTGGTCGGCATCGACAACGTGCTCGAAGCCATGAAGCACGTGTTCGCCTCGCTGTACAACGACCGCGCGATCTCCTACCGCGTGCACAAAGGCTTCATCCACGCCGACGTGGCGCTGTCGGCCGGCGTGCAGCGCATGGTGCGTTCCGATACCGGCGCGGCCGGCGTGATGTTCACCATCGACACCGAGTCGGGCTTCAAGGACGTCGTCTTCGTCACCTCCAGCTACGGCCTGGGCGAGACCGTGGTGCAGGGCGCGGTCAACCCGGACGAGTTCTACGTCCACAAGCCGATGCTGGAGCAGGGCAAGAAGCCGGTGATCCGCAAGAACATCGGCTCCAAGCTGATCAAGATGGAGTTCACCAAGGAAGCCAAGGCCGGCCGTTCGGTGCAGACCGTCGATGTGCCGATCGAACAGCGCAACCGCTACTCGCTGACCGACGACGAAGTCGTCGAGCTGGCCAAGTACGCCGTCATCATCGAGAAGCACTACGGCCGCCCGATGGACATCGAGTGGGGCAAGGACGGCCGCGACGGCAAGCTGTACATCCTGCAGGCGCGTCCGGAAACCGTGAAGTCGCAGCAGAAGGCGACCGATGCCCAGCAGCGCTTCCAATTGAAAGGCACCGGCACCGTGCTGACCAGCGGCCGCGCGATCGGCCAGAAGATCGGCGCCGGCCCCGTGCGCGTCATCAGCGACCCGGCGGACATGGAGCGCGTGCAGCCGGGCGACGTGCTGGTGGCCGACATGACCGACCCCAACTGGGAACCGGTGATGAAGCGCGCCGCGGCGATCGTCACCAACCGCGGCGGCCGCACCTGCCACGCGGCGATCATCGCGCGTGAACTCGGCGTGCCGGCCGTGGTCGGCTGCGGCGACGCCACGGAGGTGCTGAAGGACGGCACCTTCGTCACCGTGTCCTGCGCCGAAGGCGACGAAGGCCGCATCTACGACGGCCTGCTCGAGACCGAAGTCACGGAAACCGTGCGCGGCGAACTGCCGCCGATCAAGACCAAGATCATGCTCAACGTCGGCAACCCGCAGCTGGCCTTCGACTTCCAGTCGGTGCCGAACGGCGGCGTCGGCCTGGCGCGTCTCGAGTTCATCATCAACAACAACATCGGCGTGCACCCGAAGGCGATCCTCGAGTACCCGAACATCGACGCCGACCTGAAGAAGGCAGTGGAATCGGTGGCGCGCGGCCACGCGTCGCCGCGCGCCTTCTACGTCGACAAGCTGACCGAAGGCGTGGCGACCATCGCCGCCGCGTTCTGGCCGAAGCCGGTCATCGTGCGCCTGTCCGACTTCAAGTCGAACGAGTACAAGAAGCTGATCGGCGGCTCGCGCTACGAGCCGGACGAGGAAAACCCGATGCTGGGCTTCCGCGGCGCCGCGCGCTACCTGGCCGAGGACTTCGCCGAGTCGTTCGAGATGGAATGCATGGCCATGAAGCGCGTCCGCGAAGAAATGGGCCTGACCAACGTCGAGATCATGATCCCGTTCGTGCGCACCCTGGGCCAGGCGGAGAAGGTCATCGGCCTGCTGGCCAAGTACGGCCTGAAGCGCGGCGAGAATGGCCTGCGCGTGATCATGATGTGCGAAGTGCCGTCCAACGCCATCCTGGCCGAGCAGTTCCTGGAATACTTCGACGGCTTCTCGATCGGTTCCAACGACCTGACGCAGCTGACGCTGGGCCTGGACCGCGACTCCGGCATGGAGCTGCTGGCCAAGGACTTCGACGAGCGCGACCCGGCCGTGAAAGCCATGCTGAGCCTGGCCATCAAGGCCTGCCTGAAGCACGGCAAGTATGTCGGCATCTGCGGCCAGGGGCCATCCGACAACCCGGACTTCGCGCAGTGGCTGGTGGAAGAGGGCATCGAGTCGATGTCGCTGAACCCGGACTCGGTGATCGACACCTGGCAGAAGCTGGCCGCGATGTAATCACGGCTTGACCCAGGAAAGCCCTCCGCCCCCCATCGGGCCGGAGGGTTTTTTTATTTTGCCAAGTCGTGTCGATGCGTTATCCTTTCGGAAACCCTCCTCCCATGAACAGTGTCGAGTTTTCCGAAGGATCCGATGAAACGCCTCCTCTTGTTGATGACCTTGTTTGGATTGTCCGCCGCCGGTTTTGCCGAGGAACCGGCCTTCTGCAAGTCGGTGTGCACGTCCGAAAAGACCCAGTGCCTGGCCGACGTCAAGGCCACCGAGCAGAAGGAAGGCATGCTGCCGACCGATACCGCGGAAAAGAACCCGTTCGCCCGCACCGCCCAGGTGCAGATGCGATCGAGCGACAACGGCTCGCTGGCGCAGTCGGGTTACCAGCATCGCCGCATGGCGCGCAACGGTGCCTGTGACGACGCTTACCGGCGCTGCACCCGCGGCTGCAAGGTCGAGGGCGGCGACGATGCCATCGGCAAGGTCGTGGCGCGCCACGCAAAGAAACAGAACTGAGGCGTTCAGGCGCGCCGGCGCTCCATGCCATAGCCTCCGGCAACCGCGGCCATGACGCGGTTGCGCCCGCCCGCCTTGGCGGCGTACAGGGCGGTATCGGCGCGCGATAGCAGGCTGGCGATGGTTTCGCCCGGCACCAGCGTGGCCACGCCGATGCTCACCGTGTAGCCGATGGCGCCGGCCGCGCTGCGCTCTGCGCCGCGTTCGGCGGCGGCCAGCGGCGTGCGCTGCAGCGCGGCGCGCAGGCGCTCGGCCACGTGCAGCGCCGTGTCGCCCGCCGTCGCCGGCAGCAGCACGGCAAATTCCTCGCCGCCGAGGCGGCCGCAGTAGTCGCGGTGGCGTAGCACCCCGAGGGTACGCTCGACGATGTCCACCAGCACCCGGTCGCCAGCCGCGTGGCCGTGGGTATCGTTGATGCGCTTGAAGTGGTCGACGTCGAACAGCAGCAGGGACAGCGCCGCCGGCGTGCGCCAGGCTTGCGCGCATGCGCGTTCGGCCACGGCGAAGAAGGCGCGGCGCGAGGGTGCGCCGGTCAGGTGGTCGTGGTCGGCGGCGTAGGTGGCGCGCGCGATGATCTCGGCGTTGGCCATCATCACGGCGCCCAAGGTCAGCGTCGGGATCGACAGCGTGCCGCAGGCGAAGAACACCAGGTCCAGGGTCGGCACGTCGAAATGCGGCAGCAGGCCGGCCACGCGCGCGCCGTAGGCGCCAGCGCGCAGGAACAGGCCGATGCCGACCGCGAAGCTGGCGCAGATCGTGAACCAGTAGGGATAGCGGCGAGCCGCCGCTGGCAGCGACTGCCTGACGCTGGCACACATCGCCATGCACAGGCCGCCATGCAGCAGCGAGACCACGACGATGCGCAGCGGCGTGGAATCGATCCCGTAATGCAGCGTCACCACGCCAGTCATGGTGGCCGCCGCAAAACCGCCCAGCGCGCGCCACGGCACCGGGCGTCCCAGGTGGCGCTGGAAACCGACGTACATCATGACCGAGGTGCCGATCAAGAGGGCGTTGCCGAGCTCGATCGACAGCAGACCGGCAATGTGGCCGCGCGCGGCGAACAGCGGCATCGCGGCGACCGCCATCGCATTCGCGATGATCCATTCGCGGATACCCCTGGCGCCGCTGTGCGTCTGCGAGGAAAGGACCAGCAGCATCACGACCGACAAGGCCATCATGACCAGGAACAGGCTGGCGGCGCTCAGCATGGGCGCCGCTTCGGGCAAGGGTTGGCAAGCATAACGGCGGGCGTCGCAGCACCCGGTAATCATCAGGAATTGCCGAATGGTATCAAAATTGCAGCTATGCAGGGTGTTTATTGAACATCAAGTCAGTAAATATGCATGTCACAGACCTGAGGTTGCGCCTTTGGCATGCATATATTGACTCTGCGCGCCGACACGATACACTGGGTTTGTTGCTGCATATCCAAACCAACCCTCGTCGCTCGTTCCGGGAGTCGGGGGTTTTTGCTGTCTGAACAGGAGGAGACCATGGCTGACTGGATCGGCTGGCTGGCAAGCGCCGGCGTGCTGGTGATCCTGGAATTGTTCACCGGGACCTTTTATCTGCTCATGATCGCGATCGGGCTGGCGGCCGGCAGCCTGGTGGCGCTGGCCGGCGCCGGGCTGCCCGTGCAGGCGATCGCCGCCGGCGCGGTCGGCGTCATTGCCACCGGGCTGCTGCACCGTTCGCGCTTCGGCCGCGGCCGCCTCGACGCCCGGGCCGCCACCCGCGACCGCAACGTCAACCTCGACATCGGCGAGCGCGTCACGGTGCCGGCCTGGGACAACGGCCGGGCGCGCGTGATGTACCGCGGCGCCTTATGGGATGTGGAGCTGGGGCAGGGCGCGACGCCGCGCGCCGGCGAGTTCCGCATCGTCGAAGTGCTGGGCAGCCGGCTGGTGGTCGCCGACGCCTGACCCGCAACACCGATTCACAGGCACCACAACAACGATCACTTCAGGGGAGCACATGGAATTCTCATTCGGTACCGTCGCGCTGGTCATCTTCATCATCGCGCTCGTGTTCGTCATCAAGACCATCAACGTGGTGCCCCAGCAGCACGCCTGGGTGGTCGAACGGCTCGGCAAGTACCACGCAACGCTGGCGCCGGGACTGAACATCGTGGTGCCTTTCATCGACCGCATCGCTTACAAGCACAGCCTGAAGGAGATCCCGCTCGACGTGCCGCCGCAGGTCTGCATCACGCGCGACAATACCCAGCTACAGGTGGACGGTATCCTGTACTTCCAGGTGACCGACGCCATGCGCGCGTCCTACGGATCCTCGAACTACATCCAGGCGATCACGCAGCTGGCCCAGACCACGCTGCGTTCGGTGATCGGCAAGATGGAACTGGATAAAACCTTCGAGGAGCGCGATCACATCAACACCACCATCGTCAACGCGATCGACGAATCGGCCGCCAACTGGGGCGTCAAGGTGCTGCGCTACGAGATCAAGGACCTGACCCCGCCGGCCGAGATCCTGCACTCGATGCAGCGCCAGATCACGGCCGAGCGCGAGAAGCGCGCGCTGATCGCGGCCTCGGAAGGCCGGCGCCAGGAACAGATCAACATCGCCTCGGGCGAGCGCGAAGCGGCCATCGCGCGCTCGGAAGGCGAGCGTCAGGCATCCATCAACCGCGCCCAGGGCGAGGCCTCGGCGATCGTGGCGCTGGCCGACGCCAGCGCCGCGGCACTGCGCCAGGTCGGCGACGCGATCCGCAGCCCGGGCGGCATGGATGCCGTCAACCTGCGCGTGGCCGAGCATTACGTCGATGCGTTCGGCAAGCTGGCCAAGACCAACAATTCGATCATCGTGCCGGCCGACCTGGGCGACATGAGCGGGTTGATTGCGAGTGCGCTGCAGATCGTTAAATCACAGAAGTAAGCGCAGAAGTCATCAGAAATCGACGGTCGCCGACACGGTCACCGTGCGCGGTGCGCCCAGCACCAGATAGCTGGAACCCGGATAACCGCCGGCCGACGCCCAGTAATTGCGGTCGGTGAGGTTGTCGATGCGCGCGCGCAGCGTCACGTCGCGGTCCATCAAGCGGGTTAGGTAATTGGCGCCGATGTCGAGGCGGGTCCATGACGGCAACTGCTGGCGGTTGGCAGCGTCCGCATACTGCTTCGAGGTGTATAAGGCGCGCGCGTTCAGCGACAGGCCCGGCACCGCGGCGACGTCCCACTCGCCGCCGAGGTTCAGCTGCGTATCCGGCACGCCGATCGCATCATTGCCCTGGTTGGCGGCGTCGACGGTGCGGCGCTGCTTGGCGTCGAGCAGGGTCAGGCCGCCCAGTACGCGCACACCTTTCATCGGCATACCGAACACCGACAGCTCCAGGCCCTGGTTGCGCTGTTCGCCGAAGATGCCGAACTCGCCGGTCTCGGCGGTCGGCGTCGTCTTCCTGATACCGGCCAGCGGCTGGTCGGTACTGAACAGCGCGGCGCTCATGCCCAGCTTGCCGCTGTCGTACTTGACGCCGATTTCCTTCTGGCGCGAGACGTAGGGGTCGAACACCGGGTTGCGTCGCACCTGATCCGGATCGACGCCGAAGCCCGGCAGCGCCGGGCCCTGCTGCAGGGCCTCGATGTAGTTGGCGTAGACCGACAGGTTCTTCATCGGCTTGTAGACGATGCCGGCCACCGGGGTGACTTCGCTCCGGTCGTAGCCCGAGCTCTGCGCGCCGCTGTTGTAGTCGTAGCCGTAGCTCTTGATGCGCTGGTGGCGCGCACCCACCGTCAGCAGCACATGCTCGTCGAGGAAGGCCATGGTGTCGGCAAGCGCGTAGCTGCCCAGGATCGCCTTGTTGGTGACCAGCGGCGCGTCCATGGAGCCGCCGGTGAAGAAAGTGGGCGCCGGCGCCGGAACGTCGACCGGGCGGTACAGATTGGTGTTCCAGCCGGTGAAGGCGCTGGTGCCGAAGGCATTGCGCGACTTCAGCTCGAAGGCCGAGGCGGTGGCGCTGATGGTGTGCTTGACGCTGCCGGTATGTAGCGTGCCGCGCACGCCGATCTCGCCGGTGCGGATCTGGTCGTAGCGGTAATTGTCGAAGCGGTACATGGTGGCGCCGCCGGCATTGTCGACCGTGGTCGGCGAGGCCAGCGCATTGAATTCGCTGCCGTTGCGGGCGCCGAAGGCGGCCCAGGCCACGACGTTCGGCGCCAGGTCGACTTCGCCGCGCAGGCTGCCGAAGGTGTCGCGCTCGTTGGAACGGGTCCAGGGCTGGGCGAAATTGCTGTCGGCTTCCGGTGCGCGCGGGATGGCGAACCCGGTGCCGGGCGTGACGCTCGGACGCGGGTTGTCCAGCCTGTGCTCCTGGAAGCCGAGGTCGGCCGACAGCCGATAGTTGTCGCCGCGGTAGTCGAGGCCGACCGAGAACACGTTCAGCTCGCGCGATTCGCGGTCGACCGCGGTGTCGCCGTCGCGGCGCGCGGCGTTGATGCGGATGCCGGCGCGGTTGTTGTCGAAGCGGCGTGCCACGTCGATCGCAGCATAGGCTTGCCCGCCGCTCTCGACGCCCACCGTCACCCTGTTCAAGTCGGCGTTGGGCGCGCGTTTCGGCACCAGGTTGACCAGGCCGCCGATGCCGCCGCCGCCCGGCGCCGCACCGTTGATGAAGCTATTGGCGCCGCGGAAGACTTCGACGCGCTCGAGCAGTTCGGACGCCACGAACTGGCGCGGCAGCAGGCCATACAAACCGTTCCAGGCCATGTCGTCGGCATTCACGGCGAAGCCGCGGATCACGTACAGCTCCTGGAAGTTGCCGAAGCCGCGCGCCACCCGTACCGACGGGTCGTTCTGTACCACGTCCGCCACGCTGCGCGCCTGCTGGTCCTGGATCAGGGCAGCGGTATAGTTGGTGGCGTTGAACGGGGTGTCCATGATGTCGACGTTGCCCAGCAGGCCAATACGGCCGCCGCGCGCCACCTGGCCGCCGGCATAGGCGGACGGCAGGCCTTGCGCCGAGGCGTCGGCCGAGGCGCTGACGACCACGGTAGCGACCTTGGCCTGGGTGCCATCGGCAGCCTGCGCGTCGGCCGGTGCGACGGCGGTCTGGGCCGACACGGCACCGGCTGCGAGCAGCAGGGCGCCGAAGGCGATCGGGGTAAGGGAGAGGGCGGCGGTCGGGCGAGCGGACTTCTTCATTGCAATTCTTCTTGTTGATGAGAATAATTCTCATTATATCCGCCTAGCCTTGCCCAAGTAAATGAGAACTATTATTATCTGGTCTCATCCGCTTCCCATCGCGCCCGCTTTTCGCCGCATTTTTCGCCTCATGTCTCCCATCAACGTCCGCCGCTGGTCCTGGATCCACAAGTGGAGCAGCCTGGTCTGCACCGTCTTCATGCTGCTGCTGTGCCTGACCGGCCTGCCGTTGATCTACCACCATGAGATCGGCCACTTGCTCGGCAACGACGTCGAGGCGCCAAGCATGCCGGCCAACACGCCGCGTGCCGACCTCGACCGGGTGATCGCCGCCGGCAAGGCCCTGTATCCGAACAAGATCATGATGTACATGTCGCAGGAGCTGGACGAGCCCGCGATCTGGAACCTGACCCTGGGCGACCACCCCAACGACGAACATTTCAAGTCGATCGCGATCGACGCCCGCACCGCGAAGTTCATCGCCGAGCCGCCGATCGAGGGCGGCGGCTTCATGTCGCTGATGTTCCACCTGCACGTCGACCTGTTCGCCGACATGTGGGGCAAGCTGTTTCTCGGCTTCATGGGGCTTTTATTATTAGTGGCGCTCGTCTCCGGCGTGGTGCTGTACGCGCCCTTCATGCGCAAGCTCGACTTCGGCACCGTGCGCCGCGGCCGCACCGCGCGCCTGAAATGGCTCGACATGCACAACATGCTCGGCATCGTGACCCTGGTGTGGCTGCTGGTGGTCGGGACCACGGGCGTCATCAACACGCTGTCCGACGTGCTGCTCAAGGTGTGGCAATTCACCGAGATCGCCGAGATGACCAAACCCTACCAGGGCCAGCCGGCGCCGACGCGGCTGGCGTCGATGCAGACCACGATCACGCGCGCGGAAGCCGCGGAGCCGGGCATGAAGGTCGGTTTCGTCGCCTTTCCGGGCACGCCCTTCGCCAGCCCGCATCACTACGGCGTCTACATGCACGGCGACCAGGCGCTGACCTCGCGCCTGTACAAGCCGGTGCTGGTGGACGCCCAGACCGCCGAGATCACCGACCGCCGCAAGCTGCCGTGGTACCTGACCGCGCTGCTGGTCTCGCAGCCGCTGCACTTCGGCGACTACGGCGGCGCCGGGCTGAAGTTCCTGTGGGCGCTGCTTGACCTGGCCACCATCGTGGTGCTGGGCAGCGGCCTGTACCTGTGGGTCAAGCGCGGCCGCAGCGCCGCGGCAGCCGCCAAACAGGCCGCAGCGGACAACGCCGGCCGCGCCGCGCCGGTGCTGGTGCGCGGTCATGAACTGTGATGGGCAAACGCCGATGAAGACCAACCGCGCCATCTGGGCCATGCCGGTCGTGCTCGGCCTGCTGACCATTGTCGGCCTGCTGGTCGCGCTGGTCGGCGACGGCATCTGGGACACGGTGTCGGTGGCAGCGCTGGCGGTGCCGGTGCTGGTCGGGTGCTGGCATGCCTTCAAGCCTGCCAGCTCGCCGCACTAGGCCACGCCTCATGACGTGCATACACGCGTTTAATCTTCTACTAAGCATCGGCCCGGCAATACCGCGTATAACTTGTTGTAGCCCCAATAACGAAGGAGAGCCGCGGTGAACAACTGGGTACGCAACAACAAGATGTTCGTGGCCTTCCTGGTCCTGTTCGGTGTGCTGCGCACCGCGGTCGCCGACTGGAATCCGATCCCGTCCGCCTCCATGCATCCGAACCTGCTGGAAGGGGACGTGGTGCTGGTCAACCGCATGGCCTTCGACCTGAAGGTCCCGCTCACCGACATGGTGCTGGCGCGCCTCGGCGAGCCGGAACGCGGCGACATCGTCACCTTCCGCTCGCCGCGCGACGGCACCCTCCTGATCAAGCGCGTGGTGGCGCTGCCCGGCGACGTGGTCGAGATGCGCAACGAGCGCCTTTATATCAACGGCAAGGGCGCCGACTACAAGCTGGTCGAGGAATCGATGGATACCGTGGCCGGCACGGCGCTGCGCGCGGTGCAGCTGGCCGAGATCCTCGACCCGGCCCACAGCCACGCGCTGGACCGGCGCCTGCGCCACATCCAGCTGATCCCGGGCGTGGTCGCGCCGAACACCTTCCCGCCGGTGACGGTGCCGCAAGGCCAGTACCTGATGCTGGGCGATAACCGCGACAACAGCGCCGACTCGCGCGTGATCGGCATGGTGCCGCGCAAGCTGCTGGTCGGCCGCGCCGAACGCGTGCTGGTCTCGGCCGACTACCAGGGCAACTGGATGCCGCGCACCGAGCGCTTCGGCATGTCGCTCTACAATCCCTGAGCCGCTGCCGGACCCGGTGGACGGATTGTCGATACAATCTCGTCTTTCGGTCTTGCATGGTGCAGTGCCGAGCTTTTGAAAGGCATTGCAGATGCAAGTGAAAACGCAGAGAGTGCTGACCGTGGTCCTGGCCTGCCTCGGCATGGTCGGCGCGCTGGCGATCGATACCTATCTGCCTTCGATCCCGGCAATCGGACGCGCGTTCGATGTCGGGCCGGTGGCGGTCCAGCAAACCCTGAGCGTGTTCCTGTTCACGTTCGCCTTCATGATGCTGTTCTATGGGACGCTGTCCGACTCCTTCGGCCGCCGCCCCGTGATCCTGGTGGCGCTGGCGGTGTACACGCTGGCCTCGCTGGGCGCGGCGATGGCGCCGAGCTTCGGCTGGCTGCTGTTCTTCCGCGCGCTGCAGGGCCTGTCGGCCGGCGCCGGCTCGGTGATCGGCCAGGCCATCGTGCAGGACCGCTTCACCGGGGCCGACGCCCAGCGCATCATGTCGCACATCATGATGGTGTTCGGCCTGGCACCGGCGATCGCCCCGATCCTGGGTGGCTGGCTGCACGTCGCCTTCGGTTGGCGCGCCACCTTCGTGTTCCTGACCCTGTTCGGCGCGGCGATGCTGCTGGCGTGCTGGAAGCTTTTGGATGAAAGCCTGCCGCGCGAGAAGCGCCACGCCTTCCACGGCGTCGACATCGCGCGCAACTACCTGAAGGTGCTGGGCCACCCGCAATTCCTGCTGCTGTCGCTGTCGGTGGGCCTGGCCTTCGGCGGGCTGTCGCTGTACATCGGCTCGGCCGCCAACTTCGTGATGGAGATCCTGCACCTGCCGGAGACCGCGTTCGCCTGGATGTTCATCCCGCTGATCAGCGGCATGGTGATCGGTTCGGCCTGGGGCGGCAAGCGCGCCGCCAAGATGCCGGCCGCGACCCTGCGCCGCCTCGGCTTCGGCCTGATGGCGCTGGCCTGCGTGTTGAACGTCGGTTACACCGCGCTGGCCGGCGACCGGGTGCAGGTGCCGTGGGCGGTACTGCCGCTGATGGTCTACACCTTCGGCCTGGCGGTGGCGATGCCGGCGATCCAGGTCGGCGCGCTGGCGCTGTTCCCGCAAAACCGCGGGCTGGCGTCGTCGATGCTGGCGTTTATCCAGATGATGTCGTTCGCGCTGATGTCGGGGCTGGTGGCGCCGCTGCTGTTCGGCAGCGCGTTCAAGCTGGCGGTCGGGGTGACGGTGGGGCTGGTGGCGAGTTTCCTGGCTTGCCAGCTGGGGATGTTTGTGGGGCGGGAAAGGGCGGTCAGCGTTTGATCATGTGCTGATTGGACGCGTGGACAGCAGAGCTATCCACCCTACGTTGGCGTCACGGTAGGGTGGACGGCTTGCGGTCCACGCGTTCAACCCGCGTAGAAATCGACGCGAACGATCAACGGCGGTTCTGCTTCATCGCCTTGTCGACCTCGCGCTTGGCATCGCGGTCGCGCTCGGTATCGCGCTTGTCGTGCTGCTTCTTGCCCTTGGCCAGGCCGACTTCGCACTTGATGCGGCCGCCCTTGAAGTGCAGGTTGAGCGGCACCAGCGTGTAGCCGGAACGGTCCACCTTGCCGATCAGCTTCTCGAGCTCGGCCTTGTGCAGCAGCAGCTTGCGGGTGCGCACGGCTTCCGGATGGCTCCAGCCCGAGACCGAACTTTGCGGACTGATGTGGGCGCCGAACAGGAACAGCTCGTCATCGCGCACGACCACGTACGCTTCCTTGATCTGGGCACGGCCGTCCCGGATGGCTTTGACTTCCCAACCTTCCAGCACCAGGCCGGCTTCGTAGCGGTCTTCGATGAAGTAATCGAAGAACACTTTCTTATTATCAACAATGCTCATGAAATAGCTAAAATCCGCGCGTCGGTTAAACTACTGTTGTCGCGCTTAATGTGTGTCTTTGATAAGCGCAAAACAACATCATAACAAACGGTTGACCTATGGCAGTAGTGCACAAATCAGTTTTCTTAGGGTATAGCGCGGAGCAGATGTTCGATCTGGTCGCGAAGGTTGAAGATTATCCCAAGTTCCTTCCATGGTGCAGCGGCGTGAAGGTGCAGGAACGCAGCGAGGACAAGCTGGTCGCCTGTCTGCAAATCAACTTCCACGGCGTTAAGCAAAGCTTCACCACCGCCAATCACAACCAACGCCCGACCCAGATGAAGATGCATCTGGTCGACGGCCCTTTCAAGATGCTGGAAGCGACCTGGACCTTCAAATCCTTGCGCGCGGATGCCTGCAAGATCGATTTCGACATGCAGTACGAATTCTCCAGCATCATCCTCGAGCAGATCGTCGGCCCGGTGTTCGGCATGATCGCCAACACCATGGTCGACTCGTTCTGCAAGCGGGCCGAGGTCGTGTATGGCTGACGTGGCCGAGATGACTGAAACCGTGCAGGTCTACGTGGCGTACGCCACGCCGCTGCAGGAATTCATCGAGCCGATGCGGGTCGCGGCCGGCACCACCATCGGCCAGGCCATCGAAGGCAGCGGGGTGCTGGCGCGCTTCCGGGAAATCAACCTGGTGACGCAGCCGGTGGGTATCTACGGCAAGAAGAAGACGCTCGAGACGGCGCTGCGCGAGCGCGACCGGGTCGAGATCTATCGGCCGCTGGTGGCCGATCCGAAGGATTCGCGCAGGAAGCGGGCGGCGAAGAAGGCGGCGGCATAACAACCTGGCTCGATCGGGTACGTGTGCAAATTGACTCCTTTAGCCCATGAACGTCATTCCCGCGAAGGCGGGAATCCAAGTCATGCTTGCGCTGTCGAGATGCAAACAACTTGGGTTCCCGCCTGCGCGGGAACGACGTGCAAACGTTGTTGGCTTTAACGGCAATCCGCCAAAGCCCGGCGCGCCGCCTGCAGCCGCTTCGCCCGCTCCTCATCCGACAGGAAGTAACGCTCTCCCTTCGCATCCACCGCCGACATGCGGGTCCCGCTCGTCACCAGCCTTTCTTCCTGCCGCGCCGACGCGCAGCGCTCGTCCAGCGCAGCCTTCTGCTCGGCCGATTCCCTGGCCTTGCGCGCATCCTCCTCGCGCCTGGCCTGGCGTTCACGGTAAGCGGTCTCCTGCTCGGCCAGCGTCGGCGGCTTCGGCGTCGCCGCTGCAGCCGCTGTAGTCGCTGCAGTCGCTGTCGTAGTGGCAGTCGATCCCGCAGCGGAAGAGGGCGCTTTCCCGGCATCGCCCGCCGCCGCGGCCGGCGCAGCTGAACGCGGCATTTGCCGGATACGCGCGGCCGGCGTTCCCGGTGGTGGCGGGCGGTCCGAGAACACGCGCGTGCCCTTGTCGTCGATCCAGGAATACTGGGCATGGGCCAGCTGCGCCAGCAGCATCAGGGCGCCCGTCAGGCAGGCGCGCCACCGGTGTCGAGTCATAATCTTTCCTTTGGTGAAGTACCCGATTTCGCCATGTTCGGACGAGACTGTCAATCCAAGAGTTGCTGAAGAGTATCGGGTATTTTTTGGCAGCCCCGGGATGATCATCGAGACTTTCTGTATAATTCGCTTTTGCGCCTATAGGAAATAAACTATGCGTCTTCTTCAGAAAGCACTCACGTTCGATGACGTGCTGCTCGTCCCGGCCTACTCCAACATCCTCCCGGCCAACACGTCCCTGCGTACCAAGCTGACCCGGAACCTGTCCCTGAACATCCCGGTCATTTCCGCAGCAATGGACACCGTGACCGAAGCCCGCCTCGCCATCGCGATGGCACAGGAGGGTGGCATCGGCATCATCCACAAGAACCTGAGGCCGAGCGACCAGGCGCGCGAAGTGGCGCGCGTCAAACGCTTCGAGGCAGGGGTACTGCGCGATCCGATCACCGTGCCGCCGACGATGAAGATCCGCGACGTCATCGCCCTGCAGCACCAGCACGGCTTCAGCGGTTTCCCGGTCGTCGAAGGCAAGCAGGTGGTGGGCATCATCACCAACCGCGACCTGCGTTTCGAAGAAGACCTGGACGCCGAGACCCGCACCAAGATGACCCCGCGCGAAAAGCTGGTGTACGTCGACGAGGAAGCGGACACTGCCGAAGCCAAGCGCCTGATGAACAAGCACCGCCTCGAGCGCGTGCTGGTCGTCGACGACAACTTCGAATTGCGCGGCCTGGTCACCGTCAAGGACATCCTGAAGTCGCACGAGCACCCGAACGCATCGAAGGATGCGCAAGGCAAGCTGCTGGTCGGCGCCGCCGTCGGCGTGGGCGACAAGGACAAGGAACGCGTCGAGCTGCTGGTGAAAGCCGGCGTCGACGTGCTGGTGGTCGACACCGCCCACGGTCACTCGCAAGGCATCCTGGACCAGGTGAAATGGATCAAGTCCAATTTCCCGCAGGTTGACGTCATCGGCGGCAACATTGCCACCGCAGCCGCCGCACTGGCGCTGGTCGAAGCCGGCGCCGACGCGGTCAAGGTCGGCATCGGCCCGGGCTCGATCTGCACCACCCGTATCGTCGCCGGCGTCGGCGTGCCGCAAGTCACCGCGATCTCGAACGTGTCCGAAGCCCTGGCCGGCACCGGCGTGCCCTGCATCGCCGACGGCGGCATCCGCTTCTCGGGCGACATCTCGAAGGCACTGGCCGCGGGTGCCCACTCGGTGATGATGGGTTCGATGTTTGCCGGCACCGAAGAAGCGCCGGGCGAAGTCATCCTGTTCCAGGGCCGCAGCTACAAATCCTACCGCGGCATGGGTTCGCTGGGCGCGATGGCCGAAGGTTCGGCCGACCGCTACTTCCAGGAAGCCTCGGCCAAGACCGAGAAGTTCGTGCCGGAAGGTATCGAAGGCCGCGTCGCCTACAAGGGCAGCGTGCTGGCCATCATCTACCAGATGGTCGGCGGCGTGCGCCAGTCGATGGGCTACTGCGGCTGTGAGACCATCGAAGAACTGCGCGAGAAAGCCGAGTTCGTCGAGATCACCTCGGCCGGCATGCGTGAATCCCACGTCCACGACGTGCAGATCACCAAGGAAGCGCCGAACTACCGCACTGAATAATTCATGACGACGCGGCCCCGGATGCACGGAGGGCCGCGTTTTTGTATTCGCCATTAGAGACTACATGCATTCCAAGATCCTCATCCTCGACTTCGGTTCCCAGGTTACCCAACTGATCGCCCGCCGCGTGCGCGACGCCGGCGTGTTCTCCGAAGTCTATCCCTACGACATCGGCGACGAGTTCGTCCGCAACTACGGCGCGGCCGGCGTGATCCTGTCCGGCAGCCACAACTCGACCCTGGAAGGCGACTCCCCGCGCGCCCCGCAAGCCGTGTTCGAACTCGGCGTGCCGGTGCTCGGCATCTGCTACGGCATGCAGACCATGGCGGCCCAGCTCGGCGGCCAGGTCGAGAACGGCAAAGTGCGCGAATTCGGCTACGCCGAAGTGCGCGCGCGCGGCCATACCAAGCTGCTGAACGGCGTCAACGACTTCGTCACCGACGAAGGCCACGGCATGCTCAAAGTCTGGATGAGCCACGGCGACAAGGTGCTGGAAATGCCGCCTGGCTTCAAGCTGATGGGCTCGACCCCGTCGTGCCCGATCGCCGCCATGGCCGACGAGGAACGCGGCTTCTACGCGCTGCAATTCCACCCGGAAGTGACGCACACCACGCAAGGCGAAGCCATCATCGGCCGCTTCGTGCACGAGATCTGCGGCTGCAAGAGCGACTGGAACATGCCGGACTACATCGGCGAAGCCGTCGAGAAGATCCGCGCCCAGGTCGGCACCGATGAAGTCATCCTCGGCCTGTCCGGCGGCGTCGACTCGAGCGTGGCCGCGGCCCTGATCCACCGCGCCATCGGCGACCAGCTGACCTGCGTCTTCGTCGACCACGGCCTGCTGCGCAAGGACGAGGGCAAGATGGTGATGGACATGTTCTCGAAGAACCTCGGCGTCAAGGTGCTGCGCATCGACGCGTCCGACCAGTTCCTCGGCCACCTGGCCGGCGTGACCGACCCCGAGCAGAAACGCAAGATCATCGGCCGCGAATTCGTCGAAGTGTTCCAGGCCGAGTCGGCCAAGCTGACGTCGGCGCGCTGGTTGGCACAGGGCACCATCTATCCGGATGTGATCGAATCGGCAGGCAAGGGCAAGAAGGGCCAGACCATCAAGAGCCACCACAACGTGGGCGGCCTGCCGGATACCCTGAACCTGCAGCTGCTGGAACCGCTGCGCGAACTGTTCAAGGACGAAGTGCGCAAGCTGGGCGTGGCGCTCGGCCTGCCGCACGACATGGTCTACCGTCACCCGTTCCCTGGCCCGGGCCTGGGCGTGCGTATCCTGGGCGAGGTCAAGCGCGAGTATGCGGACATGCTGCGCGAGGCGGATGCGATCTTCATCGAAGAGCTGCGCGGTACGCCGTTTGCCTCGCCGATGGTGCCGGGTATCGATGCCGGCAAGGCGCCGATCAATTGGTACGAGGCGACGTCGCAAGCGTTTGCGGTGTTCCTGCCGGTGAAATCGGTGGGCGTGATGGGTGACGGGCGTACCTACGAGTATGTCGTTGCCTTGCGTGCCGTGCAGACGCTGGATTTCATGACGGCGCAGTGGGCGCATTTACCGCATGATCTCTTGGGCCGTGTCTCGAATCGCATCATTAACGAAGTGCGCGGGATCAATCGCGTTGTTTATGATATTTCGGGGAAGCCGCCAGCGACGATTGAGTGGGAGTGAGGTTTCCTGTGGGAAATTCACTCTCCAGTAGTTTGAAAAGGCTCGCTTCGGCGAGCTTTTTCATGCATCGTAAATCGTTTGAGTCCAACCGTCTTAAGCATGCCCAAGCTCAGGAATGTTGAGCGAATCAAAGCTGATAAATCATTACCGAGGACAGCGTGATGTTTTGCCACCGGTAGTACGACCTTCGTCGTGGCGCCAAAGCGGTTATGCAGCGGCCTGCAAAGCCGTGTAGACGGGTTCAACTCCCGTCCTCGCCTCCATCCTATCTGCAATTCATCGCTATCGCTTAAGCTAAGTCAGGGGAATGCTTTCTTTGCTTTGAAGCTGTCAGCAGTAGATTCCCAAGCTTCGTGACGCTCTTATGCTGTTGGGATTGTGCTCTACTGCGCGATGCCTGATTTGTGATTTCTCAGGTTTCGAACGGTGAGCTCCCCCACGTACTTATTGCGCAAACGTGTCGACGGAACTGATGGCGATTCATGCCGAGATCGATGCCAGTGATGTTACTCATGATGTTTCGTTCGTAGTGACGGTGCCGTGACGGACGGGGCTGTCCGTGGCACGGCATGGAGCAGTTCAGTGTGTGGGGACGGGGACAGCCGACGTGTTCATTTCGATGCGCAACAGATATTGGCTGTGACGCATGACCATCTCGTCTTCATCGGTAGCGATGACCCACGCCGACACCGCGCTGTCTGCGGGGCTGATGCGCGTATAGTGAGCGGCATTCGCCTTCGGATCGGCGCTGACGCCCAGCCAGGCCGCGCCGTCGCAGACGCGCTGGCGTATCCGGACGGCGTGTTCTCCGATGCCGCCAGTGAATACCATGGCATCGAGTCCGCCGAGCGCTGCCGCCAGCGAACCGAGTTCACGCCCGATGCGGTAGACGAACAGGTCGACCGCCTGCGCCGCTGCCGGCGCGCCGCTGGCCAGCAGCGTCTGCATGTCGGCGCTGACGCCGGAAACGCCGAGCATGCCGCTGTCGTGGTACAGCAGCTCGGATATGGCATCTGCGCTCAGGCCCTTTTCCTGCATCAGGTACAGCACCGCGCCCGGATCGATGGCGCCGCAGCGCGTGCCCATCGGCAGGCCGTCCAGTGGCGTCAGGCTCATCGTCGTGGCGACGCTGCGGCCGCCGAGCAGCGCGCACATGCTGGCCCCGGCGCCGAGGTGGGCGATCACCACCCGCCCGGCCGCCGCCCTCGCGCCCAGCAGCGCCGGGAGCCGGCTTGCGATGTATTCGTAGGACAGGCCGTGGAAGCCATAGCGGCGCAGGCCTTCGTCGCGCAGCGCGCGGGGCAGGGCGAAGCTGTATTCCACCAGCGGCAGCGTATGGTGAAAGGCGGTGTCGAAGCAGGCGATCTGGGGCAGTGCCGGATGAGCGCGCATGAGCGTGGCGATCGCGGCCAGCGCATGAGGCTGGTGCAGGGGCGCCAGCGGGACCAGCCGGTGCAGTTCGAACAGGACGTCGGCGTCGATGCGCACCGGCGTGTTGTAGCGCGCGCCGCCATGCACTATACGGTGCGCGGCCGCGCTTAGCGGCAAGTCCGGGTAGACCTGATCGATCCAGGTCAGCAGCAATACCGGCCAATTGACCGGATCGCCGTCCGCGGGGAGTTGCCGCTGCAATAGCAGTACATTGGCAGCATCGCTCGCGCGCATCTCCACGCCATTCGCCAGCAGCGCCACCTCGCCGCGACACAGCAACGCCGGCGGGCCGACGCCATCGCGATAAAGCGAAAACTTCAGGCTGGACGATCCGGCATTGAGCACCAGCACCGCGCCGCTCATGACGCTTGTCCTTTCCGGTGGCGGACCAGCAGCAGGGCCATGGCGCAGGAACCCAGCCGCGCCAGCTCGGGGTCTGATCGGCTGGTCAGTATTACCGGCACCCGCGCGCCAAGCACGATGCCGGTCATCTGCGCGCCTGCCAAGTATTCAAGCTGCTTGGCCAGCATGTTGCCCGCCTCGATGTCCGGCACTAGCAGGATGTCGGCGTGCCCGGCGACCGGGGAGACGATTCCTTTGATCAGTGCAGCCTCCGGCGAGACCGCGTTGTCGAAGGCCAGGGGACCGTCGAGCACCCCTCCGGTGATCTGCCCGCGCTCGGCCATCTTGCACAGCGCCGCCGCATCCAACGTGGAAGGCATGGCCGGGTTGACTGTCTCGACCGCGCACAGCACGGCCACGCGCGGCCGGACTATCCCCAGCGCGTGCGCGAGATCGATGGCGTTCTGCACGATGTCGCGCTTGTCCGCCAAGCCGGGGGTCACGTTGATGGCGGCGTCGGTGATGAACAGCGGGCGCGGATAGCCGGGTGTGTCTATGGCGAAGACGTGGCTCATGCGCCGGCCAGTGCGCAGGCGCGCCTGCGGCACCAGTACTGCGCGCATCAACTCGTCCGTGTGCAGCGCCCCCTTCATCAGCGCTTCGACCTTGCCGTCACCGGCTAGCATGGCTGCCGCTTCTGCTGCCGCGTCGCTGTGTTCGGCGTCGATGATCTCGATGCCGGTCAGGTCGAAGCCCGCGGCGGCAGCGGCGGCGAGAATCTTGGGCGCCGGTCCGACCAGTACCGGCACGATCAGCCCCAATTTGGCGGCATTGACCGCTGCGCCAAGCGCGGCCGCGTCGACGGGATGGACAACTGCCGTGCGCAAGGGAGGCATGCCGGCCGTCATGGCCATCAGCTTGCGGTAGCCGCCGCCGGCCCGATGGACCAGCGCCGGGGGAACGCTTTCGCACGCCAGCCGCTCGCCCGGCACGATCACGACGGCGCTGCCGGCAATGACGGTCTCGCGGCGCTGGTTGATGACCGTGCATGCGAGGCGTACGCTCTGGTGGACCGGGTCCATGACCTCGACCTTGACTGCTACCTCGACCTTGTCGCCGATCGCTACCGGGATCAGGAAATCGAGCGACTGGTTGAGCAAAATGGTTCCGGGGCCAGGCAGTTGCGTGCCGAGCAAGGCGGAGACCAATGCGCCGCCCCACATGCCGTGGGCGACCAGTTGAACGAAGCGGTCGTCGACAGCCTGCGCCGCGCCTGCATGGGACAGCGTGCCGACGCCCGCGATGCTGGCAAACAGGCCGATGTCATGCGCCGTCAGCGTGCGACTCAGCGTGGCGCGGTCGCCGGCCTTGATCTGGGCGAACGGATGGTTGGTCAATAATGTCATTGGGTTCCTTGCAATACTTGCACGGTGTGGGGGCCAGGACTAGCCTCGTCATCGGAGCCGGCGAGCCAGCACTGCACCGTGTCACCGCTGGTGTGCACGCCGGTGCTGGCGGCCACGGGGGAATTGATGCGGCCGTGGAGGATGGCCGTCGACAGCAAGGGCAGCCGCATTTCCAATGAACGGCTCAGCTCGAGGTCGTTGCGGACCTTGAGGCGCGCGATACCGATGTCCGGTCTCAATTCGGCCACCGCACGAGGCTGGCTGGGCCAGCGAGGTGTGTTGGACCGGGCAGGGCCGCGACACTCTCTGTTCTTCGACCATGGCATGACCGGCACGTTGCCGCCGTCGATGGAGCCGGTAGGGCGCAGCGGCCCCGTCCCCATGTGGCGCAGCGGATCGAGGCGGGGCGTGAGGTCGTGAAAGGGCACAGGCATCGTATTGGCTTTCGAACGGATTGGGTCAGGCGGGCACGGAAATTGGTTCGAGGACCGGTGGATGCGCCGCCGAGCCGGTTTCTTTGAGGAACAGCGCAACCACGATGGCGAGGGCAATGCCCCCCAGGCCCCACCCGCCCCACTGCTGGAAATCCTGCATGTTCAGCGGCGCGCCGCCGGCGCGTTGCTGCAGCACCCAACCCGCGACTGGGGCCGCCAGCGCGCTCAGCGTGAAAACCAGGAAGTTCATGGCGCCGGTGGCGCTCCCTTTCACCTTGTCGGGGTTGACTTCCTTGATGATGGAGTAGGGGATCATCGCCACGCCCGACACGAATCCGAACAGGAAGCCGGCGAGGTAGACCGGCATGGCGCCCGCCGGCAGGAACAGGATGGCCGAGGCCAGTACCAGCATCGCAACTGCGCTGGCGATCAGGACTGGCTTGCGCCGTCCCAGGCGGTCGGCCAGGTAGCCCAGCAGCGGCGCGCCGAATACCCAGCCCAGCGGCACCATCGCAGCGCGGTTGACCGCCATGGCGTGATCGACGCCAAAGCCGTTCTGCAGCATCGACACGCCCCAGATCATGTCGCCAATGGTCGTGGGCAAGAACAGCAAACCGGCACAGAGACCGCACAGATAAGACTGGGGATTGGACAGGACAATTTTGTAGGGGGCAAACATCTGCCCGAGCGTCCCGCGTCCCGCTTTTGTTCGTTCAGGCTCGCGCGGCGCCGTTACGTAGGTGATCAGTGCAAGCACGAATGCGATGGCGCCGGCGGCAAGCCAGAAGTGTTGCCAGCTGATGCCGTGGATCAGTGGCGAGACCACGAACTGGCCGCCGGCACCGCCCAGCATGCCGAACATCTGGGTCGCGCCGACGGTCGTTGCCAGCAGCCGCGCGGGAAAACCGTGTGCCGCCAGGTACACCGCGCCGACGAAGGCAAATGCGGAACCGGCACCTTGCAGCAAGCGTCCGACCTGCGCCGCGCCGACGCTGCCCAGGCCGAACAGCGCTGCACCGACGGCAAGGCAGGCGATGCCGGCCGGGATCGAGGCTTTGGCACCGTAACGGTCCAGCGACGCCCCGGCGATGATGGAAAAGCCGGCATAAGTGTAATAGTAGAGTCCGAGCAGGGAGCTCAGGCCGAGCGCGCTCAGATTCCATGCGCTGGTCAGTTCCGGCACCATGACGCCGGGAGCCGAACGCAAAGCGTACTGCAGGAAATAGAATACGGCGCATAGCAACCAAGCGCCGATAAACAGTGGATAGAATTCGCCGCGTTTTGCGGCAATGCTTGGATTGGCGGTTGCAGGCATGGCGGTTCTCCCGGATTGCCTGCGCTGCGCGGGTTCGCTAGCGCTCGGTACCCATTTGCCACACTAGCGGCGCGCTTGCATTAGTTCTGTGTGCTTGCGCGCTTTCGCGCTGCTACCTTGGCTTGTTGCGCTGCTAAAACAGCGACGCTGGACAGGCTTATGTCACCTGCTCGAAGCGCGACATGCAAGGCACCCTCCCTCGGGACGGTAGTGGACCAGAGTCAAGCGTTTTCACCGCGCGCGATATCCACTTCGCCACGCTTGCTGGAGCCCTGCTGACGCACATCCATCTCCATCGCAAGCGCCCTCATGCCGCTTTGTGTTACCGCGCTTCCGTGTCCGTGTATTCAGATGAAATCGAGGATGACTTGACCCTCCTGATGAGCGGGGATCTGCCCACGGCGCTCACCCTTGCGGCGCTCGGCAATACCGCTGCGCCGGATAGTGCATGCATCGCGCGGGCGCCAGGGATGCAAGACTTTAGGCTGTGCCGCCGCCTGGCCTGGCAGCAGCATTGCGGTCGCTGTGCATACGACTGCGTAGCACTCACAAACGCGGGCATCCAGACCGGCACGGCTCAAAACCATGACGTGGCCGCGCCGCCATTTGATGACGCCAAGGTGTTGCAACTTTCCGGCCGCCTCAGTGATGGTCTCGCGCCGTACCCCCAGAATGGCGGCAATGGTCTCTTGCGTGATGGCCACTTCGGTCGATGCCGAGCGGTCGAGCGTTTGCAGCAGCCAGCGACACAGCCTTTGCGCCGTCGTATGATGACTGTTGCAGAGTGCCAGTTGCGAGATCTGCGTCAGGCGCAATTGGGTATAGCGCAGAAGCAGTCTTAACAATGGCCCCTTGTGATAGAACTCATCCAGCAGACGCGCAGCACCAAGCCGGTAGGCATGACCCGCCAATTGGACCACGGCGCGGCCATTGGCGTTCAGGCCGCCCATGAACAGTGACACGCCGAGAACACCCTCATTACCGATGCTGGTGATTTCGGAAGTCCCTCCCTCTTCAAGCAAATATTCGATGGCGATGGTTACCGTCGTCGGAAAGTACACATACTCCATCTTGCCGCCAGCCTGGTAGATCACATCGCCGCAGGCCATGGCGACCAGTTCAAGGTGAGGGGACAGCCGGTGATATTCTTCAAGCTCCAGTTCTGCCAAGAGACGATTCTGGATCGGATTATGCAATGTACTCATGAGGACAACTCCTTGGTGTGGCAAACACAAGCTATGTCTGTCCTGTCGGGATTGGGCGCGACACGAAAATCTCCCGGCGTCGCTTAAGGTACGCCACATTGGACGCCTTGTCTGTCAGCTTACATATCTGCCCAGACGAGCAGCCAACGTCAGCGAGACCGGTTGCGCGTCCTCTGGCGAATCTCGCCGCATTCGGCAGACATCGCTTGTCATGGGCGCGCAACGCGCCCATGATGCGTCAGGTCGGGATGCAGACGTCACCTAGGCGCTGCGCGTTCCCATCGCTTAAAGAAGCGCGATTTTCCTTCCATGTTCCAGCCGGCCACTGCTGGCCGCCATTGACTTTTAAGGATCATTGACCATGAAAGTGAAGCCCAGCGATATTGCTCTGGCACTTATCGGCGCACCTTTCGAAACCCTGGACAATAAAACCCAGCGTGTCGCGCAGCATATTGCAGAACACAAGCACATTGCGAAGGACATGTCGCAGGAGCAAACAGCAAGTTCCACGGTGGGGCAACGCGCCGCGGATGCGGTGGCGTCGTTTGGTGGATCATGGACATTCATTGGCCTGTTCGGTGCGACCCTTGTCGGCTGGATTGGATTGAACTCTTTTTTCCTCGGCCACTACGGCCGCGTATTCGACAGCTATCCCTATATCCTGCTCAACCTGGTGCTGTCGATGCTCGCGGCGATCCAGGCGCCGATCATCCTGATGTCGCAGAACCGGCAGGCCCAAAAAGACAGGCTCGTTGCGGAACATGATTACGAGGTCAACCTGAAAGCCGAACTGGAAATCATGCTACTGCACGAGAAGATCGACCGCTTGCGGGAGGACCAGTGGACTGCATTGCTGGCGATTCAACAAAAGCAGATTGGCCTTCTGGAAAAGCTGCTTCTCAAGGAAGTATCACAATGAAAATCGGGGTATTCAGTGCACGGCGTTACGACAGGACCATGCTTGAACGCGCGAACCGTACAGCCGGCCATCAACTTCGTTTTTTCGAGGATCGCCTGGATACGGAAAGCGCATTGCTGGCCGCCGGATGCGAAGCCGTGTGCGTGTTCGTCAACGATGCCGTCGACGCCGGTGTCATCGACGTCCTGGCGCGGCAAGGTACACGCATCGTCGCGACCCGATCGACGGGCTTTAATCAGATCGACACCGCTGCGGCCGAGCGACATGGCATCGCCGTCGTCCGGGTGACCGATTATTCTCCCCATTCGGTTGCCGAATTCGCCGTCGGCCTGCTGCTCGCCGTGAACCGGAAAATCGTGCGCGCAAGTGTGCGTACGCGCGACGGGAATTTCGATCTCGACGGATTGATGGGCTTCGATCTCCACGGTAAAACCGTGGGCGTCATCGGCACCGGCAAGATCGGGCTGGTATTTGCCAGAATCATGAGAGGTTTCGGCTGCACTGTCATCGGTTATGACCCGCGCCCTGATCCCGCTTTCGAAGCGCTTGGCGGGTCTTATGGTTCGATCGGAGAAGTTGTGTCCGGCAGCGACGTGATTTCACTGCATTGCCCATTGACCGGGGAGACTAGGCACATGATGGATGAAGAGGCCCTGGTGCGTATGAGGCCGGGCAGTATTTTGATCAACACCAGCCGGGGTGGGTTGATCGACACGGACGCCGCTATCCGCGCATTGAAAACAGGTCGACTTGGCGGCCTCGCGATCGACGTCTACGAACAGGAAGGCCCCCTGTTTTTTCAGGATCTGTCGTCGACCGTCATCTGCGACGACGTGATTCAACGGCTGGTCTCGTTTCCGAACGTGATTGTCACAGGTCACCAAGCGTTTTTTACCCTGGAGGCGATCGGCCAGATCATGCAGACCACGGTAGATAGTATTAGCGCGTTCGAACGCGGTGCGGCATTGGCAAACCGTGTCCCACCAGCCGGTACGTACGAAGCCCCGCGCTGACATCCAGGCGTTCTTACGCACAGCCATGGCGGATGCTACGTCCCGAGACTCGTACGCAAGAGTTGTGCAAATGCGTCCGCATCCACTGGACGACTGAAAAAATAGCCTTGACCTTCTTCACAGCGGTGTTTCTTTAGAAAGTCGAGCTGCCCTTGGTTCTCGACACCTTCGGCGATCACGCGATGGCTCAGGTTCTTCCCCATGGCGATGACCGCGCCGACAATGATGCCGTTACTTGCCGTCGTGTCAGCATTCCTGACGAACGACTGGTCAATCTTGAGCACGTCGATCGGAAACTGCATCAGGTAGCTCAGGCTCGAGTATCCCGTGCCGAAATCATCAACGGCGAGCTCGACGCCAAGCGCCTTCAACTGTGTGAGCACTGCAATGCTGGCCGACACGTCGCGCATCAGGACGCTTTCGGTTATTTCGAACTGCAAGCTCTGCGGCGCGAGGCCGCTTGCCTGGAGAACGTCGCGCACGTATTCGACAAAATCTTTTTGCCGAAACTCAAGCGAGGAAACGTTGACGGCAACCGTACCTGGGTCCAGACCCTCAGCCCTCCACTGCATGGCCTGGGCGCACGCTTCGCGAAGTACCCATCGGCCGATGGGTACGATCATGCCGCAGTCCTCGGCAATGTGAATGAAGCGCAGCGGCCAAGTCATTTTCCAGTCCGGATGCATCCAGCGCACCAGCGCCTCGACGCCAATGATGCGGCCAGTATCGAGGTTGACCTTCGGCTGGAAATGCAGCAGCAGTTCGCTACAGCCGATCGCCTGGCGCAAACCGCTTTCGATCAGCAGGCGCTCGACGGCCTGTACATTCATGGAACTCATGAAGAACCGGTAGTTGTTCCGGCCTCCCTGTTTGGCCTCGTACATCGCCGTATCGGCATGCTTGAGCAGCAGGTCCGGTGTGTTGCCATCGCTTGGAAACAGGCTGATTCCCATGCTGCTCGTCATGAAAAGCTCATGCCTGCCAATAATGTGCGGGGCAGCCAATGCGGTAACGATCTTCTCTGCAGTCACGACCGCATCGTCGGTATGCTGGGTGGCAGCGAGCAGAATCACGAATTCGTCGCCACCGATCCGGCTCACCGTGTCTGAGGCGCGCACGCAAGCGCACAAGCGTTGCGCCACCGATTGCAGCAGTTTGTCGCCAATGTCGTGGCCGAGCGAATCGTTGACGCTCTTGAACTTGTCCAGGTCCATGAACAGGACTGCACCGCTGGTGCCATGCCGCTTTGCCTGTACGATGGCTTGCGTCATACGGTCGTTGAGCAGCAAGCGGTTGGGCAAATTGGTCAGGACATCGTGCTGGGCGAGGTGCGCCATTTTTTGCGACATGGTCAGAGTCGCTGTGACGTCACGAAACACAATGACCGCCCCAGTAACGTCACCCCGTCTGTTGCGAATTGGCGCGGTGGAATCCGCGATGGCCGCTTCCTCGCCACCGCGGCGCAGCATCATGGTCTCAGCCGGCAGATCGACGACTTGTCCCCGTTCCAATGCCAGTTCGACGGGATTACGCACCGGTTGTCGGGTTTTTTGATCAATGAGCGGCATGACCTCGCTGATCGGACGGCCACGGGCCTCCTCCTTGTTCCACCCGGTCATCTGTTCGCCGGCCTTGTTCAGATAATCTACGGCGCCATGCAGGTCGGTGCAGATGACGGCGTCGCTGATGGAGTTGAGCGTGATCGTGGCACGTTCCCTTTCGAGGAACAGATTCTGTTCGACGGCCTTGCGCTGGATGACGTTGCGCAGCGACTGGGGAACGAGGTAGCTGCTGAAATAGCCCTTTGATAGATAGCCCTGCGCGCCGCGCTGCACCGCCTCGACGCCGAGAGTCTCGTCTTCAAGGGGGCTGAGCGTCAGGATCGGTATGTGCGGCGTGGCCGCGTATATCTGGTCGAATGTTTCGATACCCTGGCTGTCTGGGAGCACCAGATCGATCAGGATGACGTCGACGTCATTCTGGTGCAGCTGTTCCAATGCCTCGGACAGGCGCCTGAGCCATAGTACCTGGTAGGGACCGTCATGGGCTTTTTGCAGCGCCTCCCGAAGGGCAGTAACGTCCGAAATGACGTCGCTCACGATCAATACCAAATTCATCATTCGCCTCTCGATGATGCAGACCGGTGATCGACGATCTTGAATCAGTAGTACCCTCTGCCTTGAGCGAGGCGCTAACCTATGAGTGCAGTGACGCAGGTTCGGCGCCGATCCCGCTGAGATAGAACCCGTAGGGTAGTTTCGAACCGCACGCGGCATTCACACAACATGCGGGTAGCGAGATATATCCCATCCGATGCGAGGATGTCGACTGATGCGTTGATCAGCTTCGCGGTTTCGTTGTCATGGCGAGGTTTCATAACAAAATTTCTCAAATGTGCTGCATTTTGGCAGCATATCACAATGTTGTCCGTCGATTGACGCTCATCAGTTGACGCGCTAATCCCGCTTACCGTTACGTTCTGCTCAAGTTACACATCAGTTTTTCTTTATTCTTTCTTCTGAGACGGATTGAACTGCCGGACGTGGGTTAGAACAGCATGATCCCTGCACTTTTGCCCACGGAATTTCTAGCGTTGGCTAATTTCTGTCGGCGTGGATGCTATGATGAACGGAAAGTGAAACGTGATGGCGACCGGATCGCTCGCGGGGAATGTGCATGAAAGTGCATCATCGAGGGCCTGTTCATCAGCATTCGAATTGTGCGGTACCTGGTCCTCGAGAAAGAAAAGAGTGCGCATAAGTCCTCCGTCACCAATACACCGCGCGCTAATTAAAAATATAAGTCAAGGTACGATAGGTGCTAAATTGCCAACTTCTTAATGGCGCAGTTGGATCAGGTCATCTGCCGCAGTCGCGGACCGGCAGTTCGAGCGCTTCGTCGATTATTGACATCTATAGACGCCGCCGATCGAGATTAGTCAAGCAGATTCAAATGACTCAAAACTCGACAGCGTACCAGGAATCCCCATGAGCGAAGACATATAAATGCCCTGATGCATATGCAGACCACTGGAAAAGATATTGCAGACATTTTTGCTGGCAATGTCGACCAGAAAAAAATGATGTCGATGACTCAGGCATTGCTGGAGATAATGGGTTCGGACAGCCCTATCTTGCATGAATCGAGAATGATGTTGTTGGGCGCGCTTGCTGCACTTGGATAGGAAGTGACCTATCCCGTGTTTGCGGATATTGGCGGCTCGCATGAGCCGCCTCCTGCTGAAATAGCAACTTAATTACTAGAAACACTTTGCTGTGCTCATTATCAAGCATCGGGCTGTGTCTAGGAAGAGCCGAGCAAGATTGGCTCCAGCGCCAGCAAACGCTTGAAGGACATCAGGCTTTGACGCGTTTCCATCCCTGATGCATTGAATCCCTGACCTTCTTCCAGGGCGATATGCGCTGTTCGACATGCTCCTTATCGTCCCATGTACTAGATGCAGGGTCCAGCCCGGTTGCCTCGCCATATGCGGCAGATGCGCGATACGCTTCGTCGGTTGTTCCGGTGTCCAACACGCGGCCAGGGTCTCGCCCTGTCAAGTTGATTCTTTTCCATCCGTGAAGGACGGCGTCTTCGAATCGCTCCCATGACGAAAGCTGTCCAGTGCTGCTTGCAGCAGGGCCGAGGTATTCTTCGCTGCTCCGGGTCGCCCCTCCATCCATGTACGCGGGCGTTGCATCGTCGCCGCCACGGCCCGCAGTATTGTGGGCATAACTGGTCGTCCAATGGCTGCGGTAATAATCGTCGTCGTCGATGTCGGGCGTAATCTCATCCCAACCGCGCCGGGCACTGGATTTCGCATCTTCCCAAGTGGGCGCGTCGGTAGAATGGGCCGACCATTCGCTTTTCAGGCCTCGCTCTGCTTCGCCCCAGGAGCGATTCCGGTACCTGTCGCTCATATGCAGGGCTCGACCAAAACGGTAGGCGGTCTGATCTTGCACGTCGGTGTCGAGGTGCATGCCCGCCCAGTTGACCGTTACAGATGATTGACCCAGGAATGTGTCAGCCCCGGTCTGAAGCGTCGCGGTGCTCATTCTTTCCTGATGAGTCATGCCGGCCGGTGGTGACGTGGCAGACTGGGTACCCAAAATGTGCCCATCATCGAGAGGTCGAAACTGCAGGGCACCTGGTTCGGTACCTTGCGGCCAAGCGGGGACAATCCGGTCCGTTGCCGGAGCGCCAGCCGTCATGCTATCGACGCTATCGTCTAGTTCAACCTGGAAGCGTGCCGGCTTCGTGCGTTCGATGATGCCGGCGGCAAGGCCGGCTTTGGCTTCTGAATCGACGCTCAGCACGACAGCATGACGTTGGCGTGTGTACGGCCCGGAATGGGTCGCACCAGATCGTGCCAGCTCTGCATGCGCATATCCCGCTGCATGCAGATCGTCCATTAATCGTTGGGCATCGCTCTGATGCTCGAATGTGGCTTTGAAGGTGTGGCGCATGATATGTTCCCCTATGCCTCAATTGGAAGAGGAAACCCTGCGGTGCCGAAATATGTCATGCTAACCAGCATGACGAGTCACGGTAAGTCCGCGCACGATCCCCCAGACTACATGCGTCGTGCCGGCAGAGACCGTTTTAAATGGACAATCCATGCATGCCGTCGAACTATCGCAACCAGAAGAATGATTCGTTGGGCGGTACGGCGCTTGAATACAAAAAGCATACGCCGAAACGTCATGACATGCGTGTTGTTTCGTACGCTTTGCCATACTACATGCTGCGCGGAAAAGGAAATGACTGATATACCTGGCGTATGTCAGGTGCTAATATGTTCAAATTCCTATGCGCAACATCATGCCTCGGGAGTACTCTCATGAAACTGATGGAATTAGACGAGTTACAGCATTTCTCGAAAGTGTTGGAGAGCAATTCATGCTCGGCGGAAGACTTCGAACTGCAGGAACTAAATTTGACAGATCCGAAAAGCGATGAATTGCTTCCAATGAAGGGATATGTCGAAGTTCGCCGAAAGTCAAATAATTACGCCGTGGCCTATCCTACTGGTGACGGCAGCACATGGGTGCGCGCTTTTGAGAAGGACTTACATGACGGAGACTTTGGTCGATACCTGTATCCGCCCTTAAGCTGATCCAGTAGATAATAAAAAAACCGCCATAAGGCGGTTCATGTAATCAACTTACAAAGTATTGATACGACTCAGCGGACTGGCTCACCGCTGTCTTTGCGATGTGGTTGTTGGGCCGTCCCTGATGGGTGATCTTTCTGCGCTTGCTCGACGGATGACTTGGGCGGTTTTCCCTGTGTATTGCCTTCAAAGACAGCATTGCTGTGATCTGTTTTCGTCCCTGAATGCACGCTCGTGCTTGCGCCCTCAGTCGGCATGTCTGCGTCGGCGCCGCCGGGTTCGGGGGTAGCGTGCGGACGGGAAAATCCGAAAGGATCTCGAACGCTCTTGAGCATTTCCTGCTGTCGACGGACGGCCCGTTCGGCCTCGTCCGAAGCAGCGACACGTTTGACCTCATTGGCCAGAATGCCGGCCGTACGCGACGTTTCCTGCACATGCTTTTCCGATACACGGGCTAGTTCAACTTGCGTATCGGCTGAGGACTGCGAGACATGATGGCGATAGGTATGGAGACGTTGGGACATGGGTTGGACCTGGGCTGTCGCGATAGATATTGCGTCCACAGGACTTTTTGCAGCCAGCATTTGCTCGCCGACGATCCTGGCGTCTTCGAAAAAGGCGCGGCCCAACTCGACGTTCATGTCGAACATACGCTGGACAGATTGTGTCCACGTCTTCGACATTTCGTTAAAGAACGCAAACTGAGCGTCCAGGTGTGAACGCGCTGCAGGCGTAACTGCTTGTGAATATGGATACATGGTGTGCCTTAACGGTTGGAACAAAAAACTGCCGCACTCAATGGCTGTGCAGGTAACAATTGCCACGGTGGGAAGAGGGAGCTGCAAGCCGCTCGATGAAAACCGTATAGGCAGGCATGTACGCGACAGCCTGCGTTCGATACGGCATTTGGGGGTGTGCGGATTGTTTGTTCTACCAAGAACGCACTCTTGCACACATAGTGGCGACGGTCTTCAACACCGAAGGCTTCGCGTATAACTAGAAGAATTACTCCAAGCAGCAAAGCAACGCAAGTATATCTTGAAAATGGACTTAATGCCGTTCGTTACCGTTGGAAAAGATTGCTGGGCAATGCTTTGAAATGCCTTTTCGCCATTCGAAGAATGGTCGTGCTGAAGTCGGGTCTAACGAAATGAAATCTTGTCGCTACTACGGCTGCACGTTTTAAACGAATTTTTCGGCTATCGTGCGCCGGTCCTCGATATACACTGGACTGTAGCGCTCGATCATTTCGATTGCGTGTACCGAATCCAAGTCTGTTGCAGCGCGTGTGTTGATTACATGACGTCCGGGCAGAAAGTCAACGTGATGGTCTACCTTTGGAGATTCCTCCTGTGTCGATTCGAATAGTCGAGCGATCGTTCGCCTGAGCATGCCGCTTGGAGCACTATCTCGAGCGTGAAGGGTGCCAGTGTCGGGTGGGCTGACGAGCGCTGTGCCATAGTAGGGACAACCCGGGAGCAGCAATTGCTCGAGCACATGTTGCGCATCGATCCGATTATTGAAGACCGCAGTGATGTGGTGGCGCATGACATGACTCCTGCAAGGATAAGCTGGCGAGATAGGGCAAGAACCGTCAGTTGTCGAGCCACTCTTTGCCGATTCGTCGAAATGTCGATGAGCGACTACTGTGGGGCGGGCTTTCGGCATTTAGTGTACGCGCGATCCGCCAGTGATGCCGACAGGGGCTGCGCTTGACGCCTCAACAGGCCGGGCAGCACCATTACCCACACGCCTGAGTCTGGCATGGCTGTATCAGGTCGATATTTCTATGGAATGCAGATCGGCGGCCTTGGCACTTTTTTCCGTATTGCTGCGATGTGCGTATGTCGCAATCTGCCATTAACATTCAGCGCGGAATTGATTTCCCTGTTTAAATGAAGAACGGCATATCGTGCTATATTTTGTCAATTGAGGGAATAACGATGCAAAACGAAAAATTACTTACGGTTTATTCCGCTCAAAAAACGCAAAATCCGTATGATAGGCTGTCGAGCCGTCGGTTCGCGGCCCCAAGGTTTTCGCGGTCACTCGACAAAAGGGTTTCTTGAAGACGTCTCTTGCCGCGAGCTCAACTGTAACAGCCTGTGCAGTGCATCCTTGGAAGCGATGGCCAGCGCACGTAACCTGTTGCTGACACTTTCGATCAGAGATGGTTTTAACCCTCCGAGTTGCAGAAGCAAATAAAAGGCAAGGAATCGGCAATAAGCGATTTTAAATCGATACGTACTATCCATCCGAATGCGCAGCCTAGGCAATCGATAACTCGACAGTGCCAGTCCGCACGTTGGACCCGACTCAAGCCGTCACTTGCCATCGGACTTTTTTATATAAACGATCAGGAAATATGCGCACAATGCCTTCTGTGGACTACATGGGCTACACCGTAGTTGTGAATGCGATACCGGCACCTGGAAACTGCTATTACAGCGTGTTTGCGATACACCGCCACGTGCCCAACAGTCTTGCCCTGCAAGCGCCTGCGGCCTGTGAGCAAGGACTCGGAGCGAGAGCGTCATATGCCATACTGCCGACCTCGCCTACGAGGATGCTGGTGAGCGCGCGCGTTCCTGGATAGACGCTCACCCGGTACGTTAGACAATCGTAGATGGCGGTTGGCTTACGATGCCATAATGAATAAAGAGGTATTCAATGCAAGTTTCAGAGGTGGGTGAGCACGATAACTGGAAGGTCTACACCTTTTGCCACGAGGATAATGCAGAGGGATGGGTACCCGGCGATCCTTTGCGATTCCACGCATGGGGATCGGCAGAGGAACTTCGCATGCCGAGTTCGGACAAGGCCTGGCGCTCAACCGAAGTTCTTAAGATCTCCCCGGCTTATTTTGGTGATGCACAGGTTGCACATAAATCAATCAAGCGGGAACTGATTCGCCGCATCGACATTATCAAGAAAAACGGTTGAGATCGAAATCATCGATATATCCTCATATTTCAAAAGTATGGCCATGGAATGTGGGGCAAGCTTTATCGTTTGATTGTCAACCACTGTCATTTCGGCCGGCTCTTGCATGCAGCCGCTCGCGTGTCCTATACCTGATCGCCATCAAAGAACAATAATGAATGGCTGCTGCAATTGATGCAATATTGGATCCCCGATGAAGTCCACACAAGCTGTTACCGATAACGAGATGCCAAATTCGAATACTGGATGGCTTGGTACTTATACATGGGCCATTGAGCAGATGCCATCTCCCGCATATTGTTGCTCAACTAGCGGCATGGTCCTGTGCTTCAACCCCGCAGCTGAGCGGATCTGGGGTGGAGCGCCCTACGGCGGCGTGAATGCGAGATGGCATGGATTCGTGTCGCTTCACGACATGAGCGGACAGGACGTCTGTGGAAAGGCATGCCCGTGCACGCGCGCTGCATCAGGCGCTATCCCGGCACCGGCCGAGTTTTTTGCGACATCAGGCGATGGCCAGATAAGACGTGTCGTCGTTCATGCAAAACCGATTCTGGATACAAGTAACGCGGTTATCGGCGTCATGTGCTGCCTTACCGACATCAGCGACAAACGGCGCCTTCAGGAGCGAATTCATGACGTCGCCAGTACGCGCGACGAATTCCTCGACATGCTTGCCCATGAGCTTCGTAATCCATTGGCGCCTATCATGAGTGCAGCCGGGTTATTGCAGCACGCGAGCGCAGATCCTTTCTTTACAAAAATGGGCAGTGTCGTAGAACGGCAGGTACGCCAACTTGCTCGATTCATCGCCGATTTGCTCGACGCTTCACGTCTGAACTGTGCCTGCGTGTTGCCGGTCAAGCGGCGAATGTGCGTGCAGGACGACATCCTGGTCATGGCCGTGGACACTGTCGAGCCAGTCATGCACGGTCGCCGACAGCGATTGGTCGTGGACATCAGCGAAGAAGCCAGTCACGCGCTGGACTGCGATCCCGAACGGGTTGCGCAAGCATTGGGCAACGTCCTGTCCAATGCCAGTGCGTTCACTCCGGACGGCGAAGCGTTTCATTTGCGTGCCTACGTTGCGAAAGACATGCTCGTGCTGGAGGTTGCCGATGCAGGCACTGGTATTGCGGCCGTCGACCTGCAGCGTGTCTTCGAACCGTTCCAACGTCGCGCGGTGGCGCCCGGGCGAGCGGCCGCTGGGGCTGGACTGGGTTTGGCCATTGCCAAAGGCGTGTGCGAAGCGCATGGCGGCTCGATAGAGATCCGTAGCGCAGGCCTTGGCGAGGGGACGACAGTCTTGCTAAGGCTGCCTGTTGTGCAATGTGTGTAATTGACGATGTTGACAGTGCTTGAACGGAAGCGGCATCACCATGTTATGGCTCCAAAGTGCCGACTGAACTCGCGGCGATTTACTTCAGGAGACTACGGATTCACTTCGGACGGCAAATTCTTTGCGAGCATTCCACGAAGCGAGCATGTTTAATCTGGAGGTCTTTAAAAAATCGCTGAAGGTCAGGACCCGGGATTTCTCGGCCATCGCAAATTTGCTGCAGCCGGGAATCATATTCATCGACAGCGCGCCGCCAAGTCCGGTATGCAAGACGAAAATTATTAAGGTCAGTTGTTGGCAATGCTATTGGGACATACATACTTTTTTCTAAGGTAGACCATTACCATATGGTGAAGTGTCTAAATTGGTGCTGGTGTCGCCGTGTTCCGCGCTCCGGCAGGGTGCGCGTCAATCCAGTTTTGAGCACGATCGCGACCATCCTGATATGCCAGTTGAGCGGTATCGAAAATCACTCCATCTTCGATTCTCATGGCCTATGTTGATAATGCCGGATACACCGAGCACGCCGAGCTTATCGTGCAGCTCATGATGTCCGGCGTGCAGTCGACGACGGCTACATTCCGCTCAGCTCGGTTAACAGTCTCGTGCGGCCTGTCGTGGTCGTGAACGCGACCTCCCAACCGATCAACTACGGCGAGCTCGCAGAAGCAATCTCGTCGCCAGATTACTTGACCCCATACCACGTGGCCGCCACGGAGAAAGTTCGCTTCAGCGTACCACGCGCGACCGCCGTGGCTGGACTGCCAGAGACGGTCGATCCTGAACAAAGCTATTTGTTCCTCAACGGACGGCCGGCGGAGGAGGGAGGGTCTGTAAGGTACGCTAAAAATGGGTCGGTTGAAGAGATGGTGCCAATGAAGCCTTTCGAGGCGTACGCGGCGCTCGCAAAAGGAGAAGGGGTGGCAGATCCATATACCCAGTTCAAATTTACCAACCTGATCGCACAACGCACCTATCATGTGGCTACCCAAGGGTTGAATTGCTACCCGGCTGACCTGGAAACGCTCCCGCGCGGGCGCTGTATGGAAAGTACTCAGCGCCAGCTGCAGGAGGCCATAAAGCGATGCTTCGTCGAGATCTCGCTGAAGGAGGTCTTGAAGGGGCACAAAGCCTTAACTATTCCCGGACTTTGCTTATCAACCCACCTCGACTTGACCCTCTTCTCGACTAAAGTGGTGGAAGTCCCTGGTCGACGAATCCCGGAACCGATCATTGCAGCGGTCGATGTTAGCATCCGTGGCACCGAGCTGGTGGTACATCGAACCAGGCGAACGCCGTGGGAGGACATCGGATCGGTATTCGACATGGCTGCGGAGTTCCCTTTCTTGCAGGACTAGCGCGGACAGATCAAGAACGGCAGCTTCTGGGTGGTTGACCGCGCGACAAATGAGCGCATCACAGTCTGGTCAGGAGACTTCGTGCCCAAGATCATTTTGAACCACTCTTACGAGACAGTGGAAGCCGCGATCGGAGTGCAGACGAGGTACCTACAGGATCGCAAAGCCCAGGGTTACAAGGGACGGCTCCTGTCGAAGGGCAAAGAGTACAATCTGCTCCCGTACTACATCTCCATGTACAAAATCGAGCAGGCGAAGCGAGGCGAACGCATCGGCAAAAAGATCCCGCTGCAGGACTGCGGCCCCTTTGTGCGTTTCTTTGTGCCGCCCGCAGGAGAGATTAACGGATCGGGCGACACGCTATCTGGCATGCGGGACATAATGCATTATTCCCACGACGGTACTGTCACGCAGTCTGGTCTCTTGGACCTTTCCCTGGTAAAGATGTATTTGCACACTATGACCAACGGAATTCTGGTTGGTGGCGACAATTCGAAAATGAGCGTGCTGCAAAAACTCGCGCGCCTGACCCTGGAAAATTGAACCAAATTGATCCGCCCCGACGTTTGGGGTGGCCAGTTCGTTTGAGTCTGGCCGGCAGCAGATTGTCCGCAATACCATGCACGTGGAACTCAACAGCGGGGAAGTGCGGTTGCGGTAGGGTAAAATCGTGCTAATGCTGGTTGTTGCCAAGTCAAAGATTGATGTTCTTGGCATGGCATCGTGAATGGTACTGGTCCAGGAGTGCCGTTAAAATGCAAAGCAATTCAGAGGCTTAGCTCAGCCATTGATGATAGAGTGGGAGTGAGGTTTCCCACTTGAAATTTCTCTTTTGCGGTTTTGAGAAGGGTTCGCTTCGGCGAGCTTTTTTGAGATTAGGAGATACGACGAGGGTTAGCCTTAAGCCGGCTCAAGATTGGTAATCGATCCGATCGAAGCTGGCCTGTCGCTAGCGGAGCTTGCATTCGATGTCAGGTTCCCTGAGTAAAACTCCAGACTGCGGCCCTGGCGGTCGCAACTGCTTGATGTTTATTGTCGAACAGCTGGCAGCTGTATTCGGCCTGGTGACGAAAGTGCTCGAGGCGACAATGAATGTGCAATCCGTGGTCACGGCGTGTACCTGACGATAGATACCGCCACCTAGCGACCAGCGCAGCGAATGCTCGCGATCGAGCGTCTCATGGCATATGTGGATGCGCGTCCAGATACTTGACCAATTGGGATCCGGCCAGCAGAAACGCACCGGGACCATAGGTCTCCGTGGTGTCAGCATCCACATGATCCGGGGCGGCGCCGACCGGCTGCACATAGCCGAGTTTCCCATCCGGATGCACCGACCCGGCAAGTGCGCCCCACGCCCGATCGACCACCGGCCAGTAGGTGGCATCGTCCAGCAAGCCGTTGTTCAGTCCCCAGAGGATGGCATAGGTATGGAAGCCGGTACCGCTGGTCTCCTTGACCGGATAGCTCCGTGGGTCGAGCAGCGAAGCGTGCCAGCTGCCGTCCGGCTGCTGCAGGGAGGCCAAGCGCGACGCCGTCTCCCGGTACAGCGTCACGAAGCGGGCACGGTCCGGATAGTCGGCTGGCATGTTGGACAGAACGCGCACCAGGCCGCCCATCACCCAGCCGTTGCCGCGGGACCAGAACATCTTCTGGCCGTTCTTCTCGGTCCGCTGGAAATAGCTCTCGTCGCGGAAGTACAGGTGCTCATTCCGGTCGTACAGGAAATCGGTCGTTTTCCACCACAGGCGGTTTGCCATGTCGAGGTATCTGCGCTCGCCGGTGGCGCTGGCCAGGTAGGCCAGCGTGGTCGGTCCCATGAACAGCGCATCGCACCAGGCCCATTCGCGGTCCATGATGCCGTGGTTCTTCAGCGATAGCGATTCGTCGTGGGGCTGCGCCGCGATCTCGTTGGCCAGCTGGCGCAACGGCACCAGCATCGCCGGATCGCGGTCGTGCAGGTAGAGTTCGGCATAGACCTGGCCGATGCAGTAATCGTCCGCGAAGTAGCGCCGGCTGCCGGTTTGCCAGCCCAGATCCTTGCCAATCCCCCGCACGAAGTCGTAGTAGCGCTCGTCCCGGGTCTGGGCGGCCAATGCCAGGATGCCCGTATAGGCTGCGCAATAGGTCCAGTTGTACTTTGGCTTTTTGAAGCCGTCCTTCTGCCAGCTGCCGATCTGCCAGTCGGCGACCCGGCGCATGGTGGAGGTGACCTGTTGTGGCGTCGGCGCCTCGGCAGCTGCAAGGCCGGCCGCGCATGCGAGAACGATGACGAGGGCGCGGCGCAGCAAGGAGGTGAGGTGCATGGTCGGTCTGTCGGTAGCTTGCAAGGGGATGCCGTACATCCTTCCACGAAACGCCCGGCTTGGCTATCGAGCATCACACTTACTCATGAACATGAGCGGAACGCGCATGTGAACCCGGCAATCAATTCCTTGATTATTGAAATGGCCCGATAGCGAAGCAGGTTCTTCAACATGATAATGAGCCGATTTGAGCCGACCCCATCCATGTCCTATCGCACACCCATCTTCGCCGCGGCAGCGCTGCTGGCACTGGCCATCGCGGCTGCCAATTCATACGCAGCGGACGTCTATCCTTCAAGCGATGCGGCATACATGCAATCGCTGAATGGCGAATGGTCGTTCAAGTATGTGCAGGGCCTGGCGTCAGGTACCGACAGCGGGTTTGCCGAACCCCGGCTCGACGTCTCCGCATGGAAGGCCATTTCCGTGCCTTCCAACTGGGAACTGAAGGGCTTCGCAGAGCCATCCTATGCGGATGAACTGAAAGACGGCACGGGACTGTACCGCCGTACTTTCCGCGTCCCGGCCGCCTGGAAGGGCCGGAGGACGTTCTTGCGGTTCGAAGGGGTGGCCTTCGGCTATGAAGTCTCGATCAATGGCAGGAAGGCCGGCGTGTCGTCGGCCAGCGCTTTCAACCGCCACACCTTCGACGTGACCGATTTCTTGCGGCCGGAAGCCGATGGCGACAACGTGCTGGCGGTGCGCGTCACCACCAAGCCCCATGGCTTCGAATTCGACCTCAACGACGACTGGTCCCTGTCCGGCATCTACCGCGATGTGAGCCTGTTTTCGGTCCCGGCGACCCATGTGCGCGACCTGTCTACCAAGACCGTGTTGCAGCCCGATGGCAGCGCAGACCTGTCGATCGACGTGGCACTGAGCCAGGCCGACGGCGAGGTGCTTGCCACGCTGCTCGCGCCCGATGGCAGCATCGCGGGCAAGCTGTCGTTGCCACCGGGGGACCATGGGCATCGCTCTGGCATCATGCGGATTGCCCGGCCTGCGCTGTGGACCGCCGAGACGCCGTCGCTGTACCGGCTGGAGCTGGTGCTGGCGGCGGGCGGCGTGACCCAGCAGCGCATCGCCGAGCGGATCGGCCTGCGCCAGGTGAGCATCGCAAATGGCGTGCTGTTGCTGAATGGACGGCCGATCAAGATGCGCGGCGTGAATCACCACGACCTCGATCCTGTTACCGGCCGCGCCGTCACCGAAGCGCAGATTCGGCAAGATCTGGAGCTCATGAAGAAGGCCAACGTCAACTACCTCCGCACCTCGCACTATCCGCCCCATCCACGCCTGCTCGAACTGTGCGATGAACTCGGCTTGTACGTGATGGACGAGGTGGCTATCGGCCATGGCGAAAAGAACCTGGAAAAACCCGAGTACCGGGAAGCCATCCTGGCGCGCGTGGAACCCACGATCGCGCGCGACAAGAACCGCGCGTCGGTCCTCGTCTGGAGTATCGGTAACGAGAACCCGATCACGGACGTGGAACTGGAAGCAGGACGGCTGGCCAAGCAGCTTGACCCGACCCGGCCGATCACCTACCCGAAAATCGGCAGTTATTTCGCCAAGAACTACGAGCGCATTCCGGCGTTCGTCGACATCTATGCACCGCATTATCCGAGCAACGCCACCCTGAAGGAATACGCGCAGAAGCTCAGGCGCCCGACGATCCTCACGGAATATGCGCATGCGCTTGGCCTGGCGACCGATCGCATGCAGGACCAATGGGAGATCATCCAGTCCACACCGGTCCTGGCCGGCGGCTCGATCTGGCACTTCCACGACCAGGGACTGCTTCGCACCAGCGGCCAAGCTGTGGACGCCGGCAAGCCTACGCAACTTGTCTGGCTGGACCGATACCGCTATTACGACACGCATGGACTGGATGGCGCGGATGGCCTGACCTATGCGGACCGTACGCCGCAAACGGATTACTGGCAGATGCGGAAAGTCTATGCACCGGTACAGTTCATCGAACGTGATGCGGCAGTGCGCCCGGGGACACGGCAAATCGCGCTTACCGTCGAAAACCGCCATGATTTCCGCTCGCTGCGGGGCATCAGCCTGCTCTGGTCCCTCCAGCGCAATGGCAAGGATGTTCAGCAGGGCCGCATGGCGTTGAAGGCGGGTGCGAGGGAGCGCGAGACGGTGCGCATACCACTGCTGATTCCTTCGGACGCAGGCGCCGATGTGCTGGCGCTGAATGTGCGTGCCGTCGACGAGCGTGGCCTGCAAATCAATGAACGCAGTATTCGACTGCATCAGGCAGATGATGCCCTCCAGGCGTGGACCGACCGCATGCGCGGGAAAGGGCGTCCTCAGGTAGCCGAGACCGCGGCACAAGTGACAGTGACACTGCCGCAGTGGGTCTTGACGGTGCAGCGAGGGTCCGGCGACCTGACGATACGCGATCATGGCGGCAAGCTGCTGGTGGCCGGCATCCATCCGCACAGCGGACGCAAGGCGACGATGGCGGAAGCCCTGGGTGCCCGGAAATCCGGGCTGTGGCTGGCATCCATGCCGGCAGCGCCGAGTGCGGTGGACGTCAAAGTGGACCAGCTTGATGGAAGAGTGCGCATCGGCGTATCGGGCCGTTACCTGCTGGCAGACAGCGCTGAAGACACTGCGCAAAGCCAGACACCGAAGACCGGATTCGACGATCTGATGCCTGCTGCGGATGCCGCAGCGGCAGGGAAGGCGGGGCGTGGCCGGGCTGGCCTGGCAGGTGGCTACCAGCTCGACATCGGGGCCAATGGCGCGATCGCCGTCAGCTACGAATTCGCGCCGGTCAACGCCGTGGGGATGCTGTCCGAAGCGGGCCTGTCGATGGTCGCGCCGCCTGGTGCGAGCGAATTGCGCTGGATAGGGCAGGGGCCGTATGCCGGGTATCCGGGCAAGGACAGGCTCAATGAGTTCGGCCTGTATCACCTGAACCGAGACGACCTGCGTTTCAGGGGCAATCGGCGCGAGACCGAAGTGGCGCTGTTGACCGCTCCCGATGGCGCCGGCTTTGCGATGACCATGTCGCCGGCCGATGTGGCGGTCGAGCGGCAGGGCGATCTTACACTCCTCAGTCATAACGCCGTTATCGGGGGTTTGGGTAACAAGGGGACGTCCCCCGAAGTCACCGTTCGCCTCGACAAGACACCGCGCATCGCCGGCAGCTTTACCGTGGTGCCTTTGGGGAAAGCGTGGCCAGCCGAGCTTACACGCTGGTTTGGCCGGCCAGGTGCGGCAACGAATGTCTACAAGCCTTTCTATCATAGCTATGACCAGTAACGACACGAAGACAATATGAAATCCATCCTGTACCTTGCGGCCCTGGTGGGCCTTGCCTTGAATGCCTCGGCCGCTTGTGCCGCGTCGGATCAGGTAGCGCAACAGCTCTACCAAAACAACTGTGCCGTATGCCACGGTGCGAACATGGAAGGCAGCGTCGGGCCGACCCTGCTCAAGCACAAGTGGTTGCACGGTGAGCCGACCAAGGCCAATCTGCAGAAAGTGATTGCCGATGGCGTACCAGAAAAAGGCATGCCAAGCTGGTCGTCTACCCTGAAAACGGCAGAAATCGAAGCGCTGGCGGGTTATGTCGCCACGTTTGCCGACGTGATACCTGCCGCGCGTAACGGCGTTTCGCAAGTCACCCCCATCCCCGACCTGAGTGGCTTCAAGCTCCCCGCGGGTTTCCACATCAGCGTGTATGCGGACGGCGTACCTGCGGCGCGTGCGCTCGCGGTGTCCGAGAGCGGAATCGTCTACGTCGGGTCGCGCGCGGCCGGCAAGGTCTATGCACTCGTGCCAGGCAAGGACAGGACGACGGCCAGCGTGGTCGTCATCGCCGAGAAACTGGAAGCGCCCATTGGCCTCACACTGGTCAAAGGCGCGCTGTATGTGGCTGAAATCGGCCGCGTGATCCGGTTCGACGACATCGACAAGCGCTACGCCAGCAAGCCCTCATTTACCGTTGTCAAGGCGGATATTCCCAATGACAAGGCGCATGGCGAGAAGGTCATCAAGCTCGGCCCGGACGGCAAGCTGTACCTGCCTGCCGGGGCACCTTGCAACACCTGCGACAAGGAGAACGCGCCGCACGCCAAGATCTGGCGCATGGATCCGGACGGCAGTCATTTCGAAGAGTACGCGCGCGGCATCCGTAACACCGTGGGCTTTGCCTTCCATCCTGACACCAAGGCCTTGTGGTTCACCGATAATGGCCCCGATAACCTGGGTGAAAACGGGCCGTCGTGCGAACTGAATGTGGCACCGAAGGCCGGCCTGCATTTCGGCTTCCCTTACTGCCATGGCGGTGCGGTGCCGGATCCGAAGTTTGCAAATGGCCGTACTTGCGACGAGTTCGTGCCACCGGTCGCCAAGCTCGGACCACATGTGGCACCGCTGGGCCTGGCCTTCTATACGGGCGCACAGTTTCCACAGGCCTACCGGGGTAATGTATTCGTCGCGGAGCACGGTTCATGGAACCGTCCGAACCGGATCGGCTACCGCATCGCCCTGATCACGCTGTACGGTGACAAGGTGGTCAGCGACACGCCGTTCCTGGAGGGTTTCCTGCGCGGCGAGGCAGTCGTGGGCCGGCCCGCCGACGTGGCGGTACTGGCAGACGGTTCGATGCTCGTGTCCGACGATTATGGAGGACGTGTATGGCGCGTCGCTTATGATGGGAAGTAAGACCCGACCGTCCATGCGTTTGTGGAGGCTAGTTAAGTTGAGCCTGGTCGGTAGCGCATCGCTCACAAATCATTCGTGAAGTGCTCGGCGGGGACTGCGGTAGGGTAAGAACCACGTCATTGATGACCTTGGCATGGTACGCTAAATGGTATTGGCAATTGATAAGCGAGTGAAAGTAGAGTTTTCTATTGGTAACTCTGGCTCTGTGGTTTAAAAAGGCTCGCTTCGGCGAGCTCTTTTATACGCTGGACGGATCCGATGATGGTCCCCTTAATAGAATTTGATCGCCAACTTCATCCAATGCCCTAGATCATTAATGCATTATTCGCGTGGCCACGGCCATCTGCTCCGAGCTCCGCAACGCCCTTGACGCACCACAAAGAAATTGACCAACCACAAAAAAGTCGTTAGCATCATCAAAAATGACAACGATGGACAAATAGCTTTGGCACCCTATGCCGAACGAGTTGGACCAGGAATTCGCCCCAGCGGGCAAGGAGACAAAGTGTCAACGATTCACGACGTCGCCGAAAAGGCGGGCGTATCGATCAAGACCGTATCGCGCGTGCTCAACGACGCGAGCAGCGTGTCGGAGAAAACGCGCCTGCGCATCGAGCAGGCGATGCAGATCCTCGATTTCGCCCCGTCCGCAGCGGCGCAGATGCTGCGCGGACGCCCGACCGACCTGGTCGCCGTCATCGCGGAAAAACTGACCACGACCCCCGACTCGTCCGAGATCATCAAGGGCATCCAGTCGGTCTGCGAAGCCCAGGGCAAGATGCTGATCATCGGCGAGACCGGTGGGAAGGCAAGTGTGGCAAATCGCCTGGTCGCTGACATGCGTACGCGGCGCGTCGAAGCGATCATCTTCGCCACACCGTTCCACCGCGAGGTGACGCTGAACGAAGTGCTGGGCCAAACCCCGGCCGTGCTGGCGAACTGCTTCGAAGCGGCGCCGCGCTTCGCGCAGGTGGTGCCGGACGACGAGGGCGGCGGTTATGCTGCGGCCCAGGTCGTGCTCCAGGCCGGGCACCGCAGGATCGCCTTCCTCCAGCTGATCGAGGACATGGTCGCGACGGGGCTGCGCATGCGTGGCTTCCGCCGGGCCATGCAGGAGCACGGCGTGCGGCCTGACGAAGCCTGGCTGCTGCACGGTGCCATGCCGGCCGCCGCCGATGACGAATTCAGTCAGCTGAAGAGCACCATCGAGCGACTGTTCGCACATGCCGACCGCCCGACCGCCATCCTGTGCGGTAACGACAAGATGGCGATGCGCGTGATCTTCATCCTGCAGCGCCGAGGCCTGCGTGTGCCCGAGGACGTGTCGGTGGTCGGCTTCGATGACTTCCGCCTGATCTCGGAAGCACTCGATCCAGGCTTGACCACCGTCGCGCTGCCGTATCGCGAGATCGGCGCAATCGCGGCGCGCCAGGCTTTCGGCGAGCGGCAAGAAGCCGGCATCCTGCGCGTCCCATGTCGTGCGGTCATGCGCGGCACGGTGATGCCACCGCCGACGGGCGAGAGCGGCAAGCGATGAGACGTAAAACGCTTGCTGCGCTGGCCATGCTGGCGGCGTTTTCCGGCCCCGTCATCGCGGCGCCCACCGAGATCAAGGTATGGCGCCACGATACCGGCGATGCCGAAATGGTTGCAAGCCGCAACATGGTCGAACGGTTCAACCGCAGCCAGGACAAATGGCGGGTTGTCGTCGAGTCGATCCCGCAGGGCTCGTACACGGAATCGATCACCGCGGCGTCGCTGGTGGGCCAGCTGCCCTGCCTGATGACGATCGACCAGCCGGCGGTACCCAATTTCGCCTGGGCCGGGAACATCCGCCCGCTCGACGACTTGTTGCCGGAAGCGGTGGTTCGGCCGTTGCTGCCGGGCGGGCGCGGCACCTATCGCGGCCGGCTCTATAGCGTCGGACAGTTCGATGTGGTCCTGGCCCTGTTCGCGCGCCACTCCGCGCTGGCGGCGGAAGGCGTCCGCGTGGCGACGGTCGAGCAGCCGTATTCCGCTCAGGAGCTGCACGACATCCTGCTCAAGGTCAAGCGCGGCGGCCATTACCGGTATCCGCTCGACCTGAACGGCAAGGCCAAGGGTGAATGGGTCAGCTATGCGTTTTCGCCCTGGCTGCAGAGCGCCGGCGCCGACCTGGTCGACCGCAACGACTACCTGCGCGTGGATGGCGTGCTGAACGGCGGCCCGGCGCTGGGGGTGGCGCGCTATTACGCCCGCCTGTTCAAGGACAGGCTCGCCGAGCGCAATCCGGCCGACGAAAAAGGGTTCGAGCAGGGGCGTTCGCTGATCCAGTACACCGGGTCCTGGAAGGCCCGCGAGTATGCCGAGCGCATCAAGGACGACCTGGTGGTGATGCCGCCGCCGGACTTCGGCCACGGCCCCAGGGTCGGCGCCGCTTCCTGGCAATGGGCGGTGTCGCGCAGCTGTCCCCATCCGGCCGGTGCGTCAGCCTTCCTTGCCCACGTGCTGTCGCCGCCGGAAATGGCCGAGATGTCGCGCATGACGGGTCTGGTGCCGGTCAGCGCCGCGGCGGCCGCCCTGACCGAACATTACCGGTCCGGCGGCGACTGGCGCGTCTACTTCGACTTTGCCGCCCGCTATGCGCTGCCGCGCCCGGCGACGCCGGCCTATCCGGCGATCTCGGCCGCGTTCGAAAAGGCCATGGCCGACCTGCGCGGCGGCAAGGAGCCGGCCGAGGCGATGGACGAGGCGGTCGAAGCCATCGAGTACGACCTGGCGCGCAACAACGGCTACGGATTCACCCAACCCAAGGCAATGGCAAGCAAATGAAAAACCTACTCGGACGGGACCATCCGCTGGCGGTCGGCGGCTTCGCCGGCCCGGCGCTCATCTTGTTCGCGGCCTTCATCCTGGCGCCGCTGCTGTTGGCCGCCGCCGCTACCTTCAGCAACCACCGGCTCGTGTCGCCGGAGCCGACCCGCTACGTCGGCCTGGACAACTACAAGCGGCTGCTGGCGCTGCAGGTCGTGACGGTCGAACCGCTGCGCGATGCTGCCGGCGCAGCGCTGCGCGACGAGGACGGCGTGCGCTTTCCGACCTGGCGCCAGACCCGCGGCGCGCGGCCGGCACTGGCGGGCTACCGGCCGGCATGGCAGTTCGGCCTCGGCGAGCGCAGGATCGTGCTGGCGGCAACCGACCCGCTGTTTTACCGCTCGCTGATCAATACCTTCCTGTTCGCGCTGCTGGTGCTGCCGCTGCAGTGCGGCGTGGCGCTCGGGCTGGCCTTGCTTGTCAACCAGCGCATTGCCGGGCGCATCTTCTTCCGCACCGTCTACTTCGCGCCGGTGGTCACGTCGATGGTGGTGGCCTCGATCGTCTGGTCCTTCATGCTCAATACCGACCGCGGCATGATCAACGAGCTGCTGCGGACCCTCACCGGCGATGCCAACGTGGGGCCGGACTGGCTGGGCGAAAGCCGCTACGCCTTGCCAGCGATCGCCATCATGTCGGCCTGGCAGGGGGCGGGCTTCCAGATGCTGGTGTTCCTGGCCGGCCTGCAGTCGATTTCGCCCGAACTGTACGAGGCAGCCACGCTGATGGGAGCGAATGCGTGGCAGCGCTTCGTGCACGTGACGCTGCCGGGCCTGCGCAATACGATCGTGTTCGTGATGGTGTCGACCATGCTGATGGCCTTCGGTCTGTTCACCCAGGTCGATGTCATGACCGCGGGCGGTCCGCTCGACTCGACCACCACCGTGGTGTACCACGCGGTGCGCAGCGGCTTCAAGCAGCAGGACATCGGCTACGGCTCGACCATCACGCTGGTGTTCTTCGGTATCGTGCTGCTGGCCTCGGCGTTGCAGCGCTTTTTGGCTTCGAAAGGTGGACATAAATGAACGCATTCCTGCGCAAGGCGCTGCGGCGTGCGCCACTGTTCATCCTCATGTGCGTGCTCGGCCTGGTGTTCGCGGCACCGCTGCTGTTCATGTTCGCCTCGTCGTTCAAGCACGACGACGCCATCTTCTCGGATCTCAGCAGCTGGTCGGCCTATGTGCCGGATGCGGGCTGGTCGATGGCGAACTATGCCGCCATCTTCGAGCGCAGCAACCTGCCGCTGTTCCTGTTCAACTCGACGCTCATCGCGCTGGCGGTGGTGGTAGGCGGTATCCTGGTCAACAGCATGCTGGCGTTTTCGCTGAGCCGCATGCGCTGGCGCGGCCGCGGCGCCGTCCTGTCGGTAGTGGTGGCGATGATGATCATTCCGTTCGAGGTCATCGCCATCCCGCTGCTGTCGCTGGTGGCACGCCTGCCGTGGCCGGGCATCGAGCAGGGCGCGCTCACCTGGCACATCGGCTGGTTCAACAGCCTGCACGTGCAGATCATTCCTTTCCTGGCCAACGCCTTCTGCGTCTTCCTGTTCTACCAGTTTTTCCGCGATATCCCGCCCGAACTGGACGAAGCGGCGAAGATGGATGGCGCAGGGCCGTGGGCGCTGTTCTTCCGCATCATCCTGCCCAACAGCCGGCCGGTGATCGCCACCGCCGCCATCGTGCTGTTCATCGCCGCCTGGAACCAGTACCTGTGGCCGATCATGGTGGTGCAGGGCGAGGCGGCGCGTCCGGTGCAGCCGGGCATCCAGCAATTCTTCGGCCGTTCCAATTCCTGGGGCCAGATCATGGCATATGCCTCCGTGGTCACCCTTCCCGTGCTTGCGGTGTTCCTCGCTTTCCAAAGGCAGTTCGTCGCCTCGGTGGCGGGGTCCGGCATCAAAGGCTAACTCTTGCGCTACCAACCATGACACTCAAAATCGACGACAAATACATCTGGGACTTCTGGCATTTCGCGGAAGGGGAAGAGCAGCACCTGTTCATGCTGCAGGCCGACCGCGCGATCGGCAACCCCGACCTGCGCCACTGGAACGTGTCGGTGGGCCACGCCGTCTCGCGCGACCTGCGCAACTGGGATTATCGTGGCACCGTGTTCCAGCCGGCGCAGTCGCCCGCATGGGATGATTTCACCACCTGGACCGGCTCCGTGATCCGGGCCGAGGGTGGTTATCACCTGTTCTATACGGGCACCAACCGCGCCGAGAAGGGCATGCGCCAGCGCATCGGTCATGCGACCTCGAGCAGCATTGACGGTCCGTGGACCCGTGTCGGCGACGGCCTGGCGCTCGATCTCGACGAACGCTTTTATGAGGAGTACGAAGAAGGCCGCTGGCACGACCGCGCCCTGCGCGACCCGTGGGTGCTGCCGGAAAAGATCGACGGCATGTACCACATGTTCTTTACCGCGCGCCGCAAGGACGGTGAAAAATACGAGCGCGGCGTCATCGGCCACGCTGTATCGCCCGACCTGGTACGCTGGGAAGCGACCGCGCCGGTCTACGAAGGCGGTCATTACGGCCAGCTCGAGGTGCCCCAGGTGTTCGAACGCGACGGCCGCTGGTTCTGCACCTTCTGCAATGTCCGCGAGCACTGGTCGGAAGCACAGCGCGCCGCGCACGGCGGAGGCGTCTCGGGCACGCATTACCTGGTGGCGGACAACCCACTCGGCCCCTGGAAGCCGGCGGAAGGTTTCCTGGATGGCGATGTGCCATGCCGCCGCTATGCCGGCAAGGTCCTGCGCGACCCGCTGACCGGCAAGGACTGCCTGATGGCCTTCCTCGACACCGGCGCTGACGGACAGTTCGTCGGCCAGATCAGCGACCCGATTCCCCTCGTTCTCGAGCACGGATGCTACCGGCTGGACGATTCTTCTGGTACTGAATGACAACGTTGGACAACGGCTAGCCGCCAATGCGAGCGGAACGGCGATAAAGACAAGGAGACACAGTGGGCACCATCAAACAGCACAAAGGTCACATGCGGCGCCGTAGCCGGGCGCGTCTTCCAGGGCTGCTGGCGCTGGTCGGGGCGCTGGCGCCGGTGTGCGCCGGTGCGGCGCCGGCACGCGCCGATATCGCAACCTGGAACTTCGACGAAGGGCGCGGCTGGCAGGCGCTGGAGACGGTATCCGGCCGCCGCGACCCCGTCGACTTCGTCTTCAACCGGGCGCGCTACAAGCCGGATTCGGATCCGCTGTGGCGTACGGCGCCAGCCTGCATCAAGGGCGGCTGCCTGCTGTTCGACGGCTACTCGACGGACATCGTGGCACCCGGCTTGAGCGCGGCGCAGCTGGGCGCCGGCTGGACCCTCAGCGCCTGGGTGGCGCCGCACGCCTTCGAGTGGGGCGACGGCGGCCAGTACTCCGGCTTCCTGAGCCAATACGACGAAGCCGCCAAGGCCGGCTTCTCGTTCGGCATGTACCGCTTCGGCACCTGGGGCATCAAGCTGGGTTTCGGCAGCTCGGAATTCGACCTGCGCGTCACCGACCGCAAGCTGCCCAAGGACGCGTGGTCGCATGTGGCGGCAAGCTACGAACCGCACAGCCGGACGGTACGGTTGTTCCTCGATGGCGAGGAAGTGGCCCGCGGCAGCGGCCCGGACGGCGCTGCCCTCGTGCCTGCGCAAGGTCCGCTGACGATCGGCCGCCATTCGCAGCCGCGCAAGGTGGCCGAGGTGTTCAAGCTGAACACCTTCCTGGGACTGATGGACGAGGTACGCATCACCGAGGGCGTCGGGGATGCCGCGGCTGTCTCGCGCCGCATGCGTGCGGACCTGGCATTCCGCGGCGGCAGCGTGCCGCGGCTGGCCATGGCCGACGTCACGATCGACCCGTCGGTATTCGACGGCGACCGCTACCGGCCCCAGTACCATGCGATGCCGGATTCGGGCTGGATGAACGAACCGCATGCGCCGCTGTTTCACAGAGGCCAGTATCACCTGTTCTTCCAGAAGAACCCCTTCGGCCCGTTCTGGCACCAGATCCATTGGGGCCACTGGGTCAGTCCGGACATGGTGCGCTGGCGCGAACTGCCGATCGCGCTGGCGCCGGAAGACGATACGCTGGCGCCGGACGGCATCTGGTCCGGCAGCGCCGCCTACCGCAAGGACGGCACGCCGGTGCTGTTCTTCACGGCCGGGAACGACGCCGCGCCCGTGCACGAGCGTACCGGACTGGCACTGCCGAAGAACGTGGCCGATCCCGATCTGGTGGCATGGGAAAAGCATCCGCAACCGGTCACCGTCCAGCAACCCGGCGCCGGCAGGACCGGCGACTTCCGCGATCCCTTCGTGTTCCGCGATCCGGACGGCGACCGCTGGTTCCAGCTGGTCGCGTCGCGGGTGCCGGGCCGCAGCGGCGCGGCGCTGGTGTTCGAGTCGACCGACCTCGTAAGCTGGCGTTACCGCGGCCCCCTGTTCACGATCGACCCCGCCAAATACCCTGCGTTCGATCGCACCTTCGAACTGCCGGTGCTGCTGCCGATCGGGAAGGGCAGGGACGGCCGCATGCGCCATGTGTTCCTGACCGACGTCAAGGCCCAGGCCTACTACTGGATCGGCGTGTTCGACAGCACCGGCGCGCGCTTTATTCCGGACAGCGAGGCGCCGCGTGTGTTCGACCTGGGCGAGGGCCACTTCTCCGGCCCCAGCGGCTTCGTCGATCCGAAAACCGGGCGCACCATCGTCTTCTCGATCGCGCAGGGAGAGCGCACCGCGCAGGGCGAATGGGACAGCGGCTGGGCTCACAATGCCGGCCTGCCGGTCGCGCTGAAGATCGGTCCCGACGGCGATTTGCGGCTGGCGCCCATCGAAGAACTCAAAAGCCTGCGCCAGGAACTGCTCCTGGACCTGCGCGACAGCACACCGCAAGCGGCGGCAGCGAAACTGGCCGGCATCGCCGGCGACCTATTGGAAGTCGAACTCGAACTGGCACCGAAGCCGGGCACCAGGGCCCGGCGCGGGCTGGTCGTGCGCAGGACGCCGGACAACGCCGAGCATACCGACCTGGTGGTCGACGCGGCGCGCGGACGCTTCGAGATCGACCGCGAGCACACCACGCTCGACCCGGACATGCGTTCGCGCGGCGTGCAGGGCGGCGAATTCGACGCCGGCGCCGAGACCCTGCGCCTGCACGTGTTCCTGGACCGCTCGATGGTCGAGGCTTACCTCAACGAACGCAAGAGCATCACCAGCCGGGTGTTCCCGTCGCGGCTCGACGCCACCGGCCTGGCCCTGATCGCCGCGCCGGACGACCGTGTGCTCCGGCTGAGGGTATGGCGCATGGGCGCCGCCAACGGCAAGCCGGTGGTGCCGGCGCAGCCGGCCGGCGCGCCTGCCCAATCGACACAAGGACTTTGACATGGCATCCATTACCTTGGCCGGGGTCGGCAAGACCTACCCCGGCAAAAGCAGCACCCACATCCAGAAGGACCTCTCATTTTCGATCGAGGACGGCGAATTTGTCGTGCTGGTCGGCCCCTCGGGCTGCGGCAAGTCGACCGTGCTGCGCATGATCGCCGGGCTTGAAGAGATCAGCGAGGGCGAGATCCGCATCGACGGCGAGCGCGTGAACGAGACGCCGCCGGCAAAGCGCGGCCTGTCGATGGTGTTCCAGAGCTATGCGCTGTATGCGCACATGAGTGTGTTCGAGAACATCGCGTTCGGGCTGCGCCTGGCACGCGTGCCGCAGGCGCAGATCCGCGAGTCGGTACATGCGGTCGCGAAGATGCTCCAGCTCGAACACCTGCTGGAACGCAAGCCGCCGCAGCTGTCCGGCGGCCAGCGCCAGCGCGTCGCGATCGGCCGCGCCATCGTGCGCAAGCCGCGCGCCTTTCTGTTCGACGAGCCGCTGTCGAACCTGGACGCCGCGCTGCGCGCCGACATGCGGGTGGAGATCGCGCGCCTGCACAAGCAGCTGGGCGCGACCATGATCTACGTGACGCACGACCAGGTCGAGGCGATGACGCTGGCCGACCGCATCGTGGTGCTGGGACCGTCTGGCGTGCAGCAGATCGGCGCGCCGATGGCCTTGTACGAGCGGCCCGCCAACGTGTTCGTGGGCGGCTTCATCGGCATGCCGAAGATGAATCTGGCGGAAGGCAGCATCGATGCGCGCGGCCGCGTGGCGCTGGGCCGGGTCGCGCTGGACTGGCACAACCCGGCCGCCGCCGGCAAGACGGTCACCGTCGGTATCCGGCCCGAGCATCTGGTGCCATGCCACGATGGGCCGATCCGCGGCAGCGTGGTGCTGGTCGAGCGGCTCGGCGCCGAGTCGCATGTCCACCTGGAAGTGGCCGGGTTGGCCAAGCCGCTGGTGGTTTCCACCAAGGCTGAACCTCCCGCATCCGGAACGCCATGGGCGGTTGCGCCAAGCGAGGGCGCACTGCACGTATTCGGGCCGGATGGCGCGCGCATCGACCCGCAACAACCGGCGCAGGCCGGAATTCAACGCAACGGTTTATCGGAGTTCGCATGATCGTGGTCTGTGGCGAAGCTTTGTTCGACGTATTTGCAACGCAGGAGATGACCGTCGGGATCGACCTGGCGGCGCACCAGGGAGGTTCGCCCTTCAACCTGGCGACCGGGGTAGCGCGCCTTGGCGGCAAGGCATCCTTCTTCGGCGGTCTGGCGCACGACATGTTCGGTCGCAAGCTGCATGCGGCACTGGCGGCCGAAGGCGTGGACCTGTCGGCGGCGCCGCGGCCGGCGGCGCCGACGGCACTCGTGATGGTCAGCCTCGACGAGAAGGGCGTGCCGCACTACGCCTTCTATGGCAGCGCGACCGCCGAACGCATGGTCGGGCTGGAGGACCTGCAGCGGGTGCCGCTCGAGGCCGAGGCGATCCATGTCGGCTCCTACTGCATGGTAGTCGAACCGGTCTCATCGACGCTGCGCGCGCTGGTCGAGCGCCAGCGCGGACGCAGCCTGATTGCGTATGACCCCAATGTGCGCCTGACCATCGAGCCGCGCGTCGATGTGTGGCGCGACGCACTGCAGTGGATGCTTGCGCGCAGCGACGTCCTGAAGATCAGCGAAGAAGACATCCACGCCGTCTATCCGGCGCTGCAGGTCGACGTTTTCGTGCGACAGGCGCTGGATGCCGGCGTGGCGCTGGTGGTGGTGACCCGGGGCGAGCACGGCGTCGTCGCAGCAACGCCAGGCTTGCCGTCGCTGGCGCTGCCTGCAGTGCCGGTGACGGTGGCCGATACGGTAGGGGCGGGCGACACCTTCCAGGCCGGCCTGTTGTCCTGGTTGCAGCGCCATGGATACCTGAGCCGCAGCGCAATCGAGGCACTCACGCGCGAGGCGCTGGCCGAGGCGCTGCAATTCGCGGCACGGGCGGCAGCCATCACGTGCTCGCGGCAGGGAGCTGACCTGCCTTACCTGAATGAAGTGGTGGATGAGGCAATACCGGCGTCGCCACGCATGAAATGACAACGATAGTCATTTGCAGTGCTTGACCGAAGTGAACAATACTTAATAGAGGAGACTTACCCATGCCTTATGCAATTTCCCGTTACCTCGGATGCTCGGCGGCCATCGTCATCGGTTTGATGCCGGCCCTCGCCTTCGCACAACAGCAAAGTACGGCTGCCCCGGACCAGAAGAGCGAAGATGCCGGCGCCGTCGTCATCGTTACCGGCGTGACCCAGGCCACCACCAAGAAGAACGCCACGTTTTCGATCAATACGCTGAGCGCCGAAGACATCCAGCGCCTGGCGCCGATGAGTACCGCCGACCTGCTGGGCAACCTGCCGGGTATCTATGCCGAAGGCAGCACCGCGGGCGAGGCAGGCAACAACATCACGGTGCGCGGTCTCCCGGTGGCGGGCGGCTTCCGCTACTCGCCGCAGCTGATTGACGGCCTGCCGGCGTTCGAGGAGCCGGATACGCCGTTCATGAACAACGACGTGCTGGTGCGCGACGACCTGATGACCGAGACCGTGGAAGCGGTGAAGGGCGGTCCGGGCGGCATCCTGTATTCGAATGGACTGGGCGCGACCGTCAACCACGTCACGCGTACCGGCGGCAAGTCGCTCGAAGCCGGGTACAAGATCGAATACGCGGACTACGGATTCTGGCGCCATGACGCCTTCGTGGCCGGGCCGATCAACAAGAACCTCACCGGCGCCATCGGTGGCTTTTACCGTCGCAGCGACGGCATCCGCGATACCGGCCATACGGCGGACGACGGCGGCCAGATCCGGGGCAACCTGGTGTTCACGAGCGACGATCGCCGCACCACGGCACGCATAGATGGCCTCTATCTCAACGACCGGACCGCGTTCTACCAGAACCTCCCGATCTCGGTACCGCGCTTTACCCGGGCCGGCACCCCGTCCAATCCGACCGTGCTGAGCCAGGGCGGGATCGAGCCGCTCGGTATCGATTTCGCGCATGGCTCGGTGGCATCGCCCTATAACCGCCGCTTTACCATGCTCGGCGAGTACGGCAGCCGCGAGATCGACCAGGCCGACGGCCTGCATCCGGATTTCCGCATGTTGACGATGAAGGTCAGCCACGACTTCGAATCGGGACTGCGCCTGTCGGCCAACCTGCGCCACACCGGCGGTACCAACGGCTTCAATTCCGTATTCACCGGGAACGACACGGCCACCGGGGCCAATTTCCTGAATGCGCGCTACCAGAACGACGTAATTTCTCCTGCGCATGGCGCCGCCCTGAACTGCAACCTCTCGAATGCGAAGCTGATCGGTTACTTCAACGTGCCCGCAAGCGGCGCGTGTGGCGCGTTCGCCAACATCAGCCGCGAGGATTTCATCAAGAACTACGCCAAGGTAAGCAGCGTGGCCGGCCGCTGGCTGAACGACGGTTCGGCGGTGGCACCCGGCGCGTACATGAATTTCCTGATTCCGTACATCGCAAGGATGTAAGCCCGCAGCGACGTGCTGGACCTGCAGGCGCAAAAGGGCTTCAATCTCGCCGGCAGGCACGACCTCACCTTCGGCGTGTACGGCAGCCGCTACACCTTCGACCTCAACCTGCAAAACTCGCTGCTGGTAGGCGAGAGCGCCGACCATGGCCGCCTGGCCGAGCTCTACGCCGTCGACGCGGCCGGCAACCAGGTCGGACCGTCGCTGACGCTGGACGGCGCCATCCTGCCCGGCTGGGGCGGGCACGACAGCCAGTTCAAGGGCAAGGGCAGGGCGGTCTACTTGCTCGACCATTGGGAAACGCTGCAAAAGCGCCTCAGGATCGATGCCGGCGTCCGCTGGCAGAACCTGGACGCCGGCGTCGTACGCCGTAACCGCGACACGGTGGTCGACCTCACCCCGGCCAACGTCGTCGTCGGCTCGACCCAGGACACAACGGCGGACAATGAAATCTACTTCCCCGCCGCGCCGCGCCTGCTGGACAAGAAGTTTCACGCGCTCGGCTGGTCGGTAGGCGCCAACTACGCCATCAGCAAGCCGCTCGCGGTGTATGCGCTGGCGTCCAGCGCGTTCCGCTTGCCGAGCGTCGGCGACCTGATCGACCTGGCCAACGCCGGCACGCAGATCGTCAACGGCCAGGCGGTCGACATCGATGCGGTCGAGCGTATCCGCCAGTACGAGGGCGGTGTGCGTTACCAGACCCGCGGGTTCGGCGCATCCGTCGCCGTGTTCTACAACAAGTTCTCGCCGCGCAGTGCCGTCAACGTGTACCGCGACATCGAATCGGCGCAGTGTTCGACCCTTGGCGGGATTACCCAGATCAACTCCTGCCCCGAAGTCGCGCAGCTGTACAAGCGAGGTGTCAAGAACGTGGGCGCCGAGGTGGAGCTCAGCTATCGGCCGGCGCTGATCGATGGGCTGGAACTGAAGGGGAACTTCCTGCTTCAGCAGCCGAAGGTGGAGGGCGCCAACTATACCGTGACGCAGGAAGACAAGACGCCGGACGGTGTCATCACCGGCTATCACTATGTGCCGGTGAGCGAAGACGGGCGCCGGCCCCGGCGCCTGGCCAAGTTCATGGCCAATTTCACGCCGTCCTACGACCTGCGCCCAGCCACCGGTTTGCCGCTCACCATCTATGGTCAATACCAGTTCACCGGCGACCGTTTTTCCGAAGCGACCGACACCAACGTGACGCTGCTGCCGTCCTACCACATCATCAACCTGGGGGCGCAGTATGAAGTAACGCCGCGCCTGATGGCGCAGGTGCACGTGGCCAACCTGACCAATGAGCTGACGTTCACCGAGGGCGACCCGTTATACAACGATCTGTTGTCGCCGGACGGGACACGCAATCGCGGCGTCGCGCGGCCGCTGTTCGGGCGGACGATTCGTGCCAGCCTGACGTACCGCTTCTAGGTGTGTCGGATCGTCGGTCAAATCTGTCCGGCGTGTGAAGAGCCATCCGACGGTATGGTTGCGACCTGTCGGATGAGTATGAACTTTCCTCTCAGCTAAACTTGATAGTGCGGTTCAGGATCTGTACTCGTTCCGGCAGCGCAACCGGTCGCTATCGAAGCCAAGTACTCATCCAACATTTACGATGAATTCGCTACCGAAACCTTTGCGGCTCCATCGATCACGATGATTTCTAAAGTTGAAGTGCCAACGTTTGCATATTCCTTCGACAATGCATGCTTGTTGGCCAGGTTCTGGCTTGCGCCAGCAACTGCATATCACCATCTCTTGCAGTCGAAGTTCGCGTTTACAACGAATTATGAGGACGGGGTAACGAGCTGGTCGCGGACCGGCAGCCTCGGTTCCCATCCCCCTAGTCGGCCGCGCCCGTCTGCGGAATGACGCACCAAGGTCCGAGAAGGGTCGAAAGCAGTCTCAACGACAACTGTCGGCCAGAACCTGCCTGTCGAATATTCGATGCAAAAGTCCGCTTCAGATTGGTAGCAACTGTGGATGTGTGGACAAACGACAAGAGGTCGTCTTGAGGCCGCCTTTCAGACCTCGAATCTCCCGCAACAAGCGATCAGGTAACGCCGCCGGAGCTGTTGTGTAGTGGCGAACATAGGCTCGCATTGTGTTCGTCACGACCGAACAAAGTTGGGGGAAATTCAATACATTTCAATGGTTTGGAACGCGTTCCCGCTCTGTGCCTTACGCCTGGCATGGTCATTGCAATGATGGAGGCGTGAACCGAACGATTCACACGCCGCCGACAAGGCAAACCTGACCCATATTCAACCCTGATGGAGAATTGCCATGACTACCCTTACGATCAAAGACTTGGTCAAGTCCATATTCGCACTCACGGCTGTGCTTGCCCTGCCGGCCACTTCGTCGGCGGCCGGCCTCGACAATTTCCATGGCGTGGCCATGGCGGCCTGCGTTCCGACGGGCCAGACGTCCGCCCAGTCGGTCCTGTTCAATTCGGCCGGCGAGGCGTCGTTTCGCGACGGCGGCTACGGCGAGATTATCCTGACCTGCGCCATCCCGAGCACGCTCAGCCGGATCACCAAGATGACGGTAAGGTACAAGGACGACGGGCTCCGCGGTGCGGGTTCGCAAGTCGTGACCGCGTTGAGGCAAAAGCGATATGTTTTCAACGGGATTAGTGAGGGCGTGGACTCCGCTCCCTCGACGATTGCCGAGGCAAATAGCGATGCTTTCGTCCCTCCGGTCGTGTCGCCGCAGGGGTACAGGGACTACCAAAAGAATGTTCTCCCGACCAACGGGACGCTGACCTTCGATCACCGCCAGTTCTTCTATTACATACAGGTCAACATGCGCCGGCCTTCCGGGACCACCGGCCCAGTCACCGTGGCATACGTCACGCTGTTCTAGGCGCGGTTGCCGACGCGGAATGCCTGCTCCCACTCGGTAGCAGGCAGGACCGCGTCTTATCCCCAGTTGAGTTCGTTTGGATATCACATCGTAGCGCGGCGCACTGCACGCATGGACAGCCGACAGGTCGCCCTTGATCCGCTGGCGCACTGAAACCGGCTTCCGTACGTGCATACCCGGCGCAGGGTGAAAATATTTTCACGTTCCGCTGACGCTTTTCGATCTTCGTTGCACAAGGGTTGTATCGACGACAGCCATGAGGACTTCCCTTGTTCAAGACGCTTCAACAAACGACGCTTGCACTGGCCGTGCTGGCCAGCTTCTCGGTCAACGCCACAGCCCAGACCGCCGCGCGGGCAGACTACCGGTTGCCGGCCGCCCCACTCGAGCGCACCCTGCTGGCGATTGCCGCCGACAGCGGGGTGGCCATCGCCTATGACCCGAGCCTGCTCGGCGGCGCCTACGCGGCACCCGTCGTGGGCCGCTACAGCGCGACGGAGGCGATTGCCCATGCACTGGCAGGCAGCGGCTTCGAGCTGGTCGCCAGGCCGGATGGCGCGCTCACGATCAGGCGCGCAGCCGCCAAGCCCGTCCCGGCCCTGCCGCTGAAGCGTACCGGCCTGGCGGCGCCGTCGCCTTCGGTTTCCGTCGCGCCAACCGCGCCGGTCGCCGCCGGCGCTGCGCCAGATGCGATCGCCACCGTGACCGTCAGCGGCAACCGCCGCGGCGCGCAGGATGCGCTCGACGAGGATCCTCGCCGCGCCCCGACGTCGAGCTACCGCGTCACGGGCGAGCAGTTCGCGCAGCAAAACGTCCATTCGCTCGAAGACCTGCAGCAGCTCGTGCCGGGACTGAACGTGCAGAGCACCGACCCGGCCGACATGCAGGTCACCATCCGCGGCGTGGGCGATGGCGGCGGCCAGACCAGCGGCGAACAGAATGTCGGCATGCCGAGCAGCGTCGCCATCTATGTCGACGGTGTCTACCTGGTGCGCCCGGGGATGCTCTCCAGCCTGGGGGATCTCGCCTGGGCCGATGTGCTGAGCGGTGCGCAGGGCACGATGTTCGGCGCCAACGCCACCGGCGGCGTTCTGGACATCCATACCAAGGAACCGACCTTCGCGCCCGAGGCATCGATCTCGGTCTCCGCCGGTCAGCACGATGACAGGCGGGTGCAGGCGATGCTGTCCGGCCCATTGTCCGCGAACTGGGCGGGCCGCGTAAACCTTCTCGGCAGCGGCAGCGACGGCGCCGTCACCAACATCCGCAACGGCCATAATCTGAATGGGTCCCGCTCGAATGGCGTGCGTGGCCAACTGCTGTACCGCGACGACGAGCGCTTCAGGCTACGCCTGTCGGCCGACTACAACAACAGCAACAGCGAGCCGACTCCGGTGCTGGTCGCCACCCATGCGGTGAACGGTACCGACACCTACCTGGTCCGCTCCAAGGCGATCGGAAACAACGTGGTGTTCGGGCCGAACGTGGACCTCGACGACGAGAGCCACCAGCATATCGTGCAGGGCGGCGCCTCGGCGCTCGCCGAATGGCGTCTCGAGAGCGGCTGGCGGGTGCGTTCGGTCACATCGTACCGGTACTTCGGCGCCGCGCCGTCGGTGGCGGACTACCAGTCGGTGCGCATCTACGCCGACAGCGGCTTTCACCAGCATGACCGCAGCTGGTCGCAGGAGCTGCGCGTCGATTCGCCCACCGGCGGCGTCGTCGACTATGCCTACGGTCTGAGCTACCTCGGCCAGAAGCTGGAGATCCTGGCGCACACGCGCTACGCGGACACGACGGTGCCGGACGTGTGGCTGGGCACCGCCGCCGGCGTCTCGCGCAACCTGGACGTCGTCCGTCTGGGCTTGCTGCGCGACCGCTCGCTGTCGCCTTTCGTCCAGGGTACCTGGCATGTGCGCGACGATCTCGACATCACGGCGGGCGCGCGCCTGAACCACGACGAGCGGGGCGGCAGTTTCATCCGCTATAACCGCTCGCCGTTCAATTCCGGCTACATCGAGCAGAGCAACAACCTGCCGTCCGCTACCGTGAGCGCCAGCTGGCGCGCGGCCCCAGGCGTTTCCACCTATGCGGCAGCATCCTACGGTGAAAAAGCAGGCGGCCTGAATATCTCGTCGGGCGCGGCCGCGAAGGCGGGCCTGGATTCCCTGATCATCAAGCCGGAACGCACGGCGAGCGCGGAGCTCGGCGTCAAGGCCGATCTCGATGGCAAGCGCCTGAACCTCAAGGCGGACCTGTTCCTGACGCAGGTGCGTGACTTCCAGACCCAGGGCTACGACCCGGTCGACCAGCAAGTGTACCTGCTGAACGCGGGCAGCTACGTCTCGCGCGGTGCCGAAGCGACCGTGCACTGGGCCCCGGGACGCCATTGGCAGTTCGATGCGGCCACGGTGTTCAACGACACCTACTACAAGGACTATGCCGACGCGCGCTGCCCGCCGGAGATCCTGCTGGGTGCGCGTCCGCCCGCGTCCTGCGACCTGACGGGCGAGCGCGTGTTCAATGCGCCGCGCGTCACGTCCACTGCGAGCGCGCGCTATGAGTGGCGCACGGAAAGCGGCTTGAAGAATTTCGTCTCCGGCCGCTACGCGTGGCGCAGCTGGATGTACGGCACGGTCGACGATTCCCGGTTCTCGCGCCTGCCGGGTTATGGCCTGGCGGCTTTCACGGCGGGCACGTCGGGCAAGACCGAACGGGGCGAGTGGAGCGCATCCCTGTGGCTGAACAATGCCTTCGACAAGCGCTACTACAAGCGTCTCGTGAACAATGAGTACGGCTCGGTGACAGGCTACCTGGGCGACCGCCGTACCCTGGGCGTGACGCTGGGTTACCGTTACTGAGAACAGGAGAGCATATATGATCCGTAGAGAATTCATCCTCGGCGCACTGGCGGCCATCGCCGCCGCGCCCGTGTTCGCCGCCGCGCCGCCGGGCGCGCGCCGGCCCAACATCATCTTCATCCTGGCCGACGACATGGGCTATGGCGACGCCTCGATCTATGGCCAGCGCAAGATCTCGACGCCGCATATCGACCGCCTCGCGCGCGAGGGCATGCTGTTCACCCAGGGCTATGCGGGTGCGCCGGTATGCGGACCGTCGCGCAACGCGCTGATGACTGGCCAGCACACCGGCCACACGCGCATCCGCGACAACACCTCGATCGCCGGCGGCAAGCTCGGCACCAAGGGCAAGGGGACGCAGCTATGGCGCCGTCCGAACCTGCTGCCGGAGGACCGCACTGTGGCGCAGTACCTGCAGGCCGCCGGCTACCGAACTGGCCTGATGGGCAAGTGGCACCTCGACGGGTTCGAGGCCAACGCGACGCCGCCCAGGTTCGGTTTCGATGAATTCAAGGGCTGGCTGATCCAGTTCGAGAGCACGCAGGGCTACTGGCCGGCGCAGCGGGTTCATGGCGACAAGCTGGTCGACATCCCGGAAAACGCGAACGGCAGGCATGGCCGCTACGACACCCACATGATCACCGAGGATTCGGTCGACTTCATCGAGCGCCACAAGGACCAGCCGTTCTTCCTGTACGTGGGCTACGACAGTCCGCATTCTCCCTACACGGCCCCCGACTTCGGGCCATATGCCGACCGGGCGGGTTGGGCCGATGACGAGAAGACCTATGCCGCGATGATCCACTACCTCGACCAGGGCATCGGCAAGCTGCTCGACAAGCTGGCCAGCGCGGGGCTCGGCAAGGATACCGTGGTGTTCTTTGCATCCGACAACGGACCGCGCTCGGAACCGACGGCGCAGCAAACCCGGGTGGCCGATTTCTTCGACTCCAACGGCGGCCTGACCGGCTACAAGCGCGACATGTATGAAGGCGGCATCCGCGATCCGTGGATCGTACGCTGGACCGGCAAGATCCCGGCCGGCGCGGTCAGCGACGTCCCGGTCTATTTCCCGGATTTCCTGCCGACCGCTCTCGACCTCGCCGGTGCGCCTGCGGAAAAATCCGATGGCGTGAGCCTGAAGCCCTTCCTGGTCGACCCGCAGCGCAAGGCGGCCGACCGCCTCCTGTACTGGGAATTCTACGACCCCGAGTTCCGCCAGGCGGCACGCTGGGGCAAGTGGAAGGCGGTGCGCCTGAAGCGCGACGGGCCGCTCGAACTGTACGACCTGTCCAACGACCCCAAGGAGAGCAGGAACCTGGCGGCGCAGCATCCGGAGGTCGTCGCCCACATGCTTGCTGCCATGGCGCGCGAGCACGTCGCATCCAACGAGTATCCGGATCCGGCGCCCGAAGCCACGCCCAAGCGGACGGAGGGTTAGCTCAAGGGAGCGGCCTGGTGCAACGGAAGCCGATGTTCGAGGCCGCGCTGTCCGGTGTGTTGCGCGTGCGCGCGGCTGGCCGGTAGCGGTTGCAATACGAGGCGTGGCACATGAAGGAGCCTCCCTTCATCACACGTGCGGCGCCGTCCGCGGGGCCGCGCGGATCGCGGCTGGCGGCGGCGCTGAAGTCGGTGCTCCAGAAGTCCAGGCACCATTCCCAGGTATTGCCGGTCACGGAATACAGGCCGTGGCCGTTGGGCGGAAAGGCGTCGACCGGGCAGGTCGCGGCGTAGCCATCGGCCGCGGTGTTCACATCCGGGAATTCGCCCTGCCAGACATTGCACAGGAACCGGCCTTCGGGCGTCAGCTCGTCGCCCCATGGATACAGCTTCTGCGCCAGGCCGCCGCGCGCCGCGTACTCCCACTGCGCCTCGGTCGGCAGCGAACCGCCGCTCCAGGCCGCGTAGGCCATGGCATCGTTCCACGACACATGCACGACCGGATGCGTCATGCGGCCGTCGATGGTCGAACCGGGTCCCTCCGGCGCACGCCATGCGGCGCCGCGCACCAGGCACCACCAGGGAGCCGCCGCCAGCGTGTCCTCGACAAGCAGCTCGTAGCGGTCCGCCGGAATCTGGCCGCTGAACACGAAGGAAGTGCCAAACCGTTCCGCCTCGGTCACATAGCCGGTGGCGCGTACGAACGCGTCGAATTCGCCATTCGTCACCGGGTAGGCATCGATCGCAAAAGGCGACAGCGCGACCGGCCGCACCGGTCCTTCGCCATCGCCGCGGTTGGCGCGTGCGTAGTCGGTTCCCATCAGGAAGGCGACGTCCGGGAAGGCGATCGTTGCGCGCGGCGCGGCTGGCGCAGGCGCAGGCGCAGGCGTCAAGGCGGGCATCGCTGGCCCAGGCAACTGACCGGCGCGCGCCCGCGATGCGGCGCAACAGGGCTTGGCGTTGGTTGAGGAAGTCATGTGCGTTCTGCTTCAGGAAATGGCGGTGAAGAATTGACCATAGCGCTCGACCCGTACCGGTAGCGCCGACGCCAGCTGGCGCAGGGCGCCATCCAGGTCGGCCAGCCGGAACACGCCGCTGATGCTGCGGGTCGCAGCGGCGCCATGCGCGCGCAGCAGGCCCGGGTGGTAGCGGGCGAAGGCATCGAGCAGGTCGGGCAGGGGGAGGCGGTCGGCCACCAGCATGCCATGCGTCCAGGCGGTGACGGCTGCGAAGGACAGCGGCGCAAAACGGATGCCGCCGACATCGGCATACGCTGCCTGTCCAGCGCCCAGGCGGTGCGGGATGCCGCTGGCCGGATGCAGGATGGCGTCACCGCCGCTCGCCGCCACCACGATGCGCTGCCCGACACGGCCGGCCGCGAGCTGGCCGTCTTCGATGGCGATGCCGATACCGCCGACGACGACCGTCAGCGGGCGGCGCGAGCGCACCAGCAATTGGCCCTGGCGCAGATGCAGGCGCGGCGTGGCGGTATCGCCGCCAAGGTCGATGCGGCTGGCGGCGTCGAAACGCAGCGGGCTGCCGTCGGCCAGTGTGCTGGCGCCGCGTTCGCCGATGCTGCTCCGCCAGTCGGCGTCCAGGCCCAGTTCGTGACAGGCGCGCCTTGCGCCCCAGCCCGTGAAGGCGAGGGCGCCCAGCGCAAAGCCGGCGCGCAGCGCACGGCGCCGTTCCTGCACCGGGCTGCGCAGCGCCTGCGCGATGGCGGCCGACGCCACCGTGCCGTGACCGCCCATGCGTCCGAGGCGGCGCTGCAGTTCGTCCCAGGCCGCGGCATGCGCCGGCACCGCGTGCCAGACGGCGAAGGCGCGCAGCTCGTCCGCTTCAGGGGCGGCGCCGCGCAAACGCACCTCCCAGTCGATCGCCTCGCGTTCGGCGGCGGGGCGTGCGGCCGTCATGGCGCCGGCCAGCACGCGTCCAGCGCCTGGGCCACGTACTTGCGTACCATGCTGACCGAGACGCCAAGCCGCGCGGCGATCTCGGCGTAGCCCAGGCCTTCGTACTGGCTGAGCAGGAAGGCCTCGCGGGCCCGCACGCTCAGGCGGCGCAGGGCGGCATCGATGCGTACCAGTTCTTCTACCGCCAGGCACAGGTCCTCCGGCGAAGCGTCGTGGTAGTCGGGCTGGCGCGCCAGTTCTTCCAGATAGTGGCGTTCGAGGTCGCGACGGCGCCAGAATTCGAAGGTCAGGCGGCGCGCGATGGTGGTCAGCAGCGCGCGCGGCTGGCGGATGCGCTCGAACGCCTCGATTTCCGCCAGTTCGGTGAAGGCCGAGGAGGCCAGGTCCTCGGCATCGTCACGGCAACCGACGAGGCGATGCATGCAGGTCGTGAGCCAGCCGTAGCTGCGGCGGAATTCGGTGGATAGGAACTGCTGGCGCAAGGCCGGTGCGTGCCGGTGCGGCGGTATGGTGGAAGCGGAATTCATGTCGATGGCTTGCTTTACGGCACGGCCTTCGAATATAGATGGGCTATCGCGCAAAGGAAACGAAGCATTTCGAGTTTCCTTTGTTGAATTCCGCTTTAGCGCTTGTTTCGCGGTACGCATGGTACTGATCGTCGCGCTGCTCGACAGTTAGCGGAAGAATCGTCCAGAAATCAACGGGTTATTTCAGCCATTGATGTTTGATTGGGATTGAGACTTCTAGTGGAAATCTTCGCTAGTGGATTGCAAAGGCTCGCCTCGGCGGGCTTTTTTATGCGGTGGCCAAGTGCCTGCCGGCGAACGAAAAAGGCCGCCTGGAAAGCGACCTATTCTTTGAGGCAGTATGGACCCGCCATCGCCCTCCAGCCAGTTGCAAGCGCGGCGTCAGGGCGGTGCACGCTTCACTTCGTGCCGGTTGCGGGTACGGATGCCGGCGGCGTGGTGCTTGCCGCCGCGTTGGCAGCCGCCTGCTTCTTCTTGGCCGAATGGTGGCCGATCGCGCACCCGATGGCCGCACCGGCGACGCCATGCTTGCCGGCGACGTGGCCCACCACGCCACCCGCGACAGCGCCTTTGCCGCAGCCCGCGCTGGCGGTGCCTGCGGCGAACATCAAGGCTGCAGAGACGAGGGCAAGTTTGCATTTCATATTCATGACATTTCTCCTGGAGTGGGGTGAAAATCCAGCTTAGGCACCCGGTCGGGGCTGCACTGTACGCCGCTTAACTTAGTCCCCCCATCGTCGCTCACATTACCAAATCGTAATCCCGGGCTCGCGTCAAGCTGCGCTTCATGGTGGAATCGAGCGCCTCGCTGCTGACCGTCGGCCTGGTAGCGGCGCGCGCCGCGAACATACGCTCATGAGGCCTGAAGCGGCCGGTAGCCGAACCATTCGTTTGGCGAGGTGTCAATCAGAAGTGGCAGCAACCCGTCACGAACGCACGCCCGGTCACCTGCATTGCGACTTGTGGAGATCGACATGAGAGCGTATCGGACCGCAACCGTCCTTGCTGCGGCGCTGTCGGCGCTGCTGTGGCCGTTGGGTGCCCAGGCCGACTGGGCGCAATCGTCCGATCCGCTGGTCGTTCGGACGAACCCGTCCAACGGCGAGGACCAGCTGCAGAACCCGCCCACCTTCACCTGGGCCCGCTACCCGGGCGGTGCGACCCGCTATGAGATCCAGATCGTACCGGAGGGCGCTTCGCCGATCGGCGTGACCGTGGACCGCACCTGGTACCTGCCGGCCAAGTCCCTGGCCCGAGGCCATTACACCTGGCGGGTGCGCCCCGCCGGCTCGACGGACTGGTCGAGGGTGCGCGCATTCTCCATCACCGGCGAGTCGACCACGTTCGAGGTGCCGGACAATGCCACGCTGCGTATGCGCATCCTCGACAAGGCCCGACCGCGTTCGCTGCCGCGGTCGTTCACGCAGTACGCCGCCTGGAGCACGCCGAAAAAGAATGACCTGGACCCCTACCTGAGCCGATTGGTCAACGAAGTCAAGCTGCAGACAGCGGCACTGCCCGACCTGAGCGACGAACGCTGGCCGCTCGTGTTCAATGCGCCGCTGACTGCGGCAATGGCCGCCCAGCAGAGGCAGATCGCCCACGGCATCGACGAAGCATCGCGCCAGCTGGAAGCGGCAGCCATCCTGTGGCGCCTGAAGAAGAATCCGGATCACCTCAAGGAGGCAATCAAGCGCGGCGACCAGCTGGCCGCCCTGAGCCCCTCGGGCCCGACCAGCTATGCCAACCAGGACCAGGCGACCCGCCAGATCGCGCTGGCGCTGGTGAAGGCGGTCGACCTGTTGGCCGCCGACCTGGACGCAGGCCGCAAGGCGCGCTGGCTGAAGATCGTGAGCGTGCGCGGCGCCGACATGTTCACCGACCTGGCCGCCGACGGCGGGCGCCTGGACCAGCACCCCTTCGATTCGCACGGCACGACGCTGCTGGCCTACATGGCCGTGATCTCGACGCTGGCGCTGGGGGACATGCCGGACGCGCGGAAGTGGTTCGACTTCGCGTTCCGGGATTATGTCGCGGCGCCCGAACCCTGGTCAGGGCAGGAGGGCGGCTACGCCAACGGCACCGCGTACGCCGAGTACGCCGCCGCTTACATGCTCGCGTTGTGGGATCCGTTGCGCCAGGCGACCGGCGTGAACATGTACGCCAAGCCGTGGACGGCGGGCTTCATGGACTTCCTCATCGAGTTCGTCCCGCCGGGCGCACCCGTGCATGCCTTCGGCGACGGTTCCGACACCAAGCCCGATTTCCGTGTGCTGCGGGCTTTTGCGAATCGCGTGGCGTCGCCGCATGCCGCCTGGTATGCCGGCAAGCTGACGGCGCTGGAAGACGCATTGTCCGTACTGGAGGCGCCTTACCCGATGCCGGTGGCCGCAACCAGGCGCAAGGCCGCGCCGCCGAACGCGGCCGGATTCCAGAGCATCGGCTGGGTGGCAATGCACAGCGACATCGGCTCGAGCGGGGATATGTCGTTCTACTTCAAGTCCAGCCCGTACGGTTCGTTCAACCACAGCCACGGCGACCAGAACGGCATGCTGCTGACAGTTGCCGGCCAGCCCTTGCTGGTCGAAGCCGGCTGGTACGACTGGTATGGCTCGCCGCTGTGGACCGACTGGTACCGCCAGACCAAATCGCAGAACGCCGTCACCTTCGATGGCGGCAAGGGACAGCTGGTAAACGGCTACCGCGAACAGTTGCAGCGCAACGGCAACATTGTCCAGTTCTCGCCACGCCCGGACCACGACTATGCAGAAGGTGACGCGACCCCGGCCTACGGCGGCCAGCTGACGCAGGCGCGCCGCCAGGTCGTCTACCTGCATGGTCCGAACGCGATCGTGGTGCGCGACAAGCTGTCGGCTTCAGCCCCGCACACCTACGAGTTCAATGTGCATGCCCCTGGCGTGATGAAAGTCGAGAGCCCCTCGAGTGTGAAAATCGCGGCCGGACGCCAGTCCGTCTGCCTGCGCGACTTGAACGGCAACGCCCCATTCGCGAAGTTGAGCGGGCCACCGCCGAAGAAGGGCGTGACGGAAGACCATGGCGCGTTCTACCTGAAGGCCGATGGCGGGTCGGTGGCGGAATTCCTGGTGCTGCTAGACATCGGCTGCAAGCATCCGCGCGTGACCGTTGGCGAATCCGGCAACCGCCGCACGGTGAAGGTCGGGGGACAAGCTTTCGAGTTCGGTTGAAATAACGTCGGCGGCCTCTCGGTACGGCGCACAATTTGGCAAAAATATGGCCGTCACCGGGTTTTGGAACCCCACGTTACTTTGCAAGCTCGAGAGGGTGGGAGGACTACTCGGACATGCAAATGTCCGACGACGCCTGGCAATTCACCGAGCCAAGAAGAATTTCGAAAGCTGCCATCGAATTCAGCCGGCCAGTGACGAGTCTGTCCAATGACGCAGCAACGTTGCCGGATCATCAAGGATCACTGCCGCGTCGGAAAAAGCTGCATCGTCCCAGTACCCGCCGCAGCGCAGTGCAATGCCCTTGACTCCCGCTGCCTTGGCCGCCGCAATGTCGTAGGGCGTGTCGCCAACCATCACGGCCTCGGTGGGATGCACGCCAGCCTTCCGCAAGGCAACTTCGATGATGTCACCGTCGGGTTTGGACTCCTTTGCCTCATCAGAAGAGACTGCTGTGTCGAGCAAGTCCTGTAAGTCGGCCTGCGCAAGTAATGCCGGTAGTTCTTCTCCACTGGATGAAGCAATGACCAGACGTAGACCTTCGGACCGCATGCGTTGGACTAACTCCCTGGCACCGGGTGTAGGGCGCAGGTTCGGGATGAAACTGCTGAGCAACAGCTGCGTGCGGTCTTGCGTAATCTGTTTTGCAAGCGCCGAGTCCGACTCGATGCCGAGTAACTCAGCGAAAACCTTGTCGGATCCCTTGCCGATCAATCTCCTGATCGTCTCGTAACCAACGGAGTGGCCGTGCTGTTCCAGGGTTTGGACCCATGCGCGCGTGTGCGCATCGTTGCTGTCGATAAGCGTGCCGTCAATGTCAAAAAAAACAGCTTTTAGCGCATTTTTATTCATCATATAAATGTCATCGAAAGGAATATTGACTCTTGATTTTGATAGTAACCGAACCACCCTGTGCGCACGACGGTCGCCGGTGCGAAGGCGCCATGCCCCCTCGACCGTGTCAGTTGCCAATTCAAGGCGCAGCGGCCGAACCAGCTGTCGGTCAGCGAATCAGGGGGCTTGTTTGAATCGATAAGGAAATACAAAAGGCCGTTGATCATCTGTCAAGATGACCAACGGCCTTTCATTACTGCCGCCGGAGGTCAGCGGCCCGCGTCGTTACCTGCCGATCGACGACCCAACTTACCGCGGTGTCGACCCGGTCCGCACCTCATGCTGGCCCAGAGTCGGCCTGACTCCCCCTTGGCGCAGCACCGACTGCGGCTGGTTCAACGGCCGCGACAACGCCGAGCGCCGCCCGACAGCAAAGTCGCTGGGACGATTCAGCCCGGTGGCCACCACGGTCACCCGCATCGCATCACCCAGCGTATCGTCGAACACCGCCCCGAACTTGATGATGGCATCGTCGCTGGTCTGGGCACAGATCGTGTCCATCACCAGCCTGGTTTCACGCAGTTTCAGGCTTTCCTCGGAGGCGGCGATGTTCACCAGCAGCCCGCGCGCGGCGCGCAGGTTCGAGCCGTCGAGCAGCGGACAGGAGATCGCCTCCTCGGCCGCCTTGACGGCGCGGTCCTCACCCTCGTGCTGGGCCGAGCCCATCATCGCCATGCCGGTCTGGCGCATGACGGTGCGGACGTCCTCGAAATCGACGTTGACCATGCCGGGCACGGTGATGATGTCGGCAATGCCGGTCACTGCCTTGGCCAGCACCTCGTCGGCGGCGGCGAACGCCCCCTTTTGTGTGATGTCGTCGCCCAGGACTTCCTCGAGGCGGCTGTTGAGGACGATGACGAGCGAGTCGACGCAGCGCGCCAGCACCGCGATGCCTTCTTCGGCCACGCGCATGCGGCGCGGGCCTTCGAACTGGAAGGGCTTCGACACCACGCCGACGGTCAGGATGCCCAGCTCGCGCGCCACTTCAGCCACCACGGGCGCGGCGCCGGTGCCGGTGCCGCCGCCCATGCCGGCGGTGAGGAAGACCATGTCGGCGCCCTTGAGCGCGTCGGCGATGACGCTGCGTTCGTGTATGGCGCTTTCGCGCCCGGCAACTGGGTCGCTGCCGGCGCCGAGGCCGCTCTCGCCCAGCTGGATCCGTTTTTCGGTACGCGTGTTCGACAGCGCCTGTGCGTCCGTATTGGCGCAAATGAATTCGAAGGCGGACAGTCCGGAGGACGCCATGTGGCTGACGGCATTACCGCCGGCCCCGCCGATGCCGATGATTTTGATAACCGTTTCCGGTTGAGGAACATTAGTGTCGGACAAGGAAGACTCCGTTTGAAGAAAAAGCGATCGGCCCGCCGTGAGGCGCCGTCACGAGCCTGGCTGGTACCGAGCCCATTAGGTTACTTGCTGAGGCGCACACGCGAAAGTTAGGAAAAGTTTCAATCGAAACCTTTTGTAATAGCGCGTGCAATCCAGTCGAAAGCGTGCGGGGCGGCATGCAGCCCAGGCTGCGAGAGGGCGACGCATGCTGGCGTCAATCAATACCGGTCGAACATTTGTTGTCTTAGGGAGATTTTGTTTCATCGACTTCGCGCCTATACCCGTAAATTTTTGACAAATCGTTGCTTTTATTGAACGCTTCGATTTTTCGCAATGTTCAGCGTGTCATCCGTCAAAAATGAGCACAAAATGATGTGGCTCGCAGTAGACCGCCGTCTGTTGAAGATGTGTGGTCACTGCATGTGTTCCGCGTCATCTCCGGTCAAGCCAACCGGCGATGGTCACCTTGTGAAGGATTACCATGCGCCCCTCTTTCAAAAAAGTGAGCCTGGATCAATTCTCCGATTTGCTCGCCCGCTTTCCCTTCTCGCGCTCCATCAACGCCGTCCACATGCACCACACGTGGCGCCCCGACCACCATGGGTTCAAGGGGGAAGACACGATTGTTGCGATGTGGCGTTATCACACAGAGCACAATGGCTGGAGCGATATTGCCCAGCACATCACCATCGATCCGAATGGCGAGATCTGGCTGGGGCGCGACTGGAACAAGCCGCCGGCGAGCGCCAAGGGGTTTAACGGCGATAATCGGGCCGGACCGTTCATGTTCGAGATGATCGGCGACTTCGACGTTGGTGCCGACCCGTTCGGCGGCAAGCAGCGCGCCACTGCGGTCGGCGTCGTCGCGATGCTGCAGCAGGCCTTCGACTTGCCGTTGTCGACGCTGAAATTCCATAACATGATGTCGGGGAAGACGTGTCCGGGCGACAGCATCGACTATGAGCGCATGCTGGACGACGTCATGCGCAAGCGCCGCGAGATGGGACAGGCGCGGCGGGCCTTGCCCGAGAGCGAGCCGCCGTTCCATCCCGATTCGATGGCAGCCAACTCCGTCATCACCGACTTGCTCGAGGATATGCAGAGCCGCGAGGGCGGCGTGATGGCGGCCTTCGAGGCCGATGCCGACGCCTGCACCCACCACCCTGAGCATCACGAGCATGCCGAAGCGCACGCGGCTTACGCCGGCCAGGGCCGGCGCGAAGCGGTGCCGCTGCGCCAGCCCGACCTCAGGCCGCACCTGGTCAACCTGTCGATGGGAGAACTGTCGAGCGGCGGCCAATGGACCACCACCCGGCAGGATGTCGAGGCGATCTTTGCGGAACACCTGCCGCGCGCGCTGGAGCGGGCCCAGGCTGCGAGGCGGCCCCTGCGCCTGATGTTCCAGGCCCACGGCGGCCTGAACGACGAGGCGGCCGGCCTGGCGATCGCCCGCAAGAGCGTCGCCTGGTGGCTCGAGAATGACATCTATCCCATCTATTTTGTATGGGAGACTGGCTTGTTCGAAAGTGTCGGGCAACTGCTGCAACGGGCGATCTCCGGCAAGCGCGACTTCGCTGACTATACGAGCGACCCGCTGATCCAGGAAACGGTGCGCTTTCTCGGCGGCCCCAAGATCTGGGGCGTGATGAAGCAGAATGCCCGCACCGCGTCGTCGCCGGACACCCTGGGCGAGACGCGCCAGGTGCAGCCGGGACGCGAGGGCGGCGCCTACCTCGTCGCGCAACAGCTTGCGGCGTTCTGCAAACGCTACGGCGACGCCGTGGAACTGCATGCCGTCGGCCACAGCGCGGGTGCGATCTTCCATTCCTGGTTCATTCCCTGCGCGCTCGACCTGGGTGTGCCCGAGTTCCGCTCGCTCCACCTGATGGCGCCGGCGGTGCGGGTCGACCTGTTCAAGGAGAAGCTTGCACCGTTGGTCGGCGATCGTGCCGGCGTCCGCGATCTGACCGTCTACACCATGAAGGAGGCGCTCGAGGCACGTGACAACTGCGCCGGGATCTACAACAAATCGCTGCTGTACCTGATCTTCCATGCGCTCGAGCCGCAGCGCAAGACGCCGATTCTCGGTCTCGAGGAAAGCCTGCGCGCCGACGCCGACTTGAGCCGCCTGTTCGGCTTGAGCGGTGGACCGGGCAGGGCCGAGGTCATCTGGTCGCAGACGCCGCCGGGCATGGTGGACAGTGCCAGCCGGTCGACGACGCACGGCGGCTTCGACGACGACCGCGCCACCATGGGCAGCATCGCCCGCCGCATCCTGAGCCGGGGCGACGACGGCACCATCGTCGAGTATCCTTCCGCTGAAGCCGCGGACCGCGGCCTGGCGCAAGCGCCTGCCGCGCCGATGCCGGCGCCGACGCCGACGCCGAGTGACATGGTGACGCAGGACCGGCGCAGCGACGATATCCGGATCGACAAACGGCGTGGCAGCAAGCGGGCGCTGTGCGTCGGTATCAATGCCTACGCCGGCCAGGCGTTGGCAGGCTGCCTGGCGGATGTCGAATCCTGGTACCGGGTCCTGGACCGTGCCGGCTTCGCGGTGACGCGCCTGCTCGACCAGGATGCCACGCGCACGAATATCATGGGCCAGCTGAAGCGGCTGATCGCCGACAGCGTCGCGGGCGACGTCATCGTGTTCCAGTATGCGGGGCACGGCACCCAGATGCCGGACCGGAATGGCGACGAGAAAAAGAGCGGCTGGGACCAGGCCATCGTCCCTTACGACTTCCAGACCGGCGCATTCGTGCTGGACGACGAACTCGGCGAGATCTACGCAGGCGTCCCCGCGGGCGTCAATCTGACGTGTTTCATGGATTGCTGCCACTCCGGGGACAACCAGCGCCTCTTCATCGCCGAAGGCGACCAGCGTCAGCGCTTCATGCCGCCGACAAAAGAGTTGATCAATGCGTTTTACGACTATCGCGAGCGGGTGGTCGGCGACGCCGGCGCCGCCCGGGCTTTCGTGGCTGGCGTCGAAGAGAAGGTGACCAACGAGGTGAGCTTCGCCGCCTGCAGCCGCGACGAATCCGCGTGGGAGAGCCAGGGCCAGGGCGAGTTCACCGTCCGCGCCACCAGGATCCTGGAGAAGGCCGGGAGCCAGTTGACCAACGGCGCCTTCATCGAACGGGTCCGGGCCGACTTCGGCAAGACGCCGCGCCAGCATGTCCAGCTCGACGCGAGCTCCCGCGCAGCGGCGAAGCGGCCCTTCCTGCAGCCGCTGGCGCAACCGTCACCCGCGCGTCCCGAGCGCGCAGCGGTGCCGCCACCCGGGCCGTCGCCCGTACCCGAGGCCGGCGAGCTGCTGGGCGTGTTGCGCAGCGTCGAGCGCCTGCTGCAGCAGATCCAGCTGCAACAGACGTCGACGGGCGACTTGCAGCGCCCGAATGGCGGGATTCAGCACCCGCCGCCACAATCGCTGCAGTCGGGCGGGCCGCAGAACCGGTGACGCAGCATGGCCACAGGTCAGCAACAGCTCGACAGCTCGACCCCGCAGGCCACGGCTGCGCAGGTGCAAAGCCGCGATGGCACGGGCGGCTTGCCGCCGCCCGTGCATGGTCCGCCGAGCGTCGAGCGCGACGGGCTGGGCGTGCGCTTCCAGGTGGCCGCTTCGGTCACGCGCGCCATCGCCACGCCGTTCGGGCGCAAGGCGGGCGACCCCCTGTATCGCCCATTGAAGGTATATACCAGCGATCCCGCCGCATCGCGGATGGAAGCGGCGGTGACGCTGATTAATGTGCCTTATGAGCCGCTGGCGCCGGGGCCCGAAGGCAGCCTGTTCAAGGTCGACAGCCAGGATCCCCAGCAGAATGGCCGTTACCAGCCGGCCGACCTGAACGAGCATTTCGTCCTGATGTCCGGCGGCTACACGCCATCGCCTTCCGAGCCGCGCTTTCACCAGCAGATGGTGTACGCCGTGTGCAGCAGCGTGTATGCCGTGTTTCGCAGCGCCCTCGGACGCCCGGTCGCCTGGGGATTCCGCCGCGAGGACGACCCGACCCGGCTGGAACTGCGTCCCTTCGCCGCCAAGGGGAAGAATGCCTGGTACGACAAGGAGGAGGGCGCCCTGTGTTTCGGCTATGACGTCGCGCCCCTGGGCAAGGTCGGCGACCGCACGCTCCCCGGCGGCTACGTCTTCACCTGCCTGTCGCACGACGTCGTCGCGCACGAAGTGACGCACGCGCTGCTGGACGGCTTGCGCGCCCAGTTCAGCGTGCCCACCGGTCCCGATGTCGCAGCCTTTCACGAAGGCTTTGCCGACCTGATCGCGATATTCCAGCGTCTCAGCTATCGCGAACTTGTCAAGACCGCCTTGCGCAAGGCGCGCGGCCGCCTCGACCAGGCGCCGCTGCTGACCGAACTCGCCAGCCAGCTCGGGCATGTGCTCGAACTGGACGCGGCGCTGCGCAGCGCGCTGTCGAAAGAACCGCCGGAACAGTACGACGCCGACGCCGAGCCGCACCAATCCGGCCGGGTCCTGCTGTGTGCCATCTTCGAGGCCTACCTGACCATTTTCCAGCGCAAGACGGCGCCCTTCCTGCGCCTTGCCAGCAACGGCACCGGGATATGCCCGCCGGGCGAGCTGCCGGCCGACCTGACCGACCTCCTGGCGCATGCCGCCAGTTCGCTGGCAGGCCATTTCCAGGCGCTGATGATCCGGGCCGTCGACTATTGCCCGCCGGTGGACATCACCCTCGGCGAATTCCTGCGCGCCCTGGTCACGGCGGACTATGACCTGGTCCCCGATGACCCCTGGGGATACCGCGAGGCCTTGATCGACGCCTTTTCCAGGCGCGCGATCTATCCGCGCCACGTGCCCACGCTGGCCGAGGATGCGCTGTTGTGGCGTGCCCCGCGGCGCGTGATGCCGCCGGTGATCGCGCTCGATGCCGCGCACCTGGTATTCGATTGCGACATGGCCTGTGGTGCGACGCCGGCCGAGTTGACGCGGCAGGCCAGGGCGTTGGGCGAATTCGCCACCCGGCCCGAGCACCTGCAGGAATTCGGCCTGCTCTCGAGCAGCGACGCCGAAGCACTGGGAGGCAGGGCCGAGCTGCCGGTGGTGGCGTCGGTGCGGATCGCCCGCCGTGCCGGTCCGGATGGGCAGATCGTCAACGACCTGGTCGCGGAGATTACCCAGCAGGTGATGATGCAGCCGGGGGCGGGCAAGGCGGACTATGCACTCGTCGGCGGGACCACCGTCATCCTGGGACCGAACGGGGAAATACGCTACCTGATCTCGAAAAGCGCAGTCGGCAGCGAACGCATCGGGCGGCGTCGCGCCTTCCTCGATTCGATACAGGGACGACAATTCTGGCAGCTGCGCGGCACGGCCTACCAGGAAAAGAAGCCCCTGTACGAGGCCTTGCATGCCGATGCCTAATCCAGGCCGAGATCGCTCGCCAGCTGCTCGCGCAGCACGTACTTCTGGATCTTGCCGGTGACCGTCATGGGAAACCCCGAGACGAAGCGGATATAGCGCGGCACCTTGTAGTGCGCGATCTGCCCCTGGCAGAACGTGCGGATCTCCGCCTCGTCCGCAAGCGCCCCGGGCCGCAAGATAATGCAGGCACACAGTTCTTCCCCGTATTTACTGTCCGGTACCCCGACACACTGCACATCCAGCACCTTCGGATGCCGGTACAGGAATTCCTCGATCTCGCGCGGATAGATGTTCTCGCCACCCCGGATCACCATGTCCTTGCTGCGCCCGACGATGGCGGCAAACCCGTTCTCATCGATGACGGCGAGGTCGCCGGTATGCATCCAGCGGCTGCGGTCGATCGTCTCGCGCGTCTTGTCGTCGTCGCCCCAGTATCCCAGCATCACCGAATAGCCCCGCGTCAGCAGCTCGCCCTTGACGCCGCGCGGCACGATGCGGCCCTCCGCATCGACAATCTTCACTTCCAGGTGCGGATGGACGCGGCCGATGGTCGACACCCGCAATGCGACCGGGTCGTCGACCGAACTCTGGAACGATACCGGCGAGGTTTCGGTCATGCCGTAGGCGATCGTAATCTCGTGCATGTGCATCTTCTCGATCACGCGGCTCATCACCTCGGCCGGGCAGGGCGACCCCGCCATGATCCCGGTGCGCAGCGTCGACAGGTCGTAGCCGGCGAAATCCGGCTGGTCGAGGATCGCGATGAACATGGTCGGCACACCGTGCAGCGCGGTGCAGCGTTCCGCCTGGACCGTCTGCAGCACGGCTTGCGGATCGAAGCCTTCGCCGGGATACACCATCGCCGCGCCGTGGGTCACGCACGCCAGGTTGCCCAGCACCATGCCGAAGCAGTGATACAGCGGCACCGGGATGCAAAGCCGGTCCTGGCTGCCCAGCTTCATCGCCTCGCCGATGAAGAAGCCGTTGTTGAGGATGTTGTGGTGACTGAGCGTGGCGCCCTTCGGTGCCCCCGTGGTGCCGGAGGTAAACTGGATATTCACCGGATCGTCGAACTGCACGCTCGCTTCGAGCCGGGCCAGACGATCGAGCAGGGTGGCGCTCGGCGGCACCAGCAGCGTATCGAAATTCAGCATCCCGGACGTACGGTCGCTGCCCAGGCGGATCACATGGCGCAGATGCGGCAGGCGTGCCGACCGCAACGCGCCGGGTGCGGCATCATGGATTTCCGGTGCCACGTCCTGCAGCATCGCGATGTAATCGCTGGACTTGAAGGCAGGCGCCAGGACCAGCGCACTGCATTGCACCTTGTCGAGCACGTATTCGAGTTCGGCGCGGCGGTAGGCCGGGTTGATGTTCACCAGGATCAGGCCGGCGCGCGCGGTGGCGAACTGCACCAGCACCCATTCCGCGCAATTCTGCGACCAGATGCCGACCCGGGCGCCGGGTTCGAGCCCCAGCTCGAGCAGGGCCGCGGCCAGCCAGGTCACTTTGTCGTCGAATTCGCGGTAGGTCCACCGGATGCCCTGGTAGGGCACGACGAGCGCGTCGCTCTCCCCAAAGCGCGCCGCGATGGACGCCAGGTAGGGGCCGATCGGCTGTCCGATGAGCGGTATATCGTGCGCGCCATGCACGTAGCTCGCTTGCTGTTCCATGGGATGTCTCCGTTATTGTCGTTCGAGGGCGTACACGTCACAGAATACTGTATTGACAGGACGTACAGATTCCCGGACGAGTAGAATGTTAAAACCTTTTCGACTCGACAAACAAAATCATGAAACAAATTCAATCATCGATGGTCACTTACAAGCGCCCGGACGGCCAGGAAGTGCAAGGCTATCTGGCGCAACCGCACAAGCGCGAGGGCGCACCCGCCGTCGTCGTCATCCAGGAGTGGTGGGGACTGAACGACCAGATCCGCGGCGTCGCCGACCGCCTGGCCCTGGCGGGCTATCTCGCCCTCGTGCCCGACCTCTACCGCGGCAAGATGACGGTGGAAGAAGAGGAAGCCCATCACCTCATGGACAACCTGAACTTCGGCGATGCCGTCAGCCAGGACATCCGCGGCGCCGTCGCCTACCTGAAGGAGCGGGCGCCGGCCGTCGCCGTGACCGGCTTCTGCATGGGTGGCGCATTGACGCTGCTGGCGGCGTCGCAATTGCCCGACCTGTCGGCCGCCGTGGTCTGGTACGGCTGCCCGCCGCTCGACTATATCGACGCCAGCAAGATCACCGCGCCGCTGCAGGCCCACTGGGGTACTCAGGATGCGTTCTTCCCGATCGAGACCATCGACGCACTCGACAAGAAGCTGGCCGCCGCCAATGTCGATTACGAGCCGCACCGCTACCTGGCGCATCATGCCTTCGCCAACGAGGAAGCCGTCGGCGCCGGCCGCATCGCCGGCACCCAGTACGACCCGGCGTGGGCGCAGGTGGCGTGGGACCGCACGCTGACCTTCTTCGGGCGCACCTTGTGGAAGCAGGCGACCTGACGCGCCGCTCCTGACCCGGTTGCCGGGATGCCGGCCCCGGTCCGCCGCCCGGCCGGCAGCGGAACCGCAATCCGGCAGCCGATGTCCAAACTGACGAGAACCCGGCTTTCCTTCAGAAGGAACGGATAGCGCCTGGCCGCTGGCATCCCTGTCTGCGGGATGCACTTCGCCTTCCCTGGACCTGACCATCCGGACGGTGCCGCTCGAAGCCACGCGCCTGCCGGTCAGCGAGCCGAAGATCCAGCAGGCGAGTGCCGGGCAAGACATGGATGCGCGGCTCTGGCAAGATCCCTTTGGCGCCGTGGCGCGCGCACGCGAAGAGGCCCGCAAGCGCGACCCGAAGCAGGCCGAGGCCAGCGATAATGGGCGCCAGCCCGAGAACATCCTGGGCGAAATGAAGGATGGCGCGCGCAAGGCCGTGGTACTTGCCGTGATGCTCCAGGGCGGCCCTTACTCGGAAGACATCGAGACCCGGCGACGGGTCCGGTATGCGGTGCTGGCCGGCCTGGACGCCAGTGGCCAGGTCCCGATCGACGCCGAACACCTGGGCTACTTCTTCCCAAAGGGCTCGGACAAGTCCGGATTCGTACCCTACGAATGGTTCCAGTCCAAGAAAGAAAAAGCCGGCGACGGTGCGCCCAGAGTACTCGTACTGTGGCTTGACGGTAATGCGTTCAAGGATAAACCCCTGGAGGAGATGCGCTGGCTGGTTAGCCAGATCAAGCCCAACGAGCGGCTGGCCAGCTGGCGCGTACTCGGTCCCGCCACCTCGGGTGGGTTGAGCGCCATGGTGAAGGAACTCAATGACATACCGGACGTACAGCCTTCCGGCGACCCGGAGCAGGCGGCAGTGCCGACCCTGTACTTCTATTCGGCCGTGCCCACCGCGCCGGACACGCGCATCGCGCCCGAACTGCAGTCCGGCCAGAGCCTGCCCAGCCTGTTCGACAAGCACGGCATCAAGCTGGTGCGGACCATCGGCGACGACAAGCAGCTGGCGAATGCGCTGATCAGGGAGCTGACCCTGCGCGGACTGCGCGCGGGCAGGCGGCGCACCGAGCAGGACGCGACCTGCGAACTGGGAAAGGACAAGCCGCAGGTGCCCAGCCACGTCGCCATCATCTCCGAATGGGACACGCTGTATGGCCGCGCCCTCGGCGACGAGTTCGTGACGCATGCCGACGCCGACGGCTTCTGCATCCACAGCGCCAGCTATGTGCGCGGTCTCGACGGCGAACAGCTTGCGGCCACCGGCGCCGGCACTTCTCCCGCCAAGGCTGGCCCGGCCACATCCGTGACCGAGGACAAATACGATAGCCGCCAGCTGGACGGCACCTACCTCGAGATCGCGGAAGGGCAGAGCCAGTTCGACTACCTGCGGCGCCTGGCGAAACGCCTGACCGACATCGACAAGGACATCGGTGACAGCAGCCCGGACGGCATGGGCTTGCGCGCCATCGGCATGCTCGGTTCGGACGTGCACGACAAGCTGCTGGTGCTGCAAGCCCTGCAGCCGCAGTTTCCAAACGCGATCTTTTTCACCACCGACCTGGATGCGCGCTTCCTGCACCCGCGCGAGAAGGCGTGGACGCGCAACATGGTGGTTGCCTCGCACTTCAACCTGCGCCTGTCGGAGACCATGCAGCCCGACATGCCGTCCTTCCGCGACGGCTACCAGACGTCGAACTTCCTCGCGACGCGCCTGGCCATGGACGATGCACAGCGCGCCCTGGCCGCGGCCAGCGGTGCCGGCAGCCCGCCTCCCGGCGTGCCGACCAGCCAGGAGACCATACGTGCGTGGTTCACCGAGCCGCGCCTGTTCGAGATCGGCCGTACCAGGCCCTTCGACTTCAGCTCGGCCCCCCGGCCGCGCCGCCGGCCGACCGCGAGCCGGGCAGCGGCTGTGCCGGTCCGGATTGGAAGCTGTGCGGCAGCAGTATCCATCCCAGGCCGAGCGACCCGTATCCGCACCTGCGCCTGTTCACGCTGTGGTTCGTCGCAAGCCTGCTGACCCTGGCGCTGTGGCTGCCCCCGGTCCTGGCCAGCCGCACACTGCGGCGGCGGCTGCGCGATGCCCTCCTCGCCGGTTCGCTGGCGCAACGGATATGGCGCTGGCAGGCTGCCGCTCTCTTGTTGGCATTGGCGCACTTCGGGCTGCCACTGCTGCTGGCGTACTATTGGGAACCCTTCGCCATATGGCTCACGCATGAGGGCAAACCGCTGGTCGCCCTGGAAGGCATCAGCCTGTGGCCGACGGAGGCCATCCGGCTGGTGACGCTGCTGCTGTGCGCGTATCTGATTTTTTCCGGCTGGGCCGCGCTCACCCAGAACCTGGACGACATCCTCGAGCGCTTCAATCTCCGTGAAATGCGCAAGGACCTGGTGAACCGGCAACGCAAGGCCGATCGGCACCTGCCGCGCTGGCTGCGCTTCGTGAACATGTTTTCGTTGCGCCTCGTCCTGCCTCCGGACATGCGCCACGGCAGCCCGAACGAGCCCTTCTGGCGCCGGTACATCGTGCAGAACCGGATCAGCGCGCGCGCCATGCGCACCACCGCTTGCGTGCTGCTGGCCGCCCTCGCCAGCTGGTGCCTCGCGCAGGCGCTGCACTCGCCCTGGTTCGTTCCGCAGCGCGGTGATCTGTCGCTGACGGTACATCAATGGCTGCACAGCCTGATGTTCGTCGCCATGTATTTCCTCCTGTTCTTCGTCGTGGATGCCACGACCTTTTGCGTGAGCTTCGTGCGCGGACTGACGGCGTCGCGCGTGGTCAACTGGCCGAGCGCAACGCTGCGCACGTTCGAGAAGGAACTGCAGATGCCGGGCGTCTACCTGAACAAGTGGATCAACCTGGAATTCATCGCCATGCGCACCCGGTGCGTCAGCCGCCTGATCTACTTCCCCTTCATCGTGCTGTCGCTGTTCCTGATGTCGCGTAATCCCTTCTTCGACCACTGGACCATGTCCGGCACCGGCCTGGTGCTGATGGTACTGGGGACATGTGTGGCCCTGGCCTGTGCGCTGGCATTGCGTTATGCGGCCGAAGCCGCTCGGCAGGACGCCATCCAGCATCTGAGCGACGAGATCATGCGCGCGAGCGGCGAGGGGCCGGCAGCGCCGCGGCGCCGCATGCCGGCCGCACCGCCGGCCAGGCGTTTCCAGCCAGCGAGCGTGCCGAAGCCGGCCCAGCTCAAACTGCTGCTCGAGCGCATGGAGCAACTGCGCGAAGGGGCCTTCGCGCCTTTTTGGCACCAGCCCCTGCTGAAGGCTTTCCTGCTACCGTTCGCCACACTCGGCGGGACCAGCATCCTGGACTACATGGCATTGGCGAATCTATAGGGGCCACCGCGGGCGGGCAAAAAAAAAGCCCGCTCGGAAGCGGGCTGAATCTATCCTTTTTTGAGGAGAATAGAGGAGACAGGTGCAGTATGGCGTCCTGCGCACCAACCATCCAATGATGATTAGTGATGCCGGCAATTCAGGATTCGCATGTCTTTCCTCGATTCATCGGGCAGGTCGGCATCGCCGCCTGCGTCGGCGTGAATAACACACCCCCCGTACGATCCCTGGTCCAACCAGGAGGGCTCACGGCTGCGCGTCGTCGCTCGACAGCTTGAAGCGTACATAGTCGATATGCGCCTGCATCGCCGTGCGGGCTTCTTCCGGACGGCGTTCGCAGATCGCGTCGCAGATTGTGCGGTGCTGCATCAGGAGCAGGTCGGACAGGGAGCGGTCGATTTCGCGCAGGCCATCGACGTTCAGGATGATGTGCTCGCGCAGCATCTTGGTGATACTGCCATGCAGGTGCAGGAACATGCTGTTGCCCGAGGCGAGCGCGATCGCTTCGTGCAGTTCGACGTCGATGCGCGACTCGCCGGCGACGTCGCCGACCTGGCGCGCATGCTCCAGCCTGTCCATCGCGTCCGCGATGCGCGCGCGGTCCTCGTCGCTGCAGCGCAGCGCCGCGAAATAGGCGGTCGCCCCCTCGAGCACGCGGCGGAATTCGAGCATGTCCTGGTGCCGCGCCGGGCTGCTCGATATCAGGTGCGCCCAGGGCGACGGCGCGGCGCCGGTGCGCATGCGGTCCGAAACGAAGATGCCGCTGCGCGGCTTGATCTGGATGAGGCCGCGCGCCTCCAGTTGCCGGATCGCCTCCCGCACCGTATTGCGCGACACCCCATGGCGCTGCGCGAGTTCGCGCTCGGACGCCAGCTGGGTGTTGGCGGGCGCGCTGCCGTCGAGCAGCGTGTCTTCCAGTTTGGCGATCAGTTCGGCGACGCGGCCGCGTTGTTGGCTTTTCGGCATTCGTGACTCTCCTTCATCATCTGGCCCAACCAGTTTGTTTTGTTACGAGAATAGCGTAAATATTTACAAAATTAAAGAAAAACAAAAGCCCGACAGGCTTATTTCATAAAAACGAGGAGACACATATGGCATGGCAACAAATTTATGACCCATTCGGCAGTATGCTGTCATCGTCACTGCTGGCAGCGATACCGGTGGTGGTGATGCTGGTCGCGCTCGGCTTCCTGCATATCAAGGCGCACGTGGCGGCCGCCCTCGGGCTGGCGGCGGCGCTGCTGGTGGCCGTGTTCGCGTATCAGATGCCGGCCGGGATGGCGGGCAGGGCGGCGTTGCTGGGTGGGTTCACGGGCTTGTTGCCGATCGGCTGGATTGTGCTCAATATCATTTTCCTCCAACAGTTGTGCGTACAGAACGGCAGCTTCAAGGTGCTGCAGGCGTCGCTGTCGGGCATCACCGGCGACCGCCGCCTGCAGCTGCTGCTGATCGCGTTCTGTTTCGGCGCGTTCTTCGAAGGCGCGGCCGGTTTCGGCACGCCGGTGGCAGTCACGGCCGGCGTGCTGATCGGCCTCGGCTTCTCGCCGCTGGCGGCGTCCGGCCTGTCGCTGATCGCCAACACCGCGCCGGTGGCTTTCGGGGCGCTCGGCACGCCCGTGATCACGCTGGCCAAGGTGCACGGCTACGACCTGCTGCCGCTGACCGCGGTCATCGGCCGCCAGTTGACCGTGTTCTGCCTGCTGGTGCCGTTCTGGCTGATCTGGGCCTTCGCCGGACGCAAGGCCATGATGGAGATCTGGCCGGCGATCCTGGTGACCGCGGTGTCGTTCGCGATCCCGCAATACCTGATGTCGAATTTCGTCGGCCCCGAACTGGTGGCGATCGTGGCGGCACTGGTCTCGATGACCTGCCTGATCCTGTTCCTGCGCGTGTGGCAGCCGAAAACGATCTGGACCTCGACCACGATGCGCGGGCGCGACACCAGCAATACCGCGCAGGAGGCCCCGGCCGCGCTCGAGACCTACTCGCGCGCCGAACTGGTACGCGCCTGGATGCCCTGGCTGATCCTGACCGTGTTCGTCTTCATCTGGGGCCTGCCGCCGGTGAAGGATTTCCTGAACAGCCTGTTCGCGCCCAAGTTCCCGATGGACGGCCTGCACAACCTGATCATCCGCGTGCCGCCGGTGGTGCCGACGCCACATCCCGAAACCGCGGTGTACACGCTGAACCTGCTGTCGGCGACCGGCACCGCGATCCTGCTGTCGGCCATCGTCGGCGCGCTGTTCATGAAGTTCAACCCGGTGCAGATCGTCAGCGCCTTCTTCCGCACCGTGTGGCTGGTGCGCTATTCGCTGCTGACCATCGTGCTGATGCTGGCGCTCGGCACGCTGACCCGCTATTCGGGTTCCGACACCACGCTTGGCCTGGCCTTCGCCAACAGCGGCGCACTGTATCCCTTCTTCGGCACGCTGATGGGCTGGCTCGGCGTGGCGATGACCGGGTCGGACACCGCCTCCAACGTGCTGTTCGGCGGCATGCAGCGGGTCGCCGCGCAGCAGCTCGACCTGCCGGTGAACCTGATGGGCGCCGCCAACAGCTCGGGCGGCGTGATGGGCAAGATGATCGACGCCCAATCCATCGTCGTTGCCTCCACCGCCACGCGCTGGGTGAATCACGAAGGCGACATCCTGCGCTTCGTGTTCTTCCATTCGCTGGCCCTGGCGGCGCTGGTGGGCATACTGGTGACCCTGCAAGCCTACGTCTGGCCCTTCACCTTGATGGTTACTAATTGATTGGAGAATGAACAAATGAACGCTCCCGTTTCCGCCGACACCCAGGCCGCGCGCCAGCGGGATGCGCTGGCGGCCCTGCGTGCCGCGCTGCCCGAGCGCGTGATCCGCGCCGACGAAGAGGAACTGCGCGCCTACGAATGCGACGGCCTGGCCGCCTACCGCCAGATGCCGATGATCGTGCTGTTGCCGGAAAACGAAGCGCAGATCGTGGCGGCGATCGCGGTGTGCCGCCGCCTGAACCTGGCGATCGTGCCGCGCGGCGCCGGCACCGGCCTCTCCGGCGGCGCCATGCCGATCGCCGGCGGCGTCGTGCTGTCGACCGCGCGCCTGAACAAGATCGTGAAGCTCGATGCGAACGCCCGCATCGCCGTGGTCCAGCCCGGGGTGCGCAACCTGGCGATCTCGGAAGCGGCCGCGCTGCACGGGCTGTACTACGCGCCCGACCCGTCGTCCCAGATCGCCTGCACCATCGGCGGCAACGTGGCCGAGAATTCGGGCGGGGTGCACTGCCTGAAATACGGGCTCACCGTGCACAACGTGCTGCGGGTGCGGATGGTGACCACCGATGGCGAGATCGTCGAGCTGGGCGGCGAGACGCTCGACGCCCCGGGGCTCGACCTGCTGGCCGTCGTTATCGGCTCCGAGGGCATGCTCGGCGTGGTCACCGAAGTGACGGTCAAGCTGGTTCCGAAGCCGCGTGTGGCGCGCGTCGTGATGGCCTCGTTCGACGACGTCGTCAAGGCCGGCGACGCGGTGGCGCGCGTCATCGCCGCCGGCATCATCCCGGCTGGGCTGGAGATGATGGACCGGCTGTCGACCCGGGTGGCCGAGGAATTCGTCCACGCCGGCTACGACACCAATGCCGCCGCGGTGCTGCTGTGCGAATCGGACGGCATCGCCGAGGAAGTGAATGAAGAGATTGCGCGCATGGACGAGGTGCTGCGCGAATGCGGCGCGACCGCGATCGCGGTGTCGGGCGACGAAGCCGAGCGCCTGCGCTTCTGGTCCGGCCGCAAGAACGCCTTCCCGGCGGTCGGCCGCATCTCGCCGGACTATTACTGCATGGACGGCACCATCCCGCGCAAACACCTGGCCCATGTGCTGCAGCGGATCGAGCAGATGGAACAGCAATATGGCCTGCGCTGCGCCAACGTGTTCCACGCGGGCGACGGCAACCTGCACCCGCTGATCATGTTCGACGCCAACGCGCCGGGCGAATTCCACGCCGCCGAACAGTTCGGCGCCGACATCCTGGAACTGTGCGTCGAGGTCGGCGGCACGATCACGGGCGAGCATGGCGTCGGCATCGAGAAGATCAATTCGATGTGCGTGCAGTTCTCGCGCGACGAACTCGACATGTTCTTCGCCGTCAAGCGCGCCTTCGACCCGGCCGGCATCCTCAACCCCGACAAGGCCATCCCGACGCTGCGCCGCTGCGCCGAATACGGCCGCATGCACGTCCACCAGGGCCAGATGAAATTCCCTAACCTGCCGCGTTTTTGACATGGACACCACATTACAACGATTTTCCGACCAGATCGCCGGCGCCTCCGCCAGCGGCGCCTCCCTGCGCATCCGCGGCGGCGGCAGCAAGGACTGGTACGGACAGGACCTGCACGGCACGCTGCTCGACACCACCGCCTACCGCGGCATCATCGAGTACGAGCCGACCGAACTGGTGATCACGGCGCGCTGCGGCACGCCGCTGGCGGAGATCGAAGAACACCTGAAGCCGCACGGCCAGATGCTGGCCTTCGAGCCGCCGCACTTCGGGCCGGCGGCCACGCTCGGCGGCATGGTGTCGGCCGGCCTGTCGGGTCCGCGCCGCCAGGCGGCCGGCAGCGTGCGTGACTTCGTCCTCGGCGCCGCGCTCATGAACGGCCGCGGCGAGCTGCTGCGCTTCGGCGGCAAGGTGATGAAGAACGTCGCCGGCTACGACGTATCGCGCCTGCTGACCGGGTCGCTCGGCATGTTCGGCCTGATTGCCGAGGTCTCGCTCAAGGTGCTGCCCAAGCCGGTGGCGGAGCTCAGCCTGCGGCTCGAGATGCAGCAGGACGAGGCGCTGCGCCGCCTCAACGAATGGGGCGGGCAGCCGCTGCCGATTTCGGCATCCGCCTGGGTCGACGGCACCTTGGCCGTGCGCCTGTCGGGCGCCCGCTCGGCGGTCGACGCGGCGCGCGCGCGCCTCGGCGGCGAGGTGATCGACGAGGCCGACGCCTGCTGGCGTTCGCTGCGCGAGCAGGACAATGCCTTCTTTGCCGAGGCGCGGCGTCATGCGAACGGCCTGTGGCGCCTGTCGATGCCGTCGAGCGCGGCGCCGCTGGCGCTGCCCGGCAGGCAGCTGATCGAGTGGGGCGGCGCCCAGCGCTGGCTGCTCACCGATGCCGATGCCGCCACGATCCGCGCCGCGGCGAGCCAGGCCGGCGGCCATGCGACGCTGTTCCGCGGCGGCGCCCGCGACGCCGGCGTGTTCCATCCGCTGGCGCCGGCAGTCCGCACGATCCATAAACAGCTGAAGGATGCATTCGATCCGGCCGGCGTGTTCAACCGCGGCCGCATGTACAGGGAGTTCTAACAATGCAAACCAATCTTGCCGATTTCATCCGCGATACGCGCGAGGGCATCGAGGCCGACGCCATCCTGCGCAAATGCGTGCACTGCGGCTTCTGCACCGCCACTTGCCCGACCTACCAGTTGCTGGGGGACGAACTGGACGGCCCGCGCGGCCGTATCTACCTGATCAAGCAGGTGCTCGAGGGGAAACCGGCGACCCGGGCAACCCAGGTCCACCTGGACCGCTGCCTGACCTGCCGCAACTGCGAATCGACCTGCCCGTCGGGCGTGCAGTACGGGCGGCTGGCCGACATCGGCCGCCGCGTGGTCGAGGCGCAGGTGCCACGTCCGCCGGCCCAGCGCCTGCTGCGCACGGTGCTCAAGGAGACCCTGCCGCGCCCATGGCTGTTTTCAAGGGCGATGAAGACCGGGCAGGCGGTGCGCGCCTTGCTGCCGCAGGCGCTGAAGGACAAGGTGCCGGCGCCGCAGCCGGCCGGCACCTGGCCGACGACGCAGCATGCACGCAAGATGCTGATGCTGGAAGGCTGCGTGCAGCCGGCGATGTCGCCCAACATCAATGCGGCGACCGCGCGCGTGTTCGACGCGGCCGGCGTGCAGCTCTTGACCGCCAAGCGGGCAGGCTGCTGCGGCGCGATCCGCTGGCACATGAACGACGCTCCCGGCGGCCTGGCCGACATGCGCCGCAACATCGACGCCTGGTGGCCGTTGATGGAGCAGGGCGTCGACACCATCGTGATCAACGCGTCAGGCTGCGGCAGCATGATCAAGGAGTACGGCCACCTGCTGGCGGACGACCCGGCGTATGCGGAAAAGGCGGCGCGCGTGTCGGCCGCGGCCAAGGACGTCAGCGAAGTGCTGCCGGCGTTCGAGGAACGCCTGATGGAAAAGCTCGCTGGGCGCAAGACTGCACAACGCGTGGCCTACCACCCGCCGTGCAGCCTGCAGCACGGCCAGAAGATCCGCGGCAAGGTCGAGTCGCTGCTGACTGCCGCCGGCGTCGACGTCAGGCTGTGTGCCGACAGCCACCTGTGCTGCGGTTCGGCCGGCACCTATTCGGTCCTGCACAAGGAAATCGCCACCCAGCTGCGCGACGACAAGCTGGCCAAGCTGGAAGCGACCGGGCCGGAACGCATCGTCTCGTCCAACGTCGGCTGCATCAGCCACCTGCAATCGGGTACCGCCACGCCGGTGGAGCACTGGATCGAGCTGCTCGACCGCATGCTGGCCTGACCCGTCCGCGGCCGCCGGGGCGCGGCTCAGATCCAGAACGCGCCGCGCCGCTCGGCGAATTTCCAGCCGCTTTCCGTGAGGCTGAACCTGTCGTGGAAGACGCCGGGTACCGGCGCCTCGGCGGGGCCGGGCGCGGCCCCTGCCTGGGCCGGCCGTTTCGTGGACAGCAGCAGGATGCGCGACCGGGCATGCGCGGACGTGGCGTCGTCGACGGTGACGATCACGTCGGTGCAGAGGTGAAAGGTCATTACATCGGCTGGCCGCTTGCGGAAGGCTGCGAGGATGGCGTCGTGACCGGCGATCGCCGTGTCCGGCGCCGAGGGCCGGAACAGCAGGGCGTCGGGCGTGAACAGCGCCGCCAGCTCCTCGAAGCGGCGCCCGTCGTTCAGGTAGGCGTATTCTGCGATCAAGCGCGTACAGGCCCGTTCGATGGCGATGTGGTCGTCGCTATGCATGTTCATCGTCCTACGCCGATGCCGGCACGCGCCGGGTTTTCAGGAAGTCGTCCAGCGTCTCGCCGCGCATGCTGGCGTAGACGGCCAGGTTCGACATCTTGACCACGCGCGCGAATTTTTCCAGCACAAAAAAGCTCACGCCATAGCGGATCAGTCCGAGCCAGTCCTGGGCGGTCACCAGGGCGCGCTCTGCCTCATTCAGCTGCAGCTCGTCGAAGGCCGCATGCAGGTCGCGCGCCACCAGCGCGCGGAAGGCCGGCTCCCGGTGGCGCCAGAAGAAGCGGTTCAGGCGCGCCGCGTGCAGGCTGGCGTGCAAGTCGAACGGGTAGGTGCCTTCGAGCGCGTCCAGGCCGGCCAGCTGCGGATTGCCGTGCACCGGTGCGGCAGGCGCCTGGTCGTCGCCGCCCTGTTCGTACACCGCGACCGCCATGTTGGTGGTGGTGGCCAGGTAGTGGTTCTGGTGGATGCAGCGGATGTTGTCGTCCAGCGCGCCGCGCATCGCCAGCCACATGATCACCTCGGCGCTTTCGGCGCCGCCCAGCTCCACCAGTTCGGCGTGGCGCATCTGCGCCAGTTTTTCGGGATTGTCGACGATCAGGCGCAGGAATTCCTCGTCCCACTCGACGTTGTTGAAGCCGGTGCGCTCGCCGTGGATCTGGTGCGACAGGCCGCCGGTACCGACGATCGCCACCTTCAGGTCTTCCGGATACGATTCGATGGCGCGCCGCACCGCCTTGCCCAGCTTGTAGCAGCGCGCAGCCGTCGGCAGCGGGTACTGCAGCACGTTGATCGCGATCGGCACGATGGCGCCGGGCCAGGCCGGTTCGTGCGGCCACATCAGCGCCAGCGGCGAGTTGCAGCCGTGGTCGAGCGGACGGTCCTGGAACACCGCCATGTCGAATTCGTCGTTCACCAGCGATTCCATCACGTGGATCGCCAGCTGCGGATGGCCCTGGATGTCGGGCAGCGGCCGGCGGCCGGCGCCTTCGTCGGCCATCTCGAAATTCGGCGAGATGCCGACCGCGAAGGTCGGGTAGCAGTCGAAGAAGAAGCTGTTCGCGTGGTCGTTGTAGAAGAACAGCAGCACGTCGGGCTTCTGTTCTTCCAGCCACTGCGCTACCGGCTTGTAGCCCTCGAACAGCGGGGCCCAGGCCGGGTCGTCCTGGCGCTTTTTGTCGTATGCCAGTCCGATGGTGGGGACGTGCGAGGTCCCGATGCCGCCAATGATCTTGGCCATTACATTACGTCTCCTCGTGGGTTGTCGTGGGCAGCGCCAGCCATTCCTGTAGCGCCCCCAGCACCGCGCCTGGTGCTTCCATCATCACCATGTGGCCGGCGCCGCCGATCAGGCGCAGCTGCGCACCGGGCACCAGCGCCGCCATCTGCTGGTGGCGCTCGGGCGGGCTCCAGCCATCCTCCATGCCGCAGATGATCATGGTCGGGCAGGCGATGCGCTGCAATACGTCGGTCGCGTCGGGGCGCGCCAGGAGCGCCCGGGTCTTGCCGGCATAGATCGGGGCCGACATCCGTCCCACCATGTCGACGACCGCCTGCACCAGTGCCGGGTCCTCGCGGTTGGCCGGCGCCAGCATCGGCAAGCCCCAGCTTGCGGCGATCGAGGCGATGCCTTCCCGCTGCGCCTGGTCGACCAGCACGGCGCGCTTTTCGGCCTCGCCGGGCGCCGCCGGTTCGTAACCGGTGTCCAGCAGCGCCAGCCGCTCGACGCGCTGCGGCGCGCGCCGGACAACTTCCAGTGCCACCCGTCCACCCATCGAGTGGCCGGCCAGCGCGAAGCGTGCCGGCGCGTCGGCCAGCACCTTGTCGGCCATGGCCTGCATCGAATCCAGGCCTTCGAAACTGATCACGCGCACATCGTAGTCCGCTTCCAGGGCGCGCGCCTGGGCGTCCCAGACGACGCGGTCGCACAGCAGTCCGCACAACAGATAGACGACTTTCTTCATGGCCTGCCCCCATCCCGTCAGTCGATGTACTTCAGCCCGGCCCTAACGAGCGGCTCGCGCATGCTGTACATGTCGAGACCGAGCACGCCGGACGCGAATCTGGCGCGCTTTTCGCCTTCCAGGTCTTCGCGCTTTTGCGCCACATCCGTCACGCGCACGGCGTCCGCTGCCGGGACCACCACGATGCCATCGTCGTCGGCCACGATCGCGTCGCCCGGGTTGACCAGGGCGCCGGCGCAGATCACCGGGATGTTGACCGACCCCAGCGTCGCCTTGATGCAGCCCTTGGCGCTGATCGCCTTGCTCCACACCGGAAAGCCCATCTCCTTCAGCACGCGCACGTCGCGCACGCCGGCGTCGATGACCAGGGCTCTGGCGCCACGTGCCATGAAGCTGGTGGCGAGCAAGTCACCGAAGTAACCATCCGTGCACTCGGCCGTGATCGCGGCGACGACGATGTCGCCCGGCTGGATCTGTTCGGCGGCCACGTGCAGCATCCAGTTGTCGCCGGGGTGCAGCAGCACGGTGACGGCGGTGCCGGCCACCTGGGCGCCCGGCCAGATCGGACGCATGTAAGGCTGGAGCAGGCCGACGCGGCCCATCGCCTCGTGCACGGTGGCGCTGCCGAAGCCGCCAAGGCGTTCCACGGCATCGGCATCGGCGCGCTCGATGTTGCGCTTGACGACGCCGAGCTGGTTCATCAGGGGCGTGCTCATTTAGCGTCCTTTCCGGGTCAGGGCAGCGTCCAGGCGCGTGAATACGCGGCGCGCATTGCCTTCGAAAATCTGGAAGCGGTCTTCATCCGACAGCGCGGCGGCCTCGATGTAGCGCCTGGTGTCGTCGTAGTAGTGGCCGGTTTCGGGATCGATGCCGCGCACGGCGCCGATCATCTCCGAGGCGAACAGCACGTTCTTGGTCGGGATGACCTTGGCGAGCAGGTCGATGCCCGGCTGGTGGTAGACGCAGGTGTCGAAGAAGATGTTGTTGAGCAGGTGTTCTTCCAGCAGCGGCTTCTTCATCTCCTGCGCCAGGCCGCGGAAGCGCCCCCAGTGGTAGGGCACCGCGCCGCCGCCGTGCGGGATCAGGAATTTCAGGGTCGGGAAATCCTTGAACAGGTCGCTCGTCAGGCACTGCATGAAGGCGGTGGTGTCCGCGTTCAGGTAGTGGGCGCCGGTGGTGTGGAAGCACGGGTTGCAGCTGGTCGAGACGTGGATCATCGCCGGGATGTCGTACTCGACCATCTTTTCGTAGACCGGATACCAGTGGCGGTCGGACAGCGGCGGCGACGTCCAGTGGCCGCCCGACGGGTCCGGGTTCAGGTTGATGCCGACCATGCCGTATTCCTTGACGCAGCGCTCCAGTTCCGGGATGCAGGTGCTTGGCGCGACGGCGGGCGATTGCGGCAGCATGGCCGCGCCGATGAAGTTGTCCGGAAACAGCTGCGACACGCGGTAGCACAGTTCGTTGCAGATCGCGGCCCAGGTGGCGCTGGTCTCGACGTTGCCGATATGGTGGGCCATGAAGCTGGCGCGCGGCGAGAAGATCGTGAGGTCGGAACCGCGTTCGCGCATCAGGCGTAGCTGGTTGGTTTCGATCGACTCGCGCAGTTCGTCGTCGCTGATCTTCAGGCTTGATGGTTTCGGTCCAAGCTCGGGCGTGTTCAGGTTCGCGATCTGTGCGTTGCGCCATTCTTCCAGCGCCTTCGGCGCGGTCGTGTAGTGGCCGTGGCAATCGATGATCAGGGGCTTCTTCATTGGCTGTTCTCGTTCAGGAGGGAGGCGGGTACCAGGACTTCGCCGCGCATGATGGGACGCGCCGTGCGCAGCAGCGCAGCACGGGCGACTTTCTGGGGATCGTGGGCGTCGAGTTCCAGCTCGACGCTGAATTCGCCGGTCGGGTGCTCCACCGAGATGGTGCGCTGCGCACCGCTGCCGGCCCGGGCCAGCCCTTGCGTCACCGAACCTTCCAGCACGCAGGCCGTGGCCACGGTCACCGCCGCCAGCACGCCGATGGCATCGTGGCACACGTGCGGAATGAAGCAGCGGGTGGACACCGTGCCGCCGTCCGTGGGCGCGGACACCAGGCACATCTTCGGGTAGTTTTTGCTGCCGACGTCGCCGAGGCCCATGGCCGGGCCGACCGCCAGGCGCAGGGCTTCCAGCCTGGCCTTGAGCGCCGCGTCGGCATTCAACGCGGCCGCGCTTTCGCGTCCGCTGATGCCGAAATCCGCTGCGCGCACCAGCACCATCGGCATGCCGTTGTCGATCAGGGTAGCGTCCACCTCGCGCGTGGCGCCGTCGGCGGTCGTGTACGACACCCGATCCAACGTGTTTCCGGTCGGGAGCAGGGCCGGGCAGACCGAGCCGGCGGTGTCGAGGAAGTTGATCTTGACCGGCGATGCGCTGCCAGGGACGCCGTCGATGCGGGTGTCGCCGCGGTAGCGCATGCGGCCGCCCGGCGTCTGCACGGTGACGTCGCACTGCATGCCGGTGTTCAGGGTCAGGATGCGTGCGCTCGTGGTGTCGTCGCCTGCCTGCACCAGGCCGCGCGCGATGGCGAAGGGCAGCACCGCGGCCAGCATGTTGCCGCAGTTCGGGGTAGTGTCGACCTTGTCCGAGTCCGGCTGCAGCTGCGCGAACAGGAAATCCAGATCGACGCCCGGCGTGGCGCTGCGGCCGACGATGCCGACCTTGCTGGTCAACGGATGGGCGCCGCCCAGGCCGTCGATCTGGCGCTTGTCGGGCGAGCCCATGACGGCCAGCAGTACCCGGTCGCGGCAGGCGACGTCGGCCGGCAGGTCGGACGCCAGAAAGAAGGGGCCGCGGGAGGTGCCGCCGCGCATCAGCGTGCAGGGCAGGGGGCGATAGTCGTCGCTGTCGTCCTCGTAAGTGAGCTTGTCGGGCATGTTGGGATCGTCACCAAGTTCGGATAATGGCCAGTATCGGCCGCGGGATCCTCTTCTGGGTTGCCTTATGCGCGCAAACTGTTCGAAAATACTTATCGGGTGTTCCGCGTACGGACGGAACCGCTATCCTGCCTGTCCATGCCGGCCATTCAACTTCATCATCTGCGCGCTTTCCAACTCGTCGCAAGCACCGGCGGCATCCGCCGCTCCGCCGACGTGCTGTACCGGGCATCGAGCGCCGTCACGCGCTCCGTCGCCACGCTGGAAGCATCCCTGGGTACCCAACTGTTCGAACGCAAGGGCAGGGGCATGCTGCTGACCGCGGCCGGCGAGGTGGTGCGGCGGCGCGCGCAGATCATAGAGGCCGAGTTGCGCGAGGTGCGCGATGACGCCGCCCGGCTCGGGGCGCGCGAAGGCTATCTGGTCAGCGGCATGGATGCGCTGTTCAACGAACGCCGCCTGCAGGTGGCGACGATGCTGGCCGACGTGCACCATATGCCGACCGTGGCGCAAACGATGGGCATGTCGCAGTCCGCGGTCAGCCAGGCGCTGGCCAAGCTGGAGGAGGGCCTTGGCCAGGGCCTGTTCCGGCGCACCGCGCGCGGCATGCTACCGTCGGATGCGGGCAGCCGCTGGATCGTGCGCTTCAACCGGGTGCTGGTCGAACTCGACCACATCGTGGCCGACCTGGCGGCGCTGAATGGGGTGCTGGAAGGCGTGGTGACGGTCGGCGCGCTGCCGCTGGCACGCACCCTGGTGCTGCCGGCCGCGATTGCCGGCCTCGTCAAAAAATACCCGCGCGTTCGCGTGCGCTCGCTGGAAAGCCCGTATGAGGAGCTTGCCGCCGGGCTGCTGAGCGGCCGCGTCGACTTCGTCATCGGCGCGCTGCGCCAGGCCGCGGGCCGCGAGCTGGAACAGACCGTCTTGATGCAGGACTCGAGCGCGGTGATCGCCCGCGCCGACCACCCGCTGGCCCGCAAGCGCGCGCTGACCTTCGACGACCTGGCGTCCTATCCCTGGGTGCTGTCGCGCGCCGACGCGCCGCTGCGCAAGTCGCTCGACCAGTTCTACCGCGAGCACGGACGGATCCCACCGCAGGCCGCCGTCGAAACCGGCGACCTGGCGCTGCTGCGCGGCCTGCTGCTGTCGTCGGACATGCTGACGGTGCTGTCGCCGCACCAGCTCCATTATGAGATCGAGGCGGGGCAGCTCGCCGTGCTGCCGTTTCATGCGCCCGGCCTCGAGCGCCAGATCGGCGTGACCACGCGCGCAGGGGCGCACCTGTCGCCGGCTGCCAAGGCCTTGCTGGCCGAGCTGACCGATGTGGCGGCCGCTGTACAGTCAGTCAATAAGTAAATTGGAGCGTATTCGGTGTCGCATATGGAGACGCGAATCGTCGTGTATGGTTCAAATTCACAATCCGCTACAGAATAATAAATTCCGCAGGACCCGAAATTCATTGACGCGTTGCAACTTGTCCTGTCAGTATCAAGCTCATACACTGAGCCATACTGACTGTCCGCTATCGGCTGCTCATTGGATCTTTACACTTTAGGAAATGCCCATAATGCGCGATCCGGCTAGGATTGATGAGGTACTCGAATTGCTGCGAGAGATTTGGACACTCGAGCCTGATTTGCGGCTGGGGCAGCTCATCTACAACGCTGCACGAATTAGCGAGCCCGGTTTAAGTGATGTATTTTCAATCGAAGACACCAGTCTCTGTAAGGGTTTGCGTCGTTACCATGAGCATTTTCAGGTCGATAAGTCTTAAGTCGACCGGTGAATTCAAGGTAGGAAGCAGCCCCAGTTGAACTGCAGCAACCGGCCAGGTGCGGACGCAGGCATCTGGACAATTCCCGGACGACTTCAATGAATACCCATAAACTCTTTGATTCGTTTTTAAGTCCAGAACGACCACCGGAACGTCCATACTCGCCAGATTCCGACGTTTTTTCGATTCGCACCGCGAACGACATTTCTGCAATCGCAGAGATTTACGAAAGTTCTAGTGGCTCATATGGGTTCCGGTTTCAAGCTTGGGTGGCTTGGCGGGACGCTGGAGGAGTAGCGCGTAGCCATTCATGGTACGAGATTAATGCCAAAGAGGCACTCTTCACAGACCGTGTCGCGGAGGCACAGTGTGCAGCGGACGCCTATGCTGCAGCAATTGGAATATCACTAATTGGAGATTGGCACTCCCCGCGCTAGACAGTGGCCAGCGTCCGCTTCGGGGCGGTAGCGTTCTGTCGCGACAGTCGATGAGCTTCATGCCTGGATAAGCCGCATTACTGGCTACTAGGCCGAGGACAGGAGCGGACATGGGTGATTCTAAGACAAAGAACGGAACTTCATGAAAAGTGCAGCGCTCCTGTTGGTGGCTATGGTCTTGGGTGAAAGTGCAGTTGCGGCGGGCCTGGATACGCACAAGTGCTTGCCACGTGACATTCATAGAGAAACATATTCAGACGAAAGTTCTAAAACGCTAGCGGCGGCGACGCGGTCCAAGGTCAAGCTGGCATCCGATTGGAATGATGGCCAAATTCTCGCTGCCTTCGGCTTTACGCAAGCCACAGCGGCCGATAGTGAGCAAGGAATAGACGGTACTCAAGCAGCCTACCGCGTGGGTAAGACCAGCATATCGATAGTGAGGTCTGCTTCAACAGGCCTTGTGATCAGGATAAATCGTGGACGTTATGCAGGGTATTGGATCGTCGAGCCCTGTTATTAAGGTCCAAACTCGCTCACATCGGCAAGGCCGCGGCGTCGGTCCATCCAGGCAGTTGGCAGCAGCCCAGTCAGGAATTCGAACCAGGCATGCTGCCAGTCCAAACGGGATCTTATTGAGCCTGCTCCTGTTGAAACTGGGTGCGCTGCATCTCGACTTCCTGCATGAATCCTTCAAATTCGGCCGTCGTCTCGATGCGGCGCACGGCCTGGTCATTGCTGTCCTCGATGGTAAACGTACCGTTCCGCTCCAGAACGCCCAGGATGGTAGCCCGTACATTCGCAAGCGACGTATCGCTACCAGTCGTGACTAGCGCGGCCCATGTGTCCTCTGCAATCGAGACGTCGTGTTCCACAAAATTCAGTTCGAAGTTCATCGTTAATCTCCTTTGAATAAAACCTGTTACCAAGTTGGTGCACTGCTTATGGTTGTCGGGCGATGTCCGGCGTCGGCCAGTCCAGCAAGCCGGCGACACGTTGGATTACCCAACGTAATAAAGGTGGTTCGCCCCATCCAAGCGCCTCGACCAGACGATAGGATTTCAACAGGATGTCGATCGGCCTGACGGACCGGTCCGACTCCATCTGCACCTGGGCACACTCGCTTGCGAGGTGCAGTGCAAGTTCCTCGCATATATTCCAAGTCACGCAGCGATGCCAGTGCGACCCGCCGGGTTCGTATGGAAAATCGAGTGGAACAGCGGTGTAATCAGTGTTGGCTGCGCGCTGTTGCGTCATGCTGCTTCTCTTCAATAACCGGACAAGACCTATAATACTGTATAAACATACAGTACTGGCGTACGCTAGCGATGTTGTCGCAGCGCACAGGCAACTGGGCATTGTGCTGAGCAGGCAGGTAGGCGCGCAGCACTTTGCAAGACCTCTCGCAAGCTGTTGAGAATGGCGGCGCTATCCCTTGCGCGACGTCTTATGACGCCTTGCGTGCCTTCCGCGGCGACGCGCCAAGAACGCGTTTGAACGCTGCACCGAAGGCACTGTCCGACTCGTAGCCGAGCGACGTCGCGACGCGGCTGATCGTGGCGCCTTTGACGCTCAGGCGCGCGTAGGCCAGCAGCATGCGCCATCGTGTGACGTAAGCCATCGGTGCCTCACCCACTGTCTCGGCAAAGTGCGCGGCGAATGCCGAACGCGACATGCCGGCGACGGCGGCAAGCAGTGCGACGGTCCAGGGCCGCCCCGGTTCGGCGTGAATGGCGCTGAGCGCCGTGCGCAGTTTGCCGTCCTGCAGCGCGTACAACCAACTGCCGCGGCCCTGTGCGGCGCCGTCGAGGTGATGGCGCAGCGCTTCGATGAGTAGGGACTGGGCCAGATGGCTGGCCATCAACTGTCCGCCTGGCCGCGGACAGCGCAGTTCTTCCATCAGCCGTGCAATCGATAGTCGCAAGGCTTCACCTGCGGTAGATGCGACGTGCAATACCTCCGGCAGCATCGCGAGCAGAATGCCGGCATGGGTATTGGCAAAGCCAAAGTAGCCACCGAGCCCGGCGCAGTCGATGCCGGTCCCGATCCGCGCCACATTCCCTGGGCCGACCACCGTCAATGCCTCGGCGACATCGACCGGCTGTTGTTCCAGGTCGCTGCACAAACGGAAGGCCGTGCCGCCTGACACCATCACCACATCGCCCTGGCGCAAGCGGCGCCGGCCGATCGGCGCATCGCCAACCAGCCAGCAACTGCCCAGGCTGATGGCGAAGCACTTCAGCGCGCCGTCGGCGGGATAATGGAGCGACCAGCCACCGCCCGCTTCCAATCCGCGAAAGGCATAGTCGGTAGGGCGCAACATCGACAACACATCGGACAAGGGATCCATCAATCAGGCCAACACGAGCATTCAAACCACGCATCATATCCGCTTGGGATGGCGTCCGGCGACTGCCAGCGACGACCGCGGCAAATAATTCTCGTGATGCAGTTTCTGGACGAATGCGACGAATTCAGCGAGTTTTACGCATTCTTCATCTCGTCTTCTTTCCATAAAATGGGGGTTCTTTATCGAGGAGCCCACATGCAAGAGACTCTCAACAACGCCTTGTGGCTTGCTGCCAAGCAGGCCCCATTCAGCGTGGCGGAGGCGCCCTATACGGCGCCGCGCGGCCGCGAAGTGGTCGTGCGCACGCGCGCCGTCGCGCTCAATCCTTTCGATCGCCATCTGCAGACGATCGGTTCGCTGGCTTGTCCGTGGCTGAACTATCCCATGGTCGTCGGTCACGATCTGGCGGGCGATGTCGTCGAGGTGGGTGAGGCCGTCACCCGCTTTCGACCGGGAGATCGCGTGCTGGGCCTGGCTGGCGGTGTCGACAAGGGGCGCAATCGCGCGGCGGAAGGCGCGTTTCAGCACTACGTCGTGCTGCTCGAACACATGATGACGCCCTTGCCCGCCGCGCTGAGTTACGACCAGGCCAGCGTGCTGCCGCTGGGCCTGTCGACAGCGGCCTGCGCCTTGTTCCAGGACGAATTCCTGGCCCTCGCGCCGCCCCGGGTGCAGCGGCAGCGTCGCAGCGAAACCGTCATCGTCTGGGGCGGTTCGACCAGCGTCGGTGCAAATGCGATCCAATTGGCCGTCGCCGCCGGCTACGATGTCCTGACCACTTGTTCCCCTAAAAATTTTGACTTCGTCCGGGGATTGGGGGCCCGCCAGGCATTCGATTACCGCAGCGCCACGGTCGTGGCCGATATGGTGGGCGCACTTGGACAGTCGCGCTGTGCCGGTGCAGTGGCGATCGGTAGGGGCGCGGCGAGCGCATGCCTGGACCTGGTGGTCGCGGCAGGCGGCGCGCTGACCGTGGCGGTGGTGACACCACCTGCCACCTTCGACGGCATTCCCGCCGGTCGCGGACGCCTGCGCAAACTGCTACCCATCTTACTCAGTAACGCAAGCGGAATGCTGAAGCTGATGTGGCGTGCCAAGCGGCACGGTGTCGCGACGCCCTTTGTATGGGGCACCGCACTGATCCACAACCACGTGGGTCCGCTGATTTTCCAGGATTACCTGCCGGAGGCGCTGGCGCGCGGCGCATTCCAGCCCAGTCCGCCCAGTCGGGTTGCAGGTCACGGCCTGGAGGCGATACCTGCGGCGATGGCGATGCATGAAGCAGGCGTGTCTGCCGTTAAACTGGTCGTGGCGCTCTGATCCATGCGCACGAAAAACCTGTGGCACAGCGGACTTGTCAGGGGGATACGATGGACGGAACAGCACGCGCACTCAACATGACACCGGGATCGACCTTATCGAAAGCGCTTCGCTACGGCGGCGCGCTGCTCGCCGTATGCGTCGGACTGCTTTCCTATCGCTATATCGTGAAGGCCGGACCGGTGCCGGCAAACGTGCTCGCCAACCGGTTCTTCGACCACTGGATCGTCGTGCATGCCGGTGCGGCGTCGACCGCCCTGATACTGGGCGCCATGCAACTGTCCAGCGTCGTGCGGCGGCGCTGGCCCGGACTGCATCGCGCTAGCGGGCGCTTGTATGTGGCGGGTTGCATCGCCGGCGGTGCCTCGGCACTCGTCCTGTCGGCGGGCGTGTCCACGGGCCCGGTGGCGGCGTCGGGTTTCGGCGCGCTCGGTACGCTGTGGCTCTACGCCACGATGCAGGGCTTGCGCACCGCGCGCGCACGCGATTTTTCGCGACATCGGGCCTGGATGATCCGCTCTTACGCATTGACGTTTGCGGCGGTCACACTCAGGATCTACCTGCCGGTGTCCCAAGTCATCGGTATCGATTTCGCGTTTGCCTACCGCTGCATCGCATGGCTGGCCTGGGTGCCGAACATGGTCATTGCCGAAGTCTATGTCCGGCGCCGTGGGCCGAGCCCGCGTGTCGGCAGTCAGCCGTTCCCGGCGCCCAGTTGTTCGAGCCACACGGACCGCATGTTATAGCAGTGGAAGGCCTTGACCTTGCCTCCCTCCATGACGAACACGTCGCAGCACGGTACGTCGAACCGTTTTCCGGTGGCACGCAGCACGCCCCCGGGGATCGGGAAATCGCCCGCATGGGTGCCCTGCAACCTGAGCTCGACGACGATGACGTCATCGCCTGCCGAATACACCTTCAGCAGTTCACGGTGAAAATCCGGGAAGGTCGATGCCAAACCCTCGAGCGGCTGGCGAACCTCGGCGCCGGTCCATTTCTGGCCTGACGACATATCCAAAAAATAACCGTCTTCCGCGAAAAGGGCGGCGAACCTTTCCAGGTCCAGGCTCGCACCTTCTGCGACGGCATACAGCTCCCTGATGATTTCTTCGTTGGTTGACATACTGGTTCCCGGTAAGGTTGCAAACACTGCGATAGATACATATGGCGCAGTGACGATATCCGGCGTGCTGACGCCGTCGTCGTGGTCGGCGCAAGAGCAGACGAAAGGATTGTAGGCTTCTAGTTTCATCTATACTAGTACCTACCAAAAGGTAAGTGGGGAGCGAGTATGGAACCGGTCTGTGGCCTGGATGTGGCATTGCATTACGTCGGCGGGAAGTGGAAGCCGCTTTTGCTGTTCTATCTACAAGGGTCGCCACGGCGCTTCGGCGAGCTCAAGCGCCTGGTGAGCGGCATCAGCGAGAAAGTCCTGATCCAGCAGTTGCGCAGCCTGACGGAAGACGGGATCGTCACGCGCCATGACTTCATGGAGGTCCCGCCGCGGGTGGAATATGCGATCACCGATTTTGGACGTACGCTCGCGCTTGCGCTGCAGCCCTTATGTGAATGGGGAAACCGCAATCGTGCGCACTTCCAGGCGCAGGTGCCCATGCCCATGCCCATGCCCACGCCCGAGCCTTCTTGATCGCCCGCGGCCGTCCGCTATGCTGAGAGGATGTTACAGGCGCCTGTCCTTGCCCTTGCATCGGGAGACCATGATGAAACCTGCACTATCGCGGTACGCCGGACTGGCGCTGGCAGCCGCATTGCCGGCGGCCAGCGCCCTGGCCCAGATCGACAACCTGCTGGGCAAGGGCGAGCGCGGCGGCGACCTGAAAAGCATCGCCGGCATGGCAGGCGCCCCCATGACGTCCGGCAGCATCGGCAACGTGGCCGGCTTGCTGCAATACTGCATCGGCAACAATTATCTGAGTGGCGAGGGCGCGGCGTCGGTCAAGGACCAGCTGCTGGGCAAGCTACCTGGCGGCGAGCGCACCCAGGACCGGGGCTACGCCGACGGCATGAAGGGCTTGCTGCGAGGCAGTAACGGCAATGCAGTGGACTTGAGCGGAGGTGGCCTGAAGGCCGAGCTCACCAGAAAGGCGTGCGATACGATTTTGGCGCAGGCCAAATCCTTTCTCTGACTCTCTGTTGCTGAGCGGCATGCATGTCCTGGCCGCATTCTCGTTATTCCGGCCTTGTACTGAAGCGGACGCAGTATCGTTGTGCTATCTTGTCAAGTCCATTGCCCAGGCGTGTAGCCAGGCGTGCCACTGCGGCAGCAACGAATTCAATGTCAGGAAGCTACTATGCGGCAACTTTCCCCAGCCGGGCAGCAGGTCATCGAGGATATCGCCAAGCGATATGGATACAGCACGGCGGCGGTCCTCAGCATGCTGCAATCGGTCATCAACGGCAATGGCCGGATGGCACAGTTCAACCACCCTGAATTCGCAGGATCGGGCCAATGGATGAGTGGTGGCATGACCATGGTGTCGGACATGTTCAACAACAATCTCAAAGCCAGCGTCGACAACCTGTGCTCGGAACTGGCGCAACTGGTGGCAACGCAGCCGGATTTGCTCCGGAGCGGCAGTTTCCAGTCGCAGAGTCAGGGCGGCCAGCAGCAGGGCAGCCAGTACCAGGGCAGCCATGCCGGCGGCCAGGACAACGGTGCATGGCATCAAGCGGCTGCCGGTAGCGGCGCCAGCCTGTTCGTCGCGCCGGCGCCGGGCAGCGGGGCCGATTGGTGGGGGCCCAGTTTGCGCTGGCCCGACAGCACGGGCGCCCAGAATGGCGTGCGCTACGCGTATTTCTCGCAGGCGCGCCGTCTCGCCATCGAGGTGAATGGCAGGGTCACGGTCTACGACACGCTGGATCACCAGATCGGCGGCTTTTCGCAGCAGCAGTCCCATGGCGGCTCGCTCAGCTTCAACAGCCAGCATGGCCTGATCGACGTGGCGCGCCTGCCCGTCGTGTCGGTCGACGGCGCCGAGCAGACACCGCCGGCCGCGCAAGCCGCGCCATCCAGCCAGGCGGCGGCATCGGCACCGCTCGCCGACGCAGCGCTGCCTACCAACGCGGGCAATGCCGCCGGGATGGATATCTTCGCGATGATCGACAAGCTCGCCGAGCTGCGCAGCCGGGGTATCCTGACCGACGCGGAATTCAACGACAAGAAGGCGGAATTGCTGGCCCGCCTGTAGCGCGCGTCAACCCTCTGCCGACAGCGGCAGCGGCGTCACCGTCACTTCCACGGCCAGCGTCTGCATGCCGCCGCCGAGCACCACGCCGCGCATCGGGGTGACGTCGCTGAAGTCGCGCCCCCAGCCCAGCGTGATATGTTCGTGCTGCACCAGACAATGGTTGGTCGGATCGAAGTCGACCCAGCCCAGCGCCGGACAGAACACCGACACCCAGGCATGCGACGCGTCGGCGCCGACCAGGCGCGGCTTGCCGGCCGGCGGGTGGGTCAGGATGTAGCCGCTCATGTAGCGCGCCGGCAGGCCGATGCTGCGCAGGCAGCCGATCATGAGCTGGGCGAAGTCCTGGCAGACGCCGCGGCGTTTGCGCAGCACCTGTTCGAGCGGCGTCGAAATCTCGGTGGCCTTGCTGTCGAATTCGAAATCGTCGAAGATCCGCTCGGTCAGGTCGAGCGCCGCGTCGAGTTGCGGCCTGCCCGGCGTGTAGCTGCGGCGTGCATACGCTTCCAGCTCCGGGAACATGGTGACGTGCGGCGACGTGTACAGGTAGCGGCACGCCTCCAGCGTGGCGGCGCTTTTTTCCTTCCCCATCATGTCGCGCACGCTTTCCCAGGGCAGCGTCCCGGCGATCTGCCCCGGGCCGGGACGCGGGCGCAGCGCGACCGTCGACTCGGCATGCACCAGCAGGCTGTCGTGCGGCTGGGTGAGGGCCACGTGGCGGGTGTGGTTGCCGAAGTAATCGACCCCGTCCCGGCTGTCGCTGACCGGCGGGTCGAGCCAGATCAGGTGCGATTCCGTTTCTTGAAACGAAAACGAACGCGGTGTCATGTGCAGGTATTGCTGCGACAGGCTGACCGTGCTCTGGTAGGTATACCGCGTTTCGTGCACCACGCGGTAGCGCGCGCACACGTCCGCGCTCGTCGTCGGATCGCTCATGCGCGTTTCCTTTCCACGCCCTTGCTGCCGCCGTAATTGAAGAACTGGATGCCGAGCTGTTCGTACAGGGCCGCGCTGGCCGACTCGACCCGGGTCAACAGGTCGGTCAGCATCGCATTGCCATGGTTCAGGTCGGCGTCGGGCCGCAGCGCGGCCAGTTCCTGCTGCAAGGGCAGGAGCAGGTCGGCGCCGCAGGGGCCACGGGTGTGCGCGATCTTGTCCAGGGACCCGATGATGCCGTTGATCTGGAACAGGACCGAGCGCGGATTGGTCTCGTCGCACAGCAGCAGGTCGAGCACCGGCAGCCATTCGGGCTGGGTCCGGTAACGCACGCGATAGGTGATGCTGCTGTCGGACAGCTCGAGCAGCCAGTCGAGGTTGCCGTTCTCGTCCATGGCCAGCGCGCGCTGCAGCACCAGGCTCTGGAATTGCAGCCGCTCCAGGCGCCGCCCGAGCGACATGAAGCGCCAGCCGAGGTCGCGCGTCATGCCGTCGAGTGCGAAGCCGGCCAGCGTCATCAGTGCGGTGGCGGCGTCGTCCAGGATGGTCATCACTTCCGACTGCGACGGCCGCTCGCCGCGCACGCTGGCCGGCTGCGCCATTCGGCTCAGCGCGCGCCAGTTGTCGGCCGAGAAGCGTTCGTGCAGCTGGTCCGCGAGCCGGTGCAGTTCCTGCTGCTGGCGCGCCAGTCCCGGGACGGCCGGGGACACCACCGCCTGCAGCAGGGCCGCTTCGATCGCGGCATCGGTGAAGATGCCGGCGCGGTGCACGCCCGGCGCCGGCATGATGGTCTGCACGTCGATCAGCTGGAACCAGATGCACAGCGCCTCGACGGTCGGCCATTCGGGGCCGCGCTCGTCGACGCGCACGTTGAACAGGATATTCAGGGCGACCCGCAGCAGGCGGCCGATATTGTCGCAGCGTTCCGTATGGCGCCCGAACCACAGCAGGTTTTCCGCCGTGCGGCTGGACAGGCTGGTATCTTCGCGCACCAGGTCTTCGCCGCGGACCCGGCGTTTTTGCATGCGGTGCGGCTCGGTGCGGGCGCGCGCCTGCACCCAGGTGTCCTTGCTGGCGCCGCCCTTCTGGATCGTCAGCACACGCGCATCCGGCCCAGTGGCGACGCGGGTCAGGCCGCCCGGCATCACGACATAACCGTTCGGGGTGGCGCAGGCATACACCCGCAGGCCGACGGCGCGCGGCTGCAGGCTGGGCGGGGCGCCCGGTGCCGCGCCGTCGGTCCAGACCGGCGCCAGCGACAGCCGCACCACTTCCTGGGCCACGTAGTTGTCCGGCGCGGCGCGCAGCTTCGCGATGAAGTCGGCGCGCCCGGCGTCGTCCAGGTCCTGGCCGAACACCGCGAAGGGCGGCAGATGGGGAAAGGCCGGCTTGATCACCAGCCGGTCGAGCCCGGCGACCACGGCTTCCAGCGCGGCCGGCTCGCCGCACCACCAGGTCGCCACCGAAGGCATCTTCAGCGATTCGCCCAGCAGCCGTTTCGACAGCGCCGGCAGGAAGCCGAACAGGGCGCCCGAGTCGAGCAGGCTCGAACCGAGGCTGTTGGCAACCAGCACATTGCCGCGCCGGGCGGCCTGGGTCAGCCCGGGTACGCCCAGCAGGGCGTCCTGGAGCGTGTTCTGCAGTTCCAGCGGATCGCAGGCCGCGTCGTCGACCCGGCGCATCACCACGTGGACCCGGTGCAGGCCGTCCAGGGTCTTCAGGTAGACCACGCCATCACGCACGGTGAGGTCGTCGCCTTCGACCAGCGGCAAGCCGAGATAGCGCGCCAGGTAGGCCTGTTCATAATAGGTTTCGGCGGCCGGGCCCGGGGTCAGCAGCACGATCAGCGGCATCTCGCCTTCGCGCAGCGGCGCCGGCGTGTCCCCCTCGGCGGCGCACAGCCGGCCCCAATGCACCAGGCTCTCGTGCATGGTGCGGAAGAACGCAGCCGGCGAGCGCACCTTCAGATGGCGCAGCAGGTCGGGGAAGATCGGCGTCATGATGGCGCGGTTTTCCAGCGCATAGCCGGCGCCCGAGGGCGCCTGGGTGCGGTCGGCGATCACCCACCAGCGGCCGTCTGGCGCGCGCGCCAGGTCAACCGCATAGAAGTGCAGGGCGACGTCGTCATGGTGGCGCATGCCGTGGCAGGGGCGCAGGAACCCCCCGTTGCCGTGCACCAGCGCCGGCGGCAGCAGGCTTTCACGCAGCAGCGCCTCGTTGCCGTAGACGTCGCACAGGATCTTGTTGAGCAGGGTGGCGCGCTGGATCACGGCCGCTTCGATGCCGCTCCATTCGTCGTGCGGCAGGATCAGCGGCAGCGGGTTCAGGTCCCATGGCCGTTGCCTGCCGCCGGCGTCGCCCTGGACGTTGTAGGTGATGCCGTTTTCGCGCACCTGGTGCTGCACCGCTTCGCGGCGCTGGCGCATCAGGTCGGGCGCTTCGTTTTCCAGGCTGGCGAGCAGGGCGCGCCAGTGCGCGCGCGGCACCCCGGCTGCGTCGAGCATTTCATCAAAGCCATCCGGTGCGCCCAGATAGTGGTCAAGTAGTCGATTCGGCATGGGCGCGGCTGCGGCGGCGGTAGAAGTGGAACATCATAACCGGTCAGTCCGGCTGCCAGCGCAGGTCGAGCGTCATCGGGAAGCCGGGGTTGAGCTCCTCCTTGCGTACCGTCATCGGACCCGGCGTGTGGCCATGCGGCCAGAAACGCGCGACCCGGCGCGCCTCGGCGGCATTCGCATTGACCGGCGAGCCGGTTTCGTTGCGCCCGCCGGGATGCACGACATGGTAAGTGCAGCCGCCAATCGAGCGCCCGTTCCAGGTGTCGACCAGGTCGAACACCAGCGGCGCCTGCACCCCGATGCTCGGGTGCAGGGCCGACCATGGGCTCCAGGCACGGAAGCGCACGCCGGCCACGTATTCGCCCGGGATACCGGTCGGATGCAGCGGCAGCATGCGGCCATTGCAGGCAACGATGTGGCGGCCGTCGGTCAATCCGCGCACCCGCAACTGCATCCGCTCGACCGACGAATCGACGTAGCGCGCCGTGCCGCCGGCGCTGACTTCCTCGCCGAGCACGTTCCAGGGCTCGATCGCCTGGCGCAGCTCCATTTCGATGCCTTCGTACACCACGGTGCCAAAACGCGGGAAACGGAATTCGATGAAGGGCTCGAACCAGTGGTCTTCGAAGGCGTAGCCCGCCGCACGCAGGTCGCGGGCGACGTCGCGGATATCCTGGGCGACGAAATGCGGCAGCATCCAGCGGTCGTGCAGCGCGGTGCCCCAGTGCACCAGCTTGGCCTGCAAGGGCTGCTGCCAGAAGCGCGCCACCAAGGCGCGCAGCAACAGCATCTGCAACAGGCTCATGCGTTCATGCGGCGGCATTTCGAAGGCGCGGAATTCCACCAGGCCGAGGCGGCCGGTGGGGCCGTCCGGCGAATACAGCTTGTCGATCGAAAACTCGGAACGGTGCGTATTGCCGGTCAGGTCGACCAGCAGGTTGCGCAGCAGGCGGTCGACCATCCATGGCTTGTCGCCCGGGTGCATGGTCGGTAGCACCTTGTCCATTTGCTGGAATGCGATCGCGAGCTCGTACAGGTTGTCATCGCGCGCTTCGTCCACCCGCGGCGCCTGGCTGGTCGGCCCGATGAAGGTGCCCGAGAACAGGTAGGACAGGGACGGATGCACCTGCCAGTAGGTGATCAGGCTTTTCAGCAGATCCGGCCGGCGCAGCATCGGGCTGTCTTCGGCGGTGGCGCCGCCGAGGGTGGCGTGGTTGCCGCCGCCGGTGCCGGTATGGCGCCCGTCGTGCATGAATTTCTCGGTGCCGAGGCGGGTCAGGCGTGCCTCCTCGTACAGGGTCGACATGTTGTAGACCAGCTCATTCCAGTTCGCCGCCGGATGGATGTTGACTTCGATCACGCCAGGGTCGGGCGTGACGCTGAGCAGCTTGATGCGCGGGTCGCGCGGTGGCGCATAGCCTTCGATCCGCAGCTTCATCTTCAGGCGCGCGGCGGTGTTTTCGACCGCCGTGACCAGCGCCAGGTAATCCTCGATCCGCTTCAGCGGCGGCATGAAGATGTGCAGGCGGCCGGCGCGCACTTCGACGCACAGCGCGGTGTGGATCACTTCGCGCGCGCTCGGGTCGGCCGGCTTGGCCGGTTCGGCCGGCTTGGCGGACTTGTTCGCCGATCTGTTTCCCGGCTTGTGGGTGGATTTGTCCGCTGTCCGGTCCGCTGCTCTGTCCGCGGATTTGCCGGCAGCCAGGCCCAGGATCGGCCGCTTGTCCTTTTTCTCGACCGGCAGCGCGTCGCGCGGTTCAAACGGGTCGACATCGAATTCGACATCGCGCTCTTCCGGCAGCACCCACGGCAGCGTGGCGAGCGGCAGCCGCAGGCCGATCGGCGAGTCGCCCTCGATCAGGTACAGGTGCTCGCGCCGGATTGGCCAGGTAGAGGTTTGCCAGCTGGTACCGAGCATGACGGCCGGGTCGTGCTCCCTGGCCTTCAGGGGCAGCACGTAGCCGGCCGCCTGTCCCAGGCCGCGCTCCAGCAGGCGCGCCAGCCGGCGCCGCTCTTCCGGCGCCTTCAGGTCGGCCTGCAAGGGGTCGACGTTGCGCGGCAGCGCCTGCTCGCGCTGGGACTGCAGCAGCACGTCTTCATACGCCGCGATGGCACTGCCCGCGGGCAAGCCGAGCGACTTGACCAGTTCCGCGGTGAAGCGCTCGGCCTCATCGACGCCGTAGCCGTCGTCGACGTCGTCGTCCGAGAACAGGGTGGGATCGAACCACATCGGCTGGTTGTCGACGCGCCAGAAGATATTCAGCGCCCAGCGCGGCAGCGGCTCGCCCGGATACCATTTGCCCTGGCCGTAGTGCAGCATGCCGCCCGGCGCAAAGTGGTTCTTCAGCCGGTGCGTCAGCTTGCCCGCCAGTTCGCGCTTCTTGACACCATGCGCGAGGGTGTTCCATTCGGCCCCATCCATGTCGTCGATCGAGACGAAGGTGGGTTCGCCGCCCTGGGTCAGGCGCACGTCCTGGCGTTTCAGGTCGGCATCGACCTGCTGACCCAGCTGGTCGATTTTCTGCCAGTCGGCTTCCGAATACGGCTTGGTCACGCGCGGGTCCTCGTGGATGCGGGTGACCGTCATTTCGTGGAAGAATTCGACCTCGGCCTTGTCGGTGAAGCCGGTGACCGGCGCCGCCGACGACGGCATCGCCGTGCAGGCGAGCGGAATATGGCCTTCGCCGGCCAGCATGCCCGAGGTCGGATCGAGCCCGATCCAGCCGGCGCCCGGGATGTACACCTCGGTCCACGCATGCAGGTCGGTAAAGTCTTCAGCCGGGCCGCTGGGGCCATCGAGCGCTTGCTGGTCGGCGCGCAACTGGATCAGGTAACCGGACACGAAACGCGCCGCCAGCCCTAGCTCGCGCAGGATGTGCACCAGCAGCCAGCCGCTGTCGCGGCACGAGCCCGAACACAGCTGCAAAGTGTCTTCCGGCGTCTGCACGCCGGGCTCCATCCGCAGCAGGTAGCCGATCTTGCCTTGCAAGCGCTGGTTGATGGCCACCAGGAAGTCATTCGTCGACATGGGATGGGCCAGCAAGTCACGGCGTACGGCTGCCACGAATTCGGTAAGAAGGGGACCCGATGGCTCCTTGTGCAGGTAGGGGCTCAGTTCCGTCCTGAGTTCCTCCGGATAAGCGAACGGAAACGTTTGTGCGTAGCTCTCGATGAAGAAATCGAACGGGTTGATGACGGTCATGTCCGCCACCAGGTCGACCGTGAACTCCAGCTTGTCCGATTTCTCTGGGAAGACGAAACGGCCGATGTAATTGCCGTAAGGGTCTTGCTGCCAGTTGATGAAATGCGTCTCCGGCTCGACGTTCAGCGAATACGACAGGATCGGCGTGCGTGCATGGGGCGCCGGGCGCAGGCGTACTTCGTGTGGCGACAGGGCGACCTGGCGGTCGTAACGGTAACTGGTCTTGTGGTGGAGCGCGATACGGATTGCCATGCGGAGCTGCCTTTCGATGTGGACGCGATCGACGTTGAATGTTCGTAATACTGGCTATTTAATCATGATTATCCGCGATCCGATTGAATTGCCATTCGTATCATAGTTTTGGCATGTTTCTTGTTACTATCCCGGCATAGGAGGAGACGATGCCGAATTTCTACGATGAGATGTATTCCACGACGGCGACCGTGCGGCCTCACTACACTGCGTTTGCCGAGTGGCTGGCGCAACAGGCGCCGCAGGTGATCGAACAAAAAAGAGCGGAAGCCGAGCTGAATTTCCAGCGCGTCGGGATCACGTTCGCGGTGTATGGCGACAACGCGGGCAAGGAACGCCTGATCCCGTTCGACATCATTCCGCGCGTGATCAATGCCGCCGAGTGGAACCGGCTGCAGGCCGGCCTGGTGCAGCGCGTGACGGCACTGAACCGCTTCCTGCACGACGTCTACCACGACCAGGCCATCCTGAAGGCCGGCGTGATCCCGCGCGAGCAGGTGCTGAACAACGCGCAATACCGCCCGGCCATGCAGGGCGTCAAGCTGCCCTCGGACATCTACGCCCACATTGCGGGTGTCGACATCGTGCGCGCAGGCGAGGGCGAGTTCTACGTGCTGGAAGACAACCTGCGTGTGCCGTCCGGCGTCTCGTACATGCTGGAAAACCGCAAGATGATGATGCGCCTGTTTCCCGACCTGTTCGCGAAGAACCGCGTGGCCCCGGTCGACCACTATCCCGACCTGCTGCTCGACAATTTGCGCAGCGTGGCGCCCCCTAGCGTCGACAATCCTACCGTGGTCGTGCTCACGCCCGGGATGTACAACTCGGCCTACTTCGAGCATGCCTTCCTGGCCCAGCAGATGGGTGTGGCGCTGGTGCAGGGTCAGGACCTGTACGTGCGCGACAACACCGTCTGGATGCGTTCCACGCGCGGCCCGCAGCGCGTCGACGTCATCTATCGCCGCATCGACGACGATTACCTGGATCCGCGCGCCTTCCGTCCCGAATCGACGCTGGGCGTGCCGGGCCTGCTCGACGCGGTACGCGCCGGCCGGGTCGGCCTGGCCAATGCGATCGGCACCGGCGTCGCCGACGACAAGTCGATCTACCCGTTCGTGCCCGACATGATCGAGTTCTACCTGGGCGAAAAGCCGATCCTGAACAACGTGCCGACCTACCAGTGCCGCAAAAAGGACCAGTTGCAGTACACCCTCGACAACCTGTCCGAGCTGGTGGTCAAGGAAGTGCACGGCGCCGGCGGCTACGGCATGCTGATCGGGCCGGCGTCGACCCGGGCCGAGATCGAAGCCTTCCGCGAGCGCCTGCTGGCCAAGCCGGAAGGGTACATCGCCCAGCCCACGCTGGCCCTGTCGGCTTGCCCCACCTTCGTCGAAGCGGGCATCGCTCCGCGCCATATCGACCTGCGCCCCTTCGTCCTGTCCGGCAAGAGCGTGACGATGGTCCCGGGCGGCCTGACGCGCGTGGCCCTCAAGGAAGGTTCGCTGGTGGTCAATTCGTCGCAGGGCGGCGGTACCAAGGACACCTGGATATTGGAGAATTAGTATGTTGAGCCGTACCGCAGATCATTTGTACTGGATGGCCCGTTATACCGAACGGGCCGAGAACACCGCGCGCATGCTCGACGTGCGCGTCCAGTACTCGCTGATGCCGCAATCCGAGCTCGCCGAGCAGCAGGGCTGGCGCACGATGCTGGGCGTGTCCGAGCTCCAGTCGCAGTTCGATGCCAAGTACGGCACGCTGAGCCAGAAGGAAGTGCTCGACTTCATGGTGCGCGATCCGGACAATCCGTCCTCGATCGCCAACTGCCTGCGCGCCGCGCGCGAAAATGCGCGCGCCGTGCGCGGCAGCCTGACCACGGAAGTCTGGGAAACCAACAACACCACCTGGCTGACGCTGCAGCAGCACCTCAAGAGCCGCATGTTCGAAACCCATCCGGGCAAGTTCCTGGAGTGGGTGAAATACCGCTCGCACATGTCGCGCGGCGTCACGCTGGGCACCATGTTCCAGGACGAGGCCTTCAACTTCATCCGCCTCGGCACCTTCCTGGAACGGGCCGACAACACGGCGCGCATCCTCGACGTCAAGTTCAGGTTCCTGGATGCCGACGCGATCCGGGCCGATGCGCAGCTCGAATTCTATTACCTGGCCGCCTTGCTGCGTTCGGTGTCCGCCTTCGAGACCTACCGCAAGGTGTATCGCGACGCCATCACCGTGAACCGGGTAGCCGAGCTCCTGATCCTGCAGCCGAAGATGCCGCGTTCGCTGATCGCCTGCATGTGCGCCGTCGTCGCCAACCTGCAGGAAGTGCGCAACGACCTGTCGCAGGAGACCGAACGCCTGGCCGAAAAGCTGTACGGCGAGCTGCAATCGGCGCAGATCGGCAACATCCTGCAAGAAGGCTTGCACCCCTATCTGACACGCTTCCTGGCCTCGATTGCGGAACTGGGCAACGGCATCGGCCGTGACTTCCTGCTGCCGGTGGCGCCGGAGCTGCCCGAGGAAGCGCCGGAGGAAGCGCCGGCGCAGGGCCAGACGCAGACGCAAACGCAAACGCAAACGCAAACGCAAACGCAGGCGGGTTGAGCGACAGGCGCAACAGATGACGGCGCCCCGGCTGCATGGCCGGGGCGCTGTTCTTTATGGCTGGACCAGGCCCGGCACCGCCACCGGCGCCTTGAGCTGTGCGCGCACCACCTTGTGTACGAAGCCGAGCTTTTCCAGTACCGGCGTGCTGAGCGTGAACGGATACGAATCCGGCATGCCGATGCTGCGGTTCAGGCTATTGAGTACGTAGGTCAGCGCGAACCAGTCGTGCTGGATGTGGTCGAAGTCATCCGTCTTGGTGGGCAGGGCGATCTTTTCGATCTCCGGCTCGTCGGCCTTGACCGGGTGCAGCGACAGGCCGCAGGCGTTTGCCGTTTCCAGCGTATCGAGCATGTGCAGGTAATGGGCCCAGGTTTCGGCCCAGTCTTCCCACGGATGCGAACTGGCATAGCTGCTCACGAAGTGCGACGGCCAGTCGGCCGGCGGGCCTTCCTTGTAATGGTGTTGCAGGGCCTGGCCGTAATCCTGGCGCTCGTCGCCGAACAGGGCACGGTATTCGTCGATCCATTCGCTGCCGACCACCAGCCGGTCGAAATAGTAGTGGCCGCTTTCATGGCGGAAGTGGCCCAGCAGCGTGCGATAGCGTTCGTGCATCTGTTCGCGCGTGCGTTCGCGCTCGGCCGGGTCGGCTTCGGCGATGTTCAGGGTGATCACGCCGTTGGCGTGGCCGGTCATCACGCATTGGTCGGAGACGCCGTCTTCCAGGAACTTGAAAGAAAGTCCGGTCTCGGGTTCCTTTTCCTTCGATGCCGGTGTCAGGTGCAAGGTGGCCAGTGAAAACAGCAGGCGGCGCTTGGCCGCTTCCAGGCGCGACCAGAGGATGTGGTTCTTTTCCGACGTCAGCGGCGGAATCACGGCCGTCAGCTGGCACGACTCGCACAGGTCGTGTTCGTCGTCGGCAGGCAGCATCCAGTTGCATACATTGTGCTCGACATAATTCTGGCACTTTTTATACAGCTTGCCCTCGTCGCGGCGGTGCAGGCTGCGCCACTGGCCGTTTTCGGCCTCCTCGAAGGCGTTGATGCTGCGCGTGGCCGTCTGGTAGCCGAGCGTGCTGTTGCAATGGAAGCAGAGGGTGTTTTCAAAAAAGATCTGGTTGGAGCACTTGTCGCAGTGAAACGTTTTCATGGGTAGTCAGCGTTGAAGGGTTTAGGTTGTACTGACAATCTAACACCAAATCCAGTTGCGTTTTGTTCGTGTAAGACAATGCCTCATATCGTGCTCGTGCATCGTGCGTGCACATTCGTGTTGACGATCCATTATAATTTTTGCTTGATTATTTGACAGGCACAGCCATGACAATCGCCCTACCCAACGCCACAACGCCCTGGTGGCGCGAAGCCATCATCTACCAGGTCTACCCGCGCAGCTACCTCGATACCAATGGCGACGGCGTCGGCGACCTCCCGGGCATCACGCATAAACTCGACTACATCGCCAGCCTGGGCGTGGACATCGTCTGGCTGTCGCCGTTCTTCAAGTCGCCGATGAAGGACTTCGGTTACGACATTGCGGACTACTGCGACGTCGACCCGCTGTTCGGGACCCTGGCCGACTTCGACGAACTGGTCAACAAAGCCCACCGCCTCGATTTGAAGATCATGATCGACCAGGTCATGTCGCACACGTCCGACGCGCACCCGTGGTTCGTCGAGAGCCGCGCCAGCCGCGACAACCCGAGGGCCGACTGGTACGTCTGGGCCGACCCGCGTCCGGACGGGAATCCGCCCAACAACTGGCTGTCGGTGTTCGGCGGCTCGGCCTGGCAGTGGGATACGCGCCGCCGCCAGTACTACCTGCACAACTTCCTCACCAGCCAGCCGGACCTGAACTTCCACAACCCGGACGTGCAGCAGGCGCAGCTCGACGCGCTGCGCTTCTGGCTCGAGCGCGGCGTCGACGGCGTGCGCATGGATGCCTGCAACTTCCACTTCCACGACCGCCAGCTGCGCAGCAACCCGCCGGCCACGCGGGCCGACAACATGATGGCCACCGACGTCAACCCGTACGGCATGCAGTCGCACCGCTACGACAAGACCCAGCCCGAGAACATCGCCTTCCTGCAGAAGATCAGGAAGCTGCTCGACGAATACGGCGCGATCTCGATCGGTGAAGTAGGGGCCGACGATTCCCTCGCGGTCATGGCCGACTACACCTCGGGCGGCGACAAGCTGCACATGGCCTACAGCTTCAACCTGCTGACGCCGGACTTTTCGGCGGCGCATATCCGCTCGCAGGTCGAGGCGTTCGAGGCGCGCGTGCGCGGCGGCTGGGTCTCGTGGTCGGTCGGGAATCACGACAGCGTGCGCGTGATGACGCGCTGGGGAGGAGAGAATGCGACGCCGGCGCTGGCCAAGCTGGTGCTGGCGATGCAGCTGTCGCTGAAGGGCACCCCTTGCCTGTACCAGGGCGACGAACTGGCGCTGACGGAAGCGGAGGTGCCTTACGAGCAGCTGCACGACCCTTACGGCATCGCCTTCTGGCCCGAGTTCAAGGGCCGCGACGGCTGCCGCACGCCGATGCCCTGGGACGCAAACGCGCCGCATGCAGGGTTCACCAGCGGCATGCCATGGCTGCCGGTGGTCGCACCGCATGTACAAGCGGCGGTGTCGACGCAGGAAGAGGATCAGGCGTCGCCGTTGAACTTCGCGCGCCGCTTCATCGCGTGGCGCCGCAAGCAGCCGCAGCTCGTGCGTGGAGACATTACGTTCTTCGACGCGCCCGAGCCGGTGCTGGCGCTGCGCCGGGACCTGGAAGGCGAGCCGCCCATGCTGGCGGCCTTCAACCTGTCGAATGCACCGGTGGCGTTCGCGTGGCCGGAAGCGGCTGGCGCCACGGACGTCGACGGCCATGGACTGCCGGGCATGCGCGAGGTAGCGCAGGTAAGCTTGCCGCCCTACGGCGCCTGGTACGGCACGCTGTAGGGTGGGGTGATGTTTACAGCGCGGCAGTAGGCTGCGCCTGGTCGCGCTGGGCGCGGCGGTCGGTACCGCGGCGCTCTTCCGGCTCCGCCAGGCTGACCGGCTGCGCCTGCCAGATCTGGTCGGCATACTCGCCGATCGCGCGGTCGGACGAGAAGCTGCCCATGCCGGCCACGTTCAGGATCGCCTTGCGGGTCCAGGCGTCGGGCTGGCGGTACAGCCCGTCGACCTCGTCCTGGGTGGCGACATAGCTGGCGTAGTCGGCCAGCAGCAGGTAATGGTCGCCCCAGGTGACCAGCGCATCGTAGATGCCGGAGAAGCGGCCCTTGTCGTCCGGCGAGAAGGCGCCGTCGCGGATCTGTTCGAGCACCTGCTTCAATTCCGCATTCTGCTCGACGATCCGGCCCGGCTGGTAGCCCTCGGCACGCAAGGCATCGACTTCAGACGTGGTGTTCCCGAAGATGAAGATATTCTCTGGACCGACATGCTCGCGCATCTCGACGTTAGCGCCGTCCAGCGTGCCGATGGTCAGCGCGCCGTTCAGGGCGAACTTCATGTTGCCGGTGCCCGAGGCTTCGGTGCCGGCGGTCGAGATCTGTTCCGACAAATCGGCCGCCGGCATGATGATCTCGGCCAGGCTGACGCTGTAGTTCGGGATGAACACGACTTTCAGCTTGTCGCCCACGCGCGGATCGTTGTTGATCGTGGTGGCGACGTCGTTGATCAGCTTGATGATCTGCTTGGCCATGTGATAGGCCGACGCCGCCTTGCCGGCGAAGATCACGGTGCGCGGTACCCAGCCGGCGTCCGGATTGGCCAGGATGCGGTTGTAGCGCGTGATCACGTGCAGCACGTTGAGCAGTTGGCGCTTGTATTCGTGGATGCGCTTGACCTGCACGTCGAACAGCGAGGTCGGGTCGATCGCGATGCCGAGCTTGTCCTGCACCCAGTTCGCCAGGCGCTGCTTGTTGACCAGCTTGGCGGCGCGGAAGTGCAGGGCGAACACGGGGTCGTCGGCGGCCTCGCGCAGGTCCGCAATCTGGTCGAGGTGGCGGCGCCAGGTGCGGCCGATGCGCTCGTCGATCAGTGCGGACAGCGACGGGTTGGCTTGCGACAGCCAGCGGCGCGGCGTGATGCCGTTGGTCTTGTTGTTGAAGCGGTCCGGGAACAGGCGCGCGAAGTCGGCGAAGATCGACTGCTTCATCAGGTCCGAGTGCAGGGCCGAGACGCCGTTGACCTTGTGGCTGGCCACGACCGCCAGGAAACCCATGCGCACGCGGCGTTCGCCGTTCTCGTCGATCAGCGACACGCGGCGCATCAGCTCGACGTCGGCGCCGAATTCGGCGGTGATGCTGTCGATGAAGATCTTGTTGATGTCGAAGATGATCTGCAGGTGGCGCGGCAGGATGTGGCCCAGCATGCCGACCGGCCAGGTTTCCAGCGCTTCCTGCATCAGCGTGTGGTTGGTGTACGAAAACACCTTTTGCGTGATCGCCCAGGCGCGCGGGAAGGCGATGCCGTGGTCGTCGATCAGGATGCGCATCAGCTCGGGCACCGCCAGCACCGGGTGGGTGTCGTTCAGGTGGATCGCGACGTGCTGCGGCAGGTGGTCGAAGTCGTCGTGCTTTTCCAGGAAGCGGCCCATGATGTCCTGCAGGCTGGCGGCGCAGAAGAAGTATTCCTGGCGCACGCGCAGTTCGCGGCCGGCCTGGGTCGAATCGTCCGGATACAGCACGCGCGACACGTTTTCGGACGCGTTCTTTTCCTCGACCGCGCCGACGTAGTTGCCCTGGTTGAAGGCGGACAGGTTGAATTCCTGGTCGGCCTTGGCCGACCACAGGCGAAGCAGGTTGGTGGCTTCGGTGGCATAGCCGGGCACGATGGTGTCGTAGGCTTGCGCCATCACGTCGTGGGTGTCGACCCAGTCGACCTTGTCGCCGTCATGTTCAATGCGGCCGCCGAAGCGCACCCGGTACTGCACGTCCGGGCGCGCGATTTCCCACGGATTGCCGCCGGCGAGCCAGTAGTCGGGCAGTTCGACCTGGCGGCCGTCGACGATCTGCTGCTTGAACATGCCGTAGTCGTAGCGGATGCCGTAGCCGACGCCGGACAGGGCCAGCGTGGCCATCGAGTCGAGGAAGCAGGCGGCAAGGCGGCCCAGGCCGCCGTTGCCGAGGGCGGCATCCGGCTCGAGGTCGGGCAGTGACGCGAAGTCGACGCCCAGTTCGGCCAGTGCCTGGCGCACGTCTTCATGGATGTCCAGCGCCAGCAGGGCGTTGGTGAAGGTGCGGCCGATCAGGAATTCGATCGACATGTAATACACGCGCTTGGCATCCTGCTGGGACTGGGCGCGCTCGGTCTTCATGCGGCGCTCGACCAGGCGGTCGCGTACCGCCAGGGCGGTGGCGTGCAGCCAGTCGCGCGGCTGCGCGGTGGCGGCATCCTTGCCCATCGTGTACATCAGTTTATTGGCGATTGAACGCTTGAGGTCGGCGACGCCGCTGGACAGGTCGTCTTGATTGAGGTCGGTAAGATTCATTGCTGTTGCGTTCAGTGGTTCAGTGATTGGTCAGTGGCGATGTGCCGGTAAAGCGCGAGATAGTGATTCGCGGCTGCATCCCAGCCGAATTGTTGCCGCATGCCACGTTCTTGTACCTGCTTCCAGTCGGCTTCACGTCCATACAGCGCGAAGGCCCGGCGCAGGGCGGCGTCGATGCCGGCGTCATCGAAGCTCTCGAAGACGATACCGGTGGCCAGTTCCTCGCCCAGGTTCTCGATCGAGGCATCGACCACGGTGTCGGCCAGTCCGCCCACCTTGCGGACCAGCGGCAGGGTCCCGTACTTGAGCCCGTACAGCTGGGTCAGCCCGCAGGGTTCGAAACGGGACGGCACCAGGATCACGTCGGCGCCCGCGATCAGGCGGTGCGCCAGTTGCTCGTCGTAGCCGATGCGTACCGCCACCGATTGCGGATGGGCCGCGGCGGCGGCGCGGAACGCGGCTTCCAGCGGCGCGTCGCCCGCGCCCAGCAGCATGATCTGGCCGCCGCGCTGGACGATCAGGGGCAGGGCAGCCAGCACCAGGTGCAGGCCCTTCTGTTCCGTCAGGCGGCTGACCACGCAGAACAGCGGGGCCTCGTCCTGGATCGCGAGGCCGGCTTCCTGCTGCAGCGCGGTCTTGCACGCCAGCTTGCCGCCGGGTTTTGCAGCAGCGTTGCGCAGGTCGTAGTGCTTGGCGATCAGCGGGTCCGTCGCCGGGTTCCACACCGCATCGTCGACACCGTTCAGGATCCCGGCGAGGTCGGCGGCACGGGTGCGCAGCAAGCCATCCAGGCCGCAGCCCTGTTCGCTCTCCTGGATTTCGCGCGCATAGGTCGGGCTGACCGTCGTGATCTTGTCCGCGAAGAACAGCCCGGCTTTCAGGAAGGAGACCTGGCCGTGGAATTCGACACCATTGATGTCGAAGAAATGCGCGGGCAAGCCCAGGTAACCGAATACGTGGCTGGGGAAATTGCCCTGGTAAGCCAGGTTGTGGATGGTCTGCACGCTGGCGGCCAGCTTGCGGCCGGTCGACTGTTCTGCCGCCTTCAGGTAGGCCGGGGCCAGGCCGGCGTGCCAGTCGTGCGCATGCACGACCTGCGGCTGCCAGGACGGATCGAGGCCTTCGGCCAGGCGCGCCGCCATCCAGCCGAGCAGGGCGAAACGCTGGAAATTGTCCGGATAGGCCTGGTTGCCGGCGTCGGCATATGGATTGCCCGGGCGGTCGTACAGGTTCGGGGCATCGATCACGTAGGCAATGACACCGGTGTCGGGCAGGGTGCCGCGATACAGGCGCAGCGTCTCGGCGCCGAAGGCCGGCGCCAGCTCGGTCACCAGTTCCTGCTTGACGATGCCGGCGCGTAGGGCCGGAAAGCCCGGCACCAGCACGCGCGCATCGCAGCCGGTCTTGCTCTGCGCCGCCGGCAGGGCGCCCGCGACATCCGCAAGGCCCCCGGTTTTCAGCAGTGGGTAGATTTCAGTACAAACGTGTAATACGCGCATCATGGTTCCTGTGTCCGTGCGTTCGCCATCTTGCCGCACGGACGCGCCCGCGTCCGTGCGCCGTCTTACTTAACTCGACGCTTATTTACAGCTTGTTCAGCATATCGGTGGTCACCAGCACCACGCCGTTCTCGCTGCGGTGGAAGCGTTGCGCATCCAGTTCCGGATCTTCGCCGATCACCATCCCTGCCGGGAGCTTGCAGCCGCGGTCGATGACGACCTTGGTCAGGCGGCAGCCTTCGCCGATATCGCAGTGCGGCAGGATCACCGCCTGGTCGATATGGCAGAACGAATCGACCCGCACGTTCGAGAACAGCACCGAGGCCGCGACATGCGAACCCGACACGATACAGCCGCCCGACACTAGCACGTTCACCGCCATGCCATGGTCGCCGTTACGGTCGTGCACGAACTTGGCCGGCGGCAGCTGTTCCTGGTGGGTCCAGATCGGCCAGTCGGCGTCGTAGATGTTCAGTTCCGGCGAAATCGAGGCCAGGTCCAGGTTGGCGGACCAGAAGGCGTCGACGGTGCCGACGTCGCGCCAGTAAGCCGGGACGCCGTTGCCGGTCGGGATGCACGACATGCTGAACGGATGCGCCACGGCGCCGCCTTCGCGTACCACGCGCGGAATGATGTCCTTGCCGAAGTCGTGGGTGGAGGCGGCATTCGCGACGTCGTCGTCCAGCAGTTGGTACAGGTACTCGGCATTGAAAATATAGATGCCCATGCTGGCCAGCGTGGTGTCCGGCTTGCCGGGCATGGTCGGCGGATCGGCCGGCTTTTCGACGAAGTCGGTGATGCGGCGCTCCTCGTCGACCGCCATCACGCCGAATGCCGAGGCCTCGGCCTTGGGTACCTCGATGCAGCCGATGGTGCAGGCGGCGCCCGTCGCCACGTGGTCTTGCAGCATCAGTGAGTAATCCATCTTGTAGATATGGTCGCCGGCCAGCACGACCACGAACTCCGGATGATAGGAGCTCAGGATGTCGATGTTCTGGTACACCGCGTCGGCGGTGCCGCGGTACCAGTGGTCTTCATTCACGCGCTGCTGGGCCGGCAGCAGGTCGATGAATTCGTTCTGGTCGCCGCGCAGGAAGCTCCAGCCGCGCTGCAGGTGGCGCAGCAGCGAGTGCGATTTGTACTGCGTCACCACGCCGATGCGGCGGAAGCCGGAGTTGACGCAGTTGGACAGGACGAAATCGATGATACGGAATTTGCCGCCAAAATACACCGCCGGCTTGGCGCGCTTGTCGGTCAGCTGGTGCAGGCGCGACCCGCGGCCGCCGGCCAGCACCAGCGCGACGGCGCGTTCCTGCAAGCGGTGGGTGAGCTGGTTCTTCCTGCGTTCAGGTTGCCGATGGATCAGGGTTTTCATGTTGCCTCCACTATTTTTATGGTCAATGACATATTAATAAGCTTGGGGTCGATGCTCAGTTCCACGGCAGGGCCAGCAGCAGCACAGCGTGCGCCGGGACCTCCACCGTGCCGTCGGCATCATGCGGCGGCAATTCGGGAAACGCACTGTTCGTCAGCGCACGCCACGGGCCCGGCGGCAGCCTGAAATCGACCGGCTGCGCCTCGCCGTTCACCAGCAGCAGGCAGGTTTCGTCGCCGGCCTGGCCATCGGCCGGCGCGCTCATTCGGATGCCGATGCAATGGATGCCCCCGTTCCAGGCCGCGTCATCCATGACGGCACCGTCCGGCTTGAGCCAGGCGATGTCGGCGTGGCCATCCGCCCCCACCGCGCCGCTGTACCAGCCCGGACGGCGCAGGGCACGGTAGCGGCGCCGCAGCCCGGTCAGCGCACCGACGAAGCCGGCCAGCGCATCGTCGGCGCGGCGCCAGTCCAGCCAGCATACGGGATTGTCCTGGCAGTAGGCGTTATTGTTGCCTTGCTGGGAATGGCCGATGTCGTCGCCTGCCAGCAGCATCGGCGTGCCCTGCGAAAAGAACAGCGTCGCCAGCAGGGCGCGCTGCAGGCGTGCCCGCAGTTGCAGCACCGCGCGGTCGTCGGTGACGCCTTCCACGCCGCAGTTCCAGCTCAGGTTATGCGCATGGCCGTCGCGGTTCTGTTCGCCGTTGGCCTCGTTGTGCTTGTGGTCGTAGCTCACCAGGTCGCGCAGCGTGAAACCGTCGTGGGCGCTGATGAAATTGACGCTGGCGGTGGGCTGGCGGCCATGGTGCTGAAACACGTCGCTGGAGCCGGCGAAGCGGCGTGCGAATTCGCCCAGCGCGCCCGCGGGCTCGCCCTGCTGCAGCCAAAACGCGCGCATGGTGTCGCGGTACTTGTCGTTCCATTCGAACCAGCCCGGCGGGAACTGGCCGAGGCGGTAGCCGCCCGGACCGATGTCCCACGGCTCGGCGATCAGCTTGACCCGTGCCAGCACCGGGTCCTGGCGCAGCGCGGCCAGGAAGGCGGCGGCGCCGGAAAACCCGTCGGCATTGCGCGCCAGGATCGGTGCCAGGTCGAAGCGGAAGCCGTCCACGTGCATCGCCTCGACCCAGTAGCGCAGCGAATCCATCACCAGCTGCAGTACGCGCGGCTCGGACAGGTTCAGGCAATTGCCGCAGCCGGTCCAGTTTTCGTACAGGGCCGGATTTTCTCCCTGCAGGTGGTAGTAGAGCTGGTTGTCGATACCCCGGAAGCTCAGCGTCGGCCCGCATTCGTCGGTCTCGCCGGTGTGGTTGTAGACCACGTCGAGCACGACCTCGATGCCGCGGCCGTGGATCGCCTTGACCATGTCGCGGAACTCGGAAATCGGTGTGCTGCCGGGCCGGCCCGACCAGTAGCGGCGCTCGGGCGCGAAGAAGCCGATGCTGGAATAGCCCCAGTAATTCGACAGGCCCATTTTCTGCAGGCGCATCTCGTCGGCGCGCGCATGCACCGGCAGCAGGCTGAGGGTGGTGACGCCGAGCCGCTGCAGGGTATCCAGCACGGCGGGCTGCGCCAGTCCGGCGTAGGTGCCGCGCAGCGCCTCGGGCACGTCGGGGTGCAGCCTGGTGTAGCCCTTGACGTGGACTTCGTACAGGATGGTGTCGGCCGCTGGCACGCGCGGTGGCCGGTCGTCGCCCCAGTCGTAGGCGTCATCGACCACCTGCGCCTTCAGCGCGATCGCTGCATTGTCCGCGGGGTCGGGCTGGTCCGCGGCGTCGGCCGCATGGCCTTCGAACCCGGGCTGGGCCAGGTACTCGCCCACGACTGCGCGCGCGTAAGGGTCGAGCAGGACCTTGTTCGGGTTGAAGCGCTGGCCCTGCTGCGGTGCGTACGGTCCGGCCACCCGGTAGCCGTAGACCTGGCCCGGTGCGGCGCCTTCGAGGTAGCCGTGCCAGACGCCGTCCTCGCAGGCCGGCATGCGAAGGCGCGCCAGTTCCTGTTTGCCCTCCGGGTCGAGCAGGCACAGGTCCACCGATGCCGCATGCGGGGCCACCAGCGCGAAATTCACGCCATCGCCATCGCGGTGCGCGCCCAGCGGGTAGGGAAGGCCTGCGCGCAATGCTTTTGCTTCCATCATTCTGCAGGCTCCAGCTTCAGCATGATGGTCGCCAGCGGCGGCACGGTCAGGCTGAGCGACTGGTCGCGGCCATGGAGGGCGACCGGCTCGGTGTGCAGATCACCATTGCACATGCCGCTGCCGCCATACTGCGTGGCGTCGGTATTCAGTATCTCGACGTAGCGCCCCGGCTGGCCGACGCCGATGCGATAGCCATGCCGCGGCACCGGCGTGAAATTCGACACCACGATCACCGCATCGCCATTGCCCGCCTTGCGGATGAACGAGAACACCGAGTTGTCGCGGTCTTCATGGGTGATCCATTCGAAGCCGCGCGCCTCGACGTCGAGCTGGTGCAAGGCCGGGTAATGCTGCTGGACCGCATTCAGGTCGCGAATCAGCCGCTGGATGCCCTGGTGGCGCGGGTTGTCGAGCAGGTGCCAGTCGAGGCTGCGGTCGACATTCCATTCGCGCTCCTGCGCAAACTCGCCGCCCATGAACAGCAGCTTCTTGCCGGGATGGCCCCACATGAAACCGTAATACGCGCGCAGGTTGGCGAAGCGCTGCCAGTCGTCGCCGGGCATGCGGTCCAGCAGCGACCCTTTGCCGTGCACCACCTCGTCGTGCGACAGCGGCAGCACGAAGTTTTCGGTAAACGCATATACCAGTCCGAAGGTCATCTTGTCGTGGTGGTAGCGGCGGTTGACCGGGTCTTCCTGCATGTAGCGGAGAGTGTCGTTCATCCAGCCCATGTTCCATTTGTAGTGGAAGCCCAGGCCGCCCATTTCGAGCGGGCGCGACACGTTCGGAAAACTGGTCGATTCTTCCGCAGCCATGATGGCTTCGGGGCGTTCGGCGCATACCACCCCATTCGCGCGGCGCAGGAATTCGATCGCCTCCAGGTTTTCGCGGCCGCCGAACTGGTTCGGAATCCATTCGCCTTCCTTGCGGCTGTAATCGCGATACAGCATCGAGGCCACCGCATCGACGCGCAAGCCGTCGATCCCGAAACGCTCGATCCAGTACAGCGCATTGCCGACCAGGTAATTCAGCACTTCCTTGCGCCCGTAGTTATAGATCAGCGTATTCCAATCCTGGTGAAACCCTTCGCGCGGATCGGCATGCTCGTACAGGTGGCTGCCGTCGAAACGCGCCAGTCCGTGCGGATCGGACGGGAAATGCCCCGGCACCCAGTCCAGCAGCACGCCGATGCCGTTGGCATGCGCGGTTTCGACGAAATAGCGGAAATCTTCCGGCGTACCAAAGCGCGAAGTCGGGGCATACATTCCGACCGGCTGGTAACCCCAGGAGCCGTCGAACGGATGCTCGCTCACCGGCATCAGTTCGATGTGGGTGAAACCGAGGTCTTTCGCATACGGGATCAGCTGGTCGGCGAGTTCGCGGTAGCTCAGCCAGCGGTTGCCGTCTTCCGGCACGCGGCGCCAGGACCCCAGGTGCACCTCGTAGATGCTGACCGGCGCACCGAGCGCATTGGCCGCCTGGCGCGCGCTCGACGATGGAAACAGCGGCGGCAAGGCATTCACGACCGAGGCGGTGTCCGGCCGCAATTCGGCGCGGAAGGCAAACGGATCGGCTTTCAGCAGGATCTCGCCGCTTTGCGCCTTGATTTCGAATTTGTACAGGTCGCCGGCGGCCAGCTGCGGAATGAAGATTTCCCAGACACCGGAAGCACCGCGCGAACGCATTGCATGGCGCCGGCCATCCCAGTTGTTGAAACTGCCGACCACCGAGACCCGGCGCGCATTCGGCGCCCACACCGCGAAGGCGACGCCGGGGACGCCGGCGCTCTCGGTCGGATGGGCACCCAGCTTTTCGTAGGGCCGGTGGTGCGTGCCCTCCGACAGTAGCCAGACATCCATGTCGCCAAGGATGGGCGGGAAGCGGTAAGCGTCTTCCACCTCCTGGCGGTGCGTGCCCCAATCGACCCGCAGGCGATAGGGGAATGGATTCTTGCGGCGCGGGATGGCTGCGGTAAACACGTCGCTGTCTTCGATCCGCTTGAGACTGGCCAGCTTGCGGCCGGTCTTGCTTTCGATGAGCTCCACCGCGGCCGCACCGGGCAACAGGGCGCGTACCACCAGTTCGCCATGGTGGCGATGCATGCCGAGAACGGAAAACGGGTCGTGATGGTCGCCGTGCATCAGCGTGGCGACGCTTGCCTGGTCAAATGTCATACGTGTTCTTGTAGTGGTTACCGGTGGCCGGTGGCGGCGCGAGGGGGGAGGGTGTGGCGGGAGACACAATCCGGGAACGTTCACAACGACACGACATGGCCCACATATTTCTTCCGGATCGAGAACCGAGGGTGCCCTCGGATGCTGACTGCGTCTCTGGTGAAGGGCAGCAGTGTGCTGCATGCAGCAGTCACCATTGCCTTATTGTTTTCATAATTATACTAGTTTAACTTTTACAGCGTGAAACCGTGCAAATCCGCTATCAATTGTGCGCCACAATTGTTGAGAAGCGGCGCACAGCTTATTCAGACGGCCTGCAAGGCCAGCATGGCCGTCGCCATCTTGTCGGACAAGGGTGACGCATCGCTATGCGTCATGACCAACTCGTTCGTTGCCCGCGTCATCGCCACATACAGCAGGCGCGCCTCATCCTGGATCGCCTCGTCGTCCCGGGACGGTGCGCCGATACCAGGGATGCAAACGAAGGGAAACTCCAGGCCCTTGCTGCTGTGCATGGTGATTAGTTTGACGCTGTCGTGCGACGGCGAATAGGCATGGCGCTTGTCCTGTTGCCACTGGACCGGAATTCCTTTGCGCGTCAGGACGTCGACCAGCTTCTGGCCAATGCCGTATCGCCGGTAAATGACCGCCATGTCATTCCATGGTGTGCCCAGCTTGTTGGCTTCGCTTAATCGCTGCGCCAGGAATTCGCCTTCCTGCTGCAGCGTGGGAAGCTTGACGAGCAGGGGTTTCGGACCATGGCGGCCTGCACTCATCGGTAACACAGTCGGCGCCTGGTCTTCTTCCGCATCCGCCGGCGACAGCAAATCGTCGGCGAATGCCCGCGCCACGGCCAGGATCTCCGTCGTGTTCCGGTAATTCAGTTTCAGAATCGTGGTGCGGCCCTTTGCCTGGATTCCGACACTGGAAAACGAGAATTTCCTTTTTTGGGGGCCGCTGTAGATGGACTGCGCATCGTCATACAAGACGAGCAGCGATTTCGAATCCGGATGAATCATCTGCACGACCAGTTTGAACCATGCCGGTTTGAAGTCGTGCCCCTCGTCGATCAACACCGCATCATATTGGGCGGACGGGATCAGTTTTTGATCGACTGAATGGATGACCCGTTCCACGCACGCTTCAAAAAACGCGTTCGTATCGCCGCTGTTGACCGGTTTGCCAGCGTGATAGGTATCGAGCTGGCGCACGCACCAGGCATGGAAGGTCACCGCCTTGACCTTGTCCTGCAAGCCTTTCGCTTCCATGACGCTGGCCAGTTTCGTCGCCAGTGTCTTGTTGTAGCAGAGAACCAGGATAGGGCGCGCGTGCGTCTTGGCCAGATGCTCGGCGCGATAACCCAGGATCAGCGTCTTGCCGGATCCGGCAACGCCGTGGATGACGCGATGGCCCTCGCCGAGGCTGCGCGCCAACTGTTCCTGTTGCAGATCCATCACGCGCAACAGGTCCGGTATCTCGACCGTACTTCGGCCAGCCCCATCCACCAGATCCGGTTGGGCCGGGATGCGAACCTCCGGAAACATGTGCCAGCGAATGCGATCGATCTGCGGCAAGGACAATGGCATCTTGAATTTGATGGGGAACATATTCCACAGCCGCTGCTGGAACGCTTCGGGGTCGGCGCCTTCGGTCATTTCGTCCTGGCAGATGACGAGATGCGACGGCAGGACCTCGCCCATATTGGTGCTATCGAACTGTTTACGGCTAATGTTGGTAAGCACCACACCGTGGCCATAGGGGAAGAACGGCTTGCCTTTCAAGGAGCCGCTCGGCCACACCAGGAGCGCATCCCGCTCCAGCTTGTTTGTGACCGTAAACATGTACTGGCGCGCCTGCTCGAGTGGATTCAGCACGCGTTTGTCGCCATCCGCCGTGACCAGCGTTGCATGTTGCTTGTCGATGCAGACGATCGTGTCGAGGCGCCAATCCTTGGCTTCCAACACCAGCAAGCCTCGGCTTGGATGGAAGATGACGAAGTCCGGATGCCGGGTACGATCGCCGATCGAGACGTCGTACCAGCACAGGTAGTCGTCCTCCAGTTTGTCTTCGAGGCGGGCTGCAAGCCTGCGTTCTCCAGGTGTCATGCGGGAAGCGCAGGCGCCGATCGAAGGAATAAGCGTTGCCAAAAAAAGCTCCTTGATAACGACGACATGTCGTTGCTGAGCTGATACTGTGACGCATTAGTTTATTAGCGGCAAGATATTTTGCATGCCTGCGCCGGAATGACGACACACTTTCCAGGTATGCCGCGCGGCGGAAACAACGGATAATGGCGGCTATTTTGCTTTAAACACTGATTTGGAACTTTGCAATGGAAATTAAGGTCAACTTCCTCGACAAGCTTCGCCTCGAAGCCAAGTTCGACGACTTCACGGTCATCGCCGACCAGCCGATCCGCTACAAGGGCGACGGCTCGGCGCCGGGCCCGTTCGATTACTTCCTGGCCTCGTCGGCCCTGTGCGCGGCTTACTTCGTGAAGCTGTACTGCGATACCCGCAACATCCCGACCGAAAACATCCGCCTGTCGCAGAATAATATCGTCGACCCGGAAAACCGCTACCAGCAGACCTTCAAGATCCAGGTCGAGCTGCCGGCGGATATCTCGGACAAGGACCGCCAGGGCATCCTGCGCTCGATCGACCGCTGCACCGTCAAGAAGGTCGTGCAGCAGGGCCCCGAATTCGTCATCGAGGAAGTCGAGAACCTGGACGCCGACGCGCAGGCGCTGCTGACCGTGCAGCCTTCGAGCGAATCGGCCACCTACATCCCGGGCAAGGACCTGCCGCTGGAACAGACCATCGCCAACATGTCCGGCCTGCTGGCCAAGCTGGGCATCAAGATCGAGATCGCGTCGTGGCGCAACATCGTGCCGAACGTGTGGTCGCTGCATATCCGCGATGCGCATTCGCCGATGTGCTTCACCAACGGCAAGGGCGCGACCAAGGAAAGCGCGCTGGCTTCGGCGCTGGGCGAATACATCGAACGTCTCAGCAACAACCACTTTTATGCGGGCAGCTACTGGGGCGAGGACATCGCCAACGCCGACTTCGTGCATTACCCGAACGAGCGCTGGTTCCAGCCCGGCCCGGACGATGCGGTGCCAAGCGACATCCTCGACGAATACAGCCTCGGCATCTACGATCCGGACGGCGAGCTGCGCGGCTCGCACCTGGTCGATACCAATTCCGGCAACGCCGAACGCGGCATCGTGTCTTTCCCGTACATCCGCCAATCGGACGGCGCGACCGTGTATTTCCCGTCCAACCTGATCGAGAACCTGTACGCCAGCAACGGCATGAGCGCCGGTAACACACTGGCCGAAGCCCAGGTGCAGTGCCTGTCCGAGATTTTCGAGCGCGCGGTCAAGCGCGAGATCCTGGAAGAAGAACTGGCGCTGCCGGACGTGCCGGCCGAGGTGCTGGCGAAATACCCGGGCATCGTCGCCGGCATCAAGGGCCTGGAAGAGCAGGGCTTCCCGGTGCTGGTCAAGGATGCGTCGCTGGGCGGCCTGTACCCGGTGATGTGCGTCACCCTGATGAACCCGAAGACCGGCGGCGTGTTCGCTTCCTTCGGCGCACACCCGAGTTTCGAGGTGGCGCTGGAACGCAGCCTGACCGAACTGCTGCAGGGCCGCAGCTTCGAAGGCCTGAACGACCTGCCGCCGCCCACCTTCACCAGCGCAGCGGTCACGGAACCGAACAACTTCGTCGAGCACTTCATCGATTCCAGCGGCATCGTGTCGTGGCGCTTCTTCAGCGCCAAGGCCGACTACGATTTCGTCGAGTGGGACTTCACGGGCCAGGGCGAGAATTCGAACGCCGACGAAGCCGCGACCCTGCTCGGGATTCTCGAAGAGCTGGGCAAGGAAGTGTACATCGCGGTGGTCGACGAACTGGGCGCCACCGCCTGCCGCATTTTGGTGCCCGGCTATTCGGAAATCTACCCGGTCGAGGACCTGGTGTGGGACAACACCAACAAGGCGCTGCTGTTCCGCGAAGACATCCTGAACCTGCACCGCCTCGATGACGACGCCCTGGCCGACCTGCTGGACCGCCTGGAGAACAACGAGCTCGACGAATATTCGGACATCGCCACCCTGATTGGCATCGAATTCGACGAGAACACGGACTGGGGCCAGTTGACGGTCCTCGAGCTGAAATTGCTGATCCACCTGGCCTTGCAGGACTTCGAGGCCGCGCACGAACTGGTCGGCGCTTTCCTGCAGTACAACGACAACACCGTCGAACGGCGCCTGTTCTACCAGGCGCTGAACGTGGTGCTGGAAGTCGTGCTCGACGAAGAGCTGGAGCTCGACGACTACATCGCCAACTTCCGCCGCATGTTCGGCGACGCCCGCATGGACGCCGTGCTGGGATCGGTGGACGGCAGCGTGCGTTTCTTCGGCTTGACGCCGACCAGCATGGCGCTGGAAGGCCTGGACCGCCACCAGCGCCTGCTGGACAGCTACAAGAAGCTGCATGCGGCCCGGGCCCGGGCTGCCGCCTGATCCGGCAACCTTGTGTAGCGTTTCATGTCGTGGCGCGGCATTATCTGAAACTCGGGGTCAGGCCTTTAAGGCCGTCCAGGAGCCGCCTCCACAGGGTCTCGTCTTCCTCAGCGATGCCGGCTACCTTGTTTAGCGAGTCAAGGAAGTTGCTTGCCGCCTTGGCGGCGGCCGGCAGGGACAGGTCCCCGCGTCCGGTCCTTGCGGTCTGGCTGGCTCGCGTCAGCGCTTCCCTGGCCGCACCCAACTCCGCAAGGAGCACTTTGAGTTCCTTGCCGCCAGTGTCCAGCAGTGTTTCGCCAAGCGCTTTGTGGAATCTCGCAGCCTCGTTACGCATCGCCGTCGTGAAACCGGGGTCCTGGCAAATCGCATCCAGCTCCCTGGTGGCGGCCGTATAGGATGCCAGGTCATTCAGTTTGATGGCGGCAAGTCCCATCGAGTACAGCAACTGGATGCGCAGCTGTGCTTCCCCGGCCGCGGCCGCGGCCGTGGCCTTGGTATTAGTCGCCATGATCTTCCCCTTTGTCTGTGATGGCTTTTACGCGACCCACGAATAGCTTCAGGTTGGCAAACGTCAGGTTGCCGCAATCCCTGCGCAGCGCGCGCAGGCCGCCGCACGCGTCGAGGGCCCTGGCAAGTTGACGGTGTTCCGCAGCCCAGGCCAGGGCTGCCGCGGCAATCGGCGGGACCACGGCATTGCGCTGTTGCAGCCACATCCGCGATGCGGCCAGCTCCTTGTTATAGCCGCGGAACTGGGGCTCGATACCCGCCAGCAGCGTGGACATGCTGGCCAGCTCCTGGACCATCGTTCCGCTCAGGCAGGGCGGCTCGTCCCTTGCGGCGCCGCCAAGCGGCGCGGCCGTGCGCGTCATGCCGCACAGGTTGACGCCCTGGTTGCGCTGGCCGACACGGTCGGCGACCTCGCCGAAGAAATGTTCGATCCGGGTCTGCTCCGTGCCGGCCTGCTTGACCTTGGCCACGTTCAGGCTGCGATAAAACGCCAGGCGATTGGCGCCGACTTCATCCCGCAAGATGCCTTCTTCCAGCCCTTCGAGAGCGGTTGCGATCTTCAGTTGCGGCCCATTCGGGCTGTAGATGCTGGCGATCGCCGATGCGATCTTGCCGACGGCAGGATCCGCCTGTTGCATGGCGGCGGCCAGGCTCTTTTGCGCCTGGATGCGGGTGATGTCGGCGGCGATCTCCTGCACCAGCCTGGCGGCCCAGGCCGGGACGTTGGCGGCCGGGACAGCCATGCCCAATGCCCCTGACAGGCCCTCCAGCGATTTCGCCAGCGACTGTACCGATTCGGCGCCGGTCTCTCCCTGGGCCGCCAGGTCGACCAGGCTGGTCGAATAGTCCACGGCGACGGACATGACGGCATCCACCGCGGCCGCGTTCGCACTGTATTCGGACTGGAAGCGGGTGAGTGTCCCGACCCGGTCATCCTGCGGATTTCTCGCTTCGGCGCGCGCGCTGACACTCGAGAGATGCAACCCGACCTCGGCCTGCTCCGCGGAGATGGCGGCGCCAAGCCTTGCCGTTTCTGTCGCGAACGGACGCAAGTCCGGCGTCGCACAGCCCGCCAGCAGGGACAGGCTCAGGAAAACGAGCTGTCGACGAATCGAACGGCAAATCGCATGCATGTGCTCCTCCTTCTCCAGTGGCCAAGCAAAGCGTCACGCCGGGGGCGGTGGAGCACTGCGATGAAATGCGCCGTGGCAGGTGCGCGCGCGCACCGGCAGATCGCGCTTATCTTCGTTGTTTGTGCTCTGGATCAATGACGCTTGGGATAGATCTAATAGTAAGACGGTGACAACTATTTGTCACCTTTGTAAATACAATTATCTGTTGTATTTGCAAAAGCGCAACAGAGGCAGGCGAACGCGTCAGGCGGGCTCTTGACCCGCGGCGTCGGGCGACCAGTGCCGGTTATCGCGGTAGGCCGTCAACTGTGCCAGCAATGCCGTGGCGGCCGCCACTTCGGCGCTGCCGCCGGGCCGGGCCGCCATCCACTGCTTGTAAGGCGCCAGCAGCACCTGCGCATCGTCGAACACATACACCCAGTAGCGTGGCGTACTGATGCGGTTGTGCAGGTCACGCAGCGAAGCGCTGATATCGAGGTGCCGGATCGCCAGGTTCTCGCGCACGATGCCCTTCAATAGTTCGAACTCGGTCTGCGCGACGATCGGCCAGAAGTGCGGGTTCTCGCGTACGGCGCGGTGGATCTCGCGCAGGGTTTCGGCCAGCTCGCGTTCGATGCCTTCCAGCTGCCCGAGCGGCACCAGCGTCTCGGCAGGCGCCGCGTCGGCACCTTCCAGTCCCTCGAGCAGGAGCGCGCGGACCTTGCAGGCCAGTGCCGCGCGCAGCGGGTAATGCCGGCGCTCCGATTCGGGTTCGATCGCGGCAGCTTCCAGATAGGCGTGCCGCGCCCAGTCCAGGTCCGCTGCGTCGGCGTCGGCCAGCACCGCGCGGCGCCGGTAGGCGTTGCCCAGCAGGCTGCTGCGTTTCAGGGTGGGGCCATGATGGCAGCACATCTGCCGGAAGATCCCGATCGCCTTGTCCAACTGGTCGATACTGGCGTCCGGCAGGCTCAGTTGTTCGGCATACATCTCGACCGCGCTCAACGCTGCCGAGCCGTCGGTCGCGCGCGTGGCGCGCTCGTACCAGGCGAGCGCCTGGCGCCGGTCGGGCAGGGCTGCATAGGCCGCGGCAAACTCCTGGGCGACGTCGCCCTGCGCCAGCCAGGCCTGGAAACGGTCCTGCAGCCAGGCCAGCCGGGCGCGGTTGCGGGTGCCGGTATCGTGTGTGGAGTACAGCAGTTCGTTGGCGATGGCTTGCAGCACGAGCTTGAGCGTGGTGGGCGAGGCCACGCCTTCGTATTCGTCTTGCGGCGCCGGCTGGACCGAACCGCCGGCGGTCTTCCAGCTCCAGTCGGGGTCGCCGTAGCATTGGTAGGCAGCCCAGGTATTGCTGTCGGGCTGCATGTCGTACGCTGCCTGCCGCGCCGCGCCGACGGCGTCGATGAAGCGGCGTCCGGCAAACAGCTCGCGGTAGAATCCTTCCGCAAATGCCTTGGCCGGCGCGTCCTCGATGGCCCAGCCGGCGGCGATCACGCAGCGCACGCCGATGCCGATCAGGGCGCCGGCCACGCCGGCCGCGAAGGCAACCCGGTCGTGGCCGGCTTCGGCCAGCCCCTGGCCCAGGTGGCAACAATTGAGAAACACCAGCTCGGGGGTGATGCGCATCGCATTGATCTCGTCGGCCCCGAGATAGGTGGCGGTGCCGGACAGTACCACGCCGCCGCTGCCTTCGACCTGGCGCGCATCGGTGCCGTGTCCGGCGATATGCACGATGCGGTAGTTGCTGGCGAACAGGGCATTGATGATGGTGGTCGCGTCCGGCCGGCTGGTCAGCTCGGTCACCCAGTCCTGGTGGTTGCCGAACGCGGTGCGCGCCACGGCGGCGATGGCGACCGCTTCGGTGCGGGCGCCGTCGAGCGGCGGCAGGCGCGGATCGGTGGTCAGCGGGTCGCCGATCACCAGCATCCTGTCCTCGGCCTTGGCATCGGCGACCTGTTCCCGATACTCCCTGACGCGCAGCTTGCGCAGGACCTTGCAGCGGATTGCCCATGGCTGCATGGACGAACGCTGGGCGACGGGAAGCAGCGGATCGGTGTCGAGCAATTCCCACGGCAAGGCAGCGGTCGTGCCGTCGAGCTCCATGAGCATGGCGGTCGAGCCGGTCAGGTAGGGTTCGATCTCGAACGGGATCAGGAGATTGAACAGCGTGCGGCCGATCTGGCGGTCGGGCCTGGTCTGGCTCGAGATGCGCCTGACCAGGTCGCGCACCAGCGGGCCCTGGGCGCGCTGGGCCCGGACTTCGGTGCGCGCACGCCGGGTGTCGAGACTGTAGGCGATCACCGGCGTGGTGCCGCTCGACTGCGGCGCGACGACGGCGCTGATGAAGTCATAGGCGGCCCCGCGGTAGCTGGTATCGAGCGGACGCCGCAGGTTGCCCTCGCCCTGGCGCAGGAAGCCGTCGACGTGCAGTTCGGGCATCGATTCCGCCTGCATGCGCAGCACGCGCCAGGCGTCGTTGGCGCGATCCAGGTAGACCTCGACGATGGTCAGGGTGCCGACCACCGGCCAGCCGGCTTCGCGCAGGCGCACGTTCGCATCGAGCACCCCCTGGGCCAGTGCCACCGCGGCCATGCTCACCGTCACCCCGGTGCCGCCGCTGCCGACCAGCGTCGCCGCCAGTTCGAAGTCCGGCAGCAGTTCGTGGTTCTCCGTCATCCGTTCGGCATAGGCCAGCACGCCGGTGCGCACCGTGTAGGCCAGGTATTGCGTGCTCAGCTTGCCTTCCTCGCCGAGCCCGACCACCACCACGGCGCGCGGGCGCGGAATGTAGCGCTGCTTGCGCCGGCCGGCGCCGCTGTGGCGGCCGTTTTCGAAGATCTGGAAGCTGCCGGTGCGAGCCGGATACACGCCTGCCCTCAACGCCTTGCTCATGCGCTGCCCGACCAGCGGATCGATCACGGCTTCGGAGCCGGTCAGGGTCATCGATTCGTAATGGCCGACCAGCAGCGGCGTCCGGATGAAGCGCAGGTCGCCGTGGTGCACGCGTACGGTGACGCGGCCGTCCTCGGCATCCTGATCGACGTTGCCGGCCGCTGCCAGGCCGCCGTGCCAGGGCAGGCGGCGGGTGAGGGGCGGACCCTGGCGCAGCTCGGCGCCGCGCTCGGCGCGCCGGGAGACCCGTTCCAGCCCCTTCGTGCTGCCGCCCGCCAGGAGTTCGGTCAGGGCATCGAAACAGGTGGGCGTACGCGCCAGGGCGTCGTGGGTGGCCGGCATGATCCACAAGGGCATGCCGGGCAGGGCCGCGCTGTCGAGCGGCACCTCGCGGTCGCCGTCGCTTCCGGCAAGGAGGTAGAGTTCCCGGGCCGACGCTTCGACGGCCGCCACGGTGCGATAGCCGCTGCCGGCGACAACGGCCAGGCTGGCGCTGTCGCGCAGCAGCCTGGGCAGGGCAAGTTCGAGCTGCTGCCACAGCGCCGCCGCATCGTCGAGCAGCGCTGCCTGCGGGATGGCCCAGCGGTCCAGTTGGCGCCGGGTGCCGTCGCGTTGCAGGCCATGCCAGCGGTCGTCGTTGCGCCAGCCGCTGTGCTCACGTCCCTCGAGGGCTTGCCAGCCGGCCGGCCGGTGGAGGGCGAGCACAGGATCGGCCAGGCCGGCCTGCAGCTGCACGATGCCGGGCATGGCCGCGAACAGTTCGCGCAGCGCCGCCTCCTGGTCGACCGGGCGTACCGCGCCGAACAGCGTGCCGAAGGTTTCGTCCCCGCTCAACAGGCGCAGCGGCAGCCAGGTGCCGGCGTTCGGCACGCCGAGCAGGAGCAGGCGGAAGCCCGCGCGCCCTGTCAACTGGTCCCAGCCGACCGGGTCACGCGCGTGCCAGGCGCGTACCACCAGGCCGCCGGCCCCATGGGCAAGGATGCGCAGCGGTTGCTCGCCGAGCGCCCCGGACGACAGCGTGGTGGCGACCAGGCGGCCGAGTTGCTCCGCATTGTGCTGCAGCGAGCGCCGCCAGTCGTAGGGAAACGGCAGCACATGATGGGTCTTGCGCAGGTGTTCGACGAGTTCGCCGTAGGCGGCGCGCCGCAAGCGTGCCGGCACCACCGCCGCCTGCGGTTCCATGTGCCGGCCCGGTGCCAGCGAGAGCCGTTCCAGGCCATTCGCCGAGCGGTCGTTGAGCCAGAGCTTGCGTCCATCCGGCGCCGTCAGCACGGAGCCGAACAGGTCGGGCACGACCAGCACCCATGGCCTGGCAGCGTCGCGGGCGCCGTTGTCGGCATCGCTTGCGCGGGGCCGCGGTGCGCCGCCATCCCAGGCGCGCGGTCCGATCGGCTGCCACGCCTTGCCGGGCCGGCCGCACAGGGCATCGACCATCGCCTGCACCGTATCCTTGCGGCCAAAGTAGCTGAAGTGGTCGATCCTGTCGTCGTGGGCCAGCATGAAGCGTGGCACCGTCCTGCCCACGCTGCGCGGCACGCCGCCGAACATCGAGCGCGTCTGTACGATCAGGTCGTTATCGGTCCACAGCAGGGCGTCCGCGGCCAGCGCCTGCAACCAGGTCAGCATGCCTTCGCCCATGCTGTCGCCGGCAATGACGTACAGTTCGCTGTCGACCTTGGCCAATGGCGCGTTCAGCCAGCGCACCACGGCGCTGTCCGGCGTCATCGCCTCGAGTCCCGGCAACAGTGCCAGGTCGGGCCGCGCGCGCGCGACCGCGCACGCCAGTTCGAGTACCTGGTCGCCGATCGCCAGCCCGCTGAATTGGGTCAGCCAATGAAACAGCGACAGCCAGGCATCCAGCCGCCGCGACGCCAGTAGGGTGCCGCGCGCCGGGCAGGCAACCCGCACCATGCGCCGCACCACGATCGACTTGGCGCGCAAGGCGGCGCGCAGCTGTTGCAGCGCGGCGGCGCCGGCCGGGTCGGCTGTCTCGATGTGCTCGGCGGTGGCGCGCGTGTCGTCATCGCGCAGGGCCCGCACCAGCACCTCGGCGACCAGTCCGCCGCGCGCATGCGTCACCAGGTCGAGCACGCAGCGCGCGGGCAACCGTTCGACCAGCGCCAGTGCGTTCGCGATCGGGCCGACACTGAGCGTCGGGTGTTCGAAGGCCAGCACGCGGTCGGCACCGTAGTGGTCGAAGATCTGTGCCAACTCCTGGCGTCGGACCTGCCACAAGGCGCCGAAGGTGTCGGCCGTGCCGATCAGCGTTCCGTGCAGGAACACGAGCAGGCTCGGCGGCGCACCATCCGCGAAGGTGGCGGGATCGAACGGGAGATCGTCGGCGCCGGGTGGCACATCGAGGGTGAGGTGGCGCAGTGCATGCGCGCGCGTGCCTTCGAGCTGGCGGACGATGTCCGCGACCGCACCCGGATCGGCCCCGGGGCTTTTGGGCTGGATGAGCATGAACCAGTCGATCGCGGCATCGGCAGCCGGTAGATGGCGGCGTTGCGGCGCGCCGTTGCGCGCGCTGGTCCAGGGCAGGGCCGCCGTCACCGCCACGTCGCCGGGATTTCCCCGTACCGGCACCCGCGCCGATTGCAGGAGATCGCGTGCGTGTTCGGGATGCAGCACCAGCATGGGACCATCGACGATCTTGATGACGACGATATCCTGTCCGCATACGGCCGCGACCGGCGCCAGCCGGTTCATGGTGCGCTGGTTATAGACCTTGTAGGCAAGCGGCGCGTAGCCGCCTTTGGCGAACGGGTGGCTGAGCGTTTTGTCGTCGAGCGGCGCGCCGCAGATGCGAAAGACGACTTGCTGGACCATGGCAAACCCCCTGCGCCGGTTCGTGTGCGTTCGGACAAATTATTCTGCGCCGGAACCCAAACGAATTTTCATGATATCGAAAAGAAAATAAAAAAATACAACACCGAGCCGCGGCCGCGGCGCAGGTGCATAATGATCGGCAGGCACGATGACGTGTGCCATGATTGGCGGGCTCGAGGATAGGTGGGATAACCATGAACGATCCGGAAAGCATCTATATCCATCACTACATCGCTGCCCTTGAGCGGCTCGGCAAGCTGCTGAAGGCGTCAGACGCGGACATGCCGGCCGCGAGCCGGCTCAAGCGGGCGCTGGATCAGCTGCAGTCGGCCCACCTGGCGCTCGGGAACGAGCCGGCGAGCGTACCGCTGCCGCCGGACGTGGCCGAGGAAGCAAGGCGCCTGGCCGACAGGTTCTACCGCGCCACGCAGGGGACCTTGCACGATCGTGCCGTCGACGCTGCCGAGGAGCTGGCCTCCGGCTGGCGCGGTTTACCCGGCTACGCCGGGGTCCCGACACGTGGCGCGCTGAGGCGCCTGGACATCCTGGGACGTTGGCCGGCTCTCGACCAACCCGCACCGGAAAAGGAAGACGAACGCGACGCGCGTGGAGGTTCGCATGACGACAGACCTGTTACCCGCGGCTAGCGGGCAGGCCACGCCGGATACCGTCACCGACACCGGCGCATTCTACGTCTGGCCCGCCGATGCAAAAGGCGAGCCGATCAATCCACCGGACAAGTCCCAGAAGCCGGCGGACTATCGTCCTAATCCCGGTGATGACCGCGCGGTGGAGATTTACTTCGGCCTGCTCGACTCGGTCGCCTCGCCGGCCAAGGAGCAGGTCGAGCTGCAGGTCGAGATCGAAAAGGTGCTGCGCGTCGTGCAGCGCGTGTTCCTGTCCGCAGGCAAGCAAGGGGCGGCAAAATTCCGCATCTACTATACGCGCCTGTTCTACGTCGCCCAGGTCGGCTTGCAGGGCGCGCACGCGGCGCCGGAGGTGGCGCGCGCGGCGCTGGCACAGATCGGCAGCGATCTTCTCGAGGACGAGGCCGGCCGGGTCAAGAATGCCCACCTGCGCACGCTCGGCATCTACGCGGGACTGTACTCGCTGCCCTTCCTGCTGGCCTACGTGCTGCTCTGCTTGCCGTCGCCGGGCGGCGGCGTGGAACATTACCTGCAGCGGCTGCAGATCGATCGCGTCTGGCTCGGCTGCTTTGCCCTGCTGTGGGCCGGCTGCTTCCACGGCGTGTGGCTGTCGTACGGCATTCGCAAGAACAAGTTCGTGCTGGCCGATCTGGTGACTGCCGACGACGACCTGCTGGTACCGCAGATCCGGCTGCTGTTCGCCGGCCTGCTGACCTGCGCGGTGGGTTTGACGATTGCCCTCGGCATCGTCGACGTGAAGCTGGGCACGCTGTCGCTCGCCGATTTTACCCACGTACCGGCACTCGCGTATGTCGCAGGCCTGTTTTTCGGGATCGGCGAACTGGCCTTGCCGGCATCGATCGGCAGCAGGGCGTCGACGCTGGCAGGCACGGTCAAATAGCCTGCGGAGCACCTGGGTGCGGGTTCAGCGCGTGCCGCCGGCTTGCGCCCCGGCCACCCGCATCGGGCTGTCCAGCAGCGCAGCCGTCTCCGCATCCGGCTCGCCGTCGATCTTCGACGGCCGGTAGTGGGTCTGGAAGGCGATCAGCACATTGCGCGTTGCCTGGCTCGGCTGGCCATCGCGCGGCACGACGTAGCCGATCGCGGCCAGCTTGCGCTGGAACCAGGCGATGTTCGGCAATGCCCTCCTGTAGCGGGCGCGCTTGACGGCCGCCACGCTTTCGTCGGGCCAGGGCACGATGCCTTCGGCCGCCAGCCGCTTCCAGGGGAACAGGGCGCCCGGGTCCTGCTTGCGCTGCGGCGCGACGTCGGCGTGGCCGACCACGTTGTCCGGCGCGATGTGATGCCGTGCCATGATGTCCTTGACCAGCGGGATCAGCGTATCGATCTGCTTCTCCGGGAAGGGCGTCCAGGTGCGCCCGTCCGGGCCGTCGACCCAGCCGGGATTCACGATCTCGATGCCGATCGAACTATTGTTCAGGTTACGGTCGCCTTTCCAGCCGGAGTCGCCGCCGGCCTGGTAGGCGGCGCGGCTTTCATCCACGATGCCGTAGATGACCGGGTTCTCATCGTTGCTCAGCAAATAATGGATGCTGGCTTCGACCCCGGTCTGGTGCGTGAGGATGCGGATCGATTGCGGCGTATCGGTGACCGTGTAGTGCAGCACCAGGTACTTTACCCGGCTGCGCTGGTCGGGCGTCGACAGCGAACGGTCGATGTGCGGGCCGCTGACACAGCTCACCAGCAGGCCGAAGGCGAACATGCCGGCCACCAGGCAATTCAGAACGAAATTCATGGATGTTACTTATTAGCACATAATCGACGGTTATTATCTTTGGAATGGCCGGGCAGTGCCAACGACTCGGTTTTGGCGCATCTGCAGCACGGTGGCGGCAGCCTGTCGGCTTTTACTGCGGCTGAGCGCGGCGCCTGGCCCGCTTCGTTGCAGGTAAGATGCGCTGGCCGTGCCGGATGCATCGCCCCCTCTACATAACACCTTTAGGAAAACCGGATGTCCGCATCGCCCATCACCGTCGAACAAGCCATCGAACTCGCCGGCGTCGGCAAATTCCAGCGCCGCCTGTTCCTGATTTTCGGCCTGGTCTGGATGGCCGATGCCATGCAGGTGTTGTCGATCGGCTTCAGCGCGCCGACCATTGCGAAAACCTTCGGCATCCCGGTGCCGCAGGCGCTGCAGAGCGGTACCGCCTTCTTCGTCGGCATGCTGATCGGGGCCTTCGTGTTTGGGCGCCTGGCGGACCGCTTCGGACGGCGGCCGGTGCTGATGGCGACGGTGGCGATCGATGCCTGCTTCGGCGTGGCGTCGGGCTTCGCGCCGGAGTTCACCTGGCTGCTGGCGCTGCGCTTCCTCACCGGGATCGGCGTCGGCGGCACCCTGCCGGTCGATTACACGATGATGGCCGAATTCCTGCCCAGCGACCGGCGCGGGCGCTGGCTGGTGATGCTCGAATCGTTCTGGGCCGTCGGCACCGTGCTGCTGGCGCTGCTGGCCTGGGTGGCCGAAGGGTGGGGGCCGGATGCCTGGCGCGTGATCTTCCTGGTCACCGGCCTGCCGGCCCTGGTGGGCATCGTCCTGCGCCTGGCGCTGCCCGAATCGCCGCTCTACCTCAGTCGCAGCGGCAAGGCGGCGCAGGCGAACGCGGTGCTGGAACGCGTCGCACGGGTGAATGGCCGCACGGCGTCGATGCCGCCGCTCGGCCCCGAAATCGCGCAGCGGCCACCGGTGTCGGCCTTGTTCTCCCAGCACCTGCGGCGCCGCACCGCGGCCCTGCTGGCCGCGTGGCTGCTGGTCTCGATCGCCTATTACGGCGTGTTCGTCTACCTGCCGTTGAAACTGGGGGCGGAGGGCTTCGGCTTCATGCGCGGCCAGGCCTTCCTGGTCTTGCTGGCCGTGGTGCAGCTGCCGGGTTACGCGCTCGCGGCATATGGCGTCGAGCGCTGGGGCCGCAAGCCGACCCTGATCGGTTTCCTGCTGCTGAGCGCGGTCGGCTGCATGCTCTACAGTCTTGGTCATAAGCCGGTGCTGGTGGTGGGCTCGACCCTGTTGATGAGCTTTGCGCTACTGGGTACCTGGGCCGGACTGTACGCATTCACGCCCGAAGTCTATCCGACCGGCCTGCGCGCCAGCGGCATGGGCCTGGCCGGGGCGCTGGCGCGCTTCGGCGGCCTGCTGGCGCCGGCCATCGTGGCGCCGGTGATGGTCGCGCATTTCACGCTGGCGCTGGCCATGCTGGCCGCCTTCCTGGCGCTGGGCGCGCTTGCCGTGCTGTGCGTCGACGTCGAGTCGCGCCGGCGCGCGCTGGAGTGAGCAGACACGCCAGCCGCTGAGGAACTTCCGCACGGGTGCGCGGGTCTATCCTGGTCATCCGTGTGCCTTGCAGGGAGAGCCTGACCGTGTGGACCCGCGTAAGTCCGACAAGCGCCAGGCTGGCGGGCCTGGCGGGCGTGGTATTCCTGGGCGCCCTCGGCGCCTGTCAGCGTAGCGACCCGCCCAAGCCGCCATCGCCGCCCCCGGCCGTCACGGTGGCGCAGGCGCGCCCGGCCCGTGTGCCTGTCACCCTCGAATTGCCCGGCCGTGTGAATCCCGTGCGGGTGGCGCAGGTGCGGGCGCGGGTCGACGGCGTCGTGCTCAAGCGCGAGTTCCGCGAGGGCGGCGACGTGCAGGCCGGGCAGCGCCTGTTCAAGATCGATCCGGCGCCCTATGCCACCGACCTGCAAAGCGCCCAGGCCGCGCTCGGCAGGGCGCAGGCGAATGTCGCCGCCCAGGATGCGCAGGCGGCGCGCTTCGGCAAGCTGGTCGGCAGCGCTGCGGTCAGCCGGCAGGAGTTCGACAATGCGGTGGCCTCGCAGGGCCAGGCGGTGGCCGACGTCGCTTCCGGGCGGGCGTCGGTGCGCTCGGCCCGGATCAACCTGGGCTACACCGACGTGGTGGCGCCGATCACCGGGCGCGCCGGTATTTCGGCGGTCACCGAGGGCGCCTACGTGCAGGGCAACAGCGCGACCCTGATGACGACCATCCAGCAGATCGACCCGATCTACGTCGACCTGACCCAGTCCAGCGTGCAGGGCCTGCGCCTGCGCCAGGACCTGGCCAGCGGCAAGGTCCACAGCGCCGGACCGAACCGCGCCCGGGTGACGGTGCTGCTGGAAGACGGCACGCGCTACCCGATCCCGGGCACCGTGCAGTTTTCCGACGTCAACGTCGATCCGGGTACCGGTTCGGTGACGATCCGGACGCTGGTGCCGAACCCGCGGCATCTGCTGTTGCCCGGCATGTTCGTACGCGGGCAGCTCGAAGCCGGCGTGCTCGAGGATGCGCTGCTGGTGCCGCAAGCCGGCGTCGCCCACGATGCGCAGGGGCAGGCCACGGCGCTGGTCGTCGGACACGACGGCAAGGTGCTGCAGAAGACGATCCAGGCGCCGCGCACCTATGGGGCCGACTGGGTCGTCACGGGCGGCCTGGACGCGGGCGAGCGCGTCATCGTCTCCGGGCTGCAGAAGGCCAGGCCGGGGGCGCCGGTGCGCATCGTCGCTGAAGCCGGCTCATCGTCCAGCCCCGCGTCCAGGCCCGCGCCGGGGTCGGCGTCCACTACGGCGAGCCGCTAGGCGCGCGAGTGAGCCCGCCATGTCCGCCTTCTTCATCGCCCGCCCGATCTTTGCGATCGTGATCGCGATCCTGATGTCGCTGCTGGGGGCGCTGTCGATCCTACGCATGCCGATCGAGCAATACCCGTCGACGGCACCGCCATCGATCCAGGTCACCGCCACCTATCCGGGCGCCTCCGCCGAGACGGTGGAATCGACCGTGGTGCAGGTCGTCGAACAGCAGATGAGCGGCCTCGACCACCTGATCTATCTGTCGGCCACAAGCGACGACAGCGGCCAGGGCACGATCACGCTGACCTTCGCGCCCGGCACCGACCCCGACATCGCCCAGGTGCAGGTGCAGAACAAGCTTCAGCTGGCCACCCCGCAGCTGCCGAGCGCGGTCCAGCTGCAGGGCATCCGGGTGACCAAGTCGAGCGCGTCCTTCCTGATGGTGGTCGGCTTCGTCTCGGAAAACGGCAGCATGAGCCGGGAAGACATTGCCAACTACATCGTCTCGCGCATCCAGGATCCGGTCAGCCGCGTCAGCGGGGTCGGCAACTTCACCGTGTTCGGCACCCAGTATGCGATGCGCATCTGGCTCGACCCGAACAAGCTGAACAACTATGGACTGACGCCGGTCGACGTCGGCAACGCGCTGCAGGCCCAGAACGTGCAGATCGCCGGCGGCCAGCTCGGCGGTGCGCCGGCAGCCGGTCCGCAGCAGTTCAGCGCCACCATCCGCGCCGCCACGCTGCTGCGCACGCCGCGCCAGTTCGAGGACGTGCTGCTGAAGGTGCTGCCGGACGGCGCCCAGGTGCGCCTGCGCGACGTCGCCCGGGTGGTGCGCGGCGCCGAAAACTACAATATCGACAGCAAGTACAACGGCCGCCCGTCCTCGGGCATCGGCATCTACCTGGCGCCGGGCGCCAACGCGCTCGACACCAGCGCCGAGATCCACGCCCTGGTCGACCGCCTGCGGCCATATTTCCCGCCGGGTTTGAAGGCGGTGTATCCGCTGGACGCCGCACCTTTCATCCGCGAGTCGATGATCGAGGTGGTGAAAACCCTGTTCGAGGGCATCGTGCTGGTGTTCCTGGTGATGTACCTGTTCCTGCAGAACATCCGGGCGACGCTGGTGCCGACCATCGCGGTGCCGGTGGTGCTGCTCGGGACCTTCGGCATCATGGCGGCAGCCGGCTTCACGATCAATATCCTGTCGATGTTCGGCCTGGTGCTGGCGATCGGGCTGCTGGTCGACGATGCCATCGTGGTGGTCGAGAACGTCGAGCGCATCATGGAAGAGGAGGGCTTGCCGCCCAAGGAGGCGACGCGCAAGGCGATGAGCCAGATCGGCGGCGCGCTGGTCGGCGTGGCCACCGTGCTGTCGGCGGTGTTCGTGCCGGTGGCGTTTTCGAGCGGCTCGGTGGGCGCCATCTACCGCCAGTTTTCGCTGACGATCGTGTCGGCGATGCTGCTGTCGGTGTTCGTGGCGCTGTCGCTCAGTCCGGCCCTGTGCGCGACGATCCTGAAACCACCGACACCGAAGGAGGGCGGCAAGGAAAAGGCGGAGAAACACCGCTTCTTCGGCTGGTTCAACCGCGGCTTCGAACGCGTGCGCGGCCGCTACATGGGCGGCGTGCGCGCCATCATCGCACGCTACCGGCGCTGGCTGCTGGTCTACCTCGGCGTGGTGGCGGCCGTGGTGCTGCTGTTCTGGCGCCTGCCCTCGTCCTTCCTGCCGGACGAAGACCAGGGCTACGTGTTCGTGCTGGCGCAATTGCCGGCCAATGCCAACCAGGGGCGCACCGCCGCCGTGCTGAGCGAGATCAATCACTACCTGCTGAACGAGGAGGGCCGCATCGTCGACGCCGCCTTCGAGGTCAGCGGCTTCAACTTTGCCGGCCGCGGCCAGAACCAGGGCCTGCTGTTCGTGCATTTCCGGCCCTTCGACGAGCGTGCTGGCAGCGCGCTGCGGGTGCAGGCCCTGATGGGCCGGATTGCGCGCCGGTTCGGCGGCTACCAGGGCGCGATGGTGATCCCGGTCAATCCGCCGCCGATTCCCGAGCTGGGCACGGCATCCGGCTTCGACTTCGAACTGCTGGACCGCGGCGGACTCGGCCACGAAGGCTTGCTGCAGGCGCGCAACCAGCTGCTCGGCATGGCGCGCCAGCATCCGGTGCTGGCCGGCGTGCGTCCCAACGGCCTCGAGGACAATCCGATGTTCGCGATCGAGGTCGACCGCGAAAAAGCCAGCGCGCTGGGACTGGCGCTGAGCCAGGTCGACCAGAGCTTCTCGGCGGCCTGGGCCTCGAGCTTCGTCAATTTCTTCCTCGACGTCGACGGCCGCCTGAAGCGTGTGTTCATGCAGGCCGACGCGCCTTTCCGCATGGGGCCGCAGGACCTGGACGCGATCTACGTGCGCAACGCCGCCGGGACCATGGTGCCGTTCACAGCCTTCGCCAGCGGCCGCTGGATCTACGGCTCACCCAAGCGCGAACGCTACAACGGCGTGTCCTCGTTCGAGATCCAGGGTGCGGGCGCGCCCGGACACAGCACCGGCGAGGCGATCGAAGTCATGGAGACGCTGGCCCAGCGGCTGCCGCCCGGCACCGGTTTCGAGTGGACCGGGATCTCGCGCCAGCAGGTCGAGGCTGGCCAGCAGGCGCCCCTTCTATATGCGCTGTCGGTGCTGGTGGTGTTCCTGAGCCTGGCGGCGCTGTACGAAAGCTGGTCGATCCCGGTGTCGGTGATCATGGTGGTGCCGATCGGCGTGCTGGGCGCGCTGCTGATGGCGTCCGGGTTCGGCATGGCCAACGACGTGTATTTCCAGATCGGTTTGCTGACCACGGTCGGGCTGTCGGCCAAGAACGCGATCCTGATCGTCGAATTTGCGCGCGAACTGTCGGCCCAGGGGCGCAGCGCCTTTGATGCCGCCGTGGAGGCGGCCCACATCCGCTTGCGGCCGATCCTGATGACCTCGCTCGCATTCGGGCTGGGCGTGCTGCCGCTGGCGCTGGCGCGCGGCGCCGGTTCGGCCAGCCAGAACGCGGTCGGGCGCGGCGTGCTAGGCGGGATGCTGGCCGCGACCTTCCTCGCCACTTTCCTGATCCCGATGTTTTATGTGTTCATTGCCGACAAACTGCGGGTACGGCACAGGCAACCCGTACGTTCTGACGTGCCGCCGGCGCCGCCACGTCCTGTCACCTGAATACAGACTTGCTGGGGAAATCTTGCGCTCGGAACCATGTCATGCGCAAATGATGCAGACCGCAAATTTTTCTTGATGCTGGCGCCCGACCGGGGTAACGTAGAATTTTCTCTAGAGAAAAGCATGCGTCTTGCCCGTTCGTTCATCTCCATCGTTAGCGCAGCAGCCTTGGGCGCGGCCTGCATGCCGGCCGCGCTGGCCGGCACGTCTACTACCGAGCCAATCGACGCGTCGCCGGCGAAGCCGCTGTACCAGATGCAGCCGGTCGAGGTCGGACGCTACCTCGCCTGGGAGCACGGCCACGAGCCCGACGTACGCAGGCGCATCGCTGCGATCGCGCGCAAGAACATCGGCCAGCCTTACCGCCTGAATTTGCTGGGCGAATTTCCGTACCAGGTGCATGACGCGCTGCCGATGTTCAGTCTCGATCACAGCGATTGCACGGTCTTCGTCGAACACACCTATGCGATGGCGCTGTCGAAGTCGTGGGACGAGTTCTTCTGGATGCTGCAGCGCATCCGCTACCGCGACGGGATTATCGGCGTCGCGACGCGCAACCATTACACCGAGCTGGACTGGAACGTTGCCAACAGCTGGCTGGTGACCGACGTCAGCGCCCAACTCGTCGGCCCGGACGGCCCGAGCTACCCCATGACGGTCGACCGTGCGACTTTCCTCAAAACGCACCATCATACCGAGGCCGACATCCCGGTCGAAACCAGCCGCCAGGCCTACGTGCCCAAAGCGCACGCCGTCGCGCTGGCTGGCCAGCTGCGCGAAGGCGACTACGTCAACGTGGTCTCGCTCCTCGGCGACGGCACGACCATGGTCACCCACGTCGGTCTGGTGGTGCTCGGTCCGGACGGCGAGCGTCACTTCCTGCATTCGTCCGACCCGGCGGTGCGCGAAGAAACCTTCGCCAGCTTCATCGCCCGCGCCGAAGCGCGCGAGCAACGCAACCGGCAAACGGGCAAGAAAGGGTCGACGCTGCTCGGCTTCAAGTTCCTGCGCCTGAACGACAACATCGTCGTGCCGCCGATGGCGCCGCAACCGCGGCCCTCGTAACCCCTCAATAGCCGGCTAATCGGTCACGATACTGCCTGGAGTCCATGGCTTCTCGTATTGCGGCCGCTGCCTCCCGGGCTTTTTCCATTGTCAGGAGGACTGGTACGCCATGCATGCCCCGGCGCTTCAACCTGAGCACCAGTCCCCTGAATTCATCGCCTGCAGCCGAGGCCTCTGCACTGTCGATTTCATGCCACGCGAAATGCGCAGTCTGGTCGGTTGGGCTGTTGCCTTCGATCTGGTGGACACAATCCTGGTCCAGCCAGAAGTAACGGAAGTAACGCAGCTTCGGTGCTTTCCGCAACAGCTGGACATAGCCGAGAACCGCCATCATGACCAGGACGCCGCCAGCAACAAATGCGACCGTGCCAGTGGCTGTGAACAATATCAGTACGCCACTGAGCAGCGCAAGAACGCTCATCACGTATCCAGCGTCCAGCCTTCCGCTGTTGGAACGGTCGATTTTTTCGAACGCAATGTCGTTCAATTCGTGGCGCTCCGGACGATTATTCTGTATCGCTACTATTGTGAGTTTTTCGTCCGCTGTGTGCCACACGAATAGTATTGCTGACTGAGCGACCGATCCCGGTCGACCCGGCCGTTCGCAAGGTCCAGTGTAAGGCCCGTACGGAGCACAGTCTGTATTCCCGTCCAAGGTATCGATCACACCGGCGCCGCAGCGCCAAACTCGACCAGCCCCGAGCGCGCCGCCAGGTGCATCAACTTGAAATCGTTCTCGGCATGCAGCTTCTGCCTGATCGAGGTCAGGCAGTTCAGCACCGTCTTCGGACTCAGGTGCATGGCGGTCGCGATGTCCTGCACCGATTCGCCGTGCACCAGCAGGCGTAGCAGCTCGAACTCGCGCGGTTTCAGTTCATGCAGCGCCTCCTCGCCCTCGGGGGAGGCGACGTCCTGCATGTCGCGCGACAGCACGCGCCGGCCGCGAATCACGCCGCGGATGCCGTCGATGACTTCCTCGGGCTCGCTGCACTTGGTGAGATAGCCGTGGGCGCCGGCCTTCAGGGCCTGGGCCAGGTGGCCGGCGCCGTCGTGCATCGACAGCACCAGCACGCGCAGCTGCGGCAGGCGCGCCAGCATGCCGGCGATGGCTTCCAGGCCGCTGCTGCCTTTCAGGCTCAGGTCGACCACGGCGACGTCGGGCTGCACCCGTCCCACCAGCGCGTTCGCTTCCTGTACGGTGGCGGCTTCGCCGACGACCTCGAAGTCCGGTTCGGCGGACAGCAGGCGCCGGTAGCCGCTGCGGACGATCGCGTGGTCGTCGACCAGCACAATGCGGATCATGGCAACGCTCCCGCAGTCGGAACGGCCGGCTGTGTGGCCGCGGCCGCCAGCGGGAAACGGGCGCGCAGGCACAGGCCACCGCCCGGATTCGGCAGGATGTCGAGCTGGCCGCCGGCCATGTCGACCCGCTCGCGCATGCCGAGCAGGCCGCCGTGCCAGTGCAATGTGCACGCGTTCGGCGGCAGGCCGCGCCCATCGTCGCTGACCTCGAGCGCAAGCAGGCCCGGGCTGGCGGCGATCCGCACCGTGCAGTGGCGCGCGCCGCTGTGGCGCACGGCATTGGTCAGCGCTTCCTGCACCACGCGGTAGACCGCCAGCGCCAGCCCGTCGTCGACGCCGGACAGCGGCTGCGCCAGGTCGAGCGAGAAATCGATCTCGGTGTGGCGGCCGCGCCAGCCCTGCACCAGCTCGCGCAGCGTGTGCGCCAGGCCGCTAGCGTGCAGGCCGTGCGGGCGCAGCGTCTTGAGCATCGCGCGCAGCTGCTCGCTGCAGGTGCGCAGGTCGCGCCGCAGGTCGCTGGCGCACTCGGCCACCGCCGGGGGCGGCAGCCGGGTGGCGTTGCGGGCCAGGTGGGCCGCGGTGACATTCAGCGCGGTCATGGTCTGGCCCATTTCGTCGTGCAGTTCGCGCGCCAGCGCGCGGCGCTCGTCTTCCTGCACCGCGATCAGCTGGCGCGCCAGGTCGCGCTGGGCGGCGCGGGCATCGGCCAGGGCGCCGGCCAGGTGTTCGATGGCGCGCGCCACGCGGCCGAATTCGCGCAGCGCAAAGGCGGGCAGGGCGGGATCGGGCTCGCCGCGCGCCAGGCGCTGCAGGCTGGCCTCGAGTTCGCGCACCGGCGCCAGCGCGCGGTCGGCGCACCACCAGGCGACCAGCAGGGTTGTTCCGAAAAAGAACAGCAGAGTGCTCCATATTTGAACAGTATCCGCCAGGCGTTCATCGATTTCGGATCGCGGCTTGGGGGCGATGTACAGCATCTGGTCGCCGATACGGATCGCCTGCTCGCCGCGTTCGGGCGGTGCCAGGCCGAGCGCGGCGAGTAGCGGATGCGGCTGGTAGACCGGCGCCGGCTGTTCCGGCGTGCGGATGCTCAGGTGGCGCAAGCCGCCTGCGGCCAGGCGCTGCGCCAGCGATGGCCCGGGTGCGGTGGCGGAGGGCGGATCGGTGGCCGCCAGCAGCACGTTCACCAGGCGTGTCGAGGCTTCGACTTCGGCGTCGATATCGCTGCGTAGCGATACCAGCTGGATGACGGCGATGATCGCAAGCAGGCTCCCCAGCAGCAGGCCGAGCGAGCCGATCAGGCGGCGGCGCAGGTCCATGGTCTCCTCGTTTCGACTTGTTTGCTCTTGTTCATGCAAGCGGCGTGCCATGCAGCCGTGGCGCATGGCGGGAAATTTTCCCTAGCGGGGGTGTGGCGCGGACTGGAATAATTGCAATTGACGAAAACAAGGAGACTTTATGGCAAGGCACGCGGCAGCACGCCGTCCGATTGCGCAAAAACGCCTGTGCCTGGCCATCGCCGCGGCGCTCGCAGCCGGCTGGGCGGGCACCACAGCGGCCCAGGCGCCCCAGGCCGCGCCCGCAATGGCGACCGTGGAAGTGATCGGCGTCACGCCGCTGCCCGGCCTCGACCTGCCGCGCGACCAGGTGCCGGCCAACGTGCAGACCCTCGACAGCCGCGCCGCTACCGGCCCCGACAGCGCCAACCTGCCGGATGCGCTCAACCGGCGCCTGGGCAGCGTGTTCGTCAACGAGATCCAGGGCAACCCGTTCCAGCCGGACGTGAACTTCCGCGGCTTCACCGCCTCGCCGCTGCTCGGCACGCCCCAGGGCCTGTCGGTGTACCTGGACGGGGTGCGGATCAACCAGCCCTTCGGCGACGTGGTCAGCTGGGACCTGATCCCGCGCTCGGCGATCGCCTCGGTGACGCTGATGCCCGGCTCGAATCCGCTGTTCGGCCTGAACACGCTGGGCGGCGCGCTGGCGATCCGCACCAAGGATGGCCTGCACGCGCCCGGCACGGCGCTGCAGGCGCTGGCCGGCAGCCATGGCCGCACCGAACTCGCATTCGAGCACGGCGGCCACGACGCCGGCGGCTGGCACTGGTACTTTACCGGCAGCGGCTTCCGCGACAGCGGCTGGCGCGACGCCTCGCCGACCCGGCTCGGCCAGCTGTTCGGCAAGGCCGGCTGGACCGACGGCCGTACCGAAGTCGCGCTGAGCGCCGCGCTGGCGCCGAGCCGCCTGACCGGCAACGGCCTGCAGGAAGGGCGCCTGCTGGCGCGCGACTACGCCAGCGTGTACACCTTGCCGGATCAGACACGTAACCGCTCGCTGCTGTTCAACCTGGCGGCCAGCCAGGCCGTCGGCGACCATCTGCGCCTGTCCGGCAATGCCTACTACCGGCGCATCCGCACCGCCACCCTGAACGGCGACCTGAACGACGACACGCTCGACCAGTCGATGTACCAGCCCGGCGCCGCCGAGCGCGCGGCGCTGGCGGCGGCCGGCTACACCGGCTTTCCTCTGAGCGGCGCGAACGCGGCCAACACGCCGTTTCCCTCCTGGCGCTGCATCGCCAACGTGCTGCTCGGCGACGAGCCGGCCGAGAAGTGCAACGGCCTGCTGAACCGCAGCGACAGCCGCCAGCAGAACGGCGGTCTCAGCGTCCAGGCCACCTGGGACGGACAAGTCCGGGGGCGGCGCAACCTGTTCAGCGCCGGCGCCGCTTTCGACGCCAGCCGGGTCGACTTCCGCCAGTCGGCGCAGTTCGGCTACCTGAACCCGGACCGCAGCATCACCCCGGTCGACTTCTTTGCCGACGGCAGCGCGGTCGACGACGACGGCATACCGGTCGACGCCCGCGTCGACCTGCGCGGACGCACCCGCACCGCCAGCGTGTTCGCCACCGATACCCTGGACCTGAGCCCAACGCTGCACCTGACGCTGTCCGGCCGCTACAACCGCACCACTGTGCACAACCGCGACCGCATCACGCCCGGCGGCGAACCCGGCTCGCTCGACGGCGACCACCGCTTCAGCCGCTTCAACCCGGCCATCGGCGCCAGCTGGACGCCGGCGCGCGCGCTCACTCGCAGTTTGACCGTCTACGGCGGCTACAACCAGGGCAGCCGCACCCCGACCGCGGTGGAGCTGGGCTGCGCCGATCCCGACAACCCGTGCAAGCTGCCCAACGCCATGGCCGGCGATCCGCCGCTGCGCCAGGTCGTCACCAAGACCTGGGAGGCGGGCCTGCGCGGCAACGCCGGTGCGATGCGCTGGAACGCCGGCCTGTTCCGGGCCGACAACGTCGACGACATCCTGTTCGTGGCCGACAACGCGGCCGGCTTCGGCTATTTCCGCAACGTCGGCAAGACCCGGCGCCAGGGCCTCGAACTGGGCGTCGAGGGCCGGGCCGGTGCGCTCGACTGGTCGCTGCACTACACGCTGCTGGACGCGACCTTCCGCAGCCCGGAATTGCTCAACGGCGCAGCCAACAGCAGCGCGGACCAGGACGGCAACATCGCCGTCGCGCCGGGCGACCGCATCCCGCTGGCGCCGCGCCACGTATTCAAGGCGCGCGCCGACTGGCGCATCACGCCGGCGTGGTCGGTCGAAGCCGGGGTGCTGGCAGTGTCCGGGTCCAATGCGCGCGGCAACGAGAATGGCCTCCATCAGCCCGACGGCACCTATTTCGTCGGCAGCGGACGGTCAAGCGGGTATGCAGTGTTCGACCTCGGCAGCACCTGGGAAGTGCAGCCGCGCCTGCGCCTGTTCGTGCAGGTGAACAACCTGTTCGACCGGCGCTATGCGACCGCGGCGCAGCTGAACGCGACCGGGTTCACACCGGATGGCAATTTCATCGCGCGGCCGTTCGCGACGCAGGGCGACAATGCCAGCCTGGTGCACGCCACCTTCTACGCGCCGGGGGCGCCGCGCCTCGTGTGGGCCGGGCTGCGCTACACCTTCGGAGGCTGAGCCGCGCATCCGCAGGAACAAATCGTCCGGCAGACTGTCCCACGCTTGGACAGCGAGGCATCGTGCCGGGGGAGGGGCCATGGCCGGGATTGTGCGCATCGACGACGAGGTCATCGATACCGGGTACTTCATCCGTACCCTGAAACTCGGCGGCCAGTTCGAAGGCCTGGTCGAGCAGATGGTGCGCGACCGGCTGACCGTGCTGACGGCCCGCAAGCAGGGCCTGGCGCCGGCGCCGGCCGAGGTGCAGGAGCGTGCCGACCAGTTCCGCCGCATCCAGGGCCTGCACCGCGCCGCCGACATGAACCATTACCTCGACGCGCTCGGCGTCAGCCTCGACGAATTCGAGGCGTTCGTCACCGACGGCCTGGTCCTCGACAAGATGATGGCGCAGGTGTGCAGCGAGCGCGCCGTCGAGCAGTATTTCAAGCTGAATTCGCCGAAGTTCGACAGCGTCGAGATCAGCCACATCGTGCTCGACTCCGAAGGCAAGGCCAAGGAAATGATGGCGGCGCTGGCCGACGATCCGGAGAGCTTCGGCGAGATGGTGAGCGAATACGCGGTCGGCGAGGCGCGCGAGCACGGCGGCGCGATCGGCAGGGTGCTGCGCGGCGCCCTGCGGCCCGACCTCGAGGCGCGCATCTTCAATGCCGCCGTTGGCGATTTGCTCGGCCCCTTCCCGTCCCCGGACCGGACCCTGTTCGAGATCTTCGCCGTGAATGCCAGGCATCCGGCCACGCTGGACGAGGAAACCGCGCTCGAGGTGCGCCGGCTGCTGCGCGAGGAATGGCTGGCGGCGCGCGCGCAGGAGCACATCATCGAAGCTTTTGCGCCGGGGCGTTGATTGGACTCTTCAGCAGAGCAACGGCAGTCTTCGGCGGCCTTCCTGGCCGGCGTCGAGATCCTGTCCGTGTTCACGCCGGACGAGCTGGAGGAACTGGCCGCGGCCGTCGAGGTGCGCACGTATGCCTTCGGCGACGCCATCTGCAGCGCCGGCGACCCGGCCGAAGGCCTGTACGTGATCAAGTCCGGCTCGGTGCGCGTGTTCAGCGAGGAGCACGGCAAGGAAACCAGCATGGGCGTGCGCAAGGCGGGCGAGGTGTTCGCCGAGATCGCCATCTTGCGCCCGCACCGCCATGAGCTGTCGGCGCGCGCCGCGCTCAAGACCGAGCTGTGGTGCATCCCGCGCAGCGCGTTTGCACCGGTCTTGGAGCGCCATCCGGAAGCGCTCGGCTTCATCAACGACACGGTGGCGATCAGCTCGGCCGGCGGCCTGGTGGCGCGCCTGTTCGAGTTGCGCGGCAAGGTCAGCAAACCCGAGCTGGACGAGTTCGTGCGCAGCGTCGGCGTCAAGCGCGTCGCCGCCGGCAAGGAGATCCTGAAGCAGGATGCGCGCGACGACCGCCGCCTGTACGTGGTGCGCCAGGGCCAGGTGCGCGTCTTGGTACGCGACGTGATGGACCCCGGCAGCGAATACGTGCTGGCCACGCTCGGCCCCGGCGAAATCTTCGGCGAAAAGGCCTGCCTGATGCGCCAGGAGCAGCCGGCCTCGGTCCTGGCCGGGACCGACGCGGTGCTGCTGGTGATCCCGGAACAATCGGCCCACTTCATCCTCGAGCGCAACGAAAAATTCCGCGAGGTGATCGAGGACCGGGTACGCTTCTTCGAGCGTGAGCTGCAGCGCCAGAAGCGCCTGGCCGAACGGCGCAAGCGCCCGGTCATCCTCGACCTTGCCTCCACGCCCAAGGCCGGCGAGAAGATCATCAAGCGCTTCGCCTGGGTCGAGCAGGCCGAGGAGATGGATTGCGGCGCGGCCTGCCTGGCCATGCTGTGCCGCCACTACGGCATCAACATGACGCTCGGGAAGCTGCGCGAACTGGCCAACGTCACGACCCAGGGCGCGACGCTCGACAGCCTGGCGCGCGCGGGCGAGGCGCTCGGCTTCGGCACCCGCGGCGTGCAGTGCACCTTCGATGCGCTGCAGGGCTTCGAGCTGCCCTTCATCGTGCACTGGGAGGGTTACCACTACACGGTCGTGTATGGGATCTCGAACGAGCAGGTGTGGATGGCCGATCCGGCGGTCGGCTTCCGCAAGCTGAGCGTGGCCGAGTTCGAGCGCGGCTGGAGCGGCACCTGCCTGGTGTTCACCCCCGGCCAGCAACTGCTACGGCAGGAGGCTGCGCGCTCGCCCTGGCTGCGCTTCGTCGGCTACCTGCACCCCTACCGCAAGATCCTGCTGCATCTGTTTCTGGCTACCTTCGTGATCCAGATGCTGGGCATCGTGCCGCCGATGATCATCCAGAACATCCTCGACGGCGTGCTGGTGCACCAGAACATCGGCCTGCTGCACCTCTTGATCATGGGCCTGGTGATCTCGACCGCGTTCAGCCAGGTGATGTCGACGCTGCGTGCGTACCTGTCCAACTACATGGTGCGCAACCTCGATTTTTCGATGATGGCGCAATTCTTCAAGCACACGATGTCGCTGCCGTATTCCTTCTTCGCCAAGCGCAAGACCGGCGACATCATCGCGCGCTTTTCGGAAAACCAGACGATCCGCGCCTTCCTTACCGAATCGACGGTGACCACCTTGCTCAACCTGCTGATGGTGTTCATCTACTTCACCATCCTGTTCATGTACAACGTCAGGCTGACGCTGCTGCTGATCGGCTTCGTGATCCCGATCATCGCGCTGACCGTGCTGGTGACGCCGAAGGTGAAGGCGTATGCGCGCGAGGTGTTTGCCGCCTCGACCGATGCCCAGTCCTTCCTGATGGAAGCGCTGGGCGGCATCGAGACCGTCAAGGGCATGGGCAGCGAGCGCCCGGTGCGCCTGAAATGGGAAAAGAAGTACGTCAAGGCGCTGGAAACCCAGTACCGCGCGCAATCCTTCAACATCCTGGTCGGGCTGGCCAGCCAGGTGCTGAACGCCGCCACCACCATCGTGATCCTGTGGGCCGGCGCCAGCCTGGTGCTCAGCCGCGAACTCACCATCGGCCAGCTGATGGCCTTCAATGCGCTGATGGGCAGCGTGCTCGGACCGCTCATGGGCCTGGTCGGCCTGTGGAGCCGCATGGCCGATGCGACTGTCGCCATGGAACGCCTCGGCGACGTGCTCGACATCGAGCCGGAACAGAAGCCGTCCGACCTGGCGTCGCGCGTGGTGCTGCCCGACCTGCAGGGCGAGATCAAGCTCGAGCGCCTGTATTTCCGCTACGGCGGCGAGGACACGCCCTGGGTGCTGGAAGACCTCAGCATCGACATCCGCCCCGGCGAACTGGTGGCGGTGGTGGGCCGCAGCGGCTCCGGCAAGACCTCGCTGGCCAAGCTGCTGGTCGGCTTCTATCCGCCGAGCGAGGGCAAGATCCTGGTCGACGGCTATGACATGGGTACCATCGACAAGGATTACTACCGGGCCCAGGTCGGCTACGTCATGCAGAGCAACCTGCTGTTTTCCGGCACCGTGGCCGAGAACATCGCCAGCGGCGACGACAGCCCGGACCGGCGACGTATCGAGGAGGTGGCCAAGATGGCCGACGCCCACGCCTTCATCAGCAAGCTGCCGCTCGGCTACGAGCAGGTGGTGGGCGAGCGCGGCGTCGGCCTGTCCGGCGGCCAGGTGCAGCGCCTGTGCATCGCGCGCGCGCTGTACCACGACCCGCGCTTACTGGTGTTCGACGAGGCGACGTCGGCACTCGATACCCAGTCCGAATCCAACATCATGGCCAACATGGAAGCGATCCTGGCCGGGCGCACCGCGGTGATCATCGCGCACCGGCTCAGCACCATCATGCGCGCCGATAAGATCGTGGTGTTGTATGAAGGGAAGGTCGTCGAGCAGGGCCGGCATGAGGAATTGCTGGCGCGGCGCGGCATGTACTACGAATTGGTGCAGAAGCAGCTGGGCGCAGGGTAGATTCGGGATAAGCACAAATGAAGCTTTACAATCCAGGCGGCGAGCGCGGGTCGGCGATGTCGTACGCGGCCCTGCTCGAAAAGATCGAGATCCTGCGTTCGACGCTGCGCTGGGCCACGCGCATCGAGCGGCCCGACATCGAGAAACTGCTGCGCCAGGCGAACGGGCTGCGCGACGAGGTGATGCGCTTGTCGCACCAGGCGCGCTTCGTGCAGGCACTGGATGCCGGCGCGACCATCGAACCGGTCGGCGGTGTCGAACGCCGCACGGCCGCCGAGCCAGTGCCGGTACTGGCGCAGGCACCGGCCGGCGAGCGCCGCCAGGCCCTGCTGGCGCGCAGCTTCGTTTTCGAGGGTACCTTCGGCGACAACCCGCGCCTGCTCGACGCCCTCGAGATTGCCGAAAAAGCCGCGCCCACCGACCTGCCGGTGCTGGTCGACGGCGAGAGCGGCACCGGCAAGGAGCTGATGGCCAAGGTCATCCACGCCAACGGGTCGCGTGCCGACAAGCCGTATATATCAGTGAATTGCGGCGCGATTCCCGACAGCCTGCTCGAATCGGAACTGTTCGGCCACCGGAAGGGCGCCTTTACCGGCGCCGCCAACGACCGCAAGGGCAAGTTCGAAAGCGCGCACAAGGGCACCATCTTCCTCGACGAGATCGGCGAGCTGCCGCTGCCGGGCCAGGTGAAGCTGCTGCGGGTGCTGCAGTCGCATGAGATCCAGCGCGTCGGCTCGGACGACACCATCGCGGTCGATGCGCGCATCGTCGCCGCCACCAACAAGAACCTGCGCAAGCTGATCGAGCAGGGGACCTTCCGCGAAGACCTGTTCTACCGCCTCAGCGTGATCCACGTGACGCTGCCGCCGCTGCGCGAGCGGCGCGACGAGATTCCGCTGCTGCTGGCGTATTACGGCGACGAATCGGCCGAAGCCCTTAAACGGCGGCCGCTGGCGCTGAGCCCGCGCCTGCGCGACTTCCTGCTGCAGTACGCCTATCCGGGCAATATCCGCGAACTGCGCAACCTGATGTACCGGCTGGCCTGCCTGGCCGGCGACACCGCCGATCTGTCGCACCTGCCCGAGGATATCCGTCCGGGGGCGTCAACGGCGGCCGCAGCCGCCCCCGCACCGGCGGCGGCCGTCCCGAACCACGCCTCGCTGGCCGACGCCAAGCGCGCCGCCAGCGACGAGGCCGAGCGCAGCTGCCTCGAGCGCGGCCTGCAGGAAACCGGCGGCACCGTCACCGAACTGGCACGGCGCTGGGACATGAACCGTTCGCACCTGCAGATCCTGCTGAAGAAGCACGGCCTGCATTCGAAGGACTTCCGTAAGGGCCATTGAAACATCACAGCGCAGGCTCATAAGGCAGGATTAAGCACCGTCTTGTCGCCGGACGGATCGTCGGCCCGCACCACCACCACCGTCACGTTGTCGCGCCCGCCGTGGGCCAGTGCCAGTGCGACCAGGTCGTGTGCCGCCCGTGCGCAGTCGCCCGGTGCCAATGCGCTGGCGATCGCCGCTTCGCCGACCAGCGTGCTGAGGCCGTCGCTGCACAGCAGGAAGACGTCGCCGTCGCGCACCGGCAGCGTGGTCACCTCGACCTCGATGGTGTCGGCGGCGCCGACCGCGCGCGTGATCATGTTGGGGCTGGCCGTGGCAGCGGCGATGTCGCCGGCACTGTCCCCCAGGCTGTCCTTGAGCGCTTCCAGCTGGCTGTGGTCGCGGGTGAGCTGCTGCAGGCGGCCCTGGCGCAGCAGATAGAGGCGGCTGTCGCCGGCCCACAGGCAGGCTGCTTCGGCACCGCGGGCGAACAACGCGACGACGGTGCTGCCGATCACCGGCACCCCGCGCACGCGCGCATCCGCACGCAAGGACGCGTTCACCGCGCCCAGGCGCGCGCGCGCGGCTTCGACGCAGCCGGCCAGGCTCGCAGGGTCGGGCAAGCCGTCGAGCGCGGCCACCACGGCGTCGCTGGCGAGGTCGCCGAAGGCGTGGCCGCCCATGCCGTCGGCCACCGCCCACAGGCCGCGTGCCGGCTGGTCGAGGCAGGCATCCTCGTTGCGGATGCGCACCAGGCCGACGTCGGTGCGCGCCGCGGAGGTCCAGCACAGGTCGGTGTCGCAGGCCATGGCGTGGTCCCGTCGGCTAGGGCTTGCGGAGCGGATCCAGGGCGTTGTTGACGCTGTGCTCATCGACCTTGACGTCCAAGGTCGCGTTGGCGCCGCTGTTATTGACCGACACCGTCTGGAACTGGTTGATCATCTGGTCGGCGTAGTTGTTGATCTGGTAGAAGTTGATCGCCGGGGAACGCTCTGCCGACGCCCCGGTGTACGGGCGGATCCAGCCGAACACCCAGGGCGCGCCGCCGCCGCGGATGGCCGACATCGCGCGCCGGTCGAGCAGGGCGCTGGCGGGCAGGTCGCCGATGGTAATGCTGGCCATGGTCACCTCCGAACAGTGAGGGGAGAGCGGTTGCCGCTCTCCCAGTGTAGATCAAGGCAGGCAAATTTGCGCAAGATCTCAGCGCCGCACGATCTTGTTGTTGCCGTCCTGGTTCACGTGGCTGTCGACGTGCACGCCGTCGACGAAGGCCGAGCCGTTGGCGGTGCCGAGCAGGACCTGCTGCATCTGGTCCAGGTTCTGGGTGGCGTCGATCGCGCCGTCGTAGCGGCCGCCGATCTTCACGTCGCCCGGCATGGGCATGGGCAGGCCCATTTTCCAGCCGCCGCGCACGGCGGCCATGGTCGGACGGTCGAGTTGTTCGCTGCGGGCGAGGTCGAGGATGGTCAAGGTTTTCATGGCAGTTCTCCTGAATGATGAAGGTGTGGCTTAGAAAGTGGCGTGGTTCTCGGCCCAGAGGTGGGCCGGGACCTTGATGTCCGGGCCGCCGATCGGGGCGCCGATCACGCTGTTGTTGAGGACGTTGATGCCGATCTGCTGGAACTGCCCGATCTGCTGGTTGACGTTGATGTCGATGTTGACGTCCTTGCCGAAGCCCTTGCCGCCGAGGTTGCCGATACCGGTTCCGCCCCGTACGGCCGACATGGCGCGCTGGTCGATTGCGGCGCTGTGCGCCAGGTCTTGCACGACGATGATTGACATAATGGTTCTCCTTGAGATGAGTAGGTCGCGCACTGCGCGGCGGGACAAGCCTTCGCGCCGCCGCGCGGTCGTGCTTGTCAGCCGATGATCTTGTTCTTGCCGTCCTGGTTCACGTGGCTGTCGACATGGACGCCATCCAGGAAGGCCGAACCGTTGGCGGTGGACAGCAGGACTTCCTGCGCCTGGTCCAGGTTCTGGCGCCCGGTGATCGACGAATCGAAGCTCGGTGCGTAGCTCAGGTCGCCATGCTTGGGGAAGGACGGCGAACGCATGGTCCAGCCGCCGCGCACGGCGCCCATGGCGCTGCGGTCCAGGTCTTCGGTACGAGCCAGGTCGGTGATGGTCAGGTTTTTCATGATGATGCTCCTTTAGGTTCAATGTGAATGGGGGAATGGATGCGATGGGACTCAGTTGCGGACGATCTCGTTTTTGCCGTGCTGGTTGACGTCGCTGTCGACATGCACACCGCCCAGGAAAGCCGAGCCGTTGGCCGTGGCCAGCATGACGTTCTGCACCTGCGACAGGTTCTGGGTGGCGTCGATCGACGAATCGAAGCGCGGCGCATAGCTCACGTTGCCGAGCGGGTAGTGTGCGCTGCCCATTTTGTAGCTGCCGAAGCCGCCACGCACGGTGCGCATGGCGCCGCTGTCCAGTTGTTCGGTGCGGGCCAGGTCGGCGATGATCAGGGTTTTCATGGTGTTTCTCCTTTGGTGATAACGAGTGAGTGGTGTCAGGTTCGAGGCATTTGGTGTGCGCTCGATGGACATTCAGCGAGAACCGTGCCAGCGTCCATGGGTGCCCGGTCGGCGTGTGCAAGCCGTTGAAAATAAAGGGAATCAAGAGGGCGCTGACAGTGGCGTGAACAGCCTGGCAAAACCGGTGCAGTGGCCAGGTGACGGGTCGGCCCCAACACGTTTGCGCCAGCTTGTTCGGCGCGGCCCGACAGGCCTGGCGCGCCTGTCCTGCGGCGCGCGTCAACGTAAAAATGCCCGAAGCCGGACTGCGCTTCGGGCATGGCGTGGAGCCGGTGTGGCTCAGGGACGCGGCGCCAACTTGTGTCCGCGGACGATGATGACGGCCATGCTGCCGGGCGTCGCGATGTTGCGTGCCAGCGGCGCGGCCGGGCGGGCTTCGGCGCGCGGCAGGCTGTCGACCGCGACCGCGGCGAGGCCGGCGGCGGCGAGCGTGCCGACAAAGATGGCTTCCATGTGCTTGTGGATGTTCATGAGCTTCCCCTTTGGATGGTGACTGCGACTGGTTGCGGAACGGGGCGCGGAAGTCCGCGCCCACGGCCTGGGGACAGCATCAGGCGTGCCAGTGCGATGCCGGGACGGCGTCGAAGGGGAAGGGTGTCGATCGGGGGCGTGCGGTGTCGGGCCCGCGGCAACAGGCGGCGCCGCGGATGTCGGCGTCAAGCCGACATCCGCGTGTCCGGCTTGTGTACTCGGCGTACTTCAGCGACCTGGCGGCTTGGCGGTCGCCGGCCGCACGGCCAGGGCGGGCGCCGGATCGAACAGCCTGGTGCGCCGCAGAGATGAACGCATGGCCAGGTGCGCGCTCGGGCCGGGCGCGGCGCGGTAGCGCGAGCCGCCGGCAATCGCCAGCATGGCCTGGCGATCGAGCTCGGTATTTTCCTGCAAGTCCTTGATGACGATGGTGGCCATGATGTCCTCCTCGGGTGTGTTCATGAAAGTATAGTCCCTTGGCCCGATTGATGCGTCACAAAGGCTTGATCATCCGCGGCCGCATGCTAGTCTCAACTCAATGTGGCCGCCTGTGATTCGCCTGGACGGGCACGACCTCATCGACATCATGGAAAGTTTCGCTCACGCGATACATCAGTTGCAGAGCGGCGCCTTGCAGCAACCCGAATTTTTCGCGCAGCTCGATCGCGTGCTGGCGGGCGCGCCCGAGAGCGCCGGCCTCCTGCTGGAAATGCTGAGCGAGGCCCACGCGCGCAAGCCGCTGCCGCGCGACGTGGTCGCCGAGGTGCAGCAGCGCATCGAACGCCTGGTCGCCGCGCGCCGCCAGCAGGGCGGCGACGACACCTTCGTCCAGACCCGCCCCGGTGCCAATGACACGATGCGCGATCCGTCCTCGAAGCGGCCCGGCGGCGAAGACCCCTTCGGCGCCGAGCCCGAGCGCATGAAGGGCGTCGGCGAGACCCTGAACGGCCGCTTCGTGCTGGAGGAATGCATCGGCTTCGGCGGCATGGGCACCGTGTACAAGGCGCTCGACCTGCGCAAGCTCGAGGCCGCGGACCGCAAGCCCTACATCGCCATCAAGGTCTTGAACGTGCAGTTCCGCGGGCATCCGAAGTCGCTGATCGCCCTGCAGCGCGAAGCGCGCAAGGCGCAGGCGCTGGCCCATCCGAACATCGTGTCGGTCTACGATTTCGATCGCGACGGTCCGATGGTCTACCTGACCATGGAATACCTGCAGGGCAAGCCGCTGAGCCAGCTGCTGCGCGCGCCGGGCTTTACGGGCATGCCTTATGCCGACACGCTGCGCATCGTCACCGGCATGGCGAATGCGCTGGCCTACGCACACGGGCACGGCTTCGTCCACTGCGACTTCAAGCCGGGCAACGTGTTCCTGACCGATGCCGGCAATGTCAAGGTCATCGATTTCGGCATCGCGCGGGTGTTCCAGAAGGCAGAGGAAGACGTCGATGTCACCGTGTTCGACGCCGGCAGCCTGGGCGCGCTGACGCCGGCCTACGCCAGCCCGGAAATGCTGGAGAACCGCGACCCCGACCCGCGCGACGACATCTTCGCGCTGGCCTGCATCACTTACGAACTTCTGACCGGGCACCATCCATTCAATCGGCTGTCCTCGGTGCAGGCGCGCGCCGCCGGCATGCGGCCGCTGCGCCCGCCCGGGCTGGGACGGGCGCAGTGGCACGCGCTGAAGTACGGGCTGGCGCTGGAGCGCGAAGCGCGCACGCCGACGGTGACGCGTTTCCTCGACGGCTTCGGCACCGGCGGCATGGTGTCGCGCCATGGCCTGGCCGCGGCGGCCGCCATCGGCGTGGTCGGGGTCGGCGTGCTGGCTGCCGTGGCCTGGCACGTGCTGGGGCGCGGCCCTGGCACGGCTGCGCCTGGCGTCGCTGCGCCGCCGGTGGCTGCGTCCGCGCCATCCGCCGGGGCCGAAACGGTGGCGGCGCCGAGCGCAGCAGCCATCGATGCCGCGCTGGCCGGCGTTCCCTGCTCGGCGCTGGTGGCCGCCGTGCGCGCCCATGCGGTCGAAGTGCAGGGTTTCCTGTCGAAGGACGGCGACCGGGACGGCCTGAAGGACCGGCTGGCGGCGTTGCCGGGGGTCTCCACGGTGAGCTTCGAGCGGGTGAGGGAAGTCGACCCCGCCCAATGTCCGGTGCTGTCGGTGTTCGGGCCGTACTGGACCGCCTATCGACAGAACGGCGGCCAGGTCGGCGGCCAGGCCGGCGGGGGCGGCGCGCTGCGCCTGGCCGGCACCGGCGCCGCGGCGCGCGGCGTGCTGACCGGGGGCGAGTCGCTGGTGCTCGACGTGAAGGCGCCGGCCAGCGCGGCCTTCCTCAGCGTCGACGTCTATTCGCCCGACGCCGGCGTCGCCCACCTGCTGCCGAATGCGCTGGCGCTCGACAACCGGGCAGGGCCGGGCACGACGCGGTCGCTCGGCGGTGGCGGCGAGTGGGCCATCGCCAAGCCCTACGGCGCCGAACTGGCGGTGCTGGTGGCGACGCCGGTACCGCTGTTCGACACGCTGCGGCCGGAAACCGAGCCGCGTGCCGGCTACCTGGCCGAGGCGGCGGCCAGGCTGGAGCGTATCCGCGCGCGCAGCGGCGCCGGCTCGGTGGCGGTCGAATTCCTGCCGTTCACGACAAAGGCGCGCTGAGGCTCACTTCAGGCTGCGCGCCACCCGGAACCCGTTCTGGGCATGGCGCACGCCGGCATCGTAGCGGAAGCGCGTCGATGCGACCATATAGGCGGCCCCTTCGCGCCAGGACCCGCCGCGGATCACGCGCAGCGCGCAGTCCGGCTGGTCCCAGGCACGGCCGTCGCCGGGTGCATTCTTGTAGCTGGCGTGCCAGCAGTCGGCGACCCATTCCCACACGCTGCCGCTGGTGTCGTACAGGCCGTAGGCGTTGGCGCCGAAGCTGCCGCTGTCGGCGGGGTGGGTGTCGGTCCAGGGCGGGCCGCATTCCTTGCAGTTGGCTTTGCCGGTTGCCATCTGCGTGCCCCACCAGAACGGCGTGGCGGTGCCACCGCGGGCCGCGAATTCCCACTCGGCTTCGGTCGGCAGGCGGTAGGGCCTGGCGCTGACGCTGCTCAGCCACTTCACGTACTGCTGGGCGTCTTCCCAGCTGACGTCGCGCATCGGCGCATTGGCGCCGGTGCCGGCCGGTTGCGGGATCTTCGGGCAGGCGCCGGCATTCGCGCAGGCATTCCACTGCTGCACCGTGACTTCATATTTGCCGATCGCGTACGGCGCGCCGATGGTGACCGGGTGCGCCGGTTTTTCGCTGGGGTCGCTGGTGTTGCTGCCCATCGTGAAGGTGCCGCCGGGCAGCGACACCAGCGCCGGGCAGGCCGGGCAGTCCTTGATGTCGGCGCTGCCGGTGGCCGGCCTGGCTGGCGCTGCCGCGGGCGGTGCGGGCACCGGCGCCGGCGCCTGGGGCGAAGTCTGCGGCGTGCCCGGCGGCGCGCCCAGCCGCGCAATCCGGGCTTGCGCCAGGGCCGCGAAACGGCCTTTCGGATACGCCTTCAGGTAGGCTTCGTAGTCGGCGGCATGGGTGCTGTCCTTGACCGAGTTCCAGAACGCCAGCTCGAACTGTTCCGGGCTCGCCTTCGGCACCACGTCGGCATCCGCCGGCCCGGAAACGGCGGTGAGCGCCAGTACGCAAACCATCGTCAGCATGTGCCTCATGGACCTTTCTCCGCATGCAGCGTGTGGACAGGAATGACTTGCGATCTGAATGAGAGTGTGCCAGATTTAGAAGTATCGATGCGCACTGCGTAAGGAACCCGGCTGGAGCTTTCGATATGCGCCACCTCTTCGTCCCGGTCCTGCTGCTGGCGGTGTTCCTGCACCCCGGCACGGCATCCGCGCAGCCCGCCAACCTGCCCGGTAGTGCGCCCGCGGCGGCGCCCGCCAACGCCCAGGTCTATTTCATCTGGCCGCACGACGGCAGCGTGATCGAGGGCGGCAAGTTCTGGGTGCGCATGGGCTTGCGCAACATGGGCATTGCGCCGAAGGGCACCGCGGTGCCGAACACCGGCCATCACCACCTCTTGATCGATACCGGTCTGCCGCCGATGTCGGAACCGATACCGAACGACCGCAACCACCTGCATTTCGGGGCCGGCGAGACCGAGGCGCGCGTGGAACTGCCGCCCGGCACCCACACGCTGCAGCTGCTGCTCGGGGACAAGGACCACGTGCCGCACAGGCCGCCGGTGGTGTCGAAACCGATCACCATCAGGGTGCGCTGAAGGCGCCCGATTCATGGAGACGATCATGCGCCCCCTGTTCGCCGCCCTGGTCATGACGGCCCTGCTCACCGGAGCGGCGGCGTCCGCCACGGATGCGCCCGCCAACGCCTATTGCTATATCGGCTGGCCGGCCGACGGTGCGGTGCTCCCGGCCGGAAAGCCCTTCCGCGTGTGGTTCGGCCTGCGCAACATGGGCGTGGCGCCGAAGGGCGTCGCCTTCGAGAATACCGGCCACCACCACCTGCTGATCGATACCGGCCTGCCGCCGGCCGGCCAGGTGATCCCGTCCGACCGCAACCACCTGCATTTCGGCGCCGGCGAGACCGAGACCATGCTCGACCTGCCGCCCGGGACCCACACGCTGCAGCTGCTGCTGGGCGACGACAGGCACATCCCGCACACGCCGCCGGTGGTGTCCAAGCGGATCACGATCACGGTGAGGTGAGCCTCCCATGGAACCCACCCCGAGCCTTCCCGCCGCCGATCCGGTCCGCGCCTACGTCGAATGGATGGGGGCCGAACTGGCACGGCCGGCCGTGTTCGCGCTGCACGACGAAGCCGTGCTCGGGCGCGACCGCCAGGATGCCCTGGGGTCAGATCAGTACATCTGCATTCCCGAGCCGACGGTCAGCCGCCGCCATGCGCGCATCCGGCGCCGCGGCGCCAGCTACTTCGTCGAAGACCTGCATTCGCGTAATGGCACCTTCGTTGCCGGCGAACGGCTGGCGCCCGGCGCCTGGCACCTGCTGCGCGACGGCGACGAGCTGGTGCTGGCCTCGGCCCCGCTGGTGTTCCACTCGCTGATGCTGCCCGAACCCGGCAGCGCCCCGACCGTGATCCGGCGCTCGGTCGACGCCACCCACTTTGCACCGGTGGTGGATACCCGCAACGCCGGCCGCAGCGACCTCGAAAGCACGGTGCACCGGCTGCACGCGATGGCCCAGGTCAGCATCGCGCTGGGCGCCGTCACCGACCAGGCCACGCTGGTCGAAAAGATCATGCACCTGATCTTCGAGCTGTTCCCGGCGGCCGAGCGCGGCTTCATCATGCTGCGAGGGGAAGAGCGCGATCCGCCGCGCCCGGTCGCCGCGCGCCGCCGCGACGGCGCCGTCGAGGATCCGGCGCGCATGCGCATCTCGCACACCATCGTCGACCAGGTGCTGGTGCACAAGCGCGCCATCCTGTCGGTCGATACCCTGGCCGACCGCCAGTTCGCCGGCCAGGCCTCGATCGTGGCCCAGGCCATCCTCAGCGTCATGTGCGTGCCGCTGATCCTGGGCGAGGAGGTGCTGGGCCTGATCCAGGTCGACACCTCGTCCGACCCGCACGCCTTCCAGGAAGCCGACCTCGAGATCCTCAGCGGCGTGTGCGCCGAGACCGCGGTCGCGCTCAAGAACTTCCAGCTGTATTCCGACATCAAGGGTTTGCTGGACGGGTTCGTGTGCGCCTCGGTGCAGGCGATCGAGGAGCGCGACCCGGTCACGGCCGGCCACTCGTTCCGTGTAGCCGGCTATGCCGAGAACCTGGCAATGGCGCTCGAACGCGCCGACGACCCCGCGCTGCGGCGCGCCGCCTTCACGCCGGCCCAGCTGCGCGAGATCCGCTACGCGGCGCTGCTGCACGATTTCGGCAAGGTCGGCGTGCGCGAACACGTGCTGCGCAAGGAGAAGAAGCTGCACCACGCCGACATGCGCCTGCTGGAGCAGCGCTTCCGCTATGCGCGCGCCTGCCTCGAGCGGCATGCCTGGCGCAGCCTGGCCGAGCGTCACCAGCACGAAGAATTGAGCATGACCGAATTCCGCCGTGAGCGCGAGCGCATCGAGGCCGGGCTGGCGGCGGAAAGCGCGCGCCTGGACGACTTCTTCGCCACCATCGTGCGCGCCAACGAGCCGTCGATCTCGCACACGGCGCCGCTGCCCGAGCTGGAGGCGATCCGCCGTCACGCCTGCCCCGGCGTCGACGATCCGGGCTTCCGCCTGCTCGGCGACGACGAGTTCGCGGCGCTGAACATCGGCAAGGGCTGCCTGACGCCGGACGAGCGGCGCCAGATCGAGGCCCACGTGGCTGATTCGTATTCCTTCCTGATCCTGATCCCGTGGACGCGCGAACTGGCCGGCGTCCCGGCGATCGCCCACGGCCACCACGAAAAGCTGGACGGCTCCGGCTATCCGATGGGCCTGCGCGGCAACGAAATCAGCCTGCAGACGCGCATCCTGACGATCAGCGACATCTTCGATGCGCTCACCGCGCGCGACCGTCCGTATAAACAGGCGGTGCCGGTGGAGCAGGCGCTCGGCCTGATCGACGAAGAATGCCGCGCCGGCCACCTGGATGGACGGCTGTTCGAGGTGTTCGTGGCGTCGAAAGCGTGGGAGGCGCGGGGGAGCGCATGAGATGACGCTATATATAAGGGGCAACGGGCAGGGCAGGCGGCGGGCACTGGCCAGCGTCGCCGCCGTGCTGCTGTGCGCCTGCGCTGACGTCAGCCAGAAGCCCTACGCGCGTCCCGACACGCCGGGCAAGGCCGCGTGGTCGAGCCAGAAGGACTTGCCGGTGGCGGCCAGCGAGATGATCGCGCCGGACTGGTGGCGCCAGTTCCACGATCCCTACCTGGACCGGCTGGTCGACCAGGCCGGGCGCGCCAACTTCGACCTCAAGGCGCTGGCCGCGCGCATCGGTGTGGCGCGCGCCGAAATCGACGAAGCGCGCGCCGGTGCCTTGCCGAGCCTGGACGCGGGCGCCGGCGCCAGCTTCGAAAAGAGCACCGGGCAGAACTTCTCGAAGCAGTTCAACCTGGCCACCCAGGTCAACTGGGACATCGACATCTGGGGTGCGACCGCCAAGGGCGTGCAGGCGCAGAGCGCCGAGTTCAAGGCGACCGAGGCCGACTGGCGCGCCGGCTACCTGACCCTGGTGTCGGACGTGTCGACGACCTACTTCCAGATCCTGCAGTTCGACGAACAGGTCGCGCAGCAGCAAAAGACGCTGGCCAGGAACCGCGCCATCCTGGCGACGCTGGAAGCGATGATGGGGCAGGGCCTGGTGCCGCAGACCCGGGTGCTGCAGCAGCGCGCCGAGATCAACCGCATGAGCACCGACCTGATCGAGCTGGGACGGCTGCGGGCGCTGGCCGGGAATGCGCTGGCGACCCTGCTCGGCATCCCGGCCGGGGAATTCCGGGTGCCGCCCGGGACGCTGCAGGGGCGGGTGCGGCTGCCGGCCGTGCCCGAAGGCTTGCCGTCGCAGCTGCTCAAGCGCCGGCCGGACGTGGTCGCCGCCGAATACCGGGTGCTGGCGGCCTACGACGCGGTCGGTCAGGCCAAGCTGGCGCAGCTACCGTCGATCAGCCTGACCGGGCGCGGCGGCACCTCGAGCCTGGCGCTGGGTGCGCTGATGAAGTCCTTCACCTTCGGCCTGCTGCCGAGCATTAACTTCCCGGTGTTCGATCCCGGCGTCAAGGCGCGCCTGAAGACCAGCGAAGCGCGCAGCGGGGTGGCCGAGCAGGAATACCGGCGCGTCGTCATGGCGGCGTTCGAGGAAGTCGAGAACACGCTGGTGAACCTCGACGCGCACCGGCGCCAGCGGGTCGAACTGCAACAGCAGGCCGACCAGTTGGGGGTGGTCGCGGCCCAGGTCGACGCCCAGCTCAAGGAGGGCATGGTATCGCAGCTGGACGTGTTCGAGGCCGAGCGCTCGCTGCTGGCGGCGCAGCTGGCGCTGCTGGCCAACCAGCAGCAGATCCTGGCCGACACCGTGACGCTGTACAAGGCGCTGGGCGGCGGCTGGCCGGCGGCCGATGTGCGCAATGAGGTGCGCAACGATGTTCGCAATGAAGTTCGCAACGAGCGCAGCGCCGAACGGAGCCGGCCGTGATCCCGTCGGATGCGATGCTGGCCAGCCCGCGTCCGGCCCCGGCCGGGCGGCTGCTGATCGTGCTCGAGCCGCTGTCGCACCCGGAACTGGCGCCGATCCGCATCCATGAGACTCTGTTCGCCATCGGCCGCACCGAAGCCCCGTTCGATGCCTACCCGGCGGCGCTGGCGGCCGACCTGTCGCGCCGCCATGCACGCGTCTTCTGCGAACAGGGCGCCGTCTATTTTGCGGAGCTGGGCAGCAAGAACGGCAGCAGCGTGAACGGCGCACCGGTCCGCCAGGCGATCGCCATGCTGCGCGACGGCGACGTACTCGGCCTCGGCAAGACGCTGCGCTACCGCGTGCACCTGGAACCGGACGCGCTGCAGCCGCCGCCGGCCCGGCTGGCCAGCCTGACCCTGGCGCCGGAATACGCGGAAGCGGAACTGCAGCCGATCGTGGTCACCGAATTCCCCTTCCTGGTCAGCAAGGGCGACGACACTTTCGCACGCTACCGCGAGGCCAACCCGGCCCAGGTGAACTACCTGTCGCGCCGCCACGCCCACATCTTCCTGAAAGGCGGCCGGCTGCACGTGGAAGACCTGGGCAGCACCAACGGCACCTTCGTCAATGGCACCCGCCTGGACGAACACGCGGTGGCGCTGCACGAGGGCGACGTGCTGGCCTTCGGCGGGCGCCATTTCGTCTACCGCGTCGGCATGCAGTGGGATGCGGCGGCGCAGGACCCGACGCTGACGCGCATCGGCGTGCAGGCTGCAGGCGGCGTTCCTGGCCTGGAAGCCGACCGCACTACCTTCGTCGCGACCGCGGACTCCTTTCTCGACATATTCTGCGTCGAGCCGCCTGCCGTGCCGGAGGAGACGCCTGTGCCGGCGTCGGCGTCGGCGTCGGCGTCGGTGGATGAAGGGCGTACGCGCGCACCCGGCTGGCTGCCGAGGCTACGCCGCCGCCACTGGGCAATCGCCGCCGCGGTACTGGTGACCGTGCTGGCGGGCGCATTGCTGCACATCGGCAGCCCCGAGCGCCGCGTGGAAGACCTGCTGGTTGGCGGCGCCTATGCGCAGGCGGCAAGCGTGGCCGGCGCAGCGCTGGCGCACGACCCGGAGAACGGCCGCCTGCAGGCGCTCGGCGCCGAAGCGCTGCTCAAGGCGCGGCTGCCGGCCTGGATGGCGCAGTTGAAGGCCGGCCGGTTCGGACCGGCGGCGGCCACGGTCGCGGCAATGCGGCGCCAGGGCGGCCGCAATCCGGAACTGGCGCTGCTGCTCGATGAACTCGACTGGATCGTGGCCCTGCAACGCTTCGTGGCGGCGCGCGGGGGCGCCCAGGCGCCGGTGCGTGACGCGGCCGACGCTGCCCGCATCCGCCAGTTCCTGCAGCAGTGGGAAGCCCGCAACGAAGCCTACCAGCGCGGCTTTGTCACCATGGCGGCCCACGTGCCGGCGTTCCGCGACACCTACGCCGATGCGCTCAGCAACGTGCGCGGGCTGGCGCTGGCGGGGAGCGCGTCGTGAAGGCCGAGTCCTTGAAACCGCTGACCGAGGCGTTGGAGGATCACAGCGCCGAAGGCATCTCGATCCTTACCGCCGAACCCTGGCGCTTCACCCGGGCGCTGGTCTACAGCATGCTCGCGCTGGTCGCGGCGGGCCTGGTGTGGTCTTTCTTCGGCCACGCCGACGTGCTGGTGACGGCGGGCGGTACGCTGGTGCCGGCTTCCGAGGTGCGCCGCCTGTACGCGCCGATCGACGGCGAATTGAGCAATATTTATATTGCCGAGGGCCAGCCGGTAAAGGCGGGCGACGTGGTGGCGCGTATTTATGCGCGCGGCGCGATCGAGGCCGCCCGCAACGCGCTCGAAGCCAGGTTGAAACTCGAAGACGCGGAACGCCAGTGGAAGGAATTCCCGGAGCAGAAGGCGCTGCTGGAGAGGCGCGCCGGCGCGCTGCGCGAGGCGACCGAGGTCGAACAGCGCCAGCACCAGCGCCGGCTGGCCGAGGGCACCAGCCGCCTGTCCCAGGGCCAGCAGGCGCAGCAGCAGGAGGCACGCACCGGCGTCGAGGATGCGCGGCGCGCGCGCGACGCCGCCCAGGTCGAAGCCGATAAATACGCGCGCCTGTTCGCCTTGCCCGGCGGCGGCGGGGTGTCGCAGCTGCAGGTCGACGCCAAGAAGAACGCGCTGCTGGCCGCCGACAATGCGCTGCGGGTGGCCCAGGCCCGCCTGGCCGAGCTGGCGGCGCGCCAGGGCCAGGAATCGATCCAGGCCAGGGCGGAACTGGAAACCAGCGGCCAGCAACTGGCCACGCTGCGCCTGCAATCCGAGGCGGCCGACCGCGACGTCGCCAACGCCGAGGACAAGCTGCGCCTGCAGGTGCAGACCGCGCGCCTGGTGGCCGATGCCGCCGCCCGCATCCGCTTCGAGAACATCGACAAGGACAACTTCCTGCGCATCGTGGCACCGGTCGACGGCGTGATTACGGAAGTGACCTCGACCCAGCCCGGCGACAAGATCCAGGCCAATGCGCCGCTGGGCGGCATCGCCCCGCGCAACGCAAAGCCGATTTTGAAGATCGAGATTCCGGAGAACGACCGCGGTTTCCTGCGCGAGGGCTTGCCGGTCCAGATGAAGTTCAACGCCTTTCCCTACCAGCGCTACGGCCTGATACGCGGCACGCTGCAAACCATTTCGCCGGCCACCAAGCCGTCGGCGGCCGGCCGGCAGCCGGTGTACGAAGGGCGGGTGACGCTCGAGCGTCTGGAATACAAGGTAGGTGAGACCAGCTACCCGCTGCGCTACGGGATGACGGCGGTGGCCGAGATCGTGGTGCGCGAGCGGCGCCTGATCGACCTGGCGCTGGACCCGTTCCGGAATATCGGCGGCTGAAAGAATCCGCCAAACGCTGTAAGATGCCGGCCTTTGGCATTCCTAGGGCGCACTGTGAACGACTCGACTACTACCCCGGTCCTCTTTCAACTGCACGGGCGTATCGGACGGATACGCTATCTGGCCTACAGCTTCGCATTTGGCCTGCTGGTGCTGCTGGCCACCTTGCTGCTGGCTAGCCTGGCCGGCGACACGCTCGCCACCTGGCTGTCGGCCGCTGCCTCGGCGGCGCTCGGGATCATCGTCGGCGGGCGCCGGCTGCACGATCTTGGCCGCAGCGGCTGGATCGCGCTCGGGCTGCTGGTCCCGGTCGTCAATCTCGTCATCGGCCTGTGGCTGCTGTTCGCGCCAGGCGACCCGGCTGAAAACCGCTTCGGGCCGGCCCCGGGTCCGAACACGCGCGGCGTGACCGCGCTGGCCTGGGCGGTGCCGGTGGTGTTCGTGGCCGGTGTGCTGGCCGCCTTTGTGCTGGCGCCGCACAAGTCGAATGCCCAGCGCGCCCACGACGAAATGGAACAGGCGATCTGACGCGCCGTCCTTACAAGCTTATGCGAAGCTGAAATCGTCCGCGCCTTCCTGGCGGCATGCTCTACAATAGTCCATGCCGCGTCGGCGATGCACCAGGAATACGGATCACAATGCTTCACCTGCAGAACACATGGCGCCGCAGGGCGTCCGCGCTGGCCGCGCTGGCCTTGTCCGTGCCGATGCTGGCCTCGGCCGGCGGCGCGCCCACCGTCTATATGGAAGAGCTGACCTCGCCCGAACTGCAGGCGCGCATCGATGCCGGCGCCACCACGGTGCTGGTGCCGATCGGCGGCACCGAACAGAGCGGCCCCCACATCGTCCTCGGCAAGCACAATGCGCGCGCGCACATCCTGGCCGGCCGCATCGCCCTGCGCCTCGGCGACGCGACCGTGGCGCCGGTGATCGCGTACGTACCCGAGGGGGCGATCGCGCCGCCGGCGGGGCACATGCGCTTTGCCGGCACCCTCTCGATTCCGGAGGCCGCCTTCGAATCCATGCTCGAATCCACCGCGCGCAGCCTGTGCCAGCACGGCGTGCGCGACGTGTTCTTCCTGGGCGACCATGGCGGCTACCAGAAGAGCGAAGAAAAAGCCGCCGCACGCGTGAACGCGAAAGGTAGCTGCCGCGCCCATGCCTTGCTCGATTATTACCAGGCCACCCAGGCCGGCTATGTGGCCGACCTGAAGCGCCGTGGGCACAGTGACGCCGAAATCGGCCTGCACGCCGGCCTGGCCGACACCAGCCTGTCGCTGGCGCTGGATCCGGCCGGCGTGCGCAGCGGATTGCTGGCCGCCGGTGCCAAGTCGGGGCCGGGTGGCGGCGTGCGCGGCGACCCGTCCCGCGCGTCGGCCGAACTGGGCCAGCTCGGCGTGGCCCGCATCGTCGACGCCTCGGTGGCCGCCATCCGCGCCATCACTGGCACCCTGAGCGCCAAGAATCCATCCAAACAACCGTAGAGAAGTCCATCGTGCCCCTTAAAAGATCTGCTGCTGCCTGCCTGGCCCTGACCATCCTGGGCGGGGGTGCCATCGTCGCCAAGTACGTCATCGGCGCGCCCGGTGCGCAAACGGCGCCCCAAGCGGCCCCGCAGGCGGCCCTGCAGCCGGCACGCATCGTGACCGTGCCCGGCATGGCGCCGGTGGTGGACACCCGCAACGTGTACAGCGAAATCGGACCATCGCACCTGAGTCCCGCGGTGCGCGGCGACCTGCAGCGCATCTATGTTCCCAACCTGCGCAGCAACGACGTCAGCGTGATCGACCCTGCGACCATGAAGGTGGTCGACCGCTTCAAGGTCGGCACCAGTCCGCAGCACGTGATTCCGTCCTGGGACCTGCGCACGCTGTGGGTGGCCAACAATGCCGAACGCCGGAATACCGGCAGCCTGACCCCGATCGACCCGCGTACCGGCAAGCCGGGGGCGGAGGTGCCGGTCGACGATCCCTATAATATGTACTTCACGCCGGACGGCAAGTCGGCGATCGTGGTGGCCGAGGCGCGCCACCGCCTCGACTTCCGCGATCCGCACACGATGGCGATGCAGTACGCGATCGACGTCCCGCAATGCGGCGGCATCAACCACGCCGAGTTCTCGATCGACGGCCGCTATGCGCTGTTCACCTGCGAGTTCGACGGCAGCCTGGCCAAGATCGACATGGTGTCGCACAAGGTGACCGGTTACCTGAAGCTGTCGATGCCGGCCACGCGCCTGCGCGAAGGGGCCGATCCGCGCGTCCCGGGCGCCGACGAGGTCTGCAGCTCGCGCAAGGGCATGCCGCAGGACGTGCGCATCTCCCCGGACGGCAAGCGCTACTACGTGGCCGACATGGAAGCCGACGGCGTGCACGTGGTCGACGGCGACAACCTGAAGCAGATCGGCTTCATCCCGGCCGGGCTGGGCACCCACGGCCTGTACCCGAGCCGCGACGGCAAGCTGCTGTACATCGCCAACCGCGGCACCCACCGCATCCACGGCAAGCGCCACGGCGCCGGCAGCGTGGCGGTGCTCGACTTCGCCAGCGGGAAGATCGTCGCGCGCTGGACGGTGCCAGGCGGCGGTAGCCCGGACATGGGCAACGTCAGCGTCGACGGCAAGTGGCTGTGGCTGTCCGGCCGCTTCGACGACGTCGCCTACCGCTTCGATACCCAGAGCGGCGCCGTCACCCAGGTCAAGGTCGGCGGCGAGCCGCACGGCCTGACCGTATGGCCGCAGCCGGGCCGTTATTCGCTGGGGCATACCGGCAACCTGCGCTGATGCCGCACTGATGGTGGATAAGCAGGTGCCGCCGATGTAGACTCGGCGGTATGACACCTGCCCCGGGCATCTTCCTGACTTTCGGCCTGCTGGCCCTGACGGTATTGCTGCTGTGGGTGCCGGCACCGGCCATCCGCGGACGGCGCGACTGGGCCTGGTGCCCGGGACTGGCGCTGGCTTGCGCCGCCGGTCTGGCCGGCGGTGTGCTCGACTGGCGCGCACCGCTGTGGATCCTGGCCTACGCGGCGCTGGCGATCGGCGCCCGCAAGGCGAGCCGCGCCTGGGTACGGGTGCCGCTGCTGGTCCTGACCGGCGTCGCCGCCTTCCTGTTTGCCCTGCACCGGTTTCCCGGCTTTTACAATCCGGTGCTGGCCGAGGGCATCCGCTTCTCCGCCGACACCCCGCGGTTTTCCCTCCGTGCGAATGCCGACACCGCGGTGGCCGGGATCGTGCTGATGGGCGTGTTCTGCGAGCGCATTTCCCGCCTTGCGGACTGGCTAACGATGCTGCGCCGGGTGTGGCCGGTGGCGCTGTCGACGCCCGTCGTCGTGCTGGGCCTGGGCTGGGCGCTGGGCTACGTGCGCCCCGACTGGAAGTGGACGCCATACTCCGCCTGGTTCCTGGCGTCCAACCTGCTGTTTACCTGCATCACCGAGGAAGCCTTTTTCCGCGGCTTCGTGCTCGAACGGCTGGCGCGCGGCATGGCGCGCTGGCGGGGCGGGGTGCTGGTTGCCACGCTGCTGTCGTCGCTGCTGTTCGGGCTTGCCCATGCCCGCGGCGGACCGCTGGTGGTCGCATTGGCGACCCTCGCCGGCATCCACTACGCCGCCGCGTACCTGCGGTCGCGACGGATCGAGGGTGCCATCCTGACGCACTTCGCCCTCAATGCCGTGCACTTCGTCGCGTTCAGCTATCCGAACCTGACGCCCTGACGCCGGCCGCTCAGGCGATCATGCCGCCGTCGATCACCAGTTCCGCGCCTGCCACGTAGCGGCTCTCGTCGCTGGCCAGGAACAGTGCGGCGTCCGCCACTTCTTCCGGCCGGCCCAGGCGCTTGAAGGGAATGCGGCTGCTCAGCGCCTCGCGCACCTCGTCGCTGGCCTTGTCGAACATCGGCGTATCGATCGGACCCGGACTGATGGTGTTGACGCGAATGTTGCGCGGCGCCAGTTCGTGGGTCCAGGTGCGCGCGTACGAGCGTACCGCCGCCTTGGTTGCCGAATAGGTACCGTAGCCAGGGTTGGCGATCTGGCCCGCAATCGAGCCCACCAGCACGATGGCGCCGCCGTCGGTCATCCGGCGCACGGCGCGCTGGACCGTGAACACCATGCCGCGCACGTTCACGCCGAATGCGGCGTCCAGGTGCTCCGGCGTGGTCTCGTCGAGGGTGGAAAAGTCCGATACCCCGGATGAGGTAACGAGGATGTCGAGCTTTTTGCCGGTCGCATCGATCGCGTCGAACAGGCGGTCGAGGTCTTCGATACGGCTGACGTCGCCCTGGATCGCCGTGGCCTGCGCACCGATCGATGCGACCGCGGCGTCGAGCTGCGCCTGGCGCCGCCCGGTGATGAACACGTACGCGCCTTCCGCCGCAAAACGGCGGGCAATGGCCAGGCCGATACCGCTGTTACCGCCGGTGACGAGCACCGTTTTTCCTTCGAGTTTCAACATGGGGAGCCTCCTGAGTGGTTGGGTGATCAATGATATATGCCGTATATCTAGTGTCAATTACGCACTTGATATACACTAGATATATAAGAGGAACCCACCATGACATCGACACTAGACACTGCGACACTCGAGACTGTCCTTGAACAGATCAACGGCACCAAGCCGGTACTGGAGCAGATCGCCAACAAATGGTCGGTGTTGATCCTGGCCGTGGTCTGCACGCAGCCTTCGCGCTTCAACGCGATCAAACGGCGCCTGGATCCGATCACGCACAAGGCGCTTACCGAGGCCCTGCGCCGTCTCGAGCGCAACGGGCTGGTGGACCGCCGCGTGATTGCCTCGTCGCCGGTGGCGGTCGAGTATTCGATCACGCCCTTGGGCAGGACCTTGCAGGCGCCTTTTACGGCATTGATCGCCTGGGCCCAGGAGCATGGCCCTGCGCTGGAAGCCGCACGGGCGGCCGCCGAGGCGCGTGCGGACGAGTAGGTGACGCCGACGCAACAGGAGGATCTTGCGGACCCGGCCCGGCTTTGCTATAGTTCGCCTCCTGCTTCTGAGGCACAGCAAAAACTGAACAGAATCAATCAGTTGAGCAAGTAGTTGAGCTCGGTGTTTTGATAACACCGCTGGCGCTGAAGAAAAAGATGGGGTTGACGAGTTAAGCGAAACACTGCATAATCTCGCTTCTCTGCTGCTGACGAACACAACGATTCGCAGAATACAGCAAGGCAGTACCGCCCTCGGCGGGAGCCCAAGTTCTTTAAAAATTAACAGTCGATAAGTGTGGGCGTTTGATGAAGGTGCCAACAGCTGCGTAAGCGCTGTTGATTACTTAAATTATCAAATGTTCACAAAAGTATTAACGTTGCTCAGCAATGAG